>LNFM01000523.1_pt1 | contig 218940 bp, 214 predicted proteins | sample 596031 | NCBI WGS metagenome assembly LNFM01 (sample SAMN04254537, study PRJNA301005) | activated carbon metagenome | isolation source: dual media filters at the Ann Arbor, Michigan drinking water treatment plant | place: USA: Ann Arbor | reverse complement strand
CGCGGGTCAGGCATTGAGCTTTCTGAGACGGCCGCCTCGGAGCCGGGCCCCACCGTGAGCGCAATGGCGACCGTCTCAGAAACCCTAAACAGCAGAGAAGTCGCCGATGGCCTTCTAGCCTACCAAAGCAGACCTTCGTAAGGATTTGGCGAGGCGGCGCTGAATGGCCCTTTGCAGACAGTGGCGCGCCGGTTTCAGGAGCGGGCTCTGGCCGAGTTCGGCCAGAGCCCCGTAATTGACTGGGAGTCTAACCCTCCCACTCCTATCGTGTTTCGGCGACACGACTCGCAAAGTGGCTTTGTGACCGGTTCTCGACCTGAGTGTGGGGCGTGGCCTTTCTAAATTGGACTAGCTGACTTCATTCTTGTCTGGGCTTCAGCGGCGAACGAAGGTCACGCGGCCGTCCGAGAACATCACTCGTTCGGATCCGTAGTGCCAAATCTGCTCCGTAGGAGTGAGATCTTCGCGGCGATTAGGCTGACCGCGGGATTCGATCACTTGTTGGGGCGTCATGCCTGCGGTGACCTGACCGGCGAGAATGGCGTCGGCTGTTGTCGCGCCATAGCGAGACACCAGATCGTTTCGTCGTGCATTTTGCGCAGCACGTGAACGCTGGGCGTCTTGCTCGACACGGCGGGTTTCCGCTTCTCGTTCGAGTCGCCGCGCCGAGTCTTCCGCGGCGAGTTGCTGCTCGGCGCCCAGCAGGCGACCGACACGCTGGATTGAAGCGACGACCTGACGATTGCTTGCGCCGCCAAGTTGGCTCGCACGTTGATAGAGCGCCTGGGCGTTGATGTAGTCGCCCTGTGCTTCGGCGCAAATGCCGAGATTGTAGACGGTCCAGGTATGGTTGGGCTGCGCGGCGTCGACACTGCGCCAAGTTTCGCAAGCAGTAGCGACGTTAGAGGCCTTCGCCGCGTCTACGGCGAGGTCGAACTGTGTTGCGAGCGCGCGAGGCAGGCCATCGCTGGTCTCGCTCACCGTGGCATTCAGCACCGAATTGTAGGGCGCAATGTCGCGCCGTACTTCAGTGGCGATGTTGGCGAGGATCGCTGCTATCATGGCTTCGTCGGTGGTGTTGCGCTGACGGTCCGTACACCAACGTGACGTGCGCTCGCCGCGCTTTTGCGAAGCGTAGACAGAGGCGCCGTCGCTGGCGCGCAGCAGGTTTGGCGAGACGAGGGCGCTGACGGTTTCCGCGGTGCAGTTCACCTCGTATTCGCGCCAGCGGACGCATTGGTTGTCGGCATTTCGCGCGGCGCACTCTCGGCGGCCCTCACGGTAGTTGTTGCGCGAGCGATCGATGAAGACCGAGCCGGTAAGAATGCCTTGCGCGTTGGCTTGCCTCGCGGCGGCGGCCGACGGCGAGGAGGGGCTCTCAACGAGCGTGAAGTGACGTTGACCGTCGAACGTTGCGGCAACGATTTCGGCACGCATTGCGCCGGTGAAGTCGGCGCCGCCATTGCCTTCGAATGGCGCCACGGAGATGCGGCGCAATTCCGCGGCTTCGGGGAAGTTCGCCGGCAAACGGGCATTGATCGCGACTTGTGTCGGCGCACACGCAGCGGCGATCAACACCAGTACAACGCCGCTTGCGAACGCGATTCTCTTCTGTGTCAAAATTTTCCCCCTCTTGATGTTTGCGGGTTTTGGTCGGCAAGCGTTTCCACTGCCGCTCGAAGTGCTTTGGAGTGTCCCTCCATGGCCAAGAAGGCGAGGAAGAGCGCGATGATGAGGAACGCCATGAGAGCTGTTGCTGCGACGCCGAAGGCGATGTTGCGGATCATGCGCGCGCTTCGCTTTTGCGCCTCGAGCTCCGAGCGCTGTTGTGCGTTACGGGCGATGACGGCGTCGGCTGTGGCGCGGTCGCTCGCGTAGCGGGCTTGCGCGCGCTCGGCGGCGGCATTCCAGGCGTCGCAGACACCGCGGTAGAAGAGTTCGAGGTTGTCGCTTCGCAATCGCTCACGCAGGCCCTCGAAAGCGCGGCGATATTCCGCGACGAAGGCGGGAGAGTCCTCTGTCCCACAAAGGCGTGGTGTCCGCTGGGCTGAGCGCACGACGTCGAAGAACACGTCCGTCTGCTGCGGATCGACGGCAAGTGCGATCTCGCGTGATAGCGTCTGTAGATCGGTCAGCGAAGTATCTGCAGCCGGCTCCGGTGGCTCACTGCCATGCGGCGTAAGGTTCAGCGCGATTGTGACATCTGCCGGGGAGGAGACTTGGCCTGCGCGGTCGCGGGCGACTATGCGGAGCGTGTAGTTCAGCTGCGCCGAACCGCCGCCTGCCGTCCGAGCCTCGGACAGCTGCTGCGCGAGCGCGGCAGTGGCGCGCAGTCCAGCGCGGCCGTTGCCTGGGTGACGGCCAAGAGTGAAGAGGCCTGCGTGCTCCCCGCCGACGACATCGAAGTCGTTGGGATATGGCGCCAATTGGTTCGGGGTCTCGGCGTCCAAGAAGCCCAATACCTGGCCTTCTGAGATGTCGAAGTTGAGTGCCGCGGGCTCGGCGATGAAGCGCAGCGAGTGAGGCGGCGTCATTCGCGCGGCGACATCTTCCACAGCGATGGATTCGACCGTGACGTCCTGCACGCCCGGCACTGGCCTATCCATGCTGAAGCGGAACGTGCTCCCTTGCGCTAGGACCGCCACGACAATGGCGACGAGCAGGACCCCTAGGCTGATGCAGGCGGTGACGAGGTAAAGGCCACGCGCGGTGCGCAGCACCAGGTCGCTCTGGACCTTGCGCGCAACAGACCCGAATCCCGATGCCATCCAATTGTCTCCCCGCCATACGTTCGGGGCTAAGCAGACGGCTTCTCCTTTTTCGGCAAACGAGGGTGCCGAAAGTCATCCGAAGCGTGTCCGAAGTTCGACGCTTCAACCCCCTGATCGCACGAAGAAATGTTTTAGCGTTTCAGTTGCGTTCCCGGGCGATGTGCCAGCTGAAATCGCCGTCGATGCGGCGCGCGAGGCGAAACCCCGCGTCGGCGTGGCGCTCCTCAGGCCGGATCGGGCGGCGATTGGCGACGCGCAATTCTGTCATTGGATCGGCAAAGGAGCCGCCCTTCTGAACGCGGTGATTGCAGCTCTGGGTCAACCAAGCGCGACCGTTGTTCGGCATCGCCGTGTGTCGCTCACGGTAGCAGTCCTCGGTCCACTCCCAGACATTGCCGTGCATGTCGTGCAGACCCCAGGCGTTAGCCGGATAGGACGCGACCCGCACCGGTCTGCCGCGCCCTTGGGGACTAGACGCAGCGAAGTTCGCGAGTTCGGCTGATATGGTGTCGCCCGTTGCGTAAGGCGCGAACGTGACGCCCTGCGTGCCAGCCTGGGCCGCATACTCCCATTCCGCTTCCGTGAGCAGGGTATACCGGTCGCTCCGCTCCCAGGCGATGCCGAGTTCGTCGTTCAGCCAATGCAAGTAGGCGTAGATGTCGTTGAAGTTGAGATTGACGACCGGCAGATCACCGCGTCCCCAACCCTCGTCGTTCGGCTCGTACCCCGAGCACGCCCCCGCTTCGACGCAGAGCATGTACTCATTCCACGTTACCTCGCGAACACTGACCGCCAGTCTGTAGTCGATATTGACGCTGTGCCGCCGATCTTCATCGGGCTCTCGTCCGGGATCGCTCGTCAGTGATCCCATCACAAAATTTCCGCGTGGCAGGACAATCATCTCCGGCGTGCGATGTTCACCGGAGAGGAAGCGATCGCGAAAGCGATCGCCGACGTTGAGTTTTGCGTGATCGACGGGGGCGTTCATCGCGGAGAAGATCAACCAAGCGGTGGCGGCGAGAACCAAAGCACCCGCACCGCCAAACACCCAATTCTTACTCTTTGGGTCTTGCAGAAATGTCGCGGATTTGACCTCGATAGGCGTTTCCGAATGCGTCTTCACAGGGGCTGGACGCGCGCCATTTCCGTTGCCATTTTCATTCTGTCGGCTCTTCTCGCGGCCCTCGGCGGCTGCGCCGATCAGCGCGCGTTGCCACAGGTCGCGGGTTGCGTTGTCGGCGACCACCGCAAGCAGCAAGCGGATGTTGGTGTCGGACGGCACGCGCGTTCCGCTGCGCCAGTCGTCGATTGAGCGCGGAGAGGCGGCCTCATTAAGTGCAATAGCGAGCGTTTCTCGTGTCCACTTGACGCCGGGGCCGCCGGGCGCCGCCAGGTCGTTGCCGACGCCGTGCTCCCAAATGAACAAGAATAGTTGGTGAAAGCTCCCCACCTTTTCCGGCGGCGGGCAAAAGTAGCGCCCGCGCGAAGTGCCGCGTTGTTTGGTCATTCGTCCCTCGGGATGGCGTGGCCCGGATATCATGCGCAGCGCACGCATGCGCATCAAGTCTGGGGTCCGTGTGTCATGATCGCGGTGATTTGTCCGCAAATGACCAATCACGGCGAACTTGAGCCGTCCACGCGGGCAGGGCGCAAGCGGCAGCAATTAAGCGAGTAGGCCGGTCACGGGATTTTGCCCTACGATGCGCGCTGGGCCTAAGCGGGCATTGACTAGCCACGTGGCGGAGGCTGGCGACGTAATCCGTCGCATCTTGCTCTGCGCCATCGGAACGTTCGAACTTGGGGGATCCCGTGACACTCGCCGACCTTGCCGCTATCGGCGGCTTCATCAGCAGTCTGGCTGTGCTGGCGTCCCTGGCGTTGGTCCTGCGCCAGATGCACCAGACAGACCGCAACCAACGGGCGCTGATCATTCAGGGCGCAATGGCGCGCGATACAGCGATCGTTGGTATGTTGCAGCAGCCAGAGTTCGTCTCCGCTTGGTCCAGGGCCATCGCAGGCGAAACAACGCCCACGACGATCGATACGCTTCACATGTCTGTCGTCTTGCGTGGACTTGTCGGCTCGCTTCAGGAAACGCTCCTTCAGAAAAAGCAGGGTCTCATCGATCAAGTCACTGTCGACTACGTTGAGCTTGGCGTTCACACTTTTCTCGCTCAGCCGACGATGCGGGCGATCTGGACAGTGGTGCAGCAGGCCTATCCGCGGGACACCGTTGCTCTCGTAGACAGCATTATCGCGAAGGTCCCACTCGCTGCGCCCGTCGATCTGGCAACGGTCATGAAGGGTCTCCTGGAGCCTGATGCTGTCGGATGACCCCTCCCGGCGATTGTGAGCCGAATTGACGGGCAGTGCGCGAATGGCTGCAGTCGAGCATGCCGGCCACCCGGAAACAATCGCGGGCGGCGCCTGACTGGCCCACTGCGGACAACGAGCGAAAGATCTGGCGGCGTTAGAATCGCACGCTCACACCTGCCTGCACCAGCCTCGGCGCGCCAGGCAGGATGCCTCGTGCGCGGTCGACGATGTGGAGTTCGTCGAGCACGTTCTTCACGGTGACAAAATAGGTCACGTCATCTCCGCCCGGCGTGTAGTTGGCCGCGAGGTTGAGCACCGTCGCGCCTTCGATCAGGCCGCGCTGGCCGTTGGCGGTGGGCGCGACCGTGTTAAGGTCGTCGGTGAACATCTCGCCGGTGTATTGCACTTCGGCCTGCACATTCAGCCAATCGCCCCATTCGTAACCGACGGCCGCCGAGACGATCCACTCCGGCGCGTATGGCAGTCGATTCCCGCGGACAGAAACGGCGCCGAAGCCGGAAGTGTTCGAGAATCGCGTGCCGACATATTTGGCTTCGCCAACCCATGTGACGGCGGTACGCAGATAGAGATCATCGCTTTGCATGACGCCGGCGTCGCGCAGCGAGAAGCGCGCAGTGGCCTCGATTCCCGAGTGCTGTGTTTCGCCGGCGCTCGTAAGTGTGGCTCCGCCGCCGCCCGCAACTGATGCCGGCACAATCTGATTATCGAACGCCATGACGAAGTAGCCGATGTCGATATCGAGCCCGGGAGCAGGCTCGCCGCGCAGGCCGATTTCCCAATTGGTGCTTTCTTCGGGACCCAGATCGATGGTGCCGCCGGCATTGGTGACGATGTCTTCGATGCGCGGTGGTGAGAAGCCGCGATGCACGCCCGCATACGCGACGAGCGCGTCGTCGATGTCGTAGGTGAAGCCGATGCCGGGGATCACCTCAGTGAGATCGGTCGAGGCGGTCGCACCATTCAAACGATTGGTCCGCTCATACTCAATCGCTTCGACGCGCACGCCGGGGCTAATGGCAAATCGCCCGTAATCAAGCGTCACCAGCGCAAAGCCTGACCATGCATCCGCGAAGCGGAGATTGTCCTCCGGCGTGCCGCCATTGGTGGTGACGCCTGGCGTGCGCCCGGTTGGCGCGTCGGCGTTGATCTGGAGGCGGCTTTGCCGCTCGCTGTGATAGCGCAGGCCCGCTTCGATGTCGGCGTCGGCGCCAAGCAGCGCGCCGTTCCAGCGCAACCGGCTTTCGATGCCGTATTGGTGATATTCGCGCAGACGCCCCTCAGTGCCGCAAGTCGTATTGAGATTGGCCATGCCGCCGCAAGCGGCATCGGAAGAATCGCTCGGCCGCTGACCGGAATTTGACGATTGGCGCCACCAGTCGCGATTGAAATAGAGCGCGTAAACGGAGGTCGTGAGATCAAGCGTTGGCGTGATCTGCCAGCCATGGGTGATCGCGCCGGTATAACGCTGTGTGTCGAAGCGGTCGTTCGCGAAAGGATTGCCGAACGGGTTGGCATTGTACTCTGCTGTGGTGAGGCCCGAATAGGAGACTTGGCTATTCTCTTCGTTGATCGCGAAGCGCGCGATCAGTTCGTGATCGGGCCCAAGCGTGCGTTCGATGCGCAGGTTGTAGTCATTGAACTCGAGATCGTGATTGTCGCGGATGCCGTCAAAGCCTGTGGAGCTAGCGTGAGCGAGCACGCGGAAGCCCGCGATTGGGCCACCGAGCGACAACGCTGCTTCGCCGTAGCCCCGGTCGCCGCCGGCGAGGAAGAGGCTGCCGCTGAATTGGTCGGGCGCGCGTGGCGAGATATAATTGACGACGCCGCCGACCGTGTGTGGGCCGAAACGGATCTGGCTCGCGCCCTTAAGAATCTCGATGCGCTCGAACCGACGCAGCGGCGGATGCGAGTAAGTGGCGTTGTCGCCGTACGGCCCGTAAGTGAGCGGCAGGCCGTCTTCGAGCAGAAGCACTTCGCTGGACCGCGTCGGCGACAGCCCACGAATGCCGATATTGGGGCGAAGGCCCAGGCCTTCTTCGTCGCGCGGATAGACACCGGCGGTCTGGCGCAGCGCCTCGTTGATGGTGAGCACGCGGGCACGCTCCAGGTCTTGCGCCTCGATCGTATCGCCCGAGCCTGGGATGCGCAGCAGATTGGCGCGCTGGCCTACAACTATGATGTCGGCGGTCTGCTCCCCGGCTTCTTCGGCGACCGCAGAACCGGCCACCGCGCTGAACAGCGCTACCGTGCCCAGCAGTATTTCCCTCGACGACATCCCCAGCCCCATAACTGCAATCGCTTCGCAGTATCACTCTTGAGAACGGACGGGAAAGTCAAGGGCTGCGACGGGGCGCGCAGGACAAAGCATGCGGGCACTCCTCCGCCGAGCGCGTCCCAACCTGTGGGTGCGCGTACTTGGCGCCGCAACGGCCGAGCCGCGCGCTCAGGGACCGCCTGTTCGCGACCGCTGTCTCGCCGACTCGCGAGGACGCGCGGCAATCGGCGATCGCTTTGCACGTCTGGCGGCGCAGCTCGAGAGTGAGGCTTTCGGCTACGCTGCAATCGCAACGCGCGCACCCAAGGCCACACTGTCTCGGGCGGCCGGTTTCGGCGACGACCTGCCGTAGCTCATGCAGCATTACCAGCGGCTGCATTTGGGCAGACTGTCAATCGGCGCACAAACTTGACCCCCGATCGGCGTCCAATTTTGACCCCTCGTAGAGCGCACCGGGTAGCGCCCGACCGGGTGGAGCTGGTCGGGGTTGCGCAGCCCGGTCGGGCGCGGCTGATTGGCTTTCGGCTTTAGCTTTGAGAGCGGTTTTTGAAGCGCCAGGATTCGTTGCCGGTCTCGATGATCTCGCAGTGATGTGTGAGCCGATCGAGGAGCGCAGTGGTCATTTTGGCGTCGCCGAAGACGGCGGGCCATTCACCGAACGCGAGGTTGGTAGTGACGATGATCGAGGTCCGCTCATAGAGCCGGCTGATCAGGTGGAAGAGGAGTTGGCCGCCGGCCTGGGCGAAGGGAAGGTAGCCAAGTTCGTCGAGCACGACGAAGTCGAGCCGGGTGAGGTAATCGGCGATGCGTCCCTGCTTTCCGGCGCGATGTTCGGTCTCGAGCCGGTTGACCAGATCAACGACATTGAAGAAGCGGCCACGCGCGCCGCTGCGGATGAGGGCGCGGGCGATCGCGATTGCCAGATGTGACTTGCCTGTTCCGGTGCCACCGATGAGGACGGCGTTGCGTTGGTCAGCGACGAAGGCACCGGTGGCCAGATCGCGGACCAGCGCCTCGTTGACGGGCGTGTCCGCGAAGTCGAAGTCGTCGATGTCCTTTGCCAGCGGCAGCTTGGCGACGGTCAGCTGGTATTTGATGGAGCGGGCCTGCTTTTCCGCGATCTCAGCTGAGAGCAGATCGCCCACGATCCTCGGCGACTCGTGCTGGAGCTTGATGGCGGTGGTCATGATCTCGTCGTAGGCGCTGCGCATCCCGTAGAGCTTCAGCGTTCCCATCAGTTCCAGAACCTGCGTGCGTTCCATCAGCTTGCTCTCCTGAGGCTATCGTAGCGGGCGCAGTCCGCCTGCGGCTCATGTCGCAGGCGAAGCGCATCGGGTGTGAGGATGGTCACTGGCGGTGCCGGATCGCGATGCCGGGCCAGGATGTTGAGGATGACGGCGGACGAGCAGACGTTCTCGTCGAGCGCCTGTTGGCAGGCGGCTTCAACTGCCTCAAGCCCGTCCGACAGCACCGCCGTCAGGATCAGCACCATCTGCCGGTCGCCATCATCAGAGGCTTTCAGCCGACGCCGCACTCGCTCCATCGCCGGCGGCAGATCCCAATGCTGGAACGGCGCGCCATTGCGCAGAGCTCCAGGCTTGCGGGCCAATACCGGAACGTAGTGCCATGGATTGTAGACCGTCTGGTTGCGGCCGAACGAGCGGGCATGCTCGCCCACGATCGTGCCGTCCTGGCGCACGACGATGCGATCGGCATAGGCGTGGATCTCGACCGGGCGGCCAACGGCCGTCGACTGCACCGAGTATTTGTTGTTGTCGAAGCGCACGGTGCAGGTCTTCGACACCGAGGCGGGAACGGTGTGGAATCCGTCGAAGGGACCGCGATACTCGACCAGCTTGCCACGCTCCTCCTCGAACACCTCCCAGATCGTGCGCTCCGGCTGGTCGACATGGCGATGTGCCTTGGTATAGGCGACGCACTTGTCGAGCAGCCAGGCGTTCAGTTCCTCGTAGCTCCTGAACCGCAGCCGCGGCGTGAAGAAGCGCTCGCGCACCAGCCCGACCTGGTTCTCGACCTGCCCCTTCTCCCAGCCCGAGGCCGGCGTACAGGCAACCGGCTGGACCAGATAATGGCTGCACATCTGCAGGAAGCGGCGATTGTATTGCCGTTCCTTGCCGACAAAGACGGTCTCAACCGCCGTTTTCATGTTGTCGTAGATGCCGCGGGTGCAGGCACCGCCGAAGAAGGCGAAGGCTCGGTCGTGGGCGTCGAACACCATCTCCTGTGTCTCGCGCGGATAGGCCCGCACGAACATCATCCGGCTGTGGCAGAGCCGAACATGAGCCACCTTCACGGTCACCGTCACGCCGTTGATCAGCACGATCTCGTGGCTCCAATCGAACTGGTAGGCGTCGCCTGGGGGATAGAACAGCGGCACGTAGGCCTCGGCCATAGCCGCGCCACGAGCTCTACCTCGACCCTTGGCATAGCGCCGGATCGCATCGTAGCTGCCCTCGTAACCCAGCGCCCGCAGCTCCTCATAGATGCGGATCAGGGTCAGGCGCTCGCGCTTCGCCTTTGCATCGTTGCTATCCAGCAGAGCGTCGAGCTGCACCTGCCACGGCCCGACCTTCGGCTGCGGCTGACGCTCGCGCTCATAAGAGAACGAGGTCTCATCGGACCGCAGGATTTTGCGGACCGTGTTGCGCGACACGTGCAACTCGCGGCAGATCCGCTTGAGAGACCACCCCTGAACATAGAAGGCACGCCGAACCCGGGCGATCGTATCCACTGACTTCATCCCCCTCTCCACCCGCTCGCCAAAAAACGAACGGATGGTCGCAGATCGACTTCATGAGGGGGTCAAAATTGGACGCCGATCCTCCCGTCTAAGGGGTCAAAATTGCATGCCGATTCACAGGCAGACCGAGCCGTTCTCTGAATTAGCCACCACTTCTTGCGATAACGCGGACGGGCGATTGTCCGCGCGGGATAGGAGGCAATTACGGCGTGTAAAGCGCAGCGAGCATCAGCCACGCGACGAGCCACAATGCAACGAGCGCGAACGGCGTCCACCAAGGGGCGGGGGATCGGGCACGGTTAGACAATGCTCCATCGAAAGAGAATTGCGTGACACTTTGGTGAGACGTCGATGAACCAACTCCCCCGCAGCTATGCAGGAAGCTCTACTCTTCGTGCCGTCGACGAAGGCTGCGCCACGCGCGCCAACATTCTACGGCGATGAGGCCGCAACTCAGCACCGCTAACGTTCCAAACGCCAGTCGGCCTTGCCCCTCCGGTGCGTTGCCTTGCAACGTCGCTGTAGCCGATCCTGACGTCAATTCGCGAGCGCCTTCACCGAAGGCGATCCACAAGAAAATTGCCGCGAGCGACGTCAGAAACGCAATCACGACGAGGTGGCGGAGCGTGCTGAACCGCGTCGGCGCGGCATCGAGAGCGAGATAGGTGCCGCTCAGCAGGAATGTAACACCCGCAGAGCCAACGACCCAGGCCGGTGCATGCAGCTCACCGCCAAGTAGAGGCGCTCGTCCCACTGCGATGCCGACCAGATAAAAGCCAACCGCGGCAAACACGGCAACGCCTGCTACCCGGGCCCAAATTGGGATGGTATTGTCCATGTGTACACGTGCCACGTCGATGCAACTTTGGGAATCGCGATCAACGTGACCTCAAGCAAGCGAATGACGCATTCCGGCGAGATTCGGCCGGCGCGAGCGCAACTGTGCCAGCGGCAGAAATGGATCGAGTGAGCCAGTTAGGCGTGCAGTCTGCTATTCGCCGTAAAGCCGAATGGTTGCGTGCACTCCTCGCCGACGGGTGTTTGCCTCGTATGTCATGCTGACTGCAGTGATGTTGCGGTCATCGCCGACAAGATCGATTACGCGCGTGCACTCGCCGGGTTGGACGCGCGCGCGCACCGGCACGTCTTGATGGCCGCCATTGGCGAAGTGCACGTCCACATCGATGAAATGAACAGGCCGCTCATAGGCGCATAGACGGATACGTTCGAAGCTGCGTGTGCCCGGTAGAGAGATACTGTCGTGATCAACTCTATCACGCACATCGCGGGTGCCGAGCAGATCCCACGCAAAAGCTGGCGTCGCCAGCGCGGTTACAAAAGCAGCTGCCATGCAAAGAGTTCGCATATTCATCTTCGCTCTCCCGTATCGAGAATGTCTTTATGGATCACACCGGCGCTGAATTGAATAGCCCGGCTTTGACCGCATTCGCCAACAAGTCGGCGATTGTGAGCCGGTTTGTCGGCTTGCGCGCGAGCGTCCGGAGTGGAGCGCGCCCGCCGCTCTTCAAGCTGAATGAGGCCTTTGCGGCAACTCAGGTGACGATGCTAACCGTCACACCACCTCGGACAGGAGCTGCGACGTCTTCGCGGCTGCAAGACTGACGCTCGCCGCATAGCGCTGTAGGTGCATCATGGCTTCTTTGTCTTCAGGGCCGAGATTGCGAAGCTGCGCGGTGAAGCCGTCAAGGCGGGCGCTGGTGCGCCAATCGTCGAGCTGAGGCTCTTTGCTCCAGCGGTATCGGTTAGCAAACTCCACCGCCATCATGCGCAGCCAATCGAGAGGTTCTTGTGGTGTGGGCACGGGCGTGCAAAGGGCGTTCTTCTGCGCCTCGTCGTAACAAGCGGCTTCGATGTGCGCGATGAAGGCGGCGCTGAACGTGGGCGCGCAAAAGCGAACCCATTGCAGCACAATCCGATCGCCTTGAAACACAGGCTGGGGCGGGTTCGGGGGAATGCCGGGAGACGAACAATCGATATGAAGCACTTTTGCGTTGGTGGGGATGGTTCCGTGCTGCAGCACGATCCTGTCGGCTTCTATGGACACCACGCGGCCGAGACGGACGATGTTTTTGATCCGCCGCAGCTGCTCCAGCTCGCCATCACTTACGATCGCACAATGATACGCGGACGGCGCAATAGCAGGATCAATCCGTCGCCATTCTCCACATGCCTCAAGCCGGGCGAACAAGTCGGGGACCGACGCCGCCATGTTCAGCGCTTCAGTTTGATTGGCGACACTTTTCGCAAAAGAGGCAAAAAACTCTTTGCCAGGCTGGAAGTTGGCGCGGTTCAAGAGCCAGGAATCGCGGGGCATGATCCATCGAATAGCGTCAGGATCAGCGCCATTCTCGAGCAACCAGCAACAGGCGTCGATCGCGGTCTTGCCCGCCCCAATGACGACGTACTCAGCCTCGGGATGCGCGACGCGGGGCAATTCGTTCAGCGGGACACAGGTCATGCCATCAGCGATGGCGTACTGCGGCGGACGGCGCGAAGGAACGGTTGTCTTCGATTGCGTCGCGTCCACAATCTTTCGTGCTCGTACTGCACGTTTCTTGCCCGACAACAATGAAGTGACGGCGCTATCATCATCATACGCGCTCATCGGAAAATACTGGACGCGACCGGAGGGCAGAAACCTTTCGCGCATCACAGCTTCAAAATAACTTACGACCTCGGCGCCAGTGGCGAGTTCCGAGAACCCCTTATTCAGCCCGTGAGTGTCGATGCGGCCAGAGCCAAGCTCTCGCGAGTTGACGCCGTAGGTTGCGGACGGCTGATGCAGGCGCACGAACGGGTAAGCGTCGTTCCAATGGCCACCCGGACGATGATGTCGATCGACCAGTGCGATGGTCGCAGTCGTCTCCGTGAGAAGCGTGTCTGCGAAAGCCATGCCTACCGCGCCCGCGCCGACGATCAGATAGTCGGCTTCAATTGGCTGCATACTCATTTGGACCCCCGCATCAGCCCAATGTGTACCTAGCGCTGCGCCAAGCCACCAGCCCAAGCCTCCAAATGACGAGTCAGCCGGTGAGTGCGAGCGGCTGATTTCGGCGAATTCCGGCCTCATTACCAGTTCATGACCAACGGCAGGGATGTGCTCGATATCTTCCCTTAGCCCTGTGGTCGACGCCGCCGGCAGGCGTCGTCGACTTATGTGAGGGACGCCCCGCGGCCCGACGCTTTCACGTCAGCAATCGCGCGCAGTGCGGGTCAAGGGACGCGCGAAGCGCGGCGCGGGACGCGCTTGCCCTTGGCGCGCGCGAGCACGATGGCACTCTCATGCCTGCTTACAATCGACACCAGAACCGTCGCCAATGGTTGCGGAGGGGGCAGGACGCGCCCGAGTGATGATCAAGTCCCAATCGTGGGCGACGATCGGATGGAGCGGACGGGTACATCGCTTGATCGTCCCGCTCAACGCTGTGATGTCGCCTTCTTGCAGCGTTTTCTCCAATCGATCAGCCAGATTGGCATCGACGCAGAGACAGGGCGCGAAATGCAAGTCGTCAAAGCGTCTCCCGTAGAGGACGACATATGGGCACCGCAGAACCAGGTGCAGGCCATAACGAGACCGCCTGATGACGCAGACGCATCCGGCGGCCGCCCAGATGCCCTTAGCCATCGCGCCGGATCGCACGCAGGTCTGAGATGACCGCCAACAATACGCGATGCGCAGCCGGATAGTCTTCCGGGTCGACGATTTCTGCCACAACGCTCAGCTTGGCGGCGGCGCTCACCGCGCTTGTGGCTGGAACAGATCGCAACCGCCGTACGATGCGCGCGCCTGCGCGTACGCATCGGTCGTATTCTTCATCGATCGCTTGGAGCAATGCCGCTTCCGGCACCGTCTTCTGATCAGCCTTGCTCAAGGCAAACCAATTACGGTTGTCCGCGAGCCACGCCTCGTGGTCACCCCAACGCCGCATAAGCCATTCCTGGCGGCGAATGAGATCGCCAAAATGCGCGCACAGAACAACTACTGGATCGGACTCGGCTGCCTTCGCGACTGCGCCGTCTGCGAGTAGTGGCGCAGACCCCAATGCGGCAACGATCTCGCGGCGTGAGAGGCGAGCCATTAGCGCACCCATCGTAAGCTGCACCGCACCGTTTCAATGAGGCAGCCTGAGACGATCACGGCCGCAAGCATACCGGCGCCAACATTATTGAATAGAACGCTGACGAAGTGCCCGGCCACAATGGCGGCATAGGTTGGCGGACCCAGCGCGAGTAGAAGGATCAGCCAATACCAGAGAAGCCGCAGCACGATGATCGCCATCGGGAGCAGGAGTGCAAAGCCGGCGAGCGAACCCCAGTCCATCGTCAGCCGCCATGCAGCGCGCGATAGTCGCGCAAGATGCTAGCGATCAGGCGATGCGCTTCCTCGTTCTCCTCCGGACACACCTCGATAGCGGCGATAGCGAGCTTGCCGCAGATGCCGAGCGGCGAAGTTGCGGCGAGCGCCGGAAGCGACGCGAGCAGAATGCGGTTCTCCTCGTGCAAATCGTCCATCCGATCGTCGAGATCGTCCATCTCATGCTTCTCGGGGAAACGCTTGCGCTGCGCGCGGGTGAGACGTGACCAGTTGTGATCCCGAAAGAGCCGCGTCTCGATCTGCTGCCAGCGCTTGCCGAGGCGCTCATGCTCGGCATGACGCGAGAGCCAAGTCTTCGAAGCAAACGCCGCCCGATCCTCGGGCGGGAACGGCCCATTGCTGAGCAAGAGCGCAGCCGATGCACTGTTGATGAGATGGCGACGAGACACGGTCATGGGACCTCCGGCGCGAGCGCTGGGGACAGCCGTTTCGGGCTGGTGAGCGACTTTTAAGAGCTAGGTGTGCAATAGTGCGCACACAGCACCGACTAAGTCAACACGCTGTGCGCAAAAATCGGCACGAGGTGCGCATTGCTAGAACCCATTCAAGTGAAGCTGGCGCGAGTTGCGCTTGGCCTAGGCGTTCGCGAACTGGCGGAAGCTGCCAGCATCGCTCCTTCCACCATCACGCGTTTTGAATCAGGGAAAGGCGGGATGCAGGCTCGGACTCTGGACAAGATTCAGCGGGTGCTGGAGCGCGGCGGAGTCGAGTTCATCGATGCTGACACTGATGGCGGCGTGGGTGTCCGTTTGAAGCGCTGAGACAGCGGCGCCCACTCATCGCGTCCACCATGTCGGGCCATTAGCGGTTCGCTTGTCGTGATCTCGCTCCGACCCGACTACCAAACAAATCGTGGCGGGCGTCCCGCTAATCAGTCGCTTGGGTAGCCCAAACGGTGTCGAACGGAATGCGCTTCCCGCGGGAAGTTCCGGGTGGTTTGCCGAGCAATGTGCGTCCACATTATTTCTTTCCGCGACACATCGGTTTTTCTTGAGTGCGGACAACGCACTGACACGCACCGCAAGGTGCGCTTTATCTTGCCCTCGCTTCTCTTTCTCTGTTTTTCGGGTTTTTTGGCTCCAAACGAATCCAGCGCGAACTCGCCCCATGAATGCGCGGCCGAGCATCCTTCTCATTCGCGTGGCATTATGCATTCTGCGTTGAGAGACGCTTGTTGAGCATGCCTCGGACATTGGAGGCGCAACATTATGAGACGCCCGAAAGGTTCACGCGGTGCAGTCCAGCTTGGGCTGTTTGACGATCTGGTCGTCGCGCGCCCGAACGCTGTTGAGCGAGCACCACGCCCGTCCCGCGATCTGGAGACGCCGGCAGAGTCGTCAATCATTAGCATCCGAACCGATGATCTACCGCGCTATCCAAGCGAGGTGATCGATCTCGTCGAGCGGTCACTGCAGAATCTTCCAAGCGATAGCTGCTGGTTTACTTACAAGGACATCAGACGCTGTTTCGGCGTATCGCGGGCGACAATCGCTCGAAGGCTCAAGGACGGCCTGGTGCCCGGTGTACGCTTCTGTGAAGGGCGCATGCTGGAAGATGGCGCAGTGCGGCGCTTGGACAGAGAACAACTACGCTGGCTTCTCTTGGCGGTCAGAGGTGCCGGTCAACGCGCGCGCCTTACTGCACACCGAAGCACTGCGCGCGCCCGCTGACATTTCGCCCGATGGCGCGACCATGCGCGAAACTGGCGATCTGAGACGATTTGAGCTACAAACGTTTGCTTCCCGCGCACGCTTTGCGAGGAACACTTTCAGCGTGTTGGGAATGTTGGGAAATCGCGCGTTGCTTGACTTAGGCAACACGCGGAGAAGTCAGTGGATTTTTTATGCGCCCGAGTCACGTAGGCGCACCACTTTCCCGATTAGCGGACTTCTTCGATCTCCACTTCGTCTGGGAGGTCGGCGTCGTGGCGCGCGCCCGTTTGCGGCGCGGTCAGCACCGCAGTTGGCAGCGCCAGCACTGGGCCAAGCGCGTCGTTTCCGCCGCGCTCCATGCGCGGGTGGATGAGTTGGCCGCCGTCACCGAAGACGTAAACCAAGCGCGCCCAATCGCTGTCGTCGTACATGAAGGCGGGGCCTTCCGGATCGAGGTCCGACCAATCGGCTTCGCGCGGCGCCGCTGCTGCTTGCGCCAGCCATGTGCGGGCGCCGTTCTCGTCGCCGCGACCGCGTGCGACTTGCGCAAACAGGATGCAGATGCGCGAAGACGGGTTTTCGCGATACGCGTCCTCAAGAGCGGCTTGCGCGCCGCCCCAATCGCCGCGCTCCATGGCGAGTTCCGCCAGGATGATTTTGCTCTCGCGATGGTCACGGCGTCGTTCCGCGAACGTGCGCATGCGCTCGGCGCGCGCTTCGCGCGTTTCGCCGGGGACAAGATCGCGATAGGCGTGGGCGAGCACGGGGTGCGGGCCGTTTTCCCACGCTTCTTCCATGATCGAGGCGGCGCGTTCGGCTTTGCCTTCGGCGACCAGCAGCCGAGCCGCCAGCGCGCCGGCGGGCACGAAGCCGGGAGCGATGCGGAAGGCCTTCTGCGCCATGTCGCAAGCTTTGTCCGCCCGGCGTTCGCGCTCAAGCTTCGCAGCTTGCGCGCTCATCAAAACCGCGCGGCGGCGCTTGGCGACTTTGTCTTCGACCTGCTTGCGCTTGTCGCCGATCTCGAGCGCTTCGATGGCGTTTTCCCAGTCGGCGGCCTGCACGGCGAGATCGAACGCGTATTGGAACGGCCATGTTGCTGTCTTCGAGGCTTTGAGCGCTGCTTCCGCGTGTGCGCGCGCCGCCGTGCGATCACCGCGCTTCAGTGCTGCCGCCATCAGGCCTTTGCGGCCGAGCACTTCGGTGTCTTCGTTCTGCAGCATGCCGGAATAGGCGCGCTCCGCGCCCGCAGTGTCGCCGCTGACCTCTGCAGCGCGCGCTTGCAGGAGCAAAGCGAGGCGTGGCTCGTCGATCAGGTCTTCTGCTTTATCCGCGTGCCGGCGCGCTTCTTCGAACTCGCCCGCTTCCGCCGCGATCAAACCAAGCGCCAGGGCTTCTTGCCCGCGGCGCACGCGTGCGCGTTGACTGTGTTTGCCGATGCGCCCCGGTGCATCCATCAGGAACATCACAAGGCGCAACAGCGGCAGCGCTACCGCGATCATCGCCACCAGGATCAGCAGCCCGAACAAAGCCGAGGTCGACACTTGCGTGCCAAACCACTCCACCTCAACCGTGCCGGGATCGGTGGTGACGATCTGCCAGGAGGCCAGCATCGCCATCACGGCGATGATCAGCAGGAAGGCGAGGCGCAACATCGGGCTTAGCTCCGCGACAATTCTTGTCGGATTGCCGCAATGCGCCGGTCGATTTCGAGCCGGCGCTGGGCGTCGTTGATCCAATCCTGCGCCGCACGCTTCGGCTGCGCGGGCAGGCGGTTGAGTTCTTGAATAGCGAGATCGAGGCGATCACCAGCGAGCGCTTCTTCGGCGCGCGCGACGATGCCTTCGGGTGTGTCACCCGCATCGGCGCGGCGGATGACGATCCATTGCGCCAGCGCGGCTTGGATGCGGCCCCAGAATCCGGCGCCGGCTTGGCTTTGCCGCGCAGCCCGGATGATCTCGTTGTCGAGCCGCTCGAAGCGGGCCAGCAGTTCGGAGCGTGTCGGTGCGCCGGTGCGTGAAAGCGGCTCAAGCGCTGCGACGTTCTCGTCGCCTGGCAACAAGGCTGCGAGCTGCGCATGCGCTTGCTCGAACGGGCCGGACGAGCGCGACGCTTCAGATGCGGCAACGATTGCGTACGATGCGCGCGCTGCGGTCGCCGCGGCGCGGGCTTCTTGCGCCACCGCCGGCAATTCTTCCTGCAGACGGCGCACTTCGGCGACCAGCGCTGAAACTTCTGCGCTCGACGGCATTTGCGTCAGCCGTTGCTCGACATCGCGCAGGCCCGATTGCAACGCGAATACTCGCGCGGCCGTGTTGTCTTCACCTGGCGCGCCGCCCGCGGCTTCCGCCAACGGCGCATTGATCAGCGTCTCGATCTGATCGAGGCGGGCGTCGAGCGTTGCGGCCGTGTTGTCTGGGGTCTGACCTGCGACAGGCGCTGCCGGGGCGACGCTATCGAGAGCGGCGCTAAGCGCCGGCACGCGCGGCGCAATCGCGCCGCCGGCAGCGCCAACGCCAGCGGCTACGAGCGCCAGCATCAGGGCCGTGCCCATGCCTACGCCTGGCCCACCGCGAACCTCTTCGCGGTAGGGCTCGTACTCAACGTCGATCGGCTCGGCGCGTCCGCGCTCTGCGTCGTCGTCTCTACTCATCGGGACTCCCCAGTCTTTTCCGCGACTTCCGCATTTCGTGCGGGAAACGAGTCGCGGCTAGCGCGAGCCGAATCTAGGCCCCCCGGATGGGGGGCTCAAGCGATTGCGCCAGTAGGGATTGTCTCCCAGCGCTTCAGCCCTGGAGTAAAGCGGCCAGGAGTGCGTCTTCGCGTGGCGCGGGCGCCACGATGACCGTTTTCCACGCTGTTTTCCGCGCCGCCTCTGCCACGGCCTCGCTGAGACAAGCCGCTGTGAGTTCCGCGGAGCGCGGCGCTCCTAGGCTCACGAACGTTACCGCCGCCCGCGCGCTGTGAAATAGGATGGCGTCGAGCGGCGCAGACAAGGCTTCTGGCAGGCTGGCTGCGGCTACGGAGGCGAACGCCAGTCGCCGCTCATAGTCGAACCCGGCCGCGGTCAGTTCGCCGCCGAGATCCCCGGCGACGTGATCGCCAGCGATGTGAATGAGTTTGCCGCCAGCTGGACGAAGCGAATCTTTTATGAGTGCCGCGAGGGCGCGCACATCGCCATTGGCAGAATGCACCTCGAGGAAGCCTGCCTCGCGCGCGGCGGCCGCAGTCGCATCCCCGACAGCAAACACAGCGCGCGCGCGGGCGCCGTGCGCGTCTGGAAAAGAACGCACGCCGTTACTGCTGGTAAAGATGATCGCTTGCGCGCCCGCGGTGCTCGTGTCGAACCCGCACGGGACGATGGTCAGCAAAGGCGCAATGACGGCTTCGGCGCCAAGTGCGCGCACGCGTTCAGCTGTCTGCAGCGCTTCCGGCAGCGCGCGCGTGATCGCGACGCGCATCACATCACTGATCCAACACGATCGCGTCGCCGGCTTCTTCGCGGATCTCTCCGCCAAGGCGGGCGCCGAGCGCTTGCGCTTGTTTGGTTGCATCTGCGCCGAGCGCGATGCTCTCGCGCCGCCGCCAGCGCGCGCCGCCATCTGGCTGCAGCGTCTCGCCGAGGAAAGAAAGAGTTGTCCCGTCAAAGCGTGCGAGCGCGCCGATCGGCGTGCGGCATGATCCATCTAGCGCCGCTAAAAATGCGCGTTCTGCTTCGATTTCGACGCGCGCGCCGCGATTTTCAAAGGCCGACAAAGCGTCGCGAACGCGTGTGTCATCGCTGCGCGCTGTAATCGCCAGCGCACCTTGGCAGGCCGCCGGGGGCATGGCGTCGGGATCGAGCAGGCTGGTGGCGCGCGCCTCAAGGCCCATGCGCTTCAGCCCTGCGAGCGCCAAGAACGTCGCGTCAGCCTCACCAGCTTCGAGCTTCGTCAACCGGGTATCGACGTTACCGCGCAGCGTGGAAACACGCAGGTCATTGCGCGCGTAAAGAACCTGCGCCTGGCGGCGCAAACTAGCGGTGCCGACCACAGAGTTTGGCGCGAGCTCCTCCAGCGTTTTCGCTTTCAGGCTCACGAATGCATCGCGCGGATCTTCCCGCTCTGGAACGCATGCGAGATCGATCCCGTCCGGCAATTGCGTCGGGAGATCCTTCAGCGAATGCACGCCGATATCGATACGGCCGTCGAGCAGCGCGTCGTCGAGTTCTTTCGTGAACAGACCTTTGCCGCCAGACTCGATCAAGCGGCGGTCCTGAATGCGGTCGCCGCTGGTGATGATCGGCACGATTTCGAGTGCTTCTTCGGCCACGCCCAAAAGTGCGGCCCAGCGTGCGCGGGTTTGCCCGGTTTGCGTCAAGGAGAGCTTTGAGCCGCGCGCGCCAATACGGAAAAGTGGAGTGGTCATCGCGCTCTTATGGACTGCCTGGACATCGCCGGCCAAGTCTGGCGTCGTCCTGCGGTCCATATGCGCACTCGCGCTGCGGGGCGGCAGCCTCTATGTCCGGCGCATGAGGCCGCTCACCGTCCTTGGCATCGAGACCAGCTGCGATGAAACCGCGGCGGCGGTCCTGCGCCTGGACGAAAATGGCCCGCGGGTGCTGTCGGACGTGGTGTTGGGGCAGGCGGTGCATCATGCGCCCTACAAGGGCGTCGTCCCGGAAATTGCCGCTCGGGCGCACGTTGAGGGGCTGGACGGCGTGATCGCCGCCGCGATGCGCGATGCCGGGCTTGGCTATTCCGATCTCGACGGGGTCGCAGCGACAGCGGGGCCCGGCCTGATCGGTGGGGTGATGGTCGGGCTGTTGGCCGGCAAGGCGATCGCGCTGGCGCACGATAAGCCGCTGCTGGCAGTAAACCACCTGGAGGGCCACGCGCTCAGTCCGCGGCTGGCGCCTGGCGGGGCGACGTTTCCGTATCTCTTGCTGCTCGTTAGCGGCGGCCATTGCCAGTTCATCTCGGTACTTGATGTTGGCGTCTATCGCCGGCTGGGCTCGACCATGGACGATGCCCTCGGCGAAGCGTTCGACAAGCTCGGCAAGCTGTTGGACCTCGGCTTCCCGGGCGGTCCTTATGTCGAAAAAGCCGCCAAAAGTGGCGATTCCAAGCGCTTTGCTTTGCCCCGGCCGTTGCTTGGCCGTGAAGGTTGCGACTTCTCTTTCGCCGGTTTGAAAACCGCCTGCGCCCGCGAAGCCGAACGGCTTGGCGTGATGACAGATCAAGATAAGGCCGATCTTTGCGCCAGCTTCGAAGCGGCTGTGCTGGATATCTTGGTGGACCGCACGCGCAATGCGATGCGCATGTTCGATCCGGTTTATGGTGCGAAGGGACGGTTGGTGGCCGCGGGCGGCGTTGCGGCCAATTCGGCGATCCGGGGCCGGCTGGAAGCTCTGGCGGCAGAGCGGGGCTACGATTTCGTCGCGCCGCCGCTGCGTTGGTGTACGGACAATGCGGCGATGATCGCGCTGGCGGGCGCTGAAAGATTGCGCCTCGGATTCAGTGACGACCTGTCATTTCCGGCGCGGCCCCGCTGGCCGCTGGATGACGAGGCCGCCCGGCTGCGCCCCAGCCATAAGCCGGGGCGCAAAGGGGCGAAGGCTTAAGCGACGATGCGCGCAGCCGTGAACAACAGCGGCGCGAATGCGGTCGCGACCAGCGCCACAGCGATCACCAGGGACAGCGCCTTGGCGGTCGACGGCAGGTCTTGAGCGGACATTCAAATTCTCCCCACGAAAGGTTCGATGTTGCACGTGCGAACATCGATGAGGGTGAAATGGACCCTTCTGAGCGCCTTTGCTAGGGCCGTTTTACCGTTGCAGTTATGCAGATTTGCAGCCCAAAGGTTAATCCACCGCGCATATTCGCAGGCAAAGAGAAGGCGCGAAGGACTGGCCTTCGCGCCTGCACAAGTCCTTTGGCGTGCTGGGAGCCGCGCCTCCGGCAGATCTTAGAGGGCCACCATCGCGGCCGTTTGAAGAAACGGAGTTGCGGCCAAAGCGAACAGGCCGGCCGCGGCCAAAACGAAGCTGGTCATCAACAAGAAAGAGGGGCGGGCGGTTGTCATTTCGGGCTCCAGGGCTCGTGGGCTGTCGATAACCAGAAACTAGCATCACCCCATTCGGTGATCAATGAATAAAACGAATTCTATTCAATAATTGCGTAGCGCTTCTTACGCCTTGGCGTCGTGCTTTGCTCGTGTGGTGGGCTGGACCGCTTCGGTCGCCCGCGCATACAGTCCGTTCAGCAACAAATTCATCACGCCGTCGAATTCGCGTTCGAGCTTCGGCAGCGTCAGTTTCGAGAACAATTGCGGGATGCCGAACTTCAAGGTCGCGGCCTGCATCATTTCTGCGATGAAGTCGGCGTCGCCTTTGGCGAAGATTCCGGCCTCCATGCCCTCTTCGATCACCGCGATGATGCTGACCCGTTCGAGGGCGATCAGTTCATTCATGAAGAGCGGGCGCTCGCGCGAGAGAACTTCCGCAACTTCCAGAATTTTGGCGCTTTCCGAGAACATTTGAAAGTTATCGCGCATGCGCCGCGCCAGCATTTCCCGGAGTTTGGCGTCCGGACGCAGGTCCTTGCGGCGCGCTGTGGCGGCAAGCCCGCCGTGCTCTTCAGCGTAGTGCTTGCGCGCCATGGCCTCGGCGATGTCGATCTTGGCTTCAAAGAAGCGATAGATGTTGCCGGGCGACATGTCGCAATCGGCCGCGATCTCGGCCATGGTTGTCTTGCCGTAGCCGTAGTGCTTGATGCGGTTGATGGCCGCTTCGAGAATACGGTCGCGGGTAGCGGATTTCTCGTCCATCCCTACGAGTTAGCGGGTTTCTGCTAAACGTTCAATGAAGGATTCAGCCGTTGAGCCAGCCTTACGAGTCGGTGACGGTGATCGGGGCGGGGGCGTGGGGCACTGCGCTGGCCCAAGTCGCTGCCGCCGCAAAGCGGGGGGTCACGCTCTACGCCAGAGAGCCTGAAGTCGTGGAAGCGGTGAACCTGCGCCGCGAGAATGAACCCTTCCTCCCCGGCATCCGCCTCAACCCGGTAATCCGCGCCACCGCCGATCTCGAGGAAGCGGCGGCTGCCGACCTGATCCTCGCGGTGCCGCCCGCCCAGCATATGCGGGCTACGCTGAGAGCGCTGAAGCCATTGCTGGCGCCTGAGACGCCGGTGGTCCTCTGCGCCAAGGGGGTTGAGCGCGGCACGCTGGCGCTGATGACGGACGTGCTGCAGCAGGAAATGCCGGAACGGACACCTGCCGTGCTCTCTGGACCGGGCTTTGCCAAGGATGTCGCGCGCGGGCTTCCAACCGCCACCACTATCGCCAGCCCCGATCAGGCGCTCGCGCAGCGCATCGTCGCCACGATCGGACTGCCGACATTCCGCCCTTACGTGGCGGACGATCTCATCGGCGCGGAGATTGGCGGCGCAGTCAAGAACGTTATCGCTATTGCTTGCGGAGTAGCGGAGGGGCGCCAACTCGGCGACGGCGCGCGGGCTGCTTTGATCACCCGCGGCTTCGCAGAACTGACGCGCCTTGGACTCGCCATGGGCGCGAAAGCGGAAACGCTATCGGGCCTGTGTGGGCTGGGCGATCTGGTGCTGACATGCGCCTCGCTCACCTCGCGCAATACCTCGCTTGGCGCAGCGCTCGGCGAAGGGCGCAAGCTTGCCGACATTTTGGCTGAGCGCCGATCCGTCGCCGAAGGCATGGAGAGTGCGCCGGCAGTGGTCGCATTGGCGCAAAAGTTTAGCGTGGATATGCCGATCTCAGCCGCCGTGGACGCGATCATCTCGGAGCGGATCAGCATTGACGACGCGATCACCGCGTTGCTCTCGCGCCCCTTCAAGGCGGAGGGCGTGTGACGCTCATTGCCCGCATCGCAGCAGTGCCGGATCGTGGCGCGATCATCGTGGAGCTTGAGCGCAACGGCGCGCGGCTATCGCTGATCCTCACCCGCGCAGGCGACAAAATCGCCGCCTTTCGCAACAAATGTCCGCACGCGGGCTATCCGCTACAGCGCGCGGACGGCCGTGTTCTGTTGCAAGAGGGCCGCTACATGGTGTGCGGCGCGCATGGCGCTAGCTTTTCTCTGACTGACGGGGCGTGTGCCGGCGGACCTTGCAACGGCGACGGCCTTGAGCGCGTCGCCATTGATGTGCGCGACGGCGAGATTCTGCTCGTTTAGTTTTGGCGCCGTGGTGGTGCGCGCTCTCCAGCGGGCAACGAAAAGCTTTCTAGCCGTGCACCGGTAGGATTTTCCGGATCGCCGATGGGCGTCAGCCGAAATGCATGGCCGGGAAAAGCGCCGTGCCGCATCAGCGCGTTCCAGTTTGCGCGCAAGGGTGGCGCCGCCCGACAACACCATCTTGCGAGACGGTCAGGAAGAGATCGACGCCGCGCCGGTCAATGTTGCGAATTGTAAGTTGCTGCTGCAGCGGCGGTCCAAAATCTACAGCCTGCTCTTCGATAAATGGAATCGGCCCCGGCATGCCGCTTGCGTCGTATGGCACCAGAAGGCGCGGCGCTGTGGTGGTGTAAAGATCCATGTACCGCGCTTGCCCGTCCTCCCAAAAGATGCAGACGACCTCCGCATCCGTCGTCGTCGTGCACCACTCGATTGGATCGAGGCCGGCATTCATGTTCACAGCGTTTGGGTTGTACGTGCTTGAGACAAACAGCGTCAGTTGTTCGGCGCGCGCGAGCGAGCCCGCGGCGATTACTTTGCGGCCGCCATAGGCGCTTCGATACTCTACCTCTTCTGCGATGATTGCCGTGCGCGCGTGCGTGACATCCAGCCGCGCCAGCACTGAGCCTTCAGCATGTTCGCCGTCATGGAAAGTCGCGGTCGCGCCGGGGGCCGCCATTAAGCCTGCGATCGGACCGCTCCACTCTAATGGCGGCGGCGTGCGCGGCGGACGATATGATGTGGCGCAGCCCGCGAGTGCGAGCGCAGCGAAAACCGTAACAGCTTGGCGCATGGCGTATCCCCCCCGCGCCGGTTTATCCCGGCGCGGGGACGCGATCTAGGCTTTGTCGTCTTCGTCGTCGTCGAAGTCGTCATCGCCGCGGCGGCGCATCAGCAGGAAACCCACGATCGCTAGGGCGACAACGCCAAGGGCGATCCATGGAAACCAGCCGGCAAGGCCGCCAAAATTCATCTGCGACTCGCCCTCTACCGCGGCCGGCTCCGCCAATGCGTTGGTCTCGACTGGCGCGACACCCGTCACGAGAGCGGGCACCGAATAGGCGGATACTGTATCGCTGGCCGCATCAAAATCGCGGTGACGCCGGCCTTGCGGGAACGTGAGCATGCCACGCAGCGTCGCTGCTGCGGCTTCGATTTGCGGCACTTGATCGGCGGCGCCAATGGTCGTGAGCCCGGCGACGCCATTACGGCCGAGCACTTTTTGCTCGTGACGGAGATCTTTCACACGCGCGGCCGGGGCCGCTGCGCGCTCCGCCCAGACCACGTACGGTGCTGCAGCGTCGAATCTCGGCGCTGCGAAGAAGCCTTCGAACGTGCGGTTTTGCTGCGTGCGCGCTTCACGAACTTCGGTTTCGAAGTTTGCGTCGCTGAGGCCAGACGCTGTCGCTGGTTGCACGTAACCAATCTCATCATAGCTGACGATGCTCGCCCACGTGCCCGGCGCGCGCACATCGGCGCCGGCGCGCGCCACCATGCCGAGCGTTTCGCCGCTCGGTGCGGTGACGTTGTTGCGCTGCATGTAGGCGCGGGCTTCTTCTGCTGAATAGAAGCGATAATCGGCCGGCACATTGAGCGAGAGATTGTCGTTCAGCGGAATAACGCCATTGCGCCCTTGCGGCGCAGGCGTTGCTGCAGCCGGAGCAGGTGGCGCTGCTTGCTGAGCGCGCGGCGGCGTCGTCGGCTGCGCGCGAACCGGAGGGGCGGCAACATCCGGCCCGCCATCACCCGGCCCATCGGCGTGAGCGGCAGGCGCCACGATCAATGCCAGCGCAAATAGCGCACGCGTCAAATTCTTGCGCATGAGTGATCTCCCTCGCTCGCCCGTTTTAGGCGTCCCACGAATCGCAGGATTAGCGAAGAAAGCTAGGTTTGTCGCGCTTTCAGCGGTTGCAGGCTGTGCGGAGCTCTGCCGCGGCGGCTTGCATGGCCGCTTCGATGGCGGCGCGCCATTCGCCCATGTTTTTCGCGGTTTGCGCCGCCGCCGGGTACGTTACCGCACGAGAGGAACTCACAACCCCGCCCTCTAGACCTTGCTTGGTTGCAACAAATCCGGCCACGGCGTCAGCCGCGCTCGCCCCCTGCGCGCCGTAGCCAGGCACCAGGAACAGGGCGTTGGGCATGGCCTCTCGTAGGGTGCGTGCTTCGTCAGGATAGGTCGCTCCGGCGACGGCCATAAGGCCTGACCAGCCGCTCGCGCCCATCAGGTCTTGGGTTTCCGGCGCCAGCATTTCAGCCACGCGGCGCCACACCGGCGCGCCGCCCACCTGCAGATCCTGGAAATCGCCAGCACCCGGATTGGACGTACGCACCAAAACGGCCACGCCTTTGCCGAGTGCTTTCGCCGTGCTGACAAACGGGACCAGCGTATCTTTGCCCATGTACGGGTTCACGGTCACGCAATCAGCATCGAAACCGGGGCGTGCGCCTAATGTAGCGCGCGCGTAGCCTTCCGCGGTTGTGCCAATGTCGCCGCGCTTGGCGTCGAGCAGCACGATCATGCCAGCGGCGCGTCCGTACTCCACGAGCATGCGCGCCGCCGCATAACCCATTTCACCGAATTGTTCGAACAACCCGAGCTGCGGTTTCAGAACAGCGGCATGCTTCGCAGCGACGTCGATCACGCTCGTGCCGAACTTCACCAACACTGCCGCCGGGTCTGCGCGCAGATCGCCGAACATCGCAGGCACTTTGTCAGCGAACGGATCGAGGCCGATGCAGAGCGGCGTGGCCTTGACGCGGACGCTTTCAATTAGGCGGTCGGCGTAGGCGGTGCTCATCAGAACGGTCCATCACCAGGTGCAACACAAACCACCTGCGCCACTGCGAGCTGACGGCGCAGGTCGTCAGACTCCTGCCCGTAATTATCGGCTGTGAGACGCGGCGCTGGCGCACCGACGGCCTCGACTTGTTCGAGGCGCAAGAAGCGCATGATTGAGGAAGGTGCGGCTGTGTAGATGCGTCCGCGCCGCGCCGATTCAGCAACTGTAACGCCGATAACTTGGCCGTTTGCGCCGAAAGCCGGTCCGCCGCTAATTCCTGCAAGCGAGCCGCGCAATCCGGACGTACGGCCTTGTTCGGCCCATGCCAGCACTGGCTCTTCAAGATCGTAGCGCCCCCGCGCCACCAGCGTTTCACGGCCAATCAGGCGCGAATACGCTTCGCCAGGGCGCCCCTGCGGGAAGCCAACATGGAAAGCGCGCTGATTGATCTGGAACTGCCGCTCCGAGGTGTCGAGCGCTAGAGCCGACGGCGCTTGATCGGTGCGCAGCAGTGCAAGGTCAGCGAACAGCGCGCGTTTCACTTCGCGGACAGGCACCGCTGAACCGCGCGAAACGATGAGTCCGACATCCTGGCACCCGTCAACGACATGGCGCGCCGTCAACCACCAGCCATCGACAGAAATCGCGAAGGCCGTCCCCATGCCCGATGCAACCGGCCCGACTTCGACCAAGACTTCGGGGTCGTACATCGAAGGGGGCGGCAGGTAAGAGCCGGCCTCTGTCGCGCCAGGCAGCGCTTCCGGCGCATCGGCGCGTTGATCCACCCGGAACAGCACGAACACCACCGCCGCGATGACGATGATGTAGAGCAGCCAGTCGGGGACGATGCGGAGCAAGGTGTCAGAGGCCTCGGATCATCGAGACATTGGGATCGGCGACGGCGCCGGACAAGATGATGGCAAGGCCGATCTTCACGCTCATCAGAAACACCGCAGCGGCAACGTCGCCCTCCGCGATACGGCGCGGAAGGCCGCGCAAGAACATGTCAGCGAAGCGGAAAGCGATGAGTTGGATGAGCAGCGTCACAACGCCCCAGATGATGAGGTCGAACACTCCAAACGAATGTGCGAGGCAATTGCCCAACGGAATGGCAAGTCCAACCACAACGCCTGCAAAAGCGAGCGAGGCGGATGGGTTGCCGGCGCGGATTAGGGCGAGTTCCTTGTGCGGGGTCATCAGGACGTAGATGATGAGCGAGACAATGAAGAGACCCAGCGCGACACCGAGCTGGATAATAAAATCGGGAAAGCCCGCCACGAACGCGTTGATGGGCGCTGTAAAGTCCATGCCGGGTCCCTCGCTCGCCGCCGACGGCTATATAGCGCCTGCGCTAGCGGTTCCGGGCTGAGGGCGCAAGACAACGGCGCCACAAGAGCATGAAGGATACGCAGATGAGTGTACGCAAAGCCGCCCTGGTGACGGGCTCAACCAGTGGCATCGGCCTCGCCGTCGCCACCGCCTTCGCCAAGGCGGGCATGGACGTGACGCTGAACGGCCTCGGCGACGCCGCCGAGATTGAGCGCATCCGTTCCGCCTTGGAGCGAGAGGCAGGCGTTTCGGTTCGTTACGACGGCGCAAACTTGATGAAAGCAGACGCCTGCGCCGGCATGGTCGAGAACGCCATCGCCGCGCACGGCCGGCTCGACGTTTTGGTCAATAATGCGGGCATTCAGTTCGTGTCGCCGATCGAGGATTTTCCGGTCGAGAAGTACGACGCCATTATTGCGCTTAACCTCTCAGCGGTGTTTCACACCATCCGCGCCGCCATGCGCTCGATGAAGGCGCAGCGCTATGGCCGAATCATCAACATCGCTTCAGCGCATGCGCATGTCGCGTCGCCGTTCAAGTCAGCCTATGTAGCAGCGAAGCACGGTGTGCTCGGCATCACCAAAACGGTGGCGCTTGAGGGTGCGACGTTCAACGTGCGCTGCAACGCGATTTCACCCGGCTACGTGCTTACTTCGCTCGTGGAGAACCAGATCCCCGACACGATGAAGGCGCGCGGGCTGACGCGCGAGCAGGTGATCAACGACGTGCTGCTCGCCGCGCAACCGACGAAAGAGTTTGTGAAGGTCGAAGACGTCGCCGGCGCAGCGCTCTTTTTGATCTCTCCCGCAGCAGACCAAATCAACGGGGCCGCGCTCAACATGGACGGCGGCTGGACCGCACAGTGAAGAAAAAACCGATCTCATTGGCGCTGCAGGGCGGCGGCGCACTTGGCGCCTACACCTGGGGCGCGCTGGATCGCTTACTGGAGGATGAGCGCCTCGAGATCAAAGCGGTCTCTGGTTCGTCCGCGGGCGCGATGTGCGCGGTGGTGCTGGCAGACGGGTTGCACGACGGGCCTGAAGCTGCGCGCGCGAAGCTACGGGCTTTCTGGGAAGGCGTTGCGCAAGCGGGGCGATCAAATCCGTATCGCCGCACGCCGCTGATGGCGTTCCTCAGCGCGTTCCAGCCTGCTTGGCTGCAGCAAAATTATGCTGCGCTGTGGGCGGGGATGACCAGCCAAGTGGCGTCCCCCTACGATCTCAACCCGCTCAATCTCAATCCCCTACGCGAGATGTTGGGAGAGCTGGTTGACTTCGAGCGCGTGCGTGCGTGCAACCAGCTTCAGCTCTTTATCGGTGCGACCAATGTCGAGACTGGGCGCATCCGCATTTTCCGCACCGATGAACTTACGGCTGACCACGTTATGGCGTCGGCATGCCTGCCGCAGATTTTTCACGCGGTGGAGATCGACGGCGTGCCGTACTGGGATGGCGGCTTCACTGGAAACCCGGCCTTGTTTCCGCTGTTCGATGTCCAAGAGACCTCCGACATCGTCATTGTGCAAATCCATCCGATCGAACGCAGCGGGACGCCGCGCACCGCGGCCGACATTAGCGCTCGCGAAACAGAGATTACTTTCAACGCGAGCTTGCTTAGCGAACTCCGTGCAATCGACTTCGTGGCGCGCTTAATGGATCAGCAAAAGCTGCCGGAAGGTCGCTATCGCAAAATGCTCATCCATAATTTGAGCGAAGGCACAGCACTTACGCCGCTCGGCACGGGCATTGACCTCAATACCGATCTGAACTTCTTCAACCAACTCTTCGAGACTGGACGCAGTGCCGCGGAAATTTGGCTGGGAAGCCATTTCGAGGCGATCGGCAAGCGCTCTACGGTGGATCTTGGTGCCATGTTTCGACGCGCTCCAGAGGGTGGCGAGCCGCTGCGATAACTATTCCTTAGCCGCATCGCGGCAGCGTCTGCCGTATGCGTTTTCGCGCGCCTATTCTCGCCGCTCTGGTGCTTGCGACCCTTGCCGGGCCGGCGATGGCTGCTGGCGGCGGCAGTGGCGCCAGCGCGCAGCAGCCTGCGACCCGGCAAGATCGCCTGACCTCGGCTGAAACCTATGTGCCGGTGCCAACGCTGTCGGCGGGGGTGCTGCAGCGTATGTCGACGCAGGGCACCTTGGTTGTCGATATGGGACTCGATATTCCGGATGAAGAGTTGCGCTTGCGGGCGCGCCTCAACGGACCCCGTCTACGCGACACGTTGCGCACCGCCCTCGCGACATATGCTTCAACCTATTATCGCGATCGCACAGCGCCTGATCCAGACGAACTCACGCGCCTTATGCAGCAAGCGGTGGATCGCACCTTGGGTGCGGGCGGCGCGCGGGTGCTGATGGTCAACATCATCTACCAGCGCCGCCAGGGCTGATCAGCCGCCGCGGCAGGCGATCGGCAACACGATCGCGGTGATGCTGCCCGCGACTGGCGCACGGTAGATTTGTGTCGGCTCATCGCGCGCGACCACAGTTTCGCCGGCGCCCATGATCTGGCGCTCCACCACGAAGAACTTCTGTTCGGTGCAATCGAAGCGATAGTGCAGGCGCTGCGTTCTGTAGCGGACGGTGGTTTCCGTCGTGGCGTCTTCGATCTGATAGACTTGCTGTTGGCCGTGACGCACCTGCACCCAGATATCAGCGGTCGAGCCGTCGGCGGCGCGCGTGATGGTGCGCTGGTTGAAGTGCACTTCGCCGAGGCACTCGCGGTCCTCGGTCGGCGTTTCGCCGCGGCAATCGCGCTGGCGCGCCACCAGGAGCCAGTCCGGTAGATTGCTGGTGCTGCCGAGCATGACGGATTCGCTGCCGCCCGATTCCGCCGCGCCTCCCGCCTGGTCTGCCGGCGCATTGGCCGGCTGGCCGCAGGCGGCGAGGGTGAAGATGCAGAAGAGGGCGGCGAGCTTGCGCATCAGAGATTTCATCCTTGTTATCTTGGGGCGCGTTCGCGGCCCGGCAAATCACATAGCTGAGATGCCGCCATCTACCTTCAGTTCCGCGCCGGTGACGAAGCGGCTTTCGTCCGAGAGGAGATAGATCGCCGCGGCGGCAATTTCCTCTGGCTTGCCGATACGGCCGAGAGGCACCTGGCGCCCCAGTTTAGCCTCCGCCTCATCCTTGCCGAACATATTGCGGATCGGATCGAGGATTGGGGTGTCGATGAAGGTGGGATGGATCGAGTTAGAGCGGACGTCGAGCCCCTTCTTGGCGCAATAGAGCGCGATGTTCTTAGAGAGCAGCCAGACAGCGGCCTTGCTGGCGTTGTAGCCCGGCGAGGTGTGGTTGGCGATCAGGCCCGCGATCGAGCTGATGTTGACGATCGAACCCGGCTGGTTCTTGGCGAGATACTTGATGCCGTGCTTGGCGCCGAGAAACACCGAATCGACGTTGACACTCATTAGCCGGCGGAAACCGTCGAGCGAGAGTTCCTCGATGCCGCCTTCGCGCGATGAGATGCCTGCGTTGTTGACGAGACCCGAGATACCGCCCAACGCCGTGTTCGCGGCTTCGAGTGCGGCGATCCATTGGCCTTCATCCGTGACGTCGAGTTCGTAGGCAAAGGCCGTGTTTGCGCCGTAGCTGCTATTGAGCTCCTGGGCGAGTTTTTCGACGCCGACAAAGTTGATGTCGGCCAACGCGACTTTTGCGCCTTCCGCTGCGAGCCCTCGCGCCATGGCTGCGCCTAGCCCTTGCGCCGCGCCCGTGATGAACACCTTCTTGCCAGCAACGCGACCCGCCATTTCCGCCTCCTCTTATGTCGCGCGACTCTGTGGCGCGGCGCGGCAATCCGCAAGCTTGCCCGAACGTTAGCATCGGCATAAGTGCGATGCAGCGAGGTAATTCCATGGAATGGGACGCGCTGCTGCTGTCGCGATTGCAGTTCGCATTCACGATTGGCTTTCACATCATCTTCCCGGCCTTCACGATCGGGTTGGCCTCATTCCTGGCTGTGCTTGAGGGCCTCTGGCTCTTCACTAAGAAGCCGCTTTACAAGAACCTCTACCTCTTCTGGGTCAAAATCTTCGCGCTGTCGTTCGGCATGGGCGTCGTTTCCGGCGTGGTCATGTCGTACCAGTTCGGCACCAATTGGAGTGTGTTCTCAGCGCAAGTCGGCAGCGTGATTGGTCCGCTGCTCGCTTACGAAGTGCTGACCGCGTTTTTCCTTGAGGCCTCATTCCTTGGCATCATGCTGTTTGGCTGGAAGCGCGTCGGGCCGAAGCTTCACTTCTTCTCGACCATAATGGTCGCGGTCGGCACCCTGATGAGCGCGTTCTGGATTCTCGCCGCTAATTCTTGGATGCAAACGCCGCAAGGGTTTGCCTTCGCCGAAGACGGCACGATGATCGCCACCAGCTTCGTCGAAGTGATCTTCAATCCATCGACCCCGTCTCGTTTCGCTCACATGGTTCTGGCGGCGTATTTGACGACGGCGATGGCTGTCGCAGGCGCGAGCGCCTTTGCGCTGCTCAAGAATAAGGCGCTGCCAGAGAGCCGCACCGCTCTACGCATGGCGATTCTGATGATGGCGATTGTCGCGCCGCTGCAGGTGGTCGTCGGCCATGAGAGCGGAGTGGTCGCGCACGAATACCAGCCGGCCAAAGTCGCGGCGATGGAGGGCTGGTGGACGACGCAAAGCAATCAACCGACGCACTTGTTCGCGTGGCCCGATGAAGCGGCCGAGCGCAATCATTTCGAACTGAGCGTGCCCGGCATGGGCTCATGGTTCGTCGCGGGCGACGTGAACGCGGAGCTACAAGGGCTCGACGCGTTCGCGCCGGAGGATCGCCCGCCGGTGTGGATCGTGTTCTGGGCTTTCCGCATCATGGTGGCGATGGGCCTGATCATGGTGGCGCTTGGAGTCTGGGGCGCTGCGTGGTGGGCGCTGAAGCGGCTCGATGGCGCGCGTTGGTATCATCGCTTCTTGGTGCTTGCGGCGCCTAGCGGCTTCATCGCCGTGCTGGCGGGATGGATATCAGCCGAAGTCGGCCGTCAGCCTTATGTCGTCTATGGCGTGTTGCGCACTGCCGACGCTGTCTCGCCTGTGAGCGCGACGTCGGTGGCGCTGTCGCTGCTCTTCTTCATCATCGTGTACGCCATCGTGTTCAGCGCTGGGGCGCTCTACATCTTGCGCTTAATCGCCAAAGGTCCGGAGAGTGACGAGCCGGCGCCGGAAACGGATCAACCGCCGGGCACGCCGCTTGGCATGGTCGAGGAGGCATCCTGATGTTTGGCCTCGAACTTTCGATGATCTGGGCGGTGCTGATCGCCGTCGCAGTGTTTCTCTACGTGGCGCTGGATGGCTTCGACTTGGGCGTCGGCATCCTGTTTCCGTTCGCCAAGGACTCAAAGCAGCGCGATCAAATGCAGGCTGCCATCGCGCCGGTGTGGGATGGCAACGAGACGTGGCTCGTGCTTGGCGGCGGCGGTTTGTTCGCGGCGTTTCCGAAGGCGTACGCGGCGTTGATGCCGGCGCTTTATATTCCGATCATTCTTATGCTGCTGGCGCTTATCTTTCGCGGTGTTGCGTTCGAGTTTCGCCACCACGGGCGCGAGCGTGGGCGGAAATGGTGGACGGTGGCGTTTTCCGCCGGCTCGATCGTCGCGACTTTGGCGCAAGGCATGGTGCTGGGCGCTTTCATTCAGGGCGTGACGCTCGTTGACGGCGCATTCGCTGGCGGGCCGCTGGATTGGCTGACGCCGTTTACATTGCTGGTCTCGGTCGCGCTGCTTTCCGGCTACGCATTGCTCGGCGCGACCTGGCTTGTGTTCAAGACGCAGGGCGAATTGTTCGAGCGCGCCCGGTTTTGGGTGAAGCGCCTCGCCGTGCTCACGGCGCTGTCCCTTGGTGCTGTCAGTTTGGCGACGCTTGCAGTTGATCCGCGCGTTACTGCGCGTTGGGGCATCACCATGACCAGCGTCGATTGGGCTGTGTTCATCAAGGTTGCGCCGTTGCCGCTGCTGGCGGGCGTCGTGCTCTTCTTGCTTTGGCGCGGCGCCGATGCGCGCCGGCACCTTGCGCCGTATCTTTATACGGTTGCCCTCTTTCTCGTGGGCTATCTTGGCCTCGCGGTCAGCTTGTGGCCCTACATCGTGCCGTTCGCGATGACGCCGGCGGATGCGGCCGCCGCGGATAACGCGCTCTCGTTGATGCTGTGGGGCGCTATACCGATGCTGCCGATCATCCTCGGCTACACCGCGTATGTGTATTGGATCTTCCGCGCCAAAGTGGACGACGATGCCGCCTATCATTGAAGGTCCGCCGGAAGAGGGCGAGGCGCCGCGTCCGCTGGGCGTTAAGCTGTTGTGGTTCGTGGCGCTATGGGTCGGCGGGCTCGCTGCAGTTGCGGCGGCTGCCTACGCGCTGCGCGCGCTTATCCTTTAGCGCTCAAACGACCTGAAACGCTGCTGCCGCTTGATCGATGAAGTGCGCCAGCGCGACGTCCAGATCCGTTACGCCGTCCGCGCTATGCGTCGTCAGCGTGACATCGACGCGGTTATAGACGTTGTGCCACTCCGGATGGTGATCGTGCTTTTCAGCGTACATCGCCACCCGCGTCATGAAGCCGAAGGCGGCGTTGAAGTCTTTGAAGCGGAACTCCTTGGTGATGGCGTCGCGATCCGTTGTGGCTTGCCAGCCTTCCAAGCGCCCTAGCGCCGCTTGCGCTCCGATCTTTTCCGTCATGCGTTTGCTCCTCAGCACCATAGATGCACCGACGCCGCGAAACGGCAATGCGCACAAAGCAAAACCGCCGACGTTTCCGCCGGCGGTTCGCTTGGTTCGAGTTTTTAGGCAGCTTACTGGTTCGGTTGAACCGGGTTCGGCTGTTCGACGCCGGTGACAACCTCGCCTTTGGCCAGTTTCGAGTTCCACATGCCATAGGCGAAGTAGAGCACGAAGCCGCCGGCCAGATAGACCAAGAAGAAGTTGCGCGTCTCGTCGTGCGCCATCAGCGACAGCAGCAAGAAGATGCACATCAGTGCGCCGAGCAGCGGCGTGATCGGGAACAATGGCGTCTTGAACGGACGATTCATTTTCGGCCGTGCGAAACGCAGGTAGATCACGGTCAAGCAGACGATCGAGAACGCGGCGAGGGTGCCGACGTTGGTGAGGTTCGCAAGGGAATCGAGGCTCATGAAGCCGCCGAAGCCCATTGCCAGCAGACCCACCAGGATCGTGTTGATCCAAGGTGTCTTCAGCTTCGGGTGAACGTTGGCGAACACCTTCGGGATCAGTCCGTCCTTGGCCATTGTATAGAAAATGCGCGTCTGCCCGTAGAGCAGCACCAGCATAACCGACGAGAGGCCGGCAAAGGCGCCGAGCTTCACCACGAACGCGAACCACGGCAGGCCGATTTGATCGACCGCGAGCGCGATCGGCGCCGGGTTGTTGAGTTGTTGGTAAGGCACGATGCCGACCAGCACGGCGCAGGTGAGGATGTAGAGAATGGTGCAGATGATGAGCGAGCCGAGGATGCCAATCGGCATATCGCGGCCGGGGTTCTTGGATTCGGCGCCGGCGGTGGAGACGGCCTCAAAGCCAATATAGGCAAAGAAGATCGTCGCAGCGCCGGTGATGAGGCCGGGTACGCCGTACTGGCCGGTGTCAGCGCCGGTGAGCACGCCGCCGAGTGCGCGCCCAATCTGCGCCCAGATGCTCATATCCGTTCCAGGCGGAGGCGCTGGAATTTGTTCGGGGATCAGTGGGCTCCAGAGATCGGTGTTCACATAGGACGCGCCGATCACAATGAAAGCGATAACGACGCCAACTTTGATGAAGACGACGATGTTGTTGACCAGCGCCGATTCCGAAATGCCGACCACGAGAAGGCACGTCACAGCAATCAGGCCAATGATAGCGGGTAGGTTCACGATGCCGACGGCGATCTGCTGACCCGTGTCGTGATCAAGCACTGGCACCCCGGGCGCTGCGGTTAAGGCCGCGGGTATGTGTATGCCCAAATCTGCGAGCAAGCTGACGGTGTAGCCAGACCATCCGACCGCAACGGTCGACGCCGCAAGGCCGTATTCGAGGACCAGCAAAAGTCCCATCACCCAGGCGACGATCTCGCCCATGGACGCGTAGGAATAAGAATAAGCTGAACCCGAAACCGGAATAGCGGACGCAAGCTCCGCGTACGACAGAGCCACCAGAGCGCAGAGTGTGCCGGTGATGACGAACGAAATCATGATGCCGGGGCCGGCGAATTCCGCGGCGGCGCGACCGGTTAGAACGAAAATGCCGGTGCCGATGATGCAGCCGATCCCGAGAAGGACCAGATTGATCGGCCCAAGCGTTTTCTTGAGTTCGCCGTGCTCATGCTCGGCGTGCATCTGCTCAACCGATTTGCGGATGAACAGGCGGCCGAGGCCGCTCGGCTTGTTAGTGTTTGCCACGTTAGATCCCCTCCCTGGGCACTACGCGCCGGGACGCTAGACGACGGTTTTGCAGCTCACAAGCGGCTAGCGACGTATTGTGCCCGGGAGCGGCGCTGGGGCGGCAAAGTGTGCTCACCCGGCAGGCGAAGCGGGCAAGTCTTGCACGCGCGGCGTCAGTTCGCTGCGAGCGCTTCAGGCACAGTCCACCCCCGGCGTGCGCACGCCGCGAGCACGGTGTTGCGCAACAGGCAGGCGATGGTCATCGGCCCGACCCCGCCCGGGGATGGCGTTACCGCTGCGGCGACCTCAATGGCTTCGGGGAAGCAAACGTCGCCGACGAGCTTGGTTTTGCCTTCACCTTTCTCAGGCGCAGGGACTCGGTTGGTGCCGACATCAATGACGATGGCGCCGGGGCGCACCCAGTCGCCGCGCACCATCTCCGGCCGGCCCACCGCCGCGACCAGAATATCGGCGCTGCGGCAGACCATTTTCAGATCGCGCGTCTTTGAATGCGCGATGGTCACCGTCGCGTTTTGTTCGAGGAAGAGCAGGGCGGCTGGCTTGCCGACGAGGATCGAGCGGCCGATGACGACGACATTGGCGCCGGTGAGGTCTGGTCTCTCAGTCTTCGCCAAGATCACGCAGCCAACGGGCGTGCAGGGCCTAAGTCCGGGCTTTCCCAACACGAGTTTGCCGGCGCTGGCCTCCGTGAGGCCATCGACGTCCTTCATCGGATCGATCACCGCCAGCACTGCCGGTTCGGAAATGTGCTTTGGCAGCGGCAGTTGAACGAGAATGCCGTCAATTTCCGGATCGGCGGAAAGCGCAGCCACGCGCGCGATCAACTCGTCCTGGGTGGTTTCTTTCGGCAGCCGGATCTCCACCGAGCGCATGCCGACTTCGGTGGTCATTTTGCCTTTGGAAGCGACGTAAACTTGGCTTGCCGGATCATCGCCCACCAGCACAACCGCGAGTGCGGGTTGCGCAGGCAGCTGTTTCACGGCGGCCGCGACATCAGCGCGAACCCGTGCTGCAACAGCTTTCCCGTCAATGATGCGGCCGCTCATTCTACGCTTCCTCAAACCCTGCCACGAACGCCGCGATCTCTGCCTCGCTCGCGCCTTCGATCTCTAACGTCTTCAAGCGCGCCGTTGCGCCGCGCGCAACTTTGACCTTGCCTTTAGCCACGCCGAACGCCTTGGCGATCAGCTTTTCCAGCGCTTGGTTCGCTTCGTTGTTCTCGGGCGCGGCGCGCACGCGCGCTTTCAAAAATCTGTGCCCTTCAGCATCGGTCGCGCAGCCATCGATCCGGTCGGCGCCGCCCGAAGGCGTCAGCCTGACGCGTAGCTTGCTCAGAGCACCGGACCCGTTCCAGTCAGCACGCCGTGCAGCCAAGGCAGCAGCTGGCGGAGCAGCTGAATAACAAGCAGCAGCACCAGGACCGAGAGATCGACGCCGGCGATCGGCGGGATGATGCGGCGAAGGGGGCGCAGTATGGGGTCGGTCACGCGCCGGCAGAATTCGTAGATTGAGGAAACGAAGCCGTTGCGCCGGCTGACGATGTCGAAGGCGTAGAGCCATGAAATGACGACAAAGACGATCAGCACCACGATCACGAGCGCAAGGATCGTGTCGATCAGGCCGAAAAGGATGGCGAGAAGCCCAGGGGATTGCATGCCACAGCGTCTAGCCCGCGCCGGGCAGATTCGGCAACTGGCGGTCAGTCAGGCCAGTTGACGCTCCTCCCGCCGCCGCCCTATATCCGCGCCTCCTAGTGTCCAGGCACTTGGGGGCCCGTAGCTCAGCTGGGAGAGCGCTGCGTTCGCAATGCAGAGGTCAGGAGTTCGATCCTCCTCGGGTCCACCATCCTACGCTGCGCGTAGGATGGTTTAACGGTCCCGGACTAGCTCAGCGGCACGTCGGCGACCTTATCGCCGTATTCCTTCTTCGGGTCCTTGCCGAGCAGCATCTTGATGCCGGCGAAGACGCTATTCTCGTTCAGCCAGATGTGGGCGTGTTCCGGATCGAAGCGGATCAGCTGAATCTTCGGGTCATCCTTGCCGCCTTCGTACCAGGCGGCGACGAAGGGATTCCAGAGGCGATCAATAATCGCTCGATCGGTCGTCAAACTGAGTTCGCCCTGCAGCCCGGCGAATAGGTCGTGCCCCTTGGAGGTGAAGTAGGCGACGCCCGCTTGGCCGGCGCCGACTTGCTGCACGAGTTCGGAATCGGTGGACGTGAAAAACCAAACCGGGCCGCCTTCATCACCTTCGATTTGCGCGGTCATCGGACGCGCTTCGCCGCTGCCTTCGACACCGAGCATAATGGTGCGGTCGGACTTGAGGTGCTTCCAGAACTTTTGGACGATTTCAGTTTCGCTTGCCATGGGGGGCTCCTTCGCTCCACCGGCAACGAGACGATACGTGTTTAGTTCCGGCCCGCGTCTGCGTCCGCCGCGAACTCGATGCGCCGATGCAGGCGCTGGCCTTCGTCGCGCGCGGGATCGTAGGCGCGCCACGTCACGCCGTCTTCGGACACCTGATAGCAGGCGATGTCCGGATCGTTTGAAGTGGCGGCATCCTGTTCGAGCATGGCGCGATCAAACCTATTTCCGGGCCTAACGGTTCCAGTGTTAGGTTGCGGCCAGCACAGTACGGTCTCGAGGGCCCTTTATGAAAACCTATCTCCTGGCGGGTGCGATCTTCGCGCTTACGGCGTGCGCCAGCGTTAACGACGAGGGCTGGACCGGCCAAAATGCGCAGCCCTTTGATAGCGCCCGCGCCGCCTGTGAGATTGAAGCCCAGGCCCCGCGTGGCGCTGAGTTCGAGGCGTGCATGGCCAGCAAGGGCTGGACACGGCCGCAATAGCGGACAGGTGTCAGATTGCCGCCTGACAAAGGCGGCTCACACCTGATACCTCACACCAACTCATGCTCGAAATTTCCGATCTTACTTACCGCATCGGCCGGCGGCCGTTGTTCGAGAACGCCAACGCGTTCATCGCCGAGGGCTGGAAGGTCGGCCTCGTCGGCCGCAACGGCACGGGTAAATCCACGCTGCTGAAATTGATCCGCGACGAAGTCGGCAAGACGGGCGCGTCGATCCGGGTGCGGCGCGGCGCGCGCATGGGGTTCGTGGCGCAAGAAGCGCCGCAGGTGGATACGCCGCTGCTTGATCTGGTGATGGCCGCTGACGAGGAAATGACGTCGCTGCTCGCCGAAGCGGAGACGGCTGAAGACCCCCAACGCATCGCCGACATTCATACGCGTCTCGCGGAGATCGACGGCTATTCCGGCGAAGCGCGCGCGAGCGCGATCATGGTCGGCCTCGGTTTCGAGCAAGACGATCTGCGGCGGCCTGCACGAGAATTCTCCGGCGGCTGGCGCATGCGGGCAGCGTTGGCCGGAGTGCTCTTTTCTGCGCCGGACCTGTTGATCCTCGACGAGCCGACGAATTATCTCGATCTCGAAGGCGCAGCGTGGCTGGAAGAATATCTGCGCGACTACCCGCACACAGTGATCTGCGTCAGCCACGATCGCGAGATGCTGAACCGCTCGGTGACGCACATCCTGGCGCTGGACGATAAGAAGCTCGAAGTCTTCGTCGGCGGCTACGACGCGTATCTGAAAAAGAAGGCTGAGCGCATGTCGCTCGCCGTCGGAATGAAGGCCAAGCAGGACGCGCAAAAGGCCCACTTGCAGAAATTTATCGATCGGTTCCGCGCCAAGGCGTCAAAGGCCGCGCAGGCGCAGAGCCGGATCAAGCAGCTCGAAAAGATGCAAGACATCGCCGTGCCGCTCGAAGAGCGCACGATCCCGTTTCACTTCGAAGATCCGGTTGAGCTCGCATCGCCCTTGGTGGTGCTGGACGAAGCTGATCTGGGCTATGTCGAAGGCAAGCCGGTGCTGAAGAAAGTGTCGCTGCGCCTCGATCATGATGATCGCATCGTCGTCATCGGCCCGAACGGGCAGGGCAAGACGACTTTGGTGAAGTCTATCGCCGCGCGCTTGGCCCTATTGAACGGCAAGCGCGTTGCCTCCGGCAAAGCCAAGATGGGCTATTTCAGCCAGGACCAGCTCGACGAATTGCGCGAAGGCGAAACCGTGCTTGAGCACGTGCGCGATCTCGAACCCGATTGGGCGCCGCCGAAGCTGCGCTCGCTGGCGGCGCGGATGGGCTTTGGCGTCGATAAGATTGATACGAAAGTTCAGAACCTCAGCGGCGGCGAGAAAGTGCGCTTGCTGCTTGGTTTGATGGCGCATGCGAAGCCGCACGTGCTGATCCTCGATGAGCCGACCTCGCACTTGGACATTGATAGTCGCGAGGCGCTCATCCACGCGATCAATGAATACGAAGGCGCGGTTCTGCTGATCACGCACGACATCTATCTGGCCGAGGCCTGCGCGGATCGGCTCTGGCTCGTCTATCACGGCCGCGCGCGCCAATATGACGGCGATCTGGAAGACTATCGCAAGCTCGTCGCGGCGGCTGATCGACCTGGAGATTTAGCTGGAGAGTCGCGCTCGACTTCGGCTGGACAAAGCCTGGACATCGCCGCGACATCGGGTGGAAACGCAAAAGCGAAAAGCTCGAAATATACTCTACAACGTCGACTTGAAGCGGCGGAGACGGAGATCGAGCAAGCGCAAGCTGCGCTCACGCGCATTGACGCAGCGCTGGCCGACCCGGAGCTGTTCACGCGCGATCAAAAGCGCGGAGAGTCGCTGCTGAAAGAGCGCTCGCACGCGGCGACGGCGCTGGCGAAAGCCGAAGCGGCGTGGCTGGAGGCGACTGAAGCGCTGGAGCACTGATCCTCACGCGACCGCGGCGCGTATGAACTCCCAACTCGGGAGGGATCATGAAGATTCCGGCAGCTTTGATTTTGGCCGTGGCGCTTGGCGCGTGTGCGAGTGCGCAAGCGCAATCAGCGCAAGCGCCGGCTGATGCGCTAGGCGGCGCCTGGGTGGTCGATCTCTCCACCGATCCGGCGCAGCCCTATACGCGCCCGATGCAGCTGACGCTCGCGGCCGATGGTGGCGTCATCGGTTCATTCTACGAAAGCGACATCGAGGCCGGCCGCTGGAAGACCGATCGCGGCCGTACCTGCGTGAGCTTCCGCACCAGTGATGGCGTTGGCCCGTATCACACCGCCGCGTGCCTCGTCGGCGATCGCGTTGAGGGGCAGACCTGGGCTGAGCACCGCGACTTCCTGTTCAACTGGAATGCGACGCGCGCTCAGTGATAGCTGAAGTCGAACACGGCGGTTTCGGTGAAGTCGTTCGTGTAGAGTACGTAGCCGCCGACATTGTAGCGGTTGATCACGAAGATCACCTCCGATTGCCCGTCGGCGTCGTAGTCGCCGGCGTCGAGGAAGCGCAAGCCTTCACCAAGGAGGCGCGCTTCGTTCTCCGGTGAGATCGCGAACGTTTGTTCGGCGTAGGCGCCTTCGACCGGGCCGTCGCAGGCATATTCGAGTAAGCGCGCCGTCGCGATGCGCCAATTCGCGGGCGATGCGTAGGTTCGGCTGATTTGGATCTCGGCTGGCGCGTACGCGCGCGGTTGCGGCGCCGTCGTCGCGTTCGCACAATTGGCGACGTTGCTGAACTGCGCTTGAAAAGCTTGCCGCACCGCTTGCTCGTCTTCTTCCGTGAGCGGCCATTCCATCCAGCCAGCAGGATCGGCGAAGGCGCGGGGCGATGTTGCAATGAGCGGGCGGTGCAGCGGCGTTGCGGCGTCGGCGAAATCGTTGGAGCGTTCGCCGAGCGTTGGCGCGGTGGCGCCTTCTTCAAGTTCCTGCTGGCCGACATCGGCATAGAATGCCCAGGCCGCCGGCGTGGCGGCGGTGACTTCGCCCAGTTCGCGGCCGTTGTTCGAGATCGTCCAGGTCACGCGTTGCGGCGCGTTGGCGGGCGAGGAGCTGAGGCAGGCTTCGTCGCTGCAATTTGGATCGTAGGATTCCCAGCCCGTGCCTTCCTTGTGGAACAGCGCGCGCACGACATGGCGCGGCGCTTCGTCGGTATTGGCGCCTGGGCGCTCTTCGAGCACGCCGATGGTTGGCGCGGTCGCGAGCGATGCGGTTTCCGAAGCGGGCGTGCAGGCGGCGAGCAATGCGATCGCGGCGGCGGCCAAAAACTTATGCGACATGTGATCCCCCAACGCCAGCGGCGCGTGCACCAAGCACGTTCCTCAACGCGCAGCAATGTTACGGTAGCGCGCTAACCCACGGGCGCGAGCGGCGCGTCCTTGATGCGATCCAAGTTGCCGGCGCCAGGAATGAAGACGCCTTCGATGCGGATGCCGTCGGGGTCTTCGAACAGGGTGGAATAATAGCCGGGCGCCCAAGCGCCGTCCTCCGGCGCGCGAATGATGGCGGCGCCGAAATCGCGCATCGAGGCATGCAGCGCGTCGACGTCTTCGCGCGAACGCATGCGGAAGCAGAAATGATGCAGGCCGATGCGCCATTGATCGAACGGCGTGTCTTGATGTTCGGGCGCGGCGGGGCGGATCAGCACGCCGGTGCGCGCGCCGATGCAGTAAAAGACTTGGCCGGGCGCGTCGTATTGAATCGCCATGCCGAAGGTTTCGACGAGGAGGCGATGATAGAACGGGCGCGATGCGTCGACGTCGCGGACGGTGAGCTGAATGTGGGCGATGCCGTTTGGGGAGATCATGGAGCAACCCGCACTGCATTTGTCTCGTTGAGCATCCATTGTTCGGACGGACTCAGGCGCACTGAGTAGTATTCAGGATCTGCCGAAAATACGGCGCCGATCGGTGCGGCTGCGGGCGGCATGTAGCACATCGTCATTTGGTACCCAGGTGGCACGATGTGGTCCCAGCGAACTTCTCGTTGTCCGTAAGGGAGAACGTTGGTTGAAGTTCCGGGACGCCGCGCGCTCAATGCGACGTCCATACTCATCAGTGCTTCTGTTGAATCGTTGCGGACTATTAGAGCGAGCGGAAACATTTCAGTGCAGCCATGGGTGTTTTGCTCGGTCGTTAGAACCGCGACTACCGACACGGCGCGTGCCTGATCTCTACGTCGCTGGTCTTTTTGGTTTTCCAGGTAAGAGAAAACCACAATCAATCCTGCGCCAACCACTATGATTGTGAGCAAGATTCGAGAGAGATTGCCGAGCACACGGACAAGAGTCTGCGCCCAGTTTTCGTTGTCGCGCACTCGCGACCAGAACCACGCCTTGATCCACCTCATGACGATGCCCCATTCCGCAGCGGCGGCACGTTAACACTCCCCGCGTTGCGAACAAAGGCGAAACACGGCAGCTTCGCGCGATGTCGCGAATCATCAGCGCAGCTTTTGACGATTTGAACGCGGAGCAGCGGGCGGCGGTGGAGCATGGGCTTGCGCCATTGCTGGTGATTGCGGGCGCGGGGTCGGGGAAGACGAAGACGTTGTCGTGCCGCGTCGCGCACCTCGTTTCGCAGGGGGCCGATCCGTCGCGGATTCTTTTGCTGACGTTTTCGCGGCGCGCGGCGAGTGAGATGATTGCGCGCGTCGGCAAGGTGATGGCCGGCGATGTGCGCATTCCATGGGCCGGGACGTTTCACGCGATCGGCGCGCGGCTGTTGCGCGAATTGGCGCCGGTGATTGGCATCGATCCGGACTTCACCATCCACGATCGCAGCGATAGCGCCGATCTGATGGGCATGGTGCGCCAGGAGCTTGGCGTCGCGACGGGCGCCAAGCGCTTTCCGATGAAGGGCACGTGCCTCGCCATCTATTCGCGCGTTGTGAATGCCGATGAGAGCGTGGCCGATGCGTTGGCGGCGGCGTTCCCGTGGTGCCGCGAATGGGAAGCGGAGCTGAAGCGGCTGTTCGCGGCATATGTGGAGGCCAAGCAAAAGCAGAACGTGCTGGACTATGACGATCTGCTTTGGCTTTGGGCCGAGGCGATGAACGAGCCGGCTTTGGCGGAAGAAGTCGGCGCGCGCTTCGATCACGTGCTGGTCGATGAGTATCAGGACACCAACAAACTGCAGGCGCGGATTCTGTTGGCTATGAAGCCGGATGGACGCGGTGTGACCGTGGTCGGCGATGACGCGCAATCGATCTATTCGTTCCGTGCCGCCGACGTGCGCAACATTCTGGAGTTTCCGAAAGCATTTGCGTGCGAGACGCGGCTGGTGACGCTGGAGCAGAATTATCGTTCGACCGCGCCGATCCTCGCCGCATCGAACGCGGTGATCGATTTGGCGCAGGAGCGCTTCACCAAAAACCTGCGCACCACCCGCAGCGGCGGCGCGGCGCCGAAGCTGGTCAGCGTGCGCGACGAAGCGGGGCAGGCGGCGTACGTGGCCGAGTGCGTGCTGGAAGCGCGCGAACGTGGCGTGGCGCTGACGCAGCAAGCCATTCTCTTTCGCGCCGCGGATTTTTCGGCGCCGGTGGAGTTGGAACTGGCCAAGCGCGACATTCCGTTCGTGAAGTTCGGCGGTTTGAAGTTTCTCGAAGCTGCGCATGTGAAGGATTTTCTGAGCGTGCTGCGCTGGGCGCAGAATGGCGGCGATCGCATTGCGGGTTTCCGCACGCTGCAGCTGATCCCGGGCGTTGGGCCGGCGCGCGCTGCGCGCATTCTGGACGCAGTGGATGAGAACGGCGCTTATGGCGTCGTGCGCAACACCGCGCCGCCGGCGGGCGCGTCCGAGGCGTGGGAAGCGCTGAAGGATATGCTCGGTGCGATGGCGAAGGCACCGGCGTGGCCGAGCGATCTTGATCTCGCCGCGCGCTGGTACGCGCCGCTGATGCATGAGCGCCATGACGATGCGCGCGTGCGCATGGGCGATATTGAGCAGATGCAGCGCATCGGCTCGACGTTCGCTTCGCGCACCAGCTTCCTCACCGATCTCACACTCGATCCGCCGAACTCGACCAGCGATGAAAGCGGCCCGGCGTTTAAGGACGACGATTATCTGATCCTCTCCACCATCCATTCGGCCAAGGGGCAGGAGTGGAAGAACGTGTTCGTGCTCAACGTCGTCGATGGCTGCATGCCGTCCGATCTTGGCGCGGGCTCGACGGCGGAGTTGGAGGAAGAGCGGCGGCTGCTCTATGTGGCGATGACGCGGGCGAAGGACGAGCTGCATGTGATCACGCCGCAGCGTTTCTATCACACGCAACAGGGCAAGGGCGGCGATAAGCACGTCTATGCGATCCGCTCGCGCTTCCTGCCGTCGCATATTCTGCCGAAGTTCGAGGAGACGAGCTGGGCGGCGGGCGAAGGCGTCGGTGATTTTGCCTCGCGCGGGCCGTTGCCGAAGATTGATCTGGCGGCGAAGGCGCGGAGTAGGTTCAGCTAGATTTCGGCGGCATCGGGATGAACGCACTCGTCCGCTTCTTGTATGCCTCATAGTCGGGGCGCGTTTTCTGCAGGTGCGGTTCTGTCGTCGGCGCGCCGCTGACGCGCGTGAGCAGGAACGTGATGAGGAGGGGGCCGGGCAAAGTCCAGAGGCCGGCGCCGGCGTCGACGGCAACAAGCCAGATCGCCCACCATGTGACGAGATCGCCGAAATAGTTCGGGTGCCGCGAATAGCGCCAGAGGCCGCGGTCCATTACTTTGCCTTCGTTCTCGCTCTGCGAGCGGAAGTGTGCGAGTTGCGCGTCAGCGATGCCCTCGAAGGCGATGCCGGCGAGGGCAAGCCAGATGCCGATATAGGCAAGCAGGCCAAGTTCGGATTTGTCGCTGATCTGCGGCACGAGCACGGGCAGCGCGAGGATCAGCTGCAAGAACATTTGCGGGATGAACACCCAGAGCGCGGAGAACACCGCGAAGTTCATGCCGTGCTTGGTGCGTGCGCGTTCGGCAAGCTTGGCGTAGCGGCGGTCGGCGCCGTGATTGCCCCAGCGCCAAAGCAAATAAATGCCAAGCCGCAGGCCCCAGGCCGAGCCGAGGAAGAGAAGCGCGGTGGCGTGCGGGCCCGGATCTACGATCTGCGCGTAGGTTGCCCACGCCAGAATGACGACGCCCAGGCCCCAGTATGAATCGACGTAGCTCGGGTCTTTGGTGCGTAGGCTTATGAGCCAAAGCACAAGGAAGCATGCTGCCGATACGACAAGCGCGGCCAGCATAACTGAAAAAGCGAGGATAGGATCGATCATGAAGTCTCTATAACGCGCGTGAAGGCGAAGCGCTCCCCCTACGCCACTTGTTTCAGCGCGGTACGCACGGTTTCTGCGATCAGATCAATTTGCGCCTTCTCGATGATCAGCGGCGGAGAGAAAGCGAGGATGTCGCCGGTGACGCGGATGAGGACGCCAGCGTCGAAGCATGCGCGAAACACTTCGAGGCCGCGTTGCATCGGGGCGCCCGCGCGCGGTTCCAACTCGATGCCGCCGATCAGGCCGAGATTGCGGATGTCGATCACGTGCGGCGCGTCGCGCAGCGAATGCATTGCGTCTTCCCAATAGGGCGCGAGTTCGGCAGCGCGTTCGAATAGACGCTCGTCGCGATAAACATCGAGCGTGGCGAGGCCCGCGGCGCAGGCGAGAGGGTGGCCGCTCGTGGTGTAGCCGTGGAAGAGTTCGATCGGGGTTTCGCTGTTTGCGAGGATGGTCTCGTAGATCTCGCGCGAGCAGGCCACGGCGCCCATCGGCACGGCGGCGTTGGTGATGGCTTTCGCCATGGTGAGGATGTCGGGTTTCACGCCGAAATAGTCCGCGGCGAATGGCGCACCGAGGCGGCCGAAGCCGGTGATGACTTCATCGTAGATGAGCAGAATATCGTGCTTGGTACAGAGCTCGCGTAGGCGTTTGAGATAGCCTTTCGGCGGCACGATAACGCCGGTCGAGCCGGCGACGGGTTCGACGATGACGGCGGCGATGGTGCTGGCGTCGTGGAGTTGAACGAGGCGTTCGAGTGCGTCGCCGAATTCAACGCCGTGTGGCGGCTCGCCGCGCGAGAAGGCGTTGCGGGCGATGTCGAGCGTGTGGGGGAGGTGATCGACGCCCGCCACCATTGGGCCGTAGGTCATGCGATTGCGGACGATGCCGCCGACGCTGATGCCGCCAAAATTGGTGCCGTGATAGCCGCGCTCACGGCCGATGAGGCGATACTTGCCCGGCTTGCCGCGTGCTTTCTGATACGCGAGCGCGATCTTCAACGCTGTGTCGGCGCTTTCGCTGCCGGAGTTGGTGAAGAAGATGCGGTCGAGTTGATCGGGCAGGATTTCGCCGAGGCGATTGGCGAACTCGAATGCAGACGGTGAGCCGAGATTGAAGTTGGTGGCGTAGTCGAGTTCGCCCGCTGCTGCGCGGATCGCTTCGACGATGCGCGTGCGGCAGTGGCCGGCGGCGACGCACCAGAGGCCGGCAGTGGCGTCGAGAATGGCGCGCCCGTCCGGCGCATAATAATGCATGCCCTCGGCGCGCACGACCATGCGCGGGTCTGCCTTGAATGCCCGGTTCGGCGTGAACGGCATCCAGAACGCGTCGAGTGAATTGGGGGTCGGCATGGGCGCATTGTGAGCCTGCGCCGCGCGCCGCCGCAAGAGGCGGCTTAGCGTTCCGCGTCGCCGACGAGCTTTGCGATATCGTCCAGAATATCGAGGCGCTGCTTTTCCAGCGATGTCAGGTACTCGTCCGACGCCGCCGTCACGCCGTTCTTGATGTTGTGAATTTCGCGCCAGATGTGATGGTTGTGCTCAAGTAGCGCTTTGAACGCGGGATCGGAGACCTTCAGCCGATGGATCGTTTCGGCGTGGCCTGAGAATTCTTGTTCGAGCGCGTGATCGAGGTGTTCGGTTTGCATAGCCTCCACGCTAGCGGGATGTGGCCGGGCCGCCTTGATTTGGCGCAAGTGTCCGCCATTCGCGCCGGGCAAACATCTCGGATTGATCGTTGAAATGCGGGCTCTCGGGGCGGTCGCTCGCGCCCCATTGGTGGATGACGCGGGTTGAGAGCGTCCCGTCCGGCGCCCAGTCGATCACCATCATGAACCCATCGCCGAAATCGGCGTTGGCTCGGCCGTCTTCAGCATCAGCCCAGCGCAATGCACGCAGCACGTCCGGCGCGCCTTCGAGCGGCAGATCGACGTCGCCGCGGCGCAAGCGCAGCACATCGCCGAGTGGCGGGTCGATGCGGCCGAAATGTTGGCGCAGGCGCGTTGCTGCGGCGCGGGCGGCGTCGACCGGATCGGGCGGATCGGTTGCGGCGCGGCCGGCATTGTAGATCGGTTGGTAGATGAGGCCGGCGAGCGCGGCGGCGGGGCTATCGTTGGCGGCGCGGCGATCCCAGCTGCGCAGCAGGGTTTGGATTTCGGCGAGCTCGGCGTCGTTGCTTGAGTCGGCGGCGAGTACGGCGGTGATCGCCGCCATCGTTGCCGAGCGCTCGCTCGAGGTGAGATCGAACTTGGCTTCCAGCAATTGCGCGTCGCTGATGGTGCGCAGCGGCGAGAGAATTTCGACAGCGCGGTAGCCGCGATTGGTGACGTAGGTTTCGATGGCGGGCGCGGCGTCAGGGAAAGCGTCGGGGCCGATATTGGCGCTCTCGTCAGTGATGTACCACGGCGCGCCATTGGTGCTGGCGAGCCAGCCGGAAGATGGATCGACCAATTCGGGCGCATCGACGCGATCGTCCATGGCCCAGATAGTGGCGCTTGTGTCGCCGGGCACGCAGCCGGACCAATCGGGCCCTTCGGCGCGGCGCGGAATGATCGCGTTGTAGAGATAGCCGATGCGGCCGGTCTCATCCGCGTACATGAAATTGAACGAGGGAATGGCGCGCATCGCCATGGCTTCGCGCCATTCTTCGTAATTCTGCGCGCGGCCCATTCGGTAGAATTGTTCGAGCGCGCGGAGTTCGCCTTCGCCAGCATAGCGTACCGCGACCCAGCCATCTGCGGTGTTGAAGGCGGGGCCGTGTTCGGTGAAGTGCAGCGTGCGCGGCACCGGGATGGTGAACCAGCCCATCTTCACCCAAAGCCAGATCGTACGCGTCTCGAACCGGCGCCATTCGCCGTCGATGAAATATTGGCCGCGATGTTGGTCATCGGTGGTGAGCTGATAGATATCGGCGAGGTCCGGCAGGTTCACCGTCGCGGCAAAGCCGATGTGGCCGTTGGTGCCGAGCACAGGGAAGGGCGAGCCGGGGAAGAGGCCGCCGTGCATTTGCCAGCCTTCGTCGCTGGAGATGCCGGCTTCGTACCACGCGACCGGTCCGGCCCATGGCTGGTGCGAGTTGACGATGAGGCGCGTGTGGCCGTCATCGCTGCGGCGCGGGCTCACTGCGAAAGCGTTGGAGCCCCAGTCGATCGTTTCTGCCGTCGCTTCCGGCGCGGCGCAGGGATGGCCGTCCTCATTCGCAACAAGTCCAAGTGTGCGCTCGAAGCCCCAGAACAACGGCACTGTGATTGCCGAGCCGGCGATGACATCGCGGCCGGTGACATTGCGCGCGCCAGGTAGGACCTCATCCGGATGTTCGGCGGCGTAGGCGTTGAGGCCGGCGGCATAGGCTTCGACGATGGCGCGGAATTCGGGCGAGATATCGCTTTCGTAGCGCTCTTCGACAGAGCGCTGAATGCCGAGCAGGTGCCAAAGGAAGTCCGAGCGCGCGCCTTCTTCGCCGAGATGAGCGCCGAGCTTGCCGCGGCCGAGCAGCACCGTGATTTGGATGGTGGCGAAATTATCTTCGGCATGCGCGAGCGCCAAACCATAGGCGGCTTCGGCATCGGTGCGACCGTGCACGTGTGGGACGCCGTATTCGTCGCGGGTGATGGTGGGGTTGAAGGCTTGTGCTGGCGGTTGCGCCGGGGACGGCGCGCAGTTGCCGGCGAATGCGAGTGCAAAGAGAAGCGCAGCGAGCTTTTTCATGTAATCCCCCACGGCGCAGTGTGAGGGCAGGTCGACGCGTGTTCAAGCGCTGCGTCCGGGCCCGCGCGATGGCGGGCCCGGGTAGCGTTGGGTCAACTTACCAGGCGAGGCGGGCGCCGAGGCGTGCGCCGTGCTCTGTCTGATTTTCGCTGAAGTCGCCGCGATAGTGAGCGTAGAGCTCAAGCGTTTCGCTGAGCGATGCAACGAAGCCGAGGCCGGTCTCGAGACCAGTTTGGCCCGGATCGGAAGCGGCGGTGTTGAAGGTTGCGCCATGAAGCGTTGCATCCGCATCGGCGCCGCCGGCGTCGGCGAAGTGCACGACATAGGCTTGCGCGTAGGGGCGCAGGTTCATGCCGCCGGCTTGCACGTCGCGCCCATAGCGAGCGCCGAAGCGCAGGCGGGTGGTTTCATCTTCGGCGTCGGCGAAGCTGAGCGCCACGGTGGCGGCGCCGGATTCGTCGACGTTGTCGCGTGAGACTTCTTCCCACGATACGCCGGCGAGCATATCGACCTGGCCGCCAAGCGTGTGCAGCGTGCGGCCGAACTCGAAGTCGACAGCGATCGTGTCGCCGTCTGCCGACGCTGTGAGCGCCTCGACGCCGGTGTTCAGCGTAACGCTGCGGCTGATGTCGTAGCGATCTTCGCTGTAGGCGATGGCGCTGTTGGTGAAGAGCGAACCATCAGTCCAGCGCGCATACGCCATGGCTTGATAGGATTGCACCTCGGCGCGGCCGTCGCCGCGCGCCACGCCTTCTACGTAGGCGAATGCGCCGCCGACGTTCCAATTGCCGACCGGTGCGTCGAGGCCGACGACGAGACCGCCGCTGCGATAATCGTAGCCATTGGCGGTGCGGTCGTCGCTGACTTCGGCGTCCGTGCCGACGATTTCGCCCCACAGGTGGCGCGATGGCTGGGTTTCGCTGAGGCGCGAGCGGACAGCGTCGCGGCCGATGCGGCTGTTGCGGTGTGCGCCTTCGAGGCCGGTGGCGTGAATGTCGCCGGCGATTTGTTGGAAGGCGGCGGCAAGCTCAGCTTCGTCGAGGCCGATGAGGCTATCGAAGAATGCGCCCACGTCTCCCGTGCCAGTTCCTGCATCGGGACGCACGCTTTGCAGCGCGGCGCCAGCCGAGCGTGCGTTGGCGAGGCCGCCGGTGAGCAAGCTGTAGTCGGATGAGGTGACGGCGAGGACGATGGTGTTGGCGCCGTAGAGCACATCAAAGCGCGTGCCGGCGGCGAGGCCGCTGGTCGGCTGGGCGAGCGAATCGAAGGCGCCGGTGACGCCGCCTTGCGCGGTGACGATGGTGAAGGTGTCGCCGACAGTCGGGACGAAGGTGTTGTTGGCCGGGGCGGTAATGCCGCGGAGGATCGGCGCTAGCGTGCCGTCAGCGGTGTAAATGCTGCCGACGCCGGTCAGCACCAGCGTATCGTAGTGACCAGCGCCGTTGCCGATTGTGAGTCCGTCAATGTCGACCTGCAGCGTCGAGCCTGGCATCTGCGTTACGCTGCCGGCGACAGTCAGCTGACCTGGCGAGTTGCCGGGCGAGAGCGTGCCGGAGACTTCGACGTCGCCAATGATCGTGCCGCTGCCGCTGATGAAGGCGCCAGCATCGACCCAGACGTTACCGGTGAAGGTCGAGTTGAAGGCCATCAACCCTTCTTCGACGCAGGCGCCGATGGCGTTGGAAGCGTTGGCGCGCAGATCGAGAACACCGAGACCCTGCTTATAGAGGCAGCCTGTGCCCGAGACTTCGCCGTTCAACGTCAGTGTGAAGTCTTCGCCGACATCGAAGGCGCCGCCGTGGTTCGAGGTGGTGACGATGTCGCGCTCGATGCTCATGGTTTGAGTCGGCGTGAACGTGCCGTGATGCAGGGTAAGCGCGACCCCGTCGGCGCCGAGTGCGGCGTCATCGCCGGCGCTTACGCCGGCGTGATCGACGATGAAGCCGGCATTGATGTTGACGCCGGTGAGGTTGACCGTGCCGTTGCCGACCACGGTGATGACGCCTTCGCCGGTGAAGTCACCTTCGAAGGTAGTGTCGGTCAAATTTGTATCGATGTAGCCGCCCGGTGCGTTTACGACAAAGTCGTTGCCGACTGGCGTGTCGTCAGTGATCAACAACGTGCCGCCTTCGAAGGCCAAATCCGCGTCGATGTCGAATTCATCGAGCGTGAACGTGACGCGGCTGGTGTCGATCGTTTGCGGACCGGCGCCGATAATGACCAGTTCGCCGTTCGAGCCGATGACGAAGGCGCCGGCGTTGATCATGTCATCGGACGGCTCCCAGTTGACCGTGAAACTGGAGCCGGCGTTGTAGCCGAACGTGTAGGAGCCCGCGATCAGGTCCAGGAAGGTGACGTACTGGAAGGCGTAGATGTAGTGACCGTCGGGATCGCCAGTGAGTCCGCCGTTATAGTCAGGAAAGAAGTAGTTCACGCCCGGCGTGAGGCCCGGGGGCAGCGTTCCGTCCGGCACGCCGTCGAAGCCGGGGTAAAGCTGAAACGGATTGGTGCCGACGAGTGTACTCGTCGTGCTGTTGGTGAGGTCGAGTGAGCCTTCCGCGCCGCCGGTGCCGTTGTGCCATGAGCCGTAAAAGATATCGACGTTGTAGAGGCCCTGGCCGCTGCCTTGCGTGATGACGAAGCCTAGTGCGTCCGTGTGGGCGGCGGCGCTCGGCGCCATCATGTACGTCGCCATCAAAGCCGTTGATGCGTGCAGCGCCGTTTTGCGGAAATTGAATCTCACGTGTGTTCCCACGATGCGTGGATCGATGCGCGGGGAAATTGTGCGGACGCTGTTAACCAAGCGTGAATTGTGCTGTTATTTCAAATAGATAGAACCAAAGGCATAGGCCGAGTATAGGCCGCCCAGAGTGGGATGTTCAGTCCGTGCCAATTGTGCGCTAGCAGAGCGGCAAGAACCGCAACAACGGATGTTCGAAATGGTAGGTGATGTCACTGTTCTGACCGGCCGCTCCGGCGCGCAGTATCAATTTACGATCTATCCGCGCCTGACGACGTTCACACCGAAGGGCGGCGTCTACGTCATGGGTCGCGCCGAGGCCGATAATCGCTACGCGTTCTGTTATGTCGGCCACACCGGAGATTTCTCGGTGCGACCGTTCGCGAAGGATAAGACTGCGTGCTTCGATCAATTCCGCGCCGATTCTATTTTCATTCTGGATGAAACCAGCGCGAACCGCCGCGTCGAGATCGCGCAAGACTTGATCTCCGCCTACGCTCCGACCTGCAATACGCTCTGAGGTGCGCGCACCGTGAGCAGAGAAAGCGCCACAATGAGCATCGCCGATCCGAAGGAAGCAAAAGCCTTCCTCGAAGCGCATCCTGAGATGCAGTTCTTCGAGATTCTGTACACCGGCCTTTCCGGTGTGCCGCGCGGCAAGCGCTTGCGCCGCCATGAGCTCATGCCGCTTTATGAGAATGGCCGCTTTCTGCCGTCGTCCATGTTGGTGACCGATATCACCGGCCGTGATGTTGAAGAGACGGGCTTCATTTGGGAGCAGGGCGACGCCGATCGCGTGGCTTGGCCTGTGCCCGGCCGTTTAGCGATGGCGCCTTGGCTTGGCGATGATGTCGCGCAAGTGCCAGTCTCAGTTTATGAGACCGACAAGACGCCGATTGATCTCGATCCCCGCCATGTGCTGCAGCGTGTGCTGGATCGCTTCGCTACTGACGGTCTTGTGCCCGTCGTTGCGTGCGAACTGGAGTTTTTCCTGCTTGATGCGCGCCGTGACGGCGGCGGCGTGCAGATTGCGCGTTTCCCGATGAGCGGACGGCGACCGACGCAGCACGATCAGTATTCCTTGGAGGAAATGGCGGAAGCTGCGCCATTGTTGCGCGAGCTGTGGGCCGCGGCGGATGCGATCGGTGTGCCGCTTGAAGGCGCCATCAGTGAATATGCGCCGGGGCAACTCGAGATCACGCTGAAGCACCACGCCGATGCGCTGCGGGCCGCCGACGATGCTGTGCTTTATAAGCGGGCGCTGAAGGGCGTTGCGCTGCGCCACGGCTGCGAGGCCACCTTCATGGCCAAGCCGTTTGCAGACATGGCGGGCTCAGGCATGCACATGCACGTCAGCGTCAACGATAAAGCCGGCAAGAACATTTTCGCGTCGGACAAGCCAGAGGGCGAGCCGGTGCTGGCGCATGCGATTGGCGGGATGAAAGCGCTGCTGGCGGATTCGCTCGCGATCTTCGCGCCTAACGCCAACTCGTACCGGCGCTTTAAGGCCAATTCCTACGCGCCGGTCGCGCCCACCTGGGGCGTCAACAATCGCACCGTCTCGTTCCGCGTGCCTGCCGGCGCGCCGCACACGCGCCATATCGAGCACCGCGTGGCCGGAGCGGATTCAACGCCGCCGCTGGCGCTTGCGGCGCTGCTGGCTGCGGTTCACTACGGCATCACCAACAAGGTCGATCCTGGCCCGGCGGTGGTTGGGGATGGCTATGCCAACGCGGCAGAGACAGGTGAGCGCATACCGACAAACTGGTTCGCCGCGGTGGAGCGCTTCGCGCAGTCGGAAGTCCTAAAGGATTATCTGGGCGAACGGTTCGTGCGCACTTACTCGATCGTGAAGCAGGTTGAGCAAGATCGCTATCAGAGCGTCATTCCCAACACCGATTTCGACTGGTATCTGCGCGGCGCTTAAAAGGGCAGGACGCCCTCGGGAAGAGACTATGCGTTGGGTGCTGCGCTCCAAACTTCACAATGGCCGGGTGACCGACGCCAACCTCTCTTATGTCGGTTCGATCGAGATCGACGAGGATTTGGTCGAGGCGGTCGGGCTCTGGGTGGGTGAGCGCGTTCTGGTCGTGTCAAACACTTCGGGAGCGCGACTGGAGACTTATATTATTGCTGGCAAGCGTGGTTCCGGCATGATCTCGATGAATGGCGCCGCCGCCCACCTGATCCAAGCTGGCGAGCAGATCATCGTCATGGGCTTTGAGCTCGCTGATCGGCCGCTGAAGCCGCAGGTTGTTCTCCTGGATGATGAGAACCGCATCGTCCGCTGGCTCGACGGCGAGCAGAATGAGCGCCCCGCGACCTGAGCGCAAAGCACGAAACGAGAACTGCGCTCTGGCGTATTGATCTTCCATCAGAATTGCGCGCTTCTTTCAGTCACCTCGGAACGGACGGAATGGAGCAGCGATCATGGCCAAGGGAAAATATCTGAAGGGCGCGTCGCGCCGCTCCTTGCTGAAGCAATTCGGCGCTGCAGCAGTCGGCATTTCGTTCGCCGGCGGGCTGGCTGGCTGTAGCCGCGCCAGCAGCCGAACCGTCAACTTCCACAATTGGGCGACCTATATCGGCCCGACGACGCTGGATGATTTCCAGGAAGCGACAGGCATCAGCGTCAACTACACGAACTTCGCCAGCAACGATGAGCTGTTCGCCGCGCTGCGCGCCGGCAATCCCGGCTACGACGTGATCGTGCCGTCGAACGAGTACGTCACGCGCATGGCGGATGCGCAGATGCTGATGGAGCTCGATCATTCGCTGATCCCGAACAAGGCCAATCTGCTCCCAGAATTTCAGGACGCCGGCTTTGACCCCGGCCGCCGCTATTCGATGCCTTACACTTGGCTTGTCGTTGGTGTCGGCTATCGCAAGAGCCGCATGCCGAGCCCTACATTCGTGCCGGATAGCTGGCGTTATCTGCTCGATTCAAATCAGTTCACTGGCCGCATCGCGGTGCTTGGTGATTCAGCCGATTTGATCCGCCTTTCGGCGAAGTACAAAGGCCATTCGGTCAATGGCGTTCCGGACGCCATGCTGAGCGAGATTGAGCAAATGCTCATCCGCCAGAAGCCGCACATCAAAGCGTTCCACGAAGACGATGGACAGGATCTCTTGCTGAGCGGCGAAGTCGATATCGTGATGGAATATAATGGCGACATCGCCCAATCGATCCGCGACGACGCCGATATCGCTTGGGTCATCCCGAGCGAGGGCACGCTGCAGAATCAAGATTGCCTCTGCATCCCGAACCAGGCGCCGCACCCGGAAGACGCGCACGCCTTCATCAATTATCTGCTCGATGGTCAGGCTGGCGCTGGCATCGCCGAAGAGATTCAGTACGCGACACCGAACTCCGCCGCACGCGATCTGATGCCTGAGGATTATAAGTCAAACACTATCGTCTATCCGACGCCGGCAGAGTTGGCGCGCTGCGAATACGGCGCGTTCGAAGGCGACGAGAAGGCGCGGCTCTACGAGGAAATCTTCACGCGGATCAGCGCGGCGTAATCGCGTTTACGGCGGGGCGCGCACATGGAGCAGAGCTGGAAACAGGCGAAGGCGGCGTTTGCGGCGATAGCCGTGCCGCCTGTCGCTTGGCTCGTGCTCTTCTTCCTGGTCCCGCTCGCGGTGATCTGGGCCTACACGTTTGGCGAAAACGTTGGCCCGACGACGATCGATTTTACCGGCACGTTCGCAAATTATGCGCGCGCGCTAGAGCCGCTCTATCTCGATATTTTCGGCAAGAGCCTGATTATCGCGGGCTTGACGACGCTGCTGTGTTTGATCGTTGGCTTTCCAGTTGCGCTTGCTATCGCGTTCGCGGGGCCGAAGCTTAAGTCCTGGCTGTTGCTTGCGATCATGCTGCCGTTCTGGACGAACCTGCTTATCCGCACGTTCGCGCTGATCGCGGTGCTGCGGGAGCAGGGCTATGTGAATTTTGCGCTGGAGTGGTTGTGGAATAACGCCAGCGGGTTCATGACGCTGATTGGGCTGCAGCCGCTCGGCGATTATGAGCCGCTGACTTTGCTCTACAACAACACCGCCGTTGTCGTTGGCTTGGTGTACGTGCACCTGCCGTTTATGGTGCTGCCGCTTTATTCGGCGCTCGACCGTATGGATCGCTCGCTGATGGAGGCGAGCCTTGATCTTGGCGCCGGCCACATGCGCACGATCTGGTCCGTCGTCGTGCCGCTCGCGGCGCCAGGTATCGCTTCCGGCATTCTGATCACGTTCATTCCGGCGCTTGGCGCTTACCTCACGCCCGATCTTCTCGGCGGCACCGATAGCCAGATGATCGCCAACGTCATCGAGCGCCAGTTCAAACGGGCCAATGATTGGCCGTTCGGCGCGGCGCTGTCGTTCCTGCTGATGTATCTGACATTTATCGCTATCGCTGCGCAGGCCTTTATCCAGCGCAAAGCTGAGCGGAGGGGCTGATGGCGTCGCCGTTCAAACGGGAAAAGCCCGGTCCGCTCGAATACATGCGCCAGTGGCCGCTGCGCCTGATCGTCGGCAGCACATTGGTGTTTCTCTATCTGCCGCTGATCACGCTGATGGTGTTCAGCTTCAACGACAGCCGCCGCAACATCGTCTGGCAAGGCTTCACGTTTAAATATTACGAGAAGGCGCTGACCAACGACTCGCTGATCCAGGCGTTCGTGAACTCGCTGACGATTGCGTTCTTCTGCACGATCATATCCGTCATTCTCGGCGCCCTTGCCGCAGTGATGCTGTGGCGCTTTAGATTTCCGGGGAAGACAGCCGTCGAAGGCTCGATGGCACTGCCGATTGTGGTGCCGGAGATCTGCATGGGCGTGGCGATGTTGGTGTTCTTCGCCCGCGTGTTCCCGTGGCCGACCGGCCTGCCATGGCCGCTTAATCTGGGCGCCATCACGATCGCGCACATCTCGTTCGCGTTTCCGTTCGTGGCGACGGTGGTTCGCGCGCGGCTTTCTTCGTTCAATCGCGAACTAGAGGAGGCGGCCAAGGATTTGGGCGCGAGCGAATGGCGGACGTTCTGGGACGTACTGGTGCCGCATATGAAGCCAGGCTTGATCGCGGGCGCGCTCTTGGCCTTCACCTTGTCGCTCGACGACTTCGTGATCACCTTCTTCACCGCTGGTCCCGATACGGTCACGTTCCCGGTCAAGGTCTATTCCATGTTGCGGTTTGCGGTGACGCCGGAGGTAAACGCTGCCTCCACGATCCTGATCGTGGTGACGGTGGTGCTCACGGCCGTGGGCTTGCACCTGCAAAATCAAAACAATTCCAAAGAGAGCAAGGCTTGAGATGACAGACGCATCTCCCACCCAAGCCACGAAACCGAACACGGTCGTGAAGCCGAATCCGATCATCAGCTTCGAGAAGATCACCAAGCGCTTTGGCAAGACCGTCGCGGTCGATAATGTCTCGTTGCAGATTCAGGAGGGCGAGTTCTTCGCGCTGCTTGGGCCGTCGGGTTGCGGCAAGACCACGTTGCTACGGATGCTGGCGGGCTTCGAAACGCCGAGTGAAGGCCGCATCCTGATCGACGGCAAGGACATCGCGCCGTTGCCGCCGAACAAGCGGCCGGTGAACATGGTGTTCCAGTCCTACGCCGTGTTTCCGCACATGAAGGTGTCGGAGAATGTGGCGTATGGCCTGAAGATGGACGGCGTCGCCGGGAGCGAGATCAAAACGCGCGTGGCCGAGGCGCTCGAATTGGTGAAGCTCGACGGTTATGGCGACCGCATGCCGGACCAGCTCTCCGGTGGTCAGCGTCAACGCGTTGCGCTCGCCCGCGCGCTGGTGAAGCGGCCGCGCGTGCTGTTGCTGGACGAGCCGCTTTCGGCGCTGGATGCGAAGTTGCGTGATCAGATGCGTTCTGAGCTCACGTCGCTGCAGGAAAAGGTCGGCATCACTTTCATCATGGTGACGCACGACCAGGATGAGGCGCTCGCCATTGCCACGCGTTGTGCGGTGATGAACCGGGGCGTGCTGACGCAAGTCGCGACGCCTGCCGATCTTTATGAGTTTCCGAACTCGCGTTTCGTGGCCGATTTCGTCGGCAGTGTGAATATGTTCGAAGGTGTGCTGGAGAAGGACGAGCCGAACGAGGCGCAAGTGCGTTGCGCGGAGATCGCCGCGCCGGTTTATCTCGACCATGGCGTCACTGGCGCGCGCGGCTCTACGGTGTGGGTCGCGCTGCGGCCAGAGAAGATCGAGATGCACAAGCGTGGCGAGGGCTCTGAGGCGCCGAAGATGGAGGACGCGCCCGCCGGCGCCAATGTGGTGCCTGGGACGATCCGCGACATTGTCTATCTCGGCAGCGAGACTATTTTTGAGATTGAACTTGAAGGCGGCCGCCGCGTGAAAACGTTCCGTTCCAATTTGACGCGTTATGACCAGGAAGATTTCACCTGGGATGAGCCCGTGTGGCTCGCTTGGCATGCGTGTTCGCCGGCGGTGCTGCTGTCGTGAGCGAACCTCGCCCTGTACTTGGCGTCATCGCGTGTAATCGCGTTGTTGAGGGCCAATCCGCGCAAGCGGTGATGACGCGCTATCTGCACTCCGCATTGATTTTCGCCGACGCTGCGGCATTGCTGGTGCCGGCGATGCCGGAGCTGATGCACGCCAAGGAGATCGCGCCGCGACTCGATGGTCTGCTGCTCACCGGCACACCCTCAAATCTTGATCCGAAGCGCTACGGTGTGCTTGTCGATGATGCGCCTGGGCCGTTCGATCCGGGTCGCGATGAGATGACCGCGCACCTGATCGAAGCCATGCTCGAGATCGGTAAGCCGGTGTTTGGCATTTGCCGCGGCTTCCAGGAGCTGAACGTGGCGTTCGGCGGCACGCTGCGGCGCGATATGGCGGAGAACCCCGAGCTGATCCCGCACCACGCGCCGAATGATAAAAGCTTCAACGAGTATTTCGATCACATCCATCCAGTGACGCTGGAGGAGGGCGGCGTTTTAAAGCGGGCCTACGAGAGCGATGAACTCAAGGTCGTCAGCGTCCATTATCAGGGCGTCGATAAGCTTGGCGCTGGGCTCAATGTTGAAGCACGGGCGCCGGATGGCGTAGTCGAGGCGATTTCGGCGGAAGTGAATGGCGCGCAGGTTCTGGCCGTGCAATGGCATCCCGAGTGGAAGGCGCACGAGAACCCCGAAAGCCAAACCTTCTTTAAGCTTTTGGGCCGAGCTCTGCGCGGCCAGCCACTCGTCTCGCGCTAAGGCTGAGACGCAGGAATTAAAACTCAGGTGTGAACCATGCCCGCGCGCAATTACGATATTCCTGAACTCCGCCGCCTAGACGTCGCGCACCATCTGCCGGCGCAGGCGAACTATGGAGAGCTGCAGGCGAATGGCGGCAGCCGCATCATCGTGCGCGCTGAAGGGTCAACGATTTTCGATGGCGAGGGTAACGCGATCCTCGACGGCATGGCTGGGCTCTGGTGTGTGAATGTCGGCTATGGGCGCGAAGAACTTGTGCGCGCCGCAGCTGAGCAGATGCAAGAACTGCCGTTCTACAACACCTTCTTCAAGACGGCGACGCCGCCCACCGTGATGCTGGCGACGAAGCTTGCTGAGAAGCTCGGCGGCAAGTTGCAGCACGTGTTCTTCAATTCGTCCGGCTCGGAAGCGAACGATACGGTGATGCGTATGGTGCGCCACTATTGGCGCGCCAAAGGCGAACCGAACCGCACCATCTTCATCAGCCGCACCAATGCTTACCACGGCTCCACCGTCGCCGGCGCAAGCCTTGGCGGCATGAAGCACATGCACGCTATGGGCGGCTTGCCGATTCCGGGCGTCGAGCACGTGATGCAACCTTATCACTTCAACGAAGGCTTTGGCGAAGACGAGGAAGCGTTCGGCGCCCGCGCCGCGCAAGCGATTGAGGATCGCATCCTCAAGGTGGGCCCGGAGAATGTCGCGGCGTTTATCGGTGAGCCGGTGCAGGGCGCAGGTGGCGTGATCATTCCGCCGAAGGGCTATTGGCAGCGCGTCGATGCCATCTGCAAAAAGTACGGCATCCTTCTGGTGATGGACGAGGTCATTTGCGGGTTTGGCCGCTTGGGATCGTGGTTCGGCTTCCAGCATTTCGGTGTCGAGCCCGATCTCGTGCCGATGGCGAAGGGCCTTTCATCGGGCTACCTGCCCATTTCTGCCGTTGGCGTTTCGGAAGAGGTTGTCGCTGTGCTGCGCGAGAAGGGCGGCGAGTTCGTGCATGGCTACACGTATTCGGGCCACCCGGTTTCTGCGGCCGTGGCGTTGAAGAACATTGAGATCATTGAGCGCGAGGGTTTGGTCGAGCGCGTCAAGAATGATGTCGGCCCGTACTTTGCCGAGGCGCTGAAGCGGCTGGAGAGTGATCCGCTCACCGGTGAAATCCGTTCGCTTGGTCTCATTGGTGCGATTGAGATCGTGGCGAAGAAGGGCACGAACGAGCGCTTCACCGGAACGGAAGGCAAAGCTGGGCCGATCGTGCGTGACGCGTGCATTCGCAACGGCCTGATGGTGCGCGGCATCCGCGATTCCATCGTCATGTGCCCGCCGCTGATCATCACGCACGCCGAGATCGACCGCATGATCGATATTATCGGCCGCTCGTTGCGCGAAGTGGAGCCGGCGCTCCGGGCGCTTTAAGCGCTTAAACGCTTGGCCCATTTTCGTTGGTGAACCCGGTGCGGCCGATCAGGCCCATGCCTTCGGTGATATCGGCTGCGATTGCGGCGCGCATGGCTTCGGGATCGCGCGTCTTGATCGCGTTAATCGCGGCGTGATGGTTCTCGTGCATGTCCGAGTTTGCGGCGCGGCTATAGAGCACCCTCATGAATGGCCCGAACTGCAGCCACAATGTTTCGATCAGCTGCACCAGCGTACGCCGGTTCTGCGCGCGATAGAGCAAGAAATGGAAGGCGTGGTTTGAGCGCATGTAGGCATCGGCGTCGCCGCCCGCGATCGCCGCATCCAGCTTTGCGTCTAGCTCGATCAGTTGCCGCACATGCGTGTCATCCAGGTGCGGAATAGCCAATGCCGCCGCTTCCGGCTCAAGCAGCAATCGGCAGCGCAATAAATCTTCAAACCGTTCCGCCGTCATTGGCGGCACGCGGACGCGGCGCTTCGATCGGATCGCGACAGCGCCTTCAGCCGCTAGCCGCGAGAGCGCGTCGCGCACCGGCGTCTGGCTCACACCCAGTTCCGCAGCGATAGAGCGCGTCGAAAGCTCGTGGCCCGGCGCCATGCGCCCCATCACGAGGCGCGTGCGCAATTCATTGTAAATGGCCGTGTTGAGGCCTTCCTCAGCGTCTTCAATTGTGATCATGCGTGGGATCGTAGGCGAAAGAATGTGCGATTCCACACGAAATCGACGGGCGACTGTAGTTTCGCCCAGGCGGCGGGCGCGCTTGACTAGGTACAACGTGAACGCACATTATAACGCATTAGGTGATTTATGCGCCCTCGTGGCCTTCTTCAGAAGGCGAATGGGCGCGGTTCGCGGGCAGCGCATCCAATCTTGCGCCATGGCTTCGCACCGCGTTCGTTTGATCGACAATCACTAGCGACAGACTGCGCCAGAACGGCGCACGGCGCCTGTCGGCGCGTGCAAACGGTGTGTCATGGATAAGAACTTCGCAAGTTGGATTAAAGAGCGTGGCATCGGCGAGATCGAGTGCCTGATCCCCGACCTCAATGGCGTTATTCGCGGAAAGGTTTTTCCCGCGCAAAAATTCCTGCAGAGCGAGCGCGATGGCTCGCTGCGGATTCCGTCGAGCATCTATCTGCTCACCGTCACCGGCGAATACGCCGACGACGCGGATGAGGCGCTATCGATGCAAGATCCGGACGTGGTGCTGCGGCCCGACGTCAACACCATTTGCGTCGCGCCCGGCTACAAGACGCCGACGGCGTTCGTGTTCGCCGACGCGTATCATACCAGTGGTGAACCCTACGACATCGCGCCGCGCTATGTGCTGAAGCGTGTCGTCGATCTCTACACCAAGATGGGCATTCGCCCCGTGGTTGCGCCCGAGCTCGAATTTTACCTGACCCAGGTCAACACCGATCCCGATCTGCCGCTGCTGCCGCCCGCGGGCCGCTCGGGCCGTTCGGAAACGTCGCCGCAGCCATACGGCCTCGAAGCCATCACCGAGTATGAAGACCTGATCGAGACGATCTACGAGCACGCGGAAGCGGCTTCACTCCATCTCGATACAATGATCCACGAAAGCGGCACCGCGCAGCTCGAGATTAATTTCAATCACGGCGATCCGGTGCATGTTTCGGATCAGGTGCTGGTGTTCAAGCGCATCGTCCGCCAAGTCGCGCTGAAGCACGGCGTCTACGCCACCTTCATGGCCAAGCCGATGGAGAACCAGCCAGGCAGCGCGATGCACCTGCATGTCTCGCTCGTTGACGCCAAGAAGGGCGGCAATCTGTTCGGCGAAGCGATCGGCAACGGCGCCGATGGCAACACCGAGATGTTTCGCCACTTCGTTGGCGGTTTGCAGCGATACCTTGGCGACGTGACGCCGCTGTTCGCGCCGAACGTGAACTCGTTCCGCCGGATGCGGCCGGATTTCTCAGCGCCGGTGAATTTGCAGTGGGGTTACGACAACCGCTCATGCGGACTTCGCGTGCCGATTTCGCAGCCGGACAATCGCCGGATCGAAAATCGCTTGCCGGGCGCTGATGCGAATCCTTATCTCGCGTTGGCCGCGGTGCTTGTGTGCGGCTACATCGGCATTCGCGATAAGATCGAACCGGCCGAGATGGTGCAGGGGAGCGCCTACAAGTATCCGCGCACCTTGCCGCGCACGTTGCGCGAGGGCCTCGATCGCTTTGCCAAGTGCCAGCCTGTGATCGATCTGCTTGGCGCGCATTTCTGCAGAGCATTCGAAATGATCAAGGATCACGAGCTCGGCAATTTCGAGGGCGTCATCAGCTCCTGGGAACGCGATCACTTGTTGCTCAAGGTCTAAAGTGAGCTTCAATTCCGGCCTTGGCATGGAGCGATCGTACTATGTCGCGACGGCCAATCCGTTCGCGTCGGCGCCGAAGCTCGAAGGCGAGGTGACAGCGGACGTTGTCGTCATCGGCGGCGGCTATACCGGGCTTCACGCGGCGCTGAACGCGGTGGAGCGCGGTTATTCCGTTGTGCTGCTCGAAGCCGGCCGCATCGGCTGGGGCGCGTCGGGGCGCAATGGCGGACAGATTATTCCGGGCTGGCGCAAAGGCGCGTCAGAGCTGATCGCACGCTATGGCAAGGCGCAGGCGAAGGCGCTGTTTGAACTCGCGCTTAGCGCGCGTGCGCTCACGCTTGATCGCATCGCCAAGCACAACATCCAATGCGATCTGCACGTGAACGGCCATATCACGCTCGCCGCAAAGCCCCGCGATCTGGATTGGATGCGTGCTGAATCCGATACGCTAGCGGACGCGATGGATTATCCGCATGCTGCTGTTATCACTGCGGACGAAGCGCGCGCAAAGGTGAGCGCTGCCGGCTTTCATGGCGCTTTGCTCGATCAGTGCGGCGGCCAACTGCATCCGCTTAACTACGCGCTTGGTCTTGCTGACGCCGCGCGCGCGGCGGGCGTTGCGCTTTATGAACACTCGCGCGTCACACGGCTTGAGACGAACGAAGGCGTTGTTGCGTATATCGACGGCGGCGCAGTTCGCGCGCGTTATGGCGTGCTTGCGTGTGACGCGCTGCTCGAAGGCCTTGAGCCGCGCATCGCCGGGCGCATCATGCCGGTAGCGAATTATATCGTTGCCACTGCGCCGTTGCCGAATCCGGAAGAGCTTATCGCGGACCATCTTGCCGTCAGCGATAGTCGCTTCGTGGTCAATTATTTTCGTATGAGTGAGGATGGGCGCTTGTTGTTCGGCGGTGGTGAGCGCTACAGCCCCGATCCGCCAGCGGACATCGCTCAGTTTGTTCGTGGCCACATGGCGGGCGTCTTCCCGCAATTGCGTGATGTCGCCATCGACTATGCCTGGGGCGGCCTCGTTTCGATCACCATGTCGCGGCTCCCGCATATAGGCCGCCTCGGCGATCTCTTCTTTGCGCACGGCTATTCGGGGCAGGGCGTGCTGTTGCCTGCGCTTGCGGGCAAAGTGTTGGTTGAAGCGATGGCTGGCACAGCCGAGCGCTTTGATGTGCTCACGAGCCTTGCACCGCCGGAGTTTCCGGGCGGCGCCGCGTTGCGCTCACCGCTTTATGTGCTGGGCATGCTTTGGTATGCGCTGCGCGACCGGCTTTAGCGCAGCGCCGCTGCTTGCCGCGCTGCAGCTTCGATGCCGGCCCAGTCGCCCGAGCGGATCTTGTCTGCTGGGGCGATCCACGACCCGCCGACGCAGAGCACGTTGTCGAGCGCCAGATAGCCTGGCGCTTTCTCTGGCGTGATCGAGCCAGTCGGGCAGAAGCGGATGCTTGGGAACGGGCCAGCCAGCGCTTTCACGGCGCTGACTCCGCCCAATTGTTCGGCCGGGAAAAGTTTGAAGCAGCGATAGCCGAGTTGGAGGCCGCGCTGCACTTCGCTGGCGGTGGCGACGCCCGGAATGAACGGGATGTCCTGCTTGCGCGCCGCTTTCATCAGTTTCGACGTGCCGCCAGGTGAAAGTGCGTAGCGCGCGCCGGCGGCGATGGCGGCGTCGAGATCATCCGCTGTCAGCACCGTGCCGGCGCCGACGATCATCTCCGGCGCCTCCGTCGCGATGGCGCGGATGGCGTCGAGCGCCGCGGGCGTGCGCAGCGTGATCTCGATCGTCTTGACGCCGCCGGCCAGCAGCGTGCGCGCCAGCTGCACGGCGTGCGCGGCGTCATCGATCACCACGACGGGCATCACGGGTGAGAGGCGCAGCACGTCTTCCGGCTGAAGCGCTTCGCTCATCGGCGCACGTCCGAACCGGAATCGGAGAGATAGAAGTTCACGTCGGCCACCGTGGAAAGATTGAAGTCGCCAGGAATGTAGTGCTTCAGGCACGCGGCGGCGAGGGCGAAGTCGAGCATGCTCTGGTGGTCGGAACCGGAAGCAAGCCCATGTAGCAGCCCGGCTGCGAACGCGTCGCCGCCGCCGATGCGATCGACGATGCCGGTCACGGCGTGGGCGCGCGTGCGCGTGGCGCCGGTGCGTGTGATGCTGACGGCGCTGAGTTCGTGGTGATCGGCGCTGATCACTTTGCGTTCGGTATGCGCGATGCGCTGTAAGTTCGGGTAACGGGCGAAGGCGATTTGCGCGGCATCTTCGCTGGCGGTGACGCGATCGCCGGTGATGAAGGCAATGTCGCGCGCTTCGGCGAAGGCGAGATCGGCTTCGGCAAAGAGCGCGTCGAGGATCGGTCGTGGATCGTCGCCGCGTGCTTCCCACAATTTGGCGCGGAAGTTGGCGTCGTAGCTCACCTTCACACCGGCCGCGCGCGCAGCTTTCACGGCGCGCAGCGCTGCATCTGAACCGTTGGCGCCGATAGCGGGCGTGACGCCGGAGATGTGGAGCCAGTCTGCGCCTTGAAGGGCTGCGTCCCAATCGATCGTCTCACAGCTCGCGTGCGCGAAGGCGGAGTACGCGCGGTCGTACAGCACATCGCTGGCGCGTTGCCCGGCGCCGGGCGTGAGAAAGTATAGGCCCATGCGGCCAGGCCCGAACATCATGTGCCGCGTGTCGACGTTCCAGCGGCGCAGTTCACCGAGCGCGCCCTGCGCGAGCGCATTGTTGGGCAGCACGCTGACGACGGCGGCGTCGTGCCCGAAGCGCGCCAGCGACACAGCGACGTTCGCCTCCGCGCCGCCGACATGGCTTTCGAGCCGCGGTGTTTGCAGCATGAGTTCGCGGCCCGGCGCCGAGAGCCGGATCAGGATTTCGCCGAAGCAGACAATGCGCGCCACGTTCGATCCTTACGCCGCGCTCAGCGCGCGAGCCAGCCCCCGTCGACCGGAATGATCGCGCCGTGCACATAGTCGGACGCGGTGCTGGCGAGAAACACCGCTGCGCCGCCGAGGTCCGAGGCGTCGCCCCAGCGGCCGGCGGGAATGCGGTCCAGAATGGAAGCGTTGCGGGCTTTGTCAGCGCGCAGGGCTTCGGTGTTGTCGGTGGTCATGTAGCCTGGCGCGATGGCGTTGACGTTGACGCCCTTGGCCGCCCACTCGCACGCGAGCAGCCGCGTGATGCCGGCGAGGCCGCTCTTGCTGGCGGTGTAGGAGGGCACGCGGATGCCGCCCTGGAAGGAGAGCATCGAGGCGACGTTGATGATCTTGCCGCGTCCTTGCGCGAGCATGTGACGGCCAGCGGCTTGCGCCAGGAAGAACGCGGACTTCAGATTGGTGTCGATCACCGCGTCCCAGTCTTCTTCGCTGAAATCGACCGAGTCGTTGCGACGGATGATGCCGGCATTGTTGACGAGGATGTCGACCTTGCCGAATTCGCTGACGGTGCGCTCGACGATGCCGGCGATCGGCGCGGTGGAGGAGAGGTCTGATTCGATCGAGAGAAATTTTCGGCCGAGCGCTTTTATCTGCGCGCCGGTCTCATCCGCTGGACGGCGACTAGTCGAGACAATATCCGCGCCCGCTTGCGCCAAAGCAACGGCGATGGCTTGGCCGAGGCCAACATTGCCGCCGGTGACGATGGCGCTTTTGCCTTCGAGGCTGAACGGACCCGCGCTCATTACGACGCGCGCACGCGGCGGATGTAATCGGCGATTGTGGCGTCCTGCGCGTTGGCGAAGAACAGTTCTTCGAAGCGCTCACCGGCGATTGCGGCTTTCAGTAAATCCTGATCCACCGCCTTTAGCACCGTCAGCATGTCGTGGCACGACGCGGCTTTCAGCTCTTTCAGGATGCCGCGATTTTTCGCCATGATCGCCGCGCGCTCTTTCGGGTACCCGAGACCGCGCTCCCCGTCGAAAAGCTTGCGATAGCAATCCTGCAGATTGAGCTCCGCCGCCCAACCAAAGCCTTTGGCGTACGGCATGGCGATGGCGTTGCCGTCATTGATTTGCCCGAACAGGAACGCATCCGTCGGGTCGGCGATGAGGCCGCAGAACACGCCGGGCATTGCGTTGCACGCCAGCATCGAACCCATGCCCGTGCCGCAGCCGGTGACGACAAAGTCTGCAGCTTTGGAGTTGAGCAGGATGCCAGCGAGCAGGCCGTTCATGACGTAAGTGAGCGAGGCTTTATCCTCGGCCCCGTACATGCCGTAGTGATGGACTTGGTGGCCCAGCGGCTCCGCCACGGAGGTCAGCGCGTCATGAACGATGCTGCTCTTCGCGGCTTGGCTGTTTTCGATGATGAGCGCGATTTTCATGGCTCAGTCCCTATCTGGCTTCTCGACTTTGGCCCTCTAGGTAACCGGTGTCAGGTTGCGTTTCAAGCTGCTTAGCCCAGCTAGCGCGGCGCCGGGCCGGTGGAATCCCGAACAACCAGGGCGGGCGAGGTCGCTGGCGCGGCTTCGCGGGGGTTTTCGTCGTCGTCGTCGGCGTCGGTGGCGCCGATCAGTTTTTCTGCCGCCATGCGGCCGATCTCGCGCGTTGGCGTCCGCACCGTGGTCAGCGGCGGCCAGACGCTCGAGGCGATCTGGAAATCGTCGAAGCCGACCACCGATACATCCTCGGGGCACTTCAGCCCGGCGCGGCGGATCGCGTGCAGGACGCCGGCCGCCATTTCATCGTTGGCGGCGAAGATGGCGGTGGGCTGCGGCGAGAGCTTTAAGAGCTCCGTCCCGCAGGATACCCCGGACTCGAACGTGTAGGCGCCCTGCATGACGTAATCGTCGGGCAGCTTCAGCTTTCGGTCCTTCAGTTCTTCATCGAAGCCGCCGCGGCGCTCGTGCGAGGAGCGGAAGCTTGGCGGGCCGGAGATGAAGCCGATCGTGGTGTGGCCAAGTTCGGCCAGGTGCCGCGCCGCCGCGCGCCCGCCCTGGCGATCGTTCGAGACGATGATGTGCGCCGGCTCATCCACCGGCACCGAAGCGATGCGGATATAAGCGCAGCCGATTTCGTCGAGGATCACCTTCACCCGATCGTCTTCGGAGACGGACGGCGTCAGCACCACGCCGGAAAGTTTCTGGCGCTCGATAAAGCGACGGAAATCGGCGAGAAAGGTTGGATTGTTCCGGTTGCACGGATGGACGACGAGTTCGTAGCCAGAGCCGCGCATCGCATCGAGCATGCCTAGCTGCATGTTCACCACGTATTGCGGATTCGGGTTGTCGTAGACGAGGCCGATCAGGAATGAGCGCCGGAAGGCGAGGCCGCGCGCTTGGGGATCGGGCGAAAAGCCGATCTCGGCGATGATGCGGTTGATGTTCTCGCGCGTCTCTTCCTTGACGAACGGCGACTGGTTGATGACGCGCGACACTGTCTTCTTCGACACGCCGGCTAAGCGCGCCACATCGTTGATGGTGGGCTTTTTTTCCCCGCCCAGCCCACGCCGGCGAGGCGGATTATCGTCATCGGTCATGCGCGCGGAACATAGGCGCCTGCCGCTTTGCTTGGCAACGTAATTGTCGCGGGACAATGATGTGCGGCCAATTGCTTGCGCCCCTGTTTGCCAGCGGCGGCGAAACCTAGTTTGTAAGACGCATGGCCGAGTTCATTCCTGTTCCCCCGTTCGACCTCGTCGTTTTCGGCGCCACCGGCGATTTGTCGTTGCGCAAGCTCTTCCCGTCGCTGCTGCACCGCTATCTCGATGGGCAGATCCCACCGCAATCGCGCATCATCGGCGCGGCGCGTTCCGATCTCGATACTGAAGCGTTCCGCAAGATGGTGCACGAAAGCCGCGGCAAGTTCGCGCCGGGCGCGTGCGTCGATGAAGCCAAGTGCGCCGAGTTCCTGAACCACGTGCACTATGCGCGCGTCGACGCGACGGCGCCGGCGGGCGAGTGGGGCGCGCTGAAGGATGCGCTCGCTGACGGCAACGGCAATGTGCGAATCTTTTATCTCAGCACTGCGCCGAGCCTCTTCGTCACCATCGCGCAGCGTTTGCAGGAAACTGAGCTCGCCACACCGAACTCGCGCATCGTTCTGGAAAAGCCGATCGGCCGCGATCTGGCGTCGTCGCGCGAAATCAACGATGGTGTCGGCAAGGTGTTTGATGAGCACCGCACCTTCCGCATCGATCACTATCTCGGCAAGGAGACGGTGCAGAATCTGCTCGTGCTGCGCTTTGCCAATATGCTGATCGAGCCAATCTGGTCGCGCGCGACGATCGATCACGTACAGATCACGGTGGCGGAAGAGCTCGGCGTCGAAGGCCGGGCCGAGTATTACGATAAATCCGGCGCGCTGCGGGACATGGTGCAGAACCACATGCTGCAGCTTTTGTGCCTGGTGGCGCTGGAATCGCCGAACAGCATGGATGCCGACGCGATCCGCACAGAGAAGCTCAAGGTGCTATCGGCGTTGCGGCGTATCGATGCGAAGGATGCGGCGGCGAAGACGGTGCGCGGGCAGTACAAAGCCGGGCTGATTGGCGGCAAGCCGGCGCCGGCTTACGCCGACGAAGTTGGCAAGCCGACGAAGACCGAGACGTTCGTCGCCATCAAAGCCGAAGTGGACAATTGGCGTTGGGCCGGCGTGCCGTTTTATCTGCGCACTGGCAAACGCATCGGTGCGCGGCGCAGCGAGATTGTCGTGCAGTTCAAGGATACGCCGGTGCCGATCTTCGGCGCGGGCGCCGGCGCGCCGAACAAATTGGTGCTGCGTTTGCAGCCGGACGAAGGCGTGAAGCTTTGGCTCAACATGAAGGAGCCGGGGCCTGGCGGCTTGCGCGTGAAAACAGCAGCGCTCGATCTGTCGTTCGCGGAGGAATTTGGCGGCGCGCGTTATCCTGACGCGTACGAGCGGCTGCTGATGGATATCGTGCGCGGCAATTTGGCTTTGTTTATGCGCCGCGACGAAGTCGACGCGGCCTGGATGTGGGCCGATGCATTGCTCGCGGCCTGGGAGCAGGCCGGCGTTGAGCCCAATCTCTACGCCGCCGGCTCCAATGGCCCAACGCAATCAGCGCTGCTGCTCGACCGCGACGGCAGAGCTTGGTGGGATCCGGAATGATGGCGCGGCTGCCGGCCATTGCGGCGTTTGCAACGGCCGCGTTACAGCTTGCAGCGCTTGCTATTTTGGTCCTGCGTGGTGGAGCGACAACGCTCGAGCCGGCGAAAGTGGCGTTTCAGCTCTATTTGTGGCCGATACCACTAGCGACGGGTGCGGCGCTGTTGGGCGTTTTGGCGGTTCCGGTTCCGAAGCCCGCTCCGATTTGGATCGGCGGGATTCTACTCGGTCTGTCTGCCTTCGTGCTGTGTCTGACGTCTTCAGTCGTGCTGTCAGTGTTCTCAGGCGAGAGCAGGCTTGAGGCAATGATGATCTTGTTCATCGCGCCGTGGCCTGCATTGATACTTGCCGGTGCGGGGGTGGCAATGGTCGGCCACAAACTCGCGCCAGTGTTTGGCGCATCGGTGTGGTTTGGCGCTATCGGCTATATGATCATTGGGCTGGCTCTGGTCGCAGCTCTTTCGGCGCACACCTTCGTGTGGATGTTACCCTTGGCGTTACTCGTGCTCGCCGCCTGGTGGGGATGGCTAGGTGTCTTGCTGAGCAGAGCGCGGTCCGTGCAGACAAGCGTTGGTTAGGTTTTCTCGATGAGTAATCTCAATTCCACAATCGAAGCTGTCACGGAGCGGATCCGTGTCCGCAGCGCTAAGCGCCGCCAGCGTTATCTCGATCTGATCTCCGCGCATGATGTGAGCAAGCCCGCGCGTTTGCGGCTTGCGGAAGCCAACCAGGCGCACACGGCTGCTGGCTGCGCCGTTCAGGACAAGATGCAGTTGCTCGGCGGAAAGTGGCCGTCGATCGGCATCGTTACCGCCTACAACGATATGCTCTCGGCGCACGCGCCCTATGAGCGTTTCCCGGACATCATTCGCAAAGCGGCGCGCGAGCGCGGCGCCATCGCGCAGGTCGCGGGCGGTGTGCCGGCGATGTGCGACGGCGTCACGCAAGGCTTCGAGGGCATGGAGCTCTCACTCTTCTCGCGCGACGTGATCGCGCTTTCGACCGGTGTTTCGCTTTCGCACGCGACTTTCGATGCGACACTATTGCTGGGCATCTGCGATAAAATCGTACCTGGCCTGCTGATCGGTGCGTTGCGCTTCCCATGGCTGCCGGCGATCTTCGTGCCGGGCGGGCCGATGCCGTCGGGTTTGCCGAACAAGGAAAAGGCCGCGCGCCGGCAATTGTTCGCTGAAGGCAAGATCGGCCGCGAGGAGCTGCTGCAGGTCGAAGCGGAGAGTTATCACTCGCCGGGTACATGCACTTTCTATGGCACCGCGAACTCTAATCAGATGATGATGGAGCTGATGGGGTTGCATCTGCCCAATGCAGCTTTCGTCAATCCGAATACGCCGTTGCGTGATGCGCTTACGGTCGCAGCAACGCACCGTGCCGCTGAGATCACTGGATTGGGCGATGACTATCGCCCAATCGGCCACGTCGTCGATGAGCGCGCTATCGTCAACGCCATCGTGGGCCTGATGGCGACGGGTGGTTCGACCAATCACTTCATCCATCTGCCGGCGATTGCGCTCGCGGCCGGCATAGAATTGCTCTGGGATGATTTCGGCGATGTTGCGCGGGTTACGCCGCTACTGGCGAAGATCTATCCCAATGGCGGCGCCGACGTGAACAATTTCCGCGATGCTGGCGGCATGGCGTTCGTGACGCGCGAGCTGCTCGGCGCCGGGCTTTTGCACGGCGATATCCTCACCGTCTCGCGCGATGGCATGGATGGCCACACGCGCGACCCTGGGCTCGACGGCGATGCGTTGGTGTGGCGCGACGCGCCGTCGCTTCCAGGCGATGACACGATCGTGCGGCCGATGTCCGATCCGTTCAGCGCCACGGGTGGACTCGTCGTGATGAGCGGCGGCCTTGGCCGCGGTTGCGCCAAGACATCCGCCGTGGGCGCGCCGTTTCTCACTGTCGAGGCGTCCGCCGCAGTTTTTGATTCACAAGCCGAGGTGCAAGCGGCGTTCCGCGCCGGCGATCTCGACCGTGATTGCGTCATCGTCGTGCGCGGGCAGGGGCCGCGCGCTAATGGCATGCCGGAACTGCACAAATTGATGCCTTTGATGGGCGCATTGCAGGATCGCGGCTTCAAGGTGGCGTTGGTGACTGATGGGCGGATGTCAGGGGCTAGCGGCAAAGTGCTGGCGGCGATCCACGTGACTCCCGAGGCCGCTGAAGGCGGGCCGCTGGCGAAAGTGCGTGATGGGGATGTGATCCGTGTTGATGGCGAGCATGGCGCGCTGGACGTGGTGTCGCCCGCGGATTGGCGCGAGCGTGCGCCTGCGCAGCTCGATCTTGCCAGCAATGCGCGCGGCATGGGGCGAGAATTGTTCTCGCTTTTTCGGCTGCACGCTTGCAGCGCTGAACGCGGCGGCTCGGCCTTTCCGGATTACGATCCGATCTAGCGCTCGCTTCTTTGCCGCAAGCGCTCCTCGAACGCCGCATCGCGCGGCGCCGGGGCAAATCCTTCGCCGACCGAGATTTCCATCTCGCGGTTTACACCGCCGCCCAGAGGCACCGTCAGGTGCTCAACGGTTCGGAACACGCTGAAGTCGTCGGCCACGAACGGCAAGTAGCCGGGCTGCAAATGCACCACTAGGACGCGCCCGCCTTCTTCCGTGCGCATCGGATCGCTGGCTTCGGCTGAATTGTGCGCTTCGCCGCGGAGCAGCCACATCCGCACCGGAGGCAAGGGTGCGCCTGCGCGTCGCGCGTGGCGCCAGTAATAGTTCAGCTCAAAGTACGTTGCCCGGTCATCCACCAACACTGCTGTGAAAGGCTGCTCACCCGGCTGCGTCGCGGCGCGCAGCGCGATTTCTCTGGCCGTCTGCTCCCAAGCTTGCGCCGTGCGCACGCCTTTTGCTTGATTTGCGATGGCGGGCATCGTGGTGATGATAACGGCAATCGCTACGCCGATCGCGGCGTTGACGAAGTTCGCGCCGCCGAGCCAACGCCGACCTGCAATCGTCGTGAACAGGCTGCCGGTAAGCCACACGATGATCGCGGGATACGCCACCGCCGCCCAGTTCGCGTTGGCGCGTGACGCGAAGGCGATGATCGAAATGAAAATGAACGGCGGCAGGATGTAGGCCAACAAGAACCGATCTTCGTCTGTCCTGTTCGCCTTTTGCCTCGCGCGCCAGAACGCCCAGATGAGCGCAAAAAAGATGATCGGCCCGAGAACCCCTGCTTGTCCGAACAGGAACTCGAACAATTCGTCGAAGTGGAACATGTCGCCGATATCGAGACTGGCGTTCGATGCGGTGTGCCGCGCGGTGGCAAGGCCGTTATTGACGTTCCAAACGATGTTTGGCGTGACGATCGCCGCCGCGATGAGGCCAGCCACCCAGCCGCGCCCGCCGCCCAGTGCAGCGCGCACGCTCGGTATACGCCATGCGGCGAAAGCGGTGCACACGACAAAATACAGCATTGCGTACTTTGCCAGTACGCCGAGCCCAAGGAATACGCCGATCACGATGGCCCAGCTCATCGCGCGCGTGTTGACCATGCGCCACATTGCGTAGAGTGCGATGGTCCATAGCGGGAGCAGCACCGCATCGGTTGAGATAAGGCTTGAGCTGAAAAAGACGCCTGGAAGCAGCAGCCAGCCTAAACCCGCCCAGAAGCCTGCCCAGGCGCCATACATGCTTCGCGCCAACGCGTAGACAGCGCCGGCTGCAACCAGATGCGCCAGCGGCGCCCCGAGCCGCACGGCCCATTCCGCATCAGTGCCGGCCAATGTCGTCGTCAAGCCGATCACCCATGCCACCATCGGCGGCTTGGTGAAGTAGCCCCAGTCAAAACTGCGCGACCACATCCAGTACTGGGCTTCGTCGAAATAAAGCCCGAGCGGGCTCTCGAACAGCGCCCAGATACGCACGGCGGTGAGCGCCAGCGCGACGGCGATAAACGCGATGGTCGCGCGGTCGATGGCGGCCCGTCCTGTCGTCATATCGCTCTCGATTGTCCCCCGGGGCCTCATAGCGGAGCCGGGCCCGTGGCGCCAGAACGGCCACGCACTTGTGTAGCGGGCAAACTTGCCTATCTGCCGTCACCGGCATGCGCTAAGGAGCCGCCATGACGACGATTCCCGCCGAATGGCGCCCGCACAAGGCTATCTGGACCGGTTGGCCCTCCGCTGCAGACCTCTGGGGCGAGGACCTCGACCCGGCGCGGGCAGAAGTCGCAGCCATGATCCGCGCGCTCTGGGACAAGGGCGCTGGCGATAAGATGCGCGTGCTCGCGCACGGCCGCGAAGCGGAAGCGACGGCGAAGCTCGCGCTTGGCCAAGCGGCGGAAGTTATCCCGGGCGCGTTCGGAGATATCTGGTTTCGCGACAGCGGCCCGATCTTCACGCGTGACGGCAAAGCCATCGGCTTTCAGTTCAATGGCTGGGGCGGCAAATACATATTGCCGCACGACGATGAAGTTGGCGCGCGCATCGCGCTACTGGCTAAGGCTGAGTACAAGCAAAACGATTTCGTTCTCGAAGGCGGCGCCATTGAGATGGATGGCGAAGGGACGCTGCTGACGACGCGCCAATGCTTGCTCAACCCGAACCGGAACGCGCACTGGACCGAAGAGGGCGCCGAAGTCGCGTTGAAGAAGGCGCTTGGCATCGAGAAAGTGCTCTGGCTCGATGAGGGCCTGCTGAACGATCACACCGATGGCCACATCGATAACCTTGCGCGTTTCGTCGCGCCGGGAGTTGTGGTTTGCCAGTCGCCGTTCAGCCGCGATGATCCAAATCATGACGTGTTGGAAGAGATCGCGCTGTCGTTGAGCGCCATGCGCGATGCCGCCGGACGCAAACTGGAAGTGGTGCGGATTCCGTCGCCTGGCGCGGTTGAGGATGAAGATGGCGATGCCGTGCCGGCGAGCCACATGAACTTCATCATTGGCAACAGCACGGTGGTCGTGCCGATTTATTCCGGGAGTGGCGATGATGCGGTCAACGCCCTCGCGCCGCTGTTTCCGGATCGCAAGGTGATCGGGATTTCCTCGCACGCTATCCTCACGGGCGGCGGCTCGTTCCACTGCATCACGCAACAGGAGCCGGCGTAATGGCGCGCACGATCACAGTCGCCGCGATCCAGACGTCGTATGGCGAGGACATCAAGGCGAACATCGCAAAGACCGAAGGCTTCATCCGCGACGCTGCGAAGAAGGGCGCGCAGGTGATCTTGCCGTCCGAGCTGTTTCAGGGCCCGTATTTCTGCACGACGCAAGAAGAGAAGTGGTTTGGGACCGCGTACGAAGCGAAGACGCATCCTTGCGTGAAAGCGCTTGAGCCGGTGGCGAAAGAGCTTGGCGTTGTCATCCCGGTTTCGATCTACGAGCGGGATGGGCCGGCTTACTACAACTCGGTCGTTATCCTCGATGCCGACGGCAAACAGCTCGGCGTTTATCGCAAGAGCCACATCCCTGATGGCCCCGGCTATCAGGAGAAGTACTATTTCCGCCCTGGGGATACCGGCTTCAAAGTTTGGGATACGGCGTTCGGGCGCATCGGTGTCGGTATTTGCTGGGATCAGTGGTTTCCCGAAGCCGCGCGCGCGATGGCGCTCATGGGCGCGGAAGTGCTGTTCTACCCAACGGCGATCGGCAGTGAGCCGCATGATTCATCGCTCGACACGCGCGATCCTTGGCGGCGTGCGATGCAAGGCCACGCCGTTTCCAATGTGATCCCGGTTGTGGCGAGCAACCGCATCGGGGTCGAAGCGAGTGGCCAGAATTTTTATGGTTCCAGCTTCATCGCCGATCATCGCGGCGACCTAGTGCAGAGCTTCGAGCGCACCGATGAAGGCGTGCTGGTGCATACATTCGATCTCGATTTCCTCGACCGCCACCGCGCCGCTTGGGGCTTCTTCCGCGATCGGCGCACGGAGTTCTATCGGTGATGGTGCAGCCGCTTCGTATCGACTTCATCTCCGACGTCGCTTGCCCTTGGTGCGTGGTGGGGTTGCGCTCGTTGCTGCAAGCACTGGATGCTGTCGGCGACGAGGTGCGCGCAGAGATCCGTTTCCAGCCGTTCGAGCTCAACCCTGACATGCCGCCGGAAGGCGAGAACACGTTTGAACATGTTCAGAAGAAGTATGGCTCAACACCGGAGCGCTCCGCGGCGGCGCGTCAAGCGATCAAGGATAGCGGCGAGGCGCTCGGATTTACGTTCAATTACGGCCCTCAGTCGCGTATCTGGAACACGTTCGATGCGCATCGTTTGCTGCATTGGGCAGGCCTCGAAGGCAAGCAGCTCGAACTAAAGCAGGCCTTGTTCAAATCGAACTTCACAAACCAACGGCCGACCAACGATGCGGCGGCGCTAACCGAGGCGGCGCGTGAAGCTGGACTCGATCCCGCCCGCGCGCACGCGATTCTGACGTCCGATGAATTCGCCGCAGAAGTCCGCGCTGAAGAGCAACACTGGCGCGCCAACGGCATCAACGCGGTTCCGTCTGTCATCTTCAATGAACGGTGGTTGATCCAGGGCGGTCAGCCGCCGCAGGTGTTTGAGCAGGCAATCCGCGATATCATCAGCGGAGCGGCGCGAGAAGCTTCATAGCGCCATCACGCGTCCGCGCATCGCCCCATGCCAATACGCGGCCGCCGCTGCTAGCGTCGCCGCCTTCCCAGTTCACTATGCCGCCGCCGGCGCCAGTTACGATTGGGATCAGCGCTGCAATGTCGAATGGCTTTAAATGGTTTTCGATCACGCAGTCGATGTGGCCAGCCGCGAGCATGCAATAGGCGTAGCAATCGCAGCCATAGCGCGTCAGTTTCGCTTCTTTGCGCACGCGCGCGAACGCTTCTGCCTCCGCGCCGTCGAACAAGTATGGATCGGTGGTGGAAAGCGTGGCTTCGCTTAGCCCAGTGCAATCGCGCACGCGCAAGGTCTTCGTCTCGCCGCGGGCGGTGACGTTCGCACCATCCATCCAGCCGCGATAGCGTTCATCGAGATAGGGCTGGTCCATAACGCCGAGCAGCGGCCGCCCGTCGTGATAGAGCCCGATCAGCACGCCCCACGTTGGCAGCCCGGAGATAAACGCGCGCGTGCCGTCGATCGGGTCGAGAATCCACTGGTAACCCTCGCTTGCCAGCGCCCCTCCGTATTCTTCACCGAGAATGCCGTGCTCAGGAAATTCGCGCTCAATCAAAGCCCGCATCGCGCGTTCCGATGCTTGATCCGCTTCCGTCACCGGATCGAAACGGCCGCCGCCTTTGTCTTCGCAGACGTGCGGCGCGCGGAAGAACGGCATGATTGCCGTTCGCGCGGCATCAGCGAGCGTGTCGGCGAAAGTGAGCAGGCGAGGGAGGTCGTGCGTGGCCATGCATTTACTATAGCCGTGATTTTAAGCTTCCGCGCAAACGAAGACGGGCCCGCCGTAAGGCGAGCCCGTTCCCCTGCATGTCCTCAATCGAAGCGGTTATTAGGCCGCGTCGGTGTTTTCGTCTTGCAACGCCTTCGCGAGGTCGAGAAGGCGGCGGCGCGGACGTTCACCAAGCTTGTAATAAGCGCGGATCAGTTCGAGCGTTTCTTTCTGGCTGAGCACATCGGCCGCGATCAGATCACGGTCGTTGGCCGGCGCGCCCGGCGTGGCCGGAGCTGCAGCGGCTTGCAAGCCTTCGAAGAAGTAGTTGACCGGCACGTTCAGAGCGACGGCGAGTTCGTAAAGACGGCTCGCGGTCACGCGGTTTGCGCCGCATTCGTATTTTTGGATCTGCTGAAAGCGGATGCCAATGGACTCGGCCAGCTGTTGCTGGGTCAGGCCCAAGAGCCGGCGACGGCGGCGGAGCCGCTTGCCGACATGGAGGTCGATGGCGTTAGCCATGGTGGAGCGCCCTTAGTTCACGGCGGTGTCCCCCATGGGCCCGCCTTATGCCCTGGAGTGGAGAGCATGAGACGTGCCACGCATCCGTGACGCGAATTGCGCCGAGTTAAGATGCGTTCAGCCTTTCAAGGCGCGCGCCAAGCGAAAACTGAACCGAAACGGCGCGCTGGCGTTTGGTAAACGCGCACCGCCACGGTTTCGTCATGGCATGGCCGCGCGCGGCGCACGTTCAGTGGCGAGAACTTCGCGCTCAACGAGGTATCCAATGAAGATCCGCGCTCTCTTGCTGGTTTCACTCTTCGCGCTCAGCGCGTGTGCATCGACCCAGCGCACCTTCAGCTACAATAGCGGTTGGCCGGACGCCGACGTGCGCGTCGGCACGGATCGCTACCAAGTCTGGTTTCACGACCGCGATCAGACCGTGCTCGTGCTGCGCGGCGAGCCGCGCCCGCTCGGCCAGCTTATGGCGCAGAACGTCACCGTTTACGCTAACGATGCTTCGCCTGGGATTTTGTGGTGGGGCCAAGCCGCCAACGCCGTGCTGCGCCCGATCGGTTGCTACGCCACTGAAGTGACGGGCTCAGATCAGATGCGTGAGATCCAATACACCTGCCCGCAGCCGGTCGATGTGAACGCCGCGGTCGCTCAACGTCGGGAAGAGTGGCGGCGCGGGGTGTCTGTGGAAGCGCCGGCGGCGCAGTAAAGCTTAACCGGCTTCCTTCGCGCGCGCGGCCTTCTTGCGCTCGTTAGGGTCGAGGTGGGCTTTGCGGATGCGGATCGCGGCGGGCGTTACTTCCACCAGCTCGTCGTCCTCGATCCACGCCATGGCTTGCTCGAGCGTGAGGCGGCGCGGCGGCGTGAGGCGGATGGATTCATCTTTACCCGACGCGCGCACGTTGGTGAGCTTCTTGCCCTTGAGTGGGTTCACATCGAGATCTTCACCGCGGCTGTTTTCGCCGATGATCATGCCTTCGTAGACGTCTTCGCCGTCGGCGATGAACATCTGGCCGCGATCTTCGAGATTCCAAAGCGCGAAGGCGGTCGATTGGCCCTTGTCGTTCGAGATCAACGCGCCGTTACGGCGGCCTGGGATTTCGCCCTTCCATGGCGCCCAAGCGTGGAAGAGGCGGTTCATGACGCCTGAACCGCGCGTGTCGGTGAGGAATTCGCCGTGATAGCCGACCATGCCGCGCGCCGGCGCGTGCATGACGAGGCGCGTCTTGCCGCCGCCTGATGGGCGCATGTCCTGCAATTCGGCTTTGCGGATGCTCATCTTCTCGATGACGACGCCGGTATATTCATCGTCAACGTCGATCACGACTTCTTCGATCGGCTCTAGCGTCTGGCCGTTTTCGCTGCGGATCAGCACCTTCGGGCGTGAGAGCGAAAGCTCGAAGCCTTCGCGTCGCATGGTTTCCACCAGCACGCCCAGCTGCAGTTCACCGCGCCCAGCGACTTCGTATGCGTCTTTGTTGGCCGTTTCGGTCACACGGATGGCGACGTTGGATTCGGCTTCCGCCAGCAAGCGCGCGCGGATGACGCGGCTCTGCACTTTATCGCCAGCGCGGCCGGCGAGGGGAGAGTCGTTAATCGAAACGGTGATCGCCAGCGTCGGCGGATCGATTGGCGTTGACGGGATTGGCTTTGCAAGCTCTGGCGAGCCGATCGTGTCGGCGACGGTGGTTTCCACTAGGCCTGCAATGGCGATGATGTCGCCAGCTTCGGCGCTCTCGACCGGCACACGCTTCAAGCCGCGGAAGGAGAGCAGCTTGGTGAGGCGGCCTTTTTCGATCTCTTTGCCTTCGCGCGTGATGGCGCGCACTGGATCGCCGACTTTCACGCGGCCAGCTTCGACGCGGCCAGTCAGCATGCGGCCGAGGAAGGGGTCAGAATCGATCATGGTGACGAGGAAGGCGAACGGCTCATCCTTGCGTGTGATCGGCTCGGGATCAGGCACGTGGCGGACGATCAGTTCGAACAAGGGGGTAAGGTCCTTGTTCTCAGCGGCCATGTCCGTCTTCGCCCAGCCTTCTTTGCCGGATGCGTAGAGGATCGGGAAATCGGCTTGCTCGTCCGTGGCGCCAAGCGCGAGGAAGAGTTCGAAAATTTCATTCAACGCTTTGTCGGGATCAGCGCTGGCGCGATCGACCTTGTTGAGCACCACCATCGGGCGCAGGCCGCGCTTCAACGCTTTCGACAGCACGAACTTGGTTTGCGGCATCACACCTTCGGATGCATCGACCAGCAGCACGCAGCCATCAACCATGCCGAGGATGCGTTCGACTTCGCCGCCGAAGTCGGCGTGGCCGGGCGTGTCGACGATGTTGAGCCGCCAATCGTCGCCCCATAGGATCGATGTGCACTTGGCGAGAATGGTGATGCCGCGCTCACGCTCCTGGTCGTTGGAGTCCATCGCGCGCTCGGCGTGGGCCTCGTTGGCGCGGAAGGCGCCGCCTTGGACGAGCAGCTGATCGACCAGGGTCGTCTTGCCGTGGTCGACGTGTGCGATGATCGCGAGGTTGCGGAGGCGCTCGGCCATGAAATCGGGCTTTCAGTGAGGTGACGGCGGGTTCTGCACGGCCAAGGCGCCTGCTTCAACGGCAGCGGTGTGGATTCCTTAAGCAAGACCCATCCGCCATTGCATGTGTGCATGTGCAATATGGGATGCTTGTTCAGAAAACGTAATCTAAACCGTGCCTTACTGCAACTCTCGAAAACGTGACGCTGTGTTCACCTTGCAAATTGCTGCAGTGCGGAATAAGTTTGCGGTGTTGCGGGGTTTCGCGATCCAGCATCCGCCCTATCGGGCGTTTCCTCCCTATTATGACTTTCGCCGCCGGCCACAAGCCGGCGGCTTTTTCTTTATGGCCGGTTTTTGGACTTGGGCCCTCCCAGCAGATAAGGCCTGCCCGGATGATCCTATCCGTCTGCATCCTGGCTCTGGCGCTCGCCGCTGACGCCTTTGCGGTATCGCTTTCGCAGGGCGTGGTGACGCGTGAGCGGCCGCACGCAACGGCGTTGATGCTCGGCGGCGCTTTCGGTCTCGCGCAAGGGGTCATGCCGTTGGTTGGCTGGTCCGCTGGTCTCGTGATGACGGCCGCGATCGCCGCGTTCGATCACTGGATCGCTTTTGGTGTGCTCGCCTTTCTCGGCGTGAGGCTCATCCATGAAGGGCTTAAAGGCGAGGGCGAGGCTGCCGCCAAGCGCGTCACCGGTTGGGGCATTCTTGTTTTGGCGCTTGCGACCAGCATCGATGCGGCGGGCGCTGGCCTTGCGTTCAGTGCTATGGACGTGAACCCATTCTTTGCTGCTGCGGTGATTGCAGTGATCACGGCCTTATCTTGCGCGGGCGGCGTCTATCTCGGCCGCGCCGTGGGCACAAAACTCGGAAGCACGGCCGAACTCGCCGGTGGCGCCGCCCTCATTGCGATTGGTGTAAAGATCTTGCTGGACCACGGCGCCTTTACCGGCGTGTGAAGCTTAGACTAGGCTCTGGTGCAACGCGGCCGCGCTCAGTGCTTCCGCTAAGCGCGCCATGTCTGCCCGCACGCGCACATAGCCGTTGGTGCGTTCTAGCGTGCGTTCGTCCACATAAAGCCCGCGATTGATCTCGATCTGCAACGCATGCACGCCTGAGATCGGCCGGCCGTATGTTTGCGTTGTGTGGCCGCCGGCAAACGGCGTATTGCGCGCAACGCGATAGCCTGAGCGACGCAATGTTGCTTCCGCCAACGCTGTCACCGACGGATGGCACGACGCGCCAAAGCGATCGCCGAGCACGACGTCCGGCGCATGCGCGCCGCGCGAATTATTCGGCATCGAATGGCAATCAATCAGCACGGCGCAGCCGAATGCCGTCTTGTTCTCCGCCAACAGGCTTTGCAGCACGGCGTGATAGGGGCGATGCACGGTTGCGATCCGCCGCTCGGCTTCGTCGAGTGAAAGCTTACGCCGATAGATGTTTTGCCCGTCGCCGCTAATCCGCGGGATGGCGCCTAGCCCGGCCTGCACCCGCGCGGACGAAAGATGCGGCGAGTGCGGCGGGCGCTCGTCGAACATCTCGGGATCGAGTTCGCCCGGATTACGGTTAAGATCGACATAGGCCCGCGCAACCGAGGCGGTGAGGACGCAGGCGCCATGCGCTGCCGCGCCGGCAAACAATTCATCGACGTACGCATCTTCAGAGCGACGCAGGCTGATCAGACTGACCCGCGAGTCCGCCAAGAGCTCCGCCGGATAGCGCCGGCCGCTGTGTGGGGAGGCGAAAATGAGCGGTGTCGTCCGCCGCAACGGTTCGATTAGGACGAACGGCGGCTCGGCCCCGCGCTCGGGCTGACCGGCGCTTTCCGCAACGGCCTGCGCCGCGCCCTGACCGTGATCCGTCGGGTCCATCCTGTAATGTTCGCTTTCGTCGGCGTGGCCGTCAACGTTTACACATGCTTACCGGCTGTTGGTGACGGTTCAGCCGGCCTTTACCCGATCTGTGCTAGAGGCTACCGGTTTAGAGGGGCCGGAACTTCCGGAGCTGCTGCGGTATGGCGCGAATTCTACTTGCTGAAGACGATGACGCGCTCCGGGGCTTCCTGGTGTCGAGCCTTTCGCGCGCTGGTCACGACGTCACCGGCTACGGCGATGGCGACTCCGCCTGGGAAGCGCTTGAGCACGGCTCGTTCGACCTGCTGCTGACCGACATCGTCATGCCCGGCCTTGACGGGATCGAACTTGCCCGCCGCGGCGCTGAGGCCGACCCGGCTATGAAGATCGTCTTCATCACGGGCTTTGCGGCGGTCGCGCTGTCCGCGCAAAGCCAGGCGCCAAAGGATGCGAAGGTGCTTTCAAAGCCCTTCCACCTGAAGGATCTAGTGGTTGAGATCGAGCGCGTGATCGCCGCCGCTTAGTCGGACGCCCACATACGCATCAAATTGTTGCGTACCGCCTCAAGACGTACGCGGTTATCCCACTTCATTGCCAAGCCTTCGAGCGCTGAGACTTCGCTCAGCTCATAAAGCACCGTGCGCCGCGCCTCGTCCGCGACCAGGCTTTGAATGAACGTCACCGACACCAGCCGCTCACCTTTCGTCACCGGCGCGACCTGATGCAGCGTCGTCGAAGGATAGAAGATCGCCATGCCGGGACGGCCCTTAACCTTCACCGTCTCAGTGCCGAGGTGGATTAGCAGCTCGCCGCCTTCATAGGAATCTGGCTCAGACAGGAAGACCGTGGCCGAGACATCCGAGCGTAGCGTGCCCTGGCTGACCGCCACATAGGCGCTGTCGGCGTGGGCGCCGTACTGCATGCCTGGGCCGTAGCGGGCCAGCATGGGAGGAGCGATGCGCTTGGGGAGGGCAAAGTCGCGAAAGGGTCGTGACGCGCCGAGCGCGGCCATGACGATGTTGGAGCTTTCCGCATAGAGCGGGCTCTTAGGGTCGGCCTGCTGGTTGATCTTGGTCTCGTTGGCGGGGTTGGATGCCCGGCCATCGACGAAGTTCAACTCGCCTGCCAGATCGCGCAGCCGCGCAATATCGCGCGACGCCAGCATGTGTTTGGTTTCAAGGAACATCGGGCTTTGCGCCCTTCCGCGCCCCGTACCCTAACAGCCCAGCATTCTCTGACCACGAAATTCGACCCCGCTTGCATCTGGCCCACGGAAACCGCTATAGCGGCGGTCCCGTGATTGCCGTTCCGTGTTTGCACGGGGTCGGGCGCGTAGCTCAGCGGGAGAGCACCACGTTGACATCGTGGGGGTCACAGGTTCGATCCCTGTCGCGCCCACCAGCCTTTGCGCTAGACGCTTCGGCTGGTTCATTTATCGCGGCGCCGAGCCGCTTCGCCGCATCGCAGCAAATTTCCTGATGACAAAACGCGTCGGCTGAGTTAGTGAACTCTTGCGCCGATTTGATGCTCAGCTTGCGGGCGCGTTATAAATTCAGCTAAAGAGAAGAGCAGTTTGTCCTTCGGGACACTGCTTCTTTGCCCGCAAGCGCCTGTTTCAATTCGACGTTGGACGAATTGGAAAGGCGTGCATCATGGCTTTTGAAGCCCCACATCCTCTGCAAGTCAGCAGCGATAGCGACGATTTTTGTTTGCCCGGCTTGGAGGTGCAGCATGAGTTGCTGCTCTCGCTAAAGCACTGGCAAAGCGCGGCGACGATCGTTCAGCGCCTCTCGGATGAAGGCGCGGAAGTCTATGCGCTGGCGGTCAATCCGCAGGCGGGCGGCTACGTGTTGAGATGCAAAGTGCGCGCGATCTCGCCGTCGCGCGCGCGCGCTTTCGTAGCCGACCTTGGCGTGTTGGCCGTGGGCGCAGCGTGTGTGGAACACTTCATTCTCGCAAAGACGCCCGCTCATGCTGGCGCTTAAGCGCGCATCGTATCGCGCGGCGGACGGCGAAGACGCGCTTCTGCCGATTCCGGCCGATTTTCGCTGTGAAAGCGGTGATGCGCTGCCCGATGCACATATTCGCGTGCGCCTCTACGGTGAGGTCGACGCGCCGCTGATCGTTGTCGCGGGGGGCATTTCCGCCGGCCGTCACTTGCATGAATGGTGGCCCGACCAAGTGGGCGCGTCTGCGGCGATCGATCTTGGCCGTTACGCCGCCCTCGGCTTTGATTTTGCGCCGCTTGCGGATGCGCACGTCCGGCTTTCGCCTCTGGATCAGGCAAGGCTCATTGCATTGGCGCTTGATGCGCTGGGAGTGTCGCGGATCGCGGCATGGGTCGGCGCATCTTATGGCGCGATGGTGGGGCTCGCCTTTGCGGCGCACGCGCCGGAGCGTGTTGAAAAGCTCTGCATCATCTCGGCGGCGCATAAGCCTGCTGCGCTGTCTCGCGCCTGGCGCGGCGTTCAGCGCCGGATGCTTGAGTTCGCCATTGCTCATGGCGATGCGGAGCAGGGCCTCTCGCTTGCGCGCCAACTAGCGATGATCACGTATCGCAGCGCAGATGAGTTCGAGCAGCGTTTCCCCGGCGCCATCGAGAGCGACGGCCGCTCAGCGCTAGATCGCTACCTCGTCGCGCGGGGCGATGCCTACGTTCAGTCCATGGCGCCGCAGCGTTGGCTCTCGCTCAGTGAATCGATTGATCGCCACGCTGTTGATCCGTCTCGGGTTCGTGCGGCCGTCACGCTTGCCGCGTGCCCTACGGATCAGATCGTACCGCTCGCCGACATCGAATCGCTTGCCCGGCAGCTGCTCAATCTCAGCGCAGTGCATGAAGTCCCGTCGCTCTACGGCCACGACGCATTTCTGAAAGAACCGGCGCGCATCGCCGCCATCATCAAATCGTGCCTGGAGGGCGCTTGAACATGAGCCAGTTTGACGAAACCATCCTTTGCAGCGCCGGGATCAATGATGACGCCGCCCACGGCGCAGTCATTCCGCCGCTCTACCTCTCGGCCAATTACAGCTTTGACGGCTATGGCGGAAAGCGCGCTTACGACTACACGCGCTCGGGCAATCCAACTCGTGACGTGCTGGGTAAAGCGCTCGCAGCGCTCGAGGGGGGCGCTGGCGCGGTCGTGACCAGCTCAGGCATGTCGGCGGTCGATCTCGTGCTTAACCTTCTGCCTGGCGGCGCGCGCGTGGTCGCGCCGCACGATTGCTATGGCGGCACGTGGCGCCTCTTCACCGCACGCGCGGCAAAGCGCGCCATCGAAATCGTGTTTGTAGATCAAGGCGATTCTGACGCGCTCGCTGCTGCGCTTCCAGGCGCTGCGCTCGTGTGGGTTGAGACGCCAAGCAATCCGCTGATGCGCGTCGTGGATATTGCCGCTGTCGCCGGCAGCGCGAAAGCTGCGGGCGCGCGTGTCGCGGTCGACAATACATTTCTCTCGCCCGCTTTGCAGAAGCCCATCTCGCTCGGCGCCGATTTTGTTGTCCACTCGACGACCAAGTATCTTAACGGGCATTCCGATGTCGTTGGCGGCGCAGTGATCGCTGCTAATGCAGAGGACGCGCAACAGCTGACCTGGTGGGCGAACTGTACCGGCGTCACCGGCTCGCCCTTCGATGCTTGGCTCACGCTACGTGGCTTGCGCACTTTAAGCGTCCGTATCGAGCGCCAAGCCCGCACGGCGCACCGTGTGGCCGAGGCGCTTGCCGCACATCCGCGCGTCCGGAAAATCTACTATCCTGGCCTCACAACCCATCCGAGCCACGACATCGCGGCGCGCCAGCAAATCGGGTTCGGCGCCATGCTGAGCTTCGAGCTTGAAGGCGACGAGGGTGATGTTCGCGCGCTGCTCGCTGATCTTCAGCGCTTCACGCTAGCGGAATCGCTTGGCGGCGTCGAAAGCTTGATCGCCCACCCGGCGAGCATGACTCATGCCTCGATGACTTCCGAAGCGCGCCGCGCTGCGGGCATCGACGACACGCTCTTGCGCATCTCGATTGGGCTCGAGCATGAGGAAGATCTATTGGCTGATCTTTTGCACGCGCTAGATGCGCTAGAGTCGCGTGGCCAAGTGGTGCAGGCGTTCGCACATCGCTGAAGCAGGGTCTGAAAGCGGCGCGATCACGGTAAAGTGGTTCTCGTCCTCGATCTCTTCGTAGCGCGTGCGCACGCCCGCTTCGCCCCACCGCTCCACGATTGTGTAGCTCTGGCGCAAATATTCGCCGCTCTCATCGGCGCCGACGACGGCGTCTAAGATTTTGCCCTTCGGCGCTGGCCAGAGCAGGGGGCTCTGCGCTGCCGCATCGCGATCATCGAGTTGTAGCGCAGTGTTGAGGCTTGTCGGGATGAGCGGCGCGAGTTCGAAGAGGCCTGAGATCGCATACGCGGCTGGCACATGCGTTTCTGTCGCGAGTAGGCATGCGGCCAAATGTCCGCCTGCCGAATGGCCGCTGGCGATGACTGTCGCGTTGGTCTCGCGGTGCAGGCTCACGCATGCAGTGCGCATTTGCCCGACGATATCGCCCACGCTCACGTTTGGGCACAGATCGTAGCTTGGCACGGCGACGCTGACGCCGAGCGCGTTTAGGCCGATCGCCATGTGGCTGAAGAAGGTCTTGTCCAGCGCCTGCCAATAGCCGCCGTGAATGAACATGATTGCTGGCCCAGCGCCGGCCTCGAACAAATCGAACGTGTGCCGTTCGCCTGCGCCATATGCGATCACACGTGGCGGATGCGCCTCGCGGTAGGCGGCGCTTTCACGCGCCCAACTTGAAATGATGGCCGGATGCTCAGGCACGCGGGCGCGGTTGTTGTATTCTTTCTCGAGGTCGAGGCTCATTCCGAGTCAGGATAATCGAAGCCCGGCCATTTTGAGCCGTAGAGCTGATAGCCTAGGATCGTGTAGGTCTGCGCCACGTTCGGATGCGCGCGGATCGTCTCGGTGACAACGCCTTGGATGGTGTTGAGATCGGGATGCTCGATCCGCACCAGCAAATCCCACTCGCCCATGATCGAGTAGATATCCATGATCTTGTCCGAGCCGTCGCGCAACGCGTTGCCGACTGCTTCCGGCGTTGCGCCCTGCACGCGGACAAAAGTGAAAAGGCTATGGTCTGCCATTTGGTGCTCCTGCGCCAAGTTTACCGCGGGACTACAGCCGTTGTCTCTATTTCGATCAGCGCCGCGTCCTCGATCAGCGCTTTCACCTCGACGACGGCCATCGCCGGATAGTTCTTGCCCATTTTCTCACGCCAGATCGCGCCGATTTCGGCGAGCGAAGCGAGATAGGCCCGCTTATCAGTGATGAACCAGGTCATCCGCGCCACATGCTCTGGCCCGGCGCCGGCTTCGCGCAAAACCGCGAGCGTGTTGTCCAACGTCTGCGCGAACTGTGCGGCCAGAGTCGTCGCCTCGAACACGCCTTCCGGCGTCCAGCCGATCTGCCCGGCGACGAGCACGAGGCGGCCATCTGCTTCGATGCCGTTCGCATAGCCTTTCGGCCGCGGCCAGCCAACGGGCAGGAGCGTCCTCATGCGATCTCCGCGAACTTGGCGATCGCCGCGCGCAATTCTGCGGACCAAGGCTCCGCCTTCATCGTCGCCAAATCGGTGAACACCAAAGTCTGATCGAACCGCGCCACCGCGCGATCTCCGACGACAGCGAGATGCTTCAGCTCCAGTGACGCATTGCCGAGCGCTTCCACGCCCAAACTTTGCTTCAACCGATCGCCCATACGCACCGGCGCCACGAACTCGCTCTCAAGCCGCACCGTCGGCACGCCCTTGCGCTGATCGATGTGCAGCGTCTTGAAATCGAACCCGAGGCTGGCGAACCAATCTTCGACGGTTTCATTCACCAGCGCGAAGAAGCGCGGATAGAACATGATGCCGGCGGCGTCGCAGTGCTCGAAGCGGACGACGATTTCGCGGGTGAACGGGTTCATGTGCTCTCGCGGAGTTTAAAGCGCTGCAGTTTTCCCGTGTGGGTCTTTGGCAGTTCGCTCACGAATGCAACCGCGCGTGGGTATTTGTACGGCGCAATCGTCTGCTTCACGTGATCCTGTAAGTCGCGCTCGCTCACGTTTGCGCCCGGTTTCAGCACCACGTACGCCTTAACGATCTGCCCACGCTCTTGATCCGGCGCACCAATCACTGCGCACTCCGCCACAGCATCGTGTGTGAGCAGCGCGTTCTCCACCTCCGGCGCGCCGATATTGTAACCCGCAGAAATGATCATATCGTCTGCGCGCGCCACGTACCAAAAATAGCCGTCGGCATCGCGCCGATAAAGATCGCCGGTGACATTCCAGCCGTTGATCACATAATTGCGCTGCCGTTCGTCGGCCAAATAGCGGCAGCCGGTCGGGCCCTTGATTGCGAGCCGCCCTTCGCCTTCGCCTTCGAACGGCTGATCGTTTTCATCGAACAGTGTCGCCTCATAACCGGGCACGGCTTTACCCGTCGCGCCGGGCCGAATGTCGTCGCCGCTGGCGGAGATGAAAATGTGGATCATCTCGGTTGCGCCGATGCCGTCGAGGATGCGGATGCCGGTGCGTTCAAACCACTGATCCGACGTCGCCTTGGGCAAATGCTCGCCGGCCGACACGCAGGTATGCAGCGACGTGAGCTTGCTCAAATCCTGCTTCATCAGGGCGCGATAGCCGGTGGGGGAGGTGAAGAGCGTTGTGGCTTTGTGTTGTGCGATCGTGTCCGCGAGCACATCGAAGCCGGGCTTCGGGCAAACCACAGTTGCCGCGCCGACACTCGCCGGGAACACGACGCCGGCGCCAAGGCCGAACGTGAAGGCCAAAGGCGGCGTGCCGATGAAGACGTCCGTCACTTTCGGCTTCAGCACATGGCGCGAAAACGTTTCGGCCATGGCGGCAATGTCGCGATGAAAATGTACGCAACCCTTGGGGTTGCCCGTGGTGCCTGAGGTGAACGCGATCAAAGCTGGGTCGTCGGCGAAAGTGGAGGTCGCGGCGAAGTTGTCCGGCGCATTGGCCATGCGCCGCTCCAAATCGTCGGCGTAGATGATGTGTTGCAGCGACGGCGCGTCCTGCCGTGCCTGCTCCAATTCCGCGGCAAGGTGCGCATCGACAATGGCGTGAGAAATCTTTGCCTTCTCTAAAATCACGGCGAGCTCATGCGCGCGCAGCATTGGCATCGTGCCAACAGCGACACCGCCAGCGCGCAATATTCCCCACCAGACAGGAATGGAGAGCGGTGTGTTCGATGCGTGAACAAGGACGCGATTGCCCGGTTCAAGGCCGAAATCGTGCGTCAGCACATGCGCTATGCGGCAAGCGGTACGAAGCAGCTCGTCGAAGTTGAGTGCACCCGATGAAAGCAGAACTGCCTCTCGGTCGCCGTACCCGTTTGCAATCGCTGCGTCCAGAATGCTGCTCACATTATAGCGCGCCGGAAACTGCAATTCCGGCAGCGTAAAGCGTAGCTCTGGCCATTGATCGCGCGGCGGGAGATGGTCGCGCACGAAGGTGTCGACGTGTCCCGTCATCTCAATCGCCCTCGAACACCGGCTTTTGCTTCGCGGCGAACGCCACATAAGCGCGCTCGAAATCCTTAGTCTTCATGCAGATCGCTTGCGCTTGCGCTTCTGCTTCCAGAGCCTGTTCCAAGCTCATGTTCCATTCCATGTTGAGCTGGTTCTTGGTCATGGAATGCGCGAACGCCGGCCCGTCCGCCAGATCGCGGGCGAACTTGAGGGCTTCCGGCAACGGCGCTTCGACAACGCGATTAAAGAAGCCCCAGGTTGCGCCTTCTTCGGCGCTCATGCTGCGACCGGTGTAAAGCAACTCGCTCGCGCGCCCGTGGCCGATGATGCGCGGCAGGATCGCGCAGGCGCCCATGTCACAGCCGGCAAGGCCGACGCGCGTAAACAGAAAGGCCGTCTTCGTATTGGCGGAGGCAAAGCGAATGTCGCTGGCCATCGCCATGATCGCGCCGGCCCCAGCGCACACGCCTTCAACCGAAGCCACGATCGGCTGCGGGCAGGCGCGCATGGCTTTGACCAGATCGCCGGTCATCCGGGTAAACCGCATCAGCTCAGGCATCGTCATTTTGGTCAGCGGCGCGATGATGTCGTGCACGTCGCCGCCGGAGCAAAAATTGCCGCCGGCGCCTGTAACGACGATAGCGCGGCAATCGTCGGCATAACTCAAGCGACGAAAGAGATCGCGCAGCTCAGCGTAGCTCTCGAACGTCAGCGGATTTTTCCGCTCTGGCCGGTTCAAAGTCAGCGTCGCGACGCGGTCGGCGACGCTCCACAGGAAGTGCTCGGCGCGGTATTCAGCGCTCTTCCATGCATCGTCCATCATGGCGCGGCTCCTCCCTTGGTCAGCTTGCGGCGGATCGACGATTTCGCGCCATCGAGCAGCTGCGTTAGCCTTTGTTTGTCGGCTTGCGTCAGCTCGCGCAGCAGCGCGTCAACGCATGCCGCGTGCGCCTTTGCCATCTGTTTGAATACGCTTTCGCCTTGCCGCGTCAACCGCACCCGTTGCACGCGGCGATCGGTGGCGTCCGCTTCGGTTTCGATCAGGCCGTCAGCGGACAGCCGTGTTCGCAACTGCGTAACGTTGCCGTTCGACACCAGCAGAAATTGCGACACCTCGCCAAGCGTGAGCGCGCCATGTCGATCCAACGCCGAAAGGAAATCAAACCGTGCAATCGTGGAACCAAATTTCGCACGCATGAGCGCGTCGACCTCACGCTCGATCAAGCGGCCCGTCGTGAGCAAGCGTAGCGATAGCCGCACGGAATCTTGCGTGGCGCTCAAATCTCCCCGCCGCTCATCGGGATCGCCGCACCATTGGTCGCCGCCGCGCCGTCGCTGCACAGCCACGCAACCGCGCTGGCCACCTCATCGGCTGTGATGAACCGCCCTTGCGGATTGCCCGCGTAGAGCATCGCCCGCGCTTCATCTTCGCTGAGCTTGGTCTTGCTCGAAATCGTTTCCGCAGCGCGTGTGATGATCTCTGTCTCGACATAGCCGGGGCAGATCGCGTTCACGGTAACGCCGCGCTTGGCCGCTTCGTGCGCCAGCGCCCGCGTCATGCCGATCATGCCGTGCTTGGACGCGCAGTATGCGCTGATGTACGGCCCACCCTTCAGCCCCGCGATCGACGCGACGTTGATGATGCGCCCCCACTTCGCGGCGTACATGTCCGCCAGCGCCGCGCGCGAACACAAGAACGCGCCGGTGAGGTTGATCGCCAGCACTTCGTTCCAGAGCGAGAGCTCCATGGCGTGGAGCGGCGCCGAAGGCGTGATGCCGGCATTGTTGATCAGAATGTCGATCGGCCCGAAACGCTCGCGCGCCGCGGTGAATGCGGCGTGCACCGATGCTTCGTCCGCGACATTGCAGCTTACGCCATGCGCCGTCTCAAATTCCCGCGCCGCATCAGCCACCCGTCCGCCATCGCGGCCTACGAGCGTGAACTTCGCGCCTGTCGGCGCTAGCGCCCGCGCGGTCGCCAATCCAATGCCCGTACCGCCGCCCGTGATGAAAACATGCCGGCTCATGCTTGCTCCTTGCGCGCCAGATTGCGCTGCATTTGCGCGAAGCCCGCGCGATACTGCTTTGGCGGCGTGACACCGCCGTAGCCAAGCTCCGCTGCCGCGCGAAGGGACCAATGCGGATCCATCAGGTGCGGCCGCGCCAGCGCCACCAAATCCGCGCGCCCCGCCGCCAGGATAGAGTTGACGTGGTCCGGCTCGAAAATGTTACCGACCGCCATTGTCTTAACCCGCGCCTCGTTGCGGATCATGTCGCAGAACGGCGTTTGAAACATGCGCCCGTAGACCGGTCGCGCGAGCGGCGTCGTTTGGCCGGCCGATACGTCGATCAGGTCGGCGCCTGCTTCGGCGAACGCTTGCGCGATCGCGATGGAGTCTTCTGCGCTCAGACCGTCATCGCACCAATCCGTAGCCGAGATGCGCACGCTCATAGGTTTGTGCTTCGGCCACACCCCTCGCATCGACTCGAACACTTGTAGCGGAAAGCGGAGTCGGTTCTCGACAGTGCCGCCATATTCATCGGTGCGTTGATTGCTCACCGGTGTCAGAAATGAGGAGAGCAGATAGCCGTGCCCGCAGTGCAACTCGACCATGTCGAAGCCGGCCTCTTCAGCCATCAACGTCGCGCGCAGGAAGTCGGCTTTGACGCGATCCATGTCCGCCCGATTCATTTCGCGCGGAACGGCGTTGCGGCCCGACCAGGCGATAGGCGAGGGGCCGATGATATCCCAGTTGCCGCTCGGAAGCGGCTGATCGGGATGTTCTTCCTCCCATGGCACGCGCGTTGAACCCTTGCGCCCCGCATGCGCCAGCTGCAGCGCAAATTGTGCGTCGGTGTGCGCGTGCATATAATCGACGACGCGCTTCCAAGCCGCGATGTGCTTCGGCTCGTACATCCCCGCGCAGCCCGGCGTGATCCGCGCATCGGCGCTGACGTCCGTCATTTCGCTAAAGATAAGCCCCGCGCCGCCCGCTGCGCGCGCACCGTAGTGCACCAAGTGAAAATCGTTCACCTCACCATCAACAGCCGAATACATACACATCGGTGAAACCACGACGCGATTGGCGATCTCCATGTCGCGTAGCTTGAGCGGCGCGAACATTGGTGGCTTGGCTTCACCGCCAGCGAACGTTGTTTCGATGAGGCGGACGAAGTCCGCATCCCTCACGCGCAGATTTTCATGGCTCACGCGCTGACTCCGCGTCAGCAGGGAGTACGTGAACTGCAATGGCTCCAGCGCCGCGTAGCGATCGATGTGCTCGAACCATTCCGTCGAGTTGCGCGCCGCGTTTTGCAGCTTGAGCACCTCGATTTGCCGCTCTGCGTGATACTCTTTCAGCGCTTCTGCGAGCGGTTTGCCGCCGTGCAGCACCGCCGCCAGCTTGATCGCATCTTCGATCGCGAGCTTGGTGCCCGAACCGATCGAGAAGTGCGCCGTATGCGCCGCGTCACCCATCAGGATCAGATTGCCGCGATGCCACGTGCTGCAGACGATGCGGGGAAAATTGAGCCAAGCCGAGCCGCGGAGATGCTTGGCGTTCGTGGAGAGCGTTGCCCCCTCGAGATACTTCGCGAACAGCTTTTCAGCCGCGCGACAGGTTTCGTCTTGGCCCATCGTGTCGAAGCCGAAGCTCCGCCACGTTGCTTCGCTGCACTCTACGATAAAGGTCGAAGCGCCCGGTTCAAACTTGTAGGCGTGCGCCCAGATCCAGCCGTGCTCGGTCTGTTCAAACGCAAATGTAAACGCCTCGAACGCTTTGCTCGCGCCCAGCCAAATGTATTTGTTCGGCCGCACATCGATATCGACGCCGAACTCTGGTTCGAAGGCTTTGCGTAGCTTTGAATTGGCGCCATCGCACGCCAGCACCAAATCGTACGCGTCAAACAAATCCGGCGTTGGCTCCATCTCCGTGCGGAAATCCAGCCGCACGCCTAAGTCGCGAGCGCGATCCTGCAAGATGTTGAGCAGGCGCTTGCGCCCGATGCCGACAAAGCCATGGCCGCTCGACGTGATCTTTTGGCCGTGGATATGAACTTCGATATCGTCCCAGTGCGCGAAGCCCGCCTCGATCTGATCGGCGCTGACCGGATCGTTAGCGCGCAGATTCTCCATAGTCTGGTCGGAGAACACGACGCCCCAGCCGAACGTGTCGCCCGGATCGTTGCGCTCGAACACGACGATGTCGTGCCGCGGATCGCGCAGCTTCATCGAGATCGCGAACACCAAGCCGGCGGGTCCGCCGCCCACACAAGCAATGCGCATTGATAGTTTATATATCAACTAACCTCGCACTACAAGCGGTTTGGCGCCTCGTCAGGGCTGGCGGGAGGACGGGTGCAAGCGTATCAACCGCGCGTCAAATTCGGGAGCAGGGCATGAGCAACGCGAACCTGAGCGTTATCGAGGCGGCGAGCGCAACTCTTGCTGCCCTAGGGGTGGACGCATCGCACGGCGCGCTCGGCTCGTTCTCTCCCATCAGCGGCGAACGCATTGGCGCCGTGGCCGAAGAAGATTCAGCCAGTGCCGCAGCAAAGATCGAAGGCGCACACGCCGCGTTCCTCCAATGGCGTAGTACGCCCGCGCCCCAGCGCGGTGAGTTGGTGCGGCTCTTCGGCGAAGAACTTCGCGCACACAAGGCAGATCTCGGCCGACTCGTTTCACTCGAAGCCGGGAAGGTGACGAGCGAAGGCCTGGGCGAAGTGCAAGAAATGATCGACATCTGCGATTTCGCGGTTGGACTGTCGCGCCAGCTTTACGGCCTCACCATTGCAACCGAGCGGCCCGAGCATCGGATGATGGAAACCTGGCATCCGCTCGGTGTTGTCGGCATCATCTCCGCGTTCAACTTTCCAGTCGCCGTTTGGGCCTGGAACGCCGCGCTCGCGCTCGTCTGTGGCAATGCGATCGTCTGGAAGCCTTCGGAGAAAACGCCGCTCACTGCTGCGGCGACGCACGCTTTGTTTGACCGCGCACTCACGCGCTACCGCGCTGCGGGCGGCGTGGCGCCGGATGGATTGTCAGCGCTGCTGCAAGGCGCGCGAACTATCGGCGAGGCGCTCGTCGATCATCCCCGCGTGGCGCTTGCCTCTGCGACCGGCTCCACTGCTATGGGCCGCGCGGTTGGTCCGCGCCTTGCGCAGCGGTTTGCGCGGGCGCTTCTTGAGCTTGGCGGCAACAACGCCTCAATCATATGCCCGAGCGCTGATCTCGATCTTTCGCTCCGCGCCGTGGCGTTCGCCGCGATGGGCACAGCCGGTCAACGCTGCACGACGCTGCGCCGCCTGTTCGTACATGAATCGATCTACGACGCCTTCGTGCCGCGGCTGAGGCAGGCGTATGCTTCGGTGAAAGTCGGCAATCCTTTGGAAGAGGGCGTGCTTGTCGGCCCGTTGATTGACGCCGCAGCGTTCGAAGGCATGCAGCGTGCTTTAGGCGAAGCCACGGTTGCGGGTGGTTCAGTCAGCGGCGGCGAGCGCGTTAGCATCGGCGGCGACAACGCCTTTTACGCACGACCCGCCTTAGTTGAGATCGCCGCCCACGGCGGCCCTGTGCTGCGCGAAACATTCGCGCCCATCCTCTATGTGCTTAATTACAGAGACTTCGACAGCGCCATTGCTCTGCAGAATGCCGTGCCGCAGGGGCTCTCATCGTCGATCTTCACGAATGATCTGCGTGAGGCCGAGCTCTTCCTTTCAGCGCGAGGCTCAGATTGCGGCATCGCCAACGTCAATATCGGCCCATCCGGCGCCGAGATCGGCGGCGCGTTCGGTGGCGAAAAAGAAACTGGCGGCGGCCGCGAGAGCGGCTCCGATTCGTGGAAGGCTTACATGCGCCGCGCCACCAATACGGTGAACTACGGCCGCACGCTCCCGCTCGCTCAAGGTGTGACGTTCGAGATCGGGTGACTTACGGTCGAAGGCCGGCGTTGGCGTAAAAGTCCACTTCGAACTGATCTATGGAGGCGCCGCGCGCCATGCCGGCCTCTCCCTCCGCTGTGCGCCCCTGCCGAACCGCTACCACGCCGCGCCCACAGATCGCGCTCGCACTATAGGGATCGGTCTCGGCGGCCCGGCTAAAGTCAGCAGCCGCTGCTTCCATATCGCCGCGTACAAAATGCAGATAGCCGCGCGCTGTTAGCGCTCCACTCGGGTTGTCGGAATTTCGAACCGCGCGATTGCAAAGCGTTTCCGCCTCATCGAGGTCTTCGCGCAGGGCCGCACGCGCGACGCAGCGGGTACTATGATGTCCGGAATCCGTCGTCGCCATGCGAGCGGCGATGCGCGCGGCCTGATTATATGCCGCGTTTGCGCCCGCATAATCCCCGCGTCGGAACAACACGCCGCCGCGCCCTTGCCATGGTTCGCTGGCGCGGCTTTCAAGTGCCGCGGCGCGACTCATAGTCGGCGAGCGCCAAATCGAGCTCGCCGAGGCGCACGAGCACTGCGGCGCGATTTACGTACCCATCGTACCGCCGCGGGTTGTCGGCGACATATGCGCTGAATACTTCGCCCGCGCGCTTGAGGTCATCTTCATAGAGCGGGCGCTGTCCTGCATCGAGATTGCGCATCGCGCGGTACCAATAGATCGCGCCTAGACTGCTCGGTGAGCTGTCGCTTTGCGCTAGCAGACGATCACAACTCTCAATCGACACGGCAGGCTCGTAGGTGCGCTGCGCATTGGTGCAGCGATCCCAATGAGCGGAGATGCCCGATGTGCTGAAACTGCTGCGGTTAAGTGGCCCGTGGGAGGTGTTCATGCCCCAGCCTTGCGCCTGCACTAGCGAGGGGATGACCGCAAATGCCAGGGCGAGTAGATACGAACGCATCGAATTTGCTCCGCGGCGACTGGCGCCGGGATAACATCTTTAGCGCGCGGGCGACAACCTCTGCGATCACTCCGCCGGCGTGTGAACGCCTTCGCTATCTTCACGCGCCTGCGGCTTTGGCAAGAAGCCCTGCACCCATCGCTCCAGTCGATCGATCAGCACGAACATCGCCGGGACGAACACCAGAGAGAGCAGAGTCGAGAGCATCAGCCCGCCGATCACCGCTGCGCCCATGCCTTGGCGCAGCGTGCCGTCGACGCCCCAGCCTGCCGCCGCCGGGATCATGCCGCCTGACATCGCGAAGGTTGTCATAATGATCGGGCGTGCGCGCTGCATGCCGGCTTCCATAAGTGCTGCATTGCGGCTCATGCCGGCGTGCATGCGCTCCACTGCGAAGTCGACCAGAAGGATCGAGTTCTTCGTCACCAGGCCCATCAGCATCAGCAAGCCAATAAATGCGAACAGCGATAGGGGCTGGTTGGCGACGATGAGGCCAAGGAAAGCACCGCCAAGCGAGAGCGGCAGCGCGGTCATGATCGTAATCGGCTGGAAGAAGTCTTTGAACAGCAGCACCAGCACGCAATAGATCAAGATCACGCCCCACAGCATGGCGGAGCCGAACGCAGCCATCATTTCGCCGAAGTCCTCGCTCTGTCCGCCTGCTACGAGGCGCACGCCTTCGCCGGGCTCCGTCGCTTCCGGCAATGAGAATACGGCCGCCTGTGCTTCGCTGAGCTCCGTGCCTGGCGTGACGTTGGCGCCGACAGTCACCGCACGCTCACGGTCGCGGCGTTCGATCGTGGCTTCGCCGAGCGAAAAGGTAACGTCCGCCACTGCATCGATGCGCACCGGCGCGCCGAGCGAAGATTGCACGGGCAGGGAGCGGATAGCGTCGAGATCGGTGCGGTTGTCCGGCCGAAGCGTCGTTCGGATCGGGATTTGCCGATCAGCCAGATTGAACTTTGGCAGGTTCTGTTCGGCGTCGCCGCTCGTGGCGATGCGCACCGCTGAAGCCAGCGAAGCCGATGTGACGCCGAGCCGCGCCATGTCTTCGGTGCGCGGGCGTACCTGAATTTCCGGTCGCCGCACGGCTGACGTGGAGCGCACGTCCGCCAAGACTGGCAGATCGTTCATCGCCGCTGCGAGCCGATCTGCTGCCGCGTTCACCGCTTGCGGGTTCTGACCCACGAATTGCACCGTGATATCCGAGCCGGACGAGCCGCCCTGGTCCTGGACGAATGCCGCGCGATAGTCGGCGAAGTTCGAGAGCACCGGTCGTAGCGTTTGCTGGATCGCGTAGGCGCTGCGGTTCCGTTCACCGCGATCCACGAGTTGAATGTAGATCGTGGCGTCGGGCGCAGAGCCGTCGGCGCCGTTCATCGACGTGAACACGCCTTCCACTTCCGGCGTTTCGCGGATGCGCGCCGCCATCTGTTGGAGCACACGGTCCGCTTGGAACACTGGCGTGCCGGGCGGAATTTCCACGCGCGCCTGGATCATGCCGTTGTCGAAGCGCGGAATGACGACTGCCGGGATCGCGCCCATGAACAACAGCACCAGCGGCACTATGAAGACGGCTAAGCCGATGCCCATCGTTTTCCACGGGCTGCGGATGGCCCAGCTCAGAATGTCGCGATAGGCGAGGGTGAGCGTACCCGGCTTGGCTTCATGGTCGTGGCCTTTGTTGGAGAGGAAGAACGCCGCCATCATCGGCGTGATCAAGCGCGCCACAACAAGGGAGAAGAACGCCGCCACCGCGACGGTCAGGCCGAACTCCCTGAAGAACACGCCCATGCCGCCGGACATGAAGCTGACGGGCACGAACACGGCGATGATCGAAAATGTAGTCGCCACGACCGCGAGGCCGATCTCATCGGCCGCCTCGAGCGAAGCCGGATAGGCGCCTTTGCCCATCCTCATGTGCCTGACGATATTTTCGATCTCGACGATCGCATCGTCGACCAAAACCCCGGTCACCAGCGCCAGCGCGATGAGGGTCACCATGTTCAGGGTGAAGCCCAATATCTCGATCGCCGCGAATGTCGGCATGATCGAGAGCGGGATGGCGGCGGCGGCGATCAGCGTCGCGCGCCAATCGCGCAAGATCAGGAACACCACCAAGCACGCGAGCAGGGCGCCCTCGATCAGCGCATGGATCGAGCTTTCGTGCATGCCGCGGATAAATTCCACCGTCGAGCCGATCTCGGTGACGGTGATTTCCGGATGCTGCGCTTCAATCTCGCGCAGGCGCTCGTCCATGCGGTCGAACACTTGCACTTCGGATGCGCCGCGCGTCCGCAGCACGAGGAAGCCGACGACGGGCTGGCCATTGTAACGCGAGATCGATTGTTGATCGGCGGCGCTATCGGTCACCGTACCGATATCAGCCAGCCGCACTGTGCTGCCGGTCGATGTCGTGATGCGCAGGTCGGAGAGTTCCTGGACCGATTGCGCGCCGCCCAACGTACGGATCGATTGCGCTTGGCCGCTGATCTGGGCTTGGCCGCCTGGCAAGTCGACGTTCATCGAACGAAGCTGCGCGTTGATCTGGTCGGCAGTTACGCCATACGCAAGCATCCTCGCCGGATCGAGTTCGACACGGACTTCGCGATCAACCCCGCCCATGCGTTGCACTTGGCTGACGCCCGGCACCGCCAACAATTCGCGCTGCAGATCGTTATCGATGAACCAGGAAATATCCTGGGGTGTCATGCCCTCGCCTTCGAGCGCGTAATAGCCGATCGGCTGGCTCGCGGCTTCCATGCGCGTGATGACCGGCTCGCTGATATCGGCGGGCAATTCAGAGCGGATGCGATTGATCGCGTCCCGTGCGTCATCGACGGCGCGCGCGAGATCGGTTTCGCCTTCCATCTCGACCATGGTTGTCGAGACGCCCGGAGAGATCGTGGATTCGACGCGCTTGATGCCTTCGACCGCTGTCAGCGCGCTTTCAATGCGCTGCGTGATCTGCGTTTCCATTTCCACCGGCGCGGCGCCCGCTTGCGCGACAGTGATGGTGAAGCCGCCGAAGTCGACGTTCGGCAATTGGTTGACCGGCAAGCGCCCATACGCCTGCCAGCCCGCGAACAGCAGCGCCAGGATCAGAAGAATTGGCGGGATCGGATTGCGGATCGCGCCTGCGGAAATATTCCAAGCCATGCTTCACGCCTCTGCCTGCCTGCCGAAAGTTGGTGCAGGGGTAGAAAACAGCGACGCGGAACTTATCCGCGCCGGTACATTATCAGTCGCGTCCGCGGAGCGCCGTCGGTTCAGCCGTTTCCGGCGCCGCCGGCGCTTGCTCGATCAGACGCACTTCTTCGCCGTCCTGCAGGAACGCCGCGCCGGACCCGACAATGCGCTGACCCGTGGAGAGTCCACCCAGCACTTCAACTGAATCGCCAGCCCGCGCGCCGAGCGAGACGTTGGCCCGTTGGGCCGTCAGCACCGGTGCGTCCGCGCCCTCGCGCCGCGTTTCGGCGATCACCAGCACATAAGCCTGGCCACTTTCATACAGCACCGAGCTTTGCGGAATCGCGATCACTTCGCGGGCGGCCAGTTGCGCTTCGCCGCGCAGATACATGCCAGCGCGTACGCGCGTGTTCTGCGGCAAAGCAAACAAGGCCTCGCCGGTGCGTGTGCGGCTATCGATCGATGCCGGCGGACGGCGCAGCGTCGCTTGCACGGTCGAGCCATCGACAAGCGTAAACACCGCGCCTTGGCCTTGTTGAAGCGCCAGCGCATCGCCTTCAGCGACCCGCGCAGCGACCTCCAAGCGGTTGTCCGCCGCGATGCGGAACAGCACTTGTCCCTGCACGTCGCGGCCCACCTCGGCCGTGCGACCGATCACGAGCCCGCTCGCCGGCGCGCGCACGAAGCCGCCACCTAAGCGTGCATTGACTTCCTGTGCCTGCGCGCGCGCAGCAGCGAGGCGCGCGTCCGCTGCAATGGCTGCGGCGCGCCGCGCTTCGATCGCTTCGGTCGAGAGCGCGCCGGAGTCACGGATCGATTCGGCGCGCTCCCATTCTCCGCGTGCGCGCACTGACGCTGACTGCGCTTCGGCGACGCTGGCTTGCGCTGCGCGAATTTGAGCGTGCGCCAAGTTCGTGTCGAGCCGCGCCATCGCTTGGCCGGCGCGCACAGTGTCACCCTCGTCGACGAGAATTTCGAGAATGCGCACGCCTGTCGCCGGCGCCGCGACTTGAATGTCGCGCACCGGGCGCGCTTCGCCGTTGAGGGAGATGACCGGGTTGAAGCTCTGCGTTTCGACCGTGATCGCGCTCACAGCTTGCGCGGAGGCGACTTCAGTGTGCACTGCGCCATCGCCGCCCAAGCGGCTCATGACGAACAACACTGCGATAACCGCGAAAATGCCGGCGCCGAGCAACATCAGAACGCGGCGTCGGCGGCCTTCCTCGGTGGGCGCATTGGTCACGCGTTTCCACGCGTTTCCGCCGCCTTCGGCCGTGCGCTCGAAAAGACTTTTGGCTTCGTTGAATTTCTCGGGAGGGACGGGCTTATTCATGACGGGCGCTCGGGGAGGGGCTCAAATAGCGTTCAGCGAACGCACGGAATTGGGCGACAGCTGCATCGGGGTCAGTGTCGCGAAGGAAGGCGCGTCGAAGACCTATGCCTTCGATGCCTGCAAACAAGGTGTTGGCGGCCACTTCGGGGTCCAACGTGACGTCGATTTCACGTCGCGCCTGCGCCGCTTTAATCGCCTTCACAAACAACGCGACACTGCGTGCGTCCGTTTTGCGTAACGGAGTCGCCACAGCATCGTCCCGAATGGCCTCGGCAAAGATGTCGGCGATTAGTGCGCCATCGCCGTCAGCAAACTTCTGAAAGAACTCGCGGCCGGAGAGGCAAAGCGCTTCAAGCAAGCCCTGCTGCTCAGCGGCGCGCAAGAACGCAACGTCGCTGTCGCCACGCTTGTCCTCGGCAATGGCGCCGATGATCTCAGCTTTTGATCCGAAATAGCGATAGAGCGCCCCGGCGCTGATTGCGGCCTCGGCGCAGATCTCCTGCATCGTCGCTTGATGAAAGCCGCGGCGGCGAAAGCACTCGATCGCGGCGTCCATGATTTGACGCCTGCGCCGTTCGGCCAGTTCGGGATCCGCTAATCGCGCCACTTTATCCTCTACGCACGAGACCCGCTTGCCGGATCGCGCTGCAACGCATATAAAACGAATGTTCGTTCTTTAAATGTTAAGGTTGGACGTCGTCAAGCTGCGATCCCAAATCCAACCCCGGAAAAGCTGACATTGAGTCTGCCTTCCCGGTCGTTAAGTGTCTGTGGAGCAACGGAATATGATGCCAACTCGGTCCACGGGCCTCGCCGCGATCTTGGCTGCGGCGGCTTTGGCGGCCTGCTCCACCATGCCGGGCGAGCGCCCGCTCAGCCCGGACCTGCCCGCGCAATGGACCGACGCACCGGCCGGCGCAGAGCTGCCGGTCAGCGATTGGTGGGCCAATTTCGATGACCCGGCGCTGACTGCCTTGGTGAATGAAGCCTTGCTCAATGGCCCCAGCGTCCAGCAAGCGCTGCTGCGCGTCCGCGAATCGCGGGCGCTCTCTCACTCAACGGTCGCGCAATATCTCCCGGAGCTTAGCGCGACGGGGCAGGGCCAATACTCGCGCGCCGTCGAAAACGGGTCGCTGCCCACCGCCGGCGGCGGCACGGAGCGCGAGCAAATGACCGGCTCTTATGGCGGCTCGGTCTCGTGGGAGATCCCGCTCTTCTCGCGCATCGAAGCGGCCTTCATCGGCTCACGCGCCAACACCCGCGGCGCTGTCGCGGACGTGCGCGCCGCCCAAGTGACGCTGGCCGCCGATGTCGCGCAAGCTTATGTCGATCTCCGCGCCGCGCAGGCGAGCCGCGCTGCTCTCGAACGCAGCGTTGAAACCGCCGACGAACTCTCGCGCATTCTCGATATTAGCTTCAATGCCGGCATCACTTCAGAAGCTGACGCTGCCGATGCGCGCCGTCTCGCCGAAGCGACGCGCGCGCGTTTGCCCGGCTTGGTGATTGAAGAGCGCCGCGCCGAAAACGTACTCGCCGTGTTGCGCGGCCTCGCACCCGGTACGGAAACGCCGGAAACACGCGCTGTTCTTGACGCCGAAGGCCGACCCGTCCCATTTATGCAACTCACGCAAGCGCCAGCAGCACCGGCCGATCTCATTCGTCTCCGCCCCGACGTCGCCCGCGCGGAAGCGCAAGCCATCGTCGCCGCCGCCGGTGTTTCGAATGCGCGCACTGATCTCTTGCCGCGCCTCAATCTCACTGGCTCGATTCTCACCACCGATGCGCTGATCGGTGATCCGCTCAATGTTGGCGGCACGTTCGCCAGCGGCACGCCGCTGATCTCGATCCCGCTGTTCGATTGGGGTGCGCGCTTGGCGCGGGTCCGCGAGCGCGATGCGCAATTCGATCAGGCTTTAGTGCAATATCGCCAAGTGGTGACGCAAGCCGTCGCCGAAGCGTCGAACGCGCTTGTCGCGCTCGATCAAGGGCGCCTGCGTCTCGAGTCCGCCCGCCGCGCCGAAACCGCGGCGGAAACCACCGCCCGCGGTTCGCGCGCCGCGTACGGCGCCGGCATCCAAAGCCTCACCGATCGTCTGCGTTCGGAGCAGCAACTCATTGATGCGAACCTCACGCGGATCGATGCTGAAGCCCAGTCCGCCCGCGCTGCAATCGCGACCTATCGCGCCTTCGGCGGCGGCCCGTCGTTTGAAACGCCTTTGCGTGAGGTGCCGTCGCAATAAAACGATGCTAGAGCGGCGGCGATGACTGATAAGCCGCCGCCTCGTTTCGCTTTCCCGCTTGGGCTCCTCGTCCTCGCCGTGCTGTTTCTAAGCTTCATGTTCGCCGGCGCGTTGCTGCAGCCGCCGCCAGTGCGAACCGCCCACGCCGCAGACCAGTTCGATGCAACCGCCGCCCGCGAGCGCCTCGCGCGCGTGCTCGGCGATGAGACCCCGCATCCGGTCGATAGCGCCGCGCAAGATATCGTCCGCGAACGACTGCTCACCGAAATCCGCGCCATCGGCTACGAACCGGAAGTCCGCGAGCGCTTCACTTGCCGAGCCAATCCGAGAAGCCCCACGATCGAGTGCGGCCTAGTGCGCAACATCATCTTCAGCGCCGGACCGGAAGAGGGCCCCGCAATCCTCGCTGCCACGCACTATGACAGCGTGCCGGCAGCGCCCGGCGCCAGCGACGCCGGTATCGGCATCGCCACCTGGCTCGAAATCGCGCGCATCCTCCGCAGCGAAGAGATGCGGCGCCGTGTCATCTTCCTGATCAGCGACGGGGAAGAGCAAGCTCTCCTCGGCGCAGTGGCCTTTGCCCAAGACACGGAGATGGCAGACGTCGAAGCGCTCTTGAACGCTGAAGCGCGCGGCACACGCGGGCCCGCCATCTTCTTTGAGAGCAATCAGCCGAACGCCGACGCAGTGGCCGCCTTCACGCACGCGCCGCGCGGCATCGCCAATTCGGTGATGGCCGATATATACGCACTGCTGCCCAACTCTACCGACGTCACCGCACTCACGCGCGAAAACCTCGACATCGTGAACCTCGCGCTGCTCGATGGCCTCGCCAATTATCACACACCACAAGATTCACTCGCGTCGTTCGATACGCGCAGCCTTCAACACATGGGCGACATCGCGCTCGCCACGACGCGCAGTTTCGCAGCCGGCCCCGATCGCGGTGATGCGTCGGCTTACGTCTACACCGACATTGCATCATACGCGTTCATCAGCGCGCCCAGTCTCGCCGCGCAAATCGCTCTCGGCGTCAGCCTGCTTATCGCTTTTGTCGCCTTCTGGCGCGTGGGAAAACCTGGCCGCTGGCGCACGCTCGCCGCGCCGCTGCTCGCCCTCGTCGTCGCCGGTTTGCTCGCCACGGCGTTTGGCTTTGCGCTCGGCACAATGCGCGCAGGCGAGACCTACTGGTTCGCGCACCCGGAGGCCACGCGCGTCTGGTGCGTCCTCCTTGCGTTGGTCTCGATCATCGCGACTTTGATGATCCTTCGCGTCCCGCGAAATGCCGCGCTGGTCGGCGCTGCTGGCATGCTTTGGTTTGCGCTGCTTGGCTTCGCTGGATCGTTCTTCTTGCCCGGCGTTTCCATACTCTATGCGGCGCCCGCATCGCTCTTCGCGCTCGGCGCGCTGATCGCGCTCGTTTGGAAGCCAGCGCAACAGATCGGCGCCACGCTCGCCGCATTCCTCGCGATTCTGATCTGGGCGCCGTCGCTTTATCTCATCGAACTCGGGCTCGGTTTTGAATACCCCTTCGCGACCGCTCTCCTCGTCGCCATAGCGTCGCTGCCAGCACTCGGCGCGCTTGCGCAAGCGCAAGTCGAAACACGCTGGCGCGGCAGCGCGTTCGTCCTTGGCGCCGGCGCAGTCGCCGCGGCGGCCACAGCATTCCTGCTGCCGGCCGCCACTTCGCAAACGCCGGCTGCGCTCAACCTCAATTACTTCGTCAACACCGAGACTAACGAAGCGCGCATCCTCGCCGGCGTCGCCGCGCGCCCATTGCCGCCCGAACTTGCGTCCGTCGCCGACTTCGCGCCGGTTATGCTGCTCCCGGGAGATCGCGTCGAAACCTGGGCCGCGCCTGCCGCGCTCGCGACCGCGCCGGCGCCCACACTCACCGATGTCACGGTCACCATCGAAGGCGAGCTTCGCACCATCACTGCCCGCCTCGTCATGAACGGCGCCTACCGCGCAACACTCCGCATTCCGCGCACCGCCCAGCCGCTCACCGTCACCTTAAACGGCGTCCAAACCCGTTTCGCCGAGACCGGTGGAGAGGGTGATTTTCAGAACCTCGCCTGCCAAGGCCGCGCCTGTGACGGCGCCGTTCTCGAACTCGTTGTGCCAGCGGACGAGGAGGGTGCGACCGAGTGGTTCATTATTGGCCAAACCCCGGGCGCACCCGCGCCGCCGGCCGCGCCACTCCGGGCCGCCCGCCCAACCACAACCACCCCGATTCAGTTCGGCAACGCCACCGTGACGCTCACCCCACTGCAGCCGCCGCGCTGAATCTTGGGCGCCGGACTTGCAAGCTGGCGAGAGGTGGCCGAGTGGCTGAAGGCGTCAGTCTCGAAAACTGGAGTACTCGCAAGGGTATCGAGGGTTCGAATCCCTCCCTCTCCGCCAGTTCCCCTACATTGTGACATCCCAATCGCCGCGCGACGGGCGGTGTCCACATGCGCTAGTTTGCTGGCGTGAGTACGCACACTTTTAACCGCGCCATCGTCCGCACACCGTCCCGCTCCGTCGTGCACGGCTTGCGCGCGGTGGATACGGGCTCGCCCCAATATGAGGCGGTGTTGCGTGAGCACGCGGCTTATGTCGCGTTCCTGCAGTCCGAGGGCGTCAGCGTTGAAACGTTGCCTTTGCTTGAGGATTTTCCGGATTCAGTCTTCGTCGAAGACGTCGCGCTCGTATTCACGGGCGCCGCGATTGCGCTGCGTCCCGGGGCGCCGACGCGGCGTGGCGAAACCAGTGAAATTGTGCCAACGCTCGAGCGCCATTTCGAACGCGTGTTGCACCTCACAAAAGGCAGCGCCGAAGGCGGCGATGTGCTGACGACCGCAAACGCGGTGTTCATCGGCCTCTCCGCCCGCACTAGCGCCAAAGGCGCGCAAAGTTTGCTCCAGCTCCTTGGCGAGATCGGCCATCGCGGCGTGGTGGTGCAAACCCCGCCCAGCGTGCTGCACCTCAAATCCGATTGCGCGCTGTTGGACGAGGAGACCATCCTCTGTACGCCCAGACTGGCAGCCTCCGAGCCGTTTCCGGGGTTCCGGCTATTGCTCACCTCGGCCGGCGAGGAGGGCGCCGCCAATGCGCTAGCGGTTGGCGACCAGATTTTGCTCAGCCAGGGTTATCCCCGTACAGCCGAGGCGCTCGCCAAGGCTGGCTATGAGGTCAAAACACTGGCGACCGCCGAGATCGCCAAGATCGACGCGGGTCTCTCTTGTATGTCACTGCGCTGGCGGTCTTGAGCTAACAGACAGAAAAATTTAGGGAAAATGGCGCCCGTGCCGATGCACTGTCAGCGCCGACACGCGTGAAAATAGCGGGAAAATGTCCCGCTTCCGCATTGACGCTGTGGCGGGCTTTCATTTATATCGCCGCTCCCCGCCCGGGCGAGCTTCGTTCGGGCGCGCATAAGTTTTGGAAGACAGTTCGATGTTCGCGGTAATCAAGACGGGCGGCAAGCAATACCGGGTGGCCAAGGACGACGTTATCGTCGTCGAAAAGCTCGCTGGCGATGCGGGCGCCAAGATCACCTTCTCAGACGTCCTGATGACGGGCGACGGCAAGGGCCTGAAGCTTGGCAAGGATCTGGGCGGCGTCACCGTCACGGGCGAACTGATCGAAACCAAGAAGGGCGACAAGGTCACGGTGTTCAAGAAGCGCCGCCGCAATACCTATCGCCGCAAGATCGGTCACCGTCAGGCTGAATCGCACATCAAGATCACCGCCATCGGCGGTAAGAACGACAAGGAATAAGAGGGCGTCATGGCTCACAAGAAAGCAGGCGGTTCGTCCCGCAACGGTCGTGACTCCGCCGGTCGTCGTCTTGGCGTGAAGCGTTTCGGCGGCCAGTCGGTCAGCGGCGGCGAGATTCTCGTCCGTCAGCGCGGCACCAAATTCCATCCGGGTTCCAACGTCGGCCTCGGCCGCGACCACACGCTGTTTGCTCTTTGTAACGGCCAGGTAGCGTTCGCGACCAAACGCGATGGCCGCACCTACGTATCCATCGCACCGCTCGCGGTGGCCGCGGAATAGGCGATAACGGAAGAAATTCCCGGATCGCCTGACAACAGGGCGATCCGGTTCCCGAGATAGCGTGGGGCGCCCGGATCAAGGCGCCCCTCTTTTTTTGCCCCACGCGTTAGAGCCAAAGGAGCGGCTCATGCGTGACGTGATTGAGATCGAGACCAAGAGATTGAAGCTGCGGCGCCTGCGCATGTCCGATGCGCAGCGCATCGCAACGCTTTGCGGCGATCCGTCTGTTGCACGCATGATTGCGCGCGCGCCGTTGCCGTATCTTCCGGTCGCCGCCGAAGGCTGGATCATGACGCTTTCAGCCCGCAAACCTCTGAACGAAGAATTCGTCTACGCCGTCGATCTCGAAGGCGAGGGGCTGGTCGGCGCGATCGGCGCACATAAGGCCAGCGCGACTGCGTTCGAAGTGGGCTATTGGCTCGGCCGCCCGTACTGGGGCAAGGGCTTCGCCACTGAGGCGTTGCAAGGCTTCGTCTCTGAAGCCAAGGCGCTGGGCCAATTGCTGGCTGGCCACTTCGTCGACAACCCGGCGTCCGGCCGCGTGCTGCAGAAGGGGGGCTTTGCCTATACCGGCGAAACCGCACCGCTCTTCTCGCTCGCCCGCGGCGAAAGCGCCCCGTGCAAGCGCATGCACTATACGGCCGATCACGGCTTCGGCCTGCACGAAGCGGCTTAATTAAACACGAGAGTTTGCGCCGGGCAGCCATGGCGAGGCAGCCCGGCGCACGCTACATATCGGCGATCAGGAGCATTACATGGGTTTGCGCGTAGCCGTCGTCGGCGCCACCGGAAACGTTGGCCGGGAAATGCTGACCATTCTCGAGGAGCGGCTCTTCCCCGCTGACGAGATCATCGCGCTGGCATCGCGCCGCTCAGTCGGCGTCGAGGTCAGTTATGGCGACCGCACCCTCAAGATCAAAGACATGGAGACGTTCGATTTCACGGGCGTCGATCTGGTTCTGATGAGCGCCGGCGGCGCCGTATCGAAGGAATGGTCGCCGAAGATTGGTGCGACGGGCGCCGTGGTCATCGACAATTCCAGCGCCTGGCGCATGGATCCGCGCGTGCCGCTGATCGTGCCGGAAGTGAACCCCGAAGCGATCGCGGACTATGATAAGCTCAACATCATCGCTAACCCGAACTGCTCTACCGCTCAGCTCGTCGTCGCGTTGAAGCCGCTGCACGACCGCGCCGGGATCAAGCGCGTCGTCGTCTCGACGTACCAATCCGTCTCCGGCGCCGGCAAGGATGCGATGGACGAGCTCTGGATGCAAACCAAGAAGCTCTACGTCAACGACGAGATCAAGCCCGAGCATTTCCCGAAGCAGATCGCCTTCAACGTCATCCCTCACGGCGGCGACTTCATGGAGGATGGCTTCACCACCGAAGAGTGGAAGATCGAAGTCGAAACCAAGAAAATTCTCGATCCCAAGATCAAGCTCACCGCAACGTGCGTGCGCGTGCCGGTGTTCGTCGGTCATTCCGAATCCGTGAACATCGAGTTCGAGCGTGAGATCGAAGCCGATGAAGCGCGCGAACTGTTGCGCGAGTCTCCTGGCCTCATGGTCATCGATAGCCACGAAGACGGCGGCTACGCGACGCCGATCGATTGCGTCGGCGAGTTCGCCACCTTCGTCTCACGCATCCGCAACGACAAAACCGTCGAGCACGGGCTCTCGCTCTGGGTGGTGAGCGACAACCTCCGCAAAGGTGCAGCGCTCAACGCCGTGCAGATCGCCGAGTTGATGCTGAACAAGGGCTTGTTCAAACGCTTGCGCGCTGCGTGATCGCCGCGAGATGTGAGCTGCTCACATACTCTGTTACAAAATGTGTTCGCTATCCGTCGCGCAGCGGCTGGTGATTGTGCGCGCGTAGCCTATGTAGAGCGCCCAGGGGACATGCATCACCATGAGCGCCGAGATCGCCATCGAACAGCCGTCGGAAGCGGACATCGACGCTATTCACGCGATGCTGAAAGACACGTATTGGTCGCCCGGCATCCCGCGCGACTCTGTCGCGCGCGCGTGCGCGAACTCGATGTGCGCCATCGCTCGCGATGACAGCGGTAAGCTCATCGGCTTCGCGCGTGTCGTGACCGATAAAGCGACTTTCGCGTGGCTTTGCGATGTCGTCGTGCTGTCCGGCAAGCAGGGGAAGGGCCTTGGCCGCACTCTGGTGCAAACCTTCCTAAAGCATCCAGACCTTCAGGGTCTTCGTCGCTGGCTGCTCGGCACCAAGGACGCGCACGGCGTCTATGCGCCGCTCGGTTTCACGCCGCTCGATGCGCCTGAGCGCTTTATGCAAATCCGCAACCCGGCGCCTTACGGGCGCGCAACTTCATGAGTGAGGCCGCGCCAATCACGGCATCGCCGTCCGAAGCAGAGCGCCGCGCCGGTTTCATCGCCGCGGCCTCCGCGTACGTGATCTGGGGCTTCCTGCCGCTTTATCTGAAACTGCTCGCGACGATCGATGTGCGCGAAGTTTTGGCGCAACGCATACTCTGGGCTGCTCCCGCCGCCTTCATCGCGATTTTCATCATGAGCGGTTGGCGCGCGGGCTGGCGCGAAATCGCCACCGCCTTCCGCCCGCGTATGCTCGCCACGCTCACCGCATCGGCGTGCTTCATCTTCGTGAACTGGGGCCTCTACGTTTATCTCGTGCTCAACGAGCGCGTGATTGAATCCGCGCTTGCTTATTTCCTCGCCCCACTCGTCAGCGTCGCCGTTGGCGTGCTCTTCTTCCGTGAGAAGATCACCACACCGCAGATCATTGCGCTCGCGTTGGCGCTCGTCGGCGTCGTTGTGCAGGGGATTGCGCTTGGCTCGCCACCTTGGATGGCGCTGGCGCTCTGCGCGACATGGTCGACTTACGCCGTAATCCGCAAACGCGCGCCGGTGCCCGCCGCCGTTGGTTTGTTCATCGAAAGCCTCGCGCTCGCGCCGGTCGCTATTGGTTTGTTATTCTGGGCCGCCAGCGAAGCGCCGCTCGCTTTCAGTGCCGACTGGACCACGGCGATCCTGCTGGCGATCGCTGGCCCGGTCACCGCGATTCCGCTGATGGCGTTCGCATTCGGCGCGCGGCGTGTCAGCTTTGTAACCCTGGGCTTGCTGCAGTTTCTCGCGCCGACGCTGCAATTCACCACCGGGATCGTGTTTGGCGAAGATTTCACATTCCTGCGCGGTGTCAGCTTCGCGCTGATCTGGGCTGGTCTTGCCTTCTTCTCCTGGGATACGCTGCGCCGCGCTAGGTAAAGCATGAGCGATCTCACTTATTACGCCATAGGCGACGTGCACGGCGAGCTAGCGAAGCTCGACGAATTGCTGCGCTTCATTCGCGAAGACGCCGAACGCCGCGAGGGGCCGTACAAGATCGTTTTTCTCGGTGACATGATCGATCGGGGCGCCGACAGCCGCGGCGTTATCGTTCGCGCCATGGCGCTGACCGAAAGCGGTGAAGCGCTCGCGATCAAAGGCAACCATGAAGAGCTCATGTTGCATGCATGTGCTAACCGCGAATCCGTCGGCATCTATTGGTGGGCTGAGAACGGCGGCGACCAGACCATAACCTCATACATGATGGCGAATGGCGCCAAGGATGATTTCCGCGACGCCATCGACACTGCGCATATCGCTTGGATGCAAGCGCTCCCCACCATGATCCGCGACGAGGACCGTGGCCTCGTGTTCGTTCACGGCGGCATCGATCCGAAGACATTTCCATTCTGCAGCGATGAAATCCGCATGTGGACGCGCTCGAACAAATTCTTCGATCCCGGCCGCTGGCCGAAGCGTGCGGAACTGGAAGGAGTGCTCGTCATCCACGGCCACACGCCAACGCATGATTTCGAGCCACACAGCAATCCGCGCCGCATCAATGTCGATACTGGCGCATGCTTTGGCGGTCCGCTTACGGCTGTGGCGCTGGCGCCAAACGAGCGTCCGCGCTTCTTGCGCGCCGCATAGCAGCGATCAGCACCATCCAAGCCGCCAGCGGGCAAAGCGGCAACGGCGCGAAATATCCAAGCGCAATCGACAGCCCCGCGCTCCACGCCAACACCGCCGCCGCCAACTCAAACCGATCCCGCGGTACGCCAAGCAACGCTGCGCCTAGCGCCAGCAGCGTGAAGTCGTAGAAAAACAGATACGGCGAAATTAGCAGCGTGGCCGCACAAAGCGCTGCACCTTGCGCGGCTCGGTCACTGCGCAAGAAAATTGAGACCGCCACGCCGACCGCCGCCGACGCACTCGCCGCCTGCAGCATCAGCGCCACGATCTGCGGCGCGCCGAACCCTAACGCGTTCGCATACAAGCTCGCATAAGCCGGCGTCGTAATCCGCTGTCCGCTGATCATGCCCTGCGATGCGCCAAGGTTCTCCAGGAACCGCCCATACGCATCAAACCCAAACACAGCGCCCGCCAGCACAACGAACGCCAGCGTGCTTACCGCCGCTGCCGCGAATGCGCGCCACCTTCCGCTCAGTACCAGCAGCAGCGGCCAAAGCACCGCCAAATGCGGCTTGATCACCAGCAGGCCGACCAAAGCACCCGCTGTCAGCGGTCTTCTATCCAGCCACGCCAACGCGAGCGCGCTGACGCCAGCGATCAGCAGCGCCGCTTGCACCGTGCCCAGGTGATAAAGCGCCGCCGGCAGCGTCACTGCAAAGATCAGCGCGCGCGCATCAGGCAAAACGAGCCGCGCCGCATAGAAATAGATCGCGCCGCTCACCATCAAAAACACAATCGCCGCAACCGGGTAGGGCAGCAGCGCGAGTGCGCTGACGATTAGTAGAAACGGCGGCGGTGAATTCCAAGGCGCCACATATTCCGAACCCGGCGCTGCAAGCTGATGATAGCGTGCGATCGTGTCGACGTTATGGACCTCTGCGACCGCGCCATCGAGCGCCGCGCGCCCAGCGCTCCAGAATGCAATGAAGTCACCGAACAGTGGCTGCCCATTCGCCAGCACTAAGCCACGCGCGCCGAGCAGCAGATAGATCATCACCGCGACGAGCCCTGCCGCGACAAAAACGGCGCCGAGCTCAAGCGCGCGGCGGCTCACAAGCATGCGTACAGCGCGTCGATCAGTTTCAGAGATCGCGGATCGCCCATGATGTGATGCGATTGCGCGTTCATCACATAGCCGGCAGAGACACCCGCCACTGGATCGCCCATCCCCATCGAGCCGCCATTGCCGGAATGTCCGAACGTTTCCGAGTTTGGTCCATAAAACCCGAACTTGTTGCCGATAATGCCAGCGCGCCAGTCGACCTTGAACGGCAATACCAGATCATCGCCGATCCAGACGCGCCGTGTCAGTGCATCGAAAGATTCCTGCGAAAGCACGCGCGCGCCATTGATAAGGCCGCCCGTGGCATACGCTTCATAGAGGCGCGCCACAGCTAGCGCCGTCCCATGTCCGTTCGCCGAGGGGATCTCGATCGTCCGCCATTGCGTCGAACCCCGCACAGGCATCGACCACTTGGAAAAGAACGCTACTTTGCGCGGTGGTGTAATCTCGCCGAAATCGCCGCCGCGCGAGGGCTTCTTCATCTCTGGCGTGCGCGCATGTTCGCTTTCAGGCGTGCCGATCCAAAAATCGAGACCGAGCGGCGCGCAAATGCTTTCGCGCAGGATCAAACCAAGCGAACGTCCGCTTGCACGCCTCGCGATCTCCCCGGCGATATAGCCCCACGTCATAGGGTGATATCCGCTCGCGCTCCCAGGCGGCCACATCGGCGCAAGCGCTGCAATTGCTTCCGCGCATGCCGGCGGATCAAGCCATAAAACGGGATCGATCGGCTCGGTGAAGCCCGGCACGCCGGCTTGATGCGCCAACGTCTGGCGAATGGTGACGCGGTCTTTTCCGTGCGCGCCAAATTCGGGCCAAAGCTCAGCCAAGGGCTCGTCATAGTCTAAGTCGCCAGCATCGTGCAGCATCGCCAACACCAGCGCGCTGACGCCCTTGGTGGTCGAATACACCGGCACGAGCGTGTCTTTCACCCAGGGTCGCGTTCGCGCGCGATCGGCCCAACCGCCCCAGAGATCGACGACAACTTGCCCGTCACGTATCGCCGCAAAGCCCGCGCCCAGTTCGTCCGACGCAAGCTGCGCTTCGAATATATCGCGCACGTGCTCGAACCCTGGTGCGACGTAGCCTTCCGCCATTACACCAGCTCCGTGTAACGCGCGCGTGGCCATGTCACCGGATCGTTGAGCACCTCTTGCGCCGCTGGCAGCAGCAGGTCTTCGCTATCCGCCGCCATGGAGCGCACGATCACATCGAACACCGCGCCGGTGGCGCCTTCGAGCGCGATCGCCAAAGCATCGCCGCGCACCCGCCGCGCCACATAGAGCGCCGAGAGCAAATCGCCAGCGCCCTTCGGCGCCCGCGGCAGCCGCGCCGTCTCGCAAAACCAATCGCCGGTGGGCGCCGCCAGGAGATTGCCGAGCCCCAGCGCCGTGCGAATGGATGACACCAAAACCGGCTTTCCAAAGCTCTTCGCCGCGTCGCGCGCCTGCGCTAGGCCTTCCAACGGCCGCCCCGCCATCAAGCCAAGCTCAAACAGGTTCGGCGTCAGCCAATCGGCCTGCGTACATAAGCGCCCCAGCACGACGTCAGTAATCGCTTCGCTCACGTACGTGCGGCCCTCATCGCCCAGCACCGGGTCGCATACGAACAGCGCCTTGGGGTTCGCCGCTTTGATCCGCGCCACCGCGTCGAGGATCACCGCCACTTGCTCCGCTGCGCCGACGTACCCCGTCAGCACCGCATCGATCTCGCCCAGCAGCGCATCCGCCGCCAGCGCGTCTACCATCGAAGCCAGCATCTCCGACGCGATCGGCCCGCCGCCCGGCGCGCCATGATCGGGCCGCCGCCCCAGCAACACCGTGGGCAGCTGGATGACGCGCACCCCCAACCGCTCCATTGCGAAAGCCGCCACGGAATTGCCAACGCGCGCGCCGGCCACCTGGCTTTGTATCGATAGAATAGTCTTCACTTCGTCAATCATGTAAGCGATTGCCGCTCCGCTCACCATCCCCGAGACCGAACATGACAGCTCGCCCCCGCCGCTCTTGCCTTTATATGCCCGGCGCCAACACCAAGGCGATGGAGAAGGCAAAGACCCTCGCCGCCGATGTGTTGTTGCTCGACCTCGAAGATTCCGTCGCGCCGGACGTTAAGGATTTGGCGCGCACCCAAGTCGCGGACGCCGTGAAGGCTGGCGGCTACGGCAAGCGCGAAGTGATCGTGCGCGTCAACGCGCTCGCAACGCCATGGGGCAGGGACGATATCGCCGCCGCCGGTTCGGCGCGCCCAGATGGCATGCTCGCGCCCAAGGTTGAGAGCGGCGAAGAAGTCCGCGCCCTCAACGCAGCGATGGACGCCGCTGGTTTCGCGGCCGCCGCGTCACTCTGGGTGATGATCGAAACACCGCGCGCGATTCTGAACATCGCCGACATCGCGGCGGCGGTTAAGGGCACGCGGCTCTCGTGCTTCGTCATGGGCCTCAACGATCTCGCCAAGGAAACCCGCGCCCGCGCCGGCGCCAATCGCGCCGCGTTCTTTACGGCCATGTCGCTCGCCGTCACAGCTGCCCGCGCCGAAGGCCTGACGGCCATTGACGGCGTCTACAATGACATTGCCAACGCCGACGGCTTCCGCGCCGAATGCGAGCAGGGGCTAGAGTTCGGCTTCGACGGCAAGACGCTCATTCACCCAACCCAAATCGACACCGCCAACGCAGTGTTCGCGCCGACGGAAGACGAGGTTCAGCGCGCCCGCTCCGTCATCACAGCCTTTGCACTCCCAGAAAACGCCGGCAAAGGCGTCATCAAAGTCGATGGCCGCATGACCGAATTGCTGCACTTGGAGGAGGCTAAGCGCGTCGTGGCTGTGTCGGATGCGATCGCGGCGTTGGCCTAGGGCAACCACACTTCCAAATGCGTCGGCGGCATGTTGGGAAACTGCGCGCCGATGGCTCGCGTTTCGAACGTCAGTCCTTCGCCTCGATAATGTGCGTTGAGCGCCGCCGCCAGTTCATTCGCCGCGCTCTCCTGATCTCGCCCAAAATAGCGTACCTGCGCCGTGCGTGGAAATTCGCTCGCCGCGACCGTGCGAACACCGCGCATGACCCGAAAGTTCGCCTCCCCGAGTGGGCCACGCAACGGATCGACCGACTCTGCCGTTCTGCCGCCGCCTTCGCGGACATGGAAAAACACCTGGTAGCTCTGCGCACGCGGGGCGTAAGCGCGCTGAACGATCTCACGCGCTGAATCTGCGCGGGCGCCCACATTTGCGCGGACGGAAGGATCTATGCGCGGCGCTTGTGCGATTGTTGTTTGCTCCGTGGTCGTAGCTGGCGTCGTCGGCGCGTCGTCGGCCACACGTACCTCGGGCGCCGGCGTGGCCGCAGGCTCAGGCGCGGGCGCGATCACGCTGCGTTCAGCATCGAATTCTGCGGTACACGCTTGTGGCTCAGCTTCCTGTTGACTTCGCAAGAGTGAGAAGAAGTCGGTGCGGAATTCGCCGCGTGGCGGCGTGCGGTTCGCAACCAGGAAGGAGATCAGGTAGGTTCGGTCCGCCTCAGTGAACGCATCCGCCCCCGTATCGCTGATCTCGGCGGCCGTCGCCCGCGCGTACATGTCAGCGCGGACGTTGCAGTACACATTCGGGAAAGCGCTGCCGAGCAATTGCAGTAACGTCGTCTCGGTGGTGACGTCAGCGGCCTTCTCAAGCGATGTGCGGCGCTCGAAATAGGAGCGATAGCCGTTCTCGATATTGTTGAGCTTTCGCTCGAACGCCTGCTGCTGCATCTGGATTCCGAAGAACGCTGCCGAGGCCACCAAGCTGGCCACCGGCAGACCTAGGCCCTTTACCCAATCCAGAAGCGTGTTGCCGCCGTCCGCCATGTTGCAATCTCCCCTTACCGTAACGCTAGCGCGGGGAGGTGGGCGCGTCGATTCATACCTCGCGGCCAAAGCGAGAGTTGATCCGGCCGCGCTTCGCGTTACTCAGGGCGCATGACAAAATCCAATCCGGGCAATTTCTTCGAGGATTTCAGTCCTGGCCAGACCATCTCCCATGCGACGCCGCGCACCGTCACGGAAGCGGATGTAGCCTTCAATACGGCGCTGACCGGCTCGCGCTACGCGCTCTTCAGCGCTGATAGTTTTGCGCAAAATTGCGGACTGCCGGGCGCGCCGATTGATCCGCTACTGGTCTTTCACATCGTCTTTGGCAAAACCGTGCCGGACATTTCGCTGAACGCCGTCGCCAATCTTGGCTACGCCGAGGGCCGTTTCATCACGCCGGTTTATCCGGGCGACACGCTGAACGCGGTATCGGAAGTGCTGGGCCTGAAGCAAAACTCCAACGGCAAGACCGGCGTCGTCACCGTCCGCACCACCGGCTTCAACCAGGATGACGAAGCGGTGCTGAGCTACGTGCGCTGGGTGATGGTCAACAAGCGCGACGCTGGCGCGACGGTGACCGATGCGCCGCCGACAACGCCTGCGCCCTTCGTCAAAGGCGCCGAACTCCTTCTGCCGCCGGGCCTCGACTTCGAAGGCTACGACCTCGGCCTCGCGGGTAGCCCGCACACGTTCGAAGATTACGCCATCGGCGAAAAGATCGATCACGTCGACGGCATGACAGTGGAAGAGGCCGAGCACCAACTCGCCACGCGCCTCTATCAAAACACCGCGCGCGTTCACTTTGATGCGCTGGCGCAGAAGGACTCCCGCTTCGGCAAACGCCTCATCTATGGCGGCGTCACCATCTCGATCGCCCGCGCGCTTGCCTTCAACGGCCTCGCCAACGCGCAATTGATGCTCGCCATCAATGGCGGCCGCCACGTCAACCCGTTGTTCGCCGGCGATACGCTCTACGCGTGGAGCGAAGTGTTGGACAAAGAAGACCTCGGCTCCGCTGGCGCGCTACGCTTGCGATTGGTTGCGGTGAAAAACCAAAACGCGGCAAGCTTCCCATTCAAAAACGACGCCGGCGAATTCGATCCTAGCGTGGTGCTCGATTTCGATTATTGGGCCGCGATCCCGAAGCGCTGATCGCTAAGCCACAATAATCTACGTCATTCCGGACGCGCGCAGCGCGATCCGGAACCCAGGGGCAACCAGCTCAGTGTTGGCCCCTAGGTTCCGGGATGCTGCGCATTGCCCCGGAATGACGAGGCTTTGTCGTCAGGCATCATCACTCCCGCTCCCGCGCAACCCAAGCCCGCACCCGCGCCTCCAGCGCATCCAGCGGAATTGCGCCTGCACTCAGCACTTCATCGTGGAACGCGCGCACGTCGAAGCGTTCGCCCAAAGCTTCCGTCGCTTCCGCACGCAGCCCACGCAGACGTAGCTCGCCAATCTTGTAGGCCAAAGCCTGCCCCGGCGTAGAGATGTAGCGCTCCAGCTCGGTTTGAATGTTGTGCGGCGACAGCGCGCTATTTTCGGTAAAGCAGCGCCGCGCCTGCTCGATGTCCCAGCCCATCCAGTGAATGCCCGTATCGGCGACCAAGCGGCACGCGCGCCACATCTCGTAGCTCAGCCGCCCGAAGCGCTCGTAGGGCGTGCGATACATGCCCATCTCTTCGCCGAGTGTTTCGGCGTAGAGCCCCCAACCTTCAACGAACGCTGTTTCGAACGCGTTGCGCCGGAAGTAGGGGAGTTCGCCCAATTCCTGCGCTCGCGCGATCTGCAAGTGATGGCCCGGCATAGCTTCATGCACCGTCAGCGCCGGCAATTCGTAGAGCGGGCGCTGATCGAGCCGCGTGGTGTTCACCCAATACGTGCCGGATTGGCCAAGCGCCGCACTGCCTTGCGTGTAGTACGCGGTGGTCGAGCCTTCGGCCTGATCCGCTGGAATGACGCGAATGCCGTAAGAGAGACGCGGCAGCGTGCCGAACAGGCGCGGCAATTCTCCATCGGCACGCTTCGCGATCTCGGATGCGTGGCGCACCAGATCGTCTGGCGTCTGCGCGTAGAACTGGCGATCCGTGCGTAAGAAGCGTTGGAAGGCTGCGAAGTCACCGCGAAATCCGCTGGCGCGAATTTCCGCTTCCATAAGCGCACGGATGCGCGCCACTTCCTGATTGCCGAGTTCGTGAATCTCCTCGGGCGTCATCTCCGTCGTCGTGTAGGAGCGCACGAGATAACGATAGAGATCTTCGCCGTCTGGCACGGAGCGCAAGCCCAAGCCTGGCCGCGACGCCGGCAGATATTCGCGCTCGATCGCCGTCACGGCTTCGCGATGCGCGGGCAGGATGCGTTCGCGGACGATCGTGCGCGCTCGTGCACGGTATTGCTCCTGTTGCGCAGACGGGATTGTGTCCGGCATCGTCGCCAGCGGCGTCAGCAACGTGTCTTCCAACGTATCGAGTTGAGCGCGCGCCACTTGAAGGCCGCGCTCAGTGACGATGCGCGGCTGGGTGTAGCCGGTGGCGATCCCGCGGCGGGCGTTGGCGAGGCCTTGCTGATAATAGGTTGGCAGCGCTTCGAGGCGGGCGATCCAGGCTTCCGCATCATCGCCAGATTGGATCGGCGTGGTGTAGGCGAGGTGAGAGCCTGTGGAGAAGAAGCCGCCGCCATTGCCGAACGAAGCGCGGCTGAAGTCGAGGTCGATACTTTCGATCGTCTGGTCGATTACGCGAAGAAGGTAGGAGCGATTGAGCGCGTCGTCGTCGTTCAGACCGCGTGTCGGCACGCGCTCAAGCCGCGCCCTGAGTGCGACTAGCTCAGTGCGATAGGCAAGGTCGCCCTCGCGCGACGCATCCGGCATACGCCGTAAGGCCGCGCGGTCCCCCTCGGACGCCGAGGTGATAGGGTCATAGCGGCGCGACATCTGCTCATAAGCCGACACCACGTTGGCCAAGGCGCGGTTGTTGCGCTGTTGGCTGTATGCGGGCGGGCTGGCGGCGGTCACCAGAATGGCCGCGCAGACGGCTAGTGCTCGGATCATGAAAAAAATCTCCCCCAGGACGCAAATCTTACCCGGGCCACGCCCGCAATCCAGCGCTGCCGCGACGAATGGCGCGGCAATTCGATTGATTGACTTGGAGGCCTCCGCGCCTAATGTCCGGCGCCAGATTCTGCGCACTATATCAAGCACCAAGAGGCTCGCATGGCCGGCGCCCCCCGCCCGGAAGACAGACCGATTTCGCCGCATCTTTCGGTCTGGCGCTGGCACGCGACGATGGCGAGTTCGATCCTCCACCGGTTCTCCGGCATCGGGCTTTACGGCGCGGCAATCCTGTTTTCGTTTTGGCTGATGGCCGCTGCCGCCGGTCAGGAGACCTACGCGCAGATCGCGCCGCATTTTACCACTTGGTACGGTCAGACGGTGCTTTATCTCATTGTCGCTGCGCTCGCCTATCATCTTGCCAACGGCATCCGTCACCTCGTGTTCGACACCGGCATGGGCCTCACACCGACTGACGCTGACACCAGCGCCTGGTTCGCCATTCTCTTCGCCATCGCCGCGCCGATCGGGCTGTGGGCGCTTCTGAGCTTCGGAGCCTGACGATGAGCGGACCAACCACCCGAATGCGCAGTGCGCTCGGCCGCGTTCGCCATCACGGCGCCTCGGGCGAGGGCACCGGCCATTTCATCGCGATCCGCTGGACCTCCATCGCGCTCGCACTGCTCGCGCCCTGGTTCGTGGTCAGTGCATCGCTGGCGATTCGCGACGGCGGCTATCTCGCCACGATCGATTTCCTCTCTGACCCCTTCAATGCCGTCGGCGTCATCCTGCTGGTGATCGCCAGCCTCTATCATATGTCGCTCGGCATGCAGGAAGTGATCCTCGATTATATCCATCGCCCGTTCACGAAAGTGGCGCTGCTGCTGATCAATGCGGGCGTGCCGCTCGTACTTGGCGCAGGCGCTGTCTTCGCCGTGCTGTCCCTGAATTTCGGAGTCTGATCCTTTGGCCGCTTACAATTGGATCGATCACACCTTTGACGTCGTTGTCGTAGGCGCCGGCGGCTCCGGCCTTCGCGCCGCGCTCGGCGCTGCACAAGCGGGCCTCAAAACCGCCTGCGTCACCAAGGTTTTCCCGACCCGCTCGCACACTGTCGCGGCGCAAGGCGGCATCTCCGCCGCGCTTGGCAATATGGGCGAGGATAAGTGGCAGTGGCACATGTTCGACACCGTCAAAGGGTCGGACTGGCTGGGCGATCAGGACGCGATCGAATATCTGACGCGCAACGCGCCCGCCGCCGTTTACGAGCTCGAACATTGGGGCGTGCCGTTCTCGCGCACCGACGAAGGCAAAATCTATCAGCGCGCGTTCGGCGGCATGACCAAGAATTTCGGCGAGGCGCCGATCCAGCGCACCTGCGCCGCCGCTGACCGCACCGGTCACGCCATGCTGCACACCATGTATGGCCAATCGCTGCGCCACAGCGTCGATTTCTTCATCGAATACTTCGCGCTCGATCTCATCATGGATGCGGACGGCGTCTGCCGCGGTGTCACGGCGTGGAAGCTCGATGACGGCACGTTGCATCGTTTCCGCGCGCAAACCGTGGTGCTCGCCACTGGCGGCTATGGCCGCGCTTATCTCTCCTGCACGAGTGCGCACACCTGCACTGGCGACGGCGGCGCGATGGTGCTGCGCGCGGGCCTGCCGTTGCAGGACATGGAGTTTGTGCAATTCCACCCGACCGGCATTTTCCCCGCCGGCTGCCTTATCACCGAAGGCGCGCGCGGCGAGGGCGGCTACCTCACCAACTCGAACGGCGAACGCTTCATGGAGCGCTACGCGCCGACCGTGAAGGATCTCGCGCCGCGCGACATGGTCAGCCGCGCCATGACGCTTGAAATTCGCGAAGGCCGCGGCGTCGGCCCGAACAAGGATCACATCAATCTGCACTTGGATCACCTCGATCCGAAAGTGCTGCACGAGCGCCTGCCGGGCATTTCCGAAAGCGCCAAGATTTTCGCCGGCGTCGATGTAACGCGCCAGCCGATCCCGGTGCTGCCGACCGTCCACTACAACATGGGCGGCATTCCCACGAACTATCACGGCGAAGTGCTGACCAAAGTCGGCGCCGATCCCGATAGCGTTGTGCCGGGCCTGATGGCTGTCGGCGAAGCTGCGTGCGTTTCCGTGCACGGCGCCAATCGGCTCGGCTCCAATTCGCTGATCGACTTGGTGGTCTTCGGCCGCGCCGTTGGCCTGCGGTGCGCCGCCAAGCTCGAAGCCAACGCCTCGCAGCCGACGCTGCCCGCAAACGCCGGTGAGCCGCATCTCGCGCGCTTCGACAAATTCCGCAATGCGAATGGCGGCACGTCCACCGCGAAGCTGCGCGATAAAATGCAGCGCACGATGCAGGACACCTGCGCCGTCTATCGCACGGGCCCGGTGCTGCAAGAAGGCGTTGAGCGCATGGCCAAGCTCTGGGCCGAAGCGCCAGATGTACGCGTCACTGATCGTTCCATGATCTGGAATACCGATCTGGTCGAGACGCTCGAGTTCGACAACCTCATGGCGCAAGCGATCGTCACCGTCACTGGCGGCCTTAACCGCACCGAGTCTCGCGGCGCCCACGCCCGCGAAGATTTCCCGGATCGTGACGACGCCAACTGGATGAAGCACACGCTCGCCTGGCTCGACATGAATACCGGCAAAGCGACGATCGATTATCGCCCGGTCCACACCAACACAATGACCAACGAAGTCGAATACATCCCGCCGAAGAAGCGGGTGTATTGAGCGCGCTGGCGCCAGATTGAGTTTTCGCCGTGGACCACGAAGGTGTCAGCAGACGGGCGAGAAATCGTATGGACGCGATACACCCTTGGTCATGATGTGCTCACGGCGGTTTTGCGTTGGAAGCGGCCTGACCTCGCAGACTCGGTGAATGACCCCGGCTAGAGTGCCCTCGACCGACATTACGAACGACCGCTTTCGGCGAGCTCTGGCCGGTCGCGCCGCAGCACGCGAACGTCTGTTATGCGCCACGTTTAAGCCAATGACCGCGACCTCGTTCAGCGACCAATGTAGCGGCGCATTTTCACACTCATGGCTGCGCCGCATCGCGCAAGGGAGCAAGAATCTTCAAGGCCGCATCGATCCGCCCGAAGAGGTCGCTGGCATCGCCCGTCACGCAGCCGGCGTCCCAGAGCGTGCGCTGATCTTCGTGGCCCTCCTGAGACGACCAGACGATGAAGCCGTAGGGCCCATCGGTCAGCACGCGGTTGCAGTGGAAATCACGGCCCTCATAGGGACGGAAGGTTTCGCGGATGCGGATGAACGTCTCGTCGGAGACCTGGAACGTCACCGTGCGTTGGGGATCGACATAGAGGCCCTCGCCACCTCGCGGGATGGTCCACGTCGCCGTCGGACGGCCCCAATACATGTTCTGTAGTTTTATGCTTGTCGGCTCGGGAATTGCCGGCGCAGCGTAGCGGGCGTGGCCCATCTCCTCCATCAGCTCCCAAGCGCGGTCGGTGTTGCGCGCGAGCGGACGCGTGCCGTCCGCATAGCAGATCGTATGCATGTCGACACGCCGGACTTCTTCGCCGCCTCGGCGCCAAACGATGTAGCCCGGCGAGGTGTGCCGAGATGGCTCGCTGCACGTCAGGCCTTCTGCTCGCAGCGGTTCGAGCAGCGCTGCAATTTGGCGAAAGTCCTCGCGGCTAGCTTGGAATTCGTACACTGGATGGGCGCCCCCGGTGCTCACCAGACGCGCGGGCCCGCCGTCCTCGATAGAGTACTTCATGGTCTCGCCATAGAAGACCTCGATCGAGGCGCCACCCGCGGCCCCACCGCTGGCACATGCGCCAACGCACATCACCAAAGCTATGATCACAGCACGCATGCGTATTCCCCCTAAGCCACGTGACCTCATGGTGATAGCCTGGCAGACGCAGCGTCGGGCGTTATCGGGTTACGCTTGGCACTGTGCGTGCAAACGCCGGCTATTGTTTTGTCTCATTCAATGCAGTTCCGAGCTAAGCCAAGGCCGCCTACCTATAGGGATCGATGCTGGTGAAGTGGGAAGACGCTTATCCAAACTCGCCGCACTTTCGCGGGCTGCAGCCACTTAAAATCCCGTCCGGCTGGATGGTTGAGCGGAATGAACTCGACACCACCGCCATGGTCGAGGAAGGCCATTTCGGCGGCTCATCTAGTTTTAGGGCGCGGCACAAACCCCGGGCCGCTCAAATCCTCAGCCGACAAATGCTTTTTCGACCAGGAATTCGCCAGGGGCGGCGTTTGATCCCTCGGTAAAGCCTGCTCTCATCAAAAGCGCCTGCATGTCGTGGTTGAAGCCAAGCGAGCCGCAGATCATGACCCGGTCATGTGCTGGACTGAGCGGCGCAATGCCCATGTCGGCGAACGCCTTGCCCGATTGCATGAGGTCGGTGATGCGGCCGCGACGCTGGCAGGACCCGCGTGTGCAGGTGGCGTAGCGCATGACATGGAAGGCGGCGGCTTCGCCGACGAGAGGATCGTCCGGCAATGCATTGACGACGTCGGCGCTATAGCGAAGCTCAGCTGCATCGCGACAGGTGTGGGTGACGATGACCTGTTTGAATTTGGCGTAGGTCTCCGGTTCGCGCAGAATGCTGGCGAATGGCGCAAATCCGGTGCCGGTGGAAACCAGGAAGAGGCGTGTGGCCGGCGTCAGTGCGTCAAGCACGAGCGTGCCGGTCGCCTTGCGCGCCATCAGCACTTCATCGCCGGGCTTTATCCGACACAGGCGCGATGTAAGCGGACCGTCCGGGACGATGATCGAGTAAAATTCGAGCGCCTCGGCAGAGGGCGCCGAGGCGATTGAGTAGGCGCGCATCAGCGGACGATCAGCGGTGCGCAGGCCGATCATAACGAACTCGCCAGCGCGGAAGCGGAATGAAGCTGGGCGCGTGATCGTGAAACGGAAAAGCCGATTAGTATAATGCTGAACCTCGAGCACGCGCTCAGCGCTAAGGTTCTCCGGCAATTGCGCGAGCGGCGCGGACGTCTCCAAGCGGTTGATGGAGCGCTTCGGTTTTTCCATGGCGCGCAGGAAGGGAAAGCTTAGCGTGGTCATGGGCTTTGCCTTGCCTTCGCGCACTGGTGGCTGCGTTGATCGGCATCAACAGGCTTGGAAAAAGATGCGTGGATGCTAATATGTGTCGCAGGAGCGACGATGGCTGCGGCGACAAAATCCAAAAAAGCGATACGCGATCTAGAAAGCAGGGCAGGCGAGGCTGCAGAGCTCTTAAAGCTGCTCGCGAACGATCAGCGGCTCATCATTTTGTGCCGGTTGAGCGAAAGCGAACTCTCGGTTTCCGAACTCGGTGAGCATGTGAACCTTGCCCAGTCGGCATTGTCGCAGCATTTGGCGAAGCTTCGCGCGCAAGGTCTCGTCGCCACGCGGCGCGAAGGGCAAAACATCTATTATCGGTTGGCGAGCCCGACGGCGCAAAAGCTTGTCGGCGCGCTCTGCGAACTCTACGGCGGCAAGTGATTCCTACTTGAAGAGGATGCCAGGCTTAAAACCGAGCCGTTTGAACACCATCGCGGCCGGGCAGAAGCCGGTAAACGCGGATTGAAACATATTGAGACCGGCGAATGCCGAGAGCAGCACCCAATAGGGGTGGACCCAGGTCGCCAGCGCCAATCCGATCAGCACCACAAGCCCCGCAAGCGCGAAGACCGCGCGATCAATTGTCATGACAGGTTCTCCGAAATGGGAAGCGATGCGAGCTCGCTCTTCAGCCAAGTCTCTAATTGTGCGCCGTTCATCAGCCCGGCCTGACGGGCGACTTCGCGGCCATTGTGGAAGAGGATGAGCGCTGGGATGCCCCGCACGCCGAGTTCGGCTGGGGCGCGGGTTTCATCGGCGTTGAGTTTGAGGAAGCGCACATTTGGTTCAAACTTTGCGGCCGCGGCGGCGAAAGTGGGCGCCATCATGCGGCAGGGTCCGCACCATTGCGCCCAGACATCGACGAGCACCGGGAGCGAGCTAAACTTCAAGTGCGCGGCAAACGCTGCATCGTCGACGTCGATCGGCGCCTTGATGAAAAGCCTTTCACCGCAGCTTCCGCACTTGGCCAAGTTCCGATCGCCGGCGCCAAGGCGATTGCCTCGATTGCAGGCGGGGCAAGCAACGCCAATCAATGTTTGGTCTCCTTCAGCTTGGCGATACCCAGCACCTTGAGGGCAAGCGCCTCGTAGAAGGTCTCGCTTTGGCCGCGGCGGAGCTTGCCGATAAAGTATTTCTCAAATTGCTCTTTGGCCAAATGAACCCATTTGCCGTGCGCGGACCAGTTAACATTGCGCGGCGGGATTTGCGGCTGAGCGATGAACGCAACGCCCTCGTCGCCGAAATCAGCAAGGCAGACGGCATTCCAGGTGGCTTGCTCTTGCGGTGCTTTTCCCTGCAGCAGTGCGCCGATATTCTTGGCGGTGGCCGTCACCATCGATTCGATCATGAAGCCGGTCTTCGGCACGCCGACCGGAACAGGTGTTTTGCCGGTGGGAGCAATGGCGACGGCGACGCCGATGCCGAAGACATTCGGATAGGTCGGATTGCGCTGGTATTTGTCGACCAGCACAAAGCCTCGGGGGTTCACCAGGCCTTCAATCCCCATGATCGCAGGCACGCCGCGGAAGGCTGGAAGCAGCATCGAATATTTGAACGGGAGATCGTGCGTGGCTTTGACCACGCCATCCTCGCTCAGCTCTTCAACGGTCATCTTGCTCTGTTCGATTTTCGCGATACGGGCGTTGGTGATCCACTTGATGTGGCGCTCGCGCATTTCGCTCTCGAGCAGGCCCTTAGTGTCGCCCACGCCGTCTAGACCAAGATGGCCGACATAAGGTTCAGCGGTGACGAAGGTCATCGGCACTTGGTCACGCAACTTGCGGCGCCGGAGCTCTGTATCGAGGATCATCGCGAACTCGTAGGCCGGGCCGTAGCACGACGCCCCTTGGACAGCGCCGACAACAATTGGCCCGGGGGCTTCGCAGAAAGCATCGAACGCAGCCGCTGCGCGTTCGGCATGATCGACGTGGCAGATGGATTGCGTAAAACGCTCTGGCCCCAGGCCTTCGATCTCATCGAAGGCAAGGTCTGGGCCCGTCGCGATGACGAGATAGTCGTAATTGAGCGACGAGCCGTCGTTGAGCTCAAGCCGGTTCTCGCTTGGATGCACACGTTTGGCGCCTGCATTGTTGAAGGCGATGCCTTTGCGCTTCATCACGGGCGGCAGATCGACCTCAATCGCTTCGCGCGCGCGCCAGTTCACCGCCACCCAAGGGTTCGAAGGAACAAAATGGTAAGTGTCCCCCTTGGAGATGAGCACGACCTTATCTGAAGCGCGTGCTTCGACCTTGATTTCATAGGCCGCCAGAACCCCGCCGAGGCCAGCGCCGACAATTGCTATGGTCGCCATCTTCTTCCTCCAGGCGCACGCGGCGCCATTGCATATATATTAGTATTTGCGTATATATGCAAGTAAATGAGTGTGACGCAGAGGGAAGATCGCGAGTCGCGCGGGGCGGCGCCTTGATCTCACGCAACATCGGCATCGATTTGGCGCCGCAGGGTCGGCGGAGGAGTTCGCACATGAGACGGGTTCACGGTTGGCTGGCGGCGCTGATGCTGCTCTGCGCGTGCGGTCAGCCCGAACGGGCGCCCGAGGCGCCTGCGCAGCAGCATGCTGGCGAACTGACGATCCAGCGCGCCGTGGCGCCAGACTTCAAGACAGTCTCGGCCGTCCTCACCAGCCGGGATGTGGGCGATGCGCGTGCTCGCATTGGCGGCACTTTGACTCGCCTGATGGTGCGTGAAGGGGAGCAGGTAAGACGCGGCCAGGTCGTCGCGATCATCAGCGATCAGCGTCTCGCGCTTGAGGCGCAGGCCGGTTCCGCCGGGATCGCAGCGGCTGAGGCGTCTGCTGAGCGCGCCCGCGCCGATCAGGCGCGTTTTCAGATACTTTTTGAACGCGGCTTTCTTTCGCAAGCGCGTATGGATCAGGTCAACGCTGAAACCCGTGCGGCAGAGGCGCAGCTACGGGTAGCCCGCTCACAAGGCGGCGCGCTTTCGGAGGCCAACGCGCAAGGGCGCGTGCTCTCGCCAGCGGATGGGCGCGTCACCCGAGCGCCGATCCCACAAGGCGCCGTGGTGATGCCAGGTGAAGTCGTGGTGGCTATCGCGACAGGCGCGCGCGTGCTGCGGCTTGAGTTGCCGGAGGCGCAGGCTGAGTTCCTGAGCGAAGGTCAGGAGATTCGGATACTCGATGCTCAAGACGATGGCGCTGCGCGCCTCGTACGCGTGCGCCAGGTCTACCCAGCGATCGAGAACGGTCGGGTGATGGCCGATCTGGACGCCCAAGGCTTTGACGGCGAATTCGTCGGCGCGCGTGTGCGCGTGCTCATTCCCGCGGGCGAGCGGCAAGCCATCGTGATCCCAGGGCGCTACATCGAAACCCGCTATGGCGTTGACTATGTGCGGCTGATGCGCGCCGGCGGCGCTGTCATCGATGCGCCGGTGCAACGGGGCGGCGCGTTGCCAACTGAAGCTTCGCCCGACGGCGTGGAGATATTGTCTGGCCTTGCCTCCGGCGACGTCATCGTGCTGCCGGAGCCGCGCACATGAAGCTCGGCATTTCAGGCTTTCTCACCAAGAGCACAATTCGCTCGCCGCTGACGCCGCTCTTTCTCCTGACCGCGCTCGCCGTCGGGCTTTTGGCGCTGTTCACTATTCCGCGTGAGGAAGAGCCTCAGATTTCCGTGCCATTGGTCGATATCAGCGTGCGCGCCGATGGCCTTCGAGCGCCCGACGCGGTTGAGCTCATCACTAAACCACTAGAGACGATCGTCAAAGGCGTAGAGGGCGTCGAGCACGTCTACAGCCAAACCGAGGATGACCGGGTTCTGGTCACCGCGCGCTTTCTCGTCGGCACGGATCCGGACGACGCGATCGTGCGCATCCAGCAGGAGATCCGCGCAAATTACGATCGCATCCCAGTTGGCATTCCCGAGCCGCAGATTGTCGCGCGCGGGGTAAATGACGTGCCGATCATGGTGATCACGCTCTCGCCGAGCGCTGAAGCCGCAGATCGTTGGGACGACAGCGCGCTCTATCGGGTCGCCGACGAATTGCAGAGCGAGTTGATGAAGGTCGATGATGTCGGCCTCACCTTCATCGTCGGCGGGCGGCCGCAGGAAATCAGGATCGCGCCCGATCCGGGCCGACTGGCTCTCTATGGCGTGCCGCTCGGCCGCGTCATCGAAGCTGTCCAGAACGCCAATCGTGCTTTTCCGGGCGGAGATCTTCGCGGTCCTGACGGCACGACCTCCACCGCGATTGGCCAAACCCTCGACGATCCCGCTGAAATTGGCCTGCTGACCGTGCAGGCCGCCGATGGACGATCGGTGTACGTCAGAGACGTCGCTGAAGTGACACTCGGGCCGCGCGAAGACCAAGCTCGCGTCTGGCGCTTTACCCGCGAAGGCGAAAATCAGCGCGTGGCGCCGGCCGTCAGTCTCGCCATCGCCAAACGCGACGGCGCCAATGCGGTGACTGTCTCACAAGCGGTCGAAGCGCGCCTCCATGCACTGGAAGGGCGCCTGATCCCGGATGGCGTCGCGGTCGCCATCACGCGCAATTATGGCGAGACCGCGAACGAGAAAGCCAACGAACTCCTCTTCCATCTTGGCCTTGCGACGCTCTCGATCGTGGCGCTCATCTTCTTCGCCATCGGCCGCCGCGAAGCGATGGTGACGGCAGTCGTCATACCGACGACTATCCTCCTCACTCTCTTTGCCTCGAACTTGATGGGCTACACCATCAATCGCGTCAGCCTCTTTGCGATTATCTTTTCGATCGGCATTCTCGTCGACGACGCGATCGTCATCATTGAGAATATCGCCAGACACTGGGCCATGCGGGATGGTCGTTCGCGCATCGATGCGGCGATTGCGGCAGTGGCGGAAGTCGGGAATCCAACCATCGTTGCGACGCTGACCGTCGTCGCCGCGTTGTTGCCGATGATGTTCGTCTCGGGCTTGATGGGCCCCTATATGGCGCCGATCCCAGCGAATGCCTCGGCGGCCATGCTGTTCTCCTTCTTTGTCGCCGTGGTGATCGCGCCTTGGCTGATGATTAAGTTTGCACCGAAAGCTGCCGGTTCTGCTGCGCAGGCGCATGACCATGACGAAGAAGGGTTCTTTGGCCGCATGTACCGGCGTGTCGCGGCGCCCATCATTCGCTCGCGCAAGGGAGCTCGGAAGTTTCTTGTGATCGTGGGTGTTGCGACCCTGGTGGCCTGCGCGTTGTTTGCGACTCGAACGGTCCGTGTGAAATTGCTGCCGTTCGACAACAAGTCCGAGCTGCAAGTCGTCGTGGACTTGCCCGAAGGCGCGTCGTTGGAAGCGACAGAGCGTGTCCTCATTGAAGCCGCGACGATCTCAGCCGCGGTGCCCGAAGTTGTGTCGGTCGACGCTTACGCCGGTACGGCAGCGCCCTTCAACTTCAATGGCCTTGTGCGCCATTACTACATGCGCCAGCGCCCTGAGCTTGGCGATCTGCAAGTTACGCTTCTGCCCAAGGGAGATCGCAGCCGGACTAGTCACGCCATCGCGCTTGATTTGCGAGAGCGGCTACAAGCGCTGAGCGTGCCCGCTGGAGCGGTTGTGCGTGTGGTCGAAGTGCCGCCGGGGCCGCCGGTTATTGCAACCTTGTTGGCTGAAGTTTATGGCCCGGACGCACAGACGCGCCGTGAAGTTGCGCGCCAGCTGCAGGGCATTTTTGCCGAAGTGCCGTATTTGGTCGATATCGACAACGGCTTCGGCGTCGAGCGCCCGCGTCTTCGTCTTACACCCAATCGCGAGCAACTGGAATTCTTCGGTGTCTCCGAACGCGACATGATGGATTCCGTCGCTGTCGCCATGGGTGGAGAAGTCATTGGCTATTCGCATCGCGGCGAGGGGCGCAATCCGATCGAGATCGCCGTGCGATTGCCACAGTCCGCGCGGTCGTGGACTCAGAGTCTTGCATCTATGCCGGTCGCCGCCAGCCAAGATGGCGCGCGGCTGGTTGAACTGGGCGAGCTCGTGACTGCGGAGACCGAGGCCGGATCCTATCCCATCTTCCGTCGCAACGGACGCTACGCCGAAATGGTGATGGCCGAGCTTGCCGGGGCGTATGAGGCGCCGATCTACGGCATGCTCGATGTTGAGCGGCTCGTGCGCGCGCACGATTGGGGCGATCTGCCTCGGCCAAACATCATCATGTACGGGCAACCCGCTGACGAGAGCGTCCCATCTTTGCTTTGGGACGGCGAGTGGGAGATCACCTACGTCACTTTCCGCGATATGGGCGCGGCCTTTGCCGTCGCGATCTTGGCGATCTACATTCTGGTCGTTGCGCAGTTCAAAAGCTTCAAGCTGCCGCTCGTCATTTTGACGCCGATCCCGCTGACGCTCATCGGCATTGTCATCGGCCACATTTTGTTCAACGCGCCGTTTACAGCGACCTCGATGATTGGCTTCATCGCGCTTGCCGGCATCATCGTTAGAAACTCAATCCTTTTGGTGGATTTCATCCGCCACGCCAAGACGGTGGACCGGCCGCTGCGCGAAGTTCTGCTTGAGGCAGGCGCCATTCGCTTCAAGCCCATCATGCTGACTGCGCTCGCCGCCATGATTGGCGCCGGCGTCATTTTGTTTGACCCGATCTTTCAGGGGCTGGCGATTTCGCTGCTGTTTGGATTGGCGTCGTCGACGCTGCTGACGGTGCTGGTGATCCCCGCCATCTACGTCGTGATGCGCGACGATGAGAAGTCGCCCGATGCGTCATCGCTGGCCGAGGCGAGGTAATCAGCGCGATCAAGAATTTGCTGAGCAAAGGAGAAGAGTAATGCTGATCAATGAGGGCGCTTTGGATCGAATCATTCGCGTGATCGCTGGCGCTGCGATCATTTCGCTCGTGTTCGTCGGACCGCAGAGTCCGTGGGCGTGGCTTGGCGTTGTGCCGCTGCTCACCGGTTTGGTGGGCTTCTGCCCAGCGTACGCCCTGTTTGGCGTCAACACTTGCGGCGCCCCCAAGCCATAGCAGGAGGCCGGACTGCGCTGCAGATGTTCGTTTTGGGGCGTGCAAGGCGTCGGTTCCGAAAGTGGGATGTATCGGGAGCGCCGCGTCGACATGTAGAGTCTGGAATGCGTCACGAAGAAGACGCTCGTTGCAAAGCGTCCAGCGTCCGCAGTCGGGCGAAAAGCGGACTCTTGCGTCCGGGGGCTCCGTCGTCCCTCTCCGGCGCGAGCGCGGCGATCAGTAATCGCGCCTACCGATTGCGTCCCATCCGCTACCGCCCCTAAACTCTCCGCGGCGAGGGGAGATCAATCATGTCTGAGCGTATGAATATTGCGTCGTGGTCGAGCGTTATCGGCACGTGGGTGGGCATCGGCGCGGCGGCGTTTGGCGGCTATACGGCGCTGCAAACCTATAATGAGGAAGTCGCGAAAATGGAGGATGCGCGCGTCGTCCAGACGTTCAGCTTCCTTGAAATGTTCAATAGTTCGCAGCGCCTGCAGAGCCGCCAATTGGTGATGGCTGCAGCGAATGGCGGTGAGCCGATTGCCGGCCACGATCTTTGGGTGACGCTCGATTTTTTCGACGCGCTGCAAATCTGCGTTGAGCGCGGTCTGTGCGATCAGGAGCTCGCGGTGCAACTTTTCCAACCGTACGCGGCGCCGATCTGGAATGGCTTGGGTGATGAGATCACCGCCGGTCGCACCGAGAGCGATCCGAATATGGGCGGCGGCGTCGAATGGCTCGCAAGCTTGCCGCCGCCGACCCCGTTCGTGGCGGAGTCGGGCGAAGCCCCTGCGCCTGAACAAGCGCCTGCTGCGGAAGAAATTTCGGCTGAGCCTGAAGCGGCGCAGTAAAGCTCACTAACCGCGGCGCCGCAGCGTCATAGCTTGACGCTGCGCGCACGCGCGCCGAACACTCCGCCCACAAAGGGAGAAAAACGCCATGGCTCAAATTGGGTATGTCTGTCTCGGCGCCAACGATTTCGATCGCGCGTGCGCTTTCTACGATACGCTGACGACGGAGCTCGGCGGCAAGAAGCTATTTCCGACGCCGCACGGGCAAATGTATCGCCTCGGCGGCGGCGCAATGATCATGGTGACGCGCCCGTACAACGAACAAGAAGCGCATCCCGGAAACGGCACCATGCTCGCGATCAATGTCGACGAGCAGGCGGATGTTGCGCGCATCTACGAAAAAGCGCTCTCACTCGGCGCCACGTGCGAAGGCAAGCCCGGCGCGCGCGGCGCCTTCGGCGACTTCGCGTACTTCCGCGATCCTGACGGCAACAAACTCGCCGTGTTCTGGACCGAGCGGCAGAAGAAGCAATAACGGAGCAGGCCCGCGCGTACGCCTATGGCGTTGGCGCGGGCTCTTCTTTTTCCTTTTCCCGCTGCCGTTCGATCGCACCGCGGAAAATGTCCTCGAGCGGATTGCGCGGGCGTTCTTCGGTAGCGGGGGCGGGCGTTTCACCTGTGGTTGGCGTTGCCGGGGTTTCGCCGGCGGGCGTTTCGGCAGGCGGCGGCGTTGTCGCCGGCTCGCGGCCGAACAGAGCTTCGCCCAAGCGTGCGAGCGGGCTCCCGGTATCTTGCTGACGCAAGACGTTGCGCAATTGATCTTGCACCACGTCCTCGATCGCCGGCCTGAAACTCACCCGTGACCACGGCCCAGTGATCCGAAACGGAATACCGAGACCAGCAACGCTGACATCGCCGCCTTGGCCTTGGGCGTTGTTCACGGCCCGCGGCGTAATCCGCATGTCGATCGTTTGCGCGCCGATGTTGACGAGGCCCCGGCCTTCCAAGCGCACGAACGGATTGAGCAAGCGCAGATTGTCGGTCGCCGCCACGCCGTCGGCGATCGTGAAGTTTGCGGCGAGTTCTGCAAAATCGGTGGACGATCCTTCGCCGGCCGCGGCTCCGCTCACCGCCGCCTGCACCGTGCGCGCCACTTGCGCGAGGTTGATGCCCTTCCACTGCCCGTCATTGAACGAGAATGACGCGCTGCCGCGCAGGGAGCGCATGATGGTGGCTTGCGAATTGCCCGTACCCACCAGCGAAGCCGTCAAGCGGCCGCGCCCGGCGATACGGTCAAAGCCAATTGCGTCGCGCAGCAACGGCTCGGCTTGCACATTCTCTGCGTTGAGTTCGATGGCTATGCGCGGCGTTGCGCTCGAGCCATCGGCGATCAAGCGCGCTGTGCCCGCGCCTTGGTAGAGGCCGATCCGTGTCAGCCGCGCATCGGCTGCACCGTTCGCAACACGCAGATTGAGCGCGACGTTGGAAAAACTCATGCGCTGAAACTGCAAAGCCCCAAGCACCAGATTCAAGTCGGCGTCGAGCGCGCGCAAGCCGGTGAAATCGATCGGATCGGCGCTCCAGGCGGTGTTGACTTCAACGCCGGCGCCGCTTGCGCCTTGCGAAGGCGCGGGCAGGTAGGGGTTGAGATCGACGTTTGGCGCGTTCAGGCCGCCATTTATGCGCAAGCGCCCGTTCTCTTGATTGATCAAAGTGAGATTGCCGGTCGCTTCGATCGCGTCGAGCTGAAGGGCCGCGCCGGTCAGCGCCGTGGTTTCGCCTTCGCGCGCCATTTGTGCGCTCAAGCTGTAGCGGCCAAAGCCGCCGCCTTCGGCCATGGGCGAGCCGAACCAGGCCAGCAATTGGCGCAGGCTATCGCCGCGGGCTTCGAGCCGGCCGGCGAGCGCGCCGTTCTCGGCGTTGAACGCGCCGTCGAAGCTCGCGTCTAGCGGGTCGGAGCGCAGGCTCGCCTGCATCGGCGTTTCGCCCTTTTCGAGCACCGCGCGCGGCAGGCCGATCGTGCTTTCGATGTTCAGACGTTGGCCGCGATAGTCGAGCGCGGCTTCCAAACGCGCCGGTTGATCGAGTGAGTCCAAGGCAAGGGTGGCGTCGACATCTTCGAGCAGCAGCGGCTCTGCGCCGTCCGCCCCTTGAAACGAGATCACGCCGTCGACCAGCCGCACGTCGTCGAGGCGCAGATCTTCGATCGTCATTTGATCTTCGGGCGTCTCCTCGGTTGGGAACGTCCAGTTTGCCGTGCCGTCTTCGCGGGCAAGCATGCGGATTTCCGCGCCTTCGAAGATCAACTCCTTCACCTCGATCGAGCCGCGCAGCAGCGGCATCAGCTTCACGGCGAATACGATGCGGTCGGCGGCGATGAAGGGCTCTGCCATGTCGAAGCCTTCCGGGTTCGAGAGCGAAGCTTGCGTCACTGAAAAGCCAAGGGCGGGCCAGAACGAAACATCGATCTCACCGCCAAGGACCAGATCGCGTTCGGTCGCTTCTTCGATGCGCCGTTCGGCTTCGCGCGCGGCGAGCTCCTTCGGGAAGAAGACGAAGAACAATACGACTGCCAGCACCAGCGCGAGCAGGATTGCGCCGATGGCGATCCCGATGGTTTTGGCGTTGAGCTTCAGCTGCATCCCATGTCCTTTCGAGGCACGTCTAAGTTTAGGCGCCCGATCACGCGAAATCGAGCTTTCGCTTGCTTTGCCCGCGGCGCGGGGTGGGCTATCCCACTGTGGATGGGTGGTTTCTTCGCTTCGCTGTTCTCCGAAATAAATGCGCGCCGGCGGCGGCTGCGCGGGGCGCTGGGCGAACTCGGGCAGGGGATCGTCGAGTTCCTGATTATGGGCGGGATCTTGGTCGGCTCGGTCGGCCTGTTCGTGCGCCCGCACTATATGCCGGCGGCTGCCCCTTGGGGGTTTGCCCTGCCGTTCGTGTTCATCGCCGGGTACCTGCTGATTGACGCCCGCCGGCAGGCCAGTCTGGCCCGCGGCGTAGATGCCGCAAAGGTAACCTCAGGCTCCGATTGGGTGGCGCTGCTTTGGTCGTTCGGCTGCGCCCTCGTTGGTCTGGCGGCATTCGTGGTGGCCTGGACGGCGGAGCCCGAAGCCCCGGTTGATCCGCTCGATTGGACGCCGCCAGAGCACGCCCTCGAGGTTGATATTCCGTCGTAGCCCGCGCCGTCCCGTCACCTTGACGGGCCATGCGACCCTCGCCAATCAGAGCTTATGGTCGAACTCACGCTCCCTAAGAACGCCAAGGTCAAACCGGGCAAGCGCCACGCCGCGCCGGCTGGGGCCAAGAACACGCGCGAGTTCAAGATTTATCGCTACGATCCCGAGTCAGGCGAGAACCCGCGTTGGGATACCTACACCGTCGATCTCGATCGCTGCGGCCCGATGGTTCTCGACGCTGTCATCTACATCAAGAACGAGATCGATCCGACGTTGACGTTCCGCCGCTCGTGCCGCGAAGGCGTTTGCGGTTCGTGCTCGATGAACATTGGCGGCCGCAACACGCTGGCCTGCACGCAAGGCATCGACGAACTGGGCAAAGGCGCGATCACGATTTCGCCTCTCCCGCACCAGCCTGTGCTGAAGGATCTGGTGCCGGATCTTTCCAACTTCATGGCGCAGTACGCGGCGATCCAGCCGTTCCTGCAAACCGTGACGCCAGAGCCGGACGGCGAATGGCGCCAAAGCCCGGAAGAGCGCGCCAAGCTCGATGGGCTCTATGAGTGCATTCTCTGCGCCTGCTGCTCGACCTCGTGCCCATCTTATTGGTGGAACAGCGATCGCTTCTTTGGCCCGGCGGCCTTGCTGCAAGCCTATCGCTGGATCAATGACAGCCGCGATGAGATGCAGGGCGAACGGCTCGATGCGCTCGAAGACCCGTTCAAGCTCTATCGCTGCCACACGATCATGAATTGCGCGCAGGTTTGCCCGAAGGGTCTGAACCCGGCGAAGGCGATCGCTGAGATCAAGAAGGCGATGGTCGAGCGGAAGCTTTAACTCACCGCCGCCCGCTCCAGGCCCGGCGTCCAATCATAAAGCGGGCGCGTGCGGCCGTCTTCGAAGCGGACGCCGTTCGGGGCCGTGATCAGGCCGCGCCGCGTTTGCTCACCGCGCACTGAGAGGCCGGCAATGCCGTGCACGTTGGCGGGCAGCACTTCGCCCGGATCGGAAACGCCGTTGCCGTTTTCGTCGCGCCACAGTGAGAGGCCGCCAAGTTCTGCGCCGGTGAGCTCGCCGTCGCGATTATCGTCCAGCGCCCGCATGGCTTCGAAGCCATCGCGCCAGAACACGCTCCAGGTTCGCTGGCCGATCATGTCGAAGCCCGAGCGCACATCGCCGCGCCATTCGGGGTCCCACACCAGCCACGCCGCTTCGCTGGTCAGCCAACCTTGCGCGCGCGCATCGCCGGTGCCGGCGAAGTCGAACGAGACGTCAGACTCGTTATCGACCAAATGCTGAAACGCGCGGTCACTGAGCGGCACGACGATCGGCGTCACGTAGATGATCGGCTGGCTCGCTTCCAGACGCTGCTGCAAGCGTTGCATCCGCTCGCGATCAGAACGCGACGTCGCCAAATGCGCCAAGTGCGCCGCGGTTTCGGTCAGCACGGCGTGATCTTCCCATTCCGATTGCGGGCCAGCGAGGCGGGGCAAGCCCGCTTTCAGAATCGTACGGAGCTCGCGCCGCGCATGCTCGGCACGCCCGAGGCGATCAAGCACATACGCGTAGCCAAGCCGCGCACGGAGATTTCGGCTGTCGAGCGCAACCGCGCGCGCATAATGTCCGCGGGCTGCTTCGAGCCGCGCGGCGGCAGCGTCGTTGTCGATCCGAATGTCACCGGCTGGCAGCTCGGTGCGCGGTCCAAGCGCAAAATTATAGGCTGCGCAGCGATCGTCCGGGCCAAAATTGTCGGGCGTCTCCGGCGGCCCGTAACGCGTCGGCTGTACTTCGGTGCACAACATGCTGCCGGCTTCTGTGAACTGATCGCCTTCGCGCAGATAGGTGAACGCCGCATCGTTGCGCGCATAAGCGAGAAGGTTGAGGCGGCCGAGCAATTGTTCGCGTTGCGCGGGCTCAATGCCTTCCATCGCCGCAACGTTTTCCAACGCGCGATCGATCGGCGCTTCGTAAACAGGCTGCGGCGGCGGAATATACGGGATGGCCGCCGTGCTCGCGGCAAAACCAGCCCAAACCGCAATCGCCAAAACTCGGGCGCGCATGGAAGTCCACTCCTTCCCGCATGCCCCTCGCACACGCACTCTGCAATGCGTTGTGACCTTCGTCTATGGCCAAAATTTCAGAATCACGCGGCGGTGATCAACCCGGCGGCTTTGGCGGATCACGCCACGCGCATTCCGGACCATCCGGATGAAACGCAATGTCCGGCGCGTCAGGCAAAACGCGTTCGACATAATGCTTGATCTTGCGGGTGATGCTGATGGCGTCGCCCACCGCTTGCGATGGCGGAATGAGCGGGCCGAAGGTGAGCTGATAGGTTCGGCCCTGCTTGTTGAGCAGTTCGTGAAACAAAGTGATGTCGCGAAGCTCAGGCGAGATTTTCGCGAAGGTATGAAACCAGACCGAGTAGGGGCCGGCCATGTGTACAGGCAGGATCGGCAGCTCATATTTGCGCGCGAGGCTGACCGCTGTCGGCATCCATTCGGGATCGGTCAGCACGCCTTCGCGTTCGCGCGCTAGGCGGCCGGCAGGAAAGATCGCCAACGGCCGGCCTTGCTCGAATGCTTCATCCGTCATCTTCAGCGTCACCCGCGTGCGTTCGCGCGTGCGTTTGGCCAGCACCCATTCCACCGGGATAAGCGCTTCGTTGAATCGTTTGCACACGCGCTCGGCGTCGGAGTTTGCATAGAACAGCACGTCCGGCCGCAACGGCTTCACCGCATCATAGAGCGCAACGCCATCGGTAATCCCGGTCGGGTGATTGGCGAGGATGATGAACGGGCCGGTCGCAGGAATGCGCTCGGTCCCCGTCATTTCCAGTTTCACCGACAGCAATTGCGATACGGCTTCCAACGCTTCGCGACCGCCCATCGGGGCGATCTGGTCAGCCATGCGCACGGCTTTGTCGTAGTTTAGCAGCGCGTAGAGCTGGGGCCGGAGCAGCGGCCACCAAGGGCTCGACGAGAGCTTCGGCGCGCGCTCTTCAATCAGCACGTCAATAATGTGCTTGGTGTTGGCCTGCACTTCGGTGCGCGGCGAGGCGGCAGCTTCCACGTGCGTCATGTGAAGGCGGTACGTCCCTAGCGACTCTGGCCAGCGCTATGGAAGCACGCCGGCCCTTTCCCGGAAAGGGGCGCTTGCTTTGAGCGCTGAGAGCGGGCCTTTTTCGGGCGCCGGCGAATCTAGCTGGCCCGGAGCCGCAATGATTTCGCCATTGGCCGCATACCGTCAGCGCCTGGCTGATGGCGATCTGATCGCCGATCCGGCCCAGGCCAGCGCCGCCGAGCGGCTCGATGCGCTTGCCGCAGAGCTTGCCCGCTGGCGGCCGGACGCCTGGATTGGCAAAGGGCAGACGCCGCGGGGCTTGTATCTTTGGGGACCGGTCGGCCGCGGCAAGTCGCTGCTGATGGATTTGTTTTTCGAGACGGCGCCGATCGAGAAAAAGCGCCGTGTCCACTTCCATGAATTCATGCTCGCGCGGCATGCATTTTTGCGCGAGGCGCGGGCGCGCGGAGCTGGACAAGATCAGCTGATCGCGCAGGCTGCCAAGCAAGTCGCGGACGAGGCGCGACTCTTATGTTTCGATGAAGTACAAGTGACGGACATCGCTGACGCGATGATTATCGGCCGCTTGTTCGAGCGGCTGTTCGCCGAGAACGTCGTCATCGTAGCGACCTCGAACCGGCCGCCGAGTGAGCTCTATAAGAACGGCCTCAACCGCCAGCTCTTCTTGCCGTTCATCGGCTTGCTGCAAGAAAAGCTCGACCTCGTTGAGATCGCGGGGCCGCGCGATTATCGGCTCGAGCGTTTGATGGCGGCGCCGGTTTATTACGCGCCGCTGGGGCCTGCTGCCGACGATGCGATGGAGCAGGCCTGGGCGCGGCTCACACATGGCGCGCATGCGCAAAGTGTGGTGCTGGATGTGGGCGGCCGTGCGCTGCGGGTAGAGCGCGAAGCGGCCGGTGTTGCGCGCTTTAGCTTTGAAGAATTGTGCGCGCGGCCTTTGGGCGCCGCGGACTATCTTGAAATCGCCGAGCGCTTTCACACCGTGCTGTTGGAAAATATTCCAAAGCTCACGCCTTCAAACCGCGAAGAAGCGGCGCGCTTTCGCACTTTGGTGGATGCGCTTTACGAGGCGAAAGTGAAGCTCGTCGCGTCAGCTGAAGCTGAGCCGCAAAGCCTTTATCCCGCCGGCGATCAAAGCTTCGAGTTCGAACGCACCGCTTCGCGCCTTATGGAAATGCGTAGCGAAAGCTATCTGGCGCAGCCGCGCCGCGATGCGGAGTGGAAGAGCGGGATTGTGGAATAGCCTAGCCAGGTAACCCGTCGAGTTTTGGCGCATCTTCCAATCGATCGTCCCATCCCGCTTTGCTCGCCATCATGATGTGCGCCGTTGGTGGGATATCGATCTCTGTGTCAAGGCTGCCCGCAGGTACGACGAGCAAAGCGCCGTTCATCTGCAGGTTAGGCATAGCCGCGCCGCACTCGACGCAAAAGCTTTTGGTATGACGCGTCGAAGGCAGGTTGAATGCCTTAACGCGTTCGTGGCCCGCGAGCCAATTCAGCGTCGCAGTTGTCGAGAACAAGTTCGCGGCGTGCGCAGAGCCCGTCGCCTTTCGGCAGCGCCCGCAATGACACAAGAAGAAGCCTTCAAAGGCGCCAGCAATCTCGAAACGCACCGCGCCGCACAGGCACGAGCCCTGGTGGGTCCCGCTCATCGATCACTAATCCTCAGACCAATCCGGACAGCGCTTGGTGCGCCGTAGAGCGTTACGCCATCGGCCGTGGCGCCGGTTTCGATTTCGGCGTCAAATGCGTTGTCGAGCGCGAGAAAGAGCGAGGCGTTCTCGCTCACGTCTTGCTCGAAGCGCAGATCGAGAGTCAGCGCGGGCGCCAGGCGGCGGGTGTTGAGATCATCATCGAAGCGTTGGCTTTCGTAGCGCGCATCGGCGCTGAAGGCGCCGCCGCTCCAGGCTTGCCAGCTGATGCCCGCAGTGGCGCTCCATTGCGGCGCTTGCGCGGGGCGAAGGCCGATGAGTTGCGGGGCGACCGAGCCGCCATCGACTTCGGCATCGGTGTAGCTTAGCGCCGCGCGCCAGCTGAGTGTTTCGCTAAGTGCGCCGCGCGCATCTGCTTCGACGCCGAACGCATCGATCTGGCCTGCATTCAAGCGCTGCCGATACGCGCCGCCCGCGGGCACAGAAACGCCAGGTGGAAATATGCCCGGCCCAATTCCGAGCGTGACATTGGTGATCGGATCGATCAGCGCCGTCGCAAAAACACCGACGCTCCAGCTAATATCATCGCCTTCGGCGCCAATTGCGGTGTCGATGCCGTAGAGCGTTTCTGGATCGAGTTCGGGGTTTGCTTCGGTGACGTCATTGCCGACGCGGAAGGGGCGGTGAAGTTCGTTCAACGTTGGCGGGCGAAAGCCGGCATAGGCCGCGCTGCGCAGAAAGAAATCGCCGAAATCGTGCCGCACGCCAATCCGCGCCGTCGGCGCCCAGACGCTGCGATCTTCGGGCGTCACATCAAGCGTGGGCGCGTTGGTCAGCAGATTGCGCTCCAAGCGCTGGCCCTCAGACGCGCTCCACCAATCAAGACGCGCGCCGCCGCTGATCAACGTGTCGCCGAACTGGCGCCAGCCCTCGGCATAGGCGCCGGCGCTTAGAGTTTCGCCGCCGGCGATGCGTGAGCGCGTGAACGCGCCGCCGGAATAGAAGAAGAGCTCGCGGGTTTCGCCATCGCTGGCGCGGACATCGAGGCCGATCTCCGCATTGCTCCAGCGCAACGCCGCATTGGCGCCCCAGCCGAACGCGGGCGTGGCATATTGTTCGGAGGCGGGCGTGGTGCTGCTGCGATCCGGCGCGACGGCGACGAAGCGATTGGTCATATCGCTCTCGCGCGCCCAGGCCTGCAGACGCCAACCCAGTTGATCGCCGCTCGGTTGCTGCACGAAAGTGAGGCTGGCCGCCGCGCCGTCAGCGCTCGAATCCGCGCCGACCAAGCCGGAGCCGCGCTCTTCTGCGTAGCCTGATAGACGCGCCGAGATCAGCACATCGCCTTGCATGGTCTGCACGCGTGCCGCGCCACTCAACGCTTCGCGCCAGAGCGGCGCATCGGCGGCGCCGCGATTTTCGCGCGTTGGTATCCAGCCGTCGTCTTGTTCGACGGTGGCAGAGAGCAGCGCGCTTAAGTTTTCATCGCCGGCAACGCCAACGCCGCCCAGCCGCAGATAGTCGCGCTCGCCATATTCAGCGCGCAGCGAAAAGCCGGGCGCAGTGCGTTCGCTGAGATCCACCACGCCAGTCAGCGCGCCAGCGCCATACGGCCCAGCGCCGGCGCCGCGAATGATGTTGGCACGTGCGACCAGTTCTGGCGGCAAGCCGCCCCAGATTACCCAGCCACCGAACGGATCTTGTTGAGGCGCGCCGTCGAGGGTGACGAGCGCGCGCCCTGCGCCGGATGGGCCGATGGCGCGGAGTGAGAGGCCTTGCACGGTAGGATTGGCCGCGCCGCTATCGTTGCGGCGAAAGAGGTTGGCTGCTGGCGCGATCGAAAGCGCGCGATCGAGGCGCAGCGCGTTGTCGAGCGTGACCGGATCGATGGGCAGCGTCGAATACACACGCTCGCCCGGCGCTTCCGGCAAACGCGGGGCCGTGACGACGATGGTGTCGGTTTCAACGGCTGCGTCCACGGCGTCTATCTGCGCCGACGCGTCGGCGTGCCGAGGATGCCGCGCATGATCTCGCGGGCGATGGTGTTGAAGAAGCCGGTGGCGACGCGGCCGGTCTGGCGCTCCACCGCTGTTGTGCGCGAGGTCGATCGCGTCGAGCGCGTGCGCGGGGCTGCGCCGCCTGTGCGCGAAGTGGTGGAACGGCTCGTGCGCGCGGCGCGGGCTTCTTCCTTGTCGCGCGCGGCGCGTTCTTCGGCTTTGGCTTCGGCGGCGGCGAGCTGTTCGGCGCGGCGGCTGAGGATTTCGTGTGCGCTTTCACGATCGACGGCTTTTTCGTAGGCGCGGCCAAAGGTGTTGGCGCGCATGATCGATTGGCGCTCGGTCAGCAGGATCGGACCGACGTGAGAATTCGGCGGGCGGATTTTTGTGCGCGCGACCGGGGTGGGCGCGCCTTTGGCGTCGAGCGTTGAGACTAGGGCTTCGCCGACATTGAGCTCCTGGATTTCCTTCGCCACATCAACGTTTTCGTTGGCACGGAACGATTGCGCGGCGGCGCGGACGGCTTTCTGATCCGTGGGCGTGTAAGCGCGCAGTGCGTGCTGAAAGCGATTGCCGAGCTGGGCCAGGACTTGTTCCGGAATGTCGGCCGGCGACTGCGTGACGAAATAGATTCCGACGCCCTTGGAGCGGATCAGGCGAACGACTTGCTCGACCTTGTTGACCAGCTCCTTCGGCGCGTCACGGAACAGGAGGTGCGCTTCGTCGAAGAAGAAGACGAGCTTCGGCTTATCCATGTCGCCGACTTCCGGCAGCTCTTCCCAAAGCTCGCTCATCAGCCAAAGCAGGAAGGCGGAGTAGAGGCGAGGGCTTTGCACCAGGCGCTCGGAGGCGAGCACGTGGATCGTGCCTTTGCCGTCTTCGCGCGGGCGCATCAGCTCTTCGAGCTTGAAGGCCGGCTCGCCGAAGAAGCGATCTGCGCCGTCCATTTCGAGCTGCAGCACTTTGCGTTGCAATGCCGCGATCGATTGCGGTGTCACCAGGCCGTACTTCTTGCCGATGTCCTCGGAATTCTCTGAGAGGTAGGTGAGCAAAGCGCGCAGATCGTCGAGATCGAGCAGCAGGCCTTCGTTCTTGCCTTCCTTGACCCAGTCATCGGCTTGGCGGAACGCGATGGTGAGCGCGCCTTCCTGCGCGTCGGTCGCTTCCAGCACGCGGCCCATCAGCACCGGGCCCATCTCAGTGACAGTGGTGCGGACGGGGTGGCCGAGTTCGCCATAGACGTCCCAGAACGTCACGGCCTGCGCTTCGGGCGTCAGCGGCAGATTGATTTCCTCCGCGCGCGCCTTCGCCCAGCCTGGCGGTTCGGCGTCGGTGCTGGCGCAGCCGGAGAAGTCGCCCTTGATGTCGGCGGCGAAGACGTTGACGCCCTCGCGGGCGAAGGCTTCGGCGAGCACTTGCAGCGTCACGGTTTTGCCGGTGCCGGTTGCGCCTGCGATGAGGCCGTGGCGGTTGGCCCGCTTCAGCGCCAGCGCTTGGACGCCTTCGGGCGAAACGCCGATCTCGATCTCAACCGCCATGCTGCTCTCCTCAAGTCGCGCAACAGCTTGGCGCATCTGCGCTTTCTGTCCAAGCAGGGCCTTGCGTCACAGCCCAGGGCAGGGTCAAGAGAGCGCATGGCGATTTCGGAAACCTCCCAGCGCGGCGCCCTCTGGATCATTGCCGCAGGGGTGATTGCCGTCGGGCTCTACTATCTGCGCGATCCGCTGACCCAGTTTGCGATGGCGTTGTTCCTTTGGCTCGCCATCGATGGGCTAGCCAACACTTTGGATAAGCGGATCCCGTTCATTCCGAAGCTGTTGGCGTTGCCGATCGCCTTGGTGCTTGTGCTCGGGCTGGTGGCGCTGATCGGCTATGTGGTTGTGGATAACATCGCTGAGATTCTCGGCGATCTCACGCGGTACGAGTTTCGGCTCAATCAGGTGCTCGCGCAGCTGCATCAGGCGGTGGGCGCTCCGGGCGGAATTCCGACGGTGCGCGATCTGATTGCACAATTGGAGCCGGGCCGGCTTGCCGGCGAAGTCGGCGAAAGCATCCAGAACGCGGCGTCGGCGACGATCTTCACGCTGATCTTCCTCGCTTTTCTATTTCCGGCCGCGAGCCAGATGAAAGGCAAGCTCAACCGCATCTTCATCGGCAAAGGCCAACGCGAAGCGGCGCGCGATGTGCTGGAGCGCATCCGGGTTTCGATTGAACGTTACCTTTGGGTGCAGACCATGATGAGTCTGGTCATCACCACGCTCACCTACATCACGCTGATTGTTATCGGGCTTGAGAACGCGCTGTTTTGGTCCTTCCTGATTTTCTTTCTCAATTACATCCCAACCATCGGATCGATCTTCGCCGTAGTTCTGACTACGGCGGTCGCGCTGGTTCAGTTTCCAACTTTGGGCCCAGTTATCGGGGTGTTTGCCGGCGTCAGCGTCTGGCAATTCGTGATTGGGAATTTCATTCAGCCGCGCATGACGGGCGAGTCGCTGAATCTTTCTGCGGTCGTCGTTCTGCTGGCTTTGGCGATTTGGGGTTTGGTGTGGGGCATCGTCGGCGCGTTTCTCGCTGCGCCGCTCACGGTGATGCTGATGATTGTATTGGCGCAATTTCAGTCGACGCGCTGGATTGCAATTTTGTTATCCGCCGATGGCAAACCGACGCCCGATCTTGCGCGTCGGAGTAAGTCCGAGTCCGGATCAAATTGAGGTTGCGAATCGGCGACGAACATGTATCGCTGATGTCAAGAACGTCGCCGGGGCTCGAGACGTTTCGCACGAACTACCACTGAACTTCTCATGCACCGGCGCGCTCGATACGTCAGTTTGACGCGTCGTTCCGCAATCGTGGGCCTATGGGGGGCTTCATCACGCGGGGCGGCAAGTCCACAGAGACCAGGCCTCCGCGTGCGTCCCCCACCCAGCCTGCTGCGAGGCCTGCAGGCGCCGCCGGGCAGCTTGTCCCCGCTCGGCGGCGCCGCCAATTTTTGAAATGAGTCGCGTCTGAAGCGCCCGCGCTAGTGCGCGTGGCGCGCGCGTTCCAGCTCCAGCACGTTCGTAGGCATGTCGGGCATCTCCGCGCGGAGCGCATCTGCGGCTTCGATCAGACGGCGCAAGTGCGCGGCCCGCTGTGGGGTCTCGGCCCCATCAGCAAGCTCGCACTGGGCCCAGTGCGACACGACGGCGAGGTGATTTCGGATAAACATGAAGCGGCAACGCCGTGTTCGCAGGTGCGTTCCCGGCGCCGGCCCATCCGCTGCTGCAATCCGCCGCCCCGTTCCTGGACCGGAGAAACGCTGCGCGACGGTTGCACCTGACGTGGGGAAGGGTAGGTTCGCGCCAAAATTCAGGGAACGCTCTATGGACGCCGCCGCGCGCGCCGAACTGCCTAAAACAGCAGATCAATTCGTAGCTTCCGCCGCCCAAGGGCCTTGGCCCGCTTTCCGCGCTAACGGCGTCATCGACGCCGCTGCGGAGATATTCCTGCGCGGCTTGTATGAAGATGCCTCCGACGACGAGTTGGGCGATCTGTCGGTCGCGGACTTTGCCGCCTTGGCGCACGATTTCTGGATCTGGCGCGCCGAGCGCCGGCCGGATGAGCAGGCCACACGCATTCGCCGCGGCGTCGGTGTCGGCGGCGTCGCGCTTGATCGCGACATTCTCGAGATCGCCGGCCCGGACATGCCGTTCCTGGTCGACTCGGTGATGGGCGAGTTGGCTGATCAGGGCATCGCGCCCTTGGCCATGTTCCACCCGCTCGCGCCATCGCTCTCTGGCGAAGGCCGCGACTCGCTGATCCAGATTCATGTCCCGCGGCTTTCGGCGCAGCGCACCAAGGCGCTGCACGATGGCGTCCGCGCCTCGCTTTCGGACGTGCGCCATTCAGTCCGCGACTTCCACGCCATGCGCAGTCGCATGCTCGATTGCGCCGCAGAGCTTGAGCAAGCCAAGACGCACGCGCCGGCCGAGGAAGTCGCCGAGGCGGTCGCGCTGTTGCGATGGCTGGCGGCAGACAAGTTCACGTTCCTTGGCTCTCGCGACTATCGCTACCAGCGCGATCCAGACGGCAGCTACAAGGCCGACGAGCCGGAGATTCTCTCACATACCTGCCTCGGCACGCTGCGCGATATTGAGCGCTACGTGCTGCGCACGTCGGCCGAGCCGATGGTGCTGACGCCGGAACTGCGGCGCTTGGTGACCGAACCCAACCCGTTGGTTGTGTCGAAATCGACATTGCGGGCGCGCGTCCACCGCCGCGCGATGGCCGATTATGTTGGCGTGAAGCGCTACAACGAAAACGGCGAAACAATTGGCGAAGTGCGTTTCGTCGGCCTGTTCACCAGCGAAAGCTTCACCGAACCGACGCGCAATATTCCGATGCTGCGGCGCAAGGCCGAGTGGGTGATGGCGCAAGCTGGCTTCGCGCCCGGCGGCCACAACGCCAAGACGCTGCGCAAGATCATCGAATACTATCCGCGCGAAGAACTCTGGCAGATGTCGCGCGAGGAATTGCTGGAGATCGCGCGCGGCATTCTCCACTTGCTCGATCGCCCGCGCGCGCGCGTGTTCACCCGCCGCGATCGCTTCAACCGCTTCGCTACTGCGCTCGTGTATGTGCCGAAGGATCGCTACGACACCAGAGTGCGTGAGCGGCTCGGCGAGCTGATTGCTCGTCAGTATGGCGGCCACGTCGAGAGCTTTCAGCCTCAGCTGGGTGAAGGCCAATTGGCCCGCGTGTTGTTCGTCATCGGCGATATCGAAAAGACGCGTCCCGACCCGGACCCGCGCGCGCTCGACGCAGAGATCGCGGAGCTGACCAAGACGTGGGAGGATGCGTATTCCGGCGCACTGATCCGAACCGATCTGTTCGACGCGCCTGGGCGCGAGAACGCCGCCAACCGTTTCCAAGATGCGTTCACAGCAGCCTACCGCGAGCGCTATCCCGTCGACGAAGCGCTGATCGACACAGCCGAAATCCTCGGCGCAGACGATGAAGAGATCATCCGCGCGCGCGCCTATCGCTTGGAGAGCGACGCCGACAACATCATGCGCTGCAAATTCTACGCGCGCGGCGATGTTTTGGCGCTTTCGGCGACGGTGCCAATTCTTGAGAACATGGGTCTGTTCGTCGATTCCGAAGTGAACTTCGAATTGCATCTCAAGGCCGGCGCGCTGCACCCAGCGCAGCGCATTTTCGTGCACGACATCGAAACGCGCTCGGCCGACGGCAAACCGATCGATCTTGAGCGTGCAGGGCGTATGTTCGAAGACGCATTCGCAGCGATCTGGACGGGTAAAGCTGAGAGCGATGGCTTCAACAAGCTGATCTTGGCGCTGCCGTGCTCGTGGCGGGAAGCCGCGCTCGTGCGAGCGCTGGCGCGCTTCCGCCAGCAAACCGGGCTCGATCCGTCGCAAGTGATTCAAGAGCAAGCGCTGGCGAACAATCCAAAGATCGCGGCGCTAATCCTGGCTTACTTCAAGGCGCGCTTCGATCCGAACCTGCCGGAATCGATGGAGACGCGGCAAGCCCGCTCCAACAAGCTGGAGTTCTTGGTCGAAGCTGCGCTCAACGAGGTCGTCAGCCTCGATGAAGACCGCGCTCTTCGGCGGATTTCGCATTTGGTGAAAGCAATCCGGCGCACAAACTACTATCAGCCTGGCGCCGATGGGCAGCCGAAGGCGTACATGTCGTTCAAGATCGACTCGCACGCCGTTGCGGAGCTACCTGCGCCGAAGCCGTATCGCGAAATCTGGGTTGCCAGCCCGCAAGTCGAAGGCGTGCATCTGCGCTTTGGCCCAGTTGCGCGCGGCGGTTTGCGCTGGAGCGATCGTCGCGACGATTTCCGCGTCGAAGTGCTCGATCTGGTTAAGGCGCAGCAGGTGAAGAACGCCATTATCGTGCCAGTGGGCGCGAAGGGCGGCTTCTTCCCGAAGCGTTTGCCTGCGCGCGGCGCCCCCGGTTTTCAGGAAGCTGGCATCGAAGCCTACAAGACGTTCCTGCGCGGCCTGCTGGATATAACGGACAACATCGTTGGCGATGAGATTATCGCGCCGAAGGGCGTCGTGCGCTGGGACGATGACGACGCTTACCTGGTCGTCGCCGCTGACAAAGGCACCGCGACCTTCTCCGATATCGCCAACGGCATCAGTGCCGATTATGGCCACTGGCTAGGGGATGCGTTCGCGTCGGGCGGTTCAGTCGGTTACGACCACAAGGCCATGGGCATCACCGCCAAGGGCGCGTGGGAAGCGGTAAAGCGGCACTTCCGCGAAATCGGTAAGGACATTCAGTCCGAGGATTTCACCGTCATCGGCGTCGGCGACATGTCGGGCGACGTGTTCGGCAACGGCATGCTGCTCTCGCGCAAGATTCGCTTGCTGGCGGCGTTCGACCACCGCGACATCTTTATCGATCCCGATCCGAAGGATTGCGAGAAGAGCTGGATCGAACGCAAGCGCTTGTTCGATACCCCGCGCACCAGTTGGCAGGATTACGACAAGAAGCTGATTTCTAAAGGCGGCGGCGTGTTTTCGCGCAGCGCTAAGTCAATCGACATCAGCCCCGAAATCGCGGCACTGACGGGCATCGACAAACCCTCGGTCACGCCAGCTGAGCTGATTTCGGCGCTGCTGAAGGCGCAATGCGAATTGCTCTGGTTCGGCGGCATCGGCGCCTACATCAAGGCGCGCAGCGAAAGCCATGTGGATGTTGGCGACAAGACCAACGACGTGTTGCGTGTCGATGCTGAGGATCTGCGCGCGGCCGTGATTGGCGAAGGCGCCAATCTCGGCGTGACTCAGAAGGGCCGCATCGCGTTCGCGCGCCATGGCGGGCGCATCAATACGGATGCGATCGACAATAGTGCTGGCGTCGATACCTCTGACCACGAGGTCAATATCAAAATTTTGCTGGGCGACGCGATCCGCACCGGCGCACTGAAGGCGGACAAGCGCGACAAGCTGCTTGAATCGATGACGGACGAGGTCGGCGCGCTGGTGTTAGCCGACAATTACAACCAAACTGGCGCCATCACGCTCGCGCAATCCAGTGCGGCTGCGGATCTCGACAGTCATGAGCGTTTCATTCAACGCCTGGAAGCCAAGGGCAAGCTTTCGCGCCGGGTTGAGGGCTTGCCGCTGACGGGCGAGTTCGCGGCGTTGCGCACGGCGCAACAGGGGCTGACGCGCCCCGAGCTGGCGAAGCTTGTAGCGTATGCCAAGATTGACTTGTTCGACGCGCTGATGGCGACCAACGCAACCAACGATCCGGCGTTCGAGGAAGCGCTGATCAGTTATTTCCCGCGTGAGCTCCGCAAGTTTGAGGCGCAGATGCAAACGCATCGGCTGCGCCGGGAGATCATCGCGACGCGCCTTGCGGACGATTTGGTCAATCGGTGCGGGCCTTCGTTTGTCGATCGGGTGATGGAGGTCTCTCGCGCCGATCCGGTGACGATTGCGCTCTCGTTCGAAGCGGCACGGCGCATCTATGAATTGGAAGCGTTGGTGGCGCGCATCAATGCGCTCGACAACAAAGCGCCTGCGGCGGCGCAGACGGCGCTGCACCAGAAGGTCGCTGCGGCTTTGCGTCGTTTGACCAATTATCTCGCGCGGAACGCCGGTTTCGATAGCGAGACGCCGCCCTCCGTGCTCGACGTCGTCGCGCGTTATAAAGATGCGGTCGCCGCGCAGCGCGTCAACATTTGGCACGAGATCAGCGAGATCGAGCGGGCGCAGGTCGCGGCGAAGCAAGCAGGGCTTGTCGAACTTGGCGCACCCGAGGACCTCGCGCGCGACGCGGCGTTACTGACGCCGATGACGACGGCGCTTGATGTCGCCGATTTGGCGCGGACGTCGGGCTGGGCGGTGGTGCCGGCTTCGCGCCTGCATTGCGTGATCGGCGCGGAGCTCGGCTTGGATGCGTTGCGTGATGCAGCGAGTTCATTGACGCTCGAGCAGCACTGGGATCGTCTGGTGGTGCGCCGCGCGGCGGAAGAGTTTGCACAAGTGCAGCTTAAGTTGTCCGAGGCGGCGGCGGCGGCGATTGGCGCGCCGGCAAAAGACGCGGACGCGGCTTGGGTGGCGCAGGCGGCGCAAGCTTGGATCGCTGGCCTCGGCCAGCCTGGCCAACGCGCGCGCTCGGCGTTCAACGAACTCAACGCGCAGGGTCCGTGGACGTTCGCCAAATTGATGCTGATCTCGGCTGAGCTAAACGCACTCGTGGCGGCGGTCCGCTAGAGCGCGGCGATCATCTCGCGCAGCATTTGATGCTCGCGCGCGGTTGCGGCGGGGTTGTACCGCACGCGCGGATCTTCCGCGTGTGCATCCTCGAACGCGTGCGTCGCGCCTTCAAACAGCACGATCTCGATCGGTGCGCCGCGCGCGCGCTGCCGTTCGATCGCTCCGCGAGTGGGGCCGACGATGTAATCGTGCTGGGCGATGATAGCGGTGCTGATCGGTTTCAGCCGCCATTCGCGCCGCCCGCACAGGCTGCCGACATTGGCGTAGGGATAAACCAGCAGCGTTCGCGCGAGGCCTTCGAGCGGCTCATCGCTTAAGTCCTCAATGCCTGTTGCACGGCGCATTTCGGCGCCGGAGCGCAATGCGAGCGCGTCCATGATCGTCCACGAACCGTGGCTCCAGCCGATGGCGGCGATGCGCTCTGGATCGGCCCAATCTTGGCGGCGAGCCCAGGCGATGGCGGCGTAGAGATCGCCAGCGCGCTCGCGGCCTTGCAGGCGCGCGCCGGTGCAGACAGTGGCGAAAGCGGCGACGTGGCTGATGCGGCGGTGGGCGTAGGAATCGACGACGATAGCGGTGGCGCCGGCGGCCGCGGCTTGTTCGGCCATCTCCTCGATGAAGGGGCGGGGGCCGCCGCAGCCGTGCAGCATGATGACAACCGGAGTGCGGCCCTCGGCGCCTTCCGGGCGCCGGACGGTAAAGTGCGGCGCGAGTTGCTCGATGCGTTGGTCCAGAGTTTCGGCGGCGGCGGTAGGCATCGTAACTCCGAGCAGCGATGCGACGAATAACAAGATGGGAAGCAAAATGCTTCGTACGCAAGGCTGGTGCTGTCGCGTCGCCTCCGGCAAGCTTGGCGCAATGGAGAGCCGCATGTTCAAGTCTCGTGTCATCTTAGCCGTATTCGCCGCTCTTGCGCTTGCCGCCTGCAATCAGGCCCCCGCCCCGCCAGCGCCCGAGATTTCGGCGGAGCGGACGGCGGCAGTCACCGCCGCTGTGGAGGCACAACGCGTCGCTTTTGCGGCTGCGCCCGATCCGGCCACGGCTGATCCGGCGACGGCGTATCAATTTTCCTTCCCTGGCTTGTGGACCGAGCGCGTGCCGATGACGGCGTTCGAGGGTGATGTCGTCATGGTGGTCAACACCGCCTCGCGCTGTGGGCTGACGCCGCAATATGAGGGCCTGCAGGAAATCTACACCGAGTATCAGGACCGGGGATTTGAAATCGTTGGCGTGCCGGCGAACAATTTCATGGGTCAAGAGCCAGGCTCGGCGGAAGAGATCCAGGAATTTTGCACGCTGAATTATGGCGTGACCTTCCCGATGGCGGCGAAGAGCGAAGTGATCGGCGCTGAGCGGCATCCGTTTTATGCGTGGGCGGAAGCGCAAATCGGTGAAAGCGCCGTGCCGCAGTGGAATTTCCATAAGCTGCTGATCGGCCGCGACGGGCGCCTGATCGCCGCGTTTGGTTCGCAAACGGTGCCGACAGCGCCGGAAGTACGCGCCGCTATCGAGGCTGCGCTGGCTGTGCCGACGAGTGCAACGCCGACAGCGCTGAACTAACGAAAGCGCTTAGTGACGGAAGTGCCGCATCCCCGTGAACACCATGGCGATGCCGGCTTCGTCGGCGGCTTTGATGACTTCGTCGTCGCGGATTGAGCCGCCCGGTTGAATGACGGACGTCGCGCCGGCTTCGACGGCCTGCAGCAAGCCATCGGGGAAAGGGAAGAACGCGTCGGAGGCGCAGGCCGAACCGTCAGCAAGCGAGCCGCTCTTCTTGGCCATTTCCGCAGCTTCCTTTGCACGGATGGCGGCGATGCGCGCTGAATCGCGGCGGTTCATTTGGCCGGCGCCGATGCCGGCAGTTTGACCGTCGCGCGCATAGACGATCGCGTTGGACTTCACGTGCTTGCAGACGGTGAAGGCGAATAGGAGATCGCGCAGCTGCGCGTCGGTCGGCGCTTTCTTGGTGACGACTTTGAGATCGTCCTTGGTGACGCGGCCGATATCGCGATCCTGCACGAGGAAGCCGCCCGCGAGCGTTTTGTAGGTGAGCGCGCGCTGGTTTGGCGCGGGCAGACCGCCGGTGACGAGCAGGCGCAAATTCTTCTTCTTTGCGAACACGGCGATCGCATCTTCGTCGGCTTCCGGCGCGATGACGACTTCGGTGAAAATATCGATCATGCGCTCTGCGGCGGCTTTATCGAGGCGGCCGTTCACCGCAATGATGCCGCCGAAGGCTGACACCGGATCGCATTCGAGCGCGCGGGCGTATGCTTCCGAGAGATCGGCGCCTAAGGCTACGCCGCACGGATTGGCGTGCTTGACGATGGCGACGGCGGCGCTTTGCTTCGGATCGAACTCGGCGACGAGTTCGAAGGCGGCGTCGGTGTCGTTCAAATTATTGTAGCTGAGCTCTTTGCCTTGCAGCTGCTTGGCGGTGGCGACGCCGAAGCGTTGTTCGCCATTGGTGTAGAAGGCCGCGCTCTGGTGGCTGTTTTCGCCGTAGCGTAGGGTTTGCTTCAGCTTGCCGCCGAACGCGCGCCAGGTTGGCGCTTGCTCTTCGAGTTGCTCGGCGTACCAGGACGAGATCGCCGCATCGTAGGCGCCGGTGCGTGAGAAAGCTTTCGCCGCGAGCTTTTTGCGCAGCGCCAATGTTGTGCCGCCGTGTGCTTTGGCTTCTGCGAGGATGGCTTCCATGTCCTCGGCGTCGGTAGCGACAGCGATGAAGCCGTAGTTTTTCGCCGCAGCGCGGATCATCGCGGGGCCGCCAATATCGATGTTTTCGATGCAGGTGTCGAAATCGGCGCCGCGCGCGACAGTGGCTTCGAACGGGTAGAGATTCACGTAGAGCACATCGAACGCTTCGATGCCGTGTTCGTTGAGGGCGCCGGTGTGTTCAGCATTGTCGCGCAGTGCGAGCAGGCCGCCGTGGACTTTCGGGTGCAGCGTCTTCACACGGCCGTCCATCATTTCCGGAAAGCCGGTGACGGCGGAGACGTCCTGCACTTTGAGGCCGGCGTCGCCGATCGCTTTGTGCGTGCCGCCGGTCGAGACGAGCGCGGCGCCCAGATCGGAGAGCGCCTTGGCGTGCTCGATCAGGCCGGTTTTGTCGGAAACCGAAATGAGGGCGCGCTTGACTGGGAGGATGTCGGTCATCGGTGTCTGATGGCTCCGAGTCGGGGATGGGTCAATGCGACATCCGTCATCCTGGGGCGCACGCCAGTGCGAGCCCAGGATCCAGAGATCGGAGGGCTGTGCGGTGGCCCCTGGATCCCGGGTTCTCGCTTCGCGAGCCCCAGGATGACGGGGAGTGGGAGACGGGGCGCGTGGGAAGCGCCGAGATAGTCTCTGTTGTGTGTTGATCATCGCTGACCAACACCGCGCGTCGCACGCGCCCCGTTGCAATCGTTTTCGATCGGGCCGTCACGGGGAGGTTTTTCACTCTCCTGGATAGGTCCCCGACCGCGTGCGGACTTGGCCTTTAAGCCTGGTAGCTCCCGCGGTTCGCGCCTTACGCTGCTATCCCGCGGGCTTCGGTGTGCTCTGTCGCCGTCATTGCTGACGAAATTGCTGCGCGAACTTCGAGGGCGCCCCCTCTATTTTCGCGCCGCCGCGTCCGGGTAGCCGGACGCGTTACGGACAGCACCTTCACGCTCGATCACATCCCCCGCTTCTGAATTGCTCGGCTAGCAACGAGAACTCCCTTGCGGGGGATGCGCGTAGTATCGCTCAGCTTTTTGGGTGTGGGATACGTTTTTGCGCGGTGCTTGATTTTGTTGGCGGAAGTGGCGCTGCGGTGGGGGATAGAGGTGGGCGGTCGCTATTGGGCGTCGCGCGATACGATGCGAGGGCGGCCGTCGAAAGCCGCCGCCCTCGCATGTTATTTTTTGTCAGCTTTTGATGAAGGCCAAAAGATCGGCGTTGATCGTCTCGGCGTTGACCGTCGCCATCCCATGCGAGAAGCCGGGATAGATTTTGAGTTCGCCCTGCGCTGCATCCCAGAGCTTTGTGGAATTGTCGACAACCTACCTTCCAAGGCGACGACTGCAAAGCCACGAATGTCTGGAGCCGGCGAAAAGCCTGCGCCAAGTCCGCGAACGTCAGCGTCGCTTAGGTCGTGCGCGCCAGAGCCCAGCGAATGCGGTTGGGTGGGCTGAGGCCGTGGCCGAGCGGATCGGCGCCGCCGGAGAGCGTGATCTGGAACGTGTCGCGGGGAAAGTGGCCGCCCCAATAGGTCGAGGCTTCGATGGCGATGACCGGCGCGTCGGTCCGCAGGCGCCAGGATTGGCCGCCCGGCGTTTCGAGCAGCGCCATTTGATGTTCGATCACGCGCGCGCTGACGCTTGGGTGCAGGTGAAAGCGCGTCACGTAGGGGATGTGCTCTTTCGGGGCCGGGCCCTTTTGCTTCATTGGGCGCATGAGTTCGTCGATGCCGCGCAGGTTCTTGCCGTCATTGTCGACGAAGACGTAGCGGCGATGCAGCAGACCGAAACTGTTGCGGTAGCCGTCGTGGCGGCCTTGCACGGTGACGCCGCTTTCATCGGAGGAGCGGCGTACTTCATCGAGCGTCGGGCCGACGAGGCGCGGGCTGCCTTTGCCGCGGCGATCTTCGAGCGTGGCGGAGAGCGCGTCGCCGAGTGAGAGCGTCGAATGTGCGTTGGTTGCGCGGGCGGCTTGGCGGGCTTCGGGTGAGAGCTCGCGGCCGGCGCCGATATTGACGATGAGACGTTCGCGCTCGCTCGACATTTCGAAGGCGAGCGCGCTCGCGTGCGCGCGCTCGGCGTAGGAAAGCGGCGGCGCGCCGCCGACATCGAAGATTGCGCACATTGGCCCGATGGCGAGACGCTGAAAGGCGGAATGGTTGGCGAACTGAAAGGCGCGCACTTCGCCGGGGCAACGCGCGAGCGCGGCGTCGATCGAGGCGGCTGAGCCTTCGGAGCCGCCGTGAAAACAAGCGAGGCCGCCATCGCCGTGACGCAGCATGCGCAGCATGTTGCCGAGCTTGGGCAATGTGTCGGTGATCAGCTGCGGTTTTTCTTCAAGCGCTTCGGTTGCGGTGATGAGATCGAAGAAGGCTTTGGCGAGCGCTTCGGGTGAACGCGAGAGATGGCCGCCGTCGGGCAGGAATTGTTTGGCGCAAGCTTCGACCAGCATCTCCTCGCCTTGCTCGGAGAGGCGGCGCGCTTCGGGAAACCCGGCGGCGCCGGCGAGCACGAGCGCGGCGCCGGCTTTGATCGAGCCAAGGTGGCGGTCACTGAGTTCGCTTTGCGCCAGCAGCAGTAAGCGCGCATGGCGGGCGGCGGAGCGGAGCAATGCAACGCGGCGTTCGGGCGCGCCAGTTTCGAATGCGGCGCGGCCCCAGCAGAGCCAGGCGTAGAGACGCTCGGCTGCGAGTTCGGGGTCCCAGGCGAGTTCGTCCCACTCGCCGTAGAGCTCGACCCATGTGTCGATGAGCTCAGCGATGCGCGCGTTAGCGACCGGGCCGAGGGCGGCGAGATCGGTGAGCCAATTGAAGGAATGCAAGCGCGCGGCGAAGTGGCGCGACGGCTGCGCCAGCGGCCACGGTTGCGCGAACTCGCCTTTGATGTGTTCAGCGCCGATGCGCCAGCGGCCAGAGAGAATATCGCGGCCGCGTTCGAGATTGCCGGTGCGCGGATCGTTTCCCCAATACTGGATGCGGTCCGGCGTCGCGTCGCCGAGGCGCATGCGGTGAAACGGATTGGCGCGCCAATGTTCGCTCGCGGCGATGGGCCGGGGCGGCCGCGGGGAGGCCGGCGCGGACATCGGCGTTAGCTTGCGCTCCGCAGCCGCTTGATGTTGTCGGCGTAAGCGGATGCGTCGCCGCCATAGACGGCAGTGCCGGCAACGAGCGCTGTCGCGCCGGCGGCGATGGCGCTCGGCGCCGTCTTGGCGTTCACGCCGCCATCGACTTCGAGAATGATGTCGCGGCCGGTCGCGTCGATTTTCTTTCTGATCTTTTCGATCTTCGGCAGCGCGGTTTCGATGAAGCTCTGACCGCCGAAGCCGGGATTGACGCTCATCACCAGAACGAGATCGATAAGATCGATCACCGGATCAATGGCCTCAGCTGGCGTGCCGGGATTGAGCGAGACGCCGGCTTTGGCGCCCGTGGCTCTAATAGCTTGCAGCGTGCGGTGGAGATGCGGACCGGCTTCGGGGTGAACGGTGATGATGTCGGCGCCAGCGTCGCGGAAAGCTTGGATGTAGGGATCCACCGGCGCGATCATCAGATGCACGTCGAACGGCAGCTTCGTGTGCGGGCGGATCGATTTCACAACGCTGGGGCCGATGGAGATGTTCGGCACGAAATGACCGTCCATCACGTCGACATGGATCATGTCGGCGCCGGCTTCCGCGACAGCGCGAACTTCTTCGCCGAGCTTGGAAAAATCCGCGGCGAGAATTGAGGGTGCGATGAGCGTGTGCGCCATGAAAGGTAGCTAGCGGCGCGGCGCGCGCGGCGCAAGGCGAGGGGCTTCAAGTCCGCAGCAAACGCGCGGCGTAGAAGCCGTCGAGGCCGCCGATTTCGGGCCAATACGCCGGGTGGGTGCGCATGTCGCCAGCGGCGGTGATGAAATCGCTTGGGATTTCGGTGCGCAGCGGATCGCGCCGCCAGCCGGTGCGCAACGCTTCGGCAACGACGCCTTCGCCTTCTTCCGGTTCGAGCGAGCAGACGGCGTAAACCAGCGGTGCGCCGGGTTTCAGCAGTTTGGCGCACGCGGTGATGAGTTTGGATTGCAGTTCGGTGAGACTGCGGATGTCGCTGGGGCGGCGGAGCCAAGCGACGTCCGGATGGCGGCGCAGCGTGCCGGTCGAGGTGCAGGGCGCGTCGAGCAGGATCGCGTCGAAAGGTTCGGCGCGGAATTCGAGGGCGTCGGCGGCGATGATTTCGGCGCTGAGTTTGGTGCGCGCGAGATTTTCGCGCAGGCGCTCAAGGCGCGCATCGGATTTATCGACGGCGGTGACGTGGGCGCCGGCGGCGGCGAGCTGCAGTGTCTTGCCGCCGGGTGCGGCGCAGAGATCGAGCACACGTTTGCCACGGACATCGCCGAACAAGCGCGCCGGGAGCGCGGCGGCCGCATCCTGCACCCACCATGCGCCGTCGTTGAAGCCGGAGAGTGAGTCGATCGGCGCAGGTGCAGTGAGGCGAATGCTTCCAGTTGGCGTGAGCGCGCCGAGCAAGGGCTGCGCCCAACTTTCCGGATCGCTCTTCACGCTGATGTCGAGCGGTGGTTCTTGCAGCAGTGCTTGCGCAATGCGCGGAGCGGCTTCGCCATAGGTGGCGCGCCAGCGTGTGTAGAGCCAGGGCGGCAGATCGGCGCCGGGCGGCAGCGCCGCAAGGAGCGGCGCGCCGTCCTTGGCGACTTTGCGCAGCACGGCGTTCATGAGCTTCGCAAAGCCGCGGGTTTCGTGCAGCGAATTGGCCGCTTCCACGGTTTCGCCAACAGCGGCGTGGGCGGGCGTGCCGAGCACCAGCAATTGCGTTGCGCCGATATGGAGGAGCGCGCGCGCGTGCGGCGCGGTGTCGGGCAGCGGGCGATCGAGGAAGCGCGAGAGCACGGCGTTGACGCCGCCGAGACGGCGCAGGCCCGCCGTGGCCAATGCGCGGGCGAAGGCGCGATCGCGGCCTTGCAGCGCATTGAAGCTGGGGACCACATCGAGCGCGTCTTCCAGCGCACGGCCGCGATCCATCACGGTCATCAACAATTCGGCGGCGGCGACGCGGGCGTTCAAGGCGTGGACGTCAATTGCACATCGACGCGGGCGCGGCGGAAGCTGGCGAGGCGGATGGTGGCGCCGCCAGCGCTAAGAGGCGTGGCGATGCGCACGACTGGTGCGAACGTTGTGTCCGGCATCAGCGCGAACCAGACTTCGCCGTGCGGGATGCGGCGGCGGCCAGAGTCGCGTTGTTCAAAGCCTGCGACAGCAATGTAGGCGAGGGAGCATTTCAAGACGTCGCCTTCGTAGCCGGCGTCGTCGAAATCGTCGATCTCGCCGCCCGCGAGTTCGAGCAAATAATGGAAGCGGCCGTCGAAGGTGGGATACGCCCCCGAGCAGCGGCGGGTTTGGCCGACATCGATCGACATCGCGACGACGCTGGAAAGCGGATCGCGGGAGCGGCGGCGTTGTTCGTCGCTGGTCGCGGGGTCGCCCCAGAGCCGGTAGTTCGGTTCGATGGTGGAGGCGATGGCGCCATCTTCGCCGACGACCATGTTGATAACGCGGCGTTTGCGGCTGTAGCGGTGATCGAGGTCGTAGCTGCGCCAGCGCACCACGCCGTTATGGATGATGCCCGATGCTTCGGCGCGCAGGTTGGTGCGCTCGAACAAATTCAGGAGCCCGCGCGATTGCAGCGTGGCGGTGATTTCGTAGCTCTCATCCGAGACGTCGGCATCGACGGTGACGCCGCCGAGCGGCACGAAGCCGAGGCCTACGCCGTCATAGGTCAACGAGAACCGATCCGCCGCGGCGGGACCGGCGCTCATGACGAGAGCTGCGAGGGCCAGGAACAGGGTGCGCATTCCGCGCGGACTTTAGCGGCGGCGGCGGCTGTGTCCATGCGTGCAGATGGCCTGTGTGCAGCCAAATTCTTACGCGCGCAGTAAGCCCCGCGCTGCGGCGATAGCCGAGCTTTCTGGGAATGCGTCGTTATTCAAAGCGGCGGTGGAGACGTTCAGGTGATCGGCGAGAACGCCCTTGAAGACAGCGCGCAAATCCGTGGTTGGGCGCAAGTCGCGGCCTTCATGCAGGGCGCCGCGCGCAAGACCCGGCCAATCGGCGAGGATGCGGCCGCCATTGATTGCGCCGCCAGCGAGGAACGCTGCGCCTGCCGTGCCGTGATCGGTGCCGCCGGCGCCGTTTGGCGCGGCGGTACGGCCGAATTCGGTGACGATGAGGACGGCCGTGTTGGCCCAGGCGCGGCCCATCTCAGTTTTGAATGCGTGGAGTCCGTTATCGAGGCCGGCGAGGCCGCGCGCGAGCGGACCTTGCTCCAATCCTTGATTGGCGTGCGTGTCCCAGCCGCCAGCTTCCATGACAGCGGCGATGGGGCCGTTTGGATCTTTGAGAAAACGCGCAGCGATCTGCGCCATCGGCGTAAGATTACGCGGGCCGGCGCCGGCCATGTCGTTCACGCCTGCATCCATCGCGACGCCGTTGGCGTTGAGCGCCGAAGTTAGCGCGCCGGCCAAGGCCGGATCGCGCGCTTCATAGAGCGCGAGCAGGCGAGACATCGTGTCGGTGTTGATGTCCGGCAGCGCTGACGGCGACCAAGTCGAGACTTCGGTATTGCCGCGCAGAATGAGCGGCGCTTGCGGTGAGAGCGCCATGCCCATTTCAGGGCGTGATCGCGGCAGCGCGCTGAGCGCGTGATTGAGCCAGCCTTCGCTGCGTGCGAACGGGCGCGCAGCGCCGGTTTCCAGCACATTTTGCGCGTCGAAGTGCGAACGCTCGCGATAGCCGGTGGCGCAAGCGTGGATGGGGAGCAGCTCGCCCGCGCGATAGAGCGCGTGCATGTGTGGCAAGTTCGGATGCAGGGCGAACGTGTCGTCGAGCATCAACGCATTGGCGCGATCGATGGCGAGACGGCCGCGCAGGCTTGCGTAGGTTGGGTCGCCAAGTGGCGGCATGGCGGAGAGGCCGTCGAGGCCGCCGCGCAAGATGATCACCAGCAGGCGCTTGTCGGTGGCTTGCGCCTGGCCGAACGCGAAGACAGGGAACGAGAGGGCGGTGGCGCCGGCCGCGCCGGCGAGGAGATGGCGGCGATGCAGCATGCGTCTATCTCCGTTGCATTTCAGGCGCGCCGAACAGAAGCGCGAGGCCTTGAGCGGGGCTTTCGGCGCGCATGATGGCGGTGCGGCTTTCGTCGCTGAACAGCGGGCCGAGGCATTCGGCGGCGAGATCGGCGGGGTTCACGTCGGCGCGCGCGATGCGCGTTGCGTAGGCTTGGGCGAACTCGAGCCGTTTATAAACGAGGTCAGCCGTGAGCCAGGAATCGGCGATGTCGGACCAGCCATCGGGGCCGGGCGCCGCATAAGGACGCTGGCCCATCGCAACCAAAGCGGCGATGCCGGCGCCAGGTGGCAGTGTGCGCACGTTGGCGGCGCGCAGCAGCGTGATTGTGTATTCCTCCGGGCGCTTGAACTTTGCGAACGGCGTTTCCCAAGCTTCGGGACTATCGACCAGAGCTTCCATCGTGGCGCGCAGATCGCCGTCGCTCTGCGTGAATGCACGTTCGACGCGGGTTATCGCGGCGGGCGGCGGATCGTCAGCGATATAATGGCGGCAGAGTTTCGTCGCGAGAAAGCGCGCGGTGGCGGGATGGCGCGCAAGATCGACTAGCGCGGCTTCACCTTGCGCGATGCCGTCCTGCGCATAGCTCCGGCCGAGCAGGGTTTGTGCGCCGGGCTCGTGCGCGTCGGCGTCGAACTCGAAAAGTTGGTGGCCGTTGCGGCTGGCGACGTCGTCGCTGATCAGGTCGCGCAGGCGCGCGCGCTCGTACGTCCAGCCAGTGATGATGGCGGCGAGCGCTTGCACATCGGCTTGGGTGTAGCCGCCGGTTACGCCGAGCGTGTGCAGCTCAAGAATTTCGCGAGCGAGGTTTTCGTTGAGGCCGCTGGGGCGGCCGCCACCCGGCAAGCGCCGGCCGCGGCGCGGGTTCTGCGCGGTGCGGCTGTTGGGGCCGATAGAGAGCCAATTGTCGAGATAGACGATCATGCCCGGATGCTTGGTCGAAGCGAGCAGCATGTCGGCGAAACGGCCGCCGACATGCGGGCGGATAGCGTCTTTCTCGAACGAGGGCGGGAGCGCGATGGCGGCGGGTTTGGCGGTGGAGACGGTGAAGTGGTTGGACCAGAAATGTACGAGCCGCTCGTGTACCGGGCGCTCGCTGGTGATGGCGGCTTCGACGCGGGCGCCAACGGCGCGCGTGGCGCGGGCGCGAAAGTTCTCGACGAAATCTTCTTCCACTGAGAGGCGCTGCAGCTCTTCGCGCGTGATACCTTGCCGTTCCGCGCGCTCTTCCACGCGTGCGCCGTTGCCATTGTTCAAACGACGGCGCGCGAGCCAGCGACCGAAGGCGAGCAGATCATCCTCGGCCGGCGGCAGCGCTGCTATTTGTGGCGGCAGCTGCGCTTGGTGGCCTAGCTGGGACTTTACCCAGCCGCGGGGGTCGCCAGCAATGACCCGCAGGTCGCCGGGACGAGGGCCAAAGCCGAAGCGATGCGCGGCAATGGCGGCGAGCCTAAGATCGGGCATGGGCGCTCCTCCGATGTCACTCTAACGGAGTGCACGGCGGAGTCCGTCGAAAATACTGACTGTGCGCCGCCTAGAGAGGGCGGACGTTGATTTCGCTGTTGGCGAGCGGCAGTTCGACCAGCATGCCGACGCGGCCGGCGACGACATCGTCAAAACCAGCGGCGCGGGCTTCGGCGACTTGCGTTTGCGCCGACAGCGGATTTTCAGCGCCGGTGAGCACGACCATGCCGGTGTTCAGAGATTGTGCGTTGGCGGCGGCGTCACGGGCGGAGAAGCCGCCGGTGACTTCGGCCGAACGCTGCGTTTCTGCGCCCTGCAGCACGACATCCGCATCGCGGGCGGCGGCTGAAGTGGCGACACGGCCATCACCGCCGACGACGATCGAGCGGCCGCGATAGTCGAAGCGATAGCCGACGCGGCCAGAGAAGGAATCTTCTTCGGTGGTGAAGGCGGAGACGACGAGGCCATCGGCTTCGAAGACGATGACGGAGCGGCCCGGTTCAGGCGACGGGCCCCAAGCTTGCAGGCCGCGCGAGGCGCCGTCGAAGCCGCCGGCTTGGTTCAAGCCATCGACCAGGCGTTGCGTATCGGCGGGGCCGTACACGGGAAGCAGTGCGTTGCCGCCATTGCTGGAGGCGCCGTAGAGCGCGCTGAGATCGGCGGCTTGCGGCAGGTCAGCGTCGGTCAACAGGACGGCGCTCAGGCGCTCCATCGGGATGTTGCGGCGCTGGAGCGAAGATGCGGCGCCGGAGCCGGCGTCGACGATGAAGAGGCGGCCGGCGGCGGCGACAGCGAGGCAGGGCTGCTGCTGGACGCTGTCAGGATCGCCGCACACGATGGCGCGCAGAGCGGTTGAATCAAACAGGTTGGCGCTGGCGGCGCTCTGCTGCTCTTCATAAGCGGCATAGGCGCGGGCGATGGCCTCTTGGCCTTCAGGCGTTTGAGAGCCGACTACCCAGCCGCCCCAAAACAGCCCCGACAGCGTCACGAAAATCGCGGACGACTTACCGATCGCATGCATAATTCCGACCCCAGTTGTTAACGCGCGCCACGGCGCGTTGACGTAAACCCCACCAAGTCTCACTAACCCGCGCCATGATTCCGGCAAACTCGGTTAAGGACTGGTTTCCACAGGTGCGTGTTGGACTGGTTCGCGGCGAATGCAAACGAACAAAAGCAAACGTAAATCAGCAATTTGGTTAATAACTGAGCGAGATAGTCGGTTGCCCAAATGGTTAACGCGATGAAGCGTGTGTTGGTGTTCGACTCCGGCGTCGGCGGTTTGTCGGTGCTCGACGCGATCGCAGCGTCCGGGCACGCGCTTGAGCTGGACTATGTCGCGGACAATGCGTGGCTGCCCTATGGGTTGAAGTCAGACGCGGAGCTGCGCGGACGGGTGCCGGCGCTGCTCGCGCGGCTTTCGGAGCAATGGGCGCCGGACGCTGTCGTGGTGGCGTGCAATACGGCGTCGACGATTGCGCTGGACGCCGTGCGCGCGGCGCTTGCGATCCCGGTGGTCGGCGTTGTGCCGCCGATCAAACCAGCGGCGGCGCTGACGCGCACGGGCGTGATTGGTCTGTTGGCGACGCCGGCGACGGTTCGGCGCGCGTACACGAATGATCTCATTCAGCAATTCGCACCGGATAAGCGCGTGGTGCGGTTTGGCTCGGCGGCTTTGGTTCAGGCTGCGGAACAAAAGCTGCGCGGCGAGCCGTTCGATCCCGCCGCGCTGAGCGAGGCGATGGAGGGGCTGTTCGGCGTGCCGGGCGGGGCGGATATCGACGTGATCGCGCTGGCGTGCACGCATTTTCCGTTGCTAGCGCAGGAATTGGCGGCGGCGGCGCCGCGCCCAGTGGTATGGTTGGACTCGGGCGAGGCGATCGCGCGCCGGGTGGCGCACGTACTCATCGCCGAACATGGCGCCCCCCGCATGCGGCGCGCTGGCTTCACTGACGCTAACGCAGCCAAAAGCGTATTCGGCGCTTTTGATGCGCGCGGCTTTGCAACTTTTGCTCAAATCGGCGGCGCGCCTGTGTTCGACGCCGCACCAATTGCAGACTCAGCCTCCGCGTGAGCAAGGCGTGTCGTTTCGGCGACAAAGATAAAGTCTGCGATGACAAACAGCGTGCGCCGCATTGCCTAGCTATACCGGCCCGGTAACGATCTCCCGCACAAGGAAGATAATGGGAGCGCGGGTATGGCAGCAGCATTTGGCAACACGCCGCTTGGACTCTCCTCGCAAATTCTCAATCTCGGCGCGGTGCTGACGCGCAAGCCTGATCTCAAGGTGCCGCGCTATCAGCGGCCATACACCTGGACAGACAGCGAGGTGCGCGAGCTGATCCAGGATTTGTGGGATGCGCACGAACGCAAGGCGCCGTTTTATTTCATCGGCCAGATCGTGCTGGTGAAGAACCACGGCAAGCTTGAGATCTCGGACGGCCAGCAGCGTTTGGCGACGCTGACGATGTTGTTTGCGTACGCGCGCGACAGAATGCCGGGCAGGGCCAAGCCCTATCAAACGCTGATCATGGACGGTGATCGCCCGCGGCTCATTCTGCGCGATGAGGACGCGAACTATTTTCTCGGGAAGGTGCAAGAGCCCGGGCACATGGCCGCGCTCTCGCGCGAGCAGGATACCGGGATTGAATCGCGGGATTTGTTCAAGCTGGCGGCGCGCACCATCGAAGCCGAGCTAGCGAAGATCGAAAGCGATCGCGATCTCGATAATTTCATGTCGTACGTGGCGCGGTGCTGTACGCTGAACGTTGTCGATGCGGACGAGCGCGGCTGCGCGCAAACCGTGTTTCACACTTTGAACAAGCGCGGCTCACCGCTCTCCAGCGCCGATATCATCAAGAGCGATCTGATCGAGAATTCGAAGCTCTCGAATGCCGAGGCCGATGCGGCCGCGCGCAAATGGGAGGAGACCGAAGCGCTGTTCGAGCGCGAGGACTTCGCCAAGCTGCTCTACATGATGCCGTTCCTGCTCACTGGCGAGCAGATGCGCTCGCCGGGCGATCTGGCTTCATTCCGCAGCGCCGTCGATAATGCCGGCGGCGTTTACAAATTCCTGTTCGAACAATTGCCGCGTTACGCGCTGGCGTTGCGTTCGATTTTTGCGGGCTCGGTAAATGTGGGCGCCGCAAGCACCGACGTGAACCGGCGCGTGGCGCTAATGAAGCAGGTGGAGAAGTGGGATTGGGCCCCGCCGGCGATCGCGTTCCTGGCGGAGCATTCGCACGAGCCGGAGCGGGCGCGGAAGTTTTTCCAAGCCTTGGACGGCTTCACCTTCGCTTGCGAGCTTTCGGCGATCGACAACCGCGTGCGCGAAAAACGCTATGCGTTGGCGGTGAAGAAGGTCGGTGATGACAAGGCGCTCTATAGCGAAGGCGGGCTGGTGCTGAGCGCGGCGGAGAGCGATCGGTTGATCTTCACGCTCAATCGCTCGCGCAAGCGCGATCGCCAGCGCCGGATGCTGATGATGCGGCTTGAGGCGGCGATGCCGGGCGGCAATCTGCTGACCATGACGGACGATGTTACCGTCGAGCACATTCTGCCGAAGAGCGGCAGTTCGTGGTGGAACGAGCGCATCCCCGATCCGGCGTTACGCGCGGAGCTGGCGCATTTGCTCGGAAATTTGGTGCTGATCACCTACGAGCAGAACAAGGACGCGGACAACAAGCCGTACGACAAGAAGAAGAAAATCTACTTCGAGACGCCGAACGCGCCGATCCACAAGCTCACGGAAGATATCCGGCCGATCCAGGAATGGACGCTGCAGGCGATCGAGGAGCGGCACGAGCGGCTGGTGCGCATCCTGTGCGATGATTGGGGGATCACGCGCGCGGGTTAACCGATCGCTAACCAGTCTGGCCCGAGACCTTTAACCTCGCATTCATGCCTGGGGCGAGGATCGGGCCAGATGTCTTTGTTGTATGCGGTCGTCTTTCAGACGCGCTGCCGTTCAAACCATCACCGCTTGGCGGTTGACGCGCTGCGGCATCTGCAGAGCGCTGAAGCGGAGCAGTGGCGCAATCTGCTGCTGCACTATCACGCCGAATATCTCGCCGGCGCCAAGGCGCCGGACGAAGTGTTCAAAGACTTCAAGAACCACGTGCTGCATGTCCGCGACAATGATTGGGGCGGCGCCATCGACGCGTGCGAGGAATGGTATCGCCGCACGGTGCGCGCGCTCGCGGCGAAGGATTGGAAGCAGGCGGCGTGGTCGGCCGGGGTGATGAGCCACTATTATGTGGATCCGATCCAGCCTTTCCATACGCACCAGACGGAGGAAGAGGGCGTCATCCACCGCGCGGTGGAGTGGAGCTTTTCCAAATCGTACAAGACGTTTCAGTACATTCTCGAAAACGATCTCGGCGGCTACCCGGCGGTCAATGTGCCGAGCGGCGATCGCTGGCTCGGCGACATGGTGCGCGCCGGCGCCAAAGAGGCGACCAAGTCGTACGAGCTGATTATCGATCACTACGACCTTGCTAAGGGCGTGAAAGATCCGCCGGCTGGGTTGGATCAAGAACTGAAGGACGCGATCGCCAAACTGGTCGGCCATGCGGCGATTGGGTTCTCGCGCATTCTGGATCGTGCGTTTGCCGAAGCCGCTGTCGCGCCGCCGAAGGTTGGCGGATCGTTGGAGGCGGTCTTCCTCGCGCTCGGCGCACCTATCCAAAGCGTGCTGAAGCTGATGGATGATGCGGCGGCGCGGCGCGAAGTGCAGGCGCAGTACGAAGAATTCCAGCGCACCGGCAAAGTGCGCAGCACGCTCGGTGAAGACGATAAGGTCGTGCGTGAATTGTACGCGGCTGAAGTGATGAAGACGCCGCTCTCGTCGCTCGATGCGAAGTGGCCGCGCGAGTTGGGCGCCAAAGCCGGCGAGGGCGCGCCGTCGCGCGAGGTGGTGAAGAAGACGGCCGCGGCAAAGCCGAAGAAGACTGCAACCTCTACAAAGCCCGTGGCTGCGAAGCCCGCCAAACCTGCAAAAAAGGTGATCGAGCTCGACCCGCCGCCAGTAGAGGCCGCTGCCGCTGCGCCGCCTGCAAACGATGTCGCGCCAGCGCCGATGAAAGCCGAAAAGCCAGCGAAAGCGGAGAAGCCGGCGAAAGAGCCGCCGCTGCCGCGTGAGCTGCCGGAAGGCGCGCCGCTGGCGAAGGTCGACAAGACACTGCCGCGCGCGACTTTGAACGAGCGCGCGCCAGTCGTTCAGGCGCCCTCGATCGGGCCGAAGACGGCCAAGCGCCTCGAAGCTGTTGGCGTCAAGACGATTGCTGATTTGCTGGCGCTGAAGCCGGAAGAGGGCGAGAGCCAGATCGACGTGCGCCACATCTCGGCGCAAGTGATCCGCGATTGGCAGGCGCAAGCTTTGCTCGCGTGCACGGTGCCGGGGCTACGCTCACGCGAGGCGCAGGCGCTGGTGGCGTGTGGCATCAGCGATATCGAAGAGCTTGCGCTGATGGATGCGACTGAACTCTGCGACGGCGTCGCGCGCTGGGGCTTGTCTGACGAAGGTCAGCGCGCTTGGGGTTCGGCGCCGGCGCCGACAGTCGATGATGTCGCAACGTGGATCGCACGCGCCAAGCGCGCGCTCGAAGAGGCGAAGTCTACGGCTGCGGCTTAGATACCCATCAGCGTCAGAACGATCGAAGCGATCAGGATTGGCGCGATAAAGGCCGTGAGGCCGGAGGCGACGATGCGCGCCGTCTTCAGTACGCGATGGCCTTTCAGCGGCTTGTCTTCACGCGGCGCCAGCGCGAACTTGCACATGAACGCGAACACGCCAGCGATGGCGGCAACTGCGGCGCCAGCAACTGCGCCGGCGAACAAGGCGGCGACGCCTGAGAGCAGCGCGATCAGGCCGAGGATGCCGTGGCCCCGGTTCATCACGTACTTTACCAGCCGCTCGGCGCGCCCCGCGTCGAAGGTTGCGAACGCTGCTGGCGAGAGCACGAACGAGAAGAGCATGATCCAGCCCAGCGATGCGCCGGCGAGAACGATTGCGGTGGCTTGTGCGACTGCTTGCATCAGGCGCGCTTAACATGAGTCGGCGCGGCTCGTGCGTCGAACCGGTTGCGAACTAATTCACGTTAGCTGCAGCCTTCGACCAATTGAATGCTCGGGCCGCCAGCGTGGATCTGGCGGACGATGCCTTGCGCGTCGGTCTCGTAGACTATGCCGCGGGCGTTGGCGTCTTGCACATATTCGGTCGGGCGCAGATTGACCCACGCAGTTATGTATTCGGCCGGTAGGCCAATGTATTTGTGCGGCGTTGCGATGGCGTCGGCGCCGTAGGCGGCCTTGATGGCGGCGGCGCTATCGCCGAGGCCGAAGCCGCGGTCGGTCTTCAGAACATTGGTGCGCATGAGGGTGATGCGGCTGAGCACGCCGTTCTCGACCATCAGCAGCATGCCTTCAGGCGCGCGCTCAGGACGGAATTGTGTGCACACCGCCGGATCGGCGCCGCCAACGGCGTTCGGGTTCGCGTCAGGGCCGAGGGCGGCGGTGATCTCGGCCATGGTCATGCCGATGCGCAGCGGGCCCCAGCCATTGGCGGAGAGCGCGTTGGCGTCGATGGGTTGCTCGGCGGGCGCTGGCGCGGCTGGCGCGCTGGGCGCGGCCGGCGGCTCGGCGGTGCAGGCGGCGAAGGAGAGGGTGAGCGCGAGGGCGAGGATGCGTTTCATGCGGGGAGAGCTAGGACGAATTTGCGGCCGGGCTAGGGCTACCGCGCAAACTTGTGCAATGCAGCATCGCGCGGCGGCATTGCCCGGATGACGCGGCCGCTCCGTCTTGCTAGCGGTGTGGGAACCAGAGGGTTTTCATGACACATGCTGCAATCACGGGCTGGGGCAAATGCATGCCGTCGGCCGTGCTCACAAACGCCGATCTCTCGACCTTTCTCGACACCAATGACGAATGGATCGTCAGCCGAACAGGCATGAAGGAGCGGCGGGTCAGCCACGTTTCCGCGATCGAGATGGCCGTGGTGGCCTCGAAGCAAGCTTTGGCGTGCGCCGGCGTTGATGCCGCCGATGTCGATCTCATCGTTTACGGCAGTTGTTCGAGCGATGAGCTGGTGCCCAATTCGGCCAGCGGCGTGCAGACGGCGCTCGGCGCCACACGTGCGGCGTCGATGGACGTGAACACGGCCTGCACCAGCTTTCTCTACAGTTTGAGCACGGCGACTGCGATGATCCGCACCGGCGTGGTGAAGACCGCTCTTGTCATTGGCGTCGAGATCATTTCGCCGTTCATGGATTGGGACAATCGCAACGTCGCAGTTCTGTTCGGCGACGGCTGCGCGGCGGTCGTCGTGCAAGCGAGCGACAAGGAAGAAGGCGTGCTCGGCGAGCAGCTTGGCTGTTTGGCCGATGCGCGCCAGACATTGCGCGTGCGTGGCATGGGCACGGCGTACACCAATCGCGGCGTCACTTCAGGCGATACTGAATGGGATTTCGACGGGCCGGAAATTTTCAAGCGCGCGGTGAACGGCATGGTGCAGGCCAGCCAAGCGGTGATGAAAAAGTGCGGCGTGACGCCGGATGACATCGATCTCGTCGTCCCGCACCAAGCCAATCTGCGCATCATCGAAGCCGTGGTGAATCGCAGCGGCGTGCCGATGGATAAGGTGATGCTGACGGTCGAGCGCTATGGGAATATGAGCGCGGCGACTGTGCCTGTAGCGCTGGCCGAAGCCCTGGAAGAGGGCCGCATGAAGCCGGGTGCGTTGGTGCTGCTGCCGGCGTTCGGCGCGGGCCTCACCGTGTGCGCGCACTTGGTGCGCTGGGGTGATCGCGTGACCCCGCTCGGTGTGAGCGATGCGGCGCTCTCCAAGCCGAAGAAGAGCGCTCTCGAAATGGTGCAAGACATCCGCGCGCGCAAATCACGCGATGCATCGCACCCGGGTTTGCAGGGCGTCACGTTTATCGAGCAGATGTGAACTCACTCCGCCGCCATTGCCTTTGGCGCTTCTTGTGGGCCGCGGATGAGTTTGCCGGGGTGGACGCCGAGATAAGCGCCATCGCGGAAGGTGATCTGGCCCGACTTGATGGTGGCGACGTAGCCATCTGCTTTTTGCAGCAAGCGCTTGCCGCCAGCTGGGAGATCGAAGGCGAGCCACGGCTTGCCGAGTTTGATCTTGTCGAAATCGATGATGTTGATGTCGGCGAGATAGCCTGGTGCGATGAGGCCGCGATCGGTGAGGCCGTAAAGCACGGCTGTGTCGCGGGCTTGGCGTTTCACGGCGTTTTCAAGCGTGATGCGTTGGCCAGCGCGGTCGCGCACCCAGTGCTGCAGCATGAAGGTGGGCGAAGCTGCGTCGCAGATGGTGCCGCAATGGGCGCCGCCGTCGGAGAGTGAGTTCACGCAATCGTCGGCGGTTTGAAGCTTTTCGAGGAAGTTCAGATTGCCGTCGGCGTAGTTGAGGATCGGGAAGTAAATGAAGCCCGTCCCGTCATCCTGCATCAGGAGATCGTAGGCGTACTCTGCCGGCGATACGCCCGCGGCGGCGGCGCGCGCGGCGATGGTCTCATCTTGCTTGGGCTCGTAATTGAACGCCTCGCCCATTTCGTACTGCACGGACCAACCACTGGCGACGACCATCATCAATCCGATGAGGTCGCTCTGCGGGAAGACGCTGTCTTCGCTGATCATGCGTTGCTTGAAAGCCGGATCGCGCAGATGTGCGAGTTGTTCGTCCCAGCTTTTGTTCATGATTTCCGCCCAGGCGGGGCGGAAGCGGAAGGGATGGACGGTGCCGCGCCACGCCATGACGATGCCATTTCCGCGCAGCGCGATCTGCGCGACGATGTTTGCGCCCTTGGCGTTCTGCGCGCGCATTTCGCTGATCTGCTCATCCAGCGGCAGTTCCTTGGCAATCGATTGCAGCGCTGCGAAAGTCACGGGCAGCTTGGTTTCGCGGCTGAGTTCTCCCATCCATTCGAACTCGTTCCATTCGCGCTTCAGGTCCGACGCCATTTCGAAGACGCCGTAACCGACACGGCCCATGGCGCGGCCGATGCCGATCAGTTCTTCTTTCGTGGCGCTGGTGCCGGGCACTAATTCACCGTCGACGGATTTGTGCAGGATGGTGCGCGAGGTCGAGAAGCCGAGCGCGCCGGCGCGCAGGCCTTCTTCCACTAATTGCGACATGCGCGCGATTTCGTGTTCGGTCGGGGTGTCGTCGCGGGCGCCGCGATCGTCCATCACGTATGCGCGCACAGCGCCGTGCGGGACGTGCGTGCCGACATCGACGGTGCGCGGCAGGCGCTCGAGTTCATCGAGATATTCTGGGAAGCTCTCCCAATTCCAGCTCATGCCTTCGGCGAGCGCGGTGCCTGGGATATCCTCCACACCTTCCATCAAGCCGATAAGCCAATCGTGCTTGTCCGGTTTCGCAGGCGCAAAGCCGACGCCGCAATTGCCCATGACCACGGTGGTGACGCCGTGCCAGGACGACGGCGCCATCTCCTGATCCCAAGTGGCCTGGCCGTCATAATGCGTGTGAATGTCGACCCAGCCCGGCGCGACGATATTGCCGGCAGCGTCGATCTCTTCTTTGCCCTTTGGGAGATCGGGACCGATCGCGGTGATGAGGCCGCCATCGATGGCCACGTCGGCAACGAAGCGCGGCGCGCCTGAACCATCGACGATTGTGCCGTTGCGAATGACCAGATCGTGCATGGCCGCCTCCCGGATTTTATTTTCCGGTCAGCAAGCCACCATTGCCGCCCAAGCGCAATTCAAATGCGCGGCGTTACCTAGCGCCAAGGCCGGCGTGATCGGGTGATCACGCCGGATTCTCTCGGAGCTAGTTGGTTGCGGGCGGCGCTGCGGGTGCGGCGGCCGGGGCGCGCGGGCTCGCCGTCAGCGTGATTGTCACGCGGCGGTTGAGGCGATCTTCGGCGCCTTGCGGCACGTTTTCACCGGCCACGCCTATGGCAATTTCTTCCGACGGCACGCCGAGCGTGACCAACTGCGCTTGTACAGCGGCGGCGCGCTGGGTTGCGATTTGGCGGTTGCGCGCGGCTGAGCCGGTGGAATCGGTGTGGCCGGTCAGCGTGATTTGCGTCGCGCATTCGGCGCGGCGGGCGTTGGCGATGTCGCGCAGCGAAGTTTCACTATCGGCGTTCAGGCTTGTGGAACCGAGGTCAAAATAAACGACGCCGGTTGCGCCGACGCATTGGACGGCAGGAGGCGTCGTGGGCGCGGTTGCGGCTGAAGGCGCTTGTTCAGTGGCGGCAGGCGCAGTGGTTTGCGCGATTGCCGTTCCAGCAAAAAGCGAAACGGCGCAAACGCTCAAAAGCAAAGTACGCATAATGTGAGGCTCCATTTTGATCTCGCGAACAACGACCTTGTTTGATCGGTTGTTCCGCGGCGTGGAGCGATGCGTTCGTTGCTGCGCGTGAGCCGTTGATTGCGCGCGCTTATATTGCGCGGGACCGCGCTTAGCTCGCCGCGCGTGTCGTGTCGGTTGCTGGTTGTTCCAGCTCTTCTTCGACCATGCGGGCGATGTCTTGCAACATTTTGAGCTGAGCGGGACTGATGGTGCGCGGGCGATGATCGACGATGCAAAGCGCGCCGACGCGGGCGCCGTTGGCGAGCTTCAGCGGAATGCCAGCGTAAAAGCGCACGTGCGGATCGCCGATGACAGCGGGGTTCTCGGCGAAACGGTCATCGCTAAGCGCGTCGGTAACGACAAGCGGCGCATCATCGAGGATCGCATGTGAGCAAAAGCCGATGTCGCGCGGAGTTTCGCTGAAATCGAAACCCAAATGCGATTTGAACCATTGCCGGTCGCGATCGACTAAGGTCACCAGTGCAATCGGCGCGTCGAGCGCCGCGGCGGCGATACGGGTGTGACGATCGAAGCGCTCTTCGGCCTCGGTATCCAAAAGGCCGAGGCTGCGCACGGCTTCAAGCCGCGCCTCCTCGTTGATCGGCAGCACCGCTTTGCGCCAGCGCAACATCGAACGCATCAGCCAAGCGCGCATGCGCGAGCGCGCGTACTGGATGCTAAACGGGCGTGTCAGCCAATCGGTGACGCCTGCGGCTTCGCCGCGCTCCGGATCGACATTGGCTTGATCGGTGACGACGATGATTGGAATTTGCCGGTCGATTTCAGACTGAGACGCGCGCAGTTCGCGGCTGAGTTCGATCGGGTCGATGCCGGGGATGTCGTCGCCGATAAAGATGAGCGAGGGGTTGCCGCCCTGCGCTGTGATCTTCAGGGCTTCGGGCGAAAGCTCAGACCAGTTTGGGATGCCGTCGGCCTTAGCCGCAGCTGCGAGCATCGCGCACTCGGCTTCGCCGACGCCGCTAATAAGCACCAATTCTTCTTCGATGTCGCCACCCGGTTTGACCAAGCTCGACGGCAGGAAGGGCACCGACCGCGCATCATCCGCCGCGCCGCGCAGTTCGATGGTTTGGCCTTCTGCAGCGGCGGTGATGATGAGGTCTGAGCCAGCATCTTCGGCGCGCTCGCGCGCAGCGGCGAGGAGCCCTTCCACGGCATCGTCATTCCTGGATGGGTCGTGGTGGAAAAGCGCGACTTGGCGAACATTGGCGGCGATCGCAACGTCGACCACGTATTCGATCGTGCTGTGACCCCAGCCGATTTTCGCGGGATATTCGGCGGCGGTGTATTGCGCGTCGTGAATGACGAGATCGGCGTCGCGCAGGAATTCGACGTGATCGATATCGCCGCCTTCGGCGCCGTTGCAGCAGCCTTGGCCGGCGTCGGCGTTGTTGGGTTCGTGATCGGTGGCGTAGACGGCGGTCGCGCCATCAGCCTCGATGCGATAGCCGACGGTAAGCGCCGGGTGATTGAGATATTGCGTCTTGATGCGCACGTCATCGATGCTGAAGCCGCCTTCGACGACGTCGTGATAATGGATCTCCGCCGCAAACGCGTTCAGCGCGACCGGGAAATAATCGTACTCCATTTGCTTGGCCAGCACTTCGCGCATCGATTGGCCGATGCCGCGCGGCCCGTAAATGTGCCAGACATTGCCCGGCACGAAGAGCGGCGCGAAGAATGGCAGCCCCTGAATGTGATCCCAGTGCGTGTGCGAAATCAGGATGTGGCCCGAGCAGGGGCCTTGCAGAGTCTGGCCGAGTGCGTGCGCACCAGTGCCGCAATCGAGCAAGATAAGAGCGCCGGAGTCAGAGCGGACCTCCACGCAGGACGTGTTGCCGCCATAGCGTAACGTCGCCGGACCCGGTGTCGCGATCGAGCCTCTCGTGCCCCAGTATCGAACTCGCATGTCAACGCACCCTGATGAGGGCTCAATGTGCGGCGAGGGCGCCTAAACGGCAAGTGCTGGGCGACGAATGAAGCGCTGACATTACCTTAGTCGCGCAGCTTCGCCATGATGACGCTGTCGCGAATGCCGAGATGGGTTTTCCAATTGCCGCGCAACAAGCCCTCGCGCTGGAAGCCGGCGCGCAGGAAGAGGCTGATCGAGCTTAGATTATCCGGATCGATGTCTGCAGCGATGCGGTGGAGGCCGAGTGGGCCGAAGCCGTGTTCGACGACGAGGTTCAGCGCTTTCGAGGCAAGGCCGCGGCCGGTGGCTTCGCGGCGCATGATGATGCCGATTTCGCCGACGCCGTCGCGCTCGCTGAAAAGCCCGATGCGGCCGAGCGCCTCGCCGCCGCTCTCGGTGATCGCCCAAACGTGCGCACCGGGCAGGGCGAGCGTGTCGGCGATGTAGTCGCGGGTTTGCGCGACGCTTTTGTGCGCGGGGCTCGACCAATAATGGTGCGTTTCCTCATCGCTGTGCGCTGCGTAGAGCGCATCGGCGTCGGCGAGTTCGAGCGGGCGTAGGACAACGCCGGAGGATTCGAGCCGCGGGGTTTTCATATTCCCTCCCCGCAAGGGGAGGGTGTCACGCGCAGCGTGACGGGAGGGACGGCAGCGCCAGCGCCTGCACGTGAAGCGCCATCACCCCACCCGTCGCGAAGCAAGCTTCGCGACACCCTCCCCCGAAGGGGAGGGAATGCGCCGACGCGTGTCACGGCGCCGCTTCCGCCTTCAAGCGTTCGCTGGCGCGCTGCTTGACGCTTTCGCTGCGCAGCTGGCCGCAGGCGGCGAGGATGTCGCGGCCGCGCGGGGTGCGGATGGGCGAGGAGTAGCCGGCGCGGTTCAAGACTTCGGCGAACGTTTCGATCGTTTCCCAGTCCGAGCACTCGTAGTTCGTGCCGGGCCACGGATTGAACGGGATGAGATTGATCTTCGCCGGGATGCCGGCCAGCAGCTTCACCAGGGCCTTAGCTTCCGGCAGCGAGTCGTTGACGCCTTTCAGCATCACGTATTCGAACGTGACGCGCTTGGCGTTGTTGAGCCCCGGATATTCGCGGATGGCGGCGAACAATTCTTCGAGATTGTATTTCTTGTTCAGCGGCACGAGCTGATTGCGCAGCTCATCATTGGTGGCGTGCAGCGAGATCGCGAGCATGGCGCCGGTGCGGTCGCCCAACTCCTTTATGCGCGGTGCGACGCCGGCGGTGCTAACGGTGATGCGGCGGCGGCCGATGGAGATGCCGTCGCCATCCGAGATGATCGCGATGGCGGTGTCGACATGGTCGAGATTGTAGAGCGGCTCACCCATGCCCATGAACACGATGTTGGTGAGCTGGCGGTCGCCGTCGTTGAGCGGGCGCTCCGCGGTTGGCCATTCGTCCAGCGCGTCGCGCGCGATCATCACTTGTGTGACGATCTCGGCGGCGGTGAGATTGCGGACGAGCTTCTGCGTGCCGGTGTGGCAGAAGGTGCAGTTCAGCGTGCAGCCGACTTGGCTTGAAACGCAAAGCGCGCCGGCTTTGCCGACGCCGGGGATGAACACCGCTTCCGCTTCGATGCCGGGGCCGAGGCGGATCAGCCATTTGCGTGTGCCGTCTTGGCTAATCTGCTGGGTGACGATTTCGGGACGCGCCAACGTGTAGTGCTCGGCCAGCGTGGCGCGCAGCTCCTTAGCGACGTTGGTCATCGCGCCAAAATCAGTGACGCCGTAGTGATAAATCCAGCGCCAGAGCTGCTCGGCGCGCATCTTGGCCTTCTTCGGCTCAACGCCGACGGCGACAAGCTTTTCGGCCAACTCCGGTTTGGAGAGGCCAGCGAGGGAGGGGAGAGCTGCGGTCACGCCCGGTTTATGGGCACGCTTCGCAGGCGCCGCAATCCCCAACACCGCATAGGACGCCGCCAATGGGCGCGGTTCCGCATCTTCGTTGACGCAGCCGCCGGCTCACTTGAAAGTCCAAGGCCTCAGCCAAGAGGCGGAGGGAGGCAAGCATATGCAAGACTATTCTGGTGGTGATCCGACAGCCGCAATCGCCGCAATGAGCGGCCTGATGGGCATCTTCCTGCTCGTCGGTTTAGCCATGCTGGTGCTCTTCATTGTGTTTTGGTGGAAGATCTTTTCGAAGGCTGGTTATAGCGGCGCGTTATCTTTGATCTTTCTTGCCTCGATCATTCCGCTCATTGGATGGGTGGTGCCGATCGCTCTCATCGGTTGGTTCGCGTTCGCCGAATGGCCAGCGCTGAAGAACCGAGGCGGGACGCCGCCCGTCAGCTGAATTCGGCATTTGTAATTTTGAAGCGCCGCGCTCATCGCGCGGCGCTTCTTTATTGATCGCTCGGCGGGCGTTTAGGCAGCTTCAGCCGCGCTTCGCGGAAAGTGATGAACAACGTCGAGGCGATGACGATCGCTGCCCCGGCCATGGCCAGCGGGTCGGGCACGTCCTGGAACAGTACAAAGCCGACGATGAGCGCGAACAGCAGCCGGCTGTAGTCGATTGGCGCCATCGCGGTCGTATCGCCGATCGCCATGCCCTTGATGTAGCAGCTTTGTGCGACGAGGCCGGCGACGCCCATGATCGAGAGCAGCGCGAGGTCCGGCCATGTCGGCCATTGCCACTCGAACGCAGCGACCGGCGCTGCGAGCAGGAGGCCGAGCACCGCACTCCACGTGGTGAGCACCAGCACGCTATTGTCGCGCGTCATGATCTTCATGCCGGTGATAGTGGTGGCGAACAGAGCAGCGGAGGCGAGCGCTGCTAGGGCGGGCAAGCTGCCGTGGCCGCTCATGGTTGGCTGCAGGATCAGCAGCACGCCGAGGAAGCCGACGATTGTAGCCCCAAGCCGCCACGGGCCGATGCTTTCGCGCAGCACCAGCACCGCGAGCGGCACGATCCAGAGCGTGCGCGTAAATGAAAGCGCGTTGGCCTCGGCGAGTGGCAATTCCTGATATGCGTAGAACGCAAGAATGACCGAGAAGGTGCCGACCAGCGCGCGGTAGATCATGATCCCGGGGCGGGTGGTGCTGAATGCCGCGCGCGGATCGCGCGCAATGATCGGCAGCAGTACGATCACGGCGGCGGCTTGTCGGTAGAAGGTTTGCAGCGCGGGGGAGTAGCCGTCGCCCAGATATTTCACGAGCGTCGTCATCAGCGTGAACGCAGCGGCGGAGCCGAGCATCCACAGCGCGCCGCGTACATTGCGCGAAAGTCCAGATCCGCCGGGCTGGCTCACTTCTTCGGCTTGAGCCGTTCGCTCATCTCTGGCGGCGGGCCGCCGGGCATGATTGGGCGCGCGGGATAGCCGCCATGCGCGAGCAGGCGGTCGTACATCACCAGTGCGCCGGCGAGGCCGACATTGACGCAAAACTTGGTCGGGATTTTCACGACGTGCTGGCAGCGCGAAAGCAGTTCAGGACTGATCGAGCCACGCTCGCGGCCAAGCACATAGGCAGCGGCTTGCGGATGCTGGAAGCGTGGCAGCTCAACCGCGTCATCCGTGAGCTCGACGCCGACGAGCGCACAACCTTTCGGCAAGCGCATTTCATCCACGCTGTTCCACGGATAGTAAGGCACGTGCTTGAAACTGCGCGAGGTGTCCGCGTTGTAGGCTTCACGTACTTTCGGGTGGGCGTTGACGGTGAAGAAGAAGCTCGCGCCGAACGCATGCGCGGTGCGCATGAGCGCGCCGACGTTCATCGCCTTGGAAATATCCTCGGCGCCAATGCCGAAATAGCCGCGCATTACCAGAGATCCGGCCACCAATCGCCGCCGCGGCGCCGGCAGTTTTCATACGGGCCGCCATTCGCGCCGCTCAGCGTAGCGCGGCCGCCGGCCTCGGTGAGCGTGATCGCGCCGTTGGAATAGGAGCGGCCGCTCTCGGTCGCCACGGGCGCAAGTCGGTTGGTTTCACCGCCAGCGTAGACTTCAACGGAATCGCCCACGGTGCGCAGGCTAAAGCTATTGTCGTTCGCGCACGACCAGCTGAGCCGCTCACCCTGCGACAAGTCTCGCGCGCTCTGGCAGGCGCCGAGCGCGAGCAGGCAAGCGCCAAGGATTAGGGATCGCATCATATCGCTCAGCTCCGGCGGCAGTTTGTGTACGGGCCGCCAGCTGCGCCGTTGAGCGTGCCGTTGTCGGCGTAGGAGACTTGGCCGTTGCTGTAGCCGCTGCCGGAGGCTGCAAGCGTATAGAGCTGCCCGCCTGCGAAGATTTCCGCTGCGCCAGCATTGGTGATGCGTACAGAGTACGCGGCGCCGCCGTCGCAACGCCAATCGGTGCGTGGGCCGCCGGTTTGCGCGGTGGTGCCGCAGGCGGCAAGCGCGGCGACGAGGGCGAGTGCGAGCAACTTCTTCATCGGATCACCTTTGCTAGAATGTTTTCACTTCGCGTAGCCCGCGCGCATTGGCGAGACCGCGTTTCATGCCTTGGCTTGCGAACGGCGCGGCGACGTTGCCGTGTTTATCGACGGCGATCAGCCCGCCATAGCCGCCGAGCTTGCGCACATCTTCGATCACGCCGGCCGCTGCTTGTTCGAGAGTTTGGCCAGCATAGGCGATGCGCGCCGAGACATCCGCCGCCGCATTCACGCGCATGAAGTATTCGCCGAGCCCGGTGCAAGAAACGGCCGCGCGCTCATCGGCCCAGCAGCCGGCGCCGATGATCGGCGTGTCGCCAACGCGGCCGGGCATTTTGCCGTGCAGGCCGCCCGTGGATGTGGCGGCGGCGAGGTTACCGTTGGTGTCTAACGCGACCGCGCCGATCGTGCCGCCGCCGGGGAGGCCGCTCTCGGCCGGGACGTAATAAGTTTTCGGATCTTCGACTTTCTCGAAGCCTTCGTTCGACGCAAATTGCGCAGCGCCGTCGCCGACGAGAAGGACGTGTGAGGTTTTCTCCATCACGCCGCGCGCAACGCGCACCGGCGAGATGAAGCCGCGCAGCGCCGCAACAGCGCCCGCCGCACGCGTGGCGCCATCCATGAGCGAGGCATCGAGTTCGACAACACCATCGGCGTTCGGCGCAGCGCCCTTGCCAGCGACATGCAAACCGCTGGCTTCCAGCGCGCCGGCCATGGCGGTGACGACATCAAGCGCGCTCATGCCTTTGGCCAGCATCGCCGAGCCGCGGTCGAGCAGCGCGGCCATGTGCTCTTCTTCGCGCTGGTAAGCGCGTTCGGCGATGGCGCCGGCGCCGCCATGAAGGGCAATCGCCCAGGTCGAAGTCATGGGCGGCTTATACCTAGATTTGCCGCGGTTTCACCTAGGCGTTTGTTCCGTCGGTGTGACCTCTGCGCCGCCGCGCCGGCCGAACATGCCTTGCCGCCAGCCGACATAGAGCGCGATCAGGGTGGCGGTGGGGATAAAGCCGTCGGCCTGATCGGTGACGTCGATCAGCTCCCACGCGTTCACGAGGCCAGCCGGCCCCCAGAGTGCGAACAGAACGATGGTGCCGATACCGTCGGTCACCGTGCCGAAGATCGGGATGCGCCCCAGAGTAAAGTCGGCGATGTCGATGACGATCGAGAGCGCTAAGCGCCAGTAAAAGCCGGTGCGGGTCATGGGCGCTCCCTTCGCGGCACGTTGCCGTGGGCGAGAGAATGCCCGAAAGAAGAGGGCGAAGCCAAGTCGAGGACGAACATGAAAGCGCTGCTCAGCACCAAAATCGGACCGCCGGAAGAGTTGGAGTTCGCCGACGCGCCGGACCCGGTCGCTGGCGAAGGCGAGGTGGTGGTTGCGGTGAAGGCCGCGGGCGTGAACTTTCCCGACGCGCTGATCATCGAGGATAAATATCAGTTCAAGCCGGAGCGCCCATTTGCGCCAGGCGGCGAAGTCGCGGGCGTGGTGGAGAGCGTTGGCCCGGGCGTCTCGCACGTAAAGGTCGGCCAGCGCGTGATCGGTTCGTCCGGCTGGGGCGGCTACGCGGAAAAGATCAAGCTGCCGGCGGCGCGGATCATGCCGATTCCGGATGCGATGCCGTTCGATGAAGCGAGCGCGTTCATTCTGACGTACGGCACATCTTATTACGCCTTGAAAGACCGCGGCCACCTGAAGGCCGGTGAGACGGTGCTCATCCTTGGCGCAGCCGGTGGTGTTGGCGTCGCGGCGATCGAATTGGCCAAAGCGATGGGCGCGCGCGTCGTTGGCGCGGTGTCGAGCGAAGCCAAAGCCGCGTTTGCGATGGAAGCCGGCGCGGACGCGACGGTGATCTATCCGCCCGGCGCGTTCGCGAAAGATCAGAGCAAGGCGTTGTCCGAAAGCTTCAAGCAAGTCACGGGCGGCGGCGCCGACGTGATCTATGACGCTGTCGGCGGCGATTATTGCGAGCCGGCGTTGCGGGCAATGAATTGGAACGGGCGCTATCTCGTGATCGGCTTTCCGGCAGGCATCCCAACACCGCCGCTTAATCTGACACTGCTCAAGAGCTCGTCGATCGTCGGTGTGTTCTGGGGCGCGAGCGTTGCGCGCGAGCCGAAGTTGCACGAGGGCAATGTGCGCGATCTCTTCGCGCTTTATGCCGAAGGCAAAATTCGCCCGCGTATCTCCGCGCACTATCCGCTGAAGGACGGCGGCAAGGCGATCCGGGCGCTGATGGACCGCAGCGCGACCGGGAAACTTGTTGTGACAATGGACTAGCGGCCGGACTGGCATGCCGGGCCGGGCGTGATGTTTGTCACCTGCCAGGACTGACCGAGCGCACTGCCGCTGTGCGCGCTGTTGCATCATTTTGTTGATGTGACTGGTTTGGAGCCGCGCCGCGGCGTGTGGAGGGTGTGATGAAGAGACGTGGCTTTATGGTGCTGGCCGCCGCTTTGATGGCGTCCGCTTGCGCGTCCGCGCCTGAGGCGCCGAGGCAGAGCTTCACGTCCGACCGTATCAGCGTGGTGACGCGCGGTAGCGGGCCGGACGTGATCTTCATTCCGGGCCTCAGTTCACACCGCGATCTGTGGGCGGAGACGGCCGATGCGCTGGATGATCGCTACACCGTGCATCTTGTGCAGCTGAATGGCTTTGGCGGCTTCCCGGCAGCGGGCAATGCTGAGGGTCCGGTCGCGGCGCCGGTGGCCGAAGAGATCGCGCGCTATATCGCAGAGCAGGGGCTCGAGCGCCCTGCGGTGATCGGCCACTCGATGGGCGGCACCATGGGCATGATGCTGGCGGCGCGTCATCCGAACAGCGTCGGCAAGTTGATGGTTGTCGACATGATTCCATGGATGGGCGCTATGTTCGGCCCGCCGGGCGCGACTGCGGAAAGTGTGCGGCCGGTGGCGGACCAAGTGCGCGCCGGCATGATGGCCGCGCCTGCGGATCAGACGTCGGTGGCGGAAGCGGCCATCGCAACGATGATCCGCACCGAAAGCGCACGCGCCCAGCATGTCGAATATTCGCGCCTCAGCGATCGCGCGACTTCGGCGAATGCGTTTCACGAACTGATCGTCACCGATCTGCGCCCTGAACTAGCGAACATCACGGCGCCCACGACGGTGTTGTTCGTGATCCCGCCGAACGCGCCGATCACGCCGGAGCAATATGAAGGCTACGTGCGTATCTCGTACGCGACCCTGCCGAATGCGCGGATCGTGAAAGTGGATGACGCCTGGCATTTCATCATGATCGATCAGCGCGAGCGCTTTATCCGCGATGTTGAGGCGTTTTTGGCGGAGTAGCTCCGTTACCCCCTCCTCTGCAACGGAGGAGGGGAGCGCTAGCGCTTCTGAAATCCCGCCAGCACTTCGCACACCCAGCGCGCTGCTGTGAGTGCGCTAATGGCGGCGACATCGAGTGAAGGGTCGAACTCGGTGAGATCGATGCTGCGCACCTTCGGATGCGCGGAGATCACGCGTGTGGCGTTGAAAAAGTCCTGAACCGCAACGCCGCCGGGGCGCGCGCCCGGCGCGCCGGGCATGGCGCTGCGCTCGACCACATCAATATCGAAATCGACGTGGATGACATCGCAGCGTGAGGCGAGCATCGCCAGCGCGTGCTCGGCGATTGCGGCGAGACCCTCGGCTTTGCACGCGGCGGCGGTGGCGACGGTGATGCCGGCGGCTTTGGCTTTGTCGTGCGCCTTCTTTGTGTTGGCGAAGGGGAGCAGCCCCAGCTGCGCGATATGCGCTCCAGGCAAGCCATCTTCGAGCAAAGCTTGAATTGGATTGCCGTTGGTGAGGCCGCAATCGGTGTCGCGAAGATCGAAGTGCGCGTCGAGCGTCAGCACACCGACGCGCTGTAGCGTTGGGTCGAGCGCGTGCACGCAGGGGCGCGTGACAGCGTTATTGCCGCCGAGCACGATGGTGAGTTCGTGTTGCTGTGTGATCGGGCCGATCCGTTCGATCATCGGCGCGAGCGAGTCGGCCGGCTGCAGTTCCTCAAGGCCGATGTCGCCGTCATCGAAGATGCGCAGTGTTGAGAGATCGGTTCCAGTTTCTAGATCATAGACGCTCATCCGCTTCATCGCGGCGCGCACCGTTTCGGGTGCTAGATCGCAGCGGCCCGGCGTGATCGAGCCCAACCCTAACGGTGCGCCGATGAGTGCGACGGGCGCGCCGGCGTCCTGCGTCAGCAGATCGGCGGCGGAAAACCAGGAGCGGCAATCGGAATCGGTCATGCAGGATTTATGGACCGCCGGCGTCTCGCCTGCCAGCACCGGCGTTTGCCGGCGGGACGGCGGCGGTCCATAAAAGATTCATGTGGGACACGCTTTGGGTTGATACGAACCTCGCCACCATGACGCCCGGCGGCAAGCCGTACGGCGAGATTCAGCGCGGCGCGGTGGCTGCGAAGGACGGCAAAATTGCGTGGGTTGGCTTCGCGGCCGACCTGCCGGGACACGCCGTCGATCTCGCGCACGAAGTCCGGCGCTGCGACAATGCCTGGATCACGCCTGGCTTGGTCGATTGCCACACTCACCTGGTGTTCGGCGGCGACCGGGCGCGCGAGTTCGAGATGCGCTTGCAGGGTAAAAGTTATGAGGAGATCGCACGCGCGGGCGGCGGCATTGTTTCCACCGTGGCCGCGACGCGGGCGGCCTCGCGCGAGGAGTTGGTTGCAAGCGCGGCGAAGCGGCTTTCGGGGCTGACGCGCGAAGGCGTGACGACTGTTGAGATTAAATCCGGCTATGGGCTCGATCTCGAAAACGAGATCAAGATGCTCGAGGCGGCGGGTGAACTCGGCGCCCGCAGCGATGTACGCGTGAAGCGCACGTTCCTCGGCCTGCACGCGCTGCCGCCGGAGTTCAAGGATGATCGCGCCGCATACGTGCAGCTCGTCGCCGACGTGATGATCCCAGCGATTGCGTCCGAAGGGCTGGCGGATGCCGTCGATGCATTCTGCGAAAACATTGGCTTTACGGCGGAGGAGGTGGATTACGTGTTCTCCGCCGCGGTTGCGAATGGCCTAGCGGTGAAACTGCATGCCGAGCAGCTCAGCAATCAGAACGGCGCAGCTTTGGCGGCGCGGTATCAGGCTCTCTCGGCTGATCACTTAGAGTATCTCGATGATTCCGGCATCGCGGCGATGGCGGCAGCGGGCACGGTTGCCGTGCTGCTGCCGGGCGCGTTTTATTTTCTGCGCGAAACGCAATTGCCGCCGATCGCGGCGATGCGGGCAGCGGGCGTGCATATGGCGGTCGCCAGCGATTGCAATCCGGGCACCTCGCCAATGACGTCGCCGCTGGCGGCGCTCAACATGGCGTGCACCTTGTTTCGGCTGACGCCGGAAGAGGCGCTAGCCGGCATCACGCGCGAAGGCGCGCGGGCTCTTGGTATTTTGGACGATGTCGGCACGCTCGAAGTCGGCAAGGCCTGCGATCTCGCCGTATGGGACGTGAAGTCGCCTGCGGAGCTGAGCTACTGGCTGGGCGCGCCGCTGTTGCGTGAACGCGTGTTTGCAGGGCGCGTTGTCTGAGCTAGAACGCTCGAAATTTTCCGGAGCTTTCTCATGGATCCCCGTCACGATGCATCGCGCGTGATCCGCGCGCCGCGTGGAAACGACCGCACGTGCAAGAGCTGGCTGACGGAAGCGGCGCTGCGCATGCTGATGAACAATCTCGATCCCGATGTGGCGGAGCATCCGGAAGAGTTGGTCGTGTACGGCGGCATCGGCCGCGCGGCGCGCGATTGGAAGAGCTACGATAAGATCGTTGAGACGCTGCGCCGTCTGGAAGAAGACGAAACGCTGCTGATCCAGAGCGGCAAGCCTGTCGGCGTGTTCAAGACGCATGCGGATGCGCCGCGCGTTTTGTTGGCGAACTCCAATCTCGTGCCGAAATGGGCGACGTGGGAGCATTTCGACGAACTCGATCGCAAAGGCCTGATGATGTACGGCCAGATGACGGCCGGCTCTTGGATTTACATCGGTACGCAAGGCATCGTTCAGGGCACCTACGAGACCTTCGCCGAAATGGGCCGCAAGCATTTTGGCGGCGACTGGACCGGCAAGTGGATTCTGACGGCCGGCCTCGGCGGCATGGGCGGCGCGCAGCCGCTGGCGGCAGTGATGGCGGGCGCCTGCTGCTTGGCGATCGAATGCCAGAGCGATCGCATCGATAAGCGTCTGCAGACGCGCTATTTGGACAAACGCGCCGAAACGCTCGATCAAGCGATGGCGATGATCAACGAGGCGTGTGCGAAGGGCGAAGCGATCTCAGTTGGCTTGCTTGGCAACGCGGCGGAGATTTTGCCTGAGATGGTCAAACGCGGCATTCGCCCCGACGCGGTGACGGATCAGACTTCGGCGCATGACACTGTGAACGGATATCTTCCCGCCGGTTGGAGCGTCGAGCGCTGGAACCAAACGCGCGTGCAGAATCCGGAAGCGGTGCGCGAAGCGGCGTCTGCGTCGATCGTGGTGCATGTGAAAGCGATGCTCGACTTCCACAATATGGGCATCCCCACAGTCGATTACGGCAACAACATTCGCCAGGTGGCGAAGGATAACGGCGTTGAGAATGCGTTCGCGTATCCGGGATTTGTACCGGCGTACGTGCGACCGTTGTTTTGTCGCGGGGTCGGGCCGTTTCGCTGGGCGGCGCTCACGGGAAATCCGGATGACATCGCCAAGACCGACGCCAAGGTTAAGGAGCTGATCCCGAACGACGCGCATCTGCATCGCTGGCTCGACATGGCGAAGGAGCGGATCGCGTTCCAAGGTTTGCCGGCGCGGATTTGTTGGGTGGGCTTGGGCCAGCGCCATCGCTTGGGTCTCGCATTCAATGAAATGGTCGCGCGCGGCGAGATCGGGCCGTTGGTGATCGGGCGCGATCATTTGGATTCGGGCTCAGTCGCGTCGCCGAACCGCGAAACCGAAAAAATGCGCGATGGCAGCGACGCAGTCAGCGACTGGCCGTTGCTCAACGCTTTGCTCAACACTGCAGGCGGCGCGACTTGGGTGTCGCTGCATCATGGCGGCGGGGTCGGCATGGGTTATTCGCAGCATTCGGGGGTTGTTATCGTGTGCGATGGCACCGAAGCGGCATCGAAACGCATCGCGCGCGTGCTTTGGAATGATCCAGGCACAGGCGTGATGCGTCACGCCGACGCCGGCTACGAAGACGCGATCCAATGCGCGAAAGAGCAAGGGCTGGATTTGCCGTCGATCGCCTAGCAGCCCATCGGGTCCATCATCCAACCGAGTAGCGCATCATCCGCGCCGCGCACTTCCGGCGCGTCGTAACATAGGCCGCCCGGATTCTCGCCCGGGCCACGGACGAAGAGCGCCGCGTGTTCCGTCGCGATCGCGAGCGTCTCACTGCGAGGGCCAAAGCTGATGACTTCCGGCGTATTGCCAGGCGCTACGGCGCAGTCGAACGCATCGCCCCCACTGAGCCGAACGAGCATGTTTCCGTCGGCTTGCCGCCCCGCATATGTGACCCAGCGCGTCTGCGGCGAGCGCGCTATGCAAGCGTCGATCTGAGGCATCAGCGCGATGAGTTGATGGTCCCAGCGCATCGCCGCGCAACCGGGATAGGCTTGGCCGCCATAGCTCACCGTCGCGCGCATCGGATAGGGAACGCCGTCCATCGTGCAGTTTGTCTCGACCAGATCGAGCGTGATCTCGCCCGCCATCAGACGATAGCCGCTCTGCGTTGTTTGCGGCGGCGTCCAAGCACCGGATGCCTCCACAGCGCCGTCATCGACGCTGAACGACACGGCCAACAGATCGGGATCCGCTGTGAGCGTCCAGTTATTGCCGAGGCCGAGGACCACGCCATAGGGCAGCGCGCGCTCATTTGGATCCGGCACATCATCAGAGCTTTCAGTGCTTGGCCCGCAAGCCACGAGCAGACACGCCGCCGCCAAGATCATCGCCCGCATCGCACTCTCCTCAGCTCGCAAACACCAGCGCCACCACGCCCCACACGATCAGAACTTGCGCGGTCGCATAAGTCCACCACACCACCGGCCCGGTCCAGCGTCGCGCTGGCGAATCTGGCTTCAAACGAAACAGCTCCGCCGCCAGCACGAAATCGCTGACGAGAAAACTCACGGCCCCAATCGTGGCGGGCCAGCCTGGCCAAGGCAGCCACATCGCGGTGACGCCCATGAGTGTGATCGCGAGCGCGTAGGGGATCACGGCGAGGGCCATCCAGCCCAGCTTCGGCGCCATCCACACGAGAAAGCCGAGCGATGTCGCGATGACCAGCGCCATCCCAACGTAACGCGGCAGTAGCGGAGAATTGTCGCCCGAGAAAAACCAGAGGAAGAAGAAGATCAGCACGTAAGCGAGCTGCGCGATCAGGAAAGAGAGGATGCCGAGCGGCAGCATCCATTTCTTGTCGAACGCCAGGAAGAAATCGCCGAACGCGGATGCAACGATTGCGACGATCAGCGGGAAGGGCGCCCCGGCGATGATCAGCGCGGCGGCGATGAAGCCGAGAAAGCCCGTCTTCACCAGCGCGCGCGGCCAGCTTGGCGGCCGGCGCAAATAGTATGTCCCGTACGTGATCGCGGCGGCGACACCGAGCGCGGCGCAAATCCAGAACGCCGGACCTAGCGTCATCGCCCCCATTTTTTCCGCCCCCATTCTGCCACGGTTCAGCTAGGCGTGTTACAGCAGAGTCAGGGACGGGAGGATAGCGGATGGCTGGGGGCTTCTGGCGTTTTCGGATGATGATGGCTGCTTCGGTGGTCGCGCTGGTGGCGGCATGCGCCACGGCGCCGACGCTGGAGGAGCTCGACGCGCGCGCGTGGGCGCAAGCGCAGCAGGCGGACTCGCCGCAGCTCTATCAATCCTATCTCGGGCAGTATCCGAACGGGTTGTTCGCTGGGCAGGCGCGTTCGCGTCTGGAAGCGCTGGCGGTTGAAGAGCGCGAAGCGTGGGCGCAGGCGCGCCGCATCGACACCGAGTTCGCGTATCAGGACTATGTCACCCGCTATAACTGGTCCGGCAATGTTGTCGAAGCAGTGAGGCGGCGCGATATTCTGGCGGCACCGCGGCTCGCGGCGGAAGAGCGCGCGGCTTGGGAAGAGGCCGTCGGGTTTGACCGCATCGAGCATTATGAAGCGTTCTTGCAGCGCTGGCCGGGCGGGGCTCACGCCGAGGACGCGCGCCAGCGGCTTGCCTATCTGTGGAACACGGACGAAGGCGCCTGGGTGCGCACGCGGCGGCTGAACTCGCCGGGTGCTTATGCAGACTTTATCTACGCTTATCCGCGTTCGCCGTACGCGACGGAAGCGCGCGCCGCGCTCGATCAGTTCCGGCGCGAAGACGATTACGCCTGGAACAATGCGCGGCGTCGCCACAACATCCGCGAGTACGAGCGTTATCTGCGCGATTATCCCGATGGTGCGCATCGCCGCGATGCGGAGCGCGCGGTGTATCAAATCCGCGCCGAGGATCGCACCGCTTGGGATCGTGCAGCACGGCGCGATACCATCGATGCTTACGATTTATATCTCAGCACGCAGCAAGACGGCGATTATCGCGACGAGGCGCAGCGGCGCATCCGCCAGTTGCGCGATGCGCAATCGTATCCGCCGCCGCAGCCGCCGCCGGTCGTGTCGCCCCCGGTGACGCCGCCGCCGCCTGTGACGCCGCCGCGTCCGCCGCGCCCGCCCGTGGTGCGCCCGCCGCCAGTTGTGTCTCCGCCAGTGACGCCGCCTGCGCCGCCGGTGACGCCACCACCACCACCGCCGCCGCTGGTGACACCGCCGCCGCCACCTCCGGTCGCGCCACCACCGCCACCACCGCCTCCACCGCCTCCACCGCCGGCGCCGACAGAGGAAGAGGGCGAGCAACCGCAGCGGCCAAGCGGCCTGCTCAATCCGAACTGACGTTGCGTACGTTTGCGTTCGCGCGCGCGCCCGCTAAAACGCGGGCCGCGCCTACGCACGCGCGCAATGGAGGAAATCATGCGTCTCTCGTCGGATATTGCGGCGGTCGTCACTGGCGGCGCGTCGGGCTTGGGCCGGGCGACGGTTGAGAAGTTGCGCGCCGAGGGCGTGAAAGTTGCGATCTTCGATCGTGACGAGGATCGCGGCGTCGTAACAGCCAAGGAACTTGGCGCGACGTTCTGCAAAGTCGATGTGACCAGCGACGATAGCGTCGCCGCCGGCTTCGAGGCGGCGCGCAGCGCCAACGGCCAGGAGCGTATCCTGGTCGCCTGCGCCGGCATTGGCTCAGCCGCCAAGACCGCCAGCCGCTCGCGCGAGAGCGGCGAGATCAAGCATTTCCCGCTCGAGATCTTCAATCTGACGATCCAGGTGAACCTGATCGGCACGTTCCGCTGCGTTGCAAAAAGCGCCGCTGGAATGCTGACGCTCGATCCGCTGGAAGCCGGCGAGCGGGGGGCGATCGTGATGACCGCATCTGTGGCCGCAGAAGATGGGCAAATGGGCCAAGCGGCCTATTCGGCGTCGAAGGGCGGCGTTGTCGGCATGACGTTGCCGATCGCGCGCGACCTCTCGGGCGAGGGCATTCGCATCAACACGATCCTGCCGGGCATCTTCGAAACGCCGCTGATGATGGGCGCGCCGGAGAAGGTGAAGGAAGCGTTGGCCGCCAGCGTGCCCTTCCCGAAAAGGCTCGGAAACCCTGAAGAATACGCATCTCTCGCTCTCGAAATGATTCGCAATCCGTACTTCAACGGCGAGGATGTGCGCATCGACGGCGCGATCCGGATGGGCCTGCGCTAAGCGAAAAGCCGCATTTTAGAGGCAAACGGCGTGTTCTTCGCGGAACACGCCGTTTTCGTTGCGGCTAAAACCCCTGTAAATCAGCTTTTTTGCATTGCGACTCACGAAGGCTCATGTCAGTGACTCCGGCCTTAGCGCTGAAAACCCCCATTTTTAGGGCGTTTTGGCGCAGTTGGAGTGAGGCGTGGTCACGCTCCATCAAGAATTGGGTGTCATCACTCAGCGGCCGCGGTGAGCAAGGGATCATCAGAATTCCGCGATTTACCGGCGGTTCGTTGAGTTAAACACACGACAACCTTTGAAGAGGGAATACACACATGGCCCGCAAGGCAGCTAAGAAAACCACCGCGAAGAAAGCCCCGGCGAAGAAGAAAACCGCCGCGAAGAAGAAGACCGCCGCCGCCGCTCCGCCGGCAAAGGCCGTGAAGGTCACCGCCGTCGCCGGCCGGTCGCCGATCACCTCGGCGTCAAGAAGTCGGAAGCAAAGGCCATGGTCGAAGGCTACACGGATGTCGTGAAGGCCTACGTCATGAAGGGCTCCAAAGTGAAGATCGGCGATATCGGCATGATCATGATCCGCGCCCGTAAGGCGCGCATGGGCCGTAACCCGCAAACGGGTGAGCCGGTGAAGATCAAAGCGTCGAAGAAGCTGGCGTTCCGCCAATCTTCGGTGATGAAGGCGCAAGTGATGGGCGGCCGCTAACAGCGGACGCGTCACGACGCAATTTTTGAAACATGACCCTTCGGGGTTGTCGAGACGGCCGGCGTTCTACGAAGCGCCGGCCGTTTTCGTTTGCGGCAGTCCGTGCTTCACTGAGGTGAGGGTGGGAGCCGGACGAATGCGTTTGAGTGTGATTTTGGCTGCGAGTTTGGCCCTGGCCGCCTGCGCTACACCTGCGCCATCTGCGCCTGCTGCGCCCACCTGTACGGTCTCCGCTGAGGACCGCGTCTGGATAGACGCCTCGCTAGGGGCCTGGCAGTTCACGGCGCGCGAAATTTCCGGCGTCGCCACGGTACAGCCGTTCCAAGCCGTCTTCTTCGATGATGATTGCGCGCTGACCAGCGCTGACGCGTTTAGCGCCGAGCACGCAAGTGACGTGACGTGGATCGCCAGGCCGCACGCAGGGCAGGTACAATTGCCGACAGGCGATCTCCTGCCGGCTGGCGTGGCGGCGTTTGCTTCGGCTGACGGCGAGGCCGCTTTCTTGGTGATGTCCACCCCGAGCGTCTGGCGCGCGGCGGGCGTCAATGCTGATCCGTTTGGGTTAGAGGCAATGATGACCGCTGTGCTGCTGCACGAAGGCTCGCACGTGGCGCAAGCGTCGACCTATGGTGCGCGGATGTCAGCTTTGGTCGCGGCGCACGGTCTGCCTGACGACTTCAATGACGACAGCATCCAGGAACGTTTCGCCGAGAACGCCGAATTTTCAGCTTCGGTCGAGCGTGAGATTGATCTGCTCTTTCGCGCCGCCGCCGCGCCGGACCAGGCAACAGCGCGCGCGTTGGCGCGCGAGGCGCGTGACTTCATGCAGGCGCGACGCGCACGCTGGTTTTCCGGGGATGACGCCTATCTGACGGAAGCGGAGGACATCTGGCTGAGCTTTGAAGGGTCTGCTCAATGGCTTGGCTATCAGTGGATGGTTCATCCTGCCGGTGGCGACGTCGATTCCGCAGCCGCGATGTCGAACTTCGCGCGGCGTGGTCGCTGGTGGACGCAAAAGCAAGGGGTCGCGCTTGCGTTCGTGGTGGATCGCCTCGCGCCGTTCGATTGGAAAGCGCAGGCGTTCGGCTCGGGCGGGCAAACGCTTACCGCGATGTTGGACGCTGCGTTGGCGAGCGAAGAATGAAGAGATTGGCTTTGTGCGCCGCGCTCGCACTATCGCCGCTGGCGAGCTCCTGCGCCTCGACTCCAGTCTACGGGGAGTGGGTGGCTGGCGATTATTGCGCGTACGGTGCGGATGAGGCGCAAGGTTGGCGCCTAACTGAAGCGCCGGCAGATGCGGACGCCTATCGCGCATTGGCCCGTGCAAGCTCTGACTCTGCCGAGGCCCCGGAAGGTGCGCGCGAATACTGGTTTGCGCGCGAAGATGGTGCGACGAAATACTGCCTCACCAATCTTCAGCGTGCAGCTGGGCGGCGGCATTGGTGCAATCCCAAGCAAGCGGTGTGGTGGGAGTTTCGTCGCACCGAAGCGGGCCTCGCCCACGATGGCGCCAATTTCCGCGTGTGCCTGACCTAGCGCGGCTTGGCGTTGCGCGCGGTGACGGTTTCGCCGCCGACACCCCAATTGTCGGTCTCAACTTCTTCGATGATGACGACAGTGGTGGCCGGGTTCTTGTTGAGCACGCGTTGCAGCAACTCCGTCGCGCCCGCGATCAGCTCGGCCTTTTGCTCAGCCGTGGCGCCAGTCTTGGTGATCTTGATGTTCACGTAGGGCATGTGGGCCTCGTTCAGAAACCGGCGACGGGGTGGGGGATGTAGGGCTCCTCGAGCTGGCGAATTTCGTCAACCGTAAGCTCGAGATCGATTGCGGCGATCGATTCATTCAGTTGTTCGATCTTGGTCGCGCCAACGATCGGCGCGGTGACGCCGCGTTTGGCCAAGAGCCAAGCCAATGCCACTTGCCCGCGTGACACGCCGCGCGTCGCTGCGATGGCGCCGACGCGTTCGATCACTTGCGTGTCCGCTTCAACGGTCTTGCGATAGAGATATTGCCCGAAGCGATCGGTTTCGCTGCGCTCAGTTTTCGTGTCAGCCGGACGCGCTAGCCGCCCGCGCGCCAGCGGCGACCACGGGATCACGCCAATGCCTTGATCGCGGCACAGCGGCAGCATCTCGCGCTCTTCTTCGCGGTAGAGCAGGTTCAGATGGTTCTGCATCGAGACGAAGCGCGTCCAGCCATTAGCGCTCTGCAGGGCCAATGCTTGCATGAACTGCCACGCCCACATCGAGGACGCGCCGATGTAGCGCGCCTTGCCGGACTTCACGACGTCGTGCAGCGCCTCCAGCGTTTCCTCGATCGGCGTTTCCGGATCGAGGCGGTGGATTTGGTAGAGGTCGACGTAGTCCGTGCCGAGCCGCTGTAAGCTCGCGTCGATCTCGCCGAAGATATGTTTACGCGAAAGGCCTTTGCCGTTGGGATCGTTCGGCCGCATTTCGCCGTGCACTTTGGTGGCGATGACGATCTCGTCGCGCTTGGCGTACTTGTTTATAGCGCGACCGAGGAATTCTTCACTGGTGCCGGAGGAATAGACGTTCGCCGTGTCGAAGAAATTGATCCCGGCTTCGATCGCGCGCTTGAAGAACGGCTGCGCCGCGTCCTCGTTCAACGCCCACGGGTGGTTACCTTTAGTTCCGTCGGCATAGGCCATAGTGCCGAGGCAGATGCGCGAAACTTTGAGCCCGCTCTTGCCGAGATTGACGTACTTCATCTTTGGCTCCGTCAGGCAGTCAGTTGCACAAACACGTCTTCCAAATCCGGTTCTTCGATAGAAAGATCCTTGATCGAGATCCCGGCATTACGCACGCGATCGAGCATTTCTTCGACCGAGTGCTCACCGGTGCGATAGGTAATGGCGAACGCGCCGGTCGGGCGCATGGCGAAAGTGAAGTCTTCAAAGCCCTTGAGAGGGGGTGTGACCGGCGTTTGCGGCGTGACGACCAAGGTTTTCTGATCGAGGCGCGAGATCAGTTTATGCGTTGGCTCGCACGCGATGACATTGCCGTGGTTGATAATCGCGATGGTGTCGCAGAGTTCTTGCGCTTCTTCGAGATAGTGCGTCGTCAGCACAATGGTGACGCCGCTCGCGTGGAGGGAACGCACATAGTCCCAAAGTTGGCGGCGCAGTTCAACGTCGACGCCGGCGGTCGGCTCATCCAGCACCAAGACCGGCGGCGCATGCACCATGGCTTTCGCCACCAACAGCCGGCGCTTCATGCCGCCAGAGAGCGTGCGTGCATAAGCGTCTCGCTTATCCCAAAGCCCGACAGCTTTCAGAATCTCTTCAGTGCGCCGTTCCGCTTTCGGCACGCCGTAATAGCCAGCCTGGATCTCCAACGCTTCGCCCGGCGTGAAAAACGGGTCCATGTTCAATTCTTGCGGCACGATGCCGATGGCGCCGCGCGCGTTCATCGGATCGGTCGTGATGTCGTGACCCCAAATCTTCGCCGTGCCGCCGCTCTTCACGACCAAGCCGCCAAGAATGTTGATGAACGTCGACTTGCCGGCGCCGTTGGGGCCAAGCAGGCCAAAAAACGATCCGCGCGGTACGACCAGATCGACGCTCTTCAGCGCGTGCGTGGCATTGCCCTTGCCTTGGGCGCTATAGGTTTTGTCGAGGCCCCGCGCCTCGATGGCGAACTGGGGCTCTGTCTGGGGTGCGAGCATGGAGAACCTGGAGGCCGCATTGCGCGGCTGAGCGATGCGCTTTAGGTACGGGCGCTCGTTCTACGCTTCAACCCGGACCGCACCAGAAATGGCGAAACTTCCCGACAATCCGAAGACCGATCAGTCGACGCCGGGGCACCCCGACGCGTTGCCGGCGCCGGAAGTGATCATCGTGACGTCGACACGGGTGAAGTGCGATGGCGGCGGCGGCGCGCTCGGGCACCCGGTTGTCTATTACGACATGGGCGAAGAACGCTTCGTCGAGTGCGGCTATTGCGACCGCCGGTTCGTTTTGGCCGAAGGCGCCGGCGGCCACTAAAGCGCGGCGCCGCCATTCTGCCAAAACACATAACCGGCGAACAACGCCCAAGGCAGCAGGCGCCAAAACCAATCGCCGCGATCGGTCCAGTCGCTGGTTTCGCCGTTGCTTTCGGCGCCAATGAACATGCCGCGTTTGCCGACCTGTCCGGTGATGACGAGATCGGACTGATCCATCTCCGCAAGGATGGCGCGATACTGATCCGCTTCCGACGCCGGCAGCATCAGCGCGCGAAACTCGACGCGCTGTTCCAAAACAAAGGTGCGCGGGCCTTCCTTGCGCAATTCGTTGCGATAAACGAGCGCTGAGCTTTCCACCGTGCGCTTCCAGCCGCTGAACTTGATCGGGTAGGCGGTGTCGATCGTCACCTTGCGCGACACCGTGCCCATCTGGCCGAGATAAATCGGATGAATACGGGGCCCGGCGTCGAGCGGCGTCAACTGCGAGCGGATTGTGAGATCGTAAGTGCTGAAGATGCGCGTCTTGTTTTGCCCGGGCGACCAAGCTCCGGCGATCTCATAAACTTCGATAGCTGAAATTTCGTTGAGTTCGGCATTGTCGCTCAGGATGTCCTGACGCACCGGTTGCGCGCCCGCGTAACGGCGAGCGATGTCTTCGGCGTAGAGTTTGAACAAGCCGACCAAACCCTCGCGCGCAATATGCTCGCGCACCCATTCGGCGCGGCCGCGGCGTGACGTGAGCTTCCACTCATAGCGCACCGGATGCTCCGGCGATTTGCCGAGCGTGATGTTTTCCTCTGCCTCCAACGTGTGCGCGGGCGCCGGATCGGACATGCGCTCAAGCGCCACCGCGCCGGGCTTAAGCGGCAGCGCCCAGCCGAAATGGCATTTGTTGAGGGCGCCAAGCGGGCTTGGCTGCATCAGCCGCGTCGGATCGAGCCAATAGACAGTGCCATCGGCCACGACGCGAACGATGCAATGGTCGAAAACCACGCCGCTGGGCAGCCACGTGTTCAGGCCATAGCCGTCACGCGTGTTGACGAGCGCAGGGCAGGCGTCGAGCCCAAGCTTGCGCGCCATGTGCACGTAGAGCTTCGATTTGTCCTTGCAGTCGCCATAGCGCGTCGCGCAGATTTGCTCGAGCGTGCGCGGCGTGAAGCCGCCTTCACCGATCGAGATTGCAAGATAGCGGACGGAGTTTTGCGTAAAGCGGAGCACCGCGGCGGCGCGGCCCGCTGCTGTTTTTTCTTCCGCGGCGATGCGCTGGATTTCCGCTTCCACATCATCAGGCAGCGGCCCCGCATCTTCATAGAGCGGTGTGAACGTGTCAGCGACTTCGGCCCAATTGCGCCATTCGGAAAACTGAATGCCTGCGCTTTGGATCGTCCAGGGTGGCGTGAGCGCTTCGAAGCGCACGCCGGGGCGCTCCTTCGTGTGCCAACGCCGATCAATGATGCCGTTGGCCTCGGTTTGTGTCGGCTCCGGCGTATTGGAGAAGGCGCGTTCCGCCACGGTGCGCGTTGTTGGCGTGCGCTGGCGCAGCCGCGTTTCGCAAATCCCAACGCCCCACTCAAACGGCACCCACGAAGCATGGCGCCCGCCCAGTGATTTGCGCATGCCAAAGAGCGTGTACGAGGTTTCGACCACATCCCCCTGACGCACGTCGGGCAGCGTGACGTGAATGGTGAGCCGGCCATCGAATTGCAGCCGCTCCATGTTGCGTTCGCGGCGCAGCACCTCGAAGAACGCCGTCGTCGTGTGCTCGATGCGTTGGCCGGCGCGGATCACCGCGATCGAATGCACGTCGAGACGTTCGAACGCCGGATCGAAGCTGACGCTGAACTGCGCGACGCGCTCGGCGCCTACAGAAGCGGTTACAAGTTCTGCGCGGCGATAGTACCAGGCGCGTTCCTCGCTGAGATCAATCTGAGAATCGTCCAGCAGAACGCAGACGCCATTGGCGATGAAATGTGGGTTGGCTTCGGCGGGAATGTCATAAGGCGATAGATCGGCCCACACCGGCGGCGCCGCCACCCGTGCGCCGGGCGTGATCTCGCGATACGCAATGTGTTCTTGATCCATGTGTCCCGCCGCTCAAGTTCCTTAGCGGCAAAGGCGGGCGCCGACAACGCGGGAAGACGGCGAGGTCCGATTTCGGCGTGCGGCGTTGCAAGCGGGCGCCTACATTGCCGTACAAGTAAGGAGCCCTCCATGCCCGCACGCCCACAATCCGCCGCCGAATTCCATGCCCTGCACAAGGATTTTCTGATCCTGCCGAACGCCTGGGACGCGGCCAGTGCGCGGATCACACAGGATGCGGGGGCAAAAGCGATTGCGACGTCGAGCGCCGCTGTTGCCTGGGCCCATGGATATGCCGATGGGCACCATTTTCCGATCGATAAATTGATCGCGGTCGTTGCGGCGATTGCCCGCGCGGTGAGTGTGCCGATCACCACCGATGCGGAAGGCGGCTATGATGATGACCCGGCGCGGGTGCGCGAGAACGTGCGCGCGCTTATTGATGCAGGCGCGGTCGGCATAAACCTGGAAAACGGAAAGTGGCCGCACGAACTGCATTTGCGCAAGATTGAAGCGGCGCGTGAAGCAGGTGCGCAAGCTGGCGTCGATCTCTTCGTCAATGCGCGCACCGATGTGATCTTGAAGCAATTGGTTGCGCCGGAAGAGGCGGTGGCGGAGACGCTGCGCCGCGCGCGCGCGATCAAGGGCGCCGGCGCAAGCGGTCTGTTCGTGCCGGGCATTGCCGATAGCGCGATGATCGAAACAATTGCGCGCGAAGCGGGGTTGCCGCTCAACGTGATGGCGCGGCCAGGCATCGCCCCGGCTGCCGAGCTTAAAGCGATGGGCGTCAAACGCCTGAGTGCGGCGACCGGGCTCTTCAATGCCGCCATGGCGGCCACGCATGACGCCGCGGCGGATTTCCTCAACGGCGGCGAATCGGAAAAGCTGTGGGCGCGGCGCGGCACACCGCCCGATTATAACAAGCTGTTCGCCGGTTGAGTGCTGACGGGACGCGGCGAAGCGCCTAGATAGGCGCGATGGCTAAATCCTCTGCGCCCCGCCTCTACCTTATCGACGGCTCGGGCTACATTTTCCGCGCCTACCATGCATTGCCGCCGCTGACGCGCGCGTCGGACGGGCTCTCCGTCGGCGCCGTGGCTGGCTTTTGCAACATGCTGTGGAAGTTCTTGGAGGAAATGAAGGGCAGCGAGGCGCCGACGCACCTCGCCGTCATCTTCGACAAGAGCGAAGTTACGTTCCGCAACGAGCTTTATCCCGAATACAAAGCCCATCGCCCGCCGACTCCTGAAGATCTTGCGCCGCAATTTCCGCTGATCCGCGACGCCACGCGAGCGTTCAATCTGCCGTGCATCGAGATGGGCGGCTTCGAGGCGGACGATCTGATCGCGACGTATGCACGCCAAGCGGCCGCGACCGGCGCGAGCGTGCGCATCGTGTCGTCCGATAAAGACTTGATGCAGTTGATCGTGGATGGCGTGATCCAACTCTACGATCCGATGAAGAACCGTCTGCTCGGTCCAGAAGCCGTGATGGAAAAGTTCGGCGTGACGCCCGACAAAGTCATCGACGCGCAAGCGCTGATTGGCGACAGCACCGATAACGTTCCAGGCGCCCCTGGCATCGGCCCAAAAACCGCCGCCGAACTGATCACCCAATTCGGTTCGCTCGACGCCATCCTCGAACGCGCAAACGAGATCAAACAACCAAAGCGGCGCGAGACGCTGATCAACAACGCCGATCAAATCCGTCTCTCCAGAGTATTGGTGACGCTGAAGGATGATGTCGCGGTGGAGGAGAAGTGGGAAGATTTCGCCGTGCGCGAGCCCGATCCCGCCATGCTGCTGCAATTCCTCGACGCGATGGAATTCCGCACCCTGAGCCGCCGCGTGCGCGAGCACTACGCCAAGGAAAAAGGCTTGCAGATTGTCGCTTCCTACGCTGCCGGTGGCGGCGCGGCGACGGTTGAGCCGGTCGCTGGCGCGCCTTCAAACGCTGTGATCGAAGAAGTCGAGCGCGAGTTTAAGCGCGATGCTTACAAAGTCGTGCGCGATGTCGCGGCGCTGAAGGACTACGTCACGCGCGCGCGCCGTGAGGGCGTCGTCGGCATCGACACGGAAGCGGATTCAACCGACGCAACGCGCGCGCAGCTGGTCGGCATTTCCTTATCGGTCGCCGCCAACGACGCGATCTATGTGCCGCTGGCGCACCGCGGCGCCGATCCGCGCGCGGGCGAATTGTTTGCGAGTGAGGTCCCGGAAGCGAGCGCCGCGCCAGATACCGGCACGCAGATTCCGCTCCGCGATGCGCTCGCCGCGCTGCACGAGCTATTGCAGGACACTTCGGTGTTGAAGGTCGGCCTCAACATAAAGTGGGACATCGCACTCTTCGCCAAACACAAAATCGCGCTCGCGCCATACGACGATCCGATGCTGATCTCATACGCCCTCTATGGTGGCCTCGATCCGCACGACAAAACGTTTCTGGTCGAAAAGCATCTCGGCCACGGCCTGACGCCAATTGCCGACGTAACCGGCAAAGGCAAAACGCAAGTCAGTTTCGATCTCGCGCCCGTGGAGCGCGCGGCGATCTATTCGTGCGAGCAGGCCGACGCTTCGCTGCGGCTCTGGCGCAAGTTGAAGCCAGAGCTCGGCCGCGAGCGCTTGGCGACGGTGTACGAAACGCTGGAGCGGCCGCTGCCAACGGTGCTCGCAGCAATGGAGCGAGAGGGGATCAAGATCGATCCGCACATGCTGTCGCGCCTCTCCGGCGATTTCGCGCAGCGTATGTTGCAGTACGAGCAAGAGGCTTACGGCCTCGCCGGCCGCGAGTTCAACATGGGCTCGCCGAAGCAACTCGGCGAAATTCTGTTCGACGAGATGAAGCTGCAAGGCGGCTCGAAAACCAAAACCGGCGCTTGGTCCACGGATGCGACCATCCTCGAAGAATTGGCCGAGCAGCACGATCTGCCGCGCAAGCTCTTGGATTGGCGTCAGCTCTCGAAGCTGCGCTCGACCTATACCGAAGCTTTGGGCCAAGCGATCAACGCGCAGACTGGCCGCGTGCATACGAGCTACGCGCTCGCATCAACGACGACAGGGCGTCTCTCCTCAAACGATCCAAATCTGCAGAACATCCCGATCCGCACTGAGGAAGGCAGGCGCATCCGCGAAGCGTTCATCGCGGAGCCGGGAAACCTACTCGTCTCCGCAGACTATTCGCAGATCGAGCTCCGCCTGCTGGCGCACGTCGCGGACATTCCGCAGCTAAAGCAGGCCTTCGCGGACGGCGTCGATATTCACGCGCGTACCGCGTCGGAAATGTTTGGCGTGCCGGTGGAGGGCATGCCGAAAGAAATCCGCAACAACGCTAAAGCCATCAATTTCGGCATCATCTACGGCATTTCGGCGTTCGGTCTCGCGCGCAATCTCGGCATCGAGCGCGAAGAGGCGGGCGCGTACATCAAGATGTATTTCGAACGCTTTCCCGGCATCCGCGACTACATGGAAGAGACCAAAGCCTTCGCGCGCGCCCACGGCTACGTGAAAACAATTTTTGGCCGCCGCATCTGGGTGAGGGGCGTGCAGTCAAAGAACGGCCAAGAGCGACAGGCCGGCGAACGCCAAGCCATTAACGCGCCGCTCCAAGGCGCCGCCGCCGATATCATCCGCCGCGCTATGGTGCGCTTGCCGGACGCGCTGGCGCGATCGGGCCTAAAGGCGCGCATGCTGCTGCAAGTCCACGACGAACTCGTCTTCGAAGCGCCGAAGGATGAAGCCGACGCGCTCTGCAAACTCGCCAAAGACGTGATGGAAGCCGCGCCCATGCCGGCCGCGTCCCTGAGCGTGCCGCTCACCGTTGAAGCAAAAGCCGGCGCAACCTGGGGCGCGGCGCACTAAGGGGAAGCAGAAATGAGAACGATTTTTGCGGTGATCTGCGCGATAGCTTGTGCGGGCTCCGCGTTTGCCCAATCCGACTCGACAGAAATACCATTTGCCCCGTCTGCAGGGTCTGAGTGGAATATCACAGAGGTGCGCACACGCACTGGCCGTGGCGAAGGTCGCGACGAGACAAAAGTGGCTACGACGCGAGGCACGCTTACATTGATTGATCGCACGCGCGATGGTTTCCGAGCGAACTGGATTCTGAATCAAATCAACGCAGACGGTGTCACGGTGACGGATGAGCCGCAGTTGCTTATCGGCCTCAACATGGGCCTCATGCTTGATGAGGCCGGCGCCCCTGTTTCGGTCGATGAGTGGCCGGCGCTCCGCGCGCAGATTTTTGCCGCCATGGAGGACATTACACCTGCCGCAGAACGCACGGAGTCTTGGAGGCGCAGCATTGCAACGATCGAGAACCTGATGTCGCAATGGGCGCCAGCTCATGCGGCGCAAATGCTTGTGCCTGGCATTGCCGTGATGTCGATTTGCCAAGGCACTGATTTGAATGTGGGCGAACCGGTCACCGCGACCACGCGCATGCCGAACGCACTAGGTGGCCCGCCCATTGATGCGACTGAGTCACTCACGCTTGTAAGCATGGATCGGAGCGTCGGCGTGGCCAGGCTGGTCTATACGCGCGGACTTGATCCGGAATCCGCCACTGCCTCCATTCGTCAGACGCTGGTCAATTTGGCGCGCGACAGCGGCCGGCCCGTCGAAGAGATCGAGCAGATGTTCGCCAATATGACAATGACCCACGATACCCGCGCCGAGTGCGTCGTGGATTTGGTCACTGGCGTTACGCGTTCAGCGACGCACGAAGTCATTGTTACTATGGGCCCCGTTTCTCGGTCGGACAGACGCGAAATTACGGTCGCCGCCCGATAAAGGCGAAGTCCAGACTTACTCCGACCGCAGCTGAAAGTTCACGACAATGCCTTGCCGGCGCTGGTCCGGGCGGGCTTGGCCGATCGGCGGGTAGCGTAGTGTCTCGATATATTCATTCGAGATGTTCAAGCATGAGGGCGGCCCCAGCCGATAGATCACGCGCAGATTATCCAACACGCCCATGTCGTTGATGTCGCCCACGGTGATGACGCGGCAGCGCTCTTCAGTATAGGCGACGCCGCGCATGCGCCCGGCGAGTTTCGGCGGGTAGGGCAAGTCGGCAAGTTCGGGGTTATCGATCTCATCTTGCGCCAGATGGGCGGCGAGCACGCCGAGATAATCGAGCTCCATACAAAGATCGGAGCTTCGCCAGAGACGGCTCACACATAAATCCCGTCCCTCACCATAGACGCGCGCGGCGTCCGCGCGTTGGCGCGCCTGCTGCAGCAACGTCGCGTGTGCGTAAGCGAGCAACGGCGCCAGCGCCGTGTCGTTTCCGGTGAGATCAGCGGCCTCGGCGCGCAAGGGTTCAATCAGCGGCGCGAGTTCAGCGCTTTCGCCGCGCAGCCGCTCCAGAGTTTGCCCGGCGGGAAATTCGTACTCCGATGTCAGCGCGATTGCCGCTGCAGCCCAAAGCCGCTCCGGCGTGCGCGGCTCGGCCAGCACGGCGTCGAGCAGTCGGCGGCGGACGCTTCGCATCGAATCGTCGCGCCGCATCGGGACTTCGAGGTGACGCATCATCGCTTGGAACGAGCGCCAGATCTGGTCGGTGCGGTGGCTACGAAGATCGGCGAGGGTGCGATACGCGCCGAGGCGCAGCGTGTCCGCTTCATTGCCGAGCGGCACGGTTTCGATCGGGTGGCGGAGCTGGCCGATGTTGAGTTCGGGCAGGCCGTCGAGGGCATGAACCCAGGCGGCCTGGATCAGCAGCTCTTGTTCGGCCGTAGTGAAAGCGTCGCGTTGTTCGCGCTCGCGCGCCTGGATCGCTTGCTGGGTGGCGAGGTTGCACCACGGCTTCATCCAGTCGGCGTCGCGCGCCTCGATGGCCGCGCGGCAGCGTGTGTCGGCGAGGGGGAAGCGGGCCTCGACTTCGGCGCGGTTGAGTTCCCGGCGTGCTTCCGGGAGCCGCGCCTCGTAGTCCCGTTGCGCCCAAGCTGGCGTGGCAAACAACGCGCCGATCAAACCAGCCGCGAAAAAGCGCCAAATGTTTCGCATGCGGTTCCCCCCGGACGCGTTGTCAATTTCCAGAGAGCAATCGCCCGCGGCAAGCGGAAGCTGTTTTCATGCGCCCCATTGACGGCTAAGACTGCCACTACCAGTTCATTACATCAATGTCAGGAAGTCCGGCTCCACCCATGCCCACTATCGCCCTGGTCGACGACGACGAGAACATCCTCGCCTCCCTGAAGATCCTGTTCGAGGGCGAGGGATACACCGTGCGCACCTACACGGACGGCGCGGCTGCGCTCGCGGCGTTGTCCGAAACGCCGCCGGACATCGCCATCCTCGACATCAAGATGCCGCGCATGGACGGCGTCGAGGTGCTGCGCCGCTTGCGCCAAGGCTCGAACCTTCCCGTCATCTTCCTCACGTCGAAGGACGATGAGATGGATGAAGTGGTCGGCTTCAATGTCGGCGCCGACGATTACATCAAAAAGCCGTTCTCGCAGCGCCTGCTGTCCGAGCGGGTGAAGGCGTTGCTGCGCCGCACTCGTGCCGGTGCGCCGGGTGCGGAGGCGGTGAATGACAAAAAGCCGATCGTGCGCGGCGAGCTTACGCTCGATCCCAACCGCCACGCGTGCACCTGGAAAGGCGACCCCGTTCGCCTCACCGTCACCGAATTTCTCATTCTCCAGGCGCTCGCGCAGCGCCCCGGCTATGTGAAGAGCCGCGATCAGCTTATGGACGCGGCCTATGACGACCAAGTCTATGTCGACGACAGAACCATCGACAGCCACATCAAGCGGCTCCGCAAAAAATTCCGCGACATCGACAACGAGTTCGACGCGATCGAGACACTCTATGGCGTCGGGTACCGGTACAACGAAGCCTGAGCGTCCTCTCGGCCTCGGCGCGTTTTTTAGATCGCGCATAACGCGCACGATCTTCATCTGGAATCTGCTCGGCCTCGCCGTTCTGATTCTGGGCGTGCTGTTGCTGACGGAGATGCGCGCCGGCTTGACCGAGGCGCAGTTCCGCAATCTGCGCACGCAGGGCGAACTGATCACCAACCTCCTGATCGAAACCGGCACGGTCGAGGGTGATCCTAATCCGTATGTGAACGAGACGGCGGTGCGCACCGTGCTGCGGCGCATTTTGCCGCCAATCGCCGAAGGCGCGCGCGCCGGCGTCGGGCGGCCGCGTGTGCGCATGTTCGCTGCCGATGGCCGTCTCATCGCCGACAGCGACGTTATGTACGACGTGCTCGAAGAGCGGCCGCTGCCGCACATCGGCGATGAACCAAGCATCGGCGCATCGATCGAACGGGCGACGCAGCGGCTGGAGTATTTGCGGCTCACGCCGTGGCGGCCAACGGTGACGCTCGCCGAAGAACATAGCCGCGCCATGCGCGGCGAGATCATCCGTGGTGAGCGGCTAAATGAGAAGGGTGAGCGCGTTGTCTCGGTGACGCTGCCGCTGCGGCGCGTGCAGCAGATCATGGGCACGGTGACGATCGAGAGCGCGGACGTAGAGCGCATTCTTGTCGCCGAACGCGCCAGCATGATCCCGTTCATGCTCGGCGCGACGATCGCGATTCTGCTTTCATCAATGCTGCTCGCGCTTTCGATTGCGCGGCCGCTGCGGCGGCTTTCGGGCGCTGCCGATAGCTTGCGCGTCACTGGCGCAACGCGCTTGACGATGCCGGATCTATCCAAGCGTAAGGACGAGATCGGCGCGCTCAGCCATTCGCTCGAGGAAATGACGAACGCACTCGCCGATCGCATTGACGCCAACGAACGCTTCGCCGCCGATGTAAGTCACGAGATCAAGAATCCCCTTGCTTCCATTCAATCGGCGGTGACCTCGGCGCAAACCGCCACCAACCCCGATCAGCAAAAGCAGATGCTGGCGATTGTCGCGCAGGACGTACATCGGCTCGATCGCCTGATCACCGACATCGCCCGCGCTAGCCGCATCGAAGCTGAAACCGCGCGCGGCGATCTGGGCGACGTCGACGTTGGCGCGCTGCTTTTTGAGTTAGCGCGCGCCTACTCACCCGATGACCGCACGCAAGTGCACGTGCTGTTTAAAGGCCCGAAGCCGGAGGGGCTGCACGTCGTCGGCCAGGATGGCGCGTTAGGCCAAGTCTTCCGGAACCTGATCGACAACGCCCGTTCCTTCAGCCCCGCCGGCGGGCGCGTGTTTGTCTCGATCGAGCAAGCGCGCGGGGCAGAGGGTCCGATCGTTCGCGCCGTGGTTGAGGACGAGGGGCCGGGCATCCCGCCGGAAAATCTCGAGACCGTCTTCCAGCGTTTCTACACTCAGCGCCCGCGGGGTACCGCGTTCGGCGGAAATTCCGGCTTGGGCCTCTCTATCGCTAGACAGATTGTCACAGCGCACCACGGCCGGATCTACGCGCAAAACATTGAAAGCCCAGCAAATCAGCCCGCAGGCGCGCGGTTTGTGGTCGAACTGCCGCTCGCCGGCGCGGCCAAGCACTGACCGTCCGTCGAAAACTGCGACGTGGGTGCGGCTTTCGCTTTTCTCGCAACCGCGAAAGGATATTGTAGCCCCCCTTACCTACCCACTGGCGGGGTGGCGGGAGTACGGAATGATTGGCGTCGTCGTGGTGAGCCACGGTCGTCTTGCGGACGAGTTCGTCGCAGCGGCTGAGCATGTACTCGGTCCTCAAGACCAGATGCGCGCAGTCGCGATCGGTCCTTATGACAATATGGAAGAGCGCCGCGCCGACATTATCGACGCTGTGCGCGCCGTCGATCGCGGCGACGGTGTTGTCATCCTCACCGACATGTTCGGCGGCACGCCATCGAACCTCGCCATCTCGGTGATCAACCAAGTGAAGATCGAAGTGATCGCCGGCGTGAACCTGCCGATGCTGATCAAGCTGGCCGAAGTGCGTGATCGGATGAAGCTTCCCGAAGCAGCATTGGCGGCGCAAGATGCCGGCCGGCGCTACATCCGGGTGGCGTCCGTCGAGCTGGCTGGCGGCCCGACGACCTGACGCGGCCAGGCTTTGGGGGCGGGCTTGGGTTTGAAGCGCACTGTACCGATCACGAACATACGCGGGCTGCACGCGCGCGCCTCGCGCAAAGTCGCTGAACTGGCGCTGGCCTACGACGAAACCACGATCATGGTGCGCCGCGAGGACGAGGAGGCCGACGCCCGCTCGCTCATGGACCTGATGATGTTAGGCGCAGGCATTGGCTCGGAGGTCGAAATCGAGGCCGAGGGCCCCGAGGCCGAAAAAGCCCTGGATGAGATCGAAGCCCTCATCCGCGCCAAATTCCACGAAGACGAATAGCTGCATCCGACTGGCGCGTGGTCCGCATCTGTTGGGTGGACACGTTCGAGGGGAGATACATGAGAGCTTTTGTGCGCGCGGTCGCGATTGGCGCGGCGGCTTTGTTCTGCATGGGCCAGTCCGCGCCGGAGCGGATCGACTACACGCTGACGCCGGTTCTGAACGGCGGCGCGCTTGAGGCTCTCCAATATGATCTGCGTTTCCGCGGCGATGCCGATGGCGAAACCGCGTTGCGTCTGCCGGGTTCGTGGGGCGGCCAGAACGAGTTGTGGCGCAGCATCGATGCGATCGAGGTCGTGTCCGGCGGCGCGCTAAGCGCAACCGAGTCACCAACCGAACGGACCATCACGCATCGGCCAGGCGCATCTCTCCACGTGCGGTATCGCGTGATCCAAGATTTTGAAGGCCCGCCCGCGGCGCAGCAAGGCAACGCTTATCGACCTGTGGTGCAGCCGGGATACTTCCATCTCATCGGCGAAGCTTCGATGGTGACTCCCGAAGGACGCGACGCCGCGACGCCCGTGCGCTGGCGCGTGCGCGACATGCCGCGCGGCTGGACGCTCGCGTCCGATCTCGAAGCGCCCGGCCGCGTGCTGAGCGATGTCTGGTCGAGCATCAGTGTGGGCGGTGACTTCCGCATTCTCCACGATCGCGCCAGCCAGGTGCGCGTCGCCATTCGCGGCGCCTGGAGCTTTAAGGACGAAGCCTTCAGCGCCAGCGTGGCCGAGATCATCTCCGGTCAACGTCGCATCTTCGGTGATCGACCGTCGCCCTATCTGGTGACGGTGATACAGCTCGACGCGCCGCAAAATTGGCTCTCGGTCGGCGGCACAGGCCTGGGTGATGCGTTTGCATTCTTTGCTTCGCCGAATGGCCAAGCACAGCAAATCACCCGCACGCTCGCGCACGAAGGCTTGCACACTTGGATTCCTGTCCGCATCGGCGGTGTTTCGCGTGAGAACGAGGTTGAAGATTACTGGCTCTCCGAAGGCTTCACGGATTTCTACACCGGGCGCATGCTCGTGCGCGAAGGCCTGTGGACGCCGGCCGAGTTCGCCGAAGATTTTAACCGCACGCTCAGCGAATACGCACAATCGCCCGTACGCACGGCGCCGAACACGCGCATCGTCGCGGACTTCTGGACCTCGCAACCCGTGCAGCAATTGCCTTATCAACGCGGCCGCATCCTGGCGACGATGTGGGACGCTCGCCTCCGCGCAAACGGCCGCGACTTCGACGATGTCCTCTTCGCGCTTCGCGACCGCGCGCAAACAGACGAAGAGACGCCGGCTTCAGCGATGCTCCCTGAGGTGGCCCGCCAGTTCGGTCTCGACGTCAGCGGCGATCTTGAAAGCCACGTGCAGAACGGCGCCGCCTTGCTGCTCCCCGCAGATACGTTCGGGCCCTGTGGCCAAGTGCTGACGGAAGAGGTCGTGCCCTTCCATCGTGGCTTCGATATCGAAGCGACCAGCGCCAACAACATCATAGCCGGCGTCGATCCGGCCTTGCCCGCTTATGCGGCAGGGGTGCGCAACGGCATGGTCCTGATCCGCCGCGATGCCGGCGAAATCGGCGATAGCACGCAGGAAATCACTTATGTCATGCGCGATGGCGAGACGGAGCGCACGTTTCGCTATATGCCGCGCGGCCAGGGAACGTTCCCTCGTCAGCGCTTGGTCATTGATCCGGCGCTGTCTGGCGAACGCCTGCAACAGTGCGTCGCCGTGATCGGAGGCGCTTAAGGGGAGGCTCGCATGCAGATGGACGGCGCCGAGATGTTGGGGCTTGTCGCCGGCTTCATCGGAGCATTCGCGTTTGCACCGCAGGCGATCAAAATACTGCGCACCCGTGACGCCGCTGATGTGTCGGCACTCACCTATGTTATGGTGCTGAGCGGCGCGGTGTTGTGGGCGGGCTACGGCGTGCTGCGCGAAGCGCCTTCCATCATTTTATGGAATGTCGTGGCGGCGAGTTTGGCGGCGCTGGTGCTCACTCTAAAGCTACGCAAGCCACGGGCGGCCTGATCAGCCATCGCAGGAAACCAAACGGCGCGATCCCCGTTTCCGGTCATGGAAAACGCGCCCGACTGGCTCATCAACGTATTCGGCGTCACAGCCGGCCTCTGCTCGATGATGAGTTTCCTCCCCCAAATCTGGAAGATCTCCCGCAGCAAGGACGCCAGCGGCGTTTCCCTTCGGATGTATGCCGTCACCATTGTCGGCTTCATCTGCTGGACGGTGTACGGCGCGCTCAGCCAGTCTTGGCCGGTGACGCTCGCGAACGCCGTTTGTCTCGTCCTCGTGTCGATCATTTTCGTGCTGCGCCTGCGCTTTGGCGACGGCAGCACGTGAGCGCGTTTCCCCGCAGCGTTGAACTAAACGCCCCACGCGCGCGTCGCCGGTGAAAATTTCGCGGACGCGGTAGGCGCGGTCCACGCCTGCTGCGTGCAAACAGTGGGAATTGACGCAGCGTCGCGCGCACACTTTGTGATCTTGATTATCCCGGTCCGGGAGGGATCGCTCATGACCTACGAAAATCAACAAGGCTTTATGAATTTTATCACCGAGTGGGGTCCCAGGATTTTGCTCGCCGCGCTCATTCTTATCGTCGCGCATTTTGCAGCGAAGGCGGTGAAGTGGGCGATCGCCAAGGGCTTCGACAGAATGCCGTTTCTATCGCGCCGCGACGGCGCGGGCGCCGGCGGCACAAAGCCCGCCGATGATGTTGGCGAGCGGGTAGGCGAGGTCGGCTATTGGTTGGTCTGGCTTTTGGGCCTCATGGCGGCCTTGGCGCAGCTCGGCGAGTGGGCGGAGCCAGTGGTGACGCCGCTCACCACTATGGTCACCGGCTTCTTCAGCTACGTCGACAACATCGTCGGCGCCATTCTCATCTTCGTCATTGGCTTTGCCTTGGCGACGATCGTGCGCCGTATGGTCGAAGCCATGGTTGAAGCGGTGGACCTGGATCGGCGCCTCGTCGATGCGGGCCTCACGCACACGCCGCGCGGCGCCGGCCTTGCCCGGCTCCTGGGCTTGCTGGCGTTCACGCTGATCATCATCCCGGTATCGATCGCCGCGCTCGAAGCGCTCCAAATCCTCGCCATCTCCGTTCCCGCCACGTTGATGCTGCAGGAAATCCTCGGCACCATTCCGCGCGTCATCGGCGCGGCGCTGATTATCTTCATCGCCTACCTGATCGGCCGCTGGATCATGATGCTGACCGAAGAAGGTCTGCGTTCGATTGGCTTCGACGACATCGTGGGGTCGATCGCCAACGCCGAACCATTACGCGTCGGCCGTGAGAAAATGGACCTCACGCCGGGCGTCGATACCGTTGACCTCAAGTCGTTTCCGCCTTCGCGGATGATCGGCTTGGCGGTGTTGATCGGCATTGTGCTCTTCGCTGCCGTCGAAGCCGCCAATATGCTTGGCTTCACCGCGATGGCCGAAACGCTGCGCCGGGTCGTTGGCGGTGCGGGCAATCTGCTGCTTGGCGCGGTGATCATCGCGCTCGGGGTGCTTTTGGCCAACATCCTCGCCGCCGCTGCGGCCCGGCCTGGAAAACCCTCGTCTGAGATCATCTCGGCTTTCGTGCGTTGGGGTGTCATCGCGCTGGCGACAGCCATGGGCCTGATCCAAATGAACGTCGCTCCGCAAATCATCATGCTCACCTTCGGCCTGGTCTTGGGCTCGGTGGCCGTGGCCGCGGCGATCGCGTTTGGCGTCGGCGGGCGAGATACCGCCAAGCGCTTATTGGAGCGTTGGACGAGCAGGCCGCCAGGGCCGGGCGCCTACTAAGCCCCGCGCCGTAGCGCACTGAGATGAGAGAGCCGCCGGGCGACCCCCGGCGGCTCTCTACGTCTGAACGTTGTTGACATGATCTATTTTGTTGTCTATAGACAATATTATCATGTCAGTTCACAATCGGATCGCTGTTTTCCGTGCGGAGCGCGGGATGAGTCGGAAGGACTTGGCCGAAGCACTCGGGGTGAACCCGCAGACGGTCGGTTACTTGGAGCGTGGCGATTACGCCCCCTCCGTCGAACTCGCGCTGAAGATCGCCAACGTGTTCGGCGCCCCGGTCGAGATGGTGTTCTCGCTGAAACCGTTTGCGAGCCTCGCGCAGATCATTGGCAACAAGGGAGAAGCCTGAAATGTACGTTCGTTCGCGCCGCCGACCGATGGGGGCGGCCATGTCGCCCATGCTGGCGCGCTCGTTGTTCGCAGCGCTCTATGTGCTCTATCCGCTGGGCTGCATCCTCCAGCTTGGCCCTGACACCAGCGATGATTTGCAGCTGCTCAGTGTGATCGGCCTGCTGATGGTGGCGGCGTCTTTCTTGGCCTTCGCCGTGCTGGCCGGTTCAAGCTTCCAGCGCCAAGCCCAAGAGCCTGACGCCAAATTGGATGAACGCGAATTGGCCCAACGGAACCGCGCCGCCTACCGCGCCTTTGCCGTCTTGGCCGGTATTGTGGCGCTGGCGCTGCTCTACATGGATCTACGCATGGATTTCGCGGATCGTATTCCCCTCTGGGCGCCCACGGATCAAGCGCACTGGAACGCCTTGTTTTGGGGCGCCATTATCCTAGGCCTCACGCTTCCCGCCGCTTTCCTGGCCTGGGAAAAGGAGCCGCCGCTCGAGGACTAAGGGGCGGCGCCAATTGCATCGCGGCGGCTGTGTTGCTACATCCGCCGCGCCCGCCGAGGAGCGTTGCGACGGTCGCCTGAGCGGCCGCCAGGCTCGACGGGATTCCAGCTTTGGAAACGACGCTCGCGAACTCTCGAAGGAGGGCGCGCGATGAGCGCTAAAGATTACGTCGTGAAAGACCTGAGCCTCGCTGATTGGGGCCGCAAGGAAATCGAAATCGCCGAAACTGAAATGCCGGGCCTGATGGCCGTGCGCAAAGAGTACGGCCCGAAGCAGCCGCTGAAAGGCGCCCGCATCGCCGGCTCGCTCCACATGACGATCCAAACCGCCGTGCTGATCGAGACGCTGCAAGCGCTCGGCGCCGAAGTGCGCTGGGCCTCGTGCAACATTTTCTCGACGCAGGACCACGCCGCCGCCGCGATCGCCGCGCGTGGCACGCCGGTCTTCGCCGTGAAGGGCGAGACGCTCGACGAGTATTGGGACTACGCCCACCGCATCTTCGAATGGCCGAACGGCCAATACGCCAACATGATCCTCGACGACGGCGGCGACGCGACGTTGCTGTGCGTGCTTGGTCCGAAGGCCGAGAAGGACGCTGACTTCCTCGAGCATCACTCGAACGAAGAAGAGCAGGCGCTGTTCAAGACGATCAAACAATATCTGAAGGCAAAGCCTGGCTTCTACGAGGCCATCCGCGCTTCGGTGAAGGGCGTCTCGGAAGAGACCACCACCGGCGTTCACCGCCTCTACGAAATGGCCAAGAAGGGCGAACTGCCGTTCCCGGCTATCAACGTCAACGACAGCGTCACCAAGTCGAAGTTCGACAACCTCTACGGCTGCCGCGAGTCTCTGGTCGACGCCATCCGCCGCGGCACTGACGTGATGCTTTCGGGCAAAGTCGCTGTCGTCGCTGGCTACGGCGACGTCGGCAAAGGCTCGGCTGCTTCGCTCCGCCAAGGCGGCGCGCGCGTTAAGGTGACGGAAGTCGATCCGATCTGCGCACTGCAGGCGGCGATGGAAGGCTATGAAGTCGTCACCATGGACGATGCGGCGCCGCACGCCGATATCTTCGTGACCGCGACGGGCAACAAGGACGTCATCACCGTCGATCACATGCGGGCGATGAAGAACAACGCCATCGTCTGTAATATCGGCCACTTCGACAGTGAAATTCAGGTCGCTGGCCTGAAGAACTTCAAGTGGGACGAGATCAAGCCGCAAGTCCACCACATCGAGTTTCCGGACGGCAAGAAGATCATCCTTCTCTCTGAAGGTCGTCTCGTGAACCTCGGCAACGCCACCGGCCACCCGAGTTTCGTGATGTCAGCGTCGTTCACCAACCAGACGCTGGCGCAGATCGAACTCTGGACCAACGGCAAGGCCTACAAGAACGAAGTCTACACGCTGCCGAAGCACCTCGATGAAAAGGTCGCCACACTTCACCTCGACAAGCTGGGCGTGAAGCTGACGAAGATGAGCAAAGAGCAGGCCGATTACATCGGCGTGCCGACATCGGGTCCGTTCAAGCCGGATCACTATCGCTACTAAGCCCGAACGGCCCCTCGAAAGAGGGGCCGTTTTGCTTTTCGGCCCTGCGCTCTCCACCGCCCGACCGCTTCGCCGCATTGCAGGCGCCATCATGCGCGTGCATGTAAGGCGCGGCGCAGGTGGGGGCCGAAATGCTCGTTAGAGCAACACGCACAGCATCAGCTTTGACGATCCGCGCGGTGTTTTACATCGCGCTGTTCGTGCTGGTTGTGGTCGTGCACATGGCGCTGACCGGCGCGCTGCGTGAGATGGGCTGGAACGGGGGTCTCGCGCTTACAGCCTCCGGCGCTGCCGTGCTGGCGCTGGTGCTGGTCATGATCAACCTCGCTGACTGGGTGCGCGCCTGGTTGGCGGAGCGTCAGGAGCTGCAGCGCGTGCGCCTGCGCTTACCGTCGGGGCCGTGCTGCGTCGTGTGGCAAACGCCCGAGCCCGTCGCCGACGAGAGCGACGATGCGATGCCGTGGGAGCCGGTCGGCCACATGCGCGCGCGCTATCCGCGCCTGCCGCGCCGGCTTGGCGTGGAAGGCATTGCGATCTGCGAGTTCGAAGTGGGCGCGGACGGACGCGCCAAGAACATCAGCTGCGTCGATGCTTGGCCGTCTGACGTCTTCTACCGCGCCGCGCGCGAGGCGCTCCAGCACGCGCAGTTTCAACCGAAGTACGACGTGCATGTGCGCTTTGGCGCCAGCTACCGAATGCCGTTCGTGTTCCGCATCGCCGGCGCCTCGAAGATTCGCGATGGCGGCCAGCGTGCGCGTCGTTTGCGGCCGCGCTTGGCGGCGGCGCAACGCGCAGTGAAGAAAATCCAAGGCGGCGGCGCACAATAGTCGCGCACACGCAACGAGCCTTGCGCGCGCCGCCTGTTAACCCATTGAACTTTCTTAACTTAACCCCGCATTCATCATTTTCACCGCTTGTTAACGGTTCTCGTCACCGCGCGGCGTGCAATCGCGCGCGCAACGCGGGACACTGACTGTCGGGGTCTGGCGATTCGTTTCGCCATCATGATGGAACTAGGGGTCGGCTTTTGGACGGCGGATTCGCAAGCCTGCTTGTGGCGGGTGGCTCGGCGTCGATCGCAGTCGCGGCGCTTTTATGGGCGCTGCGCGTCACTGATGGCGCGCGCGGCAGCGTAGAGACGTGGAAAAAACGCGCGCGCGATCTTGAGGACAAGATCGCGTGGGCTGACGCTATCTTTGGCGCACACCCCGGCATCGTGCTGATCTGGGAAGACACGCTCACCAATCCCGGCGAAGGCGATTGGGGCAAGCCGCGCATCTACGGCTCGCCGCTCGCGCTCGCGAGCCTGCTGCGCTTCAGCGATGCGGCCGTCGCGGCCGAGCCGCCGGTGCGCATCCTGCAGGGCCTTTCCGTTTTCGATGCGACAGACGCAACCGGCGCGCTCACGCGCCTCGCGCCTGCGATCACGCGTCTGCGCCGCGATGGCGCCGCGTTCTCGATCAAGATTTCGACGCCGGACGGCGTTTACGTGGAAGTCGACGGCCGCACGGCAGGCGCTCGCGCCGTTGCATGGATTCTCGACGCCAGCGTGCGCGGCGTGGAAGAGGGCGCAGCAGGCGGCCGTATCGGCAGCAGCGGCCACGAAGTCATCGCCCGCGATCCGGCCGCATTCCTCGAAATGTGGAACGGCGCGCCGTTCATGGCCTGGCGCGTCAATGGCGCGCTCAAGCTTGAATGGGCCAACCCCGATTATCTCGCCGCGCTCGAAGCCAAGACGCTTGATCAAGCGCTCGCGCGTAATCTGCAGCTCGACCAAGGCGCCGTCGATCTCGCGCGCAAGGCGATTGAGCTCGGCGAAGCGGTTGAAGAAACCCGCTCCGCCGTCGTCGGCGGCCAGCTGCGCACTTTGCGCCTGCGCATGAGCCCCGTCGCCGGCGGCGCGGCCGGCATCGCCATTGACGTCACCGAAAGCGAAGCCGCGCGCGAACTGCTCTCCAAACAACAGCGCGCGCACGATGAAACTTTGAACCACCTCGCCGAAGGCATCGCCGTCTTCGATCAAGGCAAGCGCATCACCTTCTACAATCGTGCTTTCGAAGCCATGTGGGGCCTCGATCCGGCCTTCCTCGCCGATCGCCCGGTGCACGCCGCCTGGCTCGATCACCTGAAGGAAAAGCGCAAACTGCCGGCGCACGCCAATTACGCCGAATGGCGCGCCCGCGAACTCGCGCTCTATCAAGAGCACGACAATCTGCCGGAAGATCTCTGGGTGCTGCCAGATGCGCGCATGCTGCGCGTCGCGCGCCAGCCGCACCCGAACGGCGGCATGCTGATGATCTTCTCCGACATCACTAACGAAGTGTCGCTGAAGAGCCAGTACGACGCGCTGGTGCAAACGCAGAAGGCCGCGCTCGACAAACTTCACGAAGCCATCGTCGTCTTTGGCCTCGATGGCCGCTTGAAGCTCTCCAACGCCGCCTTCGCCGCGATGTGGAAGGTCGAGCCCGACGCGCTCGAAAACGAAGCGCCGTTCGATCGCGTCGTCGAGCTCTGCCAGCATCTCTTCCACGACCGCGCCGAGTGGGCGCGCGTGCGTGGCCGCATCACCGATCCGTCGCCGGAAGCGCGCACCGAATATCGCGGCGAGATGCGCCGCAGCGACGAGAGCGTGCTGAAATTCCTCACCCGTCCGCTGCCGGATGGCGCAACCTTGGTGGCCTTCCAGGACATCACCGCCGATCGCCGCGTCGAAGAAGCGCTGCGCGAGCGCGCTGAAGCGTTTGAGCAAGCCGATCAGCTGAAGGGCCAGTTCGTCGAGAACGTCTCCTACCAGCTGCGTAATCCGCTGCAGGCGATCTACGGCAACGCCGAATTGCTGCAGGCGAAAGTGTTCGGCCCGCTGAACGATCGTCAGGTCGAGCAAGTCGGCTCGATCATCGAAGCCTCGAGCAATCTTTCGAAGCTGATCGACAACATTCTCGACGTCGCGATGGTCGAGGCCGGCAATGTCGTGCTCGATCTCGCGCCCGTCGATATCTACGCCACCATCACCGAGAGCGTGCAGATGGCCGCCTCGAAAGCGCGCGACACGGAAGTGCCGATTCGCGTGAAGTGCGACGCCAAGATCGGCGAGATCAACGCCGATCCCAAGCGCCTCACGCAAGTCATCGTCAATCTGCTCTCGAACGCGCTCCGCCACACCGAGCGCGGCGACACCATCACCGTCTCCGCCGAGCGTGTGGACGGCGTGCTGCGCCTCACCGTGCAGGACACCGGCAAAGGCATGGCCTTCGATGCGCAAGCGCGCGCGTTCGACAGCTTCCAATCCGGCGATCGACGCGGCGCAGGCCTCGGCCTTGCGCTGGTGCGTTCGTTCGTCGAAATGCACGGCGGCTGGGTCGCGCTGCAAAGCGAACCAGGCCGCGGCGTCACCGTCACCTGCCACTTGCCCGCAACCACCCCCATCGCCGGCACCCCACCAACCCCGCCCTCACGCGAAGCCGCCTAACTCCAATTCCTTCTCCCCCGTGAGGGGGAGAAGGTGGTCGCGCAGCGACCGGATGAGGGGGCGCGGGTCAGAGCGGCTGTTCGCCTACGCCATCGCAAGACCGTAGCTTGGCAGATGAGGCGGTGTCGGGGCACACTTCCCGCGGTTCGGGAGGATCTCATGCCAAACGCCATTGTTGCAGGGGACAATTGGGGCGCCGTTCTGGCGGCGGCCGTCGCGATCTACGCGGTGGGATTTGTCATTTATGGCGCCCTCTTCTCCAAGCTGTGGATGAGGCTCAGCGGATACACGGGCGAGCAATTGCAGCCGCACCGGTGGAAGATGGCGCTTTCGCCGATAATGCCGATCCTGACTGCGGTCGGGCTGGCTCTGGTGCTGAAATGGGCGCGCGTCGACAACCTCGCCATGGGCGTGGTTGTTGCTGCGCAAGTCTGGCTGTTTCTCGTGCTGCCCACGCGGCTCTATTCGTTCGTCTACAGCCCAGAGAAGAGTGGCTTGCTCATGATGGACGCAATTCACCTGCTGCTTGGCTTGCTCATCGGCGGCGCCATCATCGGAGGCTGGCGCTGAGCGTGGGCGAGCGACAGACGAGACTCGCCTAGGTTCATCGCGCCAATTTGACGGCCGATCTTTCCGACTGGCCTACTCTTCATTGCGGTCAATCGCTTAGCGCACGCAGCAATGGCGCGTCGTCGCCGAAACCTGAGATGGAAAGATATCGCTCGCATGACCTCGGCAGAGAATGAGCCCGCACTATTTTTGGTTCGTCATGGCGAAACCGAATGGAACAGCGCGGGTCGCTTCCAAGGGGCGAAAGATTCAACGCTGACACCTCGTGGTCGTGAGCAAACACGATCGGCGGGAAGAACGCTCGCCGCGATGGTTGCCGTCAAGGCGCCACTGCGCGCTTACGTCAGTCCGCTTGGCCGAGCGCGAGAGACGGCTTCGCTCATTTCTCAGTATGTGAAACTGGACATCCACATCGAACAGCGCGTCGCCGAAATTTCGCTAGGGTGTTGGGACGGGATGTCGATGTATGAAATCGACGCGGAGTTTCCAGGTGCGCTAAGTGGAAGCAAACCTCACGATTGGTATTTTCGCTCTCCTGATGGAGAAAAGTTTGAAGACGCATATGCGCGGGTTGAAGACTGGCTGCGGGAAGCATGTGCTCCGGCTCTCGTAGTCACGCATGGACTAACGAGCAGGCTAATTCGCGGTGCTTATGAGCAACTATCAAAGCAGGACATGCTGCTGCTCCCTGTGCCACAGGACGGGTTTTACCAACTGAAGAGTGGTCATGCTGAGTTCGTTCAGTCGGCTTGAGATCGAATGGTAACACGGGGCCAATCTCTATCGTCGAGACAACACCTTACGAACGGCGCGAACAGAGAGCTGCTCGGTCGCTCGTCAGATCTCAAATATTTTGATAGCGTGCCTTCCCGTTTTGACGACCCCACGGCAATCTTGCGTTCCGAACCCTTGTCGGTAGCATTTTGCCCTCGACTTTCGGTGATGAAGATCCGGGGCGGCAGACGACATGCAGGAAAAGAAACGATTTCTAAGCAGCGCCGTGTGGATGGCGCTCGGGATAGGCGTCGGGATGCTGCTCTATCGAATTGTTTTTGGGTAGGCTGAATCACAGCCCCGAATATGACGGTGATCAGGCGCAAAACGCACACGCGATTGCCTTCGGCGCGCTCCGGTCCATCGATTGATCGTCGCCAGCTTCGGTTTGCTCTACGCGTTAACGCGCGTTGACCGACACTGATCGGGGAGGCCGCCGCCATTGCAAGAGTTGGGAAAACAGGTGGGGCTCCATTGCCTCTCGCCGCGTCGCTGCTAGGCTCTCACGCGAGGGACTTCGAACCGAGGAAATAGATATGCGCAAACTGCTCGCCGCAACGGTCGTGCTCTGCATCGCCGTCACAAACGCAAGCGCGCAATCGCCAATTCCCAGGCCACCTGGTCCGCCGGTCGCGCTCTGCACCGATCTCGCCATCGCTGGTTGGAACGGCTCGCGTTCGCCGCCAGGCGCGCGCCTCGCTGACAATGAGGTCGCGATCTATTTTCAAGTTCGCAACAACGGCCCGCGCACCTACACCGCGCCCGACGAGAACAAGCAATGGATTTCGTTGGTGGTGACCATGCCCAGCGGAGACCAGCAGATCGGCGTAAACGTGTTGCCGCCGTCCGGTTCCGGCGCAGTATCTCTCGCACGCGGCGCAAGTTGGCGCGGTCACGTGCGCGCGACCCTGCCAGCGGGCGTTACGCGGACGGCTCATCCGCCGGTTCGTCTTCAGCTCAACTATGCGGCCGCTTCCGCTGGCTGGTCACCGCCAGTCGATTGCAACATCACAAACAATCAGCGCTCGGTTGTGCTGCGCTAAGCGGCGGCGCGAGATCGCCAAAGACGCAGCTGGGCCAACAGCAAACATTCATGAAACACCGTCGTGATCCCGGACGCGCGGAGCGCGATCCGGGATGACGGGCGGTGCTTGATGGATGTGATCGCGCTTCGAGTTGGAACGCGCAGAATATGGGGATAGCGCCGCACAAATCCGACCGAGTGCAAGCCGTGCTTATCATCCACTCATCGCTCCGCTGGAGGGCAGTTGGCCAATGTTCGACCCAATGCGACGAGCGATATGATTGAGCGTGAAGCGTGAGCGAGACGATCCGCGCACG
>LNFM01000099.1_pt1 | contig 220571 bp, 189 predicted proteins | sample 596031 | NCBI WGS metagenome assembly LNFM01 (sample SAMN04254537, study PRJNA301005) | activated carbon metagenome | isolation source: dual media filters at the Ann Arbor, Michigan drinking water treatment plant | place: USA: Ann Arbor | reverse complement strand
CGACGATCCACCATTCGCCGGCGAACAGATAATTGTTGCCGATCCGGATCAGGGTGCCGAGCGAGGGCATGGTGTCGGGCATGCCGGCGCCCAGGAACGAAAGCGTCGCCTCGGTGATGATGGCGAGCGCCAGGTTGATGGTGGCGATCACCAGGATCGGGCCCATCGTGTTCGGCAGCACGTGCCGGAAAATGATCACCGGCGCGGGAAGGCCGATCAGTTGGGCGGCGGCGACATAATCCTTGTTCTTCTCGACCATCACGGAGCCGCGCACCGTGCGCGCGTATTGCACCCAGAAGCTCAGCCCGATCGCGACCACCAGCACCGCCAGCGTGCTCATGGCGTCGAGCCGGTTGCCGAACACGGATTTGGCGACGCCGTTGACCAGGAGCGCGATCAGGATCGCGGGAAAGGTCAGCTGCACGTCCGCGATGCGCATGATCAGTCCGTCGACCGCGCCGCCGACATAGCCCGCGATCAGCCCGAGCGTGATGCCAAGCGTGCCGGCGAGCACGACGCCGAGCAGGCCGACGACGAGTGAGATCCGCAGGCCGTGCAGGATGGCTGAAAACACGTCGCGGCCCTGCTCGTCGGTGCCGAGCAGGAACGGACTCTGGCCGTCGGCGGTCCATAGCGGCGAGATCCGCGAATTCATCAGCTGCAGTTGCGCCGGATCGAACGGGTTCTGCACCGAGAGCAGGGGCGCCAGGATCGCCAGCAGGAAGAATGTCAGGGTGACGGCGGCCGCCACCATAGTCATGCGGGAGCGGCGGAACGAGTAGAACATGTCGCTGTCGAGCGCGCGGTTCAGCCAGCCGGCGCCGGCGCGCGCCCGTTGTGCGTTCGGCTCGGTCGGGTCGGGGACGACGGCATCGGACATCTGGTGCCTCGCTCTATGCCGGACGGCTGAGGGTCGAGCGCAGGCGCGGATCGACGACGGTGTAGAGGATATCGACGATCAGGTTGATGGTGACGAAAATCAGGGACACCATCAACAGGTACGCTGCCATGATCGGGATGTCGACATTCTGCACCGCCTGCACGAACAGCAATCCCATGCCCGGCCACTGGAACACGGTTTCGGTGATGATGGCGAACGCAATGACCGAGCCGAACTGCAGCCCGGCGACGGTGATAACGGGAACCAGGGTGTTCTTGAGCGCGTGGCCGAAATGAACCGCCCGCGTCGTCAGGCCGCGGGCGCGGGCGAAGCGGATGTAGTCGGTGCGGAGCACTTCGAGCATCTCGGCCCGCACCAGCCGCATGATCAGGGTCATCTGGAACAGGCCGAGCGTGATCGAGGGCATGATCAGCGCCTTGAGGCCGGACAGCGTGAGCAGGCCGGTGGTCCACCAGCCGATCCGCACCACGTCGCCGCGCCCGAACGAGGGCAGCCAGCCCAGCGTCACCGAGAACAGATAGATCAGGAGGATGCCGATCAGGAAGGTCGGCAGCGAAATCCCGATCAAGGACACCGCCTGCAGGATTTTCGTCAGGACGGTGTCGCGCCGCAGCGCCGAATAGACCCCCATCAGGATGCCGAATACCATGGCAAGAACCGTGGCACAGGCGGCGAGCTCCAGCGTCGCCGGCATCCGCTCCATCAACAGGTTCGAAACCGGCTGACGAAACTGATAGGACACCCCGAACTTGAACTGCGCGGCATTGGCGAAGTAGCGGGCGAATTGCACCGGGACGGGGTCGTCGAGACCGAGCGACTTGCGCACTGCCTCGCGTTCGGCGGCCGGCGTATCCAGCGAAACGATCTGGTTGACGGGATCGCCGGCGAACCGGAACATCGAGAAGGCGATGATGCCGACCGCGATCATGACGCCGACGGCCTGGATCGCGCGGCGCAGAGTGAACGCGAGCATGTGTTCCTTTCACCGCTGGGTTACGCGCGGCGGCGACTGTCGCCCGGAAACGAAATGTCCCGGAAGCCGCGAGGCCGCCGGGACGGAGCGTGGAGGTCCGGTTAGTCCTGCTTGGTCGCCCAGTAGAGCAGGACCTGATTGTCGGCGCGCTGGTTCAGCTTCACTTTCTTCGATACGCCCCACGCCAGCGCCTGCTGGTGCAGTGGGATGTATCCGAAGTCCTTGGCGCCGATCTCGAACGCTTCCTTGATCAGAAGATCGCGCTTGGCGGTGTCGGGTTCCTGCAGCACCTTGTCGGCCAGCTCGTCGACCTTCTTGTTGCAGTAGCCGCCGAGATTGGCCTCGCCACGGTTGGATTTCGGGTCGTCGCGGCAGCCCATGATGTCGAACAGGACGTTGTGGGCGTCGAGCGTGCCGGGAGTCCAGCCGAGCAGGTAGAACGAGGTCTGGTAGCCGCCGGGCTTGAGCACCTTGGCGAAATACTGCGCCTTGGGTTGGGCCAGCAGCGTCACCTTGACGCCGACCCTGGCCAGCATGCCGACCACCGCCTGGCAGATCGCAGCGTCGTTGACATAGCGGTCGTTGGGGCAATCCATCGTGACTTCGAAACCGTCGGGATAGCCGGCGTCGGCGAGCAGCTTCTTGGCGCCGTCGGGGTCGAATTTCGGGCGGGTAAACTCGCCGGAATGCTTGAACAATTGCGGCGCGATCATCAGCGCCGAGGGCGTCGAGAGCCCGCGCATGACGCGGGTCTTGATCAGTTCGACATCGATGGCCTTGAAGAAGGCCTCGCGCACCCTGACATCCTTGAACGGGTTCTTGCCCTTGACGCTGGAATAAAGCAACTCGTCGCGTACCTGATCCATGCCGAGGAAGATGGTGCGGATCTCCGGCCCCTTCATCACCTGGGCGTTCGGGCTGGAATCCACCCGCGAGATATCCTGGATCGGAACCGGCTCGATCACGTCGACTTCGCCCGACAGCAAGGCCGCCACGCGCGTGGCGTCCGAACCGATCGGCGTGAACACGATTTCCTTGATGTTGTGCTCCGCCTTGCGCCACCAGTTGGGATTGGCCTTGAAAACGGTTTTGACGCCGGGCTGGTGGCTTTCGACCGAGAAGGCGCCGGTGCCGTTGGCGTTGAGCGAGGCAAAGCTCGGCGTCGTCGCCGCGGCGGGCGTAGGCTCGGCGGCGTTGTTCGCCTCGGCCCATTTCTTGCTCATGATGTACCAGGTATCCCATTGCGAATTGAGAATGGGATTGGGCGTGGTCAGGATGAAGTCCACGGTGTGGTCGTCGATCTTGACCACCTTGGCGTCCGGCGCGATCCGGGTCTGGAGGTTCGAGCCCTTCTTGCGGACACGTTCCGCCGAGAACACCACGTCGTCGGCGGTGAAGGGGTCGCCGTTCTGGAATTTCACGCCCTTGCGCAGATGGAACCGCCAGCGGGTGGGCTCGGGGGTTTCCCAGCGTTCCGCCAGGCCCGGAATGACCTTCAGATCCTTGTCGCGGGCGACCAGCCCTTCAAACACCTGTCCGAGATGCGCGTGCGTCGTGCTCTCGTTCAACGTGTAGGGGTCCAGCGATTTAAGGTCGCCCTGATTGGCGTAGCGCAGGCTCTGGGCCGATGCCGGCGCCATCGCCAGGACTGACGCCGTGGCCGCCGCGAGCAAACTCTTGCGTACCAACATATGTTCGATCTCCCCGCTGATCGCCAACTTCCGCAACTAGCCGCTGATATTGCCGATCCATGCTGCCGGAGTCCAGCCGCCGTCTCGACTGCCGGTTTGCGCGGCGGTGCGGTAACGACTAGCTTTGGCTTGAGCCGCGCGCGAGCGGGTGGCGTTGAATTTTTGGAGTGCCGGATGGCGGAACTGAAGGCCGACGTTCTCGTCCTGGGCGCGGGCATGGTCGGCGTCGGCGCCGCGCTGCATCTGCAGCAGCGCGGCCGGGACGTGGTCCTGATCGATCGCCACGCGGTGGCCGGGGAGGAAACCAGCTACGGCAATGGCGGGCTGATCGAATGCGCCTCGGTCTTTCCGTACATGTTTCCGCGGGACTTCGGCCAGATCCTGCGCTACGCGCTGCATCGCGCGCCGCAGGTTCGCTACCGGTTCAGGGATTTGCCGGACTTCCTGCCCTGGTTGATCCGCTACTTCCTGGCCTCGTCGCCGGAGCGCGCGCTGCACAGCGCGATGGCCGAGCTGCCGTTGATCCAGCGCAGCCTGATCGAGCACGAGGCGTTGATCGCCGAGGCGGGCGTTCCCGAGCTGTTGCGGCGAACCGGCTGGATCAAGCTGTTTCGTTCCGAGGCCACGCTTGCGAACGCCGTCAAGGACTTGGCGCGGGCCCAGGCGCATGGCGTCGCCGGCGAGGTGCTGGATAGTCCCGCGATCATCGCGCGCGAGCCGCATCTCGCCGGCGAATTCAGCGGCGCGGTCTATTTTCCGACGCCGGGATTCGTGCCCGATCCCGGTGGCCTCGCCAAGGCCTATGCCGCCCTGTTCGGCCGCAAGGGCGGGCGGTACCTCGTCGGCGATGCACGAACGCTCGAGGCGTCCGGCGGCCGGTGGCGCGTGGCGACGCTGGAGGGCACGATCACCGCCCGCGAGGCCGTGGTGGCGATGGGGCCGTGGTCCGATCAGATCTTCGCACCGCTCGGCTATTCGATCCCGCTTCAGGTCAAGCGCGGGTACCATTTGCATCTCAGGCCGCGCGGCAATGCGGTGCTGCATCATCCGGTGCTGGACGCCGACCTCGGCTATCTGCTGGCGCCGATGAACCGTGGCATTCGCGTGACCACCGGCGCCGAGTTCGCCCACCGCGACGCACCGCCGTCGCCGGTCCAACTCGAGCAGGCGCTGCCCCGGGCGCACAAGCTGTTTCCTTTGGGAGAGCCGGTGGACGCGATGCCCTGGAAGGGTGCGCGCCCCTGCCTGCCCGACATGCTCCCGGTGATCGGAAGGGCTCCCCGCCATGGCGGGCTGTGGTTCAATTTCGGCCATCAACACCACGGCCTCACGCTCGGGCCCGCAACCGGCCGCCTGCTGGCTGAAGTGATGACCGGGGAGACCCCCTTCGCCGACGTCAAGCCGTTCGCCGTCGAACGCTTTGGTTGACCATATCAGAGGGTTGGGAACACAGGCCGGGGGGCTGGTCCTTGCGCCATGGCGGTGATCGTGGCGATACTGCGCAAAGCCTCGCCAAAGGAGCCGTCTCATGAAGGTTAATGTCGAGATAGAATGCACGCCACTGGAGGCCAGGCAGTTCTTCGGATTGCCGGATGTCTCGCCGATGCAGAACGCCGTCATGGACAAAATGCAGCAGCAGATGATGTCCAACATCGACAAGGTTTCGCCTGAGTCTCTGATCCAGAGCTGGTTCACCTTCGACCCCAAGATCGCCGAGCGTTTCCAGGATATGTTCGTAACCATGGCCGGCCTCGGGGGTACGACCAAGAAGGGTAATAAGTAGTGGCCGCCGCCGAAGGCGCCGGGACGGAAGAGCAAAGGCTTCGGCCGCCGAGCCTGTTGCTGATGCTGGCCGAGGCAAGGGGCCTGTTCGAACTTCATTCCAGCCTGCTGCTGTCGCCGTTGCTGTTGCAGGCTCCGAAGGGCGACGGGCACCCGGTGCTGGCGCTGCCGGGTTTTCTCGCCAGCGATCTTTCGATGGCGCCGATGCGGCGCTACCTGAAGGAACTCGGTCATGACACCTACGCCTGGAAGATGGGCCGCAATCTCGGCGGCGTGGCTTCCAGGCGCGCGGCGCTTCGCGACCTCTTGACGCGCATTCACGGACAGACCGGCCGCAAGGTCAGTCTGGTCGGCTGGAGTCTCGGCGGCGTCTATGCCCGCGACCTCGCGGTACAATTGCCCGACATGGTGCGCGCCGTGATCACGCTCGGCAGCCCGTTCACCGGCGACATCAGGGCAACCAACGCGACGCGGCTCTATGAGGCGCTGACGGGTGAGGATGCCGACGACAATCCCGAAATCAGGCAAGCGATCGCCGGCGACCTTCCGGTCCCGGCGACCTCGATCTACTCTCGTACCGACGGCATCGTGAACTGGCGCACCAGCCTGCTGCGTCCTTCTGTGAAGGCCGAGAACATCGAGGTGCATCTCGCCAGCCATGTCGGGCTCGGGGTCAACCCGGCCGCCCTTTGGGCGGTAGCTGACCGCCTGGCACAGGCGGAGGGGGAGTTTACGCCATTTGACCGGACCGGGCCGTTTTCGATTGCCTACGGCCCCCCAGAAAATGCACAATCGTAGTTCAAAGCCTTAGGCCTGAGGCATGATCCCGAATCCGGCCGCCCTCCACGGGATGGGCGCGGTGTGCGGAAGACGCCCCATAGGAGACGACCTGAACGCCAGAAGCGCCGCCAAAGCGCCGCGTTTTCCACCACGGGAGGAGAATATGGCCGACACCAGGAAACTGTCCTCGATGGACGCGTCGTTTTTGTACCTGGAGACGCCCGAAATGCCCATGCATGTGGGCAGCATGGCAATCTTTCGCCTGCCGGAGAAATACAAGGGTGATTTCTTCGAAGACTTCAAGGCGATGATCGCCTCGCGGCTGCACATCGCGCCGATCCTCAAGGCGCGCCTGGAAAAAGCGCCGCTCGACATCGATCACCCGTCCTGGGTCGAGGATGACCAGTTTGACATCGATCGTCACATCTTCCGCGGCAGTGTCCCGGCGCCCCACGACCGCGCGACGCTCGAGCGCATCGTCGGCTGGATGCATGCCAAGCTTCTGAACCGCGCCCGTCCGCTCTGGGAGTTCTACGTGTTCGAAGGCATGAAGGACAACGAGATCGGGCTCTATTCCAAGATGCACCACGCCTGCATCGATGGTGGCGCCGGCGCGGCGCTGACGAGCATGATCTACGACGTCACGCCGGTCCCGCGCAAAGTCCACAAGCCCGTCGCGCAGGCGAAGGGGGCCAGGGAGCCGCGCGACATCGCCGCCAACCTGATCGATTCCTACCAGCAACTCTGGCGCCAGCCTTTAGACGGCGCGACGACGTCGAAGAGCATCGAGCTGCCGCGATCCGGGAAAAGCGATCTTGCATCGATCCTGTTCGACAACGCCATGCTCCAGATCGAGAGCGCGGTTAAATTCGCCGGCAGCATTCCCACGATGTTGAAGAGTGTTTCCGACGTCGTCGGCAAGATCTCCGATCCGAAGTCGCGCGACAGCATCGCCAGCATGGTGTCGCCGCCGACCATTCTGAACAAGGCGATTTCGTCGGAACGCAGCTTCGCCGGCACCTCGATCTCGCTTTCGCGGGCCAAGGCGCTCGCCAGGCAATCCGGCGGCAAGCTGAATGACGTGGTGCTGGCGCTTTCCTCCGGCGTGGTCCGGCGCTATCTGCTGGAGCGTGGCGCGTTGCCGGCCAAGTCAATGACCGCCGCGGTGCCGATATCGCTACGCGAGGAGGGCAACACCGAGGCGAATAACCAAGTGTTTGGCATGATCTGCGCGATCGCCACCAATGTCGAGGATCCGAAGGGGCGGCTGGAGGCGATCATCGCGCAGTCGGTCAAGTCCAAGGAAATGTCACATCCGCTGCGCGCGCTGATGCCGCAGGTGTCGAACATCTCGATGCTGGGCGCGCCGATCCTGGTCCAGATTCTGGCGCTGCTCTACAGCCGCTCCAATCTGTCCGACGTACTGCCGCCATCGGCCAATATCACGGTGTCCAACGTGCCGGGGCCGCGGCAGACGCTGTATGCTGCAGGCGCGGAGCTGCTGCACATCTTCCCGGTGTCGATCTCGGCGCATGGGCTCGCGCTCAACATCACCGTGCAAAGCTACCGCGACCAGCTTGATTTCGGCTTTATCGCCGGCGCCAACATCATCCCGAATGTCCAGGTCTTGTGCGACATGCTTCCGCGGGAGTTCGAGGCGCTGGAGGCAGCGTTCGCACCGCCGAAGAGCATGACCAGCGCGGCTGAATAGGTTTCGAACCATGATTGAAATGCCGCCATCGCAGTTCGCCCAGGTCAACGGCATTCGAATGGGCTATTACGAGGCGGGGCCGAAGTCCGACAAGCCCCCAATGATCCTGTGCCACGGCTGGCCGGAAATCGCCTTCTCCTGGCGCCACCAGCTCAAGGCGCTGAGCGAGGCCGGCATCCGGGTGATCGCGCCGGACCAGCGCGGCTACGGTTCGACCGACCGGCCAGAGCCGGTCGAGGCTTACGACATGGAGCACCTGACCGGTGATCTGGTCGGTCTGCTCGACCACCTCGAGATCGAAAAGGCAATCTTCGTCGGCCACGACTGGGGCGGCTTCATCGTCTGGCAGATGCCGCTGCGCCACATCGAACGCGTCGCCGGCGTCGTCGGAGTCAACACGCCGCACTACGACCGCCTGCCGGCCGACCCGATCGAGCTGTTCCGAAAGCGGTTCGGCGACAGCATGTACATCGTTCAGTTCCAGGATCCCGCCCGCGAGCCTGACAGGATCTTTGGCAGCCGCGTCGAGCAGACGTTTGACGCGTTCATGCGCAAGCCGCTGCCGCGCAAGGACGACGCGCCGGCGGCTCCGGCGACCGCGGGTGTCGGCGCATCGAGCAAGACCAACCTGGCGTTCCCGCAGATGATCGCGGCCTATGACGCCAGGTTCGACCCGCGGACGCCGATCCTGTCGCCGGAGGAAAAGAAAGTGTTCGTCGATACCTTCACCCGAACCGGCTTCACCGGGGGCATCAACTGGTACCGCAATTTTTCCCGTAACTGGCAGCGCTCGGCAGGGCTCGACCACATCGTGCGGGTGCCGTCGCTGATGATCATGGCGGAGAACGACGCGGTATTGCCGCCATCGGCGGCCGATGGCATGGAGAAGGTCGTTCCCGATCTGGAGAAATATCTGGTGCGCGACAGCGGACATTGGACGCAACAGGAAAAGCCGGAGGAGGTCAGCGCCAAGCTGATCGAATGGCGCAGGAAGCGGTTCGGGTAGGGCAATGGCCACATCGTGATTGCAAGCGAAGCGGCGTGAGCAGTCATTCCGGGGCGATGCAAAGCATCGAACCCGGAATCTCGAGATTCCGGGTCTGGTCCTGCGGACCATCCCGGAATGACGGAGTGGTTGAGACAGGGCAGGAGACTCTTCAAAAATGGCATCGATCAACAAGCTAAGCCCGATCCCGCATCCGCCGAAAAAGCCTGTTGTCGGCAACATGCTGTCGCTGGATCCCAGCGCCCCGGTGCAGCATCTGGTGCGGCTGTCCAGGGAGCTGGGGCCGATCTTCTGGCTCGACATGATGGGCGCGCCGCTTGTCATCGTCTCGGGCCACGATCTCATCGACGAGATATCCGACGAGAAGCGCTTCGACAAGGCGGTGCGCGGCTCGCTGCGCCGGGTCCGCGCGGTGGGCGGCGACGGGCTGTTCACCGCCGATACCAGCGAGCCGAACTGGAGCAAGGCGCACAACATCCTGCTGCAGCCGTTCGGCAACCGCGCGATGCAGTCCTACCATCCGAGCATGGTCGATATCGCCGAACAGCTCGTGAAGAAGTGGGAGCGGCTCAACGGCGACGAGGAGATCGACGTCGTCCACGACATGACCGCGCTGACGCTCGACACCATCGGGCTGTGCGGCTTCGACTACCGTTTCAATTCGTTCTACCGCCGCGACTACCACCCGTTCGTGGAATCGCTGGTGCGTTCGCTCGAGACCATCATGATGACGCGCGGCATTCCACTGGAAGGCCTGTGGCTGCAGAAGCGCCGCCGTGACCTGGCGCAGGACGTCGCCTTCATGAACAAGATGGTCGACGAGATCATCGCCGAGCGCCGCGGCAACGCCGACGCTGCCGCCGATGCCAGGAAGGACATGCTGGGCGCCATGATGACCGGCGTCGACCGCGCCACCGGCGAGCAGCTCGACGACGTCAACATCCGCTATCAGATCAACACCTTCCTGATCGCGGGCCACGAGACCACCAGCGGCCTGCTTTCCTGCACCATCTATGCCCTGCTCAAGCACCCCGAGGTTCTCAAGAAGGCCTATGAGGAGGTCGATCGGGTGCTTGGGCCCGACATCAATGCGAAGCCGACCTATCAGCAGGTCACCCAGCTCACCTACATCACCCAGGTTTTGAAGGAAGCGCTGCGGCTGTGGCCGCCGGCGCCGGCCTATGGCGTTGCGCCGCTGAAGGACGAGACCATTGGCGGCAAGTACAAATTGAAGAAGAACACTTTCGTCACAGTTTTGGTGATGGCGTTACACCGCGATCCCAGCGTCTGGGGACCGAACCCGGACGCGTTCGATCCGGAGAATTTCAGCCGCGAGGCCGAGGCCCGGCGTCCGATCAATGCCTGGAAGCCGTTCGGCAACGGCCAGCGCGCCTGCATCGGGCGCGGCTTTGCGATGCACGAGGCGGCGCTCGCGATCGGAATGATCCTGCAGCGTTTCAAGCTGATCGACAATCACCGTTACCAGATGCACCTGAAGGAAACGCTGACGATCAAGCCGGACGGCTTCAAGATCAAGGTGCGGCCGCGCGCCGACCGGGATCGTGGCGCCTTCGCCGGCCGTACCGCCGCGACCGCAGCCGCCTCGAACACGGCGGCGCCCAGGGCGGGGACCCGTCCGGGACACAACACGCCGCTGCTGGTGCTCTATGGCTCCAACCTCGGCACTGCCGAGGAACTGGCGACGCGGGTGGCCGATCTGGCGGAGGTCAACGGTTTCGCGACCAGGCTCGGCGCGCTCGACGACTACGCCGGCAAGCTGCCGGAGCAGGGCGGGGTGCTGATCTTCTGTGCGTCGTATAATGGCGCGGCGCCCGACAACGCCACGCAGTTCGTCAAATGGCTGGGCGGCGATTTGCCGAAGAGCGCCTTGGCCAAGGTGCGCTACGCGGTGTTCGGCTGCGGCAACAGCGACTGGGCTGCGACCTACCAGTCGGTGCCGCGCATGATTGACGACCAGCTCGCCAAACATGGCGCGCGCAGCGTCTACGCCCGCGGCGAGGGCGATGCCCGCAGCGATCTCGACGGCCAGTTCGAAAAATGGTTTGCCGCCGCCGCCGCGGCGGCGATGAAGGAGTTCGGCATCGATTCAAGCTTCAGCCGCAGCGCCGACGACGCGCCGCTGTATTCGATCGAGCCGGTGGCGCCATCGGCCGTCCACATGATCGTTGCCCAGGGCGGCGTCGCGCCGATGAAGGTGCTGGACAATTCGGAACTGCAGAACAAAAGCGGCGCCAATCCGTCCGACCGTTCGACGCGGCATATCGAGGTGGAACTGCCGCCGGGCATCGCCTACCGCGTCGGCGACCATCTCAGCGTGGTGCCGCGCAACGATCCCGCGCTGGTCGATTCGGTCGCGCGCCGCTTCGGCTTCTTGCCGGCGGACCAGATCAGGCTGCACGTCGCCGAGGGCCGCCGCGCGCAATTGCCGGTCGGCGACGCCGTGTCGGTCGGGCGGTTGCTGACCGAGTTCGTCGAGTTGCAGCAGATTGCCACCCGCAAGCAGATCCAGATCATGTCGGAACATACCCGCTGCCCGGTGACCAGGCCGAAACTTCTGACCTATGTCGGCGACGACGAGGCGTCCACCGAGCGTTACCGTTCGGAGGTGCTGGCCCGTCGCAAATCGGTGTTCGACCTGCTGGAGGAGCATCCGGCCTGCGAGCTGCCGTTCCACGCCTATCTGGAAATGCTGTCGCTGCTGGCGCCGCGCTATTATTCGATCTCCTCTTCGCCGTCCGCCGACCCCGGACGCTGCAGCGTGACCGTCGGCGTCGTCGAAGCGCCCGCAAGTTCGGGTCGCGGCGTCTACAAGGGCGTCTGCTCCAACTACCTCGCCGGCCGCCGCGTCGGCGATACAGTTCATGCGACGGTACGCGAGACCAAGGCCGGCTTTCGCCTGCCGGACGATGCGTCGGTTCCCGTGATCATGATCGGCCCGGGTACGGGGCTGGCCCCGTTCCGCGGCTTCCTGCAGGAGCGTGCGCATCGCAAGGCGCACGGCGCCAGCCTCGGTCCGGCGATGCTGTTCTTCGGCTGCCGTCATCCTGACCAGGATTTCATCTATGCTGATGAATTGAAGGCGTTTGCCGCTGACGGCGTTGTCGAACTGCATACGGCGTTCTCGCGCGCCGATGGGCCGAAGACCTATGTCCAGCATCAGGTTGCCGCGCAGAAGGACCGGGTCTGGAACCTGATCGAGCAGGGTGCGATCGTCTATGTCTGCGGCGACGGCAGCCAGATGGAGCCTGATGTCAAAGCCGCGCTGGTTGCGATCTATCGCGACAAATCGGGGGCCGACGCCGATGCGGGCTTGCGCTGGATCGACAAGCTCGGCACCGGCAACCGTTACGTGCTCGACGTCTGGGCTGGCGGGTAACTGTCACCTCCGGCCGTGCTAAAGCGTTCTCATGATTCCATGGGAAAAAATCGATACCGCGCGCGTGCCGGATTCCGACGGGGAACTGCGCCTGATGCGGCGCGGCCAGGAGTTTTCCATCATGCTCGGCGCCAACGAGCTGATGAACAGCCGCCTTTCGGGTTCAGAGGCTGCGCTCGCGACGCTTGCCGCCAAGCAGATCGGGAAGGTCGCCGGGCCGCAGGTGCTGATCGGCGGCCTGGGCATGGGCTTTACCTTGCGCGCGGCGCTTGCGGTGTTCGGAAGCAAGGCGCAGATCGTGGTGGCCGAGCTGGTGCCCGCCGTCGTCGCCTGGGCCAGGGGCCCGCTGGCCGGGATTTTCGGCGACAGCCTCAGCGATCCCCGCGTTGATATCCAGGAGGTGGACGTTGCGCAGGTGATCCAAAGCCATCCGCGTGCTTTCGATGCGATCCTGCTCGACGTCGATAATGGTCCGGAAGGACTCACCCGCAAGGCGAATGACGCCCTCTACGACGCCGCCGGTCTGCAAGCGGCCCACACCGCGCTGCGGCCGGGCGGGGTGCTGGCGGTTTGGTCGTCCGGATCGAATGCAGGATTTTCAAAGCGGCTTCGCCAGGCCGGATATGCCGTCAACGAGGTCGCGGTGCGCGCCGTCGGCAAGGGTGTCGGCGCACGCCACGTCATATGGATCGCGACGGCGGAGGCTACGCCGCCTTCGCCGCCGCGCGATGCGCGTGCTCGTCGATCGCGTCGATGATCTGCGGCCACATCGGGATCGGCAAAGCGTGGCCCATGCCTTCGATCATCAAGAGCTTGGCGCCGGGAATCGACGCGACGGTGTCCTTGCCGCCTTCGGGGCGAACCAGCGGATCGACGGTGCCGTGAATCACCAGCGTCGGGATCTTTACGTGATGCAGACGTTCCTTGCGGCTGCCCGAGGCAAGCACGGCCCGCAACTGCCGGCCGACGCCCGCGGGATTGAGGCCGCGCTCGAAGGTGCGCGCGGCGCGTGAAAGGTCCAGCGTCTCGTCTTCCGGGAACGAGCCCACGCGCAGCACTTTCCAGGTCTTGGCGAAGCGCTCGAAATACTCTTCCTTGGTGTTCGGGGGCGGCGCCATCAGCATGGCGGCGGCCTCCCGGGTCGGCGGCGGAATTCTCGGATTGCCCGTGGTCGACATGATCGACGTCAGCGAGCGCACCCGCTGCGGCAACGAGATCGCGATTTCCTGGGCGATCATGCCACCCATCGACGCACCGACCAGATGCGCCGATTTGATGCCGAGCACGTCCATCAGGCCGACGGTATCCTTGGCCATGTCGATCAGGCGGTAGGGAGCAGCAACCGGAATCCTCAGGAAGCGCAGCTTGAGCAGTTCCAGCATGGTCAATCGCTTTCCGCCGGAAAGGTGCGAGGATTTGCCGATGTCGCGGTTGTCGAAGCGGATAACGCGAAAGCCGCGGGCGGCGAGCTTCTGGCAGAATTCGTCATCCCAAAGGATCATCTGGGCGCCGAGCCCCATGATCAGCAGCATGGGTTCGGCAGCCGTATCGCCGAAGATTTCGTAGCAGATGTCGATGCCGTTGGCGCGGGCGATCTGTGGCGGTTGATGGGCAAGCATCGCGTATGTCTTTCCTTCAGCTGGTGCCTCGATCGGTAAACGATATGGCACGGTTTCCTGCACCGCAGAAGACCTTGCGGTGGTTGACCGGCCGTCAGCAAGGGTGTGGTATGGGGCCAAACATCAAGCAAAGCGTGGCAAGCGCTCGTGACCGCGAGGAGAGGGCGTCAATGGCCGACAACAGCAACGATCCTGCCGTGATCTGGCAGACCATGGTCGGGGAGATGGAGAAGGGGTTCAACTCCTTCGCCAACCAGGCGATGGCGTCGCCGGAATTCTCCAAGGTCATGAACCAGGTCGGCGGCGTCACCGCCGGCGCGCAGAAACAGCTCGGCGAACTGATGGAGAAGTATCTGCTCGCGATGAACCTGCCGAGCCGGGCGCAGATGGTGGGTATGGCCGAGCGCATCCAGGCGATCGAGGGCCAGCTCAACGAGATCAAGGCGATGCTGCATCAGATCCACCACAATTCGCTGGCGCCGGAAGGCGGCCACGGCACGCCGCGGCCGCCGCGCACCAGGCGGCCGCCGCCGGAGGGAGGTCAGAAATGAACGCTCACGCAGGCCTCGACCTCGCCTCGGTTCCCGAGCGGATACAGTCCGAGGTGCAACGTGCGATCCAGCGCAGCATCAAGGGCGTCGAGTATATTGCCTCGTCCGGCCCTGCGCTTGGCTCGACGCCGAAGGACATTCTGGTCGTTCGCGGCACCATGAACCTCTACCACTATCGGCCGATGGCGGACGAGATCTACCGCGTGCCGATCCTGATCGTGATGGCGACCACCAACCGCGGTTACATTCTGGACATGGTGCCCGGCCAGAGTCTCGTCGAGTTTCTGCTGAAACGCGGTTACGACGTCTACATGCTGGACTGGACCGCGCCGAAGCCGGAGGAGAAGAGCCTGCGGATGGAGGACTACGTCCTTGACTTCATCCCGGATTGCGTTCGCCGCGTGCAGCAGGATTCCGGCGAGCGCGACGTCAGCGTGATCGGCTATTGCTTCGGCGGCGTGCTGTCGTTGCTGTACGGCTCGATCTTCAACGAAGGGCCGATGAAGAACCTGATCTGCTTCACCACCCCGATTGATTTCCGCGAGATGAAGCTGTTCTCGAATTTCTCGGATCGCCGCTACTTCGACGTCGACCGGCTGGTCGACAGCATCGGCAACGTGCCGCCCGAAATGATCCTGTCGTCGTTCGAAATGCTGCGGCCGGCGTCGCGCGCCGCGAGCCAGGTGCAGTTGTGGGAGAACATATGGAACGACGAATACGTCAAGGCTTACCGGATGATGGATCGCTGGGGCACGGACACCCTGCCGCTGGCCGGCGAGTACTTCCGCGGCATCACCAAGGACCTGATGTGGGACAACAAGCTGTTCAACGACACCATGTCGGTCGGCGGCCGCGCGGCCAATATTTCGAACATCAAGGTGCCGATCATGCACGCGGTGGCTGAACACGACCACATCGTGCCCTATGACGCCGCCAGGCATCTGATCACCAAGGTCGGCTCGTCCGACAAGGAGGAGGTGATGCTGAAGGGCGGTCACGTCAGCCTCGTCGCCGGCGCCAACGCGATCAAGCGGCTGTGGCCGAAACTGGACTCCTGGTTGGGCAAGAGATCGACATGAGTGAAACCCGTTCCTATCCGCGCCGCGTCAAGACCGATGCCGGTGAGATCGAATTTCGCATGATGGCGCGCAGCGACGAGGCGGCGGTGCTGGCTTTTGCCAAGGCGCTTCCGACCCATGATCTGTTGTTCCTGCCGCGCAATATCAGCGAGCCCAAGGTGCTGTCGGCCTGGATCAACGAGATCGAGCGCGGCGCCATCGTCAGCCTGCTGGCGCTGAGGGGCAAAACGGTGGTCGGCAGCGGCACGCTGGTGCGCGACCCCCATTCCTGGTCGCCCCATGTCGGCGAGATCCGCATGGTCGTATCGCAGGACGTGCGCGGGCAGGGGGTGGGTCGGGCGCTGTCGCAGGAGACCTTTGCGATCGCGCTCGGCGCCGGGCTTGAGAAGCTCTCGGTGCAGATGACGGTGGACCAGCAGGCGGCGATCGCGCTGTTCGAAAGCCTCGGTTTCAAGGCCGAGGCCCTGTTGCGGGACCAGGTCCGGGACGTCGACGGCAAGACCCACGACATCGTCGTGCTCGGGCACAATGTGGCGCAGGTCCGGGCACAGATGGAGGCCTATGGGCTGCCGGCGGCGGTCCAACCCTGACGCGGCTTGCCGGCGCGGTACCGCCGGACAAAAAAATCGCAAAACAACCCCATGCAAAGTAGAGGGGGTGGCTCCGGTGTCAGATCGAAGTGGAACTTTGGACGGTTCCGCCGGACAGCGCGCCCATCGATCACTTCACGAACTCGTGATATCGCGGCGCACCATTAATGTTGCGATGCACCATTAGGCATGCCATAACCCTCTTGCCCCGGGCCAACCCCAATGACCACCGAAACCAATTCCGTGCTGAACACCGTCAAGGAAGCCTTCGCGCCCGTCACCGAGGCGTTCACCAAGCTCCAGAACCTGGAAGTTCCGGAAGCCGCCCGTGAATTCGTGAAGAAGCAGGCCGAGACCGCCAAGGTTCGCGCCGCCGACATGCACGCCGGCTCCGAGAAGGTGACCGCCGCCATCGAGACCGCCGTCGCCGGTTCGGTTTCCGAGGCCGCCAAGATCAGCCGCAACATCCAGCAGGCGCTCTACCAGGACGCCGAAGCGTTCTTCGCCGGCATCGACAAGCTCGCCTCGGCCAAGTCGCTGAGCGAAGCGGCCCAGATCCAGTCGGACATGGTCCGTGCGCGCGGCGAAGTTCTGGTCTCGCGCGCGAAGGCGACCACCGAATATCTCGGCAAGCTCGCCGCTGACGGCGCCAAGACCGCGCAGGACAACTTCGCCAAGGTCTATTCCCAGACCGCCTGATCGCGATCCGCCTGACAACTGACGTTTTCGAAGGCCCGCTCAGGCGGGCCTTCTTTTTGTCGGGTGCGCCCAGTCATTCCGGGGCGTGCGAAGCACGAACTACGATGTGCAATCGCACATCGCGAGAATCTCGAGATTCCGGATCGCCGCTTCGCGTCGTCCGGAATGACGGTTATGCGCGCAGCGCGAAGCCGGACGATTCTTCTCATGGCCTAGGCTGCATCGCGTCCGGGACACATCAAGCGCGAGGCGTTAGAATTCGAATTCAACGTCCGAAAGCCGCCATGAGCCTTCCCGCATCATTCGTCACCGACAAGCCCGGCGATGCCGCGCGCGCCGCCGAGTTGCGGCGGGTGAAATTGCAGGCGACATCCGTACTGGCGGCGACGTTCGCCGTCTTCGTCGCCGCCAGGGCGCTGTTGCCGGTGCATCCGGCGTTCGGCTTTGTCGCAGCCTTCGCCGAGGCCGCCACCATCGGCGGCCTGGCCGATTGGTACGCGGTGGTAGCGCTGTTCAAACGGCCGCTGGGGCTTCCGATTCCGCACACCGCGATCATCCAGGGCAACCAGCACCGCATCGCCGACAAGCTCGGTGAGTTCATCGAGGTGCATTTCCTCGAATCTGCGCCGGTCGAAGCCAAGCTGCGGCAGATCGATTTCGGCTCGTTCATCGCCGACTGGTTGCGCGACCGCAAGCGCAGCGAGGACCTCGCCCGCTTCGCGCTGCGGCTGCTGCCCGACGCGATCGCGGCGACCGAGACTTCCGGGCTGATGACGTTCGTCAGCCGCCGCGTCACCGCGCAATTGATGTCGATCGACCTGGCGCCGCTCGCCGCCGGAACGCTGCGCGCCTTCGTGCAGGAGGGGCGGCATCAGGGGCTGCTCGACGACATCCTGCGCGCGGTGCATCAGACCATGACCCAAGCGGAGACGATGGCGATGATCCGCCAGAAGATCCGCGACGAGTTGCCGACGCTGTTGAAGCTCTACCGCGCCGACAAGTTTCTGGTGAACAAGATCGTGGCCTCGGCCAGCGCCTTCTTCGAGGAGGTCCGCAACGATCCCGCGCACCCGTTTCGCGGCGAGTTCGACCGCATGGTGCTGACGTTCGTCGACCGCCTCGGCACCGATCCGGTGTACGCCGAGCGCATCGCCGGCCTGAAGCGCGATCTGCTGGCGCGTCCCGAACTGGGCGACCTCGTACGCCACATCTGGGCCAATGTGAGTGACTTCTTCGAGCGCAACGCTTCTGGTGAGTCGCAGGTGCTGGAGCATTATCTCGTGCGCATGTTCGTGACGGCGGGCGAAGCGCTGGCCGGCGACGCCGAGCTGCGCGGCGACATCAATCAGGGCCTGGTGGCGGTGCTGCGAACGGTCGTCGCCGAGCAGAAGAGCGGCGTCTCCACTTTCATTTCGGATCAGGTGAAGTCCTGGGACATGGGGCAGTTGATCGCGCTGATCGAGATCAACATCGGGCGCGACCTGCAATACATCCGTTTCAACGGCTCGGTGATCGGCGGGCTGGCGGGGCTGGTGCTCTATACCCTGGAATACCTGCTGCGGTGGCTGTGACCAATTGATCACGCCCGCCCTTTCAGCCGATTGCGGCGCGATCAGGGACGCTTGAAAGGCGAAAGCCGGTTCCCTAGCTTCTTGGTCGATATGTTGCGCTGCGGAACGATTCGAGGGGGTGTGCGTCTATATCCCTGAACCAGTAGCCGGCTGCCGAAACGCAAGGAGCCGGGCCCGAGAGCATACAAGATGGCTATTGCAACGCAGGCACTGTCGCCGCCGTCCAAGACGCTGATGTTGATGGAGGGGCGCGCCGTCTCCGAGTTGGGCGCCTTTCTTGGCGCCCTGCCGCTTCTCAGCCTCGCCCCGAGAGGTGACGGTCACCCTGTCTTGGTATTGCCCGGTCTCGTCGCGTCCGATGCGTCGACGCGTCCGCTGCGAAGCTTTCTCAGGGGGCGCGGGTATAAAGTGAGTGGATGGCTGCAGGGACGCAATCTAGGTTTGCGCGAGGGCGTCCAGGACGGGATGGTGGATCTGGTTCGAGAGTTGAGCGACACCCACGGTCGCAAGATATCCCTGATTGGCTGGAGCCTTGGCGGCCTCTATGCGCGCCAGCTCGCCAAGATGCTGCCGGATCGCGTGCGCGGGGTGATTACGCTCGGCAGCCCGTTCGCCGCCGGCCCCAAGGCCACCAACGCCTGGCAGGTCTACGAGATGGTCAGCGGTCGGCGCGCCGATGAAGAGGATACGCGCTTCGGCGGCGCGCTGGCGGGCACGCCGCCGGTGCCGACCACCGCGATCTTCAGCCGCACCGACGGCATTTGCGCCTGGCAGGGTTGTCGGGAGCAGGCGACGGCGACGTCCGAGAGCATCGAGGTCGAGAGCAGCCATTGCGGCATGGCCCACCACCCCGCCGCGGTTTATGCGGTGGCTGATCGGCTGGCGCAGCCGGAAGGCCAGTGGAAGCCGTTCGACCGCTCAGGCTGGCGCAGCCTGGTTTATCCAAATCCGCATCGCTGACGCCGCGCTCCTTACCTCGCCCCGCTTGCGGGGAGAGGTCGGATTGCATCGTCAGATGCGATCCGGGGAGGGGGTAGATGTCTATCGATAGATTACGATCGTGGACAGAGCCCCTCATCCCAACCTTCTCCCCGTGAAGAACGGGGAGAAGGAGAAGATAGCTCCGCTGTAGCAAATCCTTAAAACGCGCTATGCCTTGACGCATGCCGCCGCCGCTTGCCCGCATTGTCCAAGAGCTGAAGCGCGAGCCATCGCGCACCGGCTCGATCGTCATCACGGTGTTCGGGGATGCCATCGTGCCGCGCGGCGGCTCGGTCTGGCTCGGGACGCTCTTGGCGTTCTTTGAAGGGCTGGACGTTGACGCCAGCGTGGTGCGCACCGCGATGTCGCGATTGACCGCCGATGGCTGGTTCGAGCGCAGCAGGATCGGCCGCCACAGCTTCTACCGCCTGGTGCAGAGCGGACGGCAAACCTTTGATATCGCGACAAGACACATCTACGGCCCGCCGGTCACCGACTGGACCGGGCGGTTCGAATTGCTGCTGATCGGCAATAGCGGGGATCGCGGCGTCGCGCGCGAGGCGTTGAAGAATGCCGGCTTCGGCAGTCCGCTGCCAGGCGTGTGGGTGGCGCCATCGGGGGTGCCGGTACCGGACGAAGCTGCCGGCGCGATTCGTCTTGAAGTCTCCGCCGAAGACGACAGCGGGCGGCGCCTGCTCAGTGAAAGCTGGCCGCTTGAGCGTACCGCCGACGCCTATCAGAAGTTCATGAAAACCTTCGAGCTGTTGCGGGGCTGGATCGGCCGCGGCGAGCGCTTGACCGACGCCGACGCCTTCACCGCGCGGATCCTGCTGATTCACCATTACCGCCGCGTCGTGCTGCGCGACCCGCTGCTGCCGACCGCGCTGCTGCCTTCGAACTGGCCGGGCCGGGCCGCAAGGTCGCTCTGCGGCGAGGTCTATCGCGCGCTGCTTCCCATTTCCGAACAATGGCTTGATCGCCACGCCAGCAATGAGGACGGACCGTTGCCGAAGCCCGGCGCCGAGCTCTCCAGGCGTTTCGGGTCGGTGTGAACATGTGACACATCTATCTTGCTTAAGATGATTTTTGTTATATGTTGGCGGCAATGACATTCGGGAGGTCGGCCCATGTACACCCAGGCCCTCAATACGCCGGACCGCGAAGACCGCTGCGTTGAAGACGCCGCGCGCGCCGCGCAGTTTCAGGCCCGGATCGACGCCGAGGAGCGCATCGAACCCAACGACTGGATGCCGTCGGCCTACCGCAAGACGCTGACCCGGCAGATTTCCCAGCACGCCCATTCCGAAATCGTCGGCATGCTTCCCGAAGGCAACTGGATCACGCGGGCGCCGTCGTTGCGCCGCAAGGCCGCGCTTCTGGCGAAAGTCCAGGACGAATGCGGCCACGGCCTCTATCTCTACGCCGCTGCCGAGACGCTCGGCGCTTCGCGCGAGGAACTGGTCGACCTGATGCTGGCGGGCAAGGCGAAATACTCCTCGATCTTCAACTATCCGACGCTGAGCTGGGCCGATATCGGCACGATCGGCTGGCTGGTCGATGGCGCCGCGATCATGAACCAGATCCCGCTGTGCCGCTGCTCCTATGGCCCCTATGCGCGCGCGATGATCCGCGTTTGCAAGGAGGAATCCTTTCACCAGCGCCAGGGTTTTGAGATCATGCTGACGCTGTGCCGCGGCACCGAGGCGCAGAAGGCGATGGCGCAGGATGCGCTGGATCGCTGGTGGTGGCCGGTGCTGATGATGTTCGGCCCGCCCGACAAGCTCAGCCAGCACAGCGACGCCTCGACCCGATGGAAGATCAAGCGTTTCTCCAACGATGAGCTGCGGCAGAAGTTCGTCGACGCCACGGTGCCGCAGGCCCAGTTCCTGGGTCTGACGATCCCCGATCCTGGCATGAAGCAAAACGAGGCCGGCAACTGGGTGTACAGCGCCATCGACTGGGAAGAGTTCAACCAGGTCATTGCCGGCAACGGCCCCTGCAACCGCGACCGGCTCGCGGCGCGACGCAAGGCGCATGACGAAGGCGCCTGGGTGCGCGAGGCGGCGCAGGCCTATGCCGAGAAGCGCCGGCAGCGCACCGCCTTGCAGGCCGCTGAATAGGGAGACCCGTGATGCCGACGCCGAACACGCCGCTCTGGGAAGTCTTCATCCGCAGCCGCAACGGGCTGGCACACAAGCATGTCGGTTCGCTGCATGCCACCGACGCGACGCTGGCGCTGCAGGCCGCGCGCGACATCTATACCCGCCGCGGCGAGGGCCTTTCGATCTGGGTGGTGCCCTCGAACGCGATCACCGCATCCGATCCTGCCGAAAAGGGCATGATGTTCGAGCCGGCGGAATCCAAGATCTATCGGCACCCGACATTCTACGAAGTGCCCGACGAAGTCGGGCATATGTAGGTTTCCCCGTCATTGCGAGCGCAGCGAAGCAATGCCGCAAAGCAAGTCTGGATTGCTTCGCTGCGCTCGCAATGACGACTCAGACCTGGGTTAGATCATATGACCGTCGCCAACATATCCGTCTCCGAAACGCCACTGGTGCTCTACACGCTGCGCCGCGCCGACGACGCGCTGATCCTGGGTCATCGGCTGTCGGAATGGTGCGGGCATGCGCCCATGCTGGAAGAGGACATGGCGCTCGCCAATATGGGCCTCGACCTGCTCGGTCAGGCGCGCGAACTCTATGCCTACGCCGCCAGGGTCGAGGGCAAGGGCAACGACGAGGACAAGCTCGCCTATCTGCGCGACGCCAGGCAGTACCGCAATCTGCTGCTGCTGGAACAGCCGAACGGCGATTTCGCGCGCACCATGGTACGGCAGTTCCTTTACTCGACCTTTGCCGACCTCTACTGGCGCGCGATGATGCGCTCCGGCGACGCGACGCTGGCGGCGATTGCGGCCAGATCCGAGAAGGAGAGCGCCTATCACGTCAGGCACGCCTCGGAATGGATCGTCCGCCTCGGCGACGGCACCGAGGAAAGCCACCGCCGCGCGCAATCGGCGATCGACGAGCTCTGGGCTTTCACCGGCGAGATGTTCGCCGCCGACGGCAGCGAGCGCGGCCTGATCGAGGTCGGCGTCGCGGTCGATCCGGCCGGCTTGCGCGCGCCGTGGCTCAAGGCGGTGTCGGAGGTCGCACGCGAGGCGACGCTGGATTTGCCCGGCAACGACTGGATGCAGCAGGGCGGCCGCGATGGCCGGCACAGCGAGCATCTCGGGCATCTGCTCAGTGAAATGCAATCGGTGCCGCGGAGTTTTCCGGGGGCCGCATGGTAACGAGCCTCGTCAGCGACGCCGAACTGCGCCGGCGCGCCTGGGAGGCGGCGTCGCAGGTGGTTGACCCCGAAATACCTGTTCTCACCATCGCCGATCTCGGCGTACTCCGCGACGTCACGGTGAACGATGGCCGCGTCGAGGTCGCGATCACGCCGACCTATTCCGGCTGTCCCGCCATGAACATGATTGCGCTCGAGATCGAGCTGTCGCTGGAACGCGCCGGCATCGCGCGGCCGACCATCCGCACGGTGCTGTCGCCGGCCTGGACCACGGACTGGATGAGCGAGGACGGCCGCCGGAAGCTTCGGGCATACGGCATCGCGCCGCCGCAGGCCTCGCATTCGCGTCGCGCACTGTTCGGCGAGCAGCAGGTGAATTGTCCGCAATGCAACTCGCACGATACAGAGCTGCTGTCCGAATTCGGCTCGACCGCCTGCAAGGCGCTGTGGCGATGCAAGAGCTGCCGCGAACCCTTTGATTATTTCAAGTGTCATTGAGATTGGATCCATGACCGTCATTGTCTGCAACAAGCGCGAAGTGTTTGTGCAAGAGAGCGCAGCGAAGCGATTCATCGGACCGCAAAGCAAGTGTGGATTGCTTCGTCGCTCTGCTCCTCGCAATGACGGTGGAGCTGACTGATGTCGCTCGCACCGCGCTTTCACCGTCTCGCCGTCCACGATTTGCGCCGCGAAACCGCGGACGCGGTGTCGATGACCTTCGAGATCCCGAAGGCGTTGCAGAAGGCCTACGTCTTCGCGCCGGGGCAATATCTGACCCTGCGTACGATGATGGACGGCGAGGAAGTCCGTCGTTCCTATTCGATCTGCTCGGGACCCGACGACGGCGAGCTGCGTATTGCCGTGAAAAAGGTCGATGGCGGCGCGTTCTCGAACTGGGCCGCCGACGAGCTGAAGCCCGGCGACGAGCTCGACGTGATGACGCCGACCGGCCGCTTCGGCATAGCCCACGCACCGGATAAGGCGCGGGTCTATGTCGGCTTTGCCGCTGGTTCCGGCATCACGCCGATCCTGTCGATCGCGAAGGGCGTGCTGGCCCGCGAGCCCGACAGCCGCTTCTTTCTGTTTTACGGCAACCGCTCGACATTAGGCATGCTGTTCCTGGAAGAGCTGGAGGAGTTGAAGGATCGCTTCATGCAGCGGCTTTCGCTTTTCCATGTGATCTCGGGCGAAGAACAGGACATACCGATCCTGCATGGCCGGCTTGACGGCGAGAAGGTGCGGGTGCTGCTGCGCTCGCTGGTGCCGGCCTCAAGCGTTGACCACGTCTTCATCTGCGGCCCCGCGGGCATGAGCGAGGCGATCGAGGCGACCTGCCGCGAGATCGGCATCGCCGACGATCGCATTCATGTCGAGCGCTTCGTCTCGGAGTTCGGCGGCAAGCCGCGCGCGAAGAAGATCGTTGAAGCCTCGGCGCCGCCGAGGGCGATGGCCTCGCTGATCATCGACGGCAAGCGCCGTGAGGTGCCGGTCGCGGAAGGTGAGGCCATTCTGGACGCCGCCTTGCGCGCCGGCATGGACCTGCCGTTCGCGTGCAAGGGCGGCATGTGCTCGACTTGCCGCGCCAGGCTGGTCGAGGGCGAGGCGCAGATGGAAGTCAATTATTCGCTGGAGCCGTGGGAATTGAAGGCGGGCTTCATCCTGACCTGCCAGGCGCGGCCGGTATCGGACAAGGTGGTGGTGGATTACGATCATGTCTAACGCCGACGTCATTCCGGGATGCGTCGAAGACGCGAACCCGGAATCTCGAGATTCCGGGTTCGATGCTTCGCATCGCCCCGGAATGACGGAAGTGAGAAGCGGGATCGTTGACAGCTCGGGCGCTTCGCTTCCACACTAACGCGCACTCGAGCCAAGGCCTGCTCAGACAGGCCCGACCGCACAGGAGAAAACGCCGTGAATCCCTTGCGCCGCGCGGCCGAACCGCGATGAACCTTGCGCTTTCGCCCGACGAAATCGCCCGCGCCTGCGCGGAGGCGATGTGGAAGGAAGACGACGCCAGCAAGAGCCTCGGCATGCAGATCGTCGAGATCGGGCCCGGCCGGGCCACGCTGGCGATGACGGTGCAGCCGCACATGGTCAACGGTCAGCGCATCGCCCATGGCGGCTTCATCTTTCTGCTGGCCGATTCCACCTTCGCCTTTGCCTGCAACTCGCGAAATGAGCGCGCGGTCGCAGCGCAGTGCGACATTGCTTTCGTTCGGCCGGGCAAGCTCGGCGACGTGCTGGTTGCAACCGCGCGGGAAGTCTCGCGCAGCGGCCGGTCCGGAATCTACGACGTCAGCGTCAGCGCCGGTGACGTCGTGATCGCCGAATTCCGTGGGCATTCCCGCACCATCGCCGGAACGTGGCTGCCGGCCGTCGATGGTGCAACCTAGCGATCGATAAAGGGGGGTGCGATGGCCGCAACCGGCATGCAATCAAGGACGACGAATTACCGCCCGGAGCTGGACGAGACCGAACGCGCCTCGCGCGACGCGATCATGGCGCTGCAAACCCGGCGTCTCGCCTGGTCGCTGCGGCACGCCTACGACCACGTCGCGCATTACCGCGGGGCGTTCGACGAAGCCGGCGTGCATCCTTCCGATTTCAAACAGCTCGCCGACCTCGCAAAATTCCCGTTCACGGTAAAGACGGACCTCAGGGACAATTACCCCTTCGGGATGTTCGCGGTGCCGCGCGAACAGCTCGTCCGCGTCCATGCCTCCTCGGGCACAACGGGCAAGCCGATCGTGGTCGGGTACACAAAAGCCGATATCGAGATCTGGTCGGAGGTGATGGCGCGTTCGATCCGCGCCGCCGGCGGGCGCACCGGCATGCTGATGCACAACGCCTATGGTTATGGTCTGTTCACCGGCGGCCTCGGCGCGCATTACGGCGCCGAAAAGCTCGGCTGCACCGTGGTGCCGGTTTCCGGCGGCATGACCGAGCGGCAGGTGCAGCTGATCAACGACTTCAGGCCCGACATCATCACGGTGACGCCGAGCTACATGCTGGCGATCTCGGACGAGTTCAAGCGGCAGGGCCTCGATCCCCGAAAATCGTCGCTGAAGTTCGGCATCTTCGGCGCCGAACCCTGGACCAACGCCATGCGTGCCGAGATCGAGCAGACCTTCGACATGGAGGCGACGGACATTTACGGGCTGTCGGAAGTGATCGGACCCGGCGTGGCGCAGGAATGCGTGGAGACAAAGGACGGGCTGCACATCTGGGAGGACCACTTCTATCCCGAGGTCGTCGATCCCGAAACCGGCGCGGTGCTGCCGGACGGCGAGAAGGGCGAACTGGTTTTCACCTCGCTGACCAAGGAAGGTTTTCCGATCATCCGCTACCGCACCCGCGACCTGACGCGGCTGTTGCCGGGCACCGCGCGGCCAGGCATGCGGCGGATGGAAAAGGTCACCGGCCGTTCCGATGACATGATCATCCTGCGCGGCGTCAATGTGTTTCCGACCCAGATCGAGGAAGCGCTGCTGGCGACCGACTGGTGCGGCGGCCATTTCATCATCGAACTGACGCGCGAGGGGCGGATGGACGAGATGACCGTGCTCGCCGAAGCCCGCCCGGAAAGCTGGGACGGCGGCGGGCTGCACACCCATGCCGAGAAGGTCGCGGTCTTCATCAAGAACACCATCGGCATCACCGCGCGCATCAAGGCGGTGGCGCCGGACACGCTGGAACGCTCGCTTGGCAAGGCGAAGCGCGTCCACGACAAGCGGCCGAAAGAATAGTGGTTAGCCCTTGCTACTCCAGCTATTCGCTGGCCGCACCCCGCTGCAGCGTTTTTTCACGGGAAGAATTCTCCCTTATTGTTTTCAGCTGCAGCGCGTTTGTTTCCCGGTCGCGTGACCAAACGGGTGATTCATTCTCTGTGTCGGCGAACCGTGGACGCGCCCGTATTTCCTGCGTAATAGCAGCACGGAAATTCACGCCTATCTGATGGTCGCGGCCATGCGGTCGCGCGAGCGAACGGGAAAAGCCGGTGTTGGACAGTGGCAATATCGTGATCTTGAGCGGACTGCTGATCGGGCTCGTCTATGGATCGGTCGGTCTGCTGAGCGGGTTTTGCCTGCTCAATGGTCTTCGCGGCTACTGGTCGGCCGGCGACGGCCGTCTGGTCCGCACCTACGCGTTGGCGATCGGCGTCGCCGTCGCCGGGACGCAATTGCTGGCGGCGGCGGGTCTTGCCGACATCGGCAAGTCGATTTACCTGCAGGCGTCGTTCTCCGCACCCGTGATGTTCTTTGGCGGGCTATTGTTCGGCTACGGCATGGTGCTAGCGAACGGCTGCGGCTCGCGCGCGCTGGTGCTGCTCGGGCGCGGCAACCTTCGCTCTTTCGTCGTGCTGGTGGTGCTGGCGATTTTCGCGCAGATGGCGCTGAAGGGCCTGATCGCGCCGGTGCGGGTTGCGATGGTCGGCGCGTCGCAGACCACGTCAGCGGCGAACTCGGTGCCGGCGCTGCTGGCGTCGGCAGGGCTGAGCGCCACCGCGGCGCGGATGTTGGCAGCCTCGGTCATCGCCGCCGCGCTGGTCATCTTCGCCTTTGCGCATCCGGCATTCCGGCGATCGCCGGGGCAGGTCACAACGGGTCTCCTGATCGGCCTGCTGGTGACGGCCGGCTGGTTTGCGACCGGCTATCTCGGCGCCGACGATTTCAATCCGACGCCCGTCACCTCGCTCAGCTTCATCGCGCCGATCGCGGACGGCCTGCTCTATGTCATGCTGTGGACGGGATCGACGCTCAATTTCGGCATCGTCACCGTGTTCGGCGTATTCGCCGGCAGCCTCGTCACCGCGCTCCTGACCGGGCGCTTTCAATTCGAGGGCTTTCAGTCGCCGCGCCACATGCTCCGCTCGGGCGCAGGTGCTGCGCTGATGGGCGTGGGCGGCGTATTGGCCTTTGGCTGCTCGATCGGGCAGGGGCTGACGGGCTTCTCGACGCTGGCGCTGGCTTCGCTGGTCGCCTTCGCCGGCATTCTGGTCGGCTCCGCCGCCGGCCTGCGCGGCGCGCTGCGGGTGCGTCCGCTGGCGGCGGCCTGAGCGGGCTCAATCCGCAGCTTTGGTCACGATCCGGATCTCGGATTTGAGCGTCCGGTGCACCGGGCACTTGTCGGCGATCTCCATCAGGCGCTGACGCTGCTCGGCGTCGAGCGCGCCCTCGATCGAAATCGTCCGGTCGAACTGGTCGAGCATGCCTTCGCGGGTTTCGCACTCGGCGCAATCCTGGGCATGAATCTTGCTGTGCTTCAGCGTGACCGTGACGCGGTCGAGCGGCAGCGACTTGCGGTCGGCATACATCCGCATCGTCATCGAGGTGCAGGCCCCTAACCCCGCTAGCACCAGATCATAGGGCCCGGGCCCGCTGTCGAGGCCGCCTGCGGCCACCGGTTCGTCCGCCAGCATCCGGTGCCGGCCTGACGTCACCGTCTGCTGAAACTTGCCGTCACGGGTCTCGCGCACCACGACGACGCCCGGCGCCGCGCCCGCCGTGGTAACCGGCGGGGCGGTGGCCGGCTCGACGTAGCGTTCGGCCCATGCGGCGATGACGTCGGCGACGTAGACGCCGTCGCGCTTGTTGCTCAGCAGATGATCGGCGCCCGACAGCGAGACAAAGCTCTTGGGATGTTTGGCCGCGACGAAAATCCTGGTGGCATTGTCGATCCCGACGGTATCGTCGGTCGGCGCATGCATGACCAGCAGCGCCTTGTGGAGCTTTGCGACCTGCGCCAGCAGGCCGTGTTCGGCGATATCGTCGAGGAATTCGCGTTTGACGTGGAAGGGCCGGCCGGCAAGCTGGACCTCCACTTTTCCGTGCGCGCGGATGTCGGCGATGCGGTCGCCGAACAGACGGGTGACGTGGGCGGGATCGGAGGGCGCGGCGATCGTGACCACGGCCTGGGCCTCCGGGATGTGTCCGGCGGCGGCCAGAATCGCCGCGCCGCCGAGGCTGTGGCCGATCAGGATCGCGGGCGCGCCACGGGTGTCGCGCAAATGATCGGCGGCGCGGACGAGATCGGCGACGTTGGAGGAGAACGTCGCGTTGGCGAAGTCGCCCTCGCTGGAGCCGAGCCCGGTGAAGTCGAACCGCAGCACCGCGATGCCGCGGGCGGCGAGCGCGGTCGCGATGCGTTTCGCCGCCAGCACGTCCTTGCCGCAGGTGAAGCAATGCGCGAACAGCGCATAGGCCTGCACCGGCCCGTCCGGCGTGTCGAGCGCGGCGGCCAGCTGATGGCCGCCTTCGCCGGTGAATTGAAAGCGTTCAGTCGGCATGGTGATGCTCCATGGATTGAGTTGGTCCTAATCGCCGGAGTAACGCTGCTCGGCCCACGGGTCGCCGCGGTTGTGGTAGCCGCGGACTTCCCAATAGCCGGGCTTGTCGTGTTCGAGAAACTCGATGCGCTGCAGCCATTTCGCGCTTTTCCAGAAGTAGAGATGCGGGACCACCAGCCGCACCGGGCCGCCATGCTCCTGCTCCAGTGGCGCGCCGGACCAGCTGTGGGCGAGCAGGGCGTCCTCGGCGGCGAAATCCTCCAGCGCCAGGTTGGTGGTGTAGCCGTCATGCGAATGCAGCACCACGAACCGCGCCTCGCTACGCGGCCGGCAGGCGTCGAGCAGATCGCGGGTCGCAAGCCCGTCCCACTGATTGTCGTAACGCGACCAGGTCGTGACGCAATGGATGTCGGACAGGGACCGGCTTTGCGGCTGCGCCGCAAACTGCGCGAAATCCCAGTAGATCGGCTTTTCGACCGCGCCGTAGACGTCGAGGCGCCAGCGCTCGCGCGAAATGTTCGGCGTCAGGCCAAGATCGAGCGTCGGCCAGTCCTGGGTCAGGTGCTGGCCCGGCGGCAGGCGGGCCTCCTCGGGTCGCGAGGTCTTTCCGGTGAGGAACTTCGCCTCGCGGGCCCAGCGCTGCTTGCTGCGCGTCAGTTTGCTCTCCGGCGGCGGCTCATGCTCGTCGGCCATTATGCCCTCTTGCTTCGTCGCTCGCTATTTCGGTGATCGTGGATCAATCGGCGTCGTCCCGCGCAGGCCGAGAATGTCCTCCAGCACCCGGCTGCCCGCCAGCAGTTTCGCCTCGCCGCGCGGCGGAGCCACCACCTGCAACCCGACCGGCAGGCCGGAGGCGGTAAATCCGCAGGGCAGGGACAATGCCGGACAGCACACCAGCGTGATCGCATAGACGATGCCGAGCCATTCGACATAATTGTCGAACTTTTTGCCGGCGCATTCGGCGACGTAACGGTTCTCGATCGGGAACGGCGCGACGATGGTCGCAGGGCACAGCAGCAGGTCGTAGGTTTCGAAGAATTCCAGCGTGCGCGCGGTCATGGCGACGCGCTGCGCTTCGGCGCGTTCAAGCTGCTCGACCGTCAGCTTGAGGCCTTGCTCGATGTTCCAGATCACTTCCGGCTTGAGCTGGTCGCGCCTGGTGCGCAGCAGCGCCGCCTTGGAAAGCGCGAAGTCGAAGGCGCGCAGCACATGGAAGCATTCATGGGCCTCGCGCAGGTCGGGATGGGCCTCCTCGACGATGGCGCCGGCTTCGGCAAAGCGCTGCGCCGCCTTGCGGGTGATGGCGACGACCTCAGGATCGACCGGGGTGATGCCGAGATCCGGCGAATAGGCGACGCGCTTCGGCCGGTTGCCGGAACGCGCGGCCGAGAGGAACGAGGTCGGCAGCACCGGCAGCGACAGCGGATCGGCGGGATGCTCGCCGCTCATGGCGTCGAGCAGCAGCGCCAGGTCTTCGACGTTGCGCGCCATCGGGCCCTGGACGCCGAGATTGCGGTCGATCGCAGCCGCCGGCGTGTGCGCGACGCGGCCGATGCTCGGGCGCATGCCGACGATGCCGCAGAAGCTGGCGGGGTTGCGCAGGCTGCCGCCCATGTCGGAACCGTGCGCCAGCCACGCGGTGCCGGTGGCGAGGGCGACGGCCGCGCCGCCCGAGGAGCCTGCGGCGGAACGCGACGTATCCCACGGATTGCGCGTCGGGCCGAACACTTCGTTGAACGTGTTGGCGCCAGCGCCGAATTCCGGCGTGTTCGACTTGGCGTAGATCACCCCGCCATTGTTCTCGAGGTGCTCGACCATGATGTCTGACTTCTCCGGGACGTGATCCCGGTAGATCGGCGAGCCCTGCGTCGTCAGCACGCCGGCGACGGCGGTCAGGTCCTTGATCGGAACCGGCATGCCGGCGAGCAGGCCGCGGTCGGCGGCCGGCTTCTTCATCAGCGCCCGGGCGCGGTCGCGGGCGCGGTCGAAGCACAGCGTCGGCAGTGCGTTGACCTTGCCGTCGACCTCGGCGATGCGCTGTTCCAGCACATCTAACAGATCGAGCGGGGTGACTTCGCCCGACCTCAGCTTGCCGATGATCGCGCACGCCGTCTCCCGCACCAGCCCCTGATCCGCCACGTCGCCGTCTCCCGTTCGTTTCCGTTTCCTGGTCGCAGGTGGTGCTGTAGAACATTTTCCGGCAAAGTGGAAACGCAGGCAAGTTGCGGCCGACCGGAGATATCAGCATGACGATATTGTTTTCCGCGCTGGACTGGCGCGCGATGAGCCGGGAGGAGCGCGACCGCGGCCTCAACAACGGCGTCGCCGTCGCCGGCAGCGTGGAACTGGTGGCCGGCTGGGAGCAGCGCTCCGCCGCCCTGCGCGCGCGCTTTCCCGGCCACCTCGATCTCCGCTATGGCCCGCGCGAGCGCAACCGGATCGATTTCCTGAAAGCGGCCGACGAGGCGCCGACGCTGCTGTTCATTCACGGCGGCTACTGGCAGGCGCGCGCCAAGGAAGTGTTCACCGTGGTCGCCGAAGGCCCGATGGCGCATGGCATCAATGTCGCGCTGATCGGCTACACGCTGGCGCCGGACGCGACTCTCGATGAAATCGTCGCCGAGATCCATGCCGGCATCGACTTTCTTGCCGGGCAACTGCCCGCTCTCGGCGCCGCCGCCGGCGGCATCGTGGTTTCCGGCTGGTCGGCCGGCGGCCATCTGACCGCGATGGCGCTGTCGCATCCAAAGGTGCGGGCGGGCATGGCGATCTCTGGCATCTACGACCTCGAGCCGATCCGCCACTCCTATCTCAACGAGAAGCTGCGGGCCGACGAGGCGACCTCGCGCCGCAACTCGCCGATGATGCTTGAAGGCGGTCCGTCAAAGCCGCTGTCGCTGGTGGTCGGCAGCGCCGAACTGCCGCTGCTGCGCAAGCAGACCGCCGATTTCGCCGGCCACCGCGCCCGGTACGGCCTGCCGGTGACCTACGAGGAGATCCCCGGCGCCGACCATTTCACGATCCTGCACGAGATGATGTCGCCGAAGGGCAGGATCACGACGCTGATCCGACAGTTGTTCGAGCGGACTTGATGTTGACTTACCCGTCATTCCGGGGCGATGCGAAGCATCGAACTATGGTGCGCGATTGCGCACCTGAGAATCTCGAGATTCCCCGGTGCGCAATTGCGCACCTGAGGTCTGGTGCTGACGCACCATCCCGGAATGACGGAGGCTAATGGATCACCTAACCCCACCCCGCGGTGTGGCCGCCGTCCACGGTAAAGATCACCCCCGATGTGTAGCCCGAGCGGTCGGAGGCCAGGAACGCCATGAGATCGCCGATCTCGCGCGCGTGCGCGGGGCGGCCGAGCGGCATGTTCTTCTGGAATTCCCGGTAGCGGTTCTCGTCGCCGAACTGGTTCTTCGCCCTCGTCTTCAGCAGCGTGACGTGGCGGTCGGTGCCGACCGGGCCGGGATTGATGCCGACGACGCGGATGTTGTCGGCGAGGCTCTTGCCGCCGAGCGCGCGGGTGAACGCCATCAGCGCCGCGTTGCCGGCGCTGCCGCAGATGTAGTTGGCGTCGAACTTTTCGCCGGCAGCACCGATGTCGTTGACGATGACGCCGTGCCCACGCGCCTTCATCTGCGCGTAGATCGCGCGGGTGAGGTTGATGTAGCCAAACACTTTCAGCTCCCAGGCATGACGCCAGGTCGCCTCGTCGATCTTGTCGATCGAGCCGCCGGGGATGTCGCCGGCATTGTTGACGAGGATGTCGATGTCGGCGGCTTCCTTGACCAGCCTTGCGATGTCCTCGCCCTTGCGCAGGTCGACGACATGGGCGGTCGCCCCGATCTGGTGCGCCGAGCGCAGCCGCTCGGTCAGCGCCTTGAGCTGGTCGCCGCTGCGGGCAGCCAGCATGACGTCGCAGCCCTCCTCGGCGAAGGCTTCGGCCGCGGCCGCGCCGATGCCCTTGGAGGCGCCGGTGATCAGGACGCGTTTGCCGCGCAGGTGCAGATCCATGGGATGACTCGCTGGGTGAGGGAGGGCGGGAGCAGGCTCGGCGAATTGTTAGGCTCCGGGCGCGGTCGCGGTCAACATTGCAGTGCAGCGTTGCGCGGCCGGCAGCATTGATCCATTGCAAGGCGATCGAATAAGCGGCATTAGCTGCCCGCAGGGCAACAAGGAAACTCCCGATGAACAGCGTCAGGAAGCAGTACCGGATCGCCGTCATTCCCGGCGACGGCATCGGCAAGGAAGTGGTGCCGGAGGGCCTGCGCGTGCTGGAGGCGGCGGCGAAAAAGTACGGCGTGGCCGTCCATTTCGATCATTTCGACTTCGCTTCCTGGGACTATTACGAAAAGCACGGCGAGATGATGCCGGAGGACTGGAAGGCCAGGATCGGCAAGCACGACGCGATCTATTTCGGCGCGGTCGGCTGGCCCGCGAAAATCCCCGATCACATCTCGCTGTGGGGCTCGCTGATCAAGTTCCGCCGCGAGTTCGACCAGTACGTCAATCTGCGCCCGGTGCGGCTGATGCCAGGCGTGCCGTCGCCGCTGGCGGGCCGCAAACCCGGCGACATCGACTTCTGGGTGGTGCGCGAGAACACCGAGGGCGAATACTCCTCGGTCGGCGGGCGGATGTTTCCGGACACCGAGCGCGAGTTCGTCACCCAGCAGACGGTGATGACCCGGATCGGCGTCGATCGGATCCTGAAATTCGCATTCGAACTGGCACAGTCACGGCCGAAGAAGCACCTGACCTCGGCGACCAAGTCCAACGGCATCTCGATCACGATGCCCTATTGGGACGAGCGGGTCGAGGCGATGGCGAAGAATTTTCCGAACGTGAAGTGGGACAAGTACCACATCGACATCCTCACCGCGAACTTCGTGCTGCATCCGGACTGGTTCGACGTCGTGGTCGGCTCCAACCTGTTCGGCGACATCCTCTCCGATCTCGGTCCCGCCTGCACCGGCACCATCGGCATCGCGCCGTCGGGCAACATCAATCCGGAGCGCAAATTCCCGTCGGTGTTCGAACCGGTGCATGGCTCCGCGCCCGATATTGCCGGGCAGGGCATCGCCAATCCGATCGGCATGATCTGGTCGGGCGCGATGATGCTGGAGCATCTCGGGGAGAAGCAGGCGGCCCAGTCCATCGTCGGCGCCATCGAGCGCACGCTCGGCGAGCGCACGCTGCGCACCCGCGACCTCGGCGGCAACGCCGATACGGCGGCCTGCGGCAAGGCGGTGGCCGAGATGGTGGAGTAGGCTTTGGTTGCGGTCGTCCCTACGAACGCAGGGACCCATAGCCACAGGTGTTTTCTGTCTGCTGGGGCTGTGGCTCCAACCCGCGTCAACATGACCACCGGTGGTTATGGGTCCCGGCTCGCGCTTCGCTTGGCCGGGACGACAGGAGTTACGTCACCGCTTCACAATCCTACGGCAATGCTCCCACGCCGCCCGCATCAAATTCTCGCTCGCTTCGGGCGTGCGGAATGCCGAATGCGCCGACAGCGTCACGTTGGGAAGTTTGGTCAGCGGATGGTCCGCCGGCAGCGGCTCGATGTTGAACACGTCGAGCCCGGCATGACGGATCCGGCCTGACTTCAGCGCCTCGATCATGGCGTCCTCGTCGACAACAGCGCCGCGCGCGGTGTTGACGAGAATGACGCCAGGTTTCATCGCCTCGATGCAGGCCTGTGAGATCATGCCGCGCGTCTCGTCGTTGAGCAGAAGGTGGATCGAGATCACGTCGCTCTCGCTCAGTAATTCGTCGAGATCGACGAATTCGACCTTCGGATGCTTCTTGGGCGACCGGTTCCAGGCGACGACCCGCATGCCTGAGCCAAGCGCGATGCGGGCGACTTCAGCCGCGATGCCGCCAAAGCCGATCAGGCCGAGCGTCTTGCCTGTCAGTTGCATGCCGTCGTCGCGCAGCCAGTTGCCGGCGCGCATCGCGCGGTCCATCTGCGCCAGGCCGCGGGCGGCCTCCCACATCAGCGCAATCGCGCATTCGGCGACCGCGGTGTCGCCGTAGCCCTTGATGAGATGCACGGCGATGCCGAGTTTTTCGAGCTCTTCCGGGTTCATGTAGCTGCGGGCGCCGGTGCCGAGAAACACCACGTGCTTCAGCCCCTTGCATTTCTTCGCGATATCGGTCGGCAGCGCGGTGTGGTCGACGATCGCGATCTCGGCGCCGTCGAGCACGGCGGGATACTGTTCCGGCGTGATGTCGGGATCGCGGTGGATCCTGACCTTGGGGTTGCCGGGCTGTTCCAGCCGCTCGAAGATCACGGCCAGCGATTCATTGGCGTCGACGAAAACTCCGCGCATGGCTTACCCCTCGCTGCTAAATGATCAGGATGCGACGCCGGCCAGCGCCAGCACGGTGTGCATCAGCACGTTGGCGCCCGCCGCGCAATCGGCCTTGCTGGCGTCCTCGAGCTCATTGTGGCTGACGCCGTCCTTGCAGGGCACGAACACCATCGCCGCAGGGATCACCGTGTTGAGGTTGCAGGCGTCGTGGCCGGCGCCGGAGGTGATGCGGCGATGCGAGAGTCCGAGCATTTTCGCCGCGCTCTCGACCGCGTCTACCAGGCGGGGATCGAAATGGGTCGGCGGCTTGCGCCAGACCAGGTCGAGCGTGACCTCGACCTTGCGGCGGGCCGCGATGGCGGCGATCGCCGCGCGCAGATCCCGGTCCAGCGCATCCATGATGGCGGCCTCAGCGCTGCGGCAATCCATGGTGAAGGCGATCTCGCCGGGAATGACGTTGCGCGAGGGGTTGGCGATCACGGCCTCGCCGACGGTGCCGACGGCTTTCGGGCCGTGCCTGTTCGCAATCGCCTCCATCGCCAGCACGATTTCGGCGAGCGTCGCCAGCGCGTCGCGCCGCAGCGGCATCGGCGTCGTGCCGGCATGGCTCTCGAAGCCGGTGATCCTGCCGTCGTACCACAGGACGCCCTGGCCGGAATCGACCACGCCGATGGTCTTGTTCTCGGCTTCGAGGATCGGGCCCTGCTCGATGTGCAGTTCGACGAAGCCCGAGAATTTCTGCGTTCCCACCGGGCGGTCGCCGCGATAGCCGATGCTATCAAGCGCTTCGCCGACGCTGACGCCGGCCGCGTCCCGGCGCGACAGGATGTCCTCGGTGGTGAAGTCGCCGACATAGGCGGCCGAGGCCATCATCGCCGGCGCGAACCGCGAGCCTTCCTCGTTGGTCCAGTTGCAGATGCAGATCGGCGCCTCGGTTTCGATGCCGGCGTCGTTGAGCGTGCGCACCACTTCCAGCGCCGCGAGCGTGCCGAGCACGCCGTCGAATTTTCCGCCGGTCGGCTGGGTGTCGAGGTGGGAACCAAGTCCGATCGGAGCCCTGGACATGTCGCGGCCCTTGCGCAGGCCGAACATCGAGCCGAGCGCATCGACATGCACCTCAAGCCCGGCCGCCTCGCAGCGGGCGCGAAACCAGTCGCGCACCTGCTTGTCCTCGGGGCCGAGCGTCAGCCGCCTTACCCCGCCCTTCGGCGTGGCGCCAAATTTGGCGGTTTCATGAATCGTGTCCCACAGCCGCTCGGGGTCGATCTGCAGGTTGGATCCGATCTGGGTCATCAGGTCATTCCGGGGTCGGGCGATAGGGAGCTTTTCAATGACGCGCCTGTCGCGGCGCGTCAACAACGGCGCCGCGCCGGGGCGGAATTGAGAAGGGCAGGGTCTTGCGCACAGAGGCGATCTCATAGTCACATACGGGAGGGCCAAGCGGCCGGGAGCAAGATCGCAAATGACCGGTGCGGCGAGAATGGAAACGACCGGGCAGAATACGCCTTTGCCCAGCGTAGCAGCACGTCACGCCTGCCGCAGCGGCATGGTGGCCACCACGGCGGGCGTCGCCAATGGCTTCGTCCAGGGCAACCTCGCGATCCTGCCGGAGAATCTGGCGGCTTCGTTTCACCGGTTCTGCCAGCTCAATCCCAAACCTTGCCCGATCATCGGCATGTCCGACGTCGGCGATCCCCGCATTCCCGCGCTTGGCATCGACCTCGACATCCGCACCGACCTGCCGCGCTACCGCGTCTGGCGCGACGGCGAAGTGGTGGAGGAGCCGACCGACATCATGGCGCACTGGCGCGACGACCTCGTCGCCTTTGTCATCGGCTGTTCGTATTCGTTCGAGGAAGCCTTGCTGGCGGATGGCCTGCCGATCCGGCACATCGAGCGCAGGCTGCGCGTGCCGATGTACCGCACCAATATCGCCTGCAGCCCCGCCGGCCCGTTCGCCGGCCCGATGGTGGTGTCGATGCGGCCGTTCAAGCCGGCGGACGCGATCCGCGCGGTGCAGATCACCTCGCGTTTTCCCTCCGTGCATGGCGCGCCGGTTCACCTCGGCCATCCCCATTCGATCGGCATCGCCGACGTCGACAAGCCTGACTACGGCGATCCGGTGCCGGTGGGATCGGGCGAAATTCCGGTGTTCTGGGCCTGTGGCGTCACGCCGCAATCGGTGATCGCGGCGGCAAGGCTGCCGTTTGCGATCACGCATTCGCCGGGAATGATGCTGGTGACGGATCTCCTGAACAAGCAGTTGGCGGTGCTTTGATGTAGGGCAGTGCCGCTGAGATTTGCGTCAACCGGGATGTAAGGAAGGCGTATCTGGGGCTGTAGAAGTCAAAGTGATGCCGTAGGATGGGTAGAGCGCAGCGAAACCCATCAATTCATCGCGCGGAGAGATGATGGGTTTCGCTGCGCTCTACCCATCCTACGGATGCTCATGCTCCGGCAGCCTTAGCCCGAACGTCTTGCTCAAATCCGCCACCTGCTGCGGCGACAAATAGCGCGGGTTCAGCCCGCGCAGCAGCAGATACAGCTTTGCCGTCTCTTCCAGCTCCTCGATCGCGAACACCGCCGCCTCCAGCGTGTCGCCTGACACGACAGGCCCGTGGTTGGCGAGCAGCACGGATGAGTATCTGCCGGCGAGCCCCTTGATGGCGTCGGCCACCGCGGGGTCGCCAGGGCGAAAATACGGCACCAGCGCCGTCTGGCCGCACTTCATCAGGTAATAGGGTGTCATCGGCGGCAGCGCGGCGCGGGGGTCGATCTCGGGCAGCATCGACAGCGCTACCGAATGGGTGGAATGCAGGTGAACCACGGCGCGCGCGGTGCTGCGGCTCTGGTAGAGCGCGGTATGCAGCGGCACCTCCTTGGTCGGCGCGTCGCCGGAAACCAGCCGACCGCTGGCGTCGAGCCGCGATATCCGGGCCGGGTCGAGAAACCCGAGCGAGGCGTTGGTCGGCGTCACCAGCCAGCCGCCGTCGTCGAGCCTGACGCTGATATTGCCGGAGGAGCCCGGCGTCAGCCCGCGCTCGAACAGCGAACGGCCGAAGCGGCAGATCTCCTCGCGTATTGCGGTTTCGCTCATGTCGGTATTCCCGGCGGCCTCCCGTTTTGCCTTGTCCCATGCTTTGGCAGCGCGGCCAAGCCGTGATACCCAGAAGCAAAGCCGCAAGAAAACCTCGGGGGCCGCCGCATGCCAGAATCCGCCAAACCGCGCGTCGCCGTCATCGGGCTGGGATCGATGGGGTTCGGCATGGCGACCTCGCTGCGCCGGGCCGGATTTGACGTCACCGGCTGCGACGTCTCGGGCGATACGGTCAAGCGGTTCGTGGCCGACGGCGGCCATGGCGCCGAGACGCCGGCGAAAGCCGCCAAGACCGCCGACATCGTCGTCAGCGTGGTGGTCAACGCCGCCCAGACCGAAGCCATCCTGTTCGGCGCCGATGGCGTCGCCGAAACCCTCGGCAAGGGCGCGGTGTTCGTCTCCTCCGCCACCATGGACCCTGAGGTGGCGCGGCGGCTGGCAAAGCAGCTCGAAGCGACGGGAAGGCATTATCTCGACGCGCCGATCTCGGGCGGCGCGCAGCGCGCCGCGCAGGGCGAACTCACCATCCTGGCCTCCGGCAGCCCGGCCGCCTTTGCCCGGGCGCGACCGGCGCTGGATGCGATGGCGGCGAAGCTCTATGAATTGGGCGACGCCGCCGGCCAAGGCGCGGCGTTCAAGATGATCAACCAGTTGCTTGCCGGCGTCCACATCGCGGTTGCCTCGGAAGCAATCACGTTCGCCGCCCGGCAGGGCCTCGACATCAGAAAGGTCTACGAGGTGATCACGGCCTCCGCCGGCAATTCCTGGATGTTCGAAAACCGCATGCCGCATGTGCTGGACGGCGACTACGCGCCGCGCAGCGCGGTTGAGATTTTCGTCAAAGACCTCGGCATCATCCAGGACATGGCGCGCTCGGCCCGGTTCCCGGTGCCGGTCGCCGCCGCGGCGCTGCAGATGTTCCTGATGACGGCCGCATCCGGCATGGGCCGCGACGACGACGCCTCGGTGGCGCGGATGTATGCCAAGGTCACCGGCACGCATCTGCCGGGCGAGCCGAAGTAGAAGCAAGAGGCAAGAAACCAGAGGACCCTCCATGCCCCGTTTTGCCGCCAATCTCTCCATGATGTTCAACGAGGTTCCGTTCCTCGACCGTTTTGAGGCCGCGGGCAAAGCGGGCTTTGCCGCGGTCGAGTTCCTGTTTCCCTATGATCATCCGGCCGAGGCCGTCGGCGAACGGCTGAAGCGCAACGGCCTGACGCAGGCGCTGTTCAACCTGCCGCCGGGCAATTGGGACGCCGGCGAAAAGGGTTTCGCCGCGCTGCCGGCGCGTTTCGACGATCTGAAGAAAGGCCTGGAAACCGCGTTGCCTTACGTGAAGGCCACCGGCGTCAAGCGCGTGCATCTGATGGCGGGCATCGCCAGCCGCAGCGATATCAAGGCGGTCGAGCAATTCTACAAGTCGGTGGCGTGGACGGCGGAGTTCTTCACGCCGCATGACATCGACGTCGTGATCGAGCCGATCAACCCGCGCAACGTGCCTGGCTACTTCCTCAACGATTTTGGTTTCGCGCGCGACCTGATCGTCGAATTGAAGATCCCGAACCTGAAGCTGCAGTTCGACATCTATCATTGCCAGATCATCCATGGCGACGTCACCATGCGGCTGCGCGAGATGATGCCGATCACCGGCCATGTCCAGATCGCAAGCATCCCCTCCCGCAACGAACCCGACGGCGAGGAATTGAACTATCCGTTCCTGTTCGCGGAACTGGATCGGCTGGGCTATGCCGGCTTCGTCGGTTGCGAGTACAACCCGCGCGGCAAGACCATCGACGGTCTCGGCTGGTTCAAGCCCTATGCCGGAGCCAAGCCGTGAAATTATCTCTCGGCTGCATCGCCGACGACTATACCGGCGCCTCCGATCTCGCCAACACGCTGACCCGTCAGGGCTTGCGCACGGTGCAGACCATCGGCGTGCCCCCGGACGATCTGACCTTGCCGGAGGTCGATGCGGTCGTGGTCTCGCTCAAGAGCCGTTCGATCGAGGCGGGGCTTGCGGTGGATCGTTCCCGCGCCGCCGAGAAATGGCTGCGTGGCCGCGGCGCCGGCCACGTGCTGTTCAAGATCTGCTCGACTTTCGACTCCACCGACGCCGGCAATATCGGCCCGGTCATGGACGCGCTGCGCGCCGATTGCGGCGAGAAGATCGTGCTGGTGACGCCGGCGTTCCCGGAGACCGGCCGCACCGTCTATCAGGGCAATCTTTTTGTGGGTGCCGTGCCGCTGAACGAAAGCCCGCTGAAGGACCACCCGCTCAACCCGATGCACGATTCCAATCTGGTGCGGGTGCTGGCGCGGCAGAGCCGAGGCAAGGTCGGGCTGGTCGATCTCGCCACCCTGGCGCGGGGGGTGGACGCGGTTCGCGGCCGTCTTGCAGATCTCGCGGGAGGCGGCGTCGGCGCCGCGGTGATCGACGCCGTGTTCGACCGCGACCTCGAAACCATCGGCCGGGTCGCGCTGGATCACCGCCTGTCCGTCGGCGCCTCCGGCATCGGGCTCGGTCTTGCCCGCGCGCTGGTCGCTGCCGGGAAGGTCACATCGGGGTCCGCCGGCGCGGTATCCGGCGCGGCGGTCGGCGGTCCCGCGGCCTGTCTCGCCGGGAGCTGTTCGCAGGCCACCCTGCAGCAGGTCGCGAACGCGGAAAAGTCCATGGCGGTGCTGCGTCTCGACCCCGAGAGGATCGTCGCCGGTCCCGATGAAGCCAGGCGAGCGCTGGCCTGGGCGAACGCCCATCTCGGAGACAGTCCGATCCTGATCGCCAGCAGTTCGACGCCGGATCAGGTCGCGGCCCTGCAGTCCCGCCATGGCCGCGATGCGGCCGGACATGCCATCGAGCAGGCGATGGCCGAGATCGCGGAAGGCCTGGTGCGGTCAGGCGTGCGGCGTCTGGTGGTCGCAGGCGGCGAAACCTCGGGCGCGGTGGTCGATCGCCTGCGGATTCCCGGATTTCTCGTCGGCGAGGAAATCGCGGCGGGCGTGCCGGTTCTGCGCGCCGTCGGCACCGCGACCGGCGAGATGCTGCTGGCGCTGAAATCGGGAAATTTCGGCGGGCCCGATTTTTTCTCCGACGCGCTTAGGTTGATTCGCTGATCGCGCCGCTGCCATTCGTTCTCTGAAGGGTCCTTACGGTGGACCGTAATTCCACGGACCAGAAAATTAATACAATCAGACCGCGTCGCATCCCTTGCACCCGCGGGAAGCTGGCGCGCGTGTATTGGCCGGCACCGGCGCCGGCCAGCGGTCTTCTGAGCCTCAAGGCGTCGTCATAAGGCGCAAAAGACCTTTCCTGACGGGCATCCCTCGCGTTCGCGCGGGGAGTCGCGGGCGACGGGGACCGCCCCTGGGCGGGCGCCGGCTTCCTCGCGCTGGCGCGAATTCCTCATTGCCGGGCCGAACACGCGCCTGCGGGGTCAAGCGGAAATTAACCTGTTGTGCCTACTTTGCGGGGCGGGTTCGAATCTACACGCGGCGGTTGCCGCGTCCCGTTTCCCGCTGAAACACCGCACGCAGAAAAGCTCCCTCAGGGAATCTGGAGTCCACAGACATGATCAAGCTCAACCGCATCGGAAACAAGCTGGGCCTGGCCGGCGCAATCGGCATCCTGCTGGCGGTCGGCATGGCGGCCAACCAGATGAGCACCGAGGCCAAGATCACGGCGTCCAGCGAACGCGCCGGCCGCGCGCAAGTGGTGGCGGACAATTCGCTGGCGGCGTATCTGGATCTGCGGAAAATGCAGATCGCCGGCCGCGATATCAGATTGGCCAGGACGGCAGCCGATGTTGAAACGGCCGTCGCCGACCTGCGGCGTTTCAAGACATCACAGGCAAGGGAAATGGATACGGCGCTGGCGACCGCCGAGCAGTTGGAGACCAGGGAAAGGCTGCAGAAGATCAAGTCCTTGTCGGAAAGCTTTGCGATCGCGGTGGAAGACCTCGCCAAGACCCAGATGGCCTTGCTCGCGCAGATCGATGCCCGCTCGACGATCTCTGCCGAGTGGACCAAGGCACTCGACGCCCAATTGGCTTCGCCGGCGCTGGCCAAGCTGGACAACCGCATGGAGATCGAACGGCTGCTGTTCCTGGCGGATGCCAAGGTGAACTCGCTGCGGGCTGCAGCCTGGCGATTGGGATTCACCGGCGATACCAGCCTGCTGGCCGAGATGGCCAAGACCGACGCCTCGCTGAAGGACGTCTTCAACAAGTTGCGCGGCGAGGCGGACGACCGCGATTTGCTGGTCGTGGTCAGTTCGCTGTCGGCGATCGTCAAGCGTTTCGTGGCCGCCAACGAGGACATCGTCAAGACCGAGCAATTGAAGGACGACATCGTCGTCAACCGCACCGTCAAGCTCGTCGCCAGCGCCGCCGAAGTGATGGAGGCAACCGTCGAATTCGCGCAAAGAAACGAAAAGTCCGCCAAGGAGGAGGCGATGGCCGATACGGCGCTGGCTAACCGCGTCAACCTGATCATGACGATCGTCGTCGTCATATCGCTGATCGTCTCGATGGTATTCTCCTTCATAGGGGTCGCGCGTCCGATGACGCGCCTGAACGGCGCGCTGGCGAAGATGGCGGGCGGCAATCTCGATATCGCGATTCCCGGCGCCGGCCGTGGCGACGAAATCGGCGACCTCGCCAAGACCGTGACGGTGATTCGCGAAAACGCCGAGCAGAAAGCGCGCGATGAGGCGGAGGCCCAGGCCGCGCAGGACCAGGTCGCCGCCCAACAGCGCAAGACCGAGATGATCAAGCTCGCCGACGATTTCGAGGGCGCGGTAGGTGAGATCGTGGAAACCGTGTCGTCGGCTTCGACCGAACTCGAAGCCTCCGCCAGCACGCTGACCGCGACGGCGGCGCGCGCGCAGGAACTCACGACAACCGTCGCCGCCGCTTCCGAGGAGGCTTCCACCAACGTGCAGTCGGTTTCATCCGCCACCGAGGAGATGGCGTCGTCCATCACCGAGATCGGCCGTCAGGTTCAGGAATCGGCGCGGATGGCCAACGATGCCGTAGATCAGGCCCGTGCGACCAATGACAGGGTGAGCGAACTGTCGAAGGCGGCGGCCCGGATCGGCGCCGTGGTCGAACTGATCAACAGCATTGCCGAACAGACCAATCTGCTGGCGCTGAACGCCACCATCGAAGCTGCGCGCGCCGGCGCCGCCGGGCGCGGCTTCGCCGTCGTGGCCTCCGAGGTCAAGGCGCTGGCGGAGCAGACTTCGAAAGCGACCGGCGAGATCGACCAGCAGATCACGGGGATCCAGGCTGCGACCCGGGAGTCGGTCGGGGCGATCCAGGCGATCAGCGCCACGATCGGCAAGCTTTCCGAGATCTCCTCCACGATTGCGACCGCGGTGGAAGAGCAGGGAACCGCGACCAAGGAAATCTCCCGCAGTGTGCAGCAGGCCGCCCAAGGCACGCTGCAGGTCTCCTCCAACATCGCCGACGTGCAGCGCGGCGCCAGCGAAACCGGTTCGGCTTCGGCGCAGGTGCTGTCCTCGGCCCGGTCGCTGTCGTCGGACTCAAGCCGCCTCAAGCTCGAGGTTGGCAAGTTCCTGGATTCAGTGCGGGCGGCCTAAAGCGCGATGAGATTGGGATGAATCATCATCGCGCTTTAGCTTTTTGTTGGAGCATGATCTTTTCGGAAAACCGCTGCACACTTTTCCGGATCATGCTCTAACCCGCGCGCCATTCCAGTACGCCATCCCCGGCGGTCGCGATCGCGCCGAGCGTTCCGACCGGCGTCCGGTCCATGTTCAGAAGATGCGCCAACGTCGCGGCGTCGTCGGCGGGAACGCGGGCCAGCGCCCGCTGATCGGTTTCGGTGCGCAGCATCACCACGCCGTGCTCGACCTCGCCTTTGCCTTTGTAGATCACGGTAAAGCTCTCGACCTTGCCGTTGCCTGATGCCTCGGTGACGAAGTCCGGCACCTTGCGGCGATGACGGTCGGCCTCGGTCTGTACGCTGGTGTTCTGCCCAAGCGGCTCTCCCGGCGCGTTGCGCGACAGCACCAGGGCGTGGTGCTTGGTGACGAATCCGCCCTGGCCGTAGAGCAGGCCGAGCTGGCCGCGTCCGCGCAAGGCCCGCACCATCGCGCAAGCCGCGTGCGTCATGTAGGTGTTGAGCGGGGCGCCGAAGAAGGTGAGCCCGCCGGTCACCGTCGGCTGGACGTCGGCGCCGAGCCCGAGCGTTCGCCGGGCCATCTTGGGCACGCAGGGAAAGCAGCTGTAGAGCTCGATGGCGTCGAACTTCCGGCCGTCGCCCCCGACCAGGTCCATCACCGCCTTCAGCACGGCGTTCTGCGGATGGCTTTCGTAGAACTGGTCGCGCACCAAATAATCGCGCGGCTCTTCCGCCGAGGCGCCGCCGAGGGGATAGACCAGCCGGTCCTCGGCGACGCCGGCGGCGCGGGCCTTGGCCAGCGACGTCAATAGCACCGCGCCCCCCATGTTGACGGTCGGATTGGCCACCATCAGCTTGGTGTAGGGCCAGGCGATCAGCCGGTTGTCCGGCGTCGGCGTCGTGATCTCTTCCGGCGTGAACCGCTTCTTGAGCCACGAATTGGGATTGTCCGACGCGACTTTCGCAAAGGTCGACCACAGTGCACCGGATTCCGCCAGCGCCTCGCGCGGGGTCTGGCCCCAATGCGCTGACGTCGCCGACTCATAGAGCGGGTAGACCGTGATCGGTCGGAACACGCCGAGCTTCACCGCCATCGGCTTCTGGAACGCCGCGCCGCGCTTCGGCTCCTCGACGTCATGCGCGAACGGCGTCCACGGCAGCGCGACGCCGCCGCGCTCGGCCTTGGTCGCGGTCGATTGCGCTTCCGCGCCGCAGACCACCGCGACGCTGCACTCGCCGCGGGCGATGCGCTGTGCCGCCTCGTGAATGTAGCGGATCGGGCTCTCGCCGCCGACCGGGCCGTAATAGCAATGCGAAGGCGCGATGCCGAGCCGTCCCGCCAGTTGCTTCTCGGGGTCGCGGTAGCGCCAGCTCAGGAAATTGACGACGTCGAGCGAGCCGGTGTCGCCGAGCAGCTTCGCCCCGCTGTCCGCCTCCGCCCGCCGCACCGCTTGCTCCAGCAGCGCCATCGGTTCAAGACCGTCGGCGATCTCCTTTGGCCGGTCGACGATCTCGCCGACGCCGACGATGACGGGAATGCGGTCTTCGGGGAGGGCGGCATTGCTCGGCATTGTTTCTTGCTCTTGTTTTCTCGAGAGAGTTCGCAGTTTGTAGATTTCGTCATTGCGAGCGCAGCGAAGCAATCCATCGCGCGGCCAAGAAAGAAAGTATGGATTGCTTCGCTGCGCTCGCAATGACGGTGAGAAGCTATCACTCCTCCATCAGCGCGTTCATGTGCTCGACCGCGTCGGCGAAATCTTCCTTGAACTCCTGCACCACGGCGCCCGCCGATTTGACGCTGTCGATCAGCCCAACACCCTGGCCGACGAAGTAGCTGACGAGATCGCGCGCCTTGACGTTGCCGGCGGCGGCCGCGCGGTCGATCGAGTTGAAGGCGTCGCGGCTGATGATGCTCTGCAGCGGCATCGGCAACGCGCCGGGACTGTCCGGCCCGCGGTCCCAGGCGTCGGTCCACACCGAGCGCAACTGCCGCGCCGGCTTTCCGGTGCGGCCCTTGGAACGGATGGCGTCGCGCGAGGAGGCCGCGATCATCTTCTCGCGGAAAATCTCCGTGGTCTCGGACTCGACGGTGGCCAGCCAGACCGAGCCGGTCCAGGCGCCGGCCGCGCCCATCGCCATGCAGGCCGCCATCTGCCGCCCGGTCATGATGCCGCCCGCGGCCAGCACCGGCACGTCGCGGATCGGTTTGATCGCCTTGATCACTTCGGGCACCAGCACCATGGTCGAGACCTCGCCGCAGTGCCCGCCGGCCTCGGTGCCCTGGGCGACGAGAATGTCGACGCCGGCGGCGACCTGCCGCAGCGCATGCTCCTTGGAGCCGACGAGGGCGGCGACCGGAACATCGTGCTTCTGGCCCATCTCGATCATGGCCCTTGGCGGCACGCCGAGCGCGTTGGCGATCAGCCTGATCGGGTGGCGGAACGAAACCTCGAGCACCTCAAGGGCGCGCTGCGCGTCGAACGGCTGCGGCTGGTTGTCGGCGACATTGGTTGTCGTCAGTTCGATGTCGTATTTTCTCAGCAGGTTGCGGGTGAAGTCGCGGTGCTGCGGCGAGATCCGCGCCTCCAGGCTCTTCCAGGTGACGTCCTTTTCGCCCGCGGTCGAGATGTTTTCCGGGATCAGCACGTCGAGCCCATAGGGCTTGCCGTCGGTGTGATCGTCGATCCACTTCAGCTCCAGTTCGATGGTCTCGGGCGAATGCGCGGTCGCGCCCAGCACGCCGAACCCGCCGGCGCGGCTGACGGCGGCGACCACGTCGCGGCAATGGCTGAAGGCGAACAGGGGGAACTCGATGCCCAGCAGGTCGCAGATCGGCGTTTTCATGGTTGCGCTCGCTCCCTGTGGCGGCCGCGCATTGCTGGCTTCTGGCGGCGGTATTGTCCCGACGCTAGCCTATCGGAGGGCGGGAAGCCAAGCGCGCCGGCGCGGCCCTCATCTCCCACGCGGCGAGAACATTCCACCTCGCAAAATATGCACGGCCAGGCCGCGCTTTTGTCTCTTGCGCTTTGAAGGGCCCCGGAGAATGCTGCCGGCCAAATCTATGAAGATGTCCGGGAGAGCCGAGGCCATGTCCGTCAAGCCATCCGTCGCCGCCAATCCGGCCGCATCCTACGACGTCGTCGTGGTCGGCGCCGGATTTGCCGGCATGTATATGCTGCACCGGTTGCGCGGGCAGGGGATGACGGCGCGGGTCTATGAGCAGGGTTCGGGCGTCGGCGGCACCTGGTACTGGAACCGCTATCCCGGCGCGCGCTGCGACGTCGAGAGCATGCAGTATTCCTATTCGTTCTCGGAAGACCTGCAGCAGCAATGGAACTGGAGCGAGCGCTACGCGCCACAGCCCGAGATCCTGCAATACGCCAACCACGTCGCCGACCGCTTCGAGCTGCGGTCCGACATCCAGTTCGACACCCGCGTCGAGCGTGCCGTGTTCGACGAGACGGCCCGCCTGTGGTCGGTTTCGACGTCCGATGGCAAGGTCGTCACCGCCAAACACGTCGTGCTCGCCACCGGATGCCTGTCGAACGCGCGGATGCCCGACATCAAGGGCCTCGATCGGTTCAAGGGCAATGTCTACCACACCGGCCACTGGCCGCATGAAGCGGTCGATTTCACCGGCCAGCGCGTCGGCGTTATCGGCACCGGGTCGTCGGCGATCCAGTCGGTGCCCGTCATCGCCGAGCAGGCGAGCCAGCTGACGGTGTTTCAGCGCACCGCGAACTTCTCGATCCCGGCGCGCAACGCGCCGCTGACCGATGAAGAGCGAGAGAAATTCCGCGCCAACTATCCGGAGATCCGGCGCTTCGCCCGCGAGGAGGCAAGGAACGGCATCTACACCGAGCTGCCCGACCGCGGCGCGCTCGACGACGGCGACAACGAGCGCCGCTCAAAATACGAGGCGCGCTGGAATCGCGGCGGACTCACCTTCATGTCGGTCTACAACAACCTGGCGCTGGACAAGGCGGCCAACGACACCGCCGCCGATTTCGTCCGCGCCAAGATCGCAGAGATCGTCAGGGACCCCGAAACCGCTAGATTGTTGCAGCCGGACAACCACCCGATCGGCTCCAAGCGCATCTGCATCGACACCGATTATTTCGCGACCTTCAACCGCCCCAACGTGACGCTGGTCGACATCAGGTCCAACCCGATCGAGGAGATCACCGAAAGCGCCGTGCGGACGGCGGCCAAGGATTACCAGGTTGACGCGCTGGTGCTGGCGACCGGCTTCGACGCCATGACCGGATCGGTGGCGAAGATCGACATTCACGGCCGCGGCGGCCAGACGCTGAACCAGAAATGGGCCGCAGGCCCGCGCACCTATCTCGGGCTGATGAGCTCAGGCTTCCCCAACCTTTTCATCGTCACCGGTCCCGGCAGCCCCTCGGTGCTGTCGAACATGATCGTCTCGATCGAGCAGCATGTCGACTGGATCGCCGACTGCATGGCCTATATGCGCGACCATGGCCTCGAAACGATGGAGGCCGCTGTCGACGCCGAAGACAAATGGGTCGCCCATGTCAACGAGGTCGCCTACACCACGCTCTACCCGCAGGCCAATTCCTGGTACATGGGCGCCAACGTCCCCGGCAAGCCCAGGATCTTCATGCCCTATATCGGCGGCGTCGGCCCTTACCGGCAGATCTGCAACGAGGTCGCCGCCAAGGGCTATGAAGGGTTTGTGATGGGGCAGGCGGAACAGCCGCGGAAGGTGGCGGCGTCCTGACGGAAGCAGGTATTTGTAGGGTGGGCAGAGCGCAGCGTGCCCACCATATTCAACACGAACATTCGCATGGTGGGCACGGCGCAAGCGCGCCTTTGCCCCACCCTACGCTCCCGGAGTCAAACGCATGACCGACGCCCCCGCGACCGATCCCACCGCCTACGTTCCGCCGAAAGTCTGGAGCTGGAACAAGGAGAGCGGTGGCCGCTTCGCGGCGATCAATCGCCCGATCGCGGGCGCGACCCATGAGGCGGAGCTGCCGGTCGGCCGCCATCCGTTCCAGCTCTATTCGCTGGCGACGCCAAACGGCGTCAAGGTCACGGTCATGTTCGAGGAGTTGCTTGCGGCCGGCCACCGCGGCGCGGAATACGACGCCTGGCTGATCAGGATCGACGGCAACCAGTTCGGCAGCGGCTTTGTCGCGGTCAATCCGAATTCCAAGATTCCGGCGCTGATGGACCGCAGCGGGCCTGTGCCGATCCGGGTGTTTGAATCCGGGTCGATCCTGTTGCATTTGGCTGAAAAGTTCGGCGCCTTCCTGCCGGCCGGCGGGCAGGCGCGGGCCGAATGCCTGTCCTGGCTGTTCTGGCAGATGGGCAGCGCGCCCTATCTCGGCGGCGGCTTCGGTCATTTCTACGCCTACGCGCCGACCAAGATCGAATACGCCATCGACCGCTTCGCCATGGAGGTGAAGCGCCAGCTCGACGTGCTCGACCGCCGGCTGGCCGACAATGAATATCTCGCAGGCAGCGACTACACGATCGCCGACATCGCGACCTGGCCATGGTATGGCGCGCTGGCCAAGGGCCTGGTCTATGGCGCCGGCGAATTCCTGTCGGTGCACGAATACAAGAACGTGCAGCGCTGGACCGACGCGATCGCCAAGCGCCCCGCCGTGCAGCGCGGACGCAAGGTCAACCGGGTCACGGGCGATCCGGCCAGCCAATTGCACGAGCGGCATGACGCCGGCGATTTCGACACGAAGACGCAGGACAAGATCGGCGAGCCTGCGAAAGCGTGAGGCTTGCTTACCTCGCCCCGCTTGCGGGGAGAGGTCGGCGCGAAGCGCCGGGTGAGGGGGGACTCTCCACGAGTCGAATGCGCAGCAGCACCCCCACCCCGACCTTCCCCCGCAAGCGGGAGAGGGGGCGCGTGTTGCGACAATACCTTCCTTGTTGGCCAACATCCGCGCCGTCGACTAAGCTCTTCACCAAGCAGCGCGCGCCCGGCTCCCTCTCCCCCTTGCGGGGGAGGGTTGGGGTGGGGGCGCCCCACGGGGACTCTCAATGGAGGCCCGACAAATTGCGCGCCGCGTACGCGCGCTAAAAAAGGACAGGGGAAACCGCCATGAGCTTCTTCGAAAAAGGCGCCGTTCGCATTCACTATGAGGAGACCGGCTCCGGCTTCCCGCTGCTCTTGATCGCCGGCGGCGGCTTGAACTCGAACATTGCGGGGATCACCGGCGATTATCCGCCGTTCAACGCCATCGAGGAGTTCGGCGACGAGTACCGCTGCATCGCCTTCGACCTGCGCAACGCCCCGCCCGGCCAATCGACCGGCCCGCTCGAGATCGAGCGTCCCTGGGATTCCCATACCGACGACCAGCTAGCCCTGATGGACCACCTCGGCTTCAAGAAATTCATGGTGCTGGGTTTCTGCATCGGCGGTCCCTTGATCTGGAACCTGATCAAGCGCGCGCCGGAGCGCGTTGTCGCGGCCGTGCTGGCAATGCCGTCAGGCTCGCGCCCGGAGATGCGCGATCTGTTCTACGACAACAACATCAAGGGCTGGGCGCCGCAGCTGCTCAAGCAGCGGCCCGATCTCACGATGGCGCAGGCCGAGAAATTCCTGACCCGGATGTACCGCAACAACCCCGATTTCGTCTTCACCGTGACCCGCGATTTCGTGCGCCAGTGCCGGACGCCGGTCCTGGTCCTGCCCGACGACATCCCCGCGCATCCCTATGACGTCGCGATGGAGAGCGCGATGCTGGCGCCGAATGCGGAAGTCAGCCTGTTTCCGTGGAAGGAGCCGAAGGAGCGGGTGCCGCTCGCGGTGCGCCAGATCCGATCCTTCCTGCGCGCCCACCGGCCGGCGACCGCCTAACCGGCGCGCTTTGCGCCCTCGGCCGGCGGGAACACCACCCGGTCGTCGGTCCGGCAATAGCGGTCGGCGAACATGCGGCCGATCGGGTGATAGCGATCCATGTGGACGCGCATTGCGGCGTGGTCCCACAATTCGTCGCGGATATGGAAGTGGATGCCTTCGCCCATCACCAATAGCCGGTCGCCGTTGACGTCGATCTCCTTCCAGGTCCTGCATTCCATCGCAAACGGCGCGTCGGCCAGCCGCGGCACCGCGATTTTGGTCGACGGCGCCAACTTCAGCTTCAGATAATCAGGCTCGCCGACATCGGGCGGGAAGTCGCCGCTGGATTCATGCATCGCCAGCGCCAGCGGCTCGTCGGTCATGTTGACCACGAATTCGTTGCTGGCGCGGATGTTGACCACGGTGTCCTTGACGCGGCCGTCGGGGCGCAGATTGGCGGCGAACATGCACAGCGGCGGGTCCTCGCAGAACACGTTGAAGAAGCTGAACGGCGCCGCGTTGACCACGCCGGCCGGCCCGATCGTCGTCACCCAGGCGATCGGCCGCGGCAGCACGAAGGAGGTCAGCACCTTGTAGCGCTCGCGGGGCGTCAGGTCGTCGGCGGCGTATTGCATGGAATGCTTCCGGTTTTGCTGCGTTTGGCGGCAAGAGGGATTTCGGAGAGGGGAGCCCGCGGAGGCACCCCCACCCTAACCCTCCCCCGCAAGCAGGAGAGGGAGTGCGGCGTCGCGTGTTGTGCGTCCGCCGTCAATTACACAACGCGCTCCGTTCCCTCTCCCGCTTGCGGGGGAGGGTTAGGGTGGGGGCGCCGCACGGGGATTCCCGCGAGCGCCCCAATAGCCCTATGGCATGCTCAGTTCGTGGCGGCCGACCACCATCCAGTGGACCTCGTCGGGGCCGTCGGCAAAGCGGAGGTGGCGGACGTCCTGGTACATTTCGCCGAGCGGGCTCCACTGCGAGATGCCGGTCGCCCCGTGCATCTGGATCGCCTGGTCGATGATGCGGCAGGTGCGCTCCGGCACCATGGCCTTGACCATGCTGACCCAGATCCGCGCCTCCTTGTTGCCGAGCACGTCCATCGCCTTGGCGGCCTTCAGCACCATCAGCCGCATCGCCTCGATCTCGCAGCGCGCCTGCGCGATGATCTGCAGATTGCCGCCGAGATGGGCGATCTTCTTGCCGAAGGCTTCACGGGTCAGTCCGCGCGACACCATCAGGTCCAGCGCCTTCTCCGCCTTGCCGATCGTGCGCATGCAGTGATGGATGCGGCCCGGCCCGAGGCGAACCTGCGAAATCTCGAAGCCGCGGCCTTCGCCGAGCAGGAGGTTCTCCTTCGGCACCCGGCAATTGTTGAAGCGCAGGTGCATGTGGCCGCGCGGGGCGTGGTCGTGGCCGAATACATGCATCGGACCGAGGATCTCGACGCCGGGCGTGTCGATCGGCACCAGGATCTGAGACTGCTGCTTGCTCGGCGGCGCGTCCGGGTTGGTCTTGACCATTACGATCATGATCTTGCAGCGCGGATCGCCGGCGCCTGAAATGTAGTACTTCTCGCCGTTGATCACCCATTCGTCGCCGACGAGCTTGGCCGAGGTCGAGATGTTCTTGGCGTCGGAGGAGGCGACGTTGGGCTCGGTCATGGCGTAGGCGGAGCGGATCTCGCCCGACAGCAGTGGTTTCAGCCACTTCTCCTTCTGCGCCTTGGTGCCGACCCGCTCCAGCACCTCCATGTTGCCGGTATCCGGGGCCGAGCAGTTCATGGTCTCCGAGGCCATCGGATTCTTCGCAAGCTCGACCGCGATATAGGCGTAGTCGAGATTCTTCAGCCCCTGGCCGGTCTCGTCGTCAGGCAGGAAGAAGTTCCACAGCCCTTCCTCCTTGGCCTTGTCCTTGGCTTTCTGCAGCACGGCGAGCTGCTCGGGGGTAAAGCTCCAGCGGTCCTTCTTGTTCTCGCCAAGGCGCACGAATTCCACCGACATCGGGTCGACGGTCTCGCGGATGAATTTCTTGACGTGCTCGTACAGCGGACGGACCTGGTCCGACATTCTGAGATCGTTCAGTTCCTCGCCCGGATTGAGGTTGTAGGTCGTCGTTCGCGGGATGTAGGCGTGTTTCATGGGTCGTTTCTCCCGTTGGCGCAGGCTTTTTTTGGGTGCGCGCTATTGGTTGGCCGGCAATGTAGACGGCGCGGTGGGCTTTGTACATTCGCAGGGCAATTTTCCGCCGCATGGCAAGTGCGTAGGGTGGGTTAGCCGAAGGCGTAACCCACCAATGCATCAGCAGGCCGGAGATGTTTTTCGTTCGCCGATTGATCTCGTCGCGATGCTACAAGCGGTGGGTTACGCCTTCGGCTAACCCACCCTACGACATCAGGATGGATATCGGCAGCCCTGTTACGTCGGCCGGTGCATGGCGCAGAGCTTGTTGCCGTCGGGATCGCGCAGATACGCCAGGTAGAATTTGCCTGCGGGACTCTCGCGCCAGCCGGGCGGATCCTCGCAAGTTGTCGCGCCATGGGCGATGCCGGCCGCGTGCCAGGCGTCGGCCTGCGCCGGTGAGCTGGCGGCAAAGCCGATGGTGCCGCCGTTAGCGGCGGTCGCGGGCTGGCCGTTGATCGGTTTCGAGACCGAGAACGTGCCGGTCTTGGTGGAATAGAAAATCCGGTGGCGGTCGACCCTGGCGGGGCGGACGTCGAGCGCGCCAAGCAGCGCGTCATAGAACATCTTGGCCCTGTCGAGGTCGTTGGTGCCGATCATCACATGCGAAAACATTTTTTCATTTCCTCCGGCTTTGTTTTTCGACGATCGGTTACCGTTACCCGGAACTCAACCAGGTGGCCCCGCGCCGTCGCTGCCGCGGCAATATAGGAGGCGGCGGCGGCCTTGTACAAGCGGCGATGGCCGCGCGGCAAGGAAGCGCTCCGGAGCCGGGTATCGGGTCGAAGCCGGCAGATTACGCCTTGTTAATGCAGGCGAACGCGGCGCCTCGACGCACCCCGGCATCTTGAATCGCCACCGGGCGGATCACTATTTCTGGAGTGCCAGCCCCGGCCCGTCTGCCGCGGGGGGGCTGGGACATGACGCGGCTGGGAGACGACAATGAGCTACTTCAAGACTGCCATCCTGTTGGCCGGTCTGACCGGCCTCTTTATGGGCGTCGGCTATCTGATCGGCGGCGCCACCGGCGCCATGATCGCGCTCGTGATCGCCGCCGCAACCAACCTGTTCGCCTACTGGAATTCGGACCGCATGGTGCTGTCGATGTACGGCGCCCATGAGGTCGATCAGAACAGCGCGCCTGACCTCGTCCGTCTCGTGGCCGAGCTTGCCGGCCGCGCCGGCCTGCCGATGCCGCGCGTGTTCGTGATGGACGAGGCGCAGCCCAATGCGTTCGCCACCGGCCGTAATCCTGAGAACGCGGCGGTCGCCGTCACCACGGGGCTGATGCATTCGCTGAGCCGCGAGGAGCTGGCCGGCGTGATCGCGCACGAACTCGCGCACATCAAGAACCACGATACGCTCTTGATGACGATCACCGCGACCATTGCCGGCGCGATCTCGATGCTGGCGCAGTTCGGCATGTTCTTTGGCGGCAACCGCGACAACAACAACGGCCCCGGAATCATCGGCTCGATCGCGCTGATGGTGCTGGCTCCGCTTGGCGCCATGCTGGTGCAGATGGCGATCAGCCGTACCCGCGAATACGCCGCCGACAATCTCGGCGCGCGCATTGTCGGGCAGCCGATGTACCTTGCCTCCGCATTGGCCAAGATCGCCAACGCGGCGCATCAGGTCCCGAACCCGGAAGCCGAACGCAATCCGGCGACGGCGCACATGTTCATTATCAACCCGTTGTCGGGGCAGGGCTTCGATAATCTGTTCACGACCCACCCCTCGACCGAAAACCGGATCGCGGCCTTGCAGCAGCTCACGGCGGAGATCGGCGCGGGCGGCGGCATGCCTTCCGCCGGCCCGCGTGGCAACTATCCGCGCCGCACCCCGTGGGGCCGGCCCTCGGCCCCGCGCGGGCCGTGGGGATGAGTTGGGAACGCTGATCTGTCCTCCGTCATTCCGGGGCGTGCAAAGCACGAACCCGGAATCCATCGGGCCGCAAGCGACGTCGAACATGGATTCCGGGTTCGCGCCAGGAGGCGCGCCCCGGAATGACGACAAAAACGGCTGGTCGAGCAAATCAGAATTAACTCCCGCCGTCTCACCCGATGAGAGGGGCGTGCGCACGTCACGAACGCGCAATGACGGTTGCGTTGCGGCGATACCTTCGCCCATCTACACCCACTTCCAAGCTCAGAACGCCGTGTAGCCGCCGTCGATCACGAAGCAATCCGCCGTATGGTAGGACGACGCCTGGCTCATGATGTACACCGCGATGCCGCCGAAATCCGCGGGCTCGCCGAAACGGCGCACCGGAATCCGCGGCATCACGTTGGCGACGAATTTCTCGTTGCCCATGATGCCGGCGGTCATGTCGCTCTTGATCCAGCCGGGCAGGATCGCGTTCGCGGTCACGCCGTAGCGCGCCAGTTCGACCGCGAGCGCCCGGCACAGCGCGTTCAACGCGGCCTTGGTGCCGGCATAATGCTCGTTGCGCGCGGTGCCGAACAGCGAGGCGAGGCTCGAGGTCGCGACCAGCCGGCCGAATCTGTCGCCGGCCTCGGCGCGCTCGGTCATGTGGCGGGCGGCGGCCTGGAACACGTGGAAGACGCCGTCGAGATTGGTGGCGAACATTTTCCGCCATTCCTCCTCGGTGCGGTCGATGAAGGCGCGCCGTCCACCGCCGCCGATGCCGGCGTTGGCAAAGCAGCCATCGACCCGGCCGAAAGTATCGAGCGTGGCCTTCATCGCCGCCTTGACCGAAGCCGGATCGGCGACGTCGCAGATCAGGCTGTGGACCTTGCCGGGGCCGGCCGCCATGGATGCCGCCGCGCGCTTGTTCTTCTCGGCGTTGCGGCCCCAGATCGAGACGTTGCAGCCCTGGGCGTTCAGCGCCTGGGCGATGCCGAGGCCGATGCCGCCATTGCCGCCGGTGATGACGGCGGTGCGGCCGGTGAGGTCGAAGATGCTCATGGGGTTTCCGTTCGTTGGGCGCCAAGTCGTGCGTTCAAGGGTGGGCAGATGCTCTGCTGCAACCATGGACAAGCGTGCCCGGAAAATCAAATATGGGCGCAAAGGTCGGATCCGGCGTGCCGGCCGATCGAATAGCGCGTAAACGCAACTCACGAGGAAACCATGCAGTTCAAGCACGTCACGCTCGATTTCGACGGCTCGGTCGCCATTCTCCGGCTCGACCACCAGGAGGTCATGAACGCGGTTTCGATGGACATGCTGGGGGGCCTTGCCGACGCGCTCGATGCGATCGAGGAGAAGCGGGCGGAGGTGCGCTGCCTGGTGCTGACCGGCGCCGGGCGCGCATTCTGCACCGGCGCCAATCTGCAGGGCCGCAACAACCAGAAGCCCGGCAAGAGCAACGCCGGCGCCTCGCTGGAGACAGGGTTTCATCCGTTCCTGCGCCGGCTGCGCAACCTGCATTGCCCGATCGTGTCGGCGGTCAACGGTCCGGCCGCCGGCGCCGGGATGAGTTTCGCGCTGATGGGCGACATGATCCTGTGCGCGCGCTCGTCGTATTTCCTGCAGGCGTTCCGCCGTATCGGCCTGGTGCCGGATTGCGGCTCGACGTGGCTATTGCCGCGTCTGATCGGCAAGGCGCGCTCGGTCGAATTATCGCTGATGGGCGAGCGGCTGCCGGCGGAAAAGGCGCTCGAATGGGGTCTCGTCAACCGCGTCCATGACGATGCCGTGTTGATGGAAGAGGCGATGAAGCTCGCGCACGAGCTTGCCAATGGCCCGACCGTCGCGCTGTCGCTGATCCGCAAGCTCTATTGGGACAGTCCGGAAAACTCCTTCGAGGAGCAGCTCAATCTCGAATTCGAGTCGCAGCGCGTCGCCGGCGCGGCGGAGGATTTCAAGGAAGGCGTCACCGCCTTCCTTGAGAAGCGTCCCGCCAAGTTCAGGGGCAAATGATCGAGGAACAACTCGGACGCTGCGTCGCTTCCTGGTATAAGGGGGCGAGCGGCGTCACGGGCGCCGCCAGGCTTTCCGGCGGCGCCAGCCAGGAAACCTGGACCTTCGACATCATTCACGCCGGCGGCGTCACCGGCGCCATCCTGCGCCGCGCGCCGCCGGGCTATGGCGCTTCGCCGGGACGGGCCTGCGGGCTCGATGCCGAAGCGGTGCTGATGCAGCTTGCGCACGACGCCGGCCTGCCGTCGCCGCGGGTGCTGCATGTGCTGCAGCCTGAGGACGGACTCGGCGCCGGCTTCATCATGCAGCGGATCGAGGGCGAGACCATCGCGCGCAAGATTCTGCGCGACGAGCAGTTCGCCAAAGCGCGACCGATGCTGGCGCGGCAGTTGGGCCAGGTGGCCGCGGGCATCCACAGCCTGCCGGCCTTGCGGCTGCCGAAACTGCGCGAGATGAACTCGACAAAGGAAATCGCCGACCTCGAACGCGAGTACCATGGCTTCGGCCGGCCGCGCCCGGTGTTCGAACTGGCGCTGCGCTGGCTGCGCGCGCACGATCCCGGGCCATCGCGCGAGTTGACGCTGGTGCATGGCGACTTCCGCCACGGCAACCTCGTCATCGGGCCCGACGGCGTGCGCGCGGTGCTGGATTGGGAGCTGGCGCATTTCGGCGACCCGATGGAGGATCTGGGCTGGCTCTGCGTCAACTCCTGGCGCTTCGGCGAGATCGACAAGCCGGTCGGGGGTTTCGGGTCACGGGAGGAATTGTTCGCCGGCTACGAGCAAGCCGGTCGCAAGGTCGACCCCGACCGCGTCAAGTTCTGGGAAGTGATGGGCACACTGCGCTGGGGCGTGATGTGTTGCGGCATGATGCAGCGGTTCCGGCAGGGGCCTGATCACTCGCTGGAACGCGCCATGATCGGCCGCCGCTCGTCGGAGACCGAGATCGATCTGCTCAGGCTGCTGGCTCCGAGGGAAAAATAATGCAGGACGAACCGACTCCCGAAGAGCTGGTCAAGGTGGTCGCGGATTTCCTCCGCAACGAGATCGCGCCCGCCATCAAGGGCCACAACGCCTTCAAGCTCCGCGTCGGCATCAATGCGCTCGACCTCGTCTCCCGCCAACTGGCGCTGGAGCAGGGCGGCGATGCGTCTGAGGCCGCGCGGCTGAAGCGGCTGCTCGGTGTGGACGGCTCGCTGCTGGAGTTAAACCGCGCACTGTCGGAAAAAATCGCCAGCGGCGAGCTTGACCTGCAGACGCCGGGACTGGCCGAGCATCTCTGGCAGACCACGATGGACAAGCTCGCCGTCGATCAGCCGAACTACGGGTCCTACAAGCGGGAGTTGGGAACGAAGTAGATGACTCTCCCCGTCATTCCGGGGCGAGCGTAAGCGAGAACCCGGAATCTCGAGATTCCGGGTCTGATGCTGGCGCATCATCCCGGAATGACGGCGGAAGGTGTATCACTTCCCCAGCCATTTCGGCGGGCGCTTCTCCGCAAACGCCTTTGGTCCCTCGATATAATCCTGCGAGGCCGCCATCGCCTTCACCGCCGGGTAGTCGCGTTGCTCGGCGATCGCCTGTTCCAGCGATACCGACAGGCCGCGCTGGATCGCCTGCTTGGAGGCGCGGATCGACATCGGCGAATTCTTGCAGATCGTCTCTGCCCAGCGCTCGGCGGCGGTGAGCGCTTCGCCTGCCGGCACGACCTCGTTGACGAAGCCGAGTTCGAGGCCTTCCTTGGCCGAGACGTGGCGGGCGGTGAGGATCATGCCCATGGCGCGCTTCAACCCGATCTGCCGCGGCAGCCGGTGCACGCCGCCGGCCAATGCGGCGAGGCCGACGCGCGGCTCGGGCAGCGCGAAGGTGGCATTCTCGGCGGCGATGATGAGGTCGCAGGCCAGCGCGATCTCGAAACCGCCGCCCATCGCCACGCCGTTGACGGCGGCGATGATCGGCTTGTCGCAGTCGAACCGCGAGGTCAGGCCGGCAAATCCGCCCTTGTCCCAGCCGCGCTTGCCGCCGGCGGCCTGCCATTTCAGATCGTTGCCGGCGCAGAACGCCTTGTCGCCGGCGCCGGTGACGATCGCGACCCACTGTTCTGAGTCGGCGGCGAAGTCGTCGAACACCTTGTCGAGCTCGAAATGCGCGTCGGTGTGCAGCGCGTTGTACACTTCCGGCCGCGACAGCGTGATGATGGTGATCGGCCCCTTGCGCGTCACCTTGGAGAATTTGAGGTCCATGTTGGCTCCCGTTTCCGATTTTCTGTGGCGAAGGATATTGGCGGCGATCATAGCGCCGGAGCGGCGTCCGATACCATCCAATTACGCAAGGCCCCCGCGCGCGCCAAGGTCGATTCCGTTGCTTGACTTGGGCGTCGTCTTCTCACCTAAATCGATCCGAGCAGGAGCGCTGTGTAGCGCCTAAACGCAATTCAAAACAAACGACATTTCCGGGAGATACCGCCTTGGACTTCAACCTGCCTGCCGACCTCACTGCCTATCTCGGTGAACTCGACCGCTTCATCGCCCGCGAGATCAAGCCGCTGGAGCAGGCCGACGACAATATCCGCTTCTTCGACCATCGCCGCGAATGGGCGCGCACCGATTTCGAGAACGGCGGATTGCCGCGGCACGAATGGGAAGCGCTGCTGCGCAAGGCCAAGAACCTCGCCGACGCCGCCGGCCATCTGCGCTTTGCTATCCCGAAGCGCTATGGCGGCAAGGACGGCTCCAATCTCTGGATGGCGGTGATCCGCGAGCACTTCGCCTCACAGGGCCTCGGCCTGCACAACGACCTGCAGAACGAACATTCGATCGTCGGCAATCTGCCCATCGTGACCATGCTCGACCGCTACGGCACCGAAGCGCAGAAGGCGATGATCGACGGCTCGATCACCGGCAAGTACCGCATCACCTTCGGCCTCACCGAGCCCAACCACGGTTCCGACGCCACCCACATGGAAACCAGGGCGGTGCCGGCGACGCGCGACAACGTCAAGGGCTGGCTCATCAACGGCGAGAAGATGTGGACCACGGGCATGCATGTCGCCACCCATTGCGCGCTGTTTGCGCGGACATCAGGCAATGACGGCGACGCCCGCGGCATCACCTGCCTGCTGGTGCCGGCCAAGAGCGAAGGCGTGAAGGTCGAGGAGTATATGTGGACCTTCAACATGCCGACGGATCACCCGCGCGTCAGCTTCACCGACGTCTTCGTGCCTGACGACGCGCTGTTCGGCGAGGTCGATCGCGGCCTGTCGCTGGCGCAGTGCTTCGTGCATGAGAACCGGATCCGGCAGGCGGCGAGTTCGCTTGGCGCGGCCGTCTACTGCATCAATGAAAGCGTCAAATATGCCCGCCAGCGGAAGCCGTTCGGCAAGGCGCTGGCCGAGAACCAGGCAATCCAGTGGCCGCTGGTGGAACTGGCGACGCAGGCAGAGATGCTCCGGCTGTTGATCCGCAAGACCGCATGGGAGATGGACCAGCTCACCCAGGCGCAGGTCGAGCATACGCTTTCCGACCGGGTGTCGATGTGCAATTTCTGGGCTAACCGGCTGTGCTGCGAGGCCGCCGACCGCGCGATGCAGGTGCATGGCGGCATGGGCTATTCGCGCCACAAGCCGTTCGAGCACATCTACCGCCACCACCGCCGCTACCGCATCACCGAAGGCAGCGAGGAAATCCAGAAGCGGAAAGTGGCGGGATTCCTGTTCGGCTATATGGGGGCGGGCAAGCACTAAGGGTCTGGGCGGCGCTGCCAGCCACGCATTTCGTCGTCCCCCGCGAAGGCGGGGGATCCAGTACGCCGCGGCCCGTCGGTTCAATCACCGCTGTCTCTGGGATACTGGGTCACCCGCCTTCGCGGGTGACGACAACGGAGGATAATCAATTCACCTGGCGGTCCTTGCCCACCCAATAAGGATCCCGCAAGTTCCGCCGCAGGATCTTGCCGGAGGGATTGCGCGGCAGCGCCTCCAGGAAGTCCACCGATTTCGGCGTCTTGAAGCCGGCGATGCGCTCGCGGGTGAAGCTGATGATGTCGGCGGCGCTCGCCTGCTTGCCCGGCTTCATCACCACGATGGCCTTGACCGCCTCGCCCCATTTGTCGTCGGGGATGCCGATCACCGCGGCCTCGGCGACATCAGGGTGATCGCACAGCGCGCTTTCGACCTCGGCGGGGTAGATGTTCTCGCCGCCGGAGATGATCATGTCCTTGATGCGGTCGTGGATATAAAGGTAGCCGTCCTCATCCATGTAGCCGGCGTCGCCGGTGCGCAGCCAGCCGTCGCTGCCGAGCGTCCTCGCGGTCGCCTCCGGCAGGTTCCAGTAACCGGCCATGTTGGAGCCGGAGCGGGTGGCGATCTCGCCGACCTGGCGCGGCGGCAATGGCTTGCCGTCGGGGTCGAGGATCGCGAGCTCAATGCCGGGCAGCGCCTTGCCGGCGGAGCGCATGCGCTCAAGCCCCTCGACATGGTCCTCGGGCGGAAGCGCGACGATGGTGCCGGTGGTCTCGGTCATGCCGTACATCTGCACGAAGCCGCATTTGAATACCTCGATGCACTCCTTGAGCAGGGCTGCGGGAATCGGCGAAGCGCCATAGAGCATGTATTTCAGCCGCGAGAAATCCACCTGCCGCGCGCGGGGTTGCCGCACCACGAACTGCATCGCGGCCGGCACCATGAACAGCTTGGTGATGCCGGACTGCTCGAAGAAGTCCAGCACCCTGGTCGGATCGAACTCGCGCGCGATCACGCCCTTGGCGCCGTGGTAGAGCCCCATCACGCCCCAGCCGGAGCCGCCGATGTGAAAGATCGGCATCGCCACCAGCGAGACGTCGTCGGTCGACCATTTGTTCCAGTCGGGCTTCTCGGCCTCGTTGCCGGTCTGCACCAGGTTGAGGAAGTTGGCGTGCGACAGCATCGCGCCCTTGGGCTTGCCCGTGGTGCCCGACGTATAAAGTTGGATCGCAATGTCCTTGGGGCTGATCGGAACCCTTGGATCGTCGCCGCTCTGGGCGTCGCGCCAGGCCGCAAAATCCTGACATTCCGGCGCGCCGCCTTCGGTCGTGATGACGGTGCGCAGTTCAGGCAGCTGCGGCTTTAGATTGCGGACCTGGGCGATGAATTCGGGGCCAACGAACAGCACTGGCGCCCTGCAGTCGGCGACGATGAAGGCCACTTCGGGGCCAGCGAGACGCCAGTTGACCGGCGCCATCACCACATTGGCCTTCATCGCACCCATCAGCAGTTCGAAATAGATGTCGCTGTTCTTGCCGAGATAGGCGATGCGCTGGCCCGGCTTGACGTCGAGCGCAATCAGCGCGTTGGCAACCCGGTTGGTCTTGACGTCGAACTCGGCGAAGCTGGTCCGGCGCCCTTCGAATTCATAGGCCGTTGCGCCGCCCAGGGTTCTGGCGCGGTCGCGCACCATGTCGGCAAGGTTGGCCGGTGGTTGCAAAGCGGACATGTCTCTCCCGTTCTGTTGTCTATCTTCTATCCGGCAGCATCACCCCCGCGCGGCGCGGTCCTTTTCGTTCTGCGCCTTGATCGAATCGCGCGCCTTGTTCCAGTCGGCGTCGCTCCAGTCGCGCAGCTGATAGAAGTTGCCGCCCATGGCCAGCGCCTGCGCGCCGTCCATGGCGATGGTCTCGCCGTTGATCCAGTCGCAGCCGCCGGAGATCAGGAACACCGCGAGGTTCTGCAGCTCCTCCATGGTGCCGACCCGGCCCATCGGGTTCTGCGCCTTGGTGCGCGCGCCGGCCTCGTCGCCCGGCTTGATGCGCTTGCTCATGCCTTCGGTCGGGATTTCGCCCGGTGCGATGGTGTTGAGCCGAATGCCGTACTTGCCCCATTCGACCGCGAGCGACATGGTCATGGCGTGGATCGCGGACTTGCTCATCGCCGACGGCACCACATAGGGCGAGCCGTTGCGAACCCAGGTCACCGTGATCGACACCACGTTGCCGGGTTGCCTGGCGGCGATCCAGCGCCGGCCCACCGCGTGCGTCACGTAGAACGTGCCGTGCATCACGATATTGGCGACGGCATCGAATCCGCGGGGCGAGAGCTCCTCCGACCGCGAGATGAAGTTGCCGGCCGCGTTGTTGATGAGATCGGTGAGGGGGCCGTCGCTCCAGATCGCCTCGACCATCTCGTCGACGGCCATCGCGTTGCGGATGTCGACGCCGTGGCTGACCACGCGCCCGCCGTGAAGGTCCATCAATTCGGTCGCGGTTTCGTCGCAGACGCCCTTGCGGCGACCGCAGATATGGACCTCGGCGCCAAGCTGGAGAAATCGCGCGGCCATGGACTTGCCGAGGCCGGTGCCGCCACCGGTCACGAGGATGCGTCGTCCGGCAAGAAGCTGATCGTTGAACATGGTTTCCACCCGGGGGATTTGTCTGTTAACTGGTTCGACTGACTAAATCTCGGCAACGCCGTGCTGTAAAGCGGCAAGCAATAAAGGGTGGAGGAACCTCTCATGGAGCAACGCGTCGCGATATCGATTTCGGGCGGCGTCGCCGATGTCCGGCTGGTGCGGGCCGACAAGATGAACGCACTCGATGCCGCGATGTTTGACGCGTTGGTGGCCGCGACCGAGCGGCTTGCCCATGAGAAGGGGGTGAGGGCGGTAGTATTGTCCGGCGAGGGGCGGGCATTCTGCGCCGGCCTCGATATGGGGCGCTTCGCCGCGATGAAGGAAAGCGGCGGCAACGGGGTTGCCGGCGGCGAGAAGCGCGACCTGTCGGCGCGCACCCATGGCCTGGCCAATTTCCCCCAGCAGGCGGTGTGGGGCTGGCGGCAGCTCCCGGTGCCTGTCATCGCCGCGATCCAGGGCGTGGCCTTCGGCGGCGGTTTCCAGCTCGCGCTCGGCGCCGACATGCGCTTCCTCGCGCCGGATGCGCGGATGTCGATCATGGAGATCAAGTGGGGGCTGGTTCCCGACATGGCCGGCACGCCGATTCTTGCCAGCCTCGTTCGCGACGATATCCTGCGCGAACTCACCTACACCGGCCGCGTCTTCTCGGCGCAGGAAGCCATGGGCTATGGTCTGGCAACGCGGATCTGCGACGATCCGCGCGCGGCAGCGCTGGAGGTCGCACGCGAGATCGCCGGCAAGAGCCCGGATGCGATCCGCGCCGCCAAGCGCATGCTCAATAACTTGTCCGTCGATCCCGGTCCGGCGCTGCTTGCCGAATCCGTCGAGCAGCAGAAGTTGCTCGGCAGTCCCAACCAGATCGAAGCCGTTCGCGCCAACATGGAAAAGCGCGCGCCAAGGTTCGCGGACGCGGGATAGATATCCTCCGTCATTCCGGGGCGATGCGCAGCATCGAACCCGGAATCTCGAGATTCCGGGCCTGGTCCTTCGGACCATCCCGGAATGACGGGAAGCTCCTGAACCCGACCACAGATCGGAAAGAGACAATGTCGACCTCATCCCTGTTCAACGGCATCATCAGCGGCGGTCGCAGGCGCAGCCATGAAGAGGTCGCCGATCGCTCCGAACGCATCGCCGACGGACTGCACAAGCTCGGCGTCCGGCAGGGCGACAGCGTCTGCATGTTGATGCGCAACGACATCGCCTTCATCGAGGCGGCCTACGCCGCGATGCGGCTCGGCGCCTATGGCGTGCCGGTGAACTGGCATTTCAAGCCGGAGGAAATCAACTACGTCCTGAAGGACTCCGGCACGTCGGTCCTGATCGCGCATGCCGACCTCCTGCATCAGCTGCGCGAGGCGATACCATCAGGCGTCACCGCGCTCGGCGTGCCGACGCCGCCGGAAATACTTGGGCACTACAAGATCGACCCCGATCATCTCGCGGTGCCCGGCTTCGCCATCGATTTCGAATCCTGGCTCAAGCAAAATGCGCGCTATGACGGGCCGGTGGTGCCGCAACCGCAGAACATGATCTACACCTCGGGCACCACGGGTCATCCCAAGGGCGTGCGCCGCGCCGCGCCGACGCCGGAGCAAATCGCCAACGCCGAACGGATGCGCGGGATGATCTACGGCCTCAAGCCGGGCGCCCGGGCGCTGCTGCCCGGGCCGCTCTACCATTCCGCGCCGAATTCGTTCGGCCTGCGCGCCGGCCGTCTCGGCGGCGCGCTGGTGATCATGCCCCGCTTCGAGCCGGAGGAATTTCTGCGGGTGGTCGAGACCGAAAAGATCGACACCATCTTCATGGTGCCGACCATGTTCATCCGCCTGATGAAGCTGCCGGCGCAGGTCCGCAGCAAGTACGACATGTCGTCGCTGCGCCATGTCATCCATGCCGCCGCGCCATGTCCGGCCGACGTCAAGCGCGCGATGATCGAATGGTGGGGGCCGGTGATCTATGAGTTCTACGGCTCCACCGAGTCCGGCGCGGTCACCTTCGCCAATTCCGAGGACGCGCTGAAGAAACCCGGCACCGTCGGCAGGATCGCCCCGGGCGCGGAGCTGCGCTTCATCGGCGACGACGGAACGGAACTGTCGCAGGGTGAGATCGGCGAGATCTATTCGCGGATCGCCGGCAATCCCGATTTCACCTATCACAACAGACCGGAAAAGCGGGCCGAGATCGAGCGGGAGGGGTTCATCACCTCGGGCGACGTCGGCTACATCGACGCCGACGGCTATGTCTTCATCTGCGACCGCAAGCGCGACATGGTGATTTCAGGCGGCGTCAACATCTACCCCGCGGAGATCGAGGCGGCGCTGCACGCGATACCGGGCGTGCATGATTGCGCGGTGTTCGGCATTCCCGATCCGGAGTTCGGCGAGGCGCTGATGGCGGTCGTGGAGCCGCAGCCGGGCGTCGTCCTCGACCTCGCCGCCATCCGCGCGCAGCTCAGGGTGTCGCTGGCCGACTACAAGGTGCCCCGGCAGATCGAAATCCAGGCCAACCTGCCCCGGGAGGATTCCGGCAAGATCTTCAAGCGCCGTCTGCGCGATCCCTATTGGGAGCGGGCGGGGCGGAGGATTTAGCGGGCTGCGGTCGCCGCAACGCCTGCAGTGGCGGCGAGAACGGTGTCTCACATCTTTACCTTGCACTGCGGCAAGAAAGTTGCACACTCGGAACCGCCGGGGCCATTTCTGAGGTAGCCAAGCCATGTCTTCCCAGATCGTGCCCTCCATATTGCCATCCGGACCCGAGGATCGGTCCCATCGCAGCGAGGAGGCGCTGGCGCTGGAGGAAGACGCGCGGCTGCGGACCGACATCCGGCTGCTCGGTCGCATCCTCGGCGACACCGTGCGCGACCAGGAGGGCGCCGAGGTGTTCGACCTGGTGGAGCGCATCAGGCAGACCTCGATCAGGTTCCATCGCGACGAGGACAGCCAGGCGCGGCGGGAGCTGGAACTGATCCTCGACAGCATGTCGACCAGCCAGACCGTGCGGATCGTCCGCGCCTTCAGCTATTTCTCGCATCTCGCCAACATCGCCGAGGACCAGAACAACATCCGGCAGATGCGGGCGCGCGCGACGGCCGGCGGCACGCCGCGTCCGGGCACGCTGCCCTTGACGCTGGCGCATGCGCGCGGGGCGGGCTTCAGCGCGGCCGACCTGCGGAAATTCTTCGCGGGAGCCCTGGTCAGCCCGGTCCTGACCGCGCATCCCACCGAGGTGCGCCGCAAGAGCACGATCGACCGCGAGATGGAGATCGCGGCGTTGCTGGACCGACGCGAGCGGGTGCAGCTGACGCCGGAGGAAAACGCGGCCAGCGACGAGCAGCTGCGCCGCGCCGTGCTGACGCTGTGGCAGACCAACCTGCTGCGCCGGACCAAGCTGACCGTGCTCGATGAGGTCGCCAACGGCCTGTCATTCTACGATTACACCTTCCTGCGCGAGGTGCCGCGGCTGCATTGCGCGCTGGAGGACGAGCTGAACGAGGGCGAGGGCGCGGCAGGGGGCGAACTGGCGTCGTTCCTGCGGATGGGAAGCTGGATCGGCGGCGACCGCGACGGCAACCCGTTCGTCACGGCGGACGTGATGCGCGGCACGCTCGGGCTGCAGTCGAGCCGGGTGCTGCGCTTCTATCTCGAGGAGCTGCACGTGCTCGGTTCCGAACTGTCGCTCGCCGCGCATCTTGCCGATGTCTCGAAGGATTTGCGCGCGCTCGCCGAGCGCTCGCCGGACAAGTCGCCGCATCGAAGCGGCGAGCCGTACCGACTCGCGGTATCCGGCATCTATGCCCGGCTCACCGCGACCGCGCTGAGGCTGGATGTCGGAATCACCCGACGGCCGGTCGGCGAAGCCGCTCCTTATGCCGATGTCGCGGAGTTCAAGGCTGATCTGGACATTCTCTATCGCTCGCTGATCGCGAACAATTCGGGCGTGATCGCGCGCGGGCGGCTGCGGCTGTTGCGCCGCGCCGTGGATTGCTTCGGCTTCTACCTCGCACGGCTGGATATCCGGCAAAACTCCGCCGTGCATGAACGCACCGTCGCGGAGTTGATCGACGCGGCGATGCCCGGGATGTCCTATCTGTCGCTGAGCGAAGAGGCCCGCGTTGCGCTGCTCGCAAAGGAACTGGGCAACGCGCGGCCGCTGACGTCGACGTTCGTGAAGTACAGCGAGGAAACGCAAGGCGAGCTCGCTTTGTTCCACACGGCGGCCGAGGCCCACGCCAAATTCGGCGGCAACGCCATTCCCCAAAGCATCATCTCCATGTGCAAGGGCATGTCCGACATGCTCGAGGTTGCGCTGCTGCTGAAGGAAGCCGGCCTCATCCATCCCTCGGGCCGCAGCGCGATCAATATCGTGCCGCTGTTCGAGACCATCGAGGATCTGCAGGCGTCGAGCAGCATCATGGATCGCATGCTGTCGTTGCACGACTACCGCAAGCTGGTCGACAGCCGCGGCGCGGTCCAGGAGGTGATGCTGGGCTATTCCGACAGCAACAAGGACGGCGGTTTCGTCACCTCGGGCTGGGAGCTTTACAAGGCCGAGATCGAACTGGTCGAGGTATTCAAGCGACATGGCGTGCGGCTTCGGCTGTTCCACGGCCGCGGCGGCTCGGTCGGCCGTGGCGGCGGGCCGAGCTATGACGCCATTATCGCCCAGCCCGGCGGCGCGGTAGACGGCCAGATCCGCATCACCGAGCAGGGCGAGATCATCTCCAGCAAATATTCCAACGCCGAAGTCGGCCGCAGCAACCTTGAGATTCTCGCCGCGGCGACGCTGGAGGCAAGCTTGCTGCAGCCCAGGCATAGCGCGCCGCGCGCCGAATATCTGGAGGCGATGGAACAGTTGTCGGCGCTGGCCTTCAAGGCCTATCGCGGGCTGGTCTATGAAACCGAGGGTTTCGCCGACTACTTCTGGGCCTCCACCGTCATCACCGAGATCGCCACGTTGAACATCGGAAGCCGTCCGGCCTCACGCAAGAAGACCCGGGAGATCGAGGATCTGCGCGCCATTCCCTGGGTGTTCAGCTGGGCGCAATGCCGCCTGATGCTGCCGGGCTGGTACGGCTTCGGCTCCGCGGTCGAGGCCTGGATCGCTGAACACCCGGACAAGGGCATGCCGTTCCTGCGCGAACTCTATCGCGAGTGGCCGTTCTTCCGCACGCTGCTGTCGAACATGGACATGGTGCTGGCCAAGAGCTCGATCGCGATTGCCTCGCGCTATGCCGAACTGGTGCCTGACGTCGCCCTGCGCGAAAGCATTTTTGGCCGTATCCGGCGCGAATGGCACGCCTCGATCGAGACGTTGCTTGACATCATGGGGCACGAGCGATTGCTGCAGGGCAACCCGCTGCTGGAACGCTCGATCCGCAACCGCTTCCCCTATCTCGACCCGCTCAACCACGTGCAGGTGGAATTGCTGAAGGAGCACCGCGCGCAGAACCCCGATGAGGCGGTGCTGCGCGGCATCCAGATCACCATCAATGGGATCTCAGCGGGCTTGAGGAACAGCGGATAGCAAAGAACGTGAGTAGCGAATGGCGAATGGCGAATGGAAGGACCATTCGCTATTCGCCACTCGCCCTTCGCGACCTCAGACCGGATCCCACGGGAAAATGTCCGCAGAGCGGTCGAGCTTGTAGAACGATCCCTTCAGCGCTGGCATGGCGTGCTCGGCGATGGTCTGCGGCGTCCAGCCTTCGCTGCGCTGCACCGAGCGCAGCGGTCGGTTCTGGCTGAACAGGAAGATCTCGTTCATCCGCACGCCGAAGATCTGCCCGCTGACGTCCTTGGCGGCGTCGCTGAGCAGAAAGGCACACATCGGCGCGATCTTCTCCGGGCCCATCTGCTTGATCTTCTCGACCCGCGCCTTCTCGGCCTCCGTCTCGGTCGGGATCGTGCCGATCATCCGGGTCCAGGCGAACGGCGAAACACAGTTGGAGCGCACGTTGAAGCGGCCCATGTCCAGCGCGATCGACTTCGACAGGCCGACGATGCCGAGCTTGGCAGCGGCGTAGTTGGCCTGGCCGAAATTGCCGATCAGGCCCGAAGTCGAGGTGAAGTGCACGAACGAGCCGCTTTCCTGCTCGCGGAACAGCCTTGCGGCGGCGTGCGAAACGTAGAACGAGCCCATCAGGTGGACCTTGATGACGGCCTCGAAGGCCTCCACGCTCATCTTGTGGAAGATCATGTCGCGCAGAATGCCGGCATTGTTGACCACGCCGTCGAGGCGGCCAAAATGATCAGTCGCGGTCTTCACGATCTTGCTCGCGGGGATTGCTTCCGCCACCGACTCGAAGTTGGGGACCGCGGTGCCGCCGCGCTTCTTGATCTCCTCGACTACTTCCTCGGCGGGAGCAGCGCTCGAACCGGCGCCGTCAGCGGCGACGCCGGGATCGTTGACGACGACCTTGGCGCCTTCCGCCGCGCAGAGCAGCGCGATCTCGCGCCCGATGCCGCGGCCCGCGCCGGTGACGACGATGACCTTGTCTTGCAATGATTTCGCCATGGGGTTCTCCTGTTGTCTTGGTCATTCCGGGATGGTCCGAAGGACCAGACCCGGAATCTCGAGATTCCGGGTTCGCGCTTCGCGCGCCCCGGAATGACGAAAGGTGATTACTTCTCGTTCGTAAAGATGATCGTGCCTGATGCAGCGAACATGCCGCCGACGCCGTGGCAGACCGAGATTTTGGCGTCCTTGACCTGCGCCGGCGCGATGCCGCGCATCTGCCGCACGCTCTCCTGCAGCGCGTACATGCCGTACATGCCGGAATGCATGTAGCTCAGGCCGCCGCCATTGGTGTTGAGCGGCAGCTTGCCGCCGGGGCGGGTGTGGCCGTCGGCGATGAACCTGCCGGTCTCCTCGTGCGGCATGAAGCCGAGATCGCCGAGGCCGTAGAGCGGCAGATGCGCGAAAGCGTCGTAGACCATCAGATGATCGACGTCCTTGTGGGCGATGCCCGCTTCCCTGAACGCGGCCGGCCCCGCAACCTTGAAGGCGCGCGAGGAGTTGAAGGTCGCCATCTGGCTGACCATCGGCGTTTCCACGCTCTCGCCGGTGCCCGCGATGTAAACCGGCTTTCTTGGAAAGTCTCTGGCGCGATCGGCCGAGGTCAGGATCAGCGCGCCGCCGCCGTCGGTGACGAGACAGCATTGCAGGATGCGGAACGGGTAGGCGATCATCCGCGAATTCAGCACGTCCTCGACCGTGATCGGCGTCTTCATGGTGGCGCGCGGATTCTTCGCGGCCCACTCCCGCTGCACCACGGCGACCATGGCGATCTGCTCATGGGTGATGCCGTAGGTCTTCATGTAGCGCAGCACGGGAATCGGAAACATGCTGGGCGGGCCGTAGACGCCGAACGGCGACTCGAACTGGCCGTTCAGGCTGTCAGGCGGCGTCGAGCGCGGCTGCTTGCCGATCATCGACTTGCCGCTTTCGGCATGCGTGATCAGCACGGTCTTGCACAGCCCGGCCTCGATCGCGGCCGCGGCGTGGCGGACATGCAGCATGAACGAACAGCCGCCGACCGAGGTGCCGTCGACCCAGGTCGGCGTGATGCCGAGGTAATGGGCGATCTGCTGCGGGGTCTCGACCGCGGTGGCGATGCCGTCGATGTCGGACAGCTTCAGTCCGGCGTCGGCGATGGCGTTGAGCGCCGCATCGGCGTGGAGCTGGATCTGCGACACGTTCGGAATGACGCCGAGCTCAGTGGTCTCGGCTGCGCCGACGACGGCGACTGCGTTCTTGCGCATGGTGCCTAGCCCTTCGCCGGACGGAACTGGGGGAGGGTGATCGCATCGTCGAGCTTCTCGAACGCGACCTCGAGCTTCATGTCGAGTTCGAGCGCCTCGGGCGTCTGCGGGCAGTCGACGATGTTGCTCATCATCCGCGGACCCTCGTCGAGTTCAACGATGGCGATGGCGTAGGGCGGGGTGAAACCGGGGGCCGCCGGGCGGTGGTTGATGACATAGCTGTAGAGCTTGCCCTTGCCGCTCGCCTTGAACACCGAGACCTTGCGTGAGGCGCAGGAGGGGCAGAACGGCCGCGGCGGGAAATAGACGTTGGCGCAGGCGTCGCAGCGCTGCAGGCGCAGCTCCCCACCCCTGGTGCCGTCCCAGAAATGCTGGGTCTCCGGCGTCGGTTTTGGTTTAGCGCGCGCGGGCTCCGCCATTTCGGCCACTCCTCCCTGAGATACGGGCGTCGGCCCGCGTTTCCATAATCTTGATGCGACAATTGACTATTCCCGGTCAACGGTCCAGCGGCGCTGTCGCATGGCCGCATCCTGTGGGCCACAGCGCTTGTATGCCGGCGATTTTCCGCGCTAGGGTATTTCTTGGTGCGACACGCGACCGGTCGGCGGGGACGATGGAGACAACGTGCGAACGATCCGAATAGGGTCCGGCGCCGGTTATTCCGGCGATCGCATCGAGCCCGCGATCGAGCTCGCCGAAAAAGGCGAGATTCAATACCTCGTGTTCGAATGCCTGGGCGAGCGAACGGTGGCGCTGGCGCAGCAGGCGCGGATGAAGAATCCGGAAAGCGGATATGATCCGTTGCTTGAGGAGCGGATGCGCGCGGTGCTGCCGATCTGCGCCGCCAGGGGCATCAGGATCGTCACCAATATGGGCGCGGCCAATCCGGAAGCCGCGGCGCGCAAAACCGCCGAGATCGCCAGGTCGCTCGGATTGTCCGCGCTGAAGGTCGCCGCCGTGGTCGGCGACGACGTGATCGATGCCTGCAAGGACGGCGATCTCGGGATCATGGAGTTCGAGGGCACGGTCCGGCAGCTCGGCAACCGGCTGTTGTCCGCTAACGCCTATCTCGGCGCCGAGCCGATGGCGCAGGCGCTGACGGCGGGCGCCGACATCGTCATTACCGGGCGCGCGTCCGATCCGGCGCTGTTTCTGGCGCCGATGATCCATGCCTTCGGCTGGTCGATGGATGACTGGAACCTGCTCGGGCAGGGCACGGTCGCCGGGCATTTGCTGGAATGCGCCGGCCAGATCACCGGCGGCTACTTCGCTGATCCCGGTTATAAGGACGTTCCCGATCTCGCGCGGCTCGGTTTTCCAATTGGCGAGGTCGGCGAGGACGGCGATCTGGTCATCACCAAGGTTCCAGGTTCCGGCGGTGCGGTGACGGCGCGCACCTGCAAGGAGCAGCTATTGTACGAGGTGCATGACCCCACCCGATATTTTCAGCCGGACGTGGTCGCCGATTTTTCGCAGGTGAAGGTCGAGGAGATCGGGCCCGATCGCGTTCGCGTCAGCGGCGGGCGTGGCACGAAGCGCACCGACACGCTCAAGGTGTCGGTCGGCTATGTCGACGGCTATATCGGCGAGGGCCAGATTTCCTACGCCGGCCCGGGCGCCCTGGCACGCGGGCGGCTGGCGCTGGAGATTGTCCGCGAGCGGCTGAAGCTGACCGGTGTCGCCGCGAGTGAATGGCGGTTTGAGCTCGTCGGCGTCGATTCCCTGCATGGGCCCGATGTCTCCGCGCGCGCCAACGAACCCTATGAGGTGCGGGTTCGCGTCGCCGGGCGCACCGAGAGCCTGCGCGAGGCGGTCAGGATCGGCAACGAGGTCGAGACCCTTTATACCAACGGCCCGGCGGCTGGTGGCGGGGCTTGGAAATCGGCGCGGGACGTGGTCGCGGTGGCCTCGGTGTTGCTGCCGCGCGAACTGGCCAGGCCGCAGATCCGCTTCGTGGGGGCGTAGCGATGAAGCTGCGCGCGATCGCCCATTCCCGCACCGGCGACAAGGGCAACATCTCCAATATCTCCGTGATCGCCTATGACGCGAAGGATTATCCGGTGCTGCGCGAGCAGGTCACGGCGGCGCGGGTGAAGGCGCATTTCGCCGGCGTTGTCAGGGGCGAAGTGGTTCGCTATGAATTGCCAAGTCTGCACGCGCTGAACTTCGTGATGGACCAGGCGCTCGGCGGCGGGGTGACGCGGTCGCTGGCGCTCGACGCGCACGGCAAATCGCTGAGCTCGGCGCTGCTGGATCTCGACATTTCACCCCCACCCGGTGACAAAGAATAAAAAGAGAGCGAACAGCCGATATGCCCAACACCCCGACACTTGCTACATTGGCAGCCGATCTCGACAGCGGCGCGACTTCCGCCCGCAAGCTGGTCGAGCAATGCCTCGCCGCGATCGCCGATCCCGCGGGCGAAGGCCAGCGCGCCTTCGTTCGCGTCGACAAGGCGGCGGCGCTGGAGGCCGCCGACGCCATGGACCGGCTGCGCAAGGCGGGTGCCGCGCCGTCGCCCTATGCCGGCATTCCCGTCTCGATCAAGGATCTGTTCGATATCAGGGGGCAAGTGACCCGCGCCGGCTCCCGCGCGCTGGAGGATTCCGCGCCGGCGGAGGCCGACGCGCCGGTGGTGGCGCGGCTGCGCCAGGCCGGCTTCATCGTGATCGGCCGCACCAACATGACCGAGTTCGCCTATTCCGGCATCGGTATCAATCCGCATTACGGTACGCCGAAGAGTGTCTGGAACCGCCGCGTCGGCCACGTCCCGGGCGGCTCGTCCTCGGGCGCGGCGGTGTCGGTCGCCGACGGCATGGCGCATGGCGCGCTCGGCACCGATACCGGCGGATCGTGCCGGATCCCGGCGGCGTATAATGGCATCGTCGGCTACAAGCCGACGCAAGCCCGCGTCCCGCTCGACGGCGGCGTGCCGCTGGCCTCGTCGCTGGACAGTTTCGGGCCGCTGGCGCGCACCGTGGGCTGCTGCGCGGTGCTCGATGCCGTGCTCGCCCATGAGGCGGTGCAGCCGGTGCAGCCGCGCCCGGTCAGGGGCATGCGGCTTGCGGTGCCGACCACGATCGCGCTCGACGACCTCGATGAGGCGGTCGCGACAACCTTCGAGCGTGCGCTGGAGGCACTGGCGCGGCAGGGTGCGTCGATCGAACGGATCGAGGTGCCGGAATTCCACGATGTCGCCGTCATGAACAGCAAAGGCGGGTTTGCCGCCGCGGAAAGCTACGCCTGGCACCGTTTCCTGATCGCAAGCCATGGCGACGTCTACGATCCCCGCGTTCGCGTTCGCATCCTGCGCGGCGAAGCCATCAGCGCCGCCGATTACATCGACCTGCTCAACGCTAGACGTTCGTTCGTCGCACGCACGGAAAGGCGCATCGCGCCCTACGATGCGCTGGTGCTGCCGACCACGGCGAACACGCCGCCTGCCATCGCCGACCTCGCCGACGACAAGGCATTCACCACGCAGAATTTGCGTTCGCTGCGCAACTGCACGCTGATCAACATGCTCGACGGCTGCGCGATCTCGTTGCCGGCCCATCGCGAAGGCGAGGCGCCGGTCGGCCTGATGCTCGCGGCAGCGGGCGGATCGGATCGTCGCATCCTAGAACTCGCCGCCGGAATGGAGAACATCATCCGTGTTTGATCTCAACTTCACCGTCGAAGCCAGGGGTGCATCGACGCCACTGACGCTTGCGATCGACAAGGCCGTTATCGCCGGCTGGACCGGGCGCGACCCGGTGGCGCGCGACAAGCACATCGCCGAACTGGAAGCGATCGGCGTCGCCCGACCGGCTTCGACGCCGATCTACTACCGCTGCTCAGCGCGGCGGATCACGCTGGCCGACCGCATCGAGGTTTCCGGCGAGGAGTCCAGCGGCGAGGTCGAATTCGTGCTGATGGGCTGGCGGGGCCGCACCCTGGTCGGCTGCGGTTCCGACCACACCGACCGCAAGGTTGAGACCTACAGCGTCACGGTTTCCAAGCAGATGTGCGACAAGCCGATGGCCTCGGTGTTATGGGAGCTGGAGGACGTCATCGCCCACTGGGACCGGATGATCCTGCGCTCCTGGGCCCTGATCGACGGGGCGCGGGTGCTCTACCAGGAAGGAACGCTCGATGCGATGCTGCCGGTAAGGGATTTGATCGCGGGCGGCTTCGGCGACAAGGGACTGCCGGACGGCTGCGCCATGTTCGGCGGCACTTTTGCAGCCAAGGGCGGTATCCGCCCGGCCAGCCGGTTCGAGTTCGAGCTGGAAGATCCCGTGCTGAAACGCAAGATCGGCCATGGCTATGACGTGATCACGATGCCGGTGCTGGGTTAGGGTTACGCCGTCATTGCGAGGAGCGTTAGCGACGAAGCAATCCATATCGCATTTGGGGGAACGATGGATTGCTTCGCGGAGCCTGTCATCGGGCGCGCATTCGCGCGACCCGGTGGCTCGCAATGACGGTGATCGTCGGAAATCGGGTGGCGAAGTGGTCTATGTCTTGCGAGAATGCGCGCCATGAAAGCAACCGCACGAAACGTGGACCATTCCGCATCCTCCGACATCGCCGCCCGCATCGAGGCGATCGACTGGGCGCAGGCGACCGCCGATCTCGACGCGCAGGGCTGCGCGGTGCTGAAGGGGCTTCTCGCGCCTGCAGAATGCGCCGCGCTGGCCGCGCTCTATCCCGACGACAAGAAGTTTCGCAGCCGCATCGTGATGGGGCGTCACGGCTTCGGCCGCGGCGAATACAAGTATTTTGCCTATCCGCTGCCCGACCTGATCGCGCGACTGCGGCCGGCGCTCTATGCGCGGCTTCGTGACGTCGCCAATCGCTGGAACGAGACCATGGGGATCGACATCCGCTATCCCGAGCAGCACGAAGCGTTCCTGAAACGATGCCACGACGCCGGCCAGGCGCGGCCGACGCCGCTGCTGCTGCAATATGGCGTCGGCGACTATAATTGCCTGCACCAGGATCTCTACGGCGAACATGTGTTTCCGCTGCAGGTCGCGATCCTGCTGTCGGCGCCGGGGCGCGACTTCACCGGCGGCGAGTTCGTGTTGACGGAGCAGCGGCCGCGGATGCAGTCGCGGCCCGAGGTGGTTCCGCTGGCGCAGGGTGATGCCGTCGCCTTTGCCGTGCATGTCCGCCCGGTGCAGGGGACGCGCGGTCCCTATCGCGTCAACCTGCGCCATGGCGTCAGCCGGATCCGCTCAGGCCACCGCCATACCGTCGGCGTGATCTTTCACGATGCCAAGTGAGGGCGAAGCGAATTGACCCGGGATTTGTTCGAGGCCGTTGCCGACGTCCGGCATTCGCGCGAAGCGATCGCCGATGGCGCCGTCCTGCTGCGCGGCTTCGCCAGGCCATTTGAAAGCGATGTCATCGCGGCGTTGCACGGGATTATTGTGCGGGCGCCGTTCCGGCGGATGTTCACGCCGGGCGGCCACCAGATGTCGGTCGCCATGACCAATTGCGGCAGCGTCGGTTGGGTCACCGACCGCACCGGCTACCGCTACGACGGCATTGACCCCAATTCCGGGCAGCCCTGGCCGTCGATGCCGGCGGCCTTCCTCAAACTTGCTGCGCAGGCCGCCGCCGAGGGCGGCTTCGAGGGCTTTGCGCCGGATGCCTGCCTCGTCAATTGCTACGAGCCGGCCGCGCGGATGTCGCTTCACCAGGACAAGGACGAGCGGGATTTCACCGCGCCGATCGTGTCGGTGTCGCTGGGGCTGGCTGCGATTTTCCTGTTTGGCGGCCCGAAGCGCGCCGACAAGCCGCGCCGTTACCGGCTGGCGCATGGCGATGTCGTGGTCTGGGGCGGGCCGTCGCGGCTGTTCTTTCACGGCGTTGCCCCGCTGGCTGACGGCCAACACGCTCTGATGGGCCGCCAGCGTATCAACCTGACCTTCCGCAAGACGCGGTGATCTTCCGCACTGCGTCGTCGGGCAGGTCGTTCCATCGACCTTGGCTCTGGTCTAAGCTCTCCGCAGCCGGGGGCCGACATGAGCACATCAGGGGTAACGTCCGAAACCAGCACCAGCGCCAGCAGCGCTGGCGTCTATCTCGCCGTGCTGCAGCTCGTGTTCACGCTGGGCTGGACCACGTACGTCATCTATCTGCCGAAACTATGCGCCGATGTCGGGATTGCGCCCTCGTACGTGATCCTGATCCTGATGCTGGATCAGGCGATCTTCACAATCAGCGACACCGCGATGGGGATCGCCGCCGACCGGATCGCGCCGTGGATGGGACGGCTCGGCGTGTTCGTCGGCATCCTGGCTGCGATTTCCTGCGCGGCCTTCATCGCGCTGCCGTTCGTCGCCGGCGCGGGACCGGGCGCGCAAGTCTGGTTCATCGCGCTGATCGTGATCTGGGTCGTGACCTCATCGGCGTTGCGCGCGCCGCCGCTGACGCTGCTGGGCAAGTACAGCGCGCGGTCGGCGATCCCGTTGCTGTCGGCGCTGGCGATGCTCGGATATGGTCTGGCGGGGGCGGTCTCGCCTTATCTTGGCGTATTGTTGCGCAATCACGATCCGCGGCTGCCGTTCGTCATTTCGGGCGTGGTGCTGCTGGTCACGGCGCTGGCGTTGTCGAAGGTCGAGCGAAATCTGGCCCAGATGCCCATCGCGCCGAAGACGCCGCTGACGCGGGCAAAATCGCTCGGTCAGGTGCCGATGTTCTTCATCGCCTCGATGGTCATCCTCTCGCTCGGCTATCAGCTGCAGTTCTCCATCAACAGCACGCCGTTCTATCTGCGGTTCGCAAAGCCCGATGACCTGCAGTGGTTGATGCCGGTGTTCTGGATCGGGTTCAACATCGCGATGTTTCCGGCCAGCGCCGTTGTCAAGCATCGCGGCGGATTGATCGTGATGGGCGCCGCCGGCCTGCTGGGTGCGCTGGCCGTCCTCGGTGCGGAATACGCCGGCAACCTCAACATGCTGATCGCGGCGCAGTTCGTCGCCGGCGCGGCATGGGGCTGCATGCTGATGGCCGCAGTCTCGGCGGCGCTGGCGATCGGGGAGACCGGCGCCGAAGGCAAGGTGGTGGGGCTGGTATTCTCGGCGCTGGCGCTCGCGACCTTTGCGCGGATGGCCGCAGTCGCCGGCGGCCTGCAGAAGCTTCCGGAATACGCGCCGCTGCTGCACTGGGCGCCGGTGGCGTGCTGGTCGGTTGCCGGCGCCGGGCTGCTGGTGCTCGCGGCGTCGCGGGTGCAGCGGAGTGTGGTGGAGAGAAGGGTTTAACTCTCGCCGTTGTCATTCCGGGATGGTGCGCTAGCACCAGGCCCGGAATCTCGAGGTTCCCCGATGCGCAATCGCGCATCTGAGGTTCACGTCTTCGACGCGCCCCGGAATGACAACAGCTACGGCTTCGCCGGGTGGATGAACGCCCACGGTGAGGCTTCCGAATCCGTCGGCACCTCCGCCGAAATCACGTAAGGTCCGCCATCGGCCAGCGCCTTTTCCAGAGCCGGGCGGAAGTGGTCCGGCGAGGTGACGCGCGCCGCGCTGACGCCGAAGGATTCGGCAAGCTTGACGAAATCCGGGTTTACGAGGTCTGACGCCACGACGCGGCCGTCGAAGCGCTCGCGCTGGTCGCGACGGACATTGCCATAGGCGTTGTTGTTGAACACCAGCGTCACCACGCCGATGCCGTACTGCACGGCGGTGGACAGTTCCTGCACCGCGAACATGAAGCCGCCGTCGCCGGTGATCGCAACCACCGGCTGGTCCGGATTGGCGATCTTGGCGCCCAGCGCGGTCGGGAAACCCGAGCCGAGCGTGCCCTGATAGCCCGAGGTGATGAAGGTGCGCGGCTCGTAAACGGGAAAGCCGTACCAGGAGGCGAAGCCGACTTGCGAAAGCTCGTCGGTGACGATGGCGTTGGCGGGCAGCACCTCGCGCAGGATCTTCAGATACGCCATCTGCGGCTGGATCTTCTGGATCTCCTGCCGTGCTGCCGCCGTGGCCTCGCGAATCTCCGCGCGCCGGCCGCTGGTCTTGCAGTAGCCGGCCTTTCTCACCGCCGCCGCCAGCTCGGCGGCGCCGGCTTTGGCGTCGGCGACAATGGCGGCGTCGGACGTGAGCCGGCGCATTTCGATCGGATCGATATCGATGCGAACCGATTTCAGGCCCGGCGGCTGGTACGGCCAGCGGAATCCGGATGCCGGCAATTCCATGCGAGTGCCGATGCCGATCATCAGATCGGTGTTCGGCCACAGCCGGTAGGCGGCCGCCATGGTCAGTCCAAGCTCGTGCGCGTTGGAGACGATGCCGCGCCCGCTACGAAACGCCACCACAGGCGCGTCGATCATTTCGGCCAGCTCGAGGATTTCCTCGCGCGCATGGATCGCGCCGCTGCCGACGAAGATCATTGGCCGCTTGCTGTCCTTGATCAGCGCAGCCGCCGACCTGATGCGGTCCGGGTCGGGCAGGGGGGCGGGAAAGGCGTCCAGCACTCGGCAAGCGCCGACCTGCACGCGCTGGGTAAAGACGTCCCACGGCATTTCCAGCGAGGCCGGGCCGCGACGGCCGGACAGCATCTCCTGAAACGCCCGCGACACCATTGCCGGCGCCGCGTCGGGATATTCGATGCGTTCGGCCCATTTGACGAAGGTGCGCAAGGTCGCGAGCTGGTCCGGCATCTCGTGCAGATGGCCGCGGCCCTTGCCGAGGAACGACGTCGGCACCTGGCCGGTGAGGCACAGCACCGGCTCGTTGCATCCGAACGCGGTGAGCAGCGCCGCGCCGGCGTTGAGCACGCCCGGTCCGGGCACCACGCTGAACACGCCGGGCCGGCCCGACGACCGCGCATAGCCGAAGGCCATGTAGCCGCAGGCCTGCTCGTGGCGTGCGCCGATCACCTTCAATTGCGCCTGGTGGAAGGCATCGAACAGGCCGTAAACCTGCGCGCCGGGCAGGCCGAACACGGTATCGACACCATGGGCGACAAGGCCGTTGACGATCGCTTCGCCGCCGGAAGTTGAGGTCATCGTTCGGTCCACTCGCTCATGGGTGTCAGGTTTCGTCGATCACGCCATTGTTCAGCACGCCGACGCCATCGGCTTCAACCTCGATCATGTCGCCGGGCTGGAGAAAACGCGGCGGGTCGAACCGCGCGCCGGCCCCCGTCGGCGTTCCCGTCACGATGACGTCGCCGGCGACCAGCGTGGTGAAGGTCGAGAGATAATTGATCAGATAGCGGAAGCCGAAGATCAGGCGTCCGGTGCGGTCGTCCTGCCGCGTTTCGCCGTTGACCCGGGTGGTCAGGCGGATGTCAGCGATCTGGCTTTCATCGGTAAAGGGCACGAGCCACGGGCCGAGGCTGCCGGTCGAATCGAAATTCTTGCCCTGCGTGACGTTGAACTTGGCGTGGCGCGTCCAATCGCGGATGGTGCCTTCGTTGCAGAGCGTAATCGCCGCGATGTGGTCCAGCGCGTCGCTCTGCCTGATGTGCCGCCCGGCTTTGCCGATGACCAGCGTCAGTTCGCCCTCGTAGTCGAGCTGCGCGGAGGCGCGCGGGCGGACCAGCGGCGCGTTGTGGCCGACAAAGGAGCGCGGCGTGCGCATGAACATGCTGGGATATTTCGGCGCGTCCTGGCCGTCCTTGTATTCGGCGTTGCGGTCCGGATAGTTCACGCCGATGCAGATGATCTTTTCGGGCGCGGGAATTGGCGGCCGCCAAATGACCGCATCAAGCGCATGGTCGGGCGATCGCCGCGCCGCATCGTCGGCGAGCTTCTGCAGCGCGCCGGCGGCGACGGCTTCCCGCAGCGTCGGAAAATCTCCTGCAAAGCGTGCCGAGAGATCGACAATGCCGGCATCGGTCACGGCGCCGTATCTCTCCGCGCCATTGATGGCGAACGTGGCGAGGCGGGGAAAGGCCATCGACGTTCCCTTCAGTCCGCGATCGTGACGTCGGCGACAAAGGCCGGTTCGCGTACCGTCTGCCCCGCGAAGGATGAGCCTTGCTCGAACCAGGAGCGCGGTGCCGGCGCGCCCCAAAGTGTTTGGCGGCGCGGGTCCTTCAGCGACCAGCGCAGCGGCTCGTGGTCATGGTCGCCGGTGAAATAGTCGCTGGTGTACAGTTCGAGGCGGTGGCCGTCGGGATCGCGGACATAGAGAAAGAACGCGTTCGAGATGCCGTGGCGGCCGGGGCCGCGCTCGATGTTCTTGAGAAAGCCGCTAGTGGCCATCACGTCGCACAGATGCAGGATGTTCATCGCGGTCGGCACCCAATAGGCGAGATGGTGCAGGCGGGGACCGCGGCCGTTGGTGAAGGCGAAGTCATGGACATTGCCCTTGCGCTGCATCCAGGCCGCCGCGATGCGCCCGTTCGGGCCGTCTTCCTCGCCATATTCGGTCAGGCGGAAACCGAGCCGCGCGTAGAAATCAACGGTGTCCTGGACTTCCGGCGCGAACACGTTGAAATGGTCGAGCCGCTGCGGATGGCATCCCTTGTAGAGATCGTAGCGCCGCAGCAGATGCGGGCGCTTGTCCATCGCGGCGTAGAGTTCGAGCTGAAATCCGGCCGGATCGGTGAATTGCAGGGTGCGGCCCTGGAACGGTTGATCGGCGAAGGCGTAGACGATCCCGTTCTCGGAAAAGAAGCTGGCGGCCTTGTCGAGGTCGGCTTCATTGCCGACCTTGAATCCGAGCCGGCTGCAGGCCGCTTTGGCCGCTTTCCGCAGCACCAGCGAGTGGTGCTGATGCTCCTCCGAGCCGCGCAGATAAACCTCGTTGTCGTCGGCGTCCTCGACATGCAGGCCTATCGTGGTCTCGTAGAACGCGCGGCTGGCATCAAGGTCGGTCACGTCGAGCACGGCGTGGCTGCAGCGGATGATGTTGAACGGCGGATCGAAAGTGTGCGTCGGAACAGGCATGTTGCTTCCTTGGATTCTGTGTCCTTCCGGGGCGATGCGAAGCATCGAACCCGGAATCTCGAGGTTCCGGGTTCGCTACGCGCCCCGGAACGACGGTGAGCGCTAGATTCTCAATCTCTCCACCTTCAGCGCTTCATGGATATTGTTGCGTTTCCAGCTCGTCTCCTTGTCGTTGATCTGGATGTCGAACGACAGCGCGAACGGGCTGTCCGCAAACACCGGATCCAGATAGGCCGACAAGGCTTCGAAAATATGTTCGCCGGCGGTCTTTCGGGTCGCGAGGTCGCGACCTTCGCCGAGCCGCAGAACCATGTCGAGAAAGCAGAAATTCCCGCCGCCGTCGGCGATCGCATAGTGCTCGCACCTGATCGCGCGGACGCGAATGCCCCCGAGCGGGAAGATGCCGGTTTCGACCGCGGCCTTGCGGACCAGTTCCACAACCGCGCCGATGTCGAGGCGCCCGTCGAGGTTGGCGGAATACTCAATCGTGAAATGCGGCATGGTGCGAGGGCTCCGGCCCGGCGCTTGGCAAAAGCGGGTGACGAAATCTGATTAACATGTTAAGTGATAACGGGTAAAGCCCGGTATGGCGCGCTGCGGTGCGAACCCATGCGCGCTGCGATCGACGATAGCCGAAGATGGACGGAACATGGCAGGCCAGAAATCACCGGATGGACCGCGCCAAAGCGCGGGCGCGGGGACCGAGACCCGGGGGCTGCCGATCCGCGAATTCTCGCGCTCGCTGCCGATGTCGCTGTTGCGGGCGCGCGAAGCCGTGATGCGGCAGTTCCGCCCGTCCCTGCGCAACCACGGGCTGACCGAGCAGCAATGGCGGATCCTGCGCGCTTTGACCGCGGTGGATAGCATCGAGGTCACCGAACTGGCGCGCGTCGCCTTCCTGCTCGGGCCGAGCCTGTCTCGGATCCTTCGTGACCTCGAAGCCCGCAATCTGATCGAGCGCCGCCCCGCCAAGGCTGACCTGCGCCGCGCCGTGGTGTCGATCTCGCCTAGGGGCCTGAAGCTGATCGAAGCCGTCGCGCCGTCCTCGGAGGCGATCTATGCCGAAATCACCAGCCGCTACGGCGCCCGCAAGCTCGCCGAATTGCAGCAGATGCTGGGCGAATTGGAACGGCGCCTTGCGGCGATGGAAATCGCTGATGAGGCTGCCGCCGAGCCCGGCGAGTAAGCGCAAATTTGCATGATGCTAGCGGCCCGATGCATAGCGGCCTGGCCGATCATCGCAATCATCCGGCGCATGCGCCTGTGGCGGTAGACACGCGCGCGATTTTTCGCTCAAGTGCCGGGCAAGCCGGTCATGAAAACCGGTGCGGGAGTGATACGAAAGTTCTGGGGTCGCCGCCGAGCGCGCCGCCTTCCCGAACCAAGGACAGGGCTGAAATCCGGACATGGTCACCATACAGGTCAACAATCTGATTGATTTCGTCGCCGAGGTATTTTCCCACTCGGAATCCTCAGCCGCCGAAGCCCGGCGCATCGCGACCTACCTCACGACCGCCAACCTCACCGGCCATGACAGCCACGGCGTGATCCGGGTGCCGGTCTATGTCCGCTGGAAGAAGATGGGTTCGGTGGTCCCCGACCAGACCGTCGAACTCGTCGTCGACACGCCATCGCTGGCGGTGGTGGACGGCAAGTTCGGTTATGGCCAGACCGTGACGCCGCAGGCCGTGAAGATCGGCATCGACAAGTGCAAGAAGGCGGGGCTTTCGGCCATCGCACTGCGCAATGCCGGGCATATCGGTCGCGTTGGCGACTGGGCTGAAATGGCCGCGGCCGAGGGACTGGTGTCGATCCATTTCGTCAATGCGGCCGGCTCGCTGCTGGTGGCGCCCTATGGCGGCGTCCAGAAACGGCTGTCGACCGCACCCTATTGCGTCGGCATTCCGCGCCAGGGCCAGGATCCGATCGTGCTCGATTTCGCCACCTCGATTGTGGCCGAAGGCAAGGTGCTGGTGGCAAGCCGTGGCGGCAAGAAATTGCCGACCGGCGCGCTCGTCGATGCCGACGGCACCTTGAGCGAGGATCCGGCCGTGCTCTACGGACCGTACACCCCGGATGGGCCGCGCGACCACACCAAGGGTTCAGGTGCGATCCGCGCGTTCGGCGATCACAAGGGGTCGGGACTGGCGTTCATTTGCGAACTTCTTGGCGGCGCGCTGACCGGTACCGGCGCCACAGCGGGCAACCGCCGCTTCGCCAACGGCATGCTCGCCTTTTACATCGATCCCAAGGTGGTCGATACATCCAACTATTTCGACGGCGAAATCTCGCGCTATGCCGACTTCATTCGCGAGACCAAGCCGGTTGCCGGCGGCGAGCCCGTACTGATCCCGGGCGACCCCGAACGGAAGATGCGCGCCGAGCGCACCCGGAACGGGGTGCCGCTGCCGGACGACACCTGGGCCGCGATCGTCAACACCGCCCGCGAGGTCGGCGTCAGCGAAGCCAGCATCCAGCGGGCCGCCCGCTGACGAAGTTTGTGAATTTCAATCAATTGCAACGAATACAAAGGGAAAGCGACCAATGACAACCAACAACGTCAAGAAGGTATGGGCTTCGGGCAAGGCCGTGGTGAACGCCTGGCTCGCGATCCCGTCGGGCTTTTCCGCCGAAGTGATCGCGCAATGCGGCTTCGACAGCGTCACCGTCGACATGCAGCACGGCGTGCAGGACTATCTCTCGATGGTGCAATGCTTCCAGGCCATGAACGGCCATCCGGTGACGCCGATGGTGCGCGTGCCCTGGAACGAGCCCGGCATCATCGGCAAGGTGCTCGACGGCGGCGCCTACGGCGTGATCTGTCCGATGATCAACACCCGGCAGGAGGCGCTGGATCTGGTGCAGTACGCCAAATATCCGCCGAAGGGCACGCGCTCGAACGGCCCGATCCGTTCCGGAATGTACGGCTCGGCCGGCGGCTACCAGCAGACCGCCAACGACGAGATCGTGCTGCTGCCGATGATGGAAACCAAGACGGCGGTCGAAAACATGGAATCGATCCTCGACGTGGAAGGCATCAACGGGGTCTATATCGGTCCCTCGGATCTCGGCTTCTCCTATGGTCTGGTGCCGAAGCTCGACCGCGACGAGCCGGAAATCCTGAAAATCTACGAAAAGATCATCAAGGAATGCGGCAAGCGCGGCCTTTATCCGGGCATCCACTGCTCGGGCGCCGAGGGTGCCGCGCGCGCCATCAACATGGGCTTCAAGCTGGTGACGCTGTCGAACGAGAGCGGGTTGATGCAGACCTATGCCCGGATGCAGGTCAACCAGACCCGCAAGGATTCCAACGGCAAGGCGTAAGCTCTTGCTTCTCCCTCGCCCCGCTCTTGCGGGGAGAGGGTTGGGGTGAGGGGCCTCTATCCGGCGAGCAATGCGCCAGTAATCAAGTCACTGCCTCGCCCCTCACCCGGATCGCAAGCGCGATCCGACCTCTCCCCGTACAGGACGGGGAGAGGTGGCAGCGAACCCGAGGAGACATTCTCCATGACCACCCCGCCGCCCGTCATCCGCCTGCATCCCGACGACGGCGTGCTGATCGCGCGCTCGAGCCTGCCGCCCGGTCTGGTGGTGGCCGACGGCGTCACCACCGTCGAGCGGATCCCGGCGGGCCACAAGGTAGCCATCAAGCCGATCGCCGTAGGCGAGCCGGTGCGCCGCTACGGCCAGATCATCGGCTTTGCGACCTCGCCGATTTCGCCCGGGCAGCATGTCCATACCCAAAACTGCGGCATGGGTGATTTCGCCAAGGATTACGCGTTCGGCGTTGACGTCAAGCCGGTGCCGAATTTCGATCTGCCCGCGACCTTCGAGGGCATTCGCCGCGCCGACGGGCGGGTGGCGACACGCAACTATATCGGCATTCTCACCTCGGTGAATTGCAGTGCCCACGTCGCCGGCATGGTCGCCGATATCTTCAAGAAGAATCCGTTCACCGGCGACAACCCGCTGGCCGATTTCCCGAATGTCGACGGGGTGGTGGCGCTGACCCACAAGACCGGCTGCGGCATGACCCAGGACGAGCCGCTGGCGCTGCTGCGGCGGACGCTCGGCGGCTATGCGCGGCATGCCAACTTTTCCGCCGTCGTGGTGCTGGGGCTTGGCTGCGAGGTCAACCAGATCGGCGGCCTGATGCAGGAGCAGAAACTCGCCGGCCGGTTGCGCGCGATGGACATCCAGGAAGTCGGCGGCACCCGCAAGACGGTGGAGGCCGGCGTGGCCTTTGTGCGCGAAGCGCTGACCGACGCCAATAAGGTGAGGCGCGAGGCTGTGCCGGCCAGCGAGTTGACGGTGGCGCTGCAATGCGGCGGCTCCGACGGTTACTCCGGCGTTTCGGCCAATCCGGCCCTCGGCGTGGCCAGCGATCTGCTGGTTGCCCATGGCGGCACCGTGATCCTTTCCGAGACGCCGGAGACCTATGGCGCCGAACATCTCCTGACCCGGCGCGCGGTCAGCCGCGAGGTCGGCGAGAAGCTGGTCGGATTGATGCGCTGGTGGGAGGACTACACCAGGCGGGAAGGTGCTGAGATGAACGCCAATCCGAGCCCCGGCAACAAGGCCGGCGGCCTCACCACGATCCTGGAAAAATCATTGGGCGCGATGGCCAAGGCCGGCAGCACCAATCTGGTCGACGTGCTGAACTACGCCGAACCCGTCACCAAGAAGGGCTTTGTCTTCATGGACACGCCCGGCTACGACCCGGTCGCGGCGACCGGCCAGGTGGCCGGCGGCGCCAATCTCGTCTGCTTCACCACCGGCCGCGGCAGCGTGTTCGGCTGCAAGCCCGCGCCCTCGATCAAGCTGGCGACCAATACGGCGATGTACAGGCGCATGGAAGACGACATGGACGTCAATTGCGGCACGATTCTCGACGGCGAGGAAAGCGTGCAGCAATGCGGCCAGCGCATCTTCGAACTGATGCTGAAGACCGCCTCGGGCCAGCCGACCAAGAGCGAGAGCTTCGATTTCGGCGGCGCCGAGTTCGCGCCCTGGGTGCTCGGCGCGACCATGTAGGTGATGCGGATGGGCCGGGACGCTGTTGCCTAGCTCTTTGTTTGAGCATGATCTTTTCGGAAAACCGCTACATACTTTTCCGGATCATGCCCCTAGGTCCCCGTCCGCCGCGGCTGGTCGGACGAATCCGCGCGCAGGTTGCGGAAGAATCGCTCGACCTCATGCGACAGCGTCCCAGCCGTGGCCGCCAGTTCGCTGGACGCGGTGAGGACGGAAGCCGCCGCCGTACTTGTCGTGCCGATGGACTCGCTCAGCGAGCCGATGTTGACGACCAGGGTCTCGTTGCCCTGCGCCGCCAGTTGCGCGTTGGTCGATATCTCGCGGGTCGCCGCGTCCTGCTGTCCGACGGCGCCGGCGATGATCGAGGTCACCTCCCTGATCTCGCGCATGGCGTTGCCGATGTCGCGAACCGCCTCGACTGAATTTTTGGTCGAGGTCTGGATCAGGACGACGTTCTGGCCGATCTCGGCCGTCGCCGTGGCGGTCTGTTCAGCCAGCGCCTTGACCTCATGGGCGACCACCGCGAAACCGCGGCCTGCCTCGCCGGCGCGCGCGGCCTCGATGGTCGCGTTCAGCGCCAGCAGGTTGGTTTGCTTGGCGATCGCCTGGATCAGGGTAAGCACGCCATCGATGCGCTGGGTCGCGACCGCGAGCCCTTCGATTTCCGCGATCGATTTCTCGGTTCGCTGGCCTGCCTGCTCGACGGCGCCGGCCGAGTGGCGTACCTGGCGGCCGATTTCCTCGACCGAGGCGGAAAGCTCCTCGGCGGCGCCGGCGACGGCGGAAACGTTGCTGGAAGCCTGCGCGGTGGCGCTGGAGGCGGCGGCCGCGCGGCCGCTCGCGTCCGACGATACGCTGGCGATGGTTTGGGCGGTGTCGCGCATCGAGGTCGCATGGTCGGTGACCGCGCGCAGCACGCCGCCGATCGCCCGCCTGAATTCGTCCACCGAGGCTTCAATGTGGCGGGTGCGCCGGTCGCGCGCCATGGAATCCTCCAGCACCTGCGAATTGAGGTTGCGGTTGCGGTCCATCGCCTCTTGAAAAACATTGATCGCACGTGCCAGCGCTCCGATCTCGTCGGCACGGTCGGTATGTGGAACCTCGACCCCTTCGGCGCCATCGGCGACCTGCTTGATCGTCGCGGTGATGACTGAGAGCGGGCGGGCGATCGACCGGGCGATGATCAGCACGCCGACGACGACCACCAGCAGCACAAGGATGCCGAGGCAGGTCTGCACCAAAGCCATCACATGGTTCACGGCGCTCTGCTGCGCCAGTCTCTTGCTGCGTTCGGCGTAAACTTTGGACAGCGCCTCCAGATCCTTGTTCAGGGCCGAGCGCACCTCGCGGTTGGCGTCGTTGTCACCCCACTCGCGGCCGGCGGCGGCGTTGATTTCGACCCCGCGGCGGACCAGTTCCTTGCGGAAGCCGACGAATTGCTCGATTCGCTTCCTGAATGCGGCAAACTGCTCGGCGTCGTCGCCCTGCACCAGCGCCTGCCAGTTCTTGACGGCTTCGAGGATGCGGTCGTTGAACTTCAGCAGCCCGTCGCCGTATTTCTTCACGATCGCGGGATCGGTCGACATGTAAATGCCGCGAGATTCCATCACCACCGCGTAGACCAGTGAATTGACGGTCTCGACATGGAGCGCGGCCCGGCTCGCGGTAGCCACCGCTTCGGTGAGTTCGACGTTTCGGCGGGTGTTATAGTCGGACAGGGCGGTAATGGCAGCCACCAGCACCGCAACCAGCGCGAAGATCGCGTACAGTCTGGCCGCCAGCGAGAACCGGAATGACAGGACGCTGCCACGGGCGGAATTGGGGGATTTCACGGTCTCAGCCATGTCGGCGCTCCAGGGCCGGCCGCGATTGCGTCGACCGCCGCAAACTGTGCGGAATCTTGATGGAGAATGTCTTAACGCGCGAAAATGCGCCAACCTGCAACCTGCCCGTATTTGGGCAGTCGGATCAGTCACCTAAGGCCGCGGGGCGCGGAAACTTGGCCGCTTCCCACGATTTTCGTTCTTGTCCGAAACGGCTCCCAGGCTGTCGAACAGGCGCCCCGTCAACACGATCACGCCCCGTCGCGAACGTTTCGGCGCAATGGCATTGTCGGGCGCCGCGATTGAATGCGAAGATGAGTCCGGAGCCGTCATGGTCTATCGCCAAACGATCGATGCCACCTCGTATCAATTCCATGACTTGCGCGATCTGCTCGCCAAGGCGACCCCGCCACGCTCCGGCGACCGGCTGGCCGGCCTCGCGGCCGACAGCGCCGAGCAGATGATCGCGGCGCGCATGGCGCTCGCCGACCTCCCGCTCAAGCAATTCCTCAATGAAGCGGTGGTCCCCTACGAGGACTGCGAAGTGACCCGCCTGATCGTCGACAGCCATGACGTGTCCAGTTTCGCCGCGGTTTCGTCGTTGACCGTCGGCGGCTTCCGGGACTGGCTGCTGTCCGATGCCGCGAGCGCCGAGACGCTGACGAAGGTTTCGCGCGGGATCACGCCGGAAATGGCCGCAGGCGTCAGCAAGCTGATGCGCAACCAGGATCTGATCCTGGTCGCCAGCAAATGCGCGGTGACCACGGCCTTTCGCAACACCATCGGCCTGAAGGGGAGGATGAGCGTGCGGCTGCAGCCCAATCATCCGTTCGACGACGCCAGGGGCATTACCGCCTCGATCCTCGACGGCATCCTCCTGGGATCGGGCGATGCCTGCATCGGCATCAATCCGGCAAGCGACGACCCGGCCGTGATCGGCGAACTGCTGCGGCTGCTCGATGACGTCATTTCCCGGCTGCAGATCCCGACCCAGGGCTGCGTGCTCACCCATGTGACCACGACGCTCGATCTGATCGGGCAAGGCGCGCCGGTCGATCTGGTGTTCCAGTCGATCGCCGGCACAGAAGCCGCCAACCGCAGCTTTGGCGTCGATCTGGCGCTGCTGCGCGAGGCGCGAGAAGCCGGGTTGTCGCTCCGCCGCGGTACGGTCGGCGCCAATGTGATGTATTTCGAAACCGGGCAGGGTTCGGCGCTGTCGGCCAACGCGCATCACAATGTCGATCAGCAGACCTGCGAAGCCCGGGCCTACGCGGTGGCGCGCGCGTTTGATCCGCTGCTGGTCAATAGCGTCGTCGGCTTCATCGGCCCGGAATATCTATACGACGGCAAGGAAATCATCCGCGCCGGCCTCGAGGATCATTTTTGCGGCAAGCTGCTCGGCCTGCCGCTTGGCGTTGACGTCTGCTACACCAACCACGCCGAGGCCGATCAGGACGACATGGACAACCTGTTGACGCTGCTGGCGGCCGCGGGCGTCACCTTCATCATGGGGGTGCCGGGCGCCGACGACGTGATGCTGAATTATCAATCGACCTCGTTCCACGACGCGCTCTATGTCCGCGACCTCTTCGGACTGAGGCGGGCGCCCGAGTTCGATGACTGGCTGGTTCGAACCGGCCTTGCTGACATCCATTTCCGGCTTTCGGGGAACGCGGGACCGCTGCCCGAGTTTGCCTGGCGGCTGATCGCCTGACCGGGGTCAGAAACCGGTGCCGGCGCGATTGTTCCGCAAGACTTGAGCGGCTGCGGATGGACAAGGTCGCCACAATTCTGAAGAACTTCTGGCCCAGCTTTCAATGTCGTGGTTAGATTTGCGAAACCTGTTTCTGAGGAATTTTGATGAGAGTTGAAGGCATCGAGACGGCACGGCGCATCCTGTGCGTTTTTCCGCGCTACACGTCTTCTTTTGGCACGTTCGAGCATGCCTATCCGCTGACAGACGGTGTGCAGGCGTTTATGCCGCCGCAGGGCCTGCTCCTGATCGCGGCCTATCTGCCCGCCAACTGGCCGGTCCGCTTCATCGACGAGAACATTCGCCCCGCCACCAGGGAAGACTTCGAATGGGCGGAGGCAGTGTTCGTCAGCGGCATGCACATCCAGCGCCCGCAGATGAACGATATCTGCCGTCGCGCCCATGCGTTCAATCTGGCGGTTGCGATCGGCGGGCCGTCGGTGAGCGCGTGCCCGGACTATTATCCCTCGTTCGACTACCTCCATGTCGGCGAACTCGGCGACGCCACCGATGAGCTGATCGCGCGGCTGGCGCGCAATCCGTCGCGGCCCGAAAGGCAGGTGGTGTTGAACACCAAGGAACGCCTGCCGATGACCGAGTTTCCGATCCCGGCCTATGAGCTGGCGGAGGTGAAAAAATACTTCCTCGGCAGCATCCAGTATTCCAGCGGCTGTCCCTACCAGTGCGAGTTCTGCGATATCCCGGGCCTCTACGGCCGCAATCCGCGGCTGAAGACGCCGCAGCAGATCATCGCTGAGCTCGACAGGCTCCGGGAATGCGGCGTCACCGGCTCGGTCTATTTCGTCGACGACAATTTCATCGGCAACCGCAAGGCGGCGCTCGATCTGCTGCCGCATCTGATCGCGTGGCAGAAGCGCACCGGCTATGTGATGCGGCTCGCCTGCGAGGCGACGCTGAACATCGCGAAGCGACCCGAGATCCTGGAGAAGATGCGCGAGGCGTACTTCATAACAGTATTTTGCGGCATCGAGACCCCCGATCCCGCCGCGCTCAAGGCGATGCACAAGGACCACAACATGATGGTCCCGATCCTGGAGGGGATTCACACCATCAATTCCTACGGCATGGAAGTCGTGTCCGGCATCATCATGGGTCTCGACACCGACAAGCCGGAAACCGGCGACGCGCTGCTGGAATTCGCCGAACAGTCCCGGATTCCACTGCTCACGATCAATCTCCTGCAGGCGCTGCCGAAGACGCCATTATGGGATCGGCTGGAGAAGGAAGGGCGTCTGAAAAACGACGACGACAGTCGCGATTCCAACGTCGACTTCCTGCTGCCCTACGACCAGGTCATCAGCTCCTGGCGCAAATGCATGGAGGTCGCCTACCAGCCGGAAAAGCTGTTCGCGCGCTACCAGTACCAGTGCGACTATACCCATTCACATCGGATCAAGGTGCCGGTGACGCCCGAGCAGCGGAGCTGGGCCAACATCAAGCGCGGCCTGACCATGCTAAGGAATATTTTCTGGAAAGTGGGCGTGCTCGGCGACTACAGGAAGGTGTTCTGGAAATTCGCGCTCGGACGGCTGCGACACGGCGATATCGAGGGGTTGATCGCCTCCGCCATGATCGCCCACCACCTGATCATGTTCGCGCGCGCCGCGTCGGTCGGACAGCAGAACGCTTCGAATTATTCGGCCCGCCTGCGCGAAGCCTTGGTCCCTGCCGAGTAGAATGCCCCATGAAGACTCCGGCGCCGCCGTTCCGCTCGACCGAGGCGTTGCGGGAGTTGACGCCGGCGCGCGTCGGGCTCGGACGCGCCGGCGCCAGCATGCCGACCGATGCGCTGCTCGCCTTTACCCTCGACCATGCGCGCGCCCGCGACGCGGTGCATGCCGCCTTCGATGTCCCGCGACTGCTGGCCGGGCTTTCCGGTTACGGCCTGCAGGCCAGCCGGGTTTCCAGCCAGGCGCGCAGCCGGCGTGACTATTTGCGCCGTCCCGACCTTGGACGCATGCTTGATCCAGCCTCCCGCCAGGCGCTGGCGGGCCTTGGCAGTGCAGGCGATCTTGCCGTCGTGATTGGCGATGGCCTCTCGCCTGCGGCGGTCCAGGCCCATGCGGTCGAACTGGTTCGTCATCTCGGCGCGCGGCTGGCAGAGGCGGGTGTCGGGATCGGCAACATCGTGATCGCATCCGGCGCGCGGGTGGCGCTCGGCGATGAGATCGGCGCCGTGCTCGGCGCGCGGATGGTGGCGATGCTGATTGGCGAGCGGCCCGGCCTGTCGGCGCCCAACAGCCTCGGGGCCTATCTCACCTACGCGCCGCGGATCGGTCGCACCGATGCCGAGCGCAATTGCGTGTCCAACATCCACCGCGCGGGCCTGAGCTGTCACGAGGCCGCCCTGAAGATCGCATGGCTGGTTCGCGAGGGCATGGCGCGGCAGCTCACCGGCGTTGGCCTGAAGGATGAAAGCGGGGGTGGACCGTCAGCGCGGATTTCCGCGAGTCAGGCGCCGCGCGCCAACGTCGAGTGTGGCAAATCAGAGACTTAACGCGCCTTTTCGTCATCTGCGCGCGGAGTTGCCCTGCCGTGCGCGCTTGCCGTCGGCGGTCCGGGCCTGTAAAACGGCGGCGATAAATTTACCGCGTGATTTCAAGGGCTAGCGCCGATCGGGCAGGGTTGGCGAAGCCGCGCTTCACGCCGCCGACCGCGCTGCCCAACCAAGCCGCAGCATCAGGCCGACGTGAGAACTGGACAGGGTATGCTCGACAAGAACTCCGAAAGCCGCGTCCACGTCGAAGCCATCGAGGAGCCGCTACCGGGCAAGAGCATCGCCTTCGGGCTGGAGCGCCTCGGGCTGCTCGCGGTCAAGGCGCCGATCGCATCCTGCATCGTTCTGGCCGTGCTGATCGTGGCGGCGATCTTCGGCATCCAGCGCATCAAGATCGACGATTCGCTGAGCCAGCTTTTCCGTTCGGATTCCAAGGACTACAAGCAGTACGAGGCCGTGACCAAGCGCTTCCCGGCGACCGAATTCGACGTGCTGGTCGTGGTCGAGGGCAAGGCGCTGCTGGCGCGGGAAAACCTCGAAAAGATCCGCGACATGGTCACGGACCTGCAACTGGTCGATGGCGTGCGCGGTCTCGTCTCGCTGTTCTCGGCGCGCCAGGCGCCGGAGCCCGGCAAGCTGCCGGCCGCGCTGTTTCCGCCGGAGCTGCCGCAAGGCGCGGCCTATGAAAAGTTCACCGAGACCGTCAAGGCGAACGAGATCATTCGCGGCAAGCTGTTGTCGGAGGACGGGACGCTGGCGCTGATCGTGCTGTCGCTCGAGCCCCCGGTGGTTTCCAGCAACGACCTCAGCCGGGTGGTCGGGGAGATGCGCAAGATCATGGCCGACGACCTCAAGGGCAGCGGTCTCAACGCCCAGCTCTCCGGCGTTCCCGTGATGCAGCTCGAGATCCGCAACGCGGTCAAGCGCGACGGGCTGACCTACAACATCCTCGGCATCCTCGCCGGCTGCATCATCGCGATCGTGTTCTTCCGCAAGATATCGTTCATGATCGTCGCGGCGTTTCCGCCGATCATCGCGATTCTGCTTGCGCTTGGCGGTCTCGGCTGGGCCGGCTTCAATCTCAACATGTTCCTGAATGTGATGACGCCGCTGATCATGGTGATCAGCTTCTCGGACTCGATGCAGCTCACCTTCGCGGCGCGCGACCGCCTGATCGCGGGCCAGGACAAACTCACTGCCTTCACCAACGCCGTGATGGTGGTCGGCCCGGCCTGCGTGCTGACGCACGGCACCGCCGGCATTTCGTTCATCGCCCTGATGTTCTCGGATTCCGAACTGATCCGGAAGTTCGGCGAGGCGGGCCTTGCCGCCACCATTATCGCGCTGATCGCGGTGCTCTCGCTGGTGCCGGTGTTTGGCGTGCTGCTGGTGCGCAACGAGAAGGTTTTCGCCGTCAAATTCCAGGGCGCCGACGCAGGCGTGCAGGCGCTGCGCAATTTCTGCTACTGGATCGCGGTGCGCATGGTCAGCCGTCCCGGGCTGTTCAGCCTGCTCTCGCTGCTCCTCGTCGCCGGGCTCGGCTTCATCTACACCACGTTGGAGCCGCGCTACCGTCTGGCCGACCAGGTGCCGGACAAGCGGCAGGCGGTTGCGGCGTCGAGCCGCCTCGACGCCAAGCTCACCGGCGCCAATCCGATCGACGTGCTGATCGAATTTCCCCAGGGCGCCTCGCTCTATGCGCCGGACACGCTGAAGACGATCGCTGAGGTTCATGCGATGGTGGAGAAATCGGCCGGCGTCGGCAACGTCTGGTCGCTGGAAACCCTGCGCCGCTGGCTCGCCGAGAAGGCCGGCAGCTCCGACGTCGCGACGCTGAAAGAATATGTCGAAGTGATTCCCGAGCATCTGGTCCGCCGCTTCATCTCGGCCGACCAGGTCGCGGTGGTGGTGTCCGGCCGCGTTCCCGATCTCGATTCAAGCGAGATCCTTCCCGTGGTCGACAAGCTCGACAAGGCGCTGGACAAGGTGCGGGCCGAGCATCCCGGCTTTGAGATCGCGGTCACCGGCCTGTCGGCGATCGCCGCGCGCAACAGCGCCAACATGATCGAGAAGCTCAATCAGGGCCTGACGATCGAGTTCCTGCTGGTCGCGGTCTTCATCGGCCTGGCGTTCCGCTCCGTGGTGGTGATGTTCTCCTGCATCCTGCCCGGCATTTTCCCGGTGGTGGCGTCGGGGGCGGTGCTGTGGATCATGGGAGAGGGACTGCAATTCGCCAGCGTGGTCGCGCTGACGGTGTCGTTCGGCCTCGGGCTCAGCGCCACGATCCATTTCCTCAACCGGCTGCGGCTGGAGCGCAAGCCCGGCATCAGCGCGGAACTGGCGGTCGAGCGCGCCACCGTGCTGGTCGGCCCGGCGCTAATCCTGACGACGGTGGTGCTGGCCTGCGGCCTGGTCGTGACGGTGTTCTCCGACCTGCCGTCGCTGCGGCTGTTCGGCTGGCTCAGCGCGTTCTCGATGGTCGCAGCTCTGGTCGCCGATCTCTTCATCCTGCGCCCGACGTCGATGTTCCTGATCAATCTGTCGGAGCGGATTCGCGGAAGGTCAGGCATCAAGCCCGCTGCATAGGGGCCGCGGCGTGACCCCGACCTCAGCCGCCGCTCGCTCCGCCGCAGCCGACGGCGCCGCGTACCGCGCGGTCGAACACATCTACCACTCCTACCTGACCGGCCTGATCCTGACGCTTTCCTCCCGGGCCGGTGCGCCGCGCGCGGCCGAGGTGGTGTTTCGCACCTTTCGGCGGCAGCAGCTGGCCCGCTTCCTTCCCGGATTGAAGAAGCTCGGTCTCGACCGGCTCCCGCATGCGGTGGCGTGCGCCCAGTATCATTATCTGGCCAACCAGGTCGGCGGCGTGAAGGTCGAGTATGTCTTCGAGAGCGACCGCAAGGCCTGGGTGCGCTATCCGCCACCGCGCTGGATCTGGTCCGGCACCGCGATTTGCGGGATCCCATCGGAAGTGTCGCGGGCGATGCTGCGCGGATGGCACGCCAACAACGGCGTGGTGCTTGGAAATCCGCGGCTCGGCTTCGTCTGCACCGGGCAGACTGTCGATGGCCAGCCCGGGCTTGAAGGCTACTACAGGGAATGGGATCACGAGCTCGCCCCCGAGGAGCGGTTGCAGTTTTCTCCGGGCGAGCGCTGTCCGCCGTTCCGCGCCGAACTGGCGCCGCGCCTGCCCGAGAACACATGGCCGGAAGCGCGGCTTCAGAAGGTGCTCCGCAACTATGCGATGGAGTACATCACCTCGATCGTGCCGGAAACGATCGCGGTGCTTGGCCCCGAAGAGGGCGGCCATCTCGCCGGCGCCGCGGCCCGGCTCGTCGGCATGCACACCTTCGACGAGGTGGCGGCGCTGCTCGGCGGCGTGGACGCCGGAGCGCCCGGTTTCGCCACCGCCTTTGCGCGGCTCGCGCGGGCGCAGGACGATGACGCGGCACTGCAGGTGGAAGGCCGGCGAGCGACCGTGCGCCAGACGTCGTGGCGCCTGATGGCGGAACGCGAGGCGCTCGCGCCTGCGGTGTTCGACGCCTGGAACGAATTGTGGGTGGGGGCCGCGCTCGCCCATGATCGTTTCATGCGCGTCGAGGTCACGGAGCGTCGCGACCGCGGCGACGCGCACTGGTGCTGGCAGTTCAGCTAGCCAATCGCGCCGGCGTGGTCGCGCTGGAGCATCCTACCCTTGGCAACTGCCTGTCAGGTCTTTGACATGGTGATCTTGACGCCGCGGATTTCACCCTTGGAGTCGATCTGCACGGTCTGCTTGTTGCCGGTGGTCCGCAAGTTCAGGTTTGCCGCAAATCCTGAGGCTTCGACGAACACCTCGATCTGGCCGCCGCCGGCCGTACCCTGCAGGTTGCCGAAGATGTTCCGGCTCTTTTCGCTCCAGTTGCCGGAGATCCGCTCGCCATGGCTGGTAACGTCGCTGGACAGCACGAATTTGTAGCTGTCGCTGGCGCAGTTCAGATTTTGCTTCAGGCCGAGCCCGTTGGCGTTGACCTTGTAGTCGGCCTTGCAGCGGATGTTCTCGGTGGTGCCGTTGGAAAGCGCGACCGTGCCGGAGCCGGCCCAGTTGCCGTCAAATCCGGCGAACGGCCCGCCGGCCTGGGCGTGGGCCGTGGTTGCCGATACCATGATCGCAGCGCCGACACTCGCAGCCGCGAGCGCCTGACCGAACAAGCTGGAGCCAAGGATTTTCATCGTGAGTTTTCCCATCAAATAGACGTTCTCTTGCCAGATACGTCTCGCCGCATCGAAGATTTAGTGTTCCCGCAGTATCTTAGGTTCAATGCACGGAACGCCGCCCGGGCCATCGCCACCAAAAAGACGGCATTTTGCGGCCCGGGGGAATCGAAAAGCATCACCACCGATCCGTCGTCAGCATCTAGCTTTGCAGGTCGCGGTCTGCAACAGCCAATTGCAGAGAAAGACGGTGCAAAAATAATCCCTCCGGCTCAGTTGGTTAGCCAAGTCCGTGTGGTCGTCGCAAATTTGGCCGCATTTGGCAGTGCTTGTGTGGTCGCTGCGTGACGCGGCGCCTGTCTGCAGCTGAATTCGCCCCGGCCATCCGCAGCGAGACTGGACAGGATTTTCGCTGACGAAATGAAGGAATACGATGCGTAAGCTCCTCCTCGCTCTCACCTTGTTGTCGATCCCGGTTTTGTCGGCAGCCTTAGCCCAGCAACCGCAGCGTAGCGGCACGCCGGAGGAGCAGAAGGCCTGCTCCCGCGACGTGCAGAAGTTCTGCCGTCCGGTGATCGACCAGGGCGATTTCACCATCCTGGCCTGTCTCAAGGAACATCGACCCAAGATCAGCGGCGCCTGTAACCAGGTTTTGAAGAGTAACGGCCAATAACGGCGCGCCTGCCCGCAAACCGCCAACGAAAGCCGGTTTCCGGCTGGACGGCGCGCGGCGGCGGCTGGGGTGGCAAGCCCATACAGCATTGGTTTTGGCCGCATATTCGCCTATACGGGGCGCGCGATCTTCTCGCGGGCGCTGTGCACCGGCGCATGCCGCCAATCCGAATGTAGCCATTTCCTGATGACCAGCGCGAGCGACCTGCGATCCGGAAAGACCCACCGCGACGAGAATTTCCCGGTGGCGTCGTGGATCATTCATCCGCGCCACCGGGCGCTGATCCTGAGCTTCTACAATTTTGTCAGGACGGCCGACGACATCGCCGACCACGCAACCCTCGGCGCGGACGAAAAGCTGCGCTATCTCGACCTGTTGGAGGCGGAACTGCTCGGCAAGGGCGAGACGCAAAGGGAGGCGGTCAACCTGCGCCGGGCCCTGGCGGAGCGCGCAATGGCGCCGCGCCACGCGCTCGACGTGTTGATCGCGTTCCGGATGGACGTCACCAAGCTGCGTTACGAGAACTGGGACGACGTCATTCATTATTGCCGTTATTCGGCCATGCCGGTTGGACGTTTCATGCTCGACGTCCACGGCGAGAGCCCGTCGACCTGGCCGGCTTCGGACGCGCTTTGCGCGGGCCTGCAGATCAACAACCACTTGCAGGACTGCGCCAAGGACTACAAGAACCTCAACCGCGTCTACCTCCCGCGCGATGCGCTGGCAGCCAGCGGCGCTGCGGTCGAGATGCTGGGCGCGGCAAGGTCTCCGCCGCCGCTGCGCGATTGCCTGGTTGCGCTCGCGAGGCGGACCGAGACGTTGCTCGACGAAAGCAAATCGCTAACCGCCGAGGTGAGGGATTTCCGGCTCGGGCTCGAGATTGCCGTGATCCAGGCCTTTGCCGACAAGATCGTCAGAATGCTCAAGGTGCGCGATCCCCTGAGCGAGCGGGTTCATCTTGGCCCGCTCGAATTGCTGGCGCATAGCGCCGGCGGCATCTTTGGCGAGATCGTGCGGCGGACCCTGGGGCGCCGCCCCGTTTCCAGGCCGGCGGCCGGCGCATGACACTGCAGGCGGCGGCCAACGCAGATCACGGCACCGTCGCATCGGGCAGTTCGTTCTATGCAGCGATGCGGATCCTGCCGCGCCAACAGCGCGAGGCGATGTTCCAGATCTACAATTTTTGCCGGCAGGTCGACGACATCGCAGATTCCGACCGGCCGCGGGCCGAGCGGCTGGCCGCGCTCCAGGAATGGCGCGGCGACATCGACGCGCTGTATCGGGGCCATCCGCCGCCGCGCCTGAAGGATTACCTGGCATCGGTCCGGGCCTTTGGCCTCAAGCGCGAGGATTTCCTGGCTATCGTCGATGGCATGGAAATGGACGTGCCGCAGGACATCAGGGCGCCCGACCTGGCCACGCTCGACCTCTATTGCGACCGCGTCGCCAGCGCCGTCGGACGGCTGTCGGTGCGGGTTTTCGGCTTGCCCGAGGATGACGGCGTCCTGCTCGCCCACCATCTCGGCCGCGCGCTGCAATTGACCAACATCCTGCGCGACATCGACGAGGATGCGGGGATCGGCCGGCTGTATCTGCCACGCGAAAGCCTGTTGCATGCCGGGATCACCAGCGACGACCCGCGGAAGGTGGTTGCCGAGCGCACGCTTCCGAAAGCATGCCTGCCGCTGGTCGAGCGCGCGAAGTCGCATTTCGAGAATGCCGAGCTGATCATGAACCGCAATGCGCGGCGCGCAGTTCGTGCGCCGCGCATCATGTCCCGATACTACCGCGCGATCCTGGACTTGCTGGTGGCCCGGGGGTTCGACGCGCCGCGGATGCCTGTTCGGGTCCACAAGATGGCGAAGATCGCCATCCTTCTCCGTTACGCGATCATCTGATGCAGAAGAACGTCCATATCATCGGCGCCGGTATTTCGGGCCTTTCGGCTGCCGTGCGGCTGGCCAACGCCAATTGCAGCGTGCATGTCCATGAGGCCACGCAGCAGGCCGGCGGCCGTTGCCGGTCCTATTATGACGCGGCCACCGACCTCACCATCGACAATGGCAACCATCTGCTCCTGTCCGGCAACCGGCATGCACTGGCTTACGCCAGGTCGATCGGTACCGAGGCGGGCCTGGTCGGGCCGAAGCGCGCGCAGTTTCCCTTCGTCGATCTGGCCACCGGCCAGCGCTGGCAGCTCGACCTTGGCGATACCAGGTTGCCGCTATGGGTGTTCGACGAGTCGCGGCGGGTCCCCGACACCAGGCTCGTCGATTATCTCGCGCTGATGCCGCTGGTCTGGGCAGGGGCCGACAAGCTCGTCGGCAACGCGATCCCCTGTGACGGCACGCTGTACCAGCGGCTGGTGCAGCCGTTGCTGCTGGCGGCGCTCAATGTCGATCCGCCCGAAGGCTCGGCGGGCCTTGCCGGCGCGATCGTACGGGAAACGCTGCTGGCGGGCGGACAGGCCTGCCGGCCCCTGATCGCGCGCGATGGCCTCAGCGCGGTTCTGGTCGAACCCGCGATCAAGCTCCTGCGGCAAAAGGGCGCCTCGGTCCACTTCGGCCATGAACTGCGCGAGCTCGTCATGGCGGGCGGCCATGTCGGCGAACTGAAATTTGGCGACGACACGATCGCGGTCGGCCCTGATGACGTCGTGGTTCTTGCGGTGCCGCCGCGTCCGGCGGCGGCGCTGCTGCCGGGCCTGAAGACGCCGTCCAAATTCCGCGCCATCGTCAACGCGCATTTTCGCTTCGACCCGCCCGCGGATTCGCCGCCGATTCTCGGCGTCGTCGGTGGCCTCGTGGAATGGCTGTTCGCATTCCCGCAGCGGCTGTCGGTCACTATCAGCAACGGCGACCGCCTTGTCGACATGCCGCGCGAAGAACTCGCGCTCATGATCTGGCGGGATGTCTGCAAAGCCGCAGGCCTGCAGGGCGAATTGCCATTGCCGCCCTGGCAGATCGTGCGCGAACGCCGCGCCACGTTCGCGGCCACGCCGGAGCAGAACGCGCTGCGGCCGGGCCCGGTGACCGCCTGCAAGAACCTGTTCCTCGCCGGGGACTGGACGGATACCGGATTGCCGGCAACTATCGAAGGGTCAGTACGTTCGGGCGACCGCGCCGCCGACCTGGTGCTGGCGGCGGCCTAGGCCCGAGGACACGTTGCGTGACCGGCTTCACAGATTTGGTGGCGAACAGAGGGATGTCTAGCGAGATGCTTTCCGCCGATCACACCGTCGCCGTCGAATCCGCCGCGCTGGAGCAGAGCATCGCCTCGGCGTCGGCGGCGCTGCTCGGCTATCGGCAACCGGACGGGCACTGGGTGTTCGAACTGGAAGCCGACAGCACGATTCCATCGGAATACATCCTGCTGCGCCACTACCTCGCCGAGCCGGTCGACAGCGTGCTCGAGGCCAAGATCGCGAATTATCTGCGCCGCACCCAGGGCGCGCATGGCGGCTGGCCGCTGGTGCAGGACGGCCCGTTCGACATCAGCGCCAGCGTCAAATCCTATTTTGCGCTGAAGATGATCGGCGATTCCGTGGATGCGCCGCACATGGTGCGCGCGCGCGATGCGATCCGCAGTCACGGCGGCGCTGCCCGCGTCAACGTTTTCACCCGGTTCATGCTGGCCTTTTATGGCGTCCTTACCTGGCGCGCGGTGCCGGTGTTGCCGGTCGAGATCATGCTGCTGCCGACATGGTCGCCGTTTCATCTCAACAAGATATCCTACTGGGCGCGCGCGACCATCGTGCCGTTGATGGTGATGGCGGCGCTGAAGCCGCGGGCGAAGAATCCAAAAGGCGTCGGCATCGACGAGTTGTTTCTGCAGGATCCCGCTTCGGTCGGAATGACCGCAAAAGCGCCGCATCAAAGCTGGGGCTGGTTTGCGCTTTTCAGCACGCTGGACAGGATCCTGCGGGTGGTCGAACCTTTTTTCCCGAAAAAGCTGCGCCAGCGCGCGATCGACGCCGCGGTTGCGTTCACGCTGGAGCGGCTCAACGGCGAAGACGGCCTCGGCGCGATCTATCCGCCAATGGCCAACGTGGTCATGATGTACGAGGCGCTCGGCAAGGGACCGGATTTCCCGCCGCGGGCGATTACCCGCAAGGGCATCGAGAATCTGCTCGTGGTTGGCGAACGCGAGGCCTATTGCCAGCCCTGCGTCTCGCCGGTGTGGGACACCGCGCTCGCCTGCCACGCGCTGACGGAGGCCGGTGGCGAGGCGGCGCTTGCGAGAATGAAGCAGGGCCTCGACTGGCTGAAGCCGAGGCAGGTGCTCGACGTCAAGGGCGACTGGGCGGCAAAGGCCCCCGATGTCCGTCCGGGCGGCTGGGCGTTCCAGTACAACAATCCCCATTATCCCGATCTCGACGACACCGCCGTGGTCGTGATGGCGATGGACCGCGCGCGACGGCTGTCCGGCAGCCGGGAATACGACGAGGCCATTTCGCGCGGCCGCGAGTGGATCGAGGGCATGCAGAGCCGCGACGGCGGCTGGGCCGCCTTCGATGTCAACAACCTCGAATACTACCTCAACAACATCCCGTTCTCCGACCACGGGGCGCTGCTCGATCCGCCCACGGAGGACGTCACCGCGCGCTGCATCTCGATGTTGGCACAGCTCGGCGAAACCGCGCAGATCAGCAAGGCGGTTGCGGACGGGATCGAATACCTGCGCCGCACCCAGCTGCCGGAAGGGTCATGGTATGGCCGCTGGGGCCTCAATTACGTCTATGGGACCTGGTCGGTCCTCTGCGCGCTGAACGCCGCCGGGGTCGACCATCAGGACCCGGCGATCCGCAAGGCGGTGGACTGGCTCGTGTCGATCCAGAACAGGGATGGCGGCTGGGGCGAGGATGCCGTCAGCTACCGACTCGATTACAAGGGGTTTGAGCATGCGCCCTCGACCTCCTCGCAAACGGCATGGGCCTTGCTCGGTTTGATGGCGGCCGGCGAAGTCGAAAACCCGGCCGTCTTGCGGGGCGTGGCGTACCTAAAAACCACACAGACCGAAAAAGGGGTGTGGGACGAGGCCCGGTACACGGCTACAGGCTTTCCGCGGGTGTTTTATTTGCGTTATCATGGCTACTCGAAGTTCTTTCCGCTCTGGGCGCTGGCGCGGTATCGAAACTTGAGGAGCACCAACAGCAGGGTGGTAGGGGTCGGGATGTGACTTTGGGGGCGGGGGCCGCCGCGACCGCGGATCATTCGGTTGATCGCAATTCAATCGATCCGCGGCCGGTTTTGATCGTGACCGGTTTGGTGCAGGAGGCCCGCATTGCGGCCGGCCCCGGCATGATCGTGATTTGCAGTTCCAGCGATCCACGGCAATTGCGGGCGCTGCTGGCGACGCTGGATTCCACGACCTTCAGGGGCGTCATCTCGTTCGGCGTTGCCGGCGGGCTGGATCCGTCGCTTAAATCAGGCGATGTCGTGGTAGCCACCGAGGTACTGGCCGGCGATACCCGTTTTCTGGCCGGGCTGGCGCTGAACGAGGAATTGATCGCCCGCGCCGCGCTGCTCCGCCGGCGCGTGGTCCGGGGTGGTCTGGCCGGCGTCGAGCAGGTGATTGCGGCGACGGCTTGCAAGGCCGCGCTGCATTCCGAAACCGGGGCTGCCGCGGTCGATATGGAAAGCCATATCGCGGCGGCCTACGCGGCCAGCGCGGGGCTGCCGTTCGCGGCGCTGCGGGTCATATCGGATCCCGCCAGCCGATCGCTCCCGGCGATCGCCAAGAGCGCCATCAAGCCGAACGGCGACATCGATCTGCGCAAGGTGCTGCGCGGGCTCGCCCGCAATCCCACCACGCTGCGCGCGCTGGTCTCCACCGGAATCGATTTCAACCGCGCGCTGCGCTCCCTGCGCGGCTGCCGCGGCTTCCTGCACGGCGAGCGCCTGATGACGGCGGAAATCTGATCCTGGGTTCGCGACAGAAGCGTGAGCATTCCCAGAGGGCGTCGACAAGAAAGACAAAGATAAGGGCCCCGGTTCTCAGCTAACCGGAGCCCTTACTCTTTTCTCAGTCATTTCTATTCTTCGCCAGCCTCAGGCGGCGGTGGAAGCCTTCGCCGGTCGCTTGGCCGCGGCAGCCGCCGCCTCGTCGCGGCGGATCTCCGACAGGCGCTTCTGTACCTCGGCCGAGAAGATGTATTGGGCCGGGCGCTGGTTATCGAGGCTGATCTCGGGCGCCATCGGCCCGGTGGTGCGCACCCCGCGCAGGGCCACCCACATTGCCTTGAGCGGGTTGACCAGCGCCGCGTTGGCAGCGGTGGGCTCGTAGCCGCAATGCGCCATGCAGTCGGCGCACTTTTCATACTTGCCGGTGCCGTAGGTCTCCCAGTCCGTCGTCTCCATCAATTCCTTGAAGGTCTTGGTGTAGCCTTCGCCGAGCAGATAGCAGGGCTTCTGCCAGCCGAAAATGTTGCGCGCCGGCATGCCCCACGGGGTGCATTCGTAAGTCTGGTTGCCGGCCAGGAAGTCGAGGAACAGGCCGGAATGCATGAAGTTCCACTTCTTGCCCTTGCCGAGGGCGAACACGTCGCGGAACAGCTTCTTGGTCTTGGTGCGGTTGAGGAAGTGCTCCTGGTCCGGGGCGCGCTCATAGGCGTAACCCGGCGACATCGAGACGCCGACCCCAAGCTCGGTGGTGAAGTCGAGAAACTTGGCGATGTCCTCGGCCGCATGGCCGTCGAAGATCGTGGCGTTGACGTTGACGGTGAAGCCGCGGGCCTTTGCGGCCTTGATCGCCGAAACCGCGCGGTCGAACACACCGGCCTGCGACACCGCCTTGTCGTGGTGCTCTTTCAGTCCGTCGAGATGGACCGAGAAGAACAGGTAGGGCGAGGGCTCGAACAGATCGAGCTTTTTTTCCAGCAGCAGCGCGTTGGTGCAGAGCGAGACAAACTTCTTGCGCGCCACGAGGCCGCGCACGATCTCGCCGATCTCCTTGTGGATCAGCGGTTCGCCGCCGGGGATCGCCACCATCGGCGCGCCGCATTCGTCGGCCGCGTCCCAGCATTCCTGCGCCGACATGCGGCGGTTGAGGATCGCATCGGGATAGTCGATCTTGCCGCAGCCGACGCAGGCGAGGTTGCAGCGAAACAGGGGCTCCAGCATCAGCACCAGCGGATAGCGCTTGCGGCCCAGCAGCTTCTGCTTGATCAGGTAGCCGCCGATACGTATTTCCTTGAAGAACGGTATTGCCATCGCGAAGTTTTCTTTCTGGACTAGGAAACAGTGAAGTGGATCAGCCCGCGGTCAATTCCGCCGGCAGGCGGAATTCGATGTTTTCTTCCCGGCCGGGAAGCACCGACACCGTAACGGGTCCGATACGTCGCAAAGCCTCGATCACGTCATCGACCAAAACTTCGGGCGCCGAAGCGCCCGCCGTGATGCCGACGGCTCTCGCGTCCTTCAGCCAATCGGGGTTCAACTCGCTGCCGTCGGCAATGAGATAGCTGGCCACCCCGACCTCGGTGCCGATTTCGCGTAGCCTGTTAGAGTTGGAACTGTTGGCGGCCCCCACCACCAAGATGACGTCCACCAACTTGCTGAGGTCTCTTACCGCAGATTGGCGGTTCTGTGTCGCATAGCAGATATCCCGGATGTCCGGGCCCTGAATATCGGTAAAACGGGCGTGAAGTGCGGCAATTATGTCTCTTGTGTCGTCCACGCTGAGGGTCGTCTGGGTAATATAGGCGATCGGGCTGTCGGTCGGCAGAGCCAGTCTGGCGACCTCCTCGGCGTTTTGGACCAGCCAAATCGGCCCCGGAACCTGGCCCATGGTGCCCTCGACCTCGGGATGGCCGGCGTGGCCGATCAAGACCAGATTCCGGCCCTTGGACATGTACCGTTTGCCCTGATTATGGACCTTGGTGACCAGCGGGCAGGTGGCGTTAAGGACTGGCAGACCGCGCGCGGCAGCCTCTTCCTCGACGCTGCGGGCCACGCCATGGGCGCTGAATACCGTCACGGCTCGCGCAGGTATTTCCGCGAGTTCCTCGACGAAGATCGCGCCCTTGTTCTTCAGGCTCTCCACCACATGCTTGTTGTGCACGATTTCGTGGCGCACATAGACCGGCGGCCCGTATTTTTCGAGCGCCCGCTCGACGATCTCGATGGCACGCACGACGCCCGCACAAAAGCCGCGGGGCTGCGCAAGATATACTTCCATGGCTCTTCCACTACCAAATGGGACCATTCTAAAACGCAAATTCACGTGTCAGCTACTGTGCTCCCGGTCACCCCGGCGGCAGGTCTTCCGCATATATCGATTGCGCCGGAAATCAGCTAGCCGCGCACCATGACGAGGCTTCGCGCAGGTAGGCCGCCGCCCCGGAAGATGGAACCGAAGGAGCAGGAGTATGTGTCAAAAAATGAGTATTTAGAAAAGTCCGTCGCGCAATGGTTATCGGCGGTATGGTATTATAATACAGTCATCGCCCCCGCGGGGGTGTTTTCTCGCCCTTCCGTCACTTTGTCGCCCACGGATTGGGCCTATACCCGTGCCCGAATGTTGTTTCGATGTGTGATTTGGTGATTTCAGCTGAAACCGGCTGAAACTGACCAAAACAACATTAGATCGGCTCCGTGAACTCCGCTAGACAGCGGGGCGTTTTCGCGGACCCCTGCCAGCCTCGGAAAGAAATGAAGTGCTGACCAGCATTGTTGTCTTGATTGTCAGAACCTGCACGCGGTTTGCCATCCCCGTCGTCGCGCTTTCGCTGATCCTCACGATCGGGGCGAGCTACTACGCCGTCCAGAATTTCGCGATCAACACTGACATCAACAAGCTGATTTCGCCCGACCTCGACTGGCGCAAGCGCGACAACCAGTTCGAGCATGCCTTTGAGCGGGAAAAGCTGATTTTGGCCGTCGTTGAAGCGTCGACGCCGGAACTTGCCGGCGCCGCCGCCAAGGCGCTGGCTGCGAAACTGTCTGGCGACACCAAACATTTCGAGTCGGTGCAACCGCTCGGTTCTGGCGAGTTCTTTGAGAGGAACGGGCTGTTGTTCCTGCCGGTGGAGGAGGTGGGCAAGGTCACCGGCCAGCTCGAAGCCGCAGCGCCCCTGATCGAGATCATGGCCGGAGATCCCTCGATCCGCGGCCTCACCGGTGCGCTCGAGACCGGCCTTGCCGGCGTCAAGCGCGGTCAGGTCAAGCTCGACAGCACCGAACGTCCCTTCAACCAGATCAGCCAGACCGTTGAGAGCATCCTCGGCAAGGGAACGGCGACCTTCTCCTGGCGCGAACTGGTCAGCAACAAGCCGCTGACCGACGCCGACCGCCGCGCCTTCATCGAATTCAAGCCCAAGCTCGACTATAATTCGCTCGAACCCGGCAGGGACGCCACCGATGCGATCCGGCAGGCCGCGACCGATCTGAAATTCGCAGAACAGTACAGCGCTCGCGTCAGGCTGACCGGCCCGGTTCCGATCGCCAACGAGGAATATGCCACCGTCCAGGACGGCGCGATCGTCAATGGCATCGGCACCATCATCATCGTTCTCGTCATTCTGTGGATGGCGCTGCATTCGGCCAAGATTATTTTTGCGGTGTTCACAAGCCTGTTCATCGGCCTTGCGATCACGACCGCCGTGGGCCTGATGATGGTGGGATCGCTGAACCTGCTGTCGGTCGCCTTTGCCGTGCTGTTTGTCGGCCTCGGCGTCGATTTCGGTATTCAGTTCAGCGTCCGCTACCGTTCCGAACGGTTCAAGAACGACGATCTGGCGCTGGCGCTGGAGAGTGCGGCCAACCGTTCTGCGGTCCCGCTGTCGCTGGCGGCGATGGCGACCGCGGCCGGTTTCCTGTGCTTCCTGCCAACCGACTACCGGGGAATTTCCGAACTCGGCAAGATCGCAGGCGCGGGCATGCTGGTCGCCTTCCTCACCAGCATCACGGTGCTGCCGGCGATGCTGAAACTGCTCAATCCGCCCGGCGAGAGCGAGCCGGTCGGTTACGCGTTTCTGGCGCCGGTGGACGAGTTCCTGGAGAAGCATCGCGTCATCATCATCGTCGGCACGCTGCTCGTCGCCCTGGCGGGGCTGCCGTTGCTCTATTTTATGAAGTTCGACTTCAACCCGATCAATCTGCGCAACGCGCAGGTGGAATCGATCGCGACCTTCCTCGATCTGCGCAAGGATCCGAACACCGGCGCCAACGCGGTCAACGTGCTGACCCGTTCGGAAGCCGAGGCGAAGCAGGTCGAGGCGCGGCTGGAGAAGGTGCCGGAAGTCCTCCGCGTGATGTCGCTGGACAGTTTCGTGCCGGAGAATCAGCCGGCCAAACTGAAGCTGATCGCGCAGGCCGCCAAGGCGGTCGGCCCGGCGCTCAATCCGGACCAGGTCGATGCGGCCCCTTCCGATCAGGAGAACGTGGAAGCGCTGAAGGGAACGGTCGAGAGCCTGCGCAGGACCGCCGGCAATTTCCGCGGGCCGGGGGCGATCGCCTCGCGGCGGCTGGCGGATGCGTTGTCGAAGCTCGCCGAGACCGACCAGGCGACGCGCGACAAGGCGCAGAATGTTTTCGTCGTCCCGCTCACGATCATCTTCGAACAGCTCCGCAACACCCTGCAGGCGGGGCCCGTGACCTTGAAAACGCTGCCGCCGGAACTGGTGAATAGCTGGAAATCAAAGGACGGGTTGATTCGCGTCGAGGCGTTGCCGAAGGGCGATCCCAACGACAACGACAATCTGCGCCGGTTTGCCGACGCGGTTCTCGCGGCCGAGCCGACCGCAATCGGTGGGCCGGTGTCGATCCTCAAATCCGGCGACACCATCGTCACGGCGTTCATTGTTGCCGGCCTGTGGGCGCTGCTGGTGATCAGCATTCTGCTCTGGCTGGCGCTGCGGCGGGTCACCGACGTGCTGCTGACGCTGGTGCCGCTGCTGGTAGCGGGGGCCGTGACGCTGGAGATATGTGTTCTGATCGGGCTGCCGCTCAACTTCGCCAATATCGTCGCGCTGCCGCTGCTGCTCGGCGTCGGCGTCGCCTTCAAGATCTACTATGTCACGGCATGGCGCGAGGGCAGGACGAACCTGCTGCAGTCGAGCCTGACGCGCGCGATCTTCTTCTCGGCGCTGACGACGGCGACCGCATTCGGAAGCCTCTGGCTATCCAGCCACCCCGGCACCGCCAGCATGGGAAAACTGCTGGCGCTCTCGCTCGTCACCACGCTCGCCGCCGTGCTGCTGTTCCAGCCCGCGCTAATGGGCAAACCGCGCGATGTCGGGAAGTAGGCAGATATCGCCGATGTCGGCCGGTTGGGCGGCGGCCTGCTTTTGACCTGGCGCAACCTTTGGCGCAGCCGTTGGGCTGGCGGGTCCAGAGTTGACGGCTCCAGCACCGGCAGGCGCGGGACTGGCTGTCCCCGTGGTCTTGGGGGCCACAGGAGCGGGAGCCGGCGCGGTTGCGGTCTTCGGCGCGGCGGCGAAAGCGCCTTTCGGCGCGCCCTTGGCCATGCTGTTGGCGGGGCTCGAGGGGATCGGCGGCCCGACCCGGGTCCAGGTTTCACCGCCGCACAGGAAGCCCAGCACGCAGCCCTGGATCTCCAGCTGCTCGGTCCCGACCGGCTTGATGGTCGAGCTATAGAGCTGTCCATCCTTGGCGTTGTAGACTTGCCCCTCCCAGGAATAGGCGCCCGGCTTCTTCTTCATGTCGATCAGGATCGGCATGCCGAGCGTCGGTCGGCTCTGCTTGGACGCATCAGGGTTGTTCTTGTCCTTGCCGCCGGGAGTCTTCTCCCAGGCAACCACGCCCCACATATTGCCGTAACATTGGGCGACCCGGATGTTGGCGACGCCATCGGCCACTTTCCAGTCGCCGGTGGGGTCGGCCGCCAACGCGCATCCGAAACTGGCGGCCAAAAAGAGTCCAGAGTATCCGACTTTTCGCGCGACGTTTCTTGGGCAGTGCAACATGTTTCAGGCCTGTGTTTATGTCGATGGGTCTCAGCGCGCGGTCAAAACGCCGCATTGTGCGTTTTCAGTTGACGAAACGGTCATCAACCGACGTATGTAGCCGATGCAAAGTTCATATCTAGACGTTTCCGGGATGTTTGTGGAGCGACAAGCGCAGCGCAGTTCCATGCATGCGCGCCACCTGAACGAGCAACTCGTCCGGGTACTCAAGACCATCGGCTACGATGTGGGCTTTCAGAAGGGGCAAGGTCAATATCTCTTCGACAGGGACGGGGTTCGCTATCTTGATCTACTGAGCGGATTTGGCGTTTTTGCGATCGGTCGCAATCATCCTGCGTTGCGCGAGGCGCTGAAGGGGGTCCTTGACAGCGATTTTCCGAACCTGGTGCAGCTTGACGTTTCCACGTTGGCCGGCGTGTTGGCGGAACGGCTGCTGGAACATGTCCCATATCTGGACAAGGTGTTCTTCGCCAATTCCGGGGCCGAAACCGTCGAGGCCGCGATCAAGTTCGCGCGCGGCGCGACCGGCCGGCCCGGCATGGTGTCTTGTTCCCATTCGTTCCACGGCCTGTCCTACGGCGCGCTGTCGCTGATGGATGACCCCAACTTCCGCTCCGGTTTCGAGCCGCTGCTGCCGGGTTGCACGCAGGTTCCCTACAACGATCTGGCGGCGCTGGAGCAGGCCCTGTCGTCGCGCCAGGTCGCCGGCTTCATCGTCGAGCCGATCCAGGGCAAGGGCGTCAACATGCCCACGGACGAGTTCCTGCCGGGCGCAGCGGCATTGTGCAGGAAATACGGCACGCTGCTGATCGCCGACGAAATCCAGACCGGCATCGGCCGCACCGGCAAATTCCTCGCGGTCGAGCACTGGAATGTCGAGCCCGACATGGTGCTGCTGGCCAAGGCCTTGTCCGGCGGCCACGTGCCGGTGGGCGCGCTGCTGACGCGCAAGCACATCTTCGACAAGATCTTCAGCCAGATGGATCGCGCGGTCGTGCACGGCTCGACTTTTGCGAAGAACGATCTGGCGATGGCCGCCGGCATCGCCACCCTCGAAGTGATCAAGCAGGAAAAGCTGGTCGAGCAGGCCGCCCGGCGCGGCGCCGAGATCCGTCTTGCGCTGACGCGGATGGTGCCCGGCTACGAATTGATGAAGGAAGTGCGCGGCAAGGGTCTGATGATCGGCGTCGAGTTCGGTCCGCCGAAATCGCTGCGGCTGAAGGCCTCCTGGAATCTGCTGGAGACCGCCAACAAGGGCCTGTTCTGCCAGCTCATCACCGTGCCGCTGTTCAAGGACCACAAGATCCTGACCCAGGTCTCCGGCCACGGCAGCCACACCATCAAGCTGCTGCCGCCGCTGGTGATCACCGAAGAGGATTGCCGCTGGATCGAAACGGCATTCGACGACGTCATCGCCGCCAGCCACAAGGTCCCCGGCGCGATCTGGTCGCTCGGCAAGACGCTGGTCGACAACGCGGTGCGGAAGTCGGCGTAAGGGCACAGCCGCTGCCGTCATTGCGAGGAGCGAAGCGACGAAGCAATCCATCCTTTCTTCGCCGCCCGATGGATTGCTTCGCGGAGCTCATCGGACGCGCATCCGCGACCCGTTGGCTCGCAATGACGATGCGGCTGCAGATGGGAGGAGCGCATGAGTAAGATCACCGGCGGCTGTCATTGCGGCGCCATCCGCTACCAGGTCGAGGGCGAACTGATGGTTCATGCGCTGTGCCACTGCAGCGATTGCCGGCGTCACGCCGGCGCGCCGGTGGTGGGATGGACGATGTACGCCGAGGACGCGGTCAAGGTGACCAAGGGCCAGCCCAAGGCCTACGAATCCTCCGAGCACGGCCGGCGGCACTTCTGCGCCGATTGCGGCACCGGCCTCTTCTACATCAATGCGAACATGTTGCCGGGGATCATCGACATCCAGAGCGGGACCTACGACGATCCCGAGGCGGTTCCGGCCATGGTTCATATCCAGACCGCCGAGCGGCTGCGCTGGATGGAGCGCGCGCACGAACTGCCGAGTTTCGAGCGCTATCCGCCGCAGGCGTAGCGTCGCGTATTGCTTCGCCGCGTGGTTTGAAGGAAAGATTCAGATTCAGCGAACGACGGCGGGTTTGGGCCACGGTGTCGCTTCCCAGATCGTGGCCCATTCGCTCTCTTGGCCGCCGCAGGGCTTTGCCCTGACTTCAACGCGGACAACCACGAAACTTGCGACGCGGCTGACCCAGCCCTCGGTCGAGCCCAATCGATAGGTGTGACGGAGCTCCGAATTAGGACACATGTCCGATCCAGAGACGGCTTCAAATACGCCGGCCTCTCTTCTCCAGGTGATCAAGCCCGGCCTGACGGTCGTGCCGAACCCCTCCTTCTCTGCAGTAAACGGGAGCTGCACAAGCGTCGGCGTTCGAAAGCTGGCAAAGTCAAATACATGATGCGATCCACTGACCCCGGAGCGACAGAACACGAGCGCAAGGCGGCGGTTTTCAGCACTGATAAAATGGATCGGCTGCTGCTTGAGGTCATGCTTGTAACGGCAACCTACCTGTTCTGCGGCAAGCGCGAGTTGTCTCGGTACTAAGGCAGGGTCCGAAACTTCAAAGTCTCCTCCAGCAAAGGGGATGCTGTCGTATTTCTGACGATCGTCTTGGTGAACGTCAGCTCTTGGGCGGCCTTCCTCCGGTGCGGCTGCAATCGACATGCTCAGCAAGATCGCGGTGAAGAGCAGTGGTAGAGTGGAAGAGGGGAGATGCATGAAATCACTCTACCACAACGCGAAACAATCTCAACGATTGCGGCCCGGCGCGAAAATCGCTGCAATCCAACCCATTACGCGGCTACTTGCGCCTATCCTCCAAAATCATGCCCGCCGCTTTCTCCGCGATCATCGCCGTCGGCGTGTTGGTGTTGCCCGAGGTGATCGTCGGCATGACGGAAGCATCCGCCACGCGCAAGCCGGCGATGCCATGGAAGCGCAACCGCTCGTCGACCACGGCCAGCGGATCGGAAGCCAGGCCCATTTTTGCGGTGCCGACGGGATGGAAGATCGTGGTGCCGATATCGCCGGCGGCTTTCGCCAGCGATGCGTCGTCGTCGCCGACGCCGGGGCCGGGCAAAAATTCCTGCGGCCGATATTGCGCGAGCCGCTGCTGGCGCATCAGCCGCCGCGTGGCGCGGATGGCGTCGGCCGCGACCTGGCGGTCGTCGTCGGTTGCAAGATAATTTGGTGCGATCGACGGCGCCTCATCAGGCTTCGCCGAGCGGACGCGCACAATGCCGCGCGAGGTCGGCTGCAGATTGCAGGCGCTGACGGTGATCGCGGGAAAACGATGCAGGGGATCGCCGAACTTGTCGAGCGACAGCGGTTGCACGTGGAACTGGATGTTGGCGCGGGCGCGGGCGGGATCGGAGCGGGTGAAAATGCCGAGCTGCGACGGCGCCATGGTCAGCGGCCCGCGGCGGCGGAAGGCGTAGTCGAGCCCCATCAGGCCGCGGCGGAAGAGATTGTAATAGGTCTCGTTCAACGTGCGGACGCCCTCGACCTTGTAGATCGCGCGCTGCTGCAGATGGTCCTGCAGGTTTCGCCCGACGCCCTGCCGGTCGAGCGCGACATCGATGCCGAGCGGCGCAAGCCAGTCTGATGGCCCGATGCCGGACCGGTGCAGGATCTGTGTCGATCCGATCGATCCCGCGCACAGGATGACTTCGCCCTTGGTCCTGATCTCGACCACTTCACCGCCCTGCATGAGACGCACGCCGACGGCGCGGCCGTTCTCAATGATAAGGCGATCGACCAGCACGTTCTTCTCGAGCCGCAAATTGGCGCGGTTCAGCACCGGCTTGAGGAAGCCGCGCGCCGAAGACCAGCGGCGGCCGCGCTTCTGGTTGACGTGGAAATAGCCGGTGCCTTCATTGTCGCCGGTGTTGAAGTCGGCGATGCGCTTGATGCCCATCTGTTCGGCGGCCTCGCCGACGGCGTCGAGGATCGCCCACGACAGCCGCGGCGCCTCGATCCGCCAGCCGCCGCCGACGCCGTGATGTTCGCTCTCGCCGAGGAAATGATCCTCCAGCCGCCGGAACAGCGGCAGCAAATCGTCATAGCCCCAGCCGGTCAGGCCGAGCTGGCGCCAGTGGTCGTAATCGGCGGATTGCCCGCGCATCGAGATCATGGCGTTGATGGCGGAACAGCCGCCGATCACCTTGCCGCGGGGGTAGGCCAGCGAACGGCCGTTCAGTCCGGGCTCCGGCTCGGTGCGAAACATCCAGTCCGAGCGCGGATTGCCGATCGCGAACAGGTAGCCGACCGGGATGTGAAACCAGATCCAGTTGTCGTCGCCGCCGGCCTCCAGGATCAGCACGCGGTTTTTCGGATCAGCCGACAGGCGGTTGGCCATGATGCAGCCGGCGGTGCCGGCGCCCACCACGATATAGTCGAAGTCGCCATCGAGCCGTTTGACCATCCCGAATTCCACTTTCCCGTCCTGCCCGGCCAAAAGCACGAAGCGCGTATTCGCGCCAGATGCGCCGGGCATGCACGTCTTTCCAAGCGTTTCCAATATCAGAATATGGGCTGGGGGAACGGGACCCGTCTACGCCAGGGCTTCGCCGGGCGCGCAAGCCCGCCATCACGGCCGGCAGGCACGCCGCACCGGCCTTGGGTGGACCGCCGCTTGCATGCTACAGATGCCCCGAGCGTTCCAACCCGAGGCCAGAGAATTCCCATGCCCATCGTCAACCGCGTCGCCGATCTGCAACCCGATATCCAGGCCTGGCGCCGCGATATCCACCAACATCCCGAACTGCTGTACGACGTGCACCGCACCGCAGCATTCGTGGCGGACCGGCTGCGCGAATTCGGCTGCGACGAGGTCGCCACCGGCCTTGGCCGCACCGGCGTCGTCGGCGTCATCAAGGGCAAGCAGCCGGGCAAGGGCGAGATCAAGGTGATCGGGCTGCGCGCCGACATGGACGCGCTGCCGATCGAGGAAGCAACCAATCTGCCCCACGCTTCCAAAACAAAGGGCTTGATGCACGCCTGCGGCCATGACGGTCACACGGCGATGCTGTTGGGGGCGGCGCGGTACCTCGCCGAAACCCGGAACTTCGCCGGCGACGCGGTCGTGATCTTTCAGCCGGCCGAGGAGGGCGGGGCGGGCGCCGCCGCCATGATCAAGGACGGGCTGATGGACCGGTTCGGCATCGAGCAGGTCTATGGCATGCATAACGGCCCGGGTATTCCGGTCGGCTCGTTCGCCATCCGGCCCGGCCCGGTGATGGCCGCAACCGACTCGATCGACATCACGATCGAGGGCGTGGGCGGGCACGCCGCGCGGCCGAACAAATGCATCGATTCCGTTCTGGTCGGCTCGCAGCTGATCACCGCGCTGCAGTCGATCGTCTCCCGCACCATCGATCCGCTGGATTCCGCGGTGATCTCGATCTGCGAGTTCCATGCCGGCAACGCCCGCAACGTGATCCCGCAGACCGCGGAGCTCCGCGGCACGGTGCGCACGCTGACGGCGGAAGTCCGCGCGATGGTCGAGAAGCGCGTCCGCGAGGTGGTCGCGGGCGTGGCGCAGATGTCCGGCGCCAGGATCGACCTGGTGTACGAGCGCGGCTATCCCGTCACCAAAAACCATGCCGAGCAGACCGACTTCGCCACGCAGGTGGCCAGGGACGTCGCCGGCGCCCAGAACGTCCACGACATGCCGCCGTTGATGGGCGCGGAGGATTTCGCCTACATGCTGGAGGCGCGGCCGGGCGCGTTCATCTTCTGCGGCAATGGCGACAGCGCCGGGCTGCATCACCCCGCCTATGATTTCAACGACGAGGCGATCGTGTACGGCACCTCGTACTGGATCAAGCTGGTCGAGAACAAGCTGGCGGCGGCGTGAGAAAATCTGTCGCGCGCCGCGTAGCGCCGGCAGCAGAATGCTCAGCGGCGTGAGCACGCCTTTTCCGTCTTTGCCGATGGCAGAAACCTCATGCCGCGCGCGGTGATCCCCGCAGCACGGCAGCGGCTATTTTCAGGTCATCGACGAAGCGGCGATACTCCTGCGCCTTGGCCTCGGCGTCGGGCAATCGCAACAGGTAGGAAGGATGCACCGTTACCAGCGCCTGGGCGTCGTCGAGATCGATCAACCGCCCGCGGCTCTTGTTGACCGGCGTGATTTTCCCGAACACGCTTTGCGCGGCGGTCGCCCCCATCGCTACCACCAGATCGGGCTTGATGGCGGCGAGCTCGCGTTCGTACCATTGCCGGCAGGCCTTGATCTCAAGCGTATTCGGCTTCTGATGCAGGCGGATCTTGCCGCGCGGCACGAACTTGAAGTGCTTGACCGCGTTGGTGACATAGACCTTGCCGCGGTCGATGCCGGCCTCTTTCAACGCGCGATCGAGCATCTGTCCGGCTGGTCCGACGAACGGTTGGCCGGCCAGATCTTCCTGGTCGCCGGGTTGCTCGCCGACCAGCATGATCCGCGCGGTGTTAGGACCCTCGCCAAACACGGTCTGGGTCGCGTCCTTCCAGAGCGGACAGGCGCGGCAATCGTCGGCTTGCTGACGCAGCGTTTCGATATCGTCGGTGTTCTCCACGGTTCTTGAAGGCATGGGTGGTTGCAGCCGTTTCTGTGATTTGTGCGGTTCGGTCGCCGCATTGGCGATCATGGCGCTCGCGATGCGGTCGGCCCCCTCGATCAGGGGCTTAATCAACGACGTCTCCGGCAGGTTCCGCCAGTATTTTCGCGGCATCTCTGCCCGCATCGCTTTCACCTTGAGCCGCGCCGGGTTGAAGATCGAGGCATAGTAGCGCCGCCAGGTTTCCTCCAGCCGGTCGGCCGTCGGCGCTTCGGACTTGGCAACCCCCGGCGTGATCGAGACGGCATGACCATCCCAGTGCGCGCAGGCCTCAGGGGTCAGGATCGACCACGGCATGTCGGCGAAACGCCGAGCGAAGAACGGCGCGGCCAGCTCCACGATGCGGTGTTCCGGCTCGAACCAGGCCACGAAATGCGATTTCTGCTCGCGGCCGACTTCGCGGAAGCGGACAAAGGCGTGCATCTTGTGCTCGTCGCGGCGGACGGTCCTGGCCATCGCGGTGACATCGGACACGTCGGGATCGGTGGCGATATCGAGCAGATCGCGATTTTGCCTTAACCGCCACAGCAGGCGATAGAGAAGGGCGAAGCGCTCCGGGCTGCGGTGCAGGATCGCAAGCTGGGCCAGTTTGACGAATCTGGCCGATACGCTGAACGTGCCGCCCGCGGGCTCCTGCGGCGCCGTTGTCGGCGCAAACAGTTCGGACGCATCGCCGGCAACGCTCCAGGTCACGTCCGACGGTTTCACGTCGTTCAGCGCCAGAGCGCGGGCGGCCAGGCGCCAGCCGTCGAAATCGGTTTCGCCGTCGAGGGGGATGTGGTGCATGTCTATCCTCTTCGTCATGGCGAGGAGCGAAGCGACGAAGCAATCCATGTCGCAGCGTGCGGAGAGGTGGATTGCGTCGCGGAGCCTGTCATCGGGCGCGCATTCGCGCGACCCGGTGGCTCGCAGTGATGGCAGTGGTCAAAACCCAAACCCAAGTTGCGTTGCTGTCGGCTTGAATCGCGCCGCCAGCCCTGCGCCATCCAGCAGTTGCGGCGAGGGGCGGTGGTCGCTGAGCACGATGAACGGCAACGCCTTCTTCTGCGGGATATGCAGCCGCGCCAGGTCGGCCACGCGGATCGACGTCAGGCGGCGTGTGGCGAGGATGCGGTCGACCGACCGGGTGCCAAAGCCTGGCACCCGCAACAGTTCTTCCCGGCTGGCGGTCGCGACATCGAGCGGAAAGCGATGGCGGTGGCGCAGCGCCCACCCGAGTTTCGGATCGATGTCGAGCGGCAGCATGCCGGCGCTTTCATCGACGATCTCGCTGGCGTCGAAACCATAAAACCGCATCAGCCAGTCGGCCTGGTAGAGCCGGTGTTCGCGAATGAGCGGCGGCGAGACCAGCGGCAGCGCACGGCTGGCGTCGGGGATCGGACTGAACGCCGAATAATACACCCGCTTGAGCCGGTAGGCGCCATAGAGATTGGCGCTGGTGTCGAGGATGGTCTTGTCGTCGGTCGCATCGGCGCCGATGATCATCTGCGTGCTCTGGCCGGCCGGAGCGAAGCGCGGCGGCTTTGTTCGGGTCGCGGTCCTGACGTTCTCTTTTGCTTCATCGAGCTTGAGCCGCAGCCGGCCCATGGTGCGGCGGATCGCGCGGACGTTTTTCTCCGGAGCGAATTTGGCCAAGCTTTTTTCCAGCGGCATTTCGATGTTGATGCTGAGACGGTCGGCATATCTGCCGGCTTCGTTGATCAGCGCGTCGTCGGCCTCGGGGATGGTCTTGAGGTGGATGTACCCGCGGAAGTGATGCTCCTCGCGCAGCTTGCGCGCGACGCCGACCACTTGCTCCATCGTATAGTCGGCGCTGCGGATGATGCCGGAGGAGAGAAACAATCCCTCGATGTAGTTGCGCCGGTAGAAGTCGAGCGTCAGCTTCACGACCTCGTCGATGGTGAAGCGGGCGCGCGGCACGTTGGAGGAGGTGCGGTTCACGCAGTAAAGGCAGTCGTAATTGCAGGCGTTGGTGAGCAGGATCTTCAGCAGCGAAATGCAGCGTCCGTCCGGGGCGTAGGAGTGGCAGATGCCCATGCCGGGTGCGGTCGAGCCGAGGCCCTTGCCGTCGCTGGAATCCCGCTTCTCGGTGCCCGATGAGGCGCAGGAAGCATCGTATTTCGCGGCATCCGCCAGGATCTCTAGCTTACGTTGCACGTCCATCGTTGAATCCCCTTGATTCCGTTCATGAATAGCCAGGGGGTCCGATGCCGATTGACTCCGCCGCCTCTGTTAGCGCTATATTAGAACATATCATGAACAAATGAGCCAGCTTTTGGTTCTCCTCTCGAACCACAGCGGCCAGGATTTCCCAGGAGCGGCATGAGCGGCGCGTGCACAAATACGCTTGCGAATTTGCGAGGGCGCATCGCGCGGATCGAGACGTATGGCGATGCGCATGACCTCACCAGGGTCGCGCTCGGACATGCGGCGGCGGACGCTGCGTTGTGCGGTGGCCTTGCGGTTGCGGCGGTCCATGAAGTGTTCGCCGAGGGCCGCCAGAGCGCGACGGCAACCGGCTTTGTCGCGGGCCTTGCCGGACGGCTGACGCCGCGCCGGCCGCTGGTCTGGGTGCGGCAGGATTTCAGCGAAATCGAATCCGGCGCGCTGTCGATGCGCGGGCTTTGCGAATTGGGCCTCGATCCGCGCCTGGTGGTGACGGTGCGCGCCACTGACACCGATGCCGCGTTGCGGACCGCCGCCGACGCGCTGGCCTGCGACGCGCTCGGCGTCGTGGTGCTGGAAGTCTGGGGGCCGGCGCGTCAGCTCGACCTCGTCGCCAGCCGCAAGCTCACTTTGGCCGCGCAGGCCTCCGGGGTCACCGCGCTGCTGCTGCGGGTGGGCGCGGAACCCTTGCCCTCGACCGCAGAGACCAGATGGATCGTGCGTGCGGCGCATTCGCCGCCTTCCGCGCCCTGGCATGCGTGGGGCGCGCCAATGTTCGACGCCCAGCTGGTTCGCAACCGTCATGGCCCGGTCGGGCGGTGGATCATGGAATGGAAATCTGATGAGTGCCTTTTTACCGAACCGGCGACGCATCCTCAGCCTGTGGCTGCCACACCTGCCCATCGACCGCATCAGGCGGCAGCTATCGGGCAACAGCGGCGCGCAAGCTGAAAATTCCAAAGCGGTTTCGAGCCAAGTCTCTCACGATACGACCGGTGCGCTCCCTCTCCCGCTTGCGGGGGAGGGCCGGGGTGGGGGCGGCGGCAACGGCAGTGCCTGTGGCTTACCCCTCTCCCTAACCCTCCCCCGCAAGGGGGGAGGGAACGACACCGTCTTCGACGCTCCCTGCGTCATCGTCGCCAGGCAAAACAACGCACTGCTGATTGATGCGCTCGACGAGACCGCCATGCGCGCCGGCCTGTCGATCGGCCTGCCGCTTGCCAATGCCCGCGCCATCTGCCCCGAGCTGACGGTGTTCGATGCCGACGCGGCGGCCGACCGCAAGACGCTCGGCGACATCGCCGACTGGTGCGACCGCTTCACCCCGCTGGTGGCGCTCGATCCGCCGCACGGGCTGTTTCTGGACATCACCGGCTGCGCCCATCTGTTCGGTGGCGAACGCGCGTTGCTGCAGGCCGCCAGCGGCGCGCTGGCGCGGCAGGGCTTTGCCGTCAGCGCCGCGGTCGCCCGTACCCCGGTTTGCGCCCGCACCCTGACGCGGCAGGCTTCCGGAATAATCATTGCCGACGGCGAGGAGGCCGCGGCCGTCGGTCCGCTGCCGGTCTCCGCGCTCGGCGCTGACGAGGCCATTACCGGCGGCCTGCGCCGCGCCGGCTTGAAGACCATCGGCGACGTCGCCGCGCGCGGGCGTCACGAAATCACCGCGCGCTTCGGCGCAGGCTTCACTTGTTTGCTGGAACAGGCGCTGGGGCAGGGCGATGCGCCGATCAGCCCGCGAAAGCCGCTGCCGGACTTCATCGTCGAGAAGCGCTTTCCCGAACCGGTCGCCACCGAGGCCGTGATCGCGCTGAATTTGTCCGCGCTGTCAGCCATGCTGGTCACGGCGATGGACCGGCAGGGCAAGGGCGCGCGGCGGCTGGAAGCGAGCTTCTTCCGCACCGATGGCGCGGTGCGCACGATATCGGTCGAGACCGGACGGCCCGTAACCAGGGCGGAGGTGATCGGCCGCCTGTTTCGCGAGCGGCTCGATGCGCTGAACGATCCGCTCGACCCCGGTTTCGGCTTCGATCTCGTCAGGCTTTCCGCCAGCCGCACCGAAATCGTGGTGCAGCAGCAGCGTGACCTCGACGCCAATGTCCATGACAATGACGCGCTCGCCGCGCTGATCGACCGCATCGCCGCCCGCATCGGCGGCAGGCGCGTCGTCGTGCATCTGCCCGAGGACACCCACATTCCCGAACGCGCCGTGCTGGCCGCACCGGCGCAGCATCACCTGGCGGCCGCAGCGCAGGCGGCCTGGCCGGCGCGGATCGACAGCGAGCCGCCGCTACGCCCGTTGCGGCTGTTCGATCGCCCGGAGCCGATCAAGGTGCCGTTCGCAACCGTGCCCGACGGACCGCCGCATCAGTTCACCTGGCGCCGCGTCACCCATGCGGTGGTGCGGGTGGAGGGACCGGAACGCATCGCCATGGAATGGTGGAAATCGGACGGCGCTGGCCCGACGCGGGATTACTTCCGCATCGAGGATGAGGCGGGCTTGCGGTTCTGGATCTTCCGCGACGGGCTTTATGAAAGCGAACCGGCGGAGGGGGCAGGCCAGCCATCCGCCATCCGATGGTTCGTGCACGGGTTGTTCGCATGAATGGCCCCGCGAACATGTCGCGCGTTGAAGCAATAACGGGCTATGCCGAGATCGGCATCACCACCAATTTCTCGTTCCTGCGCGGCGGCTCGGATCCGCGCGCCTATGTGCATCAGGCAAGCGAACTCGGCCTTGCCGCGATCGGGATCGCCGACCACAACACGCTGGCCGGCGTCGTGCGGGCCTGGAAAGAACTGGATAACCCCGAGGTCACGCAGAAGCCAAGGCTCCTGATCGGATCGCGCCTCGTCTTCATCGATGGCACGCCGGACATTCTGGCCTATCCGCGCGACCGCGCCGCCTACGGCCGGCTGTGCCAAATGCTCACCCGCGGCAAGCGCGGCGATGAAGCCAAAGCGTTTTCGAGCGAAGTGGAAACCGGTTCGCGTCAAGAAAACGCGTCAAATGAAGAATCTGGAGCTCCGTTTCGATTCCATCGAAACGGAGAAGGTTCCCAGCGGGTTGAGAAAGGCGAATGCCATCTGGGGTTCGACGACCTGCTCGAATTTTGCGAAGGCCAGCTTCTGGTGCTGATTTTGCCGCACCGCTTCGATGCGGCGGGCGCGCAAAAAATCCTGGAGCGCCTGAACGACAGCCACGCCGATGGCGTGTGGCTCGCCGCCAGCATTCTTTACCGGGGCGACGACAAGCGCCGCCTGGCGCGGCTGCATCGCCTGGCGCTTGCCGCCAAAGTCCCGCTGCTGGCGACCAACGAGGTGCTGTACCACCATCCCGCCCGCCGTCCCCTGCAGGACGTGCTGACATGCATCCGCGAGAAGACCACCATCGACGCCATAGGCCGGCGCCTAGAAGCCAATGCCGAGCGCCATCTCAAGCCGCCGCATGAAATGACGCGGCTGTTTCGCGACGTTCCCCAGGCGATCGCGGAGACCATGCGCTTTGCGGGGCGCATTTCGTTTTCGCTCGACCAGCTCAAGTACCAGTATCCCGACGAGCCGGTGCCGCCGGGCAAGACCGCGCAGCAGCACCTGGAGGATCTGACCTGGGCCGGGGTCGATGAGTATTTCAACGGGGGGATCGACGACAGGCTGCGGGCCACCCTGCGCAAGGAACTCGCGCTGATCGCCGAGCTCAACTACGCGCATTACTTTCTGACCGTGCATGACATCGTTCATTATGCGCGCCGCCAGAACATCCTCTGCCAGGGCCGCGGCTCGGCGGCAAACTCGGCCGTCTGCTACGTGCTCGGCATCACCTCGGTCGATCCGACCAAGGTCGATCTCTTGTTCGAGCGCTTCATTTCCAGGGAACGGCTGGAGCCGCCCGACATCGACGTCGATTTCGAGCATTCGCGGCGCGAGGAGGTGATGCAATATGTCTACCGCCGCTATGGCCGCCACCGCGCCGCCATCATCGCAACCGTCATCCACTACCGGCCGCGGTCCGCGATCCGCGATGTCGGCAAGGCGCTGGGGCTGACCGAGGACGTGACCGCAGCCCTCGCCGATACCGTATGGGGAAGCTGGGGCCGGGGCCTCAACGAGATGCAGGTCCGCCAGGCCGGGCTGGACCCGGCGAATGCCATGGTCGAACTCGCGGTCGAACTCGCCACCGAGCTGATCGAGTTTCCCCGCCACCTGTCGCAGCATGTCGGCGGCTATGTGCTGACGCAGGACCGGCTCGACACCTATGTGCCGATCGGCAATGCGGCGATGGAGGACCGCACCTTCATCGAATGGGACAAGGACGACGTCGACGCGCTCAACATGATGAAGGTCGACGTGCTGGCGCTGGGCATGCTGACCTGCATCCGCAAATGCTTCGACCTGATCGACGCCCACAAGGGCGAGCGCTGGGATCTGGCCAGCGTCCCGCAGGACGACAGGCCGGTCTACGACATGCTGTGCCGGGGTGAATCGCTCGGGGTGTTCCAGGTCGAGAGCCGCGCCCAGATGAACATGCTGCCGCGCCTGAAGCCGCGGACCTTCTACGATCTCGTCATCGAGGTCGCGATCGTCCGCCCCGGTCCGATCCAGGGTGACATGGTGCATCCTTATCTGCGGCGGCGGAACGGCATCGACGAGGTCAGCTATCCATCGCCGTCGCCCGAACACGGTCCGCCGGATGAATTGCATAGGGTGCTGCACAAGACGCTCGGCGTGCCGCTGTTCCAGGAACAGGCGATGCGGATCGCGATCGAGGCCGCCAGATTCACCCCCGAGGAAGCCAACGGGCTGCGCCGCGCGATGGCGACCTTCCGCAATGTCGGCACCATCGGCAGGTTCGAAGACAAGATGATCGGCAACATGATCGTGCGCGGCTATGCGCCGGACTTCGCCAGAAAATGCTTCGAGCAGATCAAGGGGTTTGGCTCTTACGGTTTTCCGGAAAGCCATGCCGCAAGCTTCGCCCAGCTCGTCTATATCTCGTCATGGCTGAAGCACCACCATCCCGACGCCTTCTGCTGCGGGTTGCTCAATTCCCAGCCGATGGGCTTTTACGCCCCCGCCCAGATCGTCGGCGACGCCCGCAGCAACGGCGTCGAGGTCCGCGAGGTCGATGTCTCCTTCAGCTTCGGGCAGAACACGCTGGAGGAGGGGAAAGGAAGATATTGCGCAGTGCGGCTCGGGTTCCGCCAGATCGACGGGTTTCACTGGGTCGATGCGGATGAGGAGCGGTTGAAACAAAGCCAGTCGTCGTTCCGGGGCACGCGAAGCGTGAACCCGGAACCTCGAGATTCCGGGTTCGATGCTGTCGCATCGCCCCGGAATGACGACAGAGAAATCGACTGGGCCGAGCGCATCGTCGCCGCGCGAAATCGCCGTCCGTTCGCCTCGCTGGAGGATTTCGCCCGCGACACCGGCCTGCCGAGGCGGGCGCTGATCCTGCTGGCGGACGCCGATGCGTTCCGCTCCATCGGGCTCGATCGCCGCGCCGCGCTGTGGGCGGTGCGGCGGCTGCCCGCCGGCGTGCCGTTGCCGCTGTTCGAGGCCGCGACTGCGCGCGAGCAGCCCGACGAGATTGCACAACCACTGCCGCTGATGACGCTGCCGGAGCAGGTGGTCGCCGATTACCAGACCGTCCGATTGTCGCTGAAGGGCCACCCGATGGAATTCCTGCGCGGGATGTTTGCCAGCGAGCAGGTGGTCGCCTGCAACGAGGTCAACCATCGCAACGACAGGCGGCGGGTCCGCTGTGCCGGCGTGGTGCTGGTACGGCAGCGTCCGGGCAGCGCCAGGGGCGTCGTGTTCATGACTCTCGAGGACGAAACCGGCATCGCCAACATCGTCGTCTGGCCCACGGTGATGGAGCAGTATCGCAAGGAGGTGATGGGCGCCCGCCTCATCCTGGTCGAAGGCTATATCCAGAGCAGCCCGGAACAGGTGACGCATCTGGTGGCGCAGCGGCTGTTCGACCGTTCCCACGAGCTGATCGGCCTCGCCAATGACTCAATCAGCCGCAAACACCCGGTGCCGGCAGGCCCTACACTGATCGAGCCGCTCAACGACGACCGCCGGCAGGACCCTGGCAATCCCGCGCAGAAGATTCGTCATCCCCGCAACGTCCGCATCCTGCCGCCGTCGCGGGATTTTCATTGAGCGGCTACCAGTAGATCAATCCCCGCTGCGTCCTTCCGACGTAACTTCCTGCAAATTTCGCCAGCCTTTGCTTTTCGGCGCAATGCGCCGCCAGCGCCTCGTACAGCCTTGTCTCGATGAACGGGGCGTGATCCCTGCTGGTCGAGGCCGCCTCGGCGGTTGCCGTTATCAGGGCGCTGATCTGGCGTATCAGCAGATCGTCGGTTGATAGCTGCATATCCTTCTCCTTCGATCACCGTCCCGCCAGTGTTCCTGATTTCGGGACTCGGATGCAAGTCGCAACCTTCAGCGAAGGGTGAACCTGCGCATTTCCTGCAACCGGACGCGGCAATATTCCCGGTACAAGATGTTGATGAGCTTCCACATGGTGGACTCCACTGAGTTATCAGCGGCCACCCTATGTCGGCACTGTTTCGGGACTTCTTTCTCGCCCGGGAAAACGGCTTCGCGGGGAAGCGCGGATGTGTCATGCCGCCGCGGCCACGAAACACCTTCACGGCGTCGTGATCTTGTCCGGCTGGAAGTAGACATCCGCCTTCATTCCGACCGTGAGCTCTCCCGGGCCCGTCACCGCAACCATCACCCGAACGATATCCACCTCGCTCTGGTTGCGCGATCCCGGCGGCTCAAGGCGGCCGGGCTCGACCAGCGGCGCGACCGAGGCGACGCTGCCCTCGAACTCGCGGCCGGGAAACGCGGTCACCCGCACGGTTGCGGCCTGGCCAACCCTGATCGCCCCGATGTCGCGTTCGTCCAGTTCTGCGCGCACGCACAGGGACGAGAGGTCGGCGAGCTGCAGCGGCGGCTGCGGCGAACCGGGCGAGACGGCCTCGCCCATCCGCACATTGACCTGCAGCACAGTGCCGTCAATCGGAGCGCGCACCGTCATTTTATCGAGGGTGGCGCGCGCGATCGCAAGTTCCGACCGCGCGATACTGAGCTGTCCCTCCAGCGAGGTCGGCAAGGCGGCGTCGTCCTCGGCGGTGCGAAGCTCCTCCCGCTTTGTCAGCAGTTCATTCTGGGCGCGCGTCAGTGCCAGCCTGGCGGCGGTCAGGTCGGCATCCGGCCCGCCATGGGCGCGCAGCTTCGCAGCAGCCCGGTCCACGGCGGCTTGCGCCTCATATTGCGCCCGTTCCGCCTCGGCCATGGCATCCTGGGCCCTGCGCCGCGTTCTTGCGCTGCCTGTCGCCGATCGTTCATCCCGCGCGCGTTCGCGGATGGCGACCTGGGTTTCCGCCGCCGCCAGCCTGGCCCGAAGCTCGTCGTCGGCGAGCTGGATCAGCGGTTCGCCGGCAAACACCTTGTCGTTGGCCTTTACCAGCACCTTGTGGACCACGCCGAGGACAGCCGCGGCGACCTTGATCTGGCCGGAGCAGGCTTCGACGCGGCCGGGCGCAACCGCCTGCCAGCGTTTTTCCGGCGGTGTGTCGGCCGAAAGGCCCCACATCGCCGGCCTGCCGGGGCCGGCTGCTTTCACCACAAACAGCACCCCGAGGACCGCGATCGCGGCGAGAGCGGCAGCCACAGCTATCCGGCGCTTCGACATCACGCGTGGTCCTCCAGCACGTTGCGTTGCGGCTTGCCGCGCTCCTCGCCAATGATCCGTCCGTCCTCGATGTGAACGACCCGGTCCGCGAACGGCAACAGCCGCGGATCATGCGTCACGATCAGCACGGCGCGCCCCGGTTCGCGGGCGACCTCCGCCAGCAGCTTCATGATCGCCTGGCCGTTCTCGCCATCGAGCGCGGCTGTCGGCTCGTCGGCAAGTATGATGGCGGGGTCTGCGACAATGGCCCGGGCGATCGCGACGCGCTGCTGTTCGCCGCCGCTGAGTTCGCGCGGATACGCCTTTGTCTTGTGGGCCAGACCGACCCTGGCCAACGCCTCGCGGGATCTCGCCCTTGCCGCCCTGGCGGGCTCGCCGCGCACGTCGAGCGCCAGCCGCACATTGTCGCTGGCAGACAGGGTCGGAAACAGGTGAAACGACTGGAAGACGAATCCCACATGCTCGCGCCGGAGCCGCGCCAGCTCCTCGGGATCGGCGCCGGCGGTCGGTTGCCGGCAGATGCGAACCGTTCCTTCCGTCGGCGACAGCATGCATCCGAGAATGGACAGCAGCGTGGTCTTGCCGCTGCCGGAAGGCCCCATCAGCAATGTCAGTTCGCCGCCGCCGAGCGAAAGGCTGACGCCCCTCAGCGCTGCAACCCTGGCAGCGCCGCTGCCAAGGTCCTTTGTTACGCCGATGGCCTCGAGCAACGGGTCGGTCATCGCGTGAACACCATGGCAGGATCGATGCGGGTGACCTGGACGATCGCTGCAAGGGATGAGCCGACGCACATGATGATGGTCAGAACCAGCAGTCCGCCGACCAGTCCGGGCGTGATGACGATCGGCAGGGCGGATTCGGCGGTCATTCGCACGATGAGGTCGCCGATCAGCACTGCGATGGAGAAGCTGATGACGGCACTGAGCAACGCCTGCCAGATGATGACCTGGTAGATATAGCGCCGCGACGAGCCCATGGCCCGCAGGGTGGCAAATTCGTTCAGGTGCTCCTTCGTACTTGCGTAAAGCGTCTGCGCGACAACGACGGTGCCGACGATCACGCCAAGCAGGGCGCCGGCGAAGAGCGCGGCGCCGGCGCCGGTGCCGAACAGCCAGAACGATCGGCTGCGTTCGCGGAACTCGGCCGGGGTGAGAACCTCGACCCCATCGATGTTCGACATCAGTTGACGGCGAGCGTGATCGAGGTTGGCGTCGGCGCCAAGGCGGACAATGAGATAGGTGGCCTTGCCGGACGGAACCCCGGTGTGAATCCGCGCCCGGTCGACGTCCATGAACACGAACGGCGTCGTGGTGAACGAACGGATGCCGCTGGTCACGGCCGCCACCCGGACCGGCTGCTGCCGGATTTCGGCGGTCGCCCCCATCCCGGAGACGCCAAGACGGTCAAAATAGGTCCTGTCGACCGCGACTGCTTTCGGCGTCGAGAGCGCCTCGATCCGGCCTTCGACTAGGTTCCATGGCTGCAGGCCGCCTGATCGCAGATCCGAACCGACAATGAAAACCGGGGTCGTCGCGCCGCCGGCCACGCGCCAATCCGCAAATCCGATCACGACGGGGATGGCGTCCGCCACGCCGTTGATGGCAAGCGCGCGGTAACGCTCGCGCGTGTCGAGCAGGGAAGGGTCCTCGAAGCATTTCGTGCCCCGCGGCATCACCCAGAGGTCGGCGGAGGCGTGGTCGATCATGGTCGTCACCATGCGTCCGAAGCCCAGATAAAGTCCCATCTGAACCGTCACCAGCACGATGGAAAACACGATCCCGATCACCGTCGCAATGAAACGCAACCGGTCATGAAACAGGTTTCGCAATGCGAGGGTGAAAACCAGGGGCATGGTGGGCTCAGCTATTTTCGGTCCAGTGTCAATTCGGGCTTCATGCGCTGCGCATGCCGCGTATCGTCTGGTTCAGCCGCGAGATCGGTAGCGCGCCGCCGATGGCGGCGGCGAGCGACCAGCTGACGATCAGGGTGCCGCCGAACACGGTCGCGGCCTTGCCGATCGCAGACAGGCCGGTGTCGAGTAGCGCGTATTGCAGCCACACGGCGGGCGCATAGTGAACCAGATACATGCGGTAGGCATTGGCCGAAAGACTGTCGAACGCCCATACCCGCCGGTGCGCAAAGCGCAGGCAGATCGCCAGCGAGCAGAGGCAGCTGGTCGCGCAGGCCACGGCGAAACCGGCGCCGGACGCGAGTTTCGCGATCAGGGGAGCGTTGCTCCAGTCCGCGACTACCAGCGAAGTCGGCGCGGCCCAGAGCACGAAGCCGGCGATCGCTGCGGCGAGCCATGCCGGCCAGCGCCGCGCCAGCACCCCGTCGCAATCGAGCAGGCCGCGATTGAGTCCGCAACTTCCGACCGCCACGCCGGCAACGAAATAGACGAGGTAGTGCAATGGGCGGCTGGATTGGAATGCGAAGGCGCCGACGTTTACCCATGCAAAGGGCGAATAGGCCAGCAACAGTGGAATATAGGCTGCCGCGGAAATCGTCGTCAGGCCGACCAGGAACCGGACAGGATTCACGTCTTGGACCAGCCGGGCAAGCCGCCGCTCCCATCCCGGCATGAACCTGTGGGCCGCGGCCGCGAGAATGTTGAATGCCAGTAGCTGGCCCAGGAACCACTGCGGTCCGCAGGGCCAGAACGGCAGCGCAAGCCAATGCTGCCAATAGGCCGCAAGATCGGGATCCGCGGCCGTGACGCGATAGGCCGGGTAATAGGCGAGCGGTGCAAGGAAAGCGACGGCCAGCGCGAACGGAACGCCGATGCGCAGCGCGCGGTCTGACAAGAACTTCCCGCTTCCCCTGCCTGCAAGGCCTGGTGACACGAACAGGCCGGAGAGGAAGAACATCAGCGACATCAGCCCCACGTCTTGCCAGGCGCAGAACAGGTCGAAGCCGAACCATCGCTGGCTGTCGATGACCGGAAAGGCCAGCCACAGATAGGGCGTGCTGTCGAACGGATACGCGGTAGCCGGAAGCGAGGCGAGGTAGGGCAGAACCGAGTGGAACGCGAGCACGATCAGAATCACAACCGCCCGAAGATTGACCAGGGCCAGGCTTGATCTGCTCATGTTCGCAAGGCCTCGCGCCAGTTCTGCAACATCCGCACGAGCATATCTCTGTCCCGCGATACGCAACTGCGCCCATATATTGGTCTGCAATTCGCCGGCAAGGTGACAATTTGGTGGCGCGCCGTGGCGGCAGACCGGGATGGCTGCTCCGGTTGCACTGCAGCGCGGGGTCCGGAGGCCTGAAGCCGAGCCGCTGATTGAGACCCGCTGCGGTCAATCGGCTCCGTCGCCTTCGCCTTTCTTGAGGTCGCCGTCCTCCTTGACCATCGTGAGCAGCTTCAGCGTCAGGAACGTGAAAACCGCGACGGTCACCGCGACGTCGTAGCTGCCCAGCCCGACCGAGACGCCGATCGCGCCGGTCGCCCACAGGCTCGCCGCCGTCGCGGTGCCCTGTACGCTGTGGCCCAGTTTGAGGATCGCGCCGCCGCCGATGAAGCCAATGCCGGTGATCAGTCCTTCGATGACCTTGGCCATGCCGTCGGGGGAATGCACGAGCAGGTTTTCGCTGGCCTGCACGAATCCGCAGCTTGCGAGGGCGACAAGCGGAAAGGTTCGCAGCCCGGCGCTTCGCGTGCGCTTCTCCCGATCCCAGCCGATCGGGACCGCGAGCGCGAAGGCCGCGGCGAGGGCGAGAAAATGTGTGCCTATCTGAAACCTGTTCAATAGTCTGTGCCGTGAAACGAAAGCCCCGTCCGTGTGATACACGACAGGCCCGCCGCGAGACAATGCTTCTCCCGTCAGACCGGAGCCGGCGATCGTCCCGCTGCATCGCGGGATATCTTCGGTTGCACGCTCAGGTTTGGAAGTCGCCACCCACGATGATCGGCTTCTCTGCGGCCGGAGAGGCTGGAGCTTGCGGCAGGCCGTCGTGCTCAGCCAGGAACTTGATGCCGTAGGTCTTGCCGCGGCGCCACACGACCTCGCAGCCCTGCCGCTTCGGATGTTCCGGCACCAGCGCCAGCAGGAAGCGGTCCCTGACGTCGATCGCGGCATCGGTTGCGATCTTGGCGCCGCCTGGCGAGACATCGAGGACGAAGCATTCGATCTTCGTCACGCCGTCATCGACCGTCATCCAGGTCGGCCGCTTGCGCAATTCGCGCCGCGGCTCTCGCTGAACCTTTGTCTTTGCGTCTTCTAAAGGCATATGACCATCCGTCGTTGAGCCGGCCAGGCGCAACCGGTCCTTACCTTGAAGGATATTCTGTAAGGTTCCCTTAGTTGATTAAGTTCAAGTTTACCGGTCTGGAGACGAATGATTAATGCACCGGCATGCGCGCCAGGCTGACGCCGGCAGCCGCCGGTATCGCGCCCGACGGCCCGCTTGCAACCGCAGCCTCGGTCCGATAGCGGGGTAGCTCATGGTCGAGCGAATATGCGACGCACAGCGCGAGGCTCGCCCAGACCGCCGCACTGAAATAAAGCGACATCCAGGCGATCTCGCCCTTCCACTCGGCAAGGTCGTGCGTCACCACCCAGCGCGTGCTGACGTCGCGGAGACCCTCGCGGGGTCTTAGGCGCCGGTCGCCATCGGCAGCCCCGGTCCGCCAGCGACTGAGGTACATCGGGACGTCGACGCTCATTAGAAACGCCAGGTAGAACGCGATCCCGCCGATCGTCACGGCGAGGACCACGCGCACCGATCCATGAAATTCCGGCAGCAGCCGGCAAAGCCCGACCCCGATGATGAAGAAGGCGACCGCCCATAGCGAATTCTCGATCGCGTTACCGAGGTAATTCCGGGTCAGCACCGCATGCCATGACAGGTATTCGGCGACCAGGATCAGGGGCACGATTACCCATGCCGCAGTCACGGCGGTTTCCGCGCCCGTCATCGTGCCCAATTGGTGCAGGATGATCGCCCACTGCGCCACGAAGCAGAGCTCGGCCACCGTCGCCACCGAGCGGCCGACGACGACGCTCGACAGCCAGGTGTCGAACAGGCAGATCCGCTGCACGTCGGCGCGCGGCAGGACCGAGCGGAAGGCGCAGCCGAAAACATACGCCGCACAGAGCAGCAGCATGAGTTCGATCCCGGAGCCGGTACCGCCCGGCGTCTGCTGGGGAAGCAGCCGATACAGCCAGAACCAGGCCGCGATGTTGACCGCGCTGACGACGCTCAGCAGGCCCCACCACCAGGAAACGGGGTTGGACCAGGCCAGGGAATCCGGCCGCGCCCGCCATTCCAAACTCATTCGCTGCTCCAAAATTTACTGAACTGACATCTGATTGCAGCAATAGTGTCATAAATCGCGGCTGGTCACGAAAAAATACGTGTGAGAGGTTCTCCCTGTTCGGGAGCGGCTCGGACCAGGTGATGCGGGTCTTGGTGGTTGCGGTGCCGCAGGCCGAGGAGCGCGGCATCCATCGAATGGCCCGCGCTGGCGCGATGGCGATCGCTTCGCGCTGGCGTCTGCCGTTCGTTGGTAGGAGCGGCGCAGACGCGCCGTTTCCCCCTCACGGGCCTGGCGCGCAGAACGCCGGGCGCGTACCTCAGAAATTCACCCGGTTCGAGATCGCGCCATCGACGACGAGATTGGAGCCTGTCGTGTACGAGGAGGCCGGGCTCGCCAGGAACACGGCGGCGTTGGCAATCTCCTGCGGCGTCGCCATGCGGCCGGTCGGGTTGCGTGCCAGCGTATCGTGGTAACGCTTGGGCATGTTCTGCTCGATCGTGTTCCAGATCCCGCCCTTGAAATAGACCGTGCCCGGCGACACCACGTTGACGCGGATCTTCTTGCCCGCATATTGCCGCGCCAGCCCCTTGGCCATGTGGATCAGTGCCGCCTTGATCGGACCGTAGGAGCTGGCGTTGTCGGCCTGCGCGGCGGAAATTGAAGAGATGATGACGCAGGCGGCATCGCCGCGCTGCTCGCCGCTGGCTTCGAGGAAGGGCCGCGCGGCCTCGAACGCATGCACCGCGCCGAGCACGTCGAGCCGGAAATTCTGCTCCCATGACGCGGCATCGCCGCCCTGCGCCATGGCGCCGGCGTTGGAGAACAGCATGTCGATGCTGCCCAGTTCCCGGGCGACATCCGTAATCCACGATTTCAGCGCGGCGCCGTCGGTGACGTCCACGGGGGCGCCGGTCGCCCGAACGCCCTTGGCCTTCAGTTCGGCCACGGTGGCCGCGACTTGATCGGCGTTGCGGGCGCAGACAGCGACGCCGGCGCCTTCGCCCGCCAGTGTATCCGCGATCGCCCGCCCAATGCCGCGCGTGCCGCCAAGCACGATTGCGTTTCTCCCCTTCAAACCCAAATCCATTTGTTTTTCCTTTGTTGATCCGCGCTGCATAGGTGCGGCGTGCATTGTAACGGCGCGGACGGCTGCGAAGAAAGCTTAAACTGCGCAAACAACGCTGTCTCTTCATCGAGGAGGGCCGATGATCGAAACAAACCTCGGGCGATCAGCGCCGCGAGAACGCGATGGCAAGAAAATCGCGAGCTATCGCCAACTATTGTCCCGACGGGGTCCGCAGCCCGTGCCAGGCGTCGCGCACCTGATGATAATGCACTTCCGGCAGATAGTCCGGCGTGTTGAGGCCGAGCGTCTTGACGTCGAGCCGTCCAATGGCGCTGAGGAGGGTGTAGGAGGCGATGACGCGATCGCGCTGCGCGCCGATCAATCGCGCCTTCGCCAAAACCAGGTCCTGCTGCGAGTTGAGCACGTCGACCGTGGTGCGCTGGCCGCCGGCCGCTTCACGCCGCACGCCGTCGAGGGCGACGGTGGCGGCGCGCACCTCGGACTCGGACGCGGCGACGGCGACCTTGGCGCCTTCATTGGCGACCCAGGCGCCGACCGCCGCCGTGCGTGCCTGGTTGCGGAACAGGTCCAGCACCAGCCGGCTTTGGGCCGCGATTTCCTTGGCCTGTCGGGTCCGCGAGGCCGCAAGGCCGCCATCGTAGATCGGTTGCGTCAGTTGGCCGGCCACCGAGGCTTGGTCCGTCCCGAAGCTGCCGAGGGTGGCGTCCGTCTGCCTGTTGCGGCTGACGCTGCCCTGCAATTCGATCCTCGGCATCAAACTGCTCTCGGCGACGCGGATGGAGGTGGAGGCGACGTCAACGTCAAAGCTTGCCGCCATCACCGTCGGATGCTGCCGGAAGGCGAGGCCTGTAGCGTCCTCGCGGCTGCGCGGCAGCAGGCGGTCGACGGTTTCCGCCGGGCGGAGCTGGGTCGGCGCGTTGCCGATCACCTGGCTATAGGTCGCCTGGCTCACGGCCAGATTGACTTCGGCGGCATTCAGATCGGCGCGCCCGCGGTTCAGGCGAGCCTCGGCCTGCGCGGTATCGGTCGGGGTGACGTCGCCGGCATTGAGCCGCTTTCGGGTAATGTCGAGCGTTTCCTGCAGGAACGCAACATTGGCCCGCTGGGCTTCGACCAGTGATTGGTTGGCCAGAACATTTGTGTAGACGGTGACGGCGTCAAGCAGCACGCCCTGACCAACGTTGCGCAGCGCCTCGCGGCCTGATTGCACCTGCAACTCCGCCACGCGCACGCTGTTGGCGGTCTTGAAACCGTCGAACAGCGTCTGGGTCACGGTGACCCCGACGGTCCATGGCCTAAGGGTTGCGGACTGGATCGTGTTGTCGGGCAGCAGGTTCCGCACGGCCTGAAGGCCGGCCGATAGCCCGGCCACGATCTGCGGCCGGTAGCCCGAAAGCGCCTGCGGCACGTTCTCGTCGGTAGCGCGCTGGCGCGCGCGCTCGGCATTGAGCTGGGGATTGGTCTGATAGGCCTTGGTCAGCGCCTCCGGGAGGCTTTCGCCTTGCGCGGCCGGCGCGGCCAACGCCACGCACGTCACAACGCCCAAGGCAATGCTCGATCGAAACGCGCGCCGTCCGGCACGACCGAATACTATCTTGCGCTTACGCATCTGATGCCGTCGCGAACACGAGGACGTAACAGTCCATCCTGATGAAAACCCGCGCCATCTCGCCTGAACTTAGTCCCGTGGGAAACCGGCTTGCCTATCTCGCGCCACCCGACCGCAGTGCTATTCTATCTGTCCATGCTGCGGTGCGGCAACAGATAAACCGCTGCGCGACATTAACGCACACCGCCTTCTTTTTGCGGGTGGGCTCACCGGCGAAGCCTGGCGTGTCGTGCTCTCTGTGGTGCTGAAGCGGGGAAGGGGACGATAGCGCAGTGCTGTTCCGGCCTCGCCGCCCTACCTGTTCCTGTTCACCGGCTTGCGCTTCTCGATGAACGCGGCCATGCCTTCGGCGCGGTCTTCCAAGGCAAAGGTCGCGTGGAACAGGTTGCGCTCGACGTTCATCCCCTCCGACAGCGGGGTCTCGAAGGCGCGGTTGATGGCTTCCTTGGCCATGGCGGCCGCAGGGCGCGACATCGAGGCGATTTTTTCGGCGGCCGCCAGCGCCTCTTCCATCAACTTGTCCGCCGGCACGACGCGGCTGACGAGGCCGGAGCGCTCGGCCTCCGCGGCGTCCATCATGCGTCCGGTCAGGCAGAGGTCCATGGCCTTGGACTTGCCGACCGCGCGCGTCAGGCGCTGGGTGCCACCGATGCCCGGTATGGTGCCGAGCGTGATTTCCGGCTGGCCGAATTTCGCGGTGTCGGACGCAATGATGATGTCGCACATCATCGCCAGTTCGCAGCCGCCGCCGAGCGCGTAGCCGCTGACGGCCGCGATCGTCGGCTTGCGGCAGGTGGCGACACGGTCGCCGCCGATCGACGCAAAGTCGCTGGAGAACATGTCGATGAAGCCTTTCGGCTGCATCTCCTTGATATCGGCGCCGGCGGCGAACGCCTTTTCGCTGCCGGTGAGCAGAATGCAGCCGATCCGGTCGTCGTTCTCGAACGCATCGACGGCGGCGGCGATCTCGCGAAACACGCCAAACGACAGCGCGTTGAGCATCTTCGGTCGATTGAGCGTGATGATGCCAACCGCTCCCTTGCTCTCGACAATGATGTGTTCGAACGTCGCCATGGTTCACCTCGGGTAGCCGATTTCGCGGGCAATGTGCCCGTTGGCGAGGTGGGCTTCAAGTGGGAGCGCGGTACAGCCGGGTGCGTGGCAGCCTCCGTTGCACGGATATGAACTACGCCAGGAGCATGCGCGCCGCGGAGGCCATCGTCAGCAGGGCGCCGACCGCAATCAGGATCTTTCCGATCAGCGAAGCTTGATCCAGACCGTCGCCGCTGGATGCCATGGCCGTTGGTGGTGATGCGGGCCTCAGTGGAGCGATCGCGACCGTCTGCTCCGAACGGGTTTCCTGCAAGCTCTGATCGAACTCATTGCGCGGACCGGAAAAAAGTCCGGCGCGATCGGCGGGAACTTGCGCCTCAACCGTTCCGCTCGCCGCCGCCAGCAGGTTGAAGCCGGCCTTGGCCGTCATCGCCTCCGACATCGCTCTCGCGCTGTCGGGCGCGGCATCCGGCAGATTCATTTGCGCGTTGGCGTTGGCCACCCAGGCCGGGATAGCGGGCGGGCCGCTGCCGCTTACGTCCGCTACTTTCTTGTCCGCCGACTTTTGAGTCGCGGCGGCTTTAACGGCTTTGCGATCGTGTTTGCGAGCGGGTTGGCCCTTCAGACTGCGTAAATGCTGCGCGGATTTTCCTGACGTGGCGCGTATCGATTTGGTAGCCGCGGCCTCGTCCGGGCTGGTTGCGGTTGCCGGCATCGGTGCAGCCAGACACCCCAGGACCCCTACGACCAACAGCAGTGCCGAGCCTGCGCTGGCTCTCATCATCATGGGGTTGCTCCCGTTGGCCCGCCGGCAGGAAAGAGACTGCGCCGCTTGTCTACAACGCGGCGAAAAAAGGGAATCTTCGAGGAATCGCGCAACTATTGGGCAAGACCGGCGGGCTAGGGCAGTTCCCTCAACGCGTGGAGGGCCAGGTCGGGATGCTAACCATGCCGATCAATGTTAAGAGCGGCTCGTGCGGGAACCCGTCTGCTGAGTCCCGCACGGCGCCAGACCGCCCATCACGATCTTGTGAGGGCATGATCTCGTGTAACAAATTGAAAGATTGAACGAATTGTCGGGTAGGAGCGCGCGTGCGCGAACGGGATGACGAATGGACCGACCTGATGCGGTCGGCCATTTCAGGCGACAGGGTGGCGTATCATCGCCTTCTCAAGGCCGTCACGCCGGTGCTCCGGGCCGCGGCTCGCCGCGGTCTGGCGCGGGCGGGGCAACCGGCCGATCAATCCGAGGACATCGTGCAGGACATTTTACTGGCGGTCCATTTGAAGCGGCACACCTGGGACGTTAGCGCTCCGTTTGCCCCATGGCTGTTTGCGATCGCCCGCAACAAGCTGATCGACGCGTTGCGCCGGCGTGGTCGGCGTATTTTTGTTGATATCGATGATTTCGCCGAGACGCTTGCCGGTGAAACGCCTGCCGAGAGGGCGTCGCCTGGCGAGGTCGCCGCTAGATTGCAATCGCTGCCGGCGCGGCAGCGCGACGTGCTGCGGTCGATCGCGATCGACGGCGCTTCGATCAAGGATACCGCGGCAAGATTTTCGATGAGCGAGGGCGCGGTGCGGGTGGCGCTGCACCGGGGCCTCACCAGCCTGACGGCGAAGTTGCAGGGGCAGTGAGAATGGACACCGATCAGCTTATTCGAACGCTGGCGGCCGACAATGCGTGGCCTCGTCGGTCCGTCGCCGTCGCGCTGATGCTGGGGTTGCTGGCCGCAGCGCCGGTTTCGCTATTGATGTTCTTCACCGAGTTCGGCATCCGGCCCGACGTGATGACCGCGATGCGCAACCCGTTCTTCAGCGTCAAATTCGCGGTGACGCTGGCGCTTGCGATCTCTGCCATCGCCGCCAGCCTGCACCTGTCGCGACCGGAAGCCTCGCTGAAGGGCGTTGGCTGGCTGTTGCTGATACCGGCCGGAATTTTGACCGCGGCGATCGGTGGCGAGATGATGATACCGCAGCGGTTGCCGATGATGACCCGGCTGGTGGGCAAGAACTCCTGGATCTGCATGATTGCAATCCCGGCGTTGTCGCTGCCGATACTGGCCGGCGCGCTGATCGGGTTGCGTCACGGGGCGCCGGCGCGGCCGGCCGTGGCCGGCGCCGTCGCAGGCATGTTGTCGGCGGGGTTGGCGGCGACGCTTTACGCATCGCATTGTACCGACGATTCGCCGCTGTTCGTCGCCACCTGGTATACGCTCGCGACCGCGCTGGTCGCCGCGGTCGGCGCGTTGGCCGGGTCGAAATGGCTCAGGTACTAGCGGTCGGCGAGCTCTCCTGCATGCGGTGGAAACGCAGCACTTGCTGCGCGGTCGATGGCCGCAGGCGCTCGTAGGTGTCCTTGCACGCATCGAGATCGGTCGGCTCCGCGCCGGACAATTCGTCGCGCATCTTGATGATGGTCACCACGGTTGACCACGACAATCCCGCGACCTTCGCCAGGATCATGACGCCTTCGGCGCGGCTTTCAATCATCATATTCTCGGCGATCGCCACCGGCATGTTCGCCATGGCGGCAATCGACGCATTGACCTCGTCGAACTTGCCAGCCTCGGCAAACTGCGCCACCTGAGGTTCGTCGAGCCGGTCGTGGTCGTGCAGCGACTTGACCAGCGCGTGCGCGATCTCGGTATTCGAGGTAATCGCCGAGGTGGCGGAGCGCGCGCGCCGCGTCGCTTCCTTGACGGCGGTCGGCACCTCGGCCGCTTGCCTTGGGTTGGCGGCCTCCAGCCGCTGCCGAACCGTATGCGACGCTTTGGCAAGCAGCTTCAGATAGAGGTGCCGCGGCATGGCCGGACGCAGGCCGATACAGGTCGCGAGGTCGTCGTTGCCCTCGGCACGGCTGACCAGGCGGCTGAAGCCGCGTTCGGTGAACTCCGCGCCCGGATTGTTGACGGTGCTCTGAATGACATCGTCGTTGCCGCGCTGCACCAGCACATCGGTAACCGCGCCGCTCAGCACCTTGCGCGTCGAAATCGCCATCAGATGCGCCTGGCTCTTGCAGCGTGCATTCTCGATCAGTGTTTGGTCGTCGAGCCGCACCGACTGCGACAACACCGGTCCAGCCACGTCGATGACGTCGTCGAAAGCGAGCGCGCGGATCGTGAGCGGCGGAGCGGTATCGATCTGGGCCAGGCGATTGGCAAGCAATGCCTTGGTTGAAGTTTCGATGTGATCAATCAGGCACTGGAAGACATCGTCGAACAGTCCGACCTGTTCGTCGGAATAGTCCGCCGCGCCGGTGATGAACAGGTCCGTCACCCGGCGCAGGGTCTCGACCCGCCGCGCGACGGTGCCGTGCGCCAGTGTGATCTGCAGCTCGTCGAGCAGGTTGACGGGAGATGTAGCGCGTTTCGAACTCATGGCTCTTTCCTGGAGAATTGGCCGATGACGGATTCTCCGTCGCCGAAAACTGAAATGTATCAGGCGCTGATGATCCGGTTACGTCCCTGCGCCTTTGCCGAATAAAGCGCGCTGTCGGCGCGCGCGAGTAATACGTCCGACGTCTCGTTCGGGTTCAGCGTTGCGACGCCCGCAGAAATCGTGACCTTCATGCCGGACGAGAATGCGCTCCAGTCGAGATCGGAAATGATAACGCGCAAACGGTCGAGGGCTCGTACCGCGCTGTTGGCGTCCATGTCGGGCAGGATGAGCAGGAACTCCTCGCCGCCGTAGCGGCCTAACCGGTCGACGTTGCGGATATTGGCGAACATGGTGATGGCGAAGGCCCGGAGCACTTCGTCGCCGGTGGGGTGGCCGTAGGCGTCGTTGATGCGCTTGAACCAGTCGAGGTCGATGAGCGCGATGGAGCACGGCGACCCGGTGCGTGCGGTGCGGGCGATCTCCTCCTCCAGCATCCGCATGATGCAACGGCGGTTGGAGGCACCCGTCAGTTCGTCGAGTTCTGCGAGCTCCTCGATCCGCTTGTAGGCTTCCCTGAGCTTCAATCCGCTCTGATAGAGCGACTGCTGCAGCGAGTTGGAGAATATCCCCAGGAACATGCCACGCCCGATGGTCAGCACGAACACCAGCAGGGTCGTGAAGCGTTCGAGATAGCTGCCATACGGCATGGAAACTGGCTTGTCGGTCAGAAGGAACAGACCTGCCAGGCCGGTTGTCATCGCCGTCCAGATCAACATCGTCTGGGAGGGCGTAGAACGTAGCGGGAAGAAGCTGAACACAATGAATAGCTTGCACAGGAACATGCCGCCGACCTGCGGCGCCACATAGGCAAAGACAAGCGCGATCAGCATGTATACGGTTGCCTGCGGCGCAACCAGATAGTGGTCCCTGAAACGCTCGTTGAAGCCGATTTCCGACAACAGGATGCTGGCGATGACAAAGGTCAACCCGCACGCCGCGTAGGCCGGACCGATCATTGCGGAGATCGCGCCGGCCTTGGCATAGAGCAGCAGGATTCCGCCATCGATGACGTAGCTGCCGCCGATCATGGCCAGGATTTGGCGGCGCTGTCTGGCCCGCCGCAACAGCAGGCGCGCCGTTGGCTGGGTCTTGCCGCGGTCTAGCTCAGCCGTGGTTACGAATGAGGACGCGGTGCCCATGGTCTCGCCGGTTGATGGAACTCCGCCAAAATCTAGGTGGGAAAGCCTTTAGGTTTGGTATCTTTTGGCCGAATCTGATCCGTTGAACTGCGGCCTTTTGCTTTGTTTCTTAAAGGAAATCTGCTGAAACACCGATCCTGTCGATCCTTCGCCCGGGTTGGGCTGTTCCGAGAATTTGGTAGGGTGGTTCCGCATCGCGCGCTATCCAAGAAAGTTCCTCTATTATGATACCAATTTCGGAGCTTCTTTCGTTCCGGCGGCCGAGATCGCCGGGGCAGTGTGCGTCTGTGGGGTAGATCACACATGCAATCGGAACACCGCAATGTGAAGAATATTGCCCAGCCTGTCGAACCCGCGGCCATCCCCACCAGACCAATCTTGCGAGACGGCCGTTGAGCGCGACCCAGGCAGTATCGGACGACGCTCTGATTGCCCGGATCGCTCTGGGGGATCGGCTCGCCATGCAGGTGCTTTACGGCAGGCACCATGTGAGGGTGTTCCGTTTCGGGCTTCGGCTCGTAAGGGACGAGCAGATCGCGGAAGACATCATCAGCGAGGTGTTCCTTGATGTGTGGCGGCAGGCCGGCAAGTTCGAAGGCCGATCCGCCGTTACCACTTGGCTGCTTGCGATTACGCGGTTCAAGGCCTTGTCGGCGCTCAGGCGCCGCAAGGACGTTGGGCTGGACGACGAGGCCGCAAATGCGATCGAGGATACGTCTGACGATCCGGAAGTGGTCGTGCAGAAGAAGGATACGGGTGAAGCGCTGCGCAAGTGCCTGACCGCACTTTCGCCCGAGCATCGGGAAGTTGTCGATCTCGTCTACTACCACGAGAAGTCCGTGGAAGAGGTGGCCGAGATCGTCGGTATTCCCGAGAACACCGTCAAGACGCGCCTGTTTTATGCGCGCAAGAAATTGGCCGAGTTGCTCAAGGCAGCCGGTATAGAGCGAGGTTGGCCATGATGGCGGCGAGCAAGAAGATGCTGGATCAAGAGCCCGGCGAGATCGAGATGCTGTTGCCCTTTCATGCCGCGGGTACGCTGAACGCGCGTGACGCGCGTCGCGTCGAGGACGCGCTCGCCAGCGATCCCGGACTCGCCCGGCAATATGCCGTCATTCGCGAGGAATACGCCGAGACGATCAGCCTCAACGAGAGCCTGGGCGCGCCCTCCGCGCGCGCCATGCAGAAGCTGTTTGCCGCGATCGACGCCGAGCCGGCGCGCAAGCCTTCGCTCTCGGCAGGTTTGTCAGCCCGCGCATCCGGATTCTTCGCAAGAATGTCGCCGCGCACGCTTGCCTGGTCCGCCAGTCTCGGCGCCATTGCGCTGTTGTTGCAGGCCGGGGTGATCGGTGCGGTGCTGATGCAGAACAAGACCAGTTCGTTCCAGACGGCTTCGCTGAGCATGAATGCGCCGGCGTCGGCGCCAATCACCCGTGATATCGGCAGCAGCCTTGCGCCGCCGCGCGCGCTGGTGCGGTTCGCGCCCGAAGCGCGTATCTCCGATATCACCGCGCTGCTCGACAAATATGAGGCGTCCATCGTCGATGGTGCCAGGGGCGGCCTGTTCCGTCTGCAGTTCGGCAGCAAGGCGGTGGACAAGGAGCAGGCCGCTAGCCTGCTGCGAAAACTGCAGGGCGAGAAGATCGTCGGCCTGGCGGTGGCAACGCCGTGAGCCGCGCCCCGCGCGGCCGGCAGGCCGAGGTCCCATGTTTCACGATAGAATGAGTTGGCTGGTGGAGGCGCGGCGCGCGGTCTTGATGCTGTCCGCGGCCTTGCTGTCGTTGACGGTTTTCGAAAGTTCGCCGGCTCATGCGCAAAGCACAATGCGCTCGCCCAATCTCAATTTGGGCTCGCGGGTGCCTTCCATCAATCCGACGCTTCCGAACGCGCGTTTTTCGCCCAACCTACAACCCGCCTGCGAGCATGCCTTTCGTGGCCCCGATGGCGAATGCTTCGATCGCCCCGCGATGTCGGCCGGCGGCCGCGACGGAGTCTCGACCAAAAAGGGCGAGAACGGCCCGCGCAACAGCAAGGTACAGGCTGCGGGGAAACCTCGCGCGGTCCATAATGAACTCGTGGCGGAAATCGACGGCGCGTTGTCGCAGGCGGAAACCGATGCGCTGGCGCGTCGCCATGGCCTGGAACGCATCGCGTCGCAGAACTTTGCGCTGCTCGGCAGCACCATCGGCCTGTTCCGGATCGTCGATCGCCGCCCGATCGACGCGGTACGCAACAAACTCGCTGCCGACGGTCGCGTGCGGTCGGTTCAGTTCAATTTCCGCCATTTCCTGCAGGACCAGAAGCGGTCCGAGGGTGATCCCGCGCAATACGCCCTTGCGCAGCTTCGCTTGCCGCAGGCCCACGCGCTCGCCCGCGGCATGAACGTCACCATTGCGGTGATCGATTCAGGTATCGACGTCAAACACCCCGAACTCGTCAATTCGGTGGCCGACAGTTTCGATGCGCTCGGAAGCAGGGAGGGTCCGCATATCCACGGCACCGGCATCGCCGGCGCGATCGTCGCCCATGCCCGCCTGATGGGGAGCGCGCCGGAGGCGAGGCTTCTGGCGATCCGCGCTTTCAGCGGCGGATCGACCGGCGGCGAGAGCACGAGCTACGTGATCCTCAAGGGCCTGGACTATGCGACCGAGCACGGTGCGCAGATCATCAACATGAGCTTTGCCGGCCCGAAGGATCCGTTGATCGAGCGCGCCGTGGCCGCAACCGCGGGCAGGGGTATCCTGATGGTAGCCGCGGCAGGCAACGCCGGCGCGAAATCGCCGCCGCTGTACCCCGCCGCCAACCCGAACGTGATTGCGGTGAGCGGCATCGACGCGCGGGAAAAGTTGTTTGCGGCGTCGAACCGGGGTAACCACATCGCGCTCGCGGCTCCCGGCGCAGACATCTTCCTGCCGGCGCCCGGAGAGAAATACCAGATCGCGTCGGGTACTTCGTTTTCCGCCGCTTACGTCAGCGGCGTTGCAGCGTTGATGCTGGAACGAAACCCTGCGTTGAAGCCGGGGGATATTCGTGAGATCCTGACAAGAACGTCCGGCGATCTCGGCGCTCCCGGCCGCGACGACCTGTTCGGGGCAGGAAAGGCTGATGCGTTCGCCGCGGTCACGGCTGCGGCCGCGCCGCTTGCCGCGGTCTCCGGCAAGCCTGCCGGAGGCGAAACCGCGGTGCGCACGCCGTCTCCGAATGACGCTTCCGTGAACCGGGCCCTGAGTGACCCCATGCCATCGATCGCGTCGGAAAAATCAGCGAAAAAAGCCGCCGACCGCCCCGCGGCGCAGTGATTTTCGGCCAGCCGCTTTCCAAAAAATCCAAAAAAATCGTCCGGAGCCTTTGAACATATCGCCGGCCTGTTGCGACAGAATTCATGTGGGAGCGATCATTCCTCCCCATCGGCTGTATCAGGCGCGAGCGCCCATCCACCCCAAGCGCCCATATGGCTTGACCCGTCCGGTTGTCCCCCCGGACGGGTCTTTTCCTTTCGGGGACGCCGACTGGAAAACCCGGCCGCTTCGGCCTGGTGCTTCAATTTCGGACCAAGCCGTCCCGGGCATCCGGCATGGGGTGATCGGGCAGACCGAACCGACGATAAGTGACGCGACTTGCGCCGAATCCTGGCGCGGTCTCGCAGGCGGAACGCGTGCTCGCGGCCGTCGCGCACTGGACAAACCAAGAGTTTTCCACAGAATATGTCAATTGCAGTCGATTGATTCGTCCAGGTTGCGTCTGCGTCCGTTTCTCTCGTTACGGGCTGGTTTATGACACAACTTGCAGACGCGGAACGTGGCCGCGAAATCGCCGCGCGCTGGTGCAGTTTGGCCGAGCAACGGCTGGAACACCTCACCGAATTATTCGAGAGCGGGCGCTGGCGTCGCTATCACAACGAAATGGCGCTCCTGCAGAACATCCAGGAAGCCAAGGCCGCTGTTGAAACCTGGCGGAATTTGATGAGGGGTACAGCCTCGCCCGGTCGATCGGCGACGGCGGTCTCGCCCGGCGCAACGCCATCGACGCCACCCACCGACCGCGTTGCGCCCGAGCCGACCCCGGAGCTTGAACCGCAACGCGCCAGGGCTCCGGTTGAAGGTGCAAGCCGGATCATTGCCTTTGAGCCGGGGGGGCGCGCCCCGGATGATCGCCCATCGCCGGCGCCTGATATTGACGCGATCCAGCAACGCTATCCGCTGTTGCGCAACGCGCTTTAAAGCATGATCCGGAAAAGTGTGCAGCGGTTTTCCGAAAAGATCATGCTCGGACAAATAGCTGGAGCAGGATGACGATTCGAAGAAAAGTCATCCCGCTCTGGCCGAACTACCGCCTTACCGCATTGGATCCGACCACCACCTGCGCGTACCGCTGCGCGCCTTCGGCGGACAGGTCGGTCGTCACGGCGCGGGCGTGATCGAGCCCGACCACGGCGCCGCGCGGGGTTTCGGAGATCATGTTGTTGTTCACCAGCGCGGTGCCGGCGCCCGGCACGACGGATACGCCGACGCCGACGAAAGCGTTGCGGATCACGTTGCCTGAGATGGCGACGTCGCGGAGATATTTGCCCCAGCCGGCGATGATCCCGAAGGCGGGCGCATTCTCGATCACGTTGCCGGTGACAGAAGTGTCCGCCTCGACGTAGATGCCGATCCCGGCGTCGTCATCAGGCGCGGTGGCGATCGGCCGCTTCGGCAGCAGATTGCGGATGACGTTGCCCTGCACGACCGCGAGCCGTCCGCCCTCGTTGAAATTGCAGACGGAGACGCCGACTGCCGCGCCATCAACGGTGTTGTTGGCGATGACAGCGCCCTGGAACGCGAATTCCGAATAGAGCGCGACCTCGCGAACATCGCTGACGCTGTTGCCGGTGATCTGGATGTTCGACGCCGAATTGCCGCGCACCGCGGAATAGTCGCAATTCCTGATACGATTGCCGCGAACGATCACATTTCCGGCGCGGAACGCGTTGATGGCGTTGCCATGTTGCCCGGTGCCGCCGGGCCCGGCCTTGATGTCCTCGATGCGGTTGTCGAACACCTGGGTGCCGTCGTCGCCCATCGAGGTGCGCAGGATCTCGATGCCGTTGTTGTTGGTGCCGGTGATGCTGTTGCGCGATACGATGAGGCCGAGCGCGTCGAACGACACCACGGCCGTGCTGGCAATCTTTGTGAAGATATTGCCGGAGATTTCGCCCGAGACCTGCTCAAGCCAGACGCCGTTGCCGCCGCTATCAGTGATTTCACAATCGACGATACGGATGTCGCGCCCGCCCAGGCAATGCACGAGCCCGCGCCGCGTCGGCAGCGGAATGCCGCCGCCATCGAGCGTTATTCCTGACAGGCCGACGCGGTTGGCGCCTTCGCCCAACAGCATCGACGCGCCGCCGTTGAACACGAGCCTGGTCGCGCCGCGCACGCCGACCAGTTGCGTGCCGCTTTGCAGGCGGAGCATGCCGGTGCGGTAGACGCCCGGCGGCAGCGCCAGCGGCGCCTGCAACCGGGCGGCTTCGTCGATCGCGCGTTGCAGGTTCTTGCTCTGATCGTCGGGGCTGCCGGGGCGAACACCATATTGCGTGACGTCGCGCCCCAACGTCGAGGCGGATGGCGCGGCGCGAGCGGCATCTGGCGACATCGCCATCGCGCCGGCAACGCCGGCGGCGGGCGCTGCTATGAGTCGGCGGCGGTCAATGCTCATGGGTGGTGCCTCGTGGTTCGCACGTGCCGGCATTCGTGCCTTCGTAGCTATCGCGAAAATCCGGCATTGCCGGTGAACGCGGTGGGCCAAGCACCGCGATTGTTGAGGGTAGGGTTAATGTTTGGGTAGGCGCTATCAAGCCCGTCGCGTCAGCCGCACCATTTCCAGCAGCATCGCTTCGCTGGCATCGACCAGTTCATCCAGCGTGATTCGCGGAAAACCTTTCCGCCTCACGGTGCCATCCCGCGCCAGCGGCGGGACGTGGATGAAGGCGGCAAGACGCGGGCCGGAATCAAGCGAGACCGACTCAATCGCCCGCCAGCTCAAATAGTTGCAGAGATAGCTTCCGGCATCGCGAGAGGCACGGGCGTCGAGCCCGGTGCCCTTGGCCGCACGAAGCAGCTTGGCGGTATGCGGGCCGAATCTCCGGGTTCCCGCGCCGGCGGATATCGAACCCTTGCGGGCGTAGGCTTGCGCAGCGTCCGGCCAGAGCATGGTGACGGCGTCTCGGGCGCGGGTCTCGACCCGTACGTGTTTGCTGCGGCCGGCGAGGCCGAACATCAACAGCCCGTGCGGCCGGTGCTTTGCCAATGCCAGCGGCAATTCCTGGTCAACTGCGTCGTAGGTCACCGGGAAGATATGCCCGGAGATTTCAACGTCGGCGAACGCGGGACGGCGCAGGCGCGTCAGCCGCGCGACCAGCGGCTGGGTTGGATTATGCGGCGCGCCGGGGAACGGGCCGAAACCGGTGACGAGAATACGAAGCCGCTCGCTCACCGCAGCCATTCCGCGATCTGTTCGGCGGCAACTGACGGGGTGACGCGGCCTTCCGCGACCTCGATTTCGATCTTCTTGACCCTGGCGCGAACAGTGGCATCGGCGCGCAGCCGCGCCATCATTCGCTGCTCCAGCATCGACCACATCCATTTCACCTGCTGTTCGCGCCGCCGCGCGGCGAATTCGCCCGAGGCGTTCATGGCGGCGCGGTGATCCAGCACCTTCTGCCACAGCGCCTCCAGGCCGGCGCCGGTCAGCGCCGAATAGGTCAGGACCGGCGGATGCCAGTGTTCCGAACGCGGGCTCAGGATATGCAGCGCGCCGCGATACTCGGCCGCCGCCAGATTGGCGCGCTTGATATTGTCGCCGTCGGCCTTGTTGATCGCGATCATGTCGGCGAGTTCGACCAGGCCCTTCTTGATGCCCTGCAATTCGTCGCCGGCGCCCGGCAGCATCAAGGCCAGGAAGAAATCGGTCATGTCACAGACCGCGGTCTCGGACTGGCCGATGCCGACGGTCTCCACCAGCACCACGTCGAAGCCGGTCGCCTCGCACAGCAGCATCGCCTCGCGGGTCTTGGCCGCGACCCCGCCCAGCGTGCCGGACGCAGGCGAGGGCCGGATGAAGGCGTTGTCGGAGTTTGCCAGATGCGCCATCCGGGTCTTGTCGCCAAGGATCGAGCCGCCGGTGCGGGCCGAGGACGGATCCACCGCCAGCACCGCGACCTTGTGGCCGCGCGCGATCAGGAGCATGCCGAGCGTGTCGATGGTGGTGGATTTGCCGACCCCGGGCGATCCGGTAACGCCGACGCGGATCGCCTTGCCGGTGGCGGGCAGCAGCGCCTGCACCAGTTCGCGCGCCGCGGCCTGGTGATCGGCGCGGCGGCTTTCGACCAGGGTGATCGCGCGCGCCAGCGCCGCGCGCTGGCCGGCGCGGAGGTCTTTGGCGAGCTTCCCGATGTCGGGGGAGACGTTGTTGGGCAGGGGCATGGCTTGGTTTACAACGGCCGCGCCGCGCAGGCGAGGGGATCGTAGGGCGTCTTCAGCGGGACGACGCCGCAGATGGGGCCTGGCGCTTTAGCCTCCGCCATGCCCAAACCAGCATCGGCCAGACCAGCGCGCCGATCGCCATGGCGGCGAGGATCGCTGCGATCGGTCGCTCGAAAAACGGCAGCAGACTGCCATCGGACTTGATCAGCGAGGTGACGAACGCCTGTTCCACCATGGTGCCCATCACGATGCCGAGCACCATGGCCGCCACCGGATAGCCGTTTTCCTCCATGACGTAGCCGATCATGCCGAAGGTTGCGACGGTGACGACGCCGAACATGTTGTTGCCGATGGCGAACGAACCGACCGCGCAGCACAGCATGATAACCGGCATGATGGAGGAGCGCGGCGCGCGTAGCACGTAGCTTGCCAGCCGGATCATGACGATGCCGAGCGGGATCATGAGGATGTTCGCGATGATGAACATGAGGTAGATCGCATACATGCTCGACGCCTTCTCGGTGAACAGCGTCGGGCCGGGGTTGAGGCCCTTCATGTAGAGCACGCCGATGGCGATGGCGGCGATGGTGTCGCCGGGAATGCCGAACAGCAGCGACGGCACCCAACCCGAGGCGATGCTGGCGTTGTTGCTGGCGCCGGCCTCGACCAGTCCCTCGACATGACCGGTCCCGAATTTCTCCGGCTCCTTTGAGAAGCGCTTGGACATGGCGTAGCTGACCCAGGCGGCCATGTCGGCGCCCGCGCCCGGCAGTACGCCGATGATGATGCCGATGATGTTGCCGCGGGTCATCTGCACGCGATATTTCTTCGTGAGCCGCCACTGGCCCGCCATGATGCTTCCGAACTTGCGCCGCGGGATCGGCGGCGGCTCCGGTGTCAGCATCGCCCGCATCACTTGCGCCACGGCAAAGACGCCGACCAGCGCGGGGATCGGTTCGATGCCGCCGAACAAGTCGGTGATGCCAAACGTGAAGCGGGGTACGCCGCCCGGGTTTTCGATGCCGATGCAGGCGACCAGCAGGCCGAGGAACATCGCCGCGATGGCCTTGACCGGAGAGGAGCGCGCTACCAGCGTGGCGCACATCAATCCGAGGAACGCGAGCCAGAAGTACTCGAAGGTCGAGAACGACAGCGCGATCTCGGCAAGCGGCGGCGCCAGGATCATCAGCGAGAGCGTACCGGCGATGCCGCCGACGGCGGAGAACCATACGCCGGCGCCGAGCGCGAGTTCGGCCTCGCCCTTGCGGGTCATGGCGTAGGCTTCGTCCGCGTAGGCGGCCGAAGCGGGGGTGCCGGGAATGCGGAGCAGCGCGCCGGGGATGTCGCCGGAGAAGATCGCCATCGTCGACGCCGCCACGATGGTAGCAATCGCGGCGATCGGCGACAGATAGAAGGTGACCGGCACCAGCAGGGCGGTCGCCATCGTGGCGGAAAGGCCGGGCAGCGAGCCGATCACAAGCCCATAGACTGATGCCGCCAGCAACGCGATGATGACTTCCCAGGTGGAAATGAGCGTGAAGGCTTCGATCAGGGTGTTGAGCATCGGTCACCAAGGCATTGGCAGCAGCCCGGCCGGGAGCGGCACGCGCAGCAGCTTGCTGAAAATCAGATGGATACCGACCGGCGCCAGCACGGCGAGCGGAAGCGAAAGCTTCCAGCGCGCGCCGAGCGCGGTGGCTGTCGCATAGACGATGAGGGCGGCGGTGATGATGAAGCCCAACCGGTCCGCCGCCGCCACGTAGAGCAGCAGCAGTGCCGGCGGCAGCAGGGCACGCAGACCATAGAGCTTGCCGGTCGGCCGGGTCTGGCCGGCCTCGAGCGGAATAATCTCTTCTGCCTCTTCGAAGCTGTTGCCGATTCCGAACGCGATCGCGAGCCCGCACAGCGCGAGGCCCGAGCCGATCACGAGCGGAAAGACGTTCGGCCCGACCGGCTGGCCTGGCACCGGCGGCAATTGCCAGCCGCCATAGGCCGCCGCCGCGCCGAGGCCAACGAGAAACAATCCCGTGACGCGATCGGGTAGGCGCATGAAGGGGCTCCGCGGATCCGGACGAGGTCAGCCGATGGCGGCGGATCAGGCCTTCGACAGACCGGCGGCCTTCATCGCCACGCCCATCTGGGCGTTGCCCTTGTCCATGAACGCCGCGAACTCGGTCGCATTGCCCCAGACCGTTCCGAAGCCGCGGTTGCTCATGAAGTCCTTGAACTCCTTGGAGTCGTAGACTTTCTTCAGCGCCGCGGTGAGCTTCGTCGCGACGTCGTCCGGCAGGCCCTTGGGACCGGCAATGCCGCGCCACGCGCCGGTCGAATAGTCGATGCCCATCGCCTCCTTGAGCGTAGGCACGTCGGGGAATGCCGGGTTGCGCGCCGCCGCCATGATGGCCAGGCTACGCGCCTTGCCGGCCTCGATGATCGCGCGCGCTTCCGGCACCGAGCAGGTGGTGAGGTCGAGGCCGCCCGCCGCGAGGTCCTGCATCGCAGGCGCGGCGCCGTTCGATGGCACCCAGGCAACATGATTTGGGGCGAGCCCCATGGCCTGCATCCAGCCGACCAGCGCCAGATGCCAGATGCCGCCCTGGCCGGTGCCCGAGGCCTTGAACTTGCCGGCCGGCGCGCCCTTGATGGCGTCGGCGAGTTCCTTCACGGTCTTGTAGGGCGATGAGGAGGGGACCTGGATGCCCGGCGGATCCTCGTTCATCAGCGCGAGCGGCGTATAGCTCTTTGGCGCGAGCTCGGTGAGCCCCTGCCAGTGCATCATCGAGATTTCCACCGTCAGCATGCCAATGGTGTAGCCATCGGGCGTCGCGGTGGCGATCGCGGAATGGCCGACGACGCCGGAGCCGCCGGTGCGGTTGATCACGTTGAACGGCTGGCCGAGATCCTTCTCCAGCAGCGCCGCGACGATGCGCGCGGTCGCATCGGTACCGCCGCCGGCGCCCCATGGCACGATCACGGTGACCGGCCGCGCCGGATAGGCCTGCGCCGAAGCCGGCTTGAGGCCAAGGCCCGCGACGGCCGCTACCGCGGCGGAGGAAGCTGCGAAGGCGCGGCGCGTAATCCTGGACATGGTCGTCCTCCCTGCGGCGCCCGTGACGCCGGGCGCTCTTGTAATCTGCGCATTCTAGGAGGTTTTGCGCTGTCGTCGCAAGGCGTTGGGAGGCGCCGTTGGAGTGATGCATTGCAGATGGAACCCGTTCGCATGAACGCGCGCCGGCGCCGCCGCGCGGCGCAAGGAGATCGCCTCACTGCTGCGGGTCTTCGTCCGCCTTGGGCCGTGAACCGCCGAAGATCGCAGCGCCCTCCCGGGTCAGATAGGGTTTTAGCGTTTCCCAGGGCACAAAGGCGACATAGCCGCCCTCGGCATAGGAGCCGACCGCGTAGGGCGCGTAATGAAACGTCAGCCCCGAACTCTTGCCCTGTACGGTCGACGGCGCCAGTGACACCGGTCCGATCTTCAGGAGCTCCGGCTCGATGCCCTCGATGAGGTCGAGATTCGTTCCTTCCGCACCGCGCTTCTTTTTCTCGATCTTCAGAGATGCGATGATGGCCTGCCGCATCGCGTTCAGCGCAGGTCCGTTGTCAGCCGTTTCGGTAAAGAACGGGCGGATGCTGATGCGCTTGTTCGCTGTCCTGTCCCACAGGATAGTGTCCTCCCAATGATTGGGATGCGCGCCGCCGGTATACTCACGCTCACCTCGGATAATACTGACATAGCGTCCGTTGACGACTGACCGCATTGAATAGGTTCGGTCGAAGGTCGATGCGCCGCTCAAAGACTCCGGGCTCTCCCCATTCGTCTTGCCTGCGTTCGCGTGCAACTCTGCGGCCCATTTCTTTCCTTCCGCGTGGCAATTGCGCGCCAGCGCGGGGTCGGCCTTGATCCTGACATCGAGGGTGACGCTGATCTCGATCGTCTTGGTCTTGATTAAGATATCGGCTTTTTGCTCGGCGGCGGGAGCGAGGTCTGTCAACGCGGCACATGCAAACACGACCGCGAAACCTGTGGTCCTGGCGAAGCCGATGATTGCGGTGCGACGCAAGATCGATCCTTTGGCCGGGCGGAGAATTATTCCGCCGCCTCGCTGTGGCCGAGCCGGACGTTGAGCTTGTGGATCAGTTCCTCGGCGGCGTCCGATATCACGGTGCCCGGCGGGAAGATCGCTTCCGCGCCGGCCTTGTAAAGGGCCTCGTAATCCTGCGGCGGCACCACGCCGCCGATGATGATCATGATGTCCTCGCGGCCGTGCTTCTTCAGCGCGGCCTTGAGTTCCGGCACCGCGGTGAGATGGGCGGCCGCCAGCGACGAGACGCCGAGGATATGCACGTCGTTCTCCACCGCCTGGCGCGCCGCCTCGTCGGCGGTCGCAAACAGCGGTCCGATATCGACGTCGAAGCCGACATCGGCAAAGGCGGATGCAATCACCTTCTGGCCGCGGTCGTGGCCGTCCTGGCCGATCTTGGCGACCAGGATGCGCGGGCGGCGGCCCTCCGCATGCTCGAACGCATCGATCAGCGCCTGCACTTTTTCGACCCGGTTGGACATGGCGGCCGCCTCCCGCTTGTAGACGCCGGTGATGGACTTGATCTCGGCGCGGTGACGCCCGAACACCTTCTCCATCGCGTCCGAAATTTCGCCGACGGTGGCCTTTGCCCGTGCGGCATCGATCGCCAGCGCCAGCAGATTGCCGTTGCCTTCGCCGGCACTGCGCGTCAGCGCCGCGAGCGCCTGGTCGACTTCGTTCTGGTCGCGCTCGGAGCGCAGCCGCTTCAGCTTGTCGATCTGCAGCCGGCGCACGGTGGAGTTTTCCACCTTGAGCACGTCGATCGCGGCCTCGTTGACCGGCTTGTACTTGTTGACGCCGATCACCGCCTGCCGTCCGGCGTCGATCCGCGCCTGGGTCTTGGCCGAGGCTTCCTCGATCCGCAGTTTCGGCACCCCGGCCTCGATCGCCTTGGCCATGCCGCCGAGCGCCTCGACTTCCTGGATATGCCCCCACGCCTTGGCGGCGAGATCGCGGGTCAGCCGTTCGACGTAATAGGAGCCACCCCAGGGATCGATGATGCGGGTGGTGCCGCTCTCCTGCTGCAGGAACAATTGCGTGTTGCGCGCGATCCGGGCCGAGAAGTCGGTCGGCAGCGCCAGCGCCTCGTCCAGCGCATTAGTGTGCAGCGATTGGGTATGGCCCTGGGTTGCCGCCATCGCCTCGATCGTGGTGCGCATCACGTTGTTGTAGACGTCCTGCGCGGTCAGCGACCAGCCGGAGGTCTGGCAATGGGTGCGCAGCGACAGCGAGCGCGGATCCTGCGGGTTGAACTGGGTCAAGAGCCGGGCCCACAACAGCCGCGCCGCGCGCATTTTTGCCACCTCCATGAAAAAATTCATGCCGATGGCCCAGAAGAAAGAAAGTCGTGGTGCGAAGCGGTCGACGTCGAGCCCGGCTGCAAGCCCGGCGCGCAGATACTCGACGCCGTCGGCCAGCGTATAGGCGAGTTCGAGGTCCTGCGTCGCGCCGGCTTCCTGCATGTGATAGCCGGAGATCGAAATCGAGTTGTACTTCGGCATTTTCTGCGACGTATACGCGAAAATGTCGGAGATGATCCGCATCGAGGGCGCCGGCGGATAGATGTAGGTGTTGCGCACCATGAATTCTTTGAGAATGTCGTTCTGGATGGTGCCCGACAATTTCTCCGGCGGCACGCCCTGTTCCTCGGCGGCGGCGACGAACAAGGCGAGGATCGGCAGCACCGCGCCGTTCATGGTCATCGACACGCTCATCTGGTCGAGCGGGATGCCGGAGAACAGCGTGCGCATGTCGTAGATGGAATCGATCGCAACGCCGGCCATGCCGACGTCGCCGGTGACGCGCGGATGATCCGAATCGTAGCCGCGGTGGGTGGCGAGGTCGAAGGCGACCGAAAGGCCCTTCTGCCCAGCGGCGAGGTTGCGTCGGTAGAAAGCGTTAGAATCCTCGGCCGTGGAGAAGCCGGCATATTGCCGGATGGTCCAGGGCTGGTTGACATACATCGTCGGGTAGGGGCCGCGCAGATAGGGCGCGATCCCCGGCCAGGTCTCCAGGAAGTCGATGCCCTCGAGATCGGCCTCGCTGTAGCCGGGTTTTACCAGGATGCCCTCGGGCGTCAGCCACGGCTCGGCGTGGCCTGCGGGCTGCGCGGGCGCGGCGGTTTCAAAGGCGATATTCGCAAAGTTCGGTATTCGGCTCATTGGTTACCACTGTAGCATATTCGGCGCATGGGAGCGCACCTAGTCATGATCCGGATGCTGGTGGCTGACGATGGTCGCCATCTTCTCCGGCCCGTAATTCTGCATCGTCGTCTGGCTCGGCAGGTTGGCAATGCCGACCACCCAGCCGAGCCGGGATTCGGTTCCATATTGCCGCGTCGGCACTATCAGGTCGGGGCGGTCGAACGTGCCGGTCATGATCTCGATCCTGGGGCCGCCGATGCGGCGAAAGCTCAATGGGGTGCCGCAGGCGGCGCAGAAATCGCGCTCGGCGATGGAGGAGGACTGGAACGTCGCCGGCTTGCCGCGGGTCCAGGTGAAATGCTCATGCTCGATGTCGGCGAGAGCGGCAAACGGCGCGCCTGAGGCCTTCTGGCACATCCGGCAGTGGCAGATGGTGATCCTGGTCGGCGCCTTCGCCATCGAAAAGCGGATGGCGCCGCATTGGCAGCCACCGGTCAGGACCGTCTTGTTCTCGTCGGCCATGCTCACTCCATCCGCCGCCAGGCGTCCCGCAGCATCGCCAGCGCGTCGCCGCCGGCAAAGATGAATTCACCGACGCCGGCGGACCGCAGCGCGGCTTCACGCTCGCCGGGCCGCCCCGCCAGATAGATATGCCTGGCGCCGGCGGCTTGAAGGGCCTTGGCGGCGGCCGCCGCGTGTTCCGCATAGGCCTTGTCGGACGAACAAAGACACGCCATCGCCGCGCCGGAAGCCTTGAACGCAGCCGCTAGCGCCGCCGGGTCGGAAAATCCTTGCGTATCGATCGCCTCGATGCCGCCGGTCTCGAACACGCTCTTGGCAAAAGCGGCGCGGGCGGTGAAGTCGGCCGGGGCGCCGAGATTGGCGAGCAAGATTTTCGGCCGCGCGCCCGATGCCTTGAGCTTCTCGTCCGACTTGTCGCGCAGCGCCTCGAATGGCGCCGCCAGCCGGATCGGCGGCAGTGGGTCAAACCTCAGTTTCGTCTCGCCATCGGGCGGCAGCACAACCGGTCTTGCACCGAGCACGGCAACGTCGGCCTCGTGCAGGTTCGGGAACTCGCTGGCGCCGGTCAGCACCTCGCGGCGTCTGGCGATGTCAGCCTCGCGTGCGGCGCGGGTCGCGGCCACCTTGCGCTGGATCAGGTTCTGTTCGAGCGCGTCAAAGATGCCGCCGGTTTTCTCGATCTCCTGGAACAGCGACCATGCGGCTTCGCAGAGTTGCCTCGTCAGCGCTTCGATCGCGCCGGAGCCGGCGGCGGGATCGCCCACCTTGGCGAGGTTGGATTCCTCCAGCAGCACCAGCTGGGTGTTGCGCGCGGCGCGCCGGGCGAACGGATCAGGCAATCCGAGCGCCAGCGTGTGCGGCAATACGGTGATGGCGTTGGCGCCGCCGAGGCCGGCGGAGAAGGTCGCCATCGTCGCGCGCAGCATGTTCACGTAAGGATCGCGCTGCGTCAGTGTCCGCCATGCGGTCTCCGCCGCAACAAAGACGGGCTTGGGCGCCAGGCCACAGCTCTGTTCGATCCGCGCCCACAGCAATCGCAACGCGCGAAATTTCGCGAGAGTCAGGAATTGATCGGCATCGGCGACGAGCCGGAACGACACCGCTGCACGCGCGACGTCAAGCGCCATGCCGCCCGCCTCCAGGGCACGCAAATAGGCGATCGCGACCGCAAGCGCGAAGGCGAGTTCCTGCGCTTCCGATCCGCCGGCGTCATGGACGGGACGGCCGTCCGCCAGTGCAAACGGACCCTTGAAACCGCGGCCCATGAGCTCGCCGATTATTTTTGCGAGCGGCCTCTCCATTTCCGGCCAGGGCGCCGCCGCTGCGCCGCGCGTCGCCATCGTGCTCAACGGCTGATAATTAAACCGGATCTCGGTCTTGGCGGGATCGAAGCCGCGGGATTCCACGAGATCGGCGAGGTTGGCGCCGACGTTCTCGCGGCCAAGCACCGGATGGAGCGCAATCGTGATGCCCGCGTCGAAGAATACGCCATCGAGCACCCGCGCCAGCGTTTCCTTCGTTGCGTCAGCAAGGCCAAACCCCCGCGCGCCCGGTCCGCCGGCAAATTCAATTTCCAGCCCGGTGGCGCCGTTTTCCAGATCGTGCAGCGCCTGCGCGTTGGCCGCCTTCGCATCGGGATGATCGATCCGCTGCATGATCTGCCAGGGCGCGGCGGCGGCGCGGCCGGCGACCGGCATCGCGCCCCGCGCGCGGCGGTAGATCGGATCGATCTTCAACCCATCGGCGGTCTTGCTGACCAGTTTCTCGAACGGCGCGCCTTTCAAGACCCCGTCGACCAGCTTGCGCCAGTCCTCGTAGCTGGCCGGTGGAAAATCCCCGGCCAACATCAGCTCGTCGGTTTTGGTGGTCATACGGCGGGTCGTTCCCTGGTGGTCTCTTGGCATCTGGCCGGAAATTGCCACGGGGCGGCCGACAAGCCAAACGGTAGTTTCGGTCGTTTCAGGGTCAGCCGAGGTCGGGCAATCGCCGGATACCCTCGGTCGAAAGCCGGGCCAGCGCGTCGGCGACGCGGCGTCCGGCAATGATACGATCGGGCACGATCTCGGCCAGCGGCGCCAGCACGAAGGCGCGTTCGAAAGCTCGCGGATGCGGCAGCGTCAGGTCCGGCTGGTCGATCCTGACATCGTCATAGGCGATGAGGTCAAGATCGAGGGTGCGCGGCCCCCAGCGCTGCTCGTTCGCGCGGTCGCGGCCGAACTTTTTCTCGATCTTGTGCAGCGTGAACAGCAGCGCATGCGGGTCGAGGCTGGTTTCGATCTCGATGCAGGCGTTGGTGAAGGGCGCCTGGTTTTCATCGCCCCAGGGCGGGGTGACGTAATCCGACGACCGCGCCAGCAGGGCGGCCTGCGTCATGCCGCAGATGTTGGCGATGGCCTTGTTGAACGTCGCGCGGACGTCGCCGACATTGCCGCCGAGCGCGATCAGAACATTGGCCATGTCAGGGCGATTGCCGGGTGCGCGTCAGCACCACGCCGACATCTTCGAAGATGGCGGCGATCGGCGCGTGCGGCTTGTGGACGGTGACCTTGACCGCATCGATGCGCGCGAAAGCCGCCAGTATCGCGTCGGCGACGGCGCCGGCCGCGCGCTCCAGCAGCTTGTAATTGGTGTTCTTGAAGGCTGCCGTCGCGGTCGCCACCACATTGGAATACGACACGGTGTCGGCCAGGCGATCGGTACGCGAGGATTCCGACAGGTCGGCGGTGAGTTCGAGGTCGATGACAAAACGCTGCCCGACTTCGGTCTCGTGCTCCATGACGCCGTGGCGGGCATGGATGACGACGCCGGTGATGAAGATGCGGTCGCTCATTGCAGCTCCTGGATTGCCGATGCCACGCGCAGGGCCTGAACCGTTTCGGCGACGTCATGGGCCCGGATGATCCGTGCCCCGCGCTGCGCCGCGATCAGATGGGCTGCGATCGAGCCGCCAAGCCGCTGATCCGGCTCCGACGGCGTCACGGTGCTGATGAAACGCTTGCGCGATGCGCCGACCAGGAGCGGCATTCCAAAGGCCTCCAGCTCTCCGAGCCGCGCCAGCGCGGTCATGCTCTGCTGGGGTGTCTTGCCGAATCCGATGCCGGGATCGAGCACGATCTTGTCAGGCGAGATTCCTGCCCTCGCGGCAATGTCGAGCGAGCGCGCAAAGAAGTCGGCGATATCCTGCATGATGTCTACAGCGGCATCGGCGCGCTCGCGGTTGTGCATGAGGATGACGGGCACCTGGCGCTCCGCGACCAATCCGGCCATGCCGGGATCGCGCTGCAGGCCCCAGACGTCGTTGGCGATGACCGCGCCCTGATCGAGCGCCCAGGCGACGACGGCCGATTTCATGCTGTCGATTGACACGGGAATGCCGAGCGAAACCACCTCTGCCAGCACCGGCTGCAGGCGCCTCAGTTCCTCCTCCGCTGAAATCGGCTCCGAGCCGTAGGGCCGGGTGGATTCCGCGCCGATGTCGATGATGTCGGCGCCTTCGGCGACCATCCGGCGGGCCTGCGCCAGCGCCTGTTCGGGGGCGGCAAACTGCCCGCCGTCGGAGAATGAATCGGGCGTGACGTTGAGCACCCCCATCACGGCCGGATACGGCCGGGACAGCAGCCCGGGCAGCACGGGATGACCGGCCATGCCGGCCGCATCGGCGGGTCTGGGCTTGGTTGCAATCATGCGGTCGCTTTGCGCGGTCCGCGCTGGCGAGTCAAGGCGCGGCAACCGGCCCCGTGGGGCGGGCGCGCGCTACCGGAAGCGGCCTAGTAGCTGATCTTGGGCGGCAGCTTGCGCGCCTGCGCGATCAGTTGCTCGACCGATCGTTCCGAAGGCAGAACCCGGACCAGTTTGCGCTTGATGTTCACGTCCTTCATGTTCTGGGCCAGCCGCGCCGGATTGCGCAGCGCGAGTTCACGCACGGTGGTGACGCCGGCCGCGCGGACCAGGCCCACCTTGGCCTTGCCCATCCCGGGAATGCGCATGTGGTCGGAAAAATTGGCCCATTCGAGCAGCTGTTGTTCGCTGATGCCGGTCTTTGCCGCCAGCGCCTTGCGTCCCTTGACCGTGCGGGCCGCCTCCAGCAGCGCGTCCGTAGTGCGAATGCCCTGCGATTTCAGCTTCGAGGCAAAGTAGGCAGTGAGGCCGTCGATCGCACAAAGGGGATAGGTCATGATACTCGATGAAAATGAATGTGCTTGCGCCGTTCGTGCTCGAGAAACCTGTGATTCACGCGAACTGGCTGAGGCCCGGCGTCCCCGAAATAATCTCGCCCATCGTGTCAGCTCCGATTTTCTCGCGACCGAATTTGAAAAGTTCACGCGCCACGCTCTTGATCTCGCTCATGCCAAGGCCAAGCGCCATCAGCCTGGTGCCAAGCGCCATCAAGCCACCGCCCATCAGCCTCGACAGTCCACCGCCGCTGTTGGATGCCGCAATCGCAGCTTCGGCGCCGGGGATTTGGTCGATCAAGGCCTGAACCTTGTCGGCGGGCCCCTCGTTACGAAGGAAGCCCAGCACGATGCCGATGGTTTTTTCAGCGACGACGACATCGATACCGGTCCTGGTGCCCAGCCGCCCGATCAATTCGTCCATATTGCCCCGCCCACAGCCGGCTTTTACCGGGTTGTCTGTCTGCGAAATGATCTTGGGCGCATGAAATCTGAAATACAAGCGATCAGCGCGCGCAAACCCGCTTTGACTCCAGATCGCGTCGCGAGTGTTGCAGCGATGCAAGAGTGAAAGCGGAGTTGCTTGGCAAGTATGCGACAGGATTTGGGTCGCGGTTTGCGACAGGCCAACGGTTTCTTTCCGCCCGCGGGATGCGATATGATTGTCGGATCTGATGATCGTCAGACGATTGTCGGACTTGACAACCAACCACCCATGGACGGGAAGAGGCGATGTGATGGCGACCTCCGATACCAAGACCGCTGATACCGGCGAGAAGATTTTTGTTGGCAAGGGCGAGCAGTCCGCCTGGTTGACGCTGGCGCTGGCCAATCGGCACGGCCTCGTCACCGGAGCCACTGGAACCGGCAAGACCGTATCGTTGCAGGTGATGGCCGAGGGGTTCGTGCGCGCGGGCGTTCCGGTGTTCGCATCCGACATCAAGGGTGACCTGTCCGGGATATCCGAGGTCGGCGAGGCCAAGGATTTCATCCTGAAGCGGGCCGGCGAGATGGGCCTCGCTTTCCAGCCGGACCAGTTCTCGACCGTTTTCTGGGACGTGTTCGGCGAGCAGGGCCACCCGGTCCGCGCCACGGTCACCGAAATGGGGCCGTTGCTGCTGTCCCGGATGCTCGATCTCAACGACGTGCAGGAAGGCGTTCTCAACGTCGCCTTCCGTGTCGCCGATGAGAACGGCCTGACGCTGATCGACATGAAGGATTTGCGGTCGTTGCTGGATGCGATCGTTCCCGACGGCAGCAGGAAGGGTGCAGATGCCGAGGAAGACCCGCATGCCGCGATCCGCAAGGCCGCGCAGGGGTTCGGCAATGTCAGCAAGGCGACGGTCGGAACCATTCAACGCCAGCTCCTGGTGCTGGAAAATCAGGGCGGGGCGAAGTTTTTCGGCGAGCCGGCGCTGGCCTTGAAGGATTTCATGAAGACCGACAGCGACGGCCGGGGAATGGTCAATATCCTGGTCGCCGACAAGCTGATGCAGAGTCCAAGGCTCTATGCCACGTTCCTGTTGTGGATGCTTTCGGAACTGTTTGAAGAATTGCCGGAAGCCGGCGATCTGCCGAAGCCGAAGCTGGTGTTCTTCTTCGACGAGGCGCATCTGTTGTTCAACGACGCGCCGAAGCCGCTGATGGAAAAGGTCGAGCAGGTGGTGCGCCTGATCCGGTCCAAGGGCGTCGGCGTCTATTTCGTCACGCAGAACCCGATCGACGTGCCGGACAAGGTGCTTGCCCAGCTCGGCAACCGCGTGCAGCACGCCTTGCGTGCTTTCACGCCGCGCGATCAGAAGGCGGTGGCGGCGGCGGCGCAGACGTTCCGGCCGAACCCCAAGCTCGACACCTCCCGCGTCATCATGGAGCTCGGCAAGGGCGAGGCCTTGGTGTCGTTCCTCGAAGGCGGCGGCACCCCGACTATGGTCGAGCGCGTCATGATCCGGCCGCCGACGGCGCGGATCGGGCCGATCACGCCGGAAGAGCGCAAGGCGATCATGAGCAGGAGCCCGGTAAAGGGCAAGTACGACACCGCGGTCGACGCGGAATCCGCCTACGAGATGTTGCAGAAGCGCGTGGCCGGCACGGCCGCGCCTGCGGATGGTCAAGGCGGTGGCGGAGGCGGAATCCTGGGGCAGCTCGGTTCGATCGTCGGCACCATCTTCGGCACCAACGTCAAGCGCGGCCGGCTTTCGACCGGCCAGGTCATCGCGCGCGATGTCACCCGCTCGGTCACCAACAAGGTGATCGGCGGCGTGGTTGCCGATCTCGGCAAGTCGGTCGGTGGATCGCTCGGGAGCTCGGTCGGGCGCGCGCTGGTGCGCGGGGCGCTCGGCGGTTTGCTGCGGCGCTAACTCAAGCGTCAGGCGGCGGCTGCCGAGGGGCGCTTGTCGCTGCGGTTCTTTGATGCGACCAATCCCCTGGACGAATCTGGGGGAGGGGCTCGTGCCGCAGGCTGCAAGTTCGACGGCCATCACTGAACTCGTTTGGACATGGTTCCTGCGCCAGGTCGATCGTTTCCGGGGAGCCGATATTCCAGGGTGGGTGTGGGTGGTCCTGCTGTGGGCGCTGATGGCGTTCCCCGCCGCTTCGCTCCGCGGCACCCACTACGAAGAGGGAACCGTGATCGGCCTTGCCCGCGGGGCGCTCGAGGACGGGCATTGGCTGGCTCCGTATCTCTATGGTGGGCGTTTCGTCGAGCGCCCCGTGTTGCTGTCATGGATGGCCGCCGCGCTCGGCGGCGTCACGGGCGGCGTCGGAATCTGGTCGGCGCGCCTGCCGCACCTGCTTCTGCTGCTGGCCGGCGGCTTGATGGTGTACAACCTCGTCCTGCCGCATACGCGCAAGGCGCCGGCCGTCTTTGGCGCGCTGTGCTGGTTCGCCTGCCCGATGGTGGCGCAGAAGTTCGTCACCGCCGAGCCTGATGTCACGCTGTCGGTCCTGATGTTCGGCGGCTTTTTTCTTTGGTGGCGCGGCGTGAGCGGTGGCCGCGTCACGCTGCTGCGCTGGACTTGCATCGGCGTGCTGCTGGCGCTCTCGGGCCTGACCAAGGGACCGCAACCGCTCGCCTTCTTTGGCCTTGGCGTCGGCGCCTATATCCTGATCAAGCGCCGCTGGAGCGACGTTCCCGGATTCATTCTGGCGAACGCGATCGCGGCATTGTCGGCTGCCGGCTGGTACGGGATGGTGATGGCCTCGGGCGACGTTCAGGGATGGCTCGCGCATTCCAGGCTCGCCGACAGCATGACGCTGCAACAATGGGCGAGGGATCACCTCGACTTTGCGCTCAGCATGATCGTGGAATGGGCGCCAGGTTCGCTGTTGCTTGTTCCCGCCATTGTCGCGATAGCCAGGAGAGAACTGCCCGAAGACCGCGATCTCATGTTGGCGGCGATGCTGTACGCGACGCTCGGCGCGCTTGTTCTGCTGCTCTGGCCCGGCGGGGTGGCGACTCGCTACGCGATGCCCGGCAATCTCGGGCTCGCCGTGATCTGCGGGATTCTGTTTGATCGCTGGTGGTTCAGCCGCCCCTGGTTGATAGCGATGACCAACACCGTCGTCGTAGCGGTGTCGGCAGCGCTCGTTATTCTCGGATGGGTTGTGATCCCGGCCTCGCCGGATACCTTCCGCCAGTCCAAGATCGAGGCGCAGGTCATCGCCGGAGCGAGGACCCTGGTGCCTGGCGTCGTCTACGCTTCCGAGGCGACTTCCAAAATGAACGTGCTCGCCTACGTACCGGCGCCAGTCCGGAGAGCGCCACTGGCGGAACTGGCGAAGCTGGCGACGCCTGCGCTGGCAGTCGTCAGCGTGGCCGAATTGGCGGCGCTAAGGGCCGCAAATCCGGCGCTGGCCGTCGTCGGCCACGCGCAGCTCCGCGGCCATCCGGCGGTGATGGTGGTCGAGATTCGTCCGAACTAGGCATGATCCGGAAAAGTGTGCTGCATATGCGGCACCGGTCCGCCGCAGCCGTCGTCTTGCCTCGGGCTGCGGGCGAGCTACAACAGGACATCAGCGACAAAGCCCGATAGCCAGGGATCATCAGCCATGTCCAACGCCAGACTTCAGCCGGTCCTCGATCAGGTCGACGCCGATTTCGACAACAGTCTCGAACGGCTGTTCGCGCTGCTGCGGATCAAGTCGATCTCCGCCGATCCGGCTTTTGTCGGCGATTGCAGGGCGGCCGCCGAGCATCTCGCGAAGGACATCGCGACGCTGGGCTTTGCCGCCGAGGTGCGGCCGACGGCGGGACATCCGGCGATCGTCGCCAAGGCCAATGGCGGCGCGCGCGGGCGCCCGCATGTGCTGTTTTACGGCCACTATGATGTGCAGCCGGTCGATCCGCTCAATCTGTGGCGCCGCCCGCCGTTCGAGCCTGTCGTCACCGACCATGCCGATGGCCGGAAGATCATCGTGGCGCGCGGCGCCGAGGACGACAAGGGGCAGCTGATGACCTTCGTCGAAGCCTGCCGCGCCTGGAACAAGGTCACGGGGTCGCTGCCTGTTGATGTCACCATGGTGATCGAGGGCGAGGAAGAAATCGGATCGAAGAACTTCGTGCCGTTTCTGGAGCAGAACAAGAATGACCTGAAGGCCGATTTCGCGCTGGTGTGCGACACCGGCATGTGGGACCCGGACACGCCGGCGATCACGACCTCGCTGCGCGGGCTGGTCTATGACGAGGTCAGGATCAAGGCCGCCAACCGCGACCTGCATTCCGGCATCTTCGGCGGCGGCGCGCGCAACCCGATCCGGGTGCTCACCAACATTCTCGGCGGCCTGCACGATGCCGACGGCCACATCACCATTCCCGGATTCTACGACGGCGTGAAGGACCTGCCGCCGGACATCCTGGCGCAGTGGAAGAAGCTGAACCTCACGCCGGAATCGTTCCTCAATCCGATCGGCCTTTCGCTTCCCGCCGGCGAGAACGATCGCCTGCTGATCGAGCAGGTTTCCTCGCGGCCGACCTGCGACATCAACGGCATCATCGGCGGCTACACCGGCGAAGGCTCCAAGACGGTTATTCCGGCGGAGGCTTCCGCCAAGGTTTCGTTCCGCCTGGTGGAGGGACAGGACCCGGAACGAATCCGCAAGGCTTTTCGCGACTATGTCAGGGCGCGGCTACCCGCCGATTGCAAGGCCGAATTCACCGATCATGCCGGCGCGCCCGCGATCGCGCTCGACTGGAACATGAAGCCGCTCGCGGCCGCCAGGCGCGCGCTGACGGACGAGTGGGGCAGGGAGGCGCTTCTGATCGGCTCCGGCGCCTCGATCCCGATCGTGGCCGACTTCAAGCGCACGCTCGGCCTCGATACCGTGCTGGTCGGCTTCGGACTTGACGACGACAACATCCATTCGCCGAACGAGAAGTACGACCTGAAGAGTTTTCACAAGGGCATCCGCTCGTGGGTGCGGATTTTGGCGGCGTTCGCGGAGGCAAAGTAGCGGTATCGTAGGATGGGTAGAGCGCAGCGAAACCCATCATCTCCCCAAGTCAGGATCGCTCGCCGAAACTCGCGCCCGCCTCCGCAATATCGCCTGCCCAATCTTCGGGATAAATCCCAAGCTCCACCATGCGGTGGAACGACGAATGGGGCCAATCCCTGACCCGTGTGACCAGTCCATGCTTGACCGGATTGATATGGACGTAATCGATGTGACGTCCAAAATCCTGATCATCGCGGATTGTGTGCTCCCAATAACGCCGCTGCCAGATGCCGCGCTCCCTCTTGGCGGCACGGCTGGCCGAAACGGGCTCGCTGGCTTCGAGGTTGCGTGAGAACGTCGATTTGATCAGCCGCCAGCGCGTCGAAAAATCCCGATCGCCTTCAGGCAGTGTCCAGACCGCGTGGAGATGATCAGGCAATACGACCATTGCGTCGATCGTGAATGGATGACGTTGACGGGTTTCACGAAAGGCAGAGCGCAGGGCTTCAACATTTTCCGTCAGCAACCGCAACCGCCGATCGGCGAGGTTGACCGTAAAGAAGAAGCACCCGCCAGGGATGAAATTGCGACGGTACGCGGTCATGATCTGCTCGCATGACGAAGTGATGGGTTTCGCTGCGCTCTACCCATCCTACGAATATTGTTGGGCACGTTTGTAGGATGGGTAGAGCGCAGCGAAACCCATCATCGCGCCAAGCTAAGACCGCTCGCCGCTCCCTTGTTTGACGAAACGCATCGCGCAATTCATCGATGTGTCAGTAGTCGGCGATGCCTTTCCGCCAGATTGAGGGTGAAGAAGAAACAGCCTCCTGCGACGAAGTTGCGACGGTAACCGGTCATGGCGACTTACTGTTGCGGCGCGATGATGGGTTTCGCTGCGCTCTACCCATTCTACGAACGTGCCTCAAACAAAAACGCCGCCCGGAATTGGGCGGCGTCTGGATCCGGTAGTGCAGAGGTCGTTGAAGGCGATACTATACAAAAATCCGGAAAACTCAATTCCGGTAGCTCGGATCGATGCGGTCGAGTTTGCGCAACAGCGGCGGCCATACCAGGGTGGTCGAGCGCCGTTCCGCGCCATCGGGATTGTGGAACAGCTGCTCGTTCTTGTCGATCACGGCCTGTTCGACCGGGTAGGCGGTCGGGCCCAGCATGCGGGTGCGCACCTGCATGGTGCAGGCTCGCTCCAGATGATACATGCGCTCGAAGGCGCAAGCGACCGAACGGCCGACCGTCAGCGTGCCGTGATTGCGCAGCAGCATATGGTTCTTGTCGCCGAGGTCCTTCTGCAGCCGCGGGCGTTCGTCATGATCCAGCGCCACGCCTTCGTAATCGTGATAGGCGAGGTCGTGGGTGACGAAATGCGCGGTCTGGTTCATCGGCAGCAGGCCTTCCAGGCAGCTCGCCACGGCGGTTCCGTCCGGCGTGTGCAGATGCAGGACGCAGCCGGCATCCTCGCGCGCCTCGTGGATGGCCGAATGGATGGTGAAGCCGGCCGGGTTGATGCTGTACTGGCTTTCGGTGAGCTGGTTGCCGTGGAGGTCGACCTTCACCAGGCTCGAGGCCGTGATTTCTTCGAACATCAGGCCATAGGGGTTGATCAGGAAATGATGGTCGGGGCCGGGCACACGCGCGGAGATGTGGGTATCGACCAGATCGTCCCAGCCATACAGCGCGACGAGGCGGTAACAGGCGGCGAGGTTGACGCGCTGGGTCCACTCAGCCTCGCTCATGCCGGACGGGACTTGCTTCAGGCGGGCTTCGGCTGGCGACATGACGCGGTCTCTCCCGTCAATTGATGATGTTCGCGAACAAGCCTATTCCTCCAGCGGATCCGCAGCAAGCCAGCGTGGCGGGGGCTGATGCCAGGCCGGCTGCGCGCGGTCAGGGTGGCGGAATCTCCAGCAGGGTCGAGATGCTGCTGCCGCGAATATCGTAGACACGCGCAAACACGACGTCGTCGCGCCTGATTTCCACCAGCACCGGGGCGGTGAGGCCCTTGCAGTAGAACTCGCCCAGCGTCATCGCGAAGTCGGCGGACTGGCTGTCCCAGCCGATCGTGAACTCGGGACCAAGCGCGACCTGCGCCGGGCGCTGCGGCCCGCATACCGCGACCTTCCATTTGTGCCCCTGTGGCGGCGATTCCTGTCGCTCGACCAGTTCGTCGCGCAGACCATCGGACGCCTGCTTGAGCGCCAACCCCCAGTAGTCCAGCATGAAAAGATTGTCGGCGGAGCGGACCGTGCCGGCGATGTGGTTGAAATGGGTGTATTCGTAGGGGTGCAGGCGGATCATCTCGCTAAGCGGCAGCAACAGGCCGAACGAGAACAGCGCCAGCGCCGCCGGTTGCCAGCGGCGGTGATGTTCTGTCAGCCAGTTCATGCCCCAGGCGAATGATACGCCGGCGAGGACTGCCATCGGCGGAATCACGAAAATGAAATGCCGGATGCCGTTGTAGAGCGCGGGGCGCTTCACCATTGCGATCACCAGCGGCAGGCTGGCCGCCAGCGTCAGCATCAGGAAGATGGTCTTGCGGCGGGCTGACACGTCAAAGCGTGACAGCGACAGGAAGGTGCCGACGACGCCGGCAAACAGGAGCGCGAGCAGGACTTCGGGAAGCTGCAGCGCGAACAGCGTTGGCAGGTACGACCACGGCATATCGGGCACCGACACCAGCGCGCCGTCGAACATTTCCTTCCAGGGTTTTTCGAAGAAATGCGAGAAATAGGTCAGCGCCTGGAACGGATGGCCGGGCTCCATGATCGACCACGGCCATATCAGGCCCATGATCAGGTAGCCCAGGACCAGGCCAGGCAGCAGCATATAGCCGACGTGGGCAAGGCGATGCACGGCCTCGCGCGCCCCCCGGTTGCGGACCTCCTCGATCAGCAGCGGCACGAAGCCTACCATAGCATAGACCAGCGCCAGCCCGCCGAGGATGCGGCAGCCGATGGAGAGCCCGGCCCCGAGGCCGACGATCAGGATGGTTCGCGGCGAGGGCGCCGGATATTCCTCGGCGAGGCGCACCAGGCCGAGCATCAGGATGACCATCGAGACGGCAAACGGCGCGTCCTTCGGGTTCATGAACATGTGGCCGTAAAAGGTCGGGCACAACGCCAGCAGCAGCAACGTCGCGAGCCCCGCCAGCGGGCCGCCGACGCGCCGCGCCAGCCGCCAGGTGATGGCAAGACCGATCAGGCCGACGACGGCTCCGAGCAGGCGGCGGGTTTCGAACAGTTCGAGTGGAATGACCTTGTGCAGCAGCGCGGCCGCCATGTCGAAGCCGCCACCATACATGTAGAGATTGGCGAAAGACAGCGCTGCGGTATCTCCGAAACCGGAGGCGTACATGCGCAGCAGCAGATCGGCGTATTCGGCGTGGGTATAGTCGTCCCAGCCCAGGCCGTAGTCACGAAAGGTCAGGCCCGCGATGAGGGCGACGGCGCCCAGTGCGAACACGGCAAGGTCGTCGCAGGTCCGTTCCACCGAGCGCCGCGCGGGCGTATCGAGGGCGGAAGTCGTGATCGATGACATGGCTGATGGTAACCCGGTGTCCCCTATGGCCCAGTCACGGTATTCTTGAGCCTCATTCCCCAGTATCCCATATAGCTGAGTTGGCTTACCAAGTAATTGGGGATTGTGACATAAATCCTTGATGCAACGCAGCAAAGAGCCGCAATCGAACGGTTTATTCTTGGGGCGCTCGGGCTGAATGGGGCCTGAATGAGCCAACCGGCAGGCCAGGCAAAGAAGGACCCGGTCCAAAGCTTTTGGGGAACTCTGGGTTCAATTGTCGGTTGGCCAAGGGCACAATATGACGGTATCGTGGCATCAGCGGCCAGTGGGCATTTCCCGCGACGGCTCAGGGGGTTGGTAGATGATGGTTGTTTTGTTGGTCGTCGGGATCGGCCTGGTTCTGGTGGGCCTGCTGGCGATCGGCTTCGGGGTTCCGATCAAGGAATTCAGCACCGGCAACACGCTGATCATCACCGGCGCGATGGGGTTTTGCACCGGCGCGATCATGATATCGCTGTGGATCGCGGTCGGGGAGTTGCGCAAAACCGCGCGGCGGTTTGTCGGCGGGATGCCGGAGCCGCTCGGCGAAGTCGAGTCGCAACCTGTCCTGTCGCCCGGTGCCAACCGCGACTATGCCGCCGGCGAGAACGGCTTTCCATCCGGCCGTGATCAGCAGGGCATGCCGCAGGCAGGTGGCACTGATATGTCCGCTCTGCCGCCCCCGTGGCAGGATGAAGCTGTATTGCGTGATCACCCGATGCCGGAGCCGGCCGAGATGGCTCCACAGGCTCCGAAACCCAAGCGAAATCTGCTGTTTTCATCGACATCGCGCCAGGATCGCGATCGGGTGCAAGCGAGGACCAGCGAGCCATTCTCGCCGGATCTGCTTCCGCCTGATCTACGCCCGAACTCCTCCGTCATGTCGCCGGAGATCGAAACGGCCGGGCTGCAACCGGCGGCGCTCGAAGATACCCGACCAGCGGGGAAACGCGCGAAGTCCGGCGGTGAACCAGCTTCCGCGCGGCGCGCCGGCCGGACGCCGCCGACGTTCGGCGAAGCCAAGGGTTCGTCGGCGCGGAGTACGGGTCAAGCGGCGGTGACGGTGCTGAAGTCGGGCGTGGTCGAGGGGATGGCCTATTCGCTTTATTCCGACGGCTCGATCGAGGCCCAGATGCCGGAGGGCATGATGCGGTTTGCCTCGATCGACGAACTGCGCGCGCATCTCGATCAGCGGCTATGAGCCGCCAAAACTTGCCGCGAAGCGATCACCGTTCTTGTCAATACACCGGCAATCCGTTCATGTTCGGCAGTTGATAATCGATTCCGTGCGCGTATAGGCGGGACCGGACACTGTCGGTCTACGGCGATCGTCAGTTGGTTTCGCGCTTCCCTGGAAGGTAACCATGACCGATTCCGTCGGTAAAACGCCCGTTGAGCTGACCGCGAGTATCGTCTCGGCCTATCTGAGCAACAACCCGACACCGGCTTCCGAAATCCCGAACCTGATCAACCAGGTTCATGCTGCGCTGCTGCGGGTATCGACCGGTCGGGTGGATACCGCTTTCGAGCCGGCCAAGCCGGCCGTATCGGTCAAGAAGTCGATGACCCCCGAATATCTGATCTGTCTGGAGGACGGCAAACGTTTCAAGTCGCTGAAGCGGCATCTGCGCGCGCAGTACAACATGACGCCGGAACAATATCGTGAAAAATGGGGCCTGCCGGCCGATTACCCGATGGTGGCGCCGAATTACGCCGTGGCGCGCTCGCAGCTCGCCAAGAAGATGGGACTGGGCCAGCAGGCGCGGAAGCGGAAGTAACTACGAAGTTGCCGCCAGCGCCTCGCGCGCGTCCGCGCGGATGCGCTCGACCATCGACCGCAGGCCGTTGGAACGCTGCGGCGTCAGGTGCTCGCGAAATCCGAACCCGTCAAATACGGCCAGCGCGTCGGTCGCCAGGATTTGTTGCGGCGTGCGTCCGGAATAGAGCGTCAGCAGGATTGCGATCAGGCCGCGGACGATGTGGGCGTCGCTGTCGCCCAGATATTTCAGCCGCGGCTCGCCGGCGCCGCTGCGCTCGATCTGCCTGGAAAGCCAGACCTGGCTGGCGCAGCCGTTCACCTTGTTCTCGGCGGAATGTTCCGCTTCCGGCATTGGATCGAGCGTGCGGCCGAGTTCGATGACGTACCGGTAACGGTCGTCCCAATCCTCCAGCAGCTCGAAATTCTCCCTGATCTCGTCGATCGTCATTCGGCACCTGATGCGAGCAGGATATATAGGATGCGGTTCAGCCGAAAGCGACGGAAATGGCGCTGGTTCCGTGACGTTATTTGCAATTATGGCGCGGGCGGTAGCCGCCATTCGATCGCCATATCGTCCGGACTGAGCGTCTCGCGCGGAACGGCGTCGGCCGCCGCGGCCTCGGTGCCCACAATCGATCCGGTGTGGTCGGGCGCCTTCTTGTCGATAATGATCTTGTAGAGCTTGCGGGCGCCTTCCTGGGCACGCTGGCCGATCGCGGTCGCGGCCTGGCCGCCGACCTCGCAGGCTGATGGCTGGCGTTTGCAGAACTGGCTCATGTCGGAGACGGCGGCAGTCGCCGCCGATACGGCCTCGGACGCGCCGATTTGCGGCAGCTTGTCAGATTCAGGCGTCTTTTCCCTGGGCAGCAGCACCAGCACAAGCCCGAGCCAAAAAGCCATGCGAAGCAGGAAAAACATCTCGCGATTCCGGTCGTCTCTTGTGGTTGCCCGCGGTTGGTCCGCTGGTTGGTTGCTGATTAACAGCCCTCGATAAATCGATGGTGTTTGCATCAGGCAAAGCCGGCGAAAATTGTGCAAACGATGCAATGGTTCGATTCGACGTAAATTTTCCATTGACGACGGCAGCGCGACCAAACCGGACGCGGACGGTGCGTCCACCAATTCGAAACCATGGATTGATCAGGTCGGAAACCCGACGTTCACCATCCGCCTCGAATGAACGGCGCGTAGCGGCTGAAAGTCTCGCGGACGCGCGTTGTCGGCCGCTGCTCCGCGCAGCCTTAGCGTTCGCTTAAGTTCGCTCTGACACGGTACCGCGTCTGGAGGGGGCGTTTCGGCGCCTCTGGCTGGCGAACAAGCCGAAGCGCGAGAGCAGTGACCGTATTGAGTATCATCCGCGATTGTCTCGATGCGTTGCTGCATCCCTCGGCACGATATGATGCGCTTACGCGCGCCCGCCATCGCGCCTTCATGGCGCCTCGGTTGCTTGGAAGCCTGGTCGCGCTGGCGGCTTTTCCGGTATATCTGGTGCTGCGCGGGGCGCCGACCGCGCTCGAGGTCGCGGCGTTTGCCTGGCTGACCGCGCCCATCCTGCTGTCCTGGTTTCTGTCGCGCACCGGCCGTTATGAGGCTGCGCATATCCTGTCATCGTTGGCGGTGGCAGGCCTGGTCATGATGATCGCCGCAATCACCGGAGGCATTGAATCCTTCGCGGTGATCTGGCTGGTGGTCGTTCCCGTAGAGGCTGCGCTGTCGGCTTCGCGCCGCGTGGTGGCGTTCGCGTCGGCGCTGGCGCCGTGCTGCGCCGCCTTGCTGATCGCGCTCGGACATTTTCATCTGCTGCCGGCGGCGGAACCGAGCGCGGCCTTGCGCGGCCTGCTGATGACGGCAGGCGTGGCGTCGGCGACGCTGTATGCCGCGGGGCTCGCCTTTGGCGCGGAAGCGCTGGCGCGTGCGTCCGGATCGCTGCTCTCGATCGAGGAAGACCGCTACCGCCTGCTCGCGCGCAACATCAGCGACGTGATTTCGCGGCACGGCCGCAACGGCGCCGTGCACTTCATTTCCCCGGCCGCCGAATCCATGCTCGGCACCTCGGTCGCGCGGCTTGCCGGCCACGGTCTGTTCGATCGTGTCCATGTCGCCGATCGTCCGGCCTATCTCACGGCGTTGTCGGATGCCGCACGCGGCGGTGAGCAGCGCGTCGAGTTCCGGATCCGCCGCGACGCGGTTCGCGATCGGGACATTGCCGCTGATTTCATCTGGGTCGAGATGCGTTGCCGGCCGCTTGATGGGGCCTCGACGGGTACGGATGTCGTTGCCGTGATGCGCGACGTCACCGACCGGAAGCTTCAGCAGCAGGCGCTCGAACTGGCGCGCGCGGACACCGAGCGGGCAGATGCGTCCAAGACCCGCTTCCTGGCGACCATGAGCCACGAACTGCGGACACCGCTGAACGCCATCATCGGGTTTTCCGAAATGATCGTGCAGGAAGACGTGCTGATGCTCGATGCGAACAGGCGCAAGGAGTACGCGCAGCTGATCCACGATTCCGGCCAGCATCTGCTGTCGATGGTGAACGGTATTCTCGACATGTCCAAGATGGAAGCGGGTAATTTCGAGATTTCGCCGGAGCCTTTCGCGCCTCGTGCTGCATTGCTGCATTGCTGCAATCTGCTGGCTCTGAAGGCGCGCGACAGCGGCGTCGACCTGATCATCCGTGCGCCCGAAGAGTTGCCCGTCATGACCGGGGATCCGCGCGCTTTCAAGCAGATCGCGCTGAACCTTGTCGTCAACGCCATCAAGTTCACCGAGCGGGGCGGCCGCGTCACGGTCTCGGCTTCGGTCGAGGGATCGCGGCTGTTGCTTCGTGTCGCCGATACCGGGGTGGGTATTGCCGCCGACGACCTCAAGCGGATTGGCGATCCTTTCTTCCAGGCCGGCAAGACCTTTGAGCGCAAGCAGGAAGGCACCGGCCTTGGCCTGTCGATCGTGAAAGGTCTGGTTGGGCTGCACAATGGCGAGCTGAAGGTGCAAAGCAGTGTCGGCGAGGGGACCACGGTAGCCGTGGCGTTGCCGCTGGACTTCACGCCGCCGCAGCCGCCTTCAAGCAATGTCGCGCCGCTGAAGCCGGCGCTGCGGTCAGGATTGCAGGACCGAGCCCATCAGGTGAAGAAACGTGCCTAGACGCAACGATGACGATCACGAGATGCCGCGCCGCCGCCGCAGCGCGCGGCCGGCTGCGCTCGACGTCGATGAGGAGCGCAACCTTGTGATGCGCGCGCTGCTGCACAGTCCGAAGGACACGGTCGCAGCCCTGCTTGCCGCCGCTGCCGTCTGCGCCATTGTCGCCAACGCTCTCTTTCTGCAGACCGGCCGGCATCCGTCGCCGATGTTTGGCTCGGTCGTCACGCTGCCGGCGCAGCAAGCAGCCGTCGCCGGCCCGTTGCCGCGTCCGCGCCCGGTCGAGATCATCGCCAGGCCGACGGAGGCCGAACCGCAGGAAATCAGGCCAGTCGAGGTGAGGGGCGCCGATTCCAGGAATCCCGGTCCGAGGAGCCCCGACGCAACGACCAGTCCGATGGTTAAGCCGACCGGCGCGCCCGCAACGACATCGGCGATTGTCGCGCGGCCGCCGGCGCCGATTCCGCCGCCCGCGCAGAACGCCGGCGCGCGTCGCGTCGCAGCGGTACAGCGCGCGCTCACCCAGTATGGCTACGGCCAATTGAAGCCGACCGGCGCCGTCGGCGCCGATACCCAGGCCGCCATTTCGAAGTTCGAGCGGGAGCGCAAGCTCCCGGTGACCGGCCAGATGTCGGATCGCCTGGTGCGCGAACTCTCCGCCGTCATCGGCCATCCGATCGACTAGATTCTCCGCGGGCGGTGGCCTAACGTCCGGCCCATGCGACTGAAATCATCCATCTGGGTGGCGGCCTATCTGCGCCGCTGCCAGACCGAGGGCATCTTTGGCGCCGTGCGCCGGCGGGGCGCCGAGGAGGCCGGGGCCGTCTTCATCAAGGTGGCGCTGCTCGACGGCAACGCCCTGCTTTTTGCGCCCGCGCCGCAGACGGTTTACGACGACAGCCGGCCGGCCGAGCGCTTCTTCGTTCCGACCTCGCCGCAGCCGGTATCGGAACAGTCGGTGGAAGAGCGTCTGGCCAGCGAAATCCGCTTCGATCCCGACGCTTGGATCGTCGAGACCGAGGACCGGGCAGGGCGGCATTTTCTCGATCTGGCGAAGTCTTGACGCATGATCCGGAAAAGTGTGTAGCGGTTTTCCGAAAAGATCATGCGCAAACAAAGGGCTTAGAGCGGGATGGCGATTCGAAGAAAAGTCATTCCGCTCTAGCGTTTCAAGCCGTCGGTGCCGGTGCGAATGGCGGGCGCGCCGGCCGGTTGCACGCCGGAATGTCCCTGCGGGGTCGCGGCTCGCGCTCGGTTGCGCTCGTCGTCGTAAAGCGCGGAACGGTGCTTGGCGCGGGTGACGGACATGGTCGTACCGCGCCATGCCGACAGCATGACCAGCGCGGAGCGTTCGCTCAATCGATCGTAGAGTCGCGACAACCGATAGACATGATGCACGGAACAGCCGAGTTCCGGGTTGAGGAACATCAGAACGCGCTGAAAGGCCGCGCCTGGCATCTCCAGCGCCCGTGCCGCGCAGGCCAGAGGCTCGCCACCGGGGTCATGGACGATTTGCTCGGCGATCCGCGCCGGCAGGATCAGCGCCTCGCCCAGTTCGAGCGCGAAGCTTCCGGTGTCCTCGGCGAACGCGGCCATTTCCAGGGTTTCGATCGCGCGGGCCGCGCGGGCGGCGGGGATTCTTGCCGAGGCCTTGAGCGGCGCTTCGGCGAGCTGTTGCAGCATGAGCGCACGTTCGCTGCAGCCGGCGGCAAAGAAGGTGCCGGTGATTTCGACGGCATCGTTGGGCCGCATCGGCAGGTTGGACGCCATGCGCAACTGGGCTTCGCTCGGCATTCGCTGCCGCCAAGGCTCGGTCGCAACGGCGACGGGCTCATCCTGGCCGGGGGGTGAACGCCGCAACCCCAGTTTGATGCTGATCTCCGCCGGCGTCGCCGGATAGACCGCCAGCCGCGACCGCACGGCGGCGCGCGTGGCGTCGTCGACCTGATCGATCAGCCGGGACGCCAGTTCGACAAATTGCCGTTCCTCGTCGGCGGAATGGGCGCTGGCCTGGACATAAAGGTCGGTCAGCACGCGCAGCAGCGTCGGACGAATATCGACCCCCTCGCGGCGGGAGAGCGTCATCAGCCCGTCAAAACCGGGAAACAATGGAGCTGAGGTCATGTCAGGTTACGCGACTTCGCCAATACTTCGCGCCAGCCTACGCGTGGGGCTTTAAGAGCTGGTTAAGGAAAACAGCCGGTGAAGAGATTGGCTAAAATGCAAGGCGTCGGCCACAGAGGCCCGGCGCCCTTGGCTCGATATCGTTCTGTCGCCCGAAGCCGTTCCTGGCACGGGAAACTACGGCCGGCGCAAATTAAGATGCCGTTAACCACGTTCTGTTCTGAATGACTCCATGCCGCCGGCCACATCCTGTCCGCGCGGCGACCAGAGAGAATGGAATATGGGCACTATCATCGAATTTCCGGCGGATGCGGCCTCGCGGCGGCCGGGCTCTGCCGTGGAGGGGGCGCCGGGCGAGGGCCTCGGAACCGTGCTGATCCTTCCCGTTGTCCGCATCGAGCGGGGCGTCGCCGAAACCGGTGACGGGCGTGGACCGGAAGAAGGGGCTGCGCCCGGACGCCGTCGCCGCCGCCGCTCCTGACGGAAATTCAGAGATGCCGGAGATGCGCTTTCCGATCCGGACTACCGGCACTCGGTCGCTCCCGGCGCTCACCCTGCTGCTCGCGAGCCTGGCCCTGGGGGCCTGCAGTGGCGGCGACTTTGGCCGCACCCGCGCAGACATGCGCAACGACGACATGCATCGCTGGCTGGGCGCGGAGGCGACGGCAAGCGTCGGCCTCAAGCCTTCGCACTTCCAGCTCACCGAAAACGAACGCCAGCTTCGCGATCTCGCCTATCCCCTGATCGAGCCGCCGCGCTCGCGTCCGGCCTGGAAGAGCGTGTTCGGCGACTATCAGCCGCTGCCTTCGCCTTGGCGGCAGAAGGTGGTGTTCGACCGCACCAGCTACGGGCGCGCGTTGATCGACGAGCCGCACCGTTCGCACACCTCGCGTTACCAGCAACTGATCGAGGATGTTCGCAACGACATTGTCAGGTTCGAGCCGTTCTTTGCATCCGCCGCGCGCGTGATCGAACTCGACCGCAAGCGCAACGCCAGCCTCAGGGTCGTGTCCGAACTGTCGCCGCGCGAACAGGCCGATGCGGTCGCGCGCATGGAGGAGAACGCGCTGATCGTGCAATGGGTGCAGCAATGCCTGGAACGGCGCATCGCGTCCTATCGCTGGGCGTTGGAGCGGCTGGCGATTCAAACTCCCGACATCATCGCCGCCGATGCCGACCGGCTGATCGGCGAACTCGCGGCGCAAACCGCCAATCCGCCGATGGCCGCGCAGCCTGTGATTGGGCGGGCCGTGAGCGTGAAGGGCTGATCACTTTCGCCGCCGGCGCCGGAACGGGTCGCGTGCGACGCTACTTGCTCCTGCCTTTGGGGGGCGCCGGTGGCGGCGCCGGCGCAGGCTCCGGCTGTTTCGCCGCCGCGGGTTCGGTCTGCAGCTTGCAACTGGAAGCCGCGAGCGCCGCCTGCGCCTGCGGCATCAGGCCGGGCTCCGGCGCCAGCGCCTTCAGCACAATCAAGCCGGTCGTGGTCGGGGAGTCGATGATGAGGCGGTCGGCGGCGGTGACTTCCTCATCCTCCGGCAATTCGGCGTGCTGCGCCTCCGTCATCAGGTCGAGCTCGATGACCTTGCGGCCGGCCGAACGGTCGTTGATGGCGTAATAGGCGACCTCGTTGCGCGTATAGAACGACACCGAGGTGTAGGCTTGGCTGACGGGCACCGTCAGCTTGATGGCGCCCTCCGAGAGGTCGTAGCGGCAGATCGCGACCGCGAACGCCGGGTCCATGAACGGCATCGGCGCGTTGTTGGGCTCTGCCAGCGGCAGCGCCGTGACGGAGTTCAGCCTGGTCAGCGGTGTCAAGCGGGAATAGGCATCCTGGCTCGCCAGGCGCGGCAGCGCCAGCACGCTGACCAGATGCACCACGCCACCCAGCAGCACGCCCGCGACGATGGTGAACAACACGCGGATCATGGGCAGCTCACCGTCGAGATCGAGGGCATCGGCGCGTCGCGCTGCGTCCGCGTCGCCACGCCGACCGGCGTATCGTAGAGCCGCAGCATCAGCGCGTAGCGTTCGATGCCGCCGGTCGGCAGCCAGTTGCCGGCGCGCGAGCGCGCCGCCACCCGGATCTCGAACTGGCCATCGGAGCTGCGGATGATTTCCTGGCTGGTGAAGCCGTAGCGCTGCAGCGAATTCGCAACCAGGTGTCCCTTGCGGTCGAACAGCGTCAGTGTCCAGAACCGGGCCGCCGGCGTCACCCCGCTGACGACCACATCGCATCGTCCGTCGAGCGGCCTGTTCTTGTCGTCGGCGGTGGCTGAGAAGGCAATGCCGTCGCCGGTGCCGATCGGCAATTCACCGCTGCGGGCAATGGCGGCGCGCGAATAGGGATCGACCTCGGCGGTGCCGCTCTTGGGCCGCGCGGTCCAGGCGCCGATTGTCAGCGTGCCGAGATCGGTGCCGCGGGTCGCCGTCAGATAGGTCGAGCCGAGGCCGACGACGGCGGCAAGCGCCAACGTCAGCAAGGCGATGAAGATCAGCCGCACGGGCCAGCGCTCCGAAATCTCACCGTGTCGTATTCCCGTCGATTCGCTTCAACGGGAATATGAGAGATGTCCTGTCATATGGGCATGATGTCCGGGTCAAGGATACGCGTCTGCGCCGAGAAAATCGATGGCCCGCTTCCGGATCATGCGACTAGTTTCGCGGCGCCGGTGCCGCCTGGGCGCCGGCCGCCGCGGCAAAATTGTCCGGCGAGGCCACAGCGCCTGAGGTGATCGGTTTCGCGGGCTGCTTTGGCTGATCGTTGGACGAGGTCTTGCCCGCGGCCTTGCCGGCGTCGTCGAGCAGTTTCTCGACGCGCACCAGAATATCCGCACCGCGCTTGGTCAGTACCGGCGGGGGCCCCGGCTTGGTCTCCAGTATCCTCGACGCGCTGCTGGCCGCCACGGCGGCGGGGAGGGCGGACTGCGGCGGTTTCGCGCCCATCCCGACCCCGGGGATTTCCTTCACCTCGACCCCCTGATGCGCGACGACCATGATCTCGCGCCAGGTCTGCGCCGGCAGCGAGCCGCCGGTCATCCGGTTGGTCGGCGAGTAGTCGTCGTTGCCATACCAGACCGCGCAACTGAAATTGCCGGTGAAGCCGACGAACCAGGCGTCGCGATAGGCGTTGGTGGTGCCGGTCTTGCCGGCGGTCGGAATACCCTCGATCGCGGCGCGCCGCGCGGTGCCTTCGCTGACGACGTGGCTCATCATCCCCGACATGTCGGCGGCGACGGAGGCCGGTATCGCCTGCACCGGCTTCTTGCCGTCGCGATCGAAGCGCCAGACCAGGTCGCCGACGCTGCTGCGCACTTCCAGCACCGCGTGCGGTTTGGCCGCCCGGCCCTTGTTCGGGAACGTCGCATAGGCGACCGCATGTTCGACCACAGTGACTTCGTCTGAGCCGATCGGCATCGACGGCGTGTCGGGGAGTGGTGCTGTCAGACCGAACCGGCGCGCCACCTCGGTGATCTTCTGACGGCCGACCTTGGCCGGGTTCGGCGCCTTGCCGCCGAGCGCGATCGACAGCTTCACCGGCACCACGTTGATCGAGCGGGTGATCGCCTGTGTCAGGGTGACCGAGCCGGAATAGGAATGGCCATAATTCTGCGGGCACCAGTTGCCGATGCAGACCGGGCCGTCGACCACGATCGAACTCGGCTTGTAGCCGTTCAGCAGCGCGGTGGCGTAGACGTAGGGCTTGAACGAGGAGCCGGGTTGCCGATAGGCGTCGGTCGCACGGTTGAACTGGCTGGCGCCATAGTCGCGTCCGCCGACCATCGCGCGAATGCCGCCGTCGAGATCGGCGACCACGGCGGCGGCTTGTGTGGCGTGATAGTCGCGGCCGAACTGGCGCAACTGGTTTTCGACCGCTTCCTCTGCGGCGCGCTGCACATTCATGTCGATCGCGGTGCGGACCACGAAGACGCGCTCGGTGTAGGATTTCGGGAAGGTATCGACCAGCTTGCGCATCTCCTCGAAGGCGTAGTCGAGATAATAGTTCGGCCAGTTTTCGTCGCGGCGGTCGACGGCGATGGCCGGGTTGCGCCGCGCGCCGAACACCTGGCCCTCCGTCATGAAGCCGGCATCGACGAGGTTGTCGAGCACGATGTTGGCGCGGGCGCGGGCGGCCGGCAGGTTGATATGGGGGGCGTATTTGGTCGGCGCCTTGAACAGGCCGGCCAGCATCGCCGATTCCGCGAGCGTTACGTCGCGCGCCGATTTGTTGAAGTAGAAGTGCGCCGCGCCATCGACCCCGAAGGTGCCGCCACCGAGATAGGCGCGGTCGAGATAGAGTTTCAGGATTTCGTTCTTGGTCAGGCGCGTCTCCAGCCAGATCGCCAGGAACGCTTCCTTCACCTTGCGTTCGATGGTGCGCTCGTTGTTGAGGAACAGGTTTTTCGCCAGCTGTTGCGTGATCGACGAACCGCCCTGGCGCACGCCGCCGGCCTGCGCGTTGGTGACCAGCGCGCGCGCGGTGCCTGCCATGTCGATGCCGAAATGGTCGTAGAAGCGGCGGTCCTCGGTGGCGAGAGTCGCCTTGATCAGGTTGTCCGGGAAATCCTCCAGCGGGATCGAGTCGTTGTGCTTGATGCCGCGGCTGCCGATCGGGTTGCCGTAACGGTCGAGGAAGGACACCGCCAGATCGGACTTCTTGAGCCAGTCGTCATCGGCGGTTTCCCGGAACGCGGGGACCGCGAGCGCCAGCATGACGATCAACCCGCCGAGGCCGACGGTTGCGGCTTCCGAGGCCGGCTCGATGAAAACCCAGCGTTTCCAGCGGCCGACATGGAAGCGATCCATGAAGGTGGAATAGCGTTCGTAAAGTTCGCGCAAGCCCTTGCCCGACGAGAACAGCGTCGAATCGATGCGCGCGTCCAGATCCAGAAAGAAGTTCCGGATCTTCTGCTTCCATTGCTCAGGTACGATCTGGCGCACTGGTGCCCGTTCTCGTAGGCGCTCAGGCGTCCCAATGGGCGCTGCTGAGACGTCTTGCTAGGATGCTGCGGTAAACCCAAGGCGCTTTTGCGACCGTGGGGACTCGCGGCTGTTCTATCCGAGCGGAGGCCATAAACCAATGCTCCCGCTCGCCATTTTGGTGATAAGCCCCAACGCTCTCCAGATTTCGATGGGCGCGCCATCGGCCCGGCAGGGCGCCGCATGGAGCCCGGTTTCGCAACAGGTCGAAACGAGACGCCAGATTCTTGATTTGGCGCGTTTTCGCGAGGCGAAGCGGTTTCCACTGGGCCTGAAAACGCTCTAGAAGGGCGGCTGCCGAAGCATTCCGGAAGACACCCGAGTCCATGACCGCGCCGCCCAAGCCGCCTTCCGGCCAGGAGGGATTCTTCTGGAAAACCAAGACGTTGGAACAAATGTCCAACGCCGAATGGGAAAGCCTGTGCGATGGCTGCGCGCGCTGCTGCCTGGAAAAGCTGGAGGATGAGGATACCGGCAAGATCTACTTCACCCACGTCGCCTGCAAGCTGCTCGATTCCGGGCGATGCACCTGCAAGGACTATCCGAATCGTTCCGACCAGGTTCCGGATTGCGTCCGGCTGACCCCGCAAAACGTGCGTACCCTGAACTGGCTGCCGCCGAGCTGCGGCTACAGACTGATTGCCGAGGGGCGCGACCTGTACTGGTGGCATCCGCTGATTTCGGGCGACCCCAATACCGTCCATGAGGCCGGCGTTTCCGTGCGCGGGCGGGTGCAGGGCACCGAGGACGAGATCGCCGCGGCCGATCTCGAGGATCACATCGTCAACTGGCCCGCGCTGTTGCCGAAACGGGCGCGGCTGAAGAAGCCGCCGAAGGCTTGAACGCGCCATACCGATCGATCAGCGAAGCGCGAAGATCCGGTGCGGGATGCACCCATGCGTCTGCACTGCTCCCGCAGGCCGCCTTCGGGCACTAGTATCAGACCATATGGTGATTCCATCTCGGCCGATCCGGCCTCGCAGAACGATGTTAAGCCCGGCATGAACAAGCACCAGCGGCAGGGCCGGGAGCCCGCCGGCCATATGGCATTGCCAGAACATGTTCCCGGCGAGGTTGCCCGCGCCTCGACCGAAGCCGTCGATGCGCCGCCACGCGCGCCGCTGAGCCCCGACGAAGTCCGCACCATCCTGATGAGCCTGCTGCTGACGATGTTCCTGGCGGCGCTCGACCAGACCATTGTCGCCACCGCGCTGCCGACCATCGGCCGGCAATTCAACGAGTTCGGCAATCTGTCCTGGGTGATCACGGCCTATCTGCTGGCCTCGACCGCGGTAGCGCCGGTGTTCGGCACCTTGAGCGATATCTACGGCCGCCGCGTCATGATCACGGTTTCGCTGGCCCTGTTCACGGTGGGCTCGATCCTGTGCGCCGTCGCGCCGAACCTGACGGTGCTGATTATCGCGCGCGGTTTGCAGGGCCTCGGCGGCGGCGGCATCATGCCTGTCGTCCAGACCGTGATTTCCGATGTGGTGTCACCGCGCGAGCGCGGCCGGTATCAGGCCTATTTCAGCGGCGTCTGGATGGCGGCGGGCTTGCTCGGCCCCGTGCTCGGCGGCGTGTTCGCCGAACATCTGCACTGGTCGATGATTTTCTGGATCAACGTGCCGCTGGCTCTGGGAGCGTTGGTGCTGCTGCTGCCGAAGATGGGCAAGATTCCGGTGTTCCATCGCCGACGCAAGGTCGATTGGTTCGGCGGCGTGCTGCTGATGGCGTCCGCCGTCGTGGTCATGCTGGTGCTGAGCTGGGGCGGCAACCGTTATGCCTGGCTGTCGCCGGCGATCATGGCGATGATCGGCGCGGCGGTGGCGCTGGCGTTCGGCTTCGTCTGGCATGCGCGCAATGCCGAGGAGCCGTTCCTGCCGCTGCCGCTGCTGGGTGGAACGGTGGTGCCCTACGCAATGGTGGCCGGCGGCTGCGCGCTGGGTGCCATCACCGCGCTCACGGTCCACCTGCCGCTCTATTACGAGGTTGTCTATGGTTTGACCGCGAGCGAAGCCGGGCTTGCGCTGATCCCGCTCGCCGCGGTTTCCACCTGCGGGGCGGCGATCGCCGGGCGGACCATGGCGCGCGCCAGGCATTACAAGCGGGTGGCGATCGCGGGCACTTCGGCGGCGGCGATCTTCGGCGCGGTGCTGACGGTTACCACGCTGCCGCTGTGGGGTTTGCTGATCGTGATGTCGCTGTTCGCGCTCGGGCTCGGCACCACGTTCCCGGTCAGCGTGGTCTCGCTGCAGAACGCGGTGGCGCGGGCGCAGATCGGCACCGTCACCGGTGCGATGAATTTTTTCCGCTCGCTGATGTCGTCGTTCATGGTGGCCGTCTTCAGCGCCATCCTCCTGATGGCGCTGGGCGCCGGCATCTCGCTCGGCGAGCACCGCGGACCGGCGAACGCGATTCCAGCAGCCGACATGATCAATGCGTTCCGCTACGTCTTTGGGGCCGCCACCGCGCTGTTGGCCTGTGCCGCGCTCTGCATCATCCTGATGGAGGAACGGCCGCTGGCAGGTCCCTCGACGCCGGCGGAGCGGGCCGAGTAGCAGGATACCGTTTTCTCAGCCGTATTCCGCTTTGCATGGGGTTGTTTCGCGAATTTTTGTTTTGGGCCCTCAGGTCCCCGGCCTTGAGACCTCGGTCTCCTTGCTGGTGATGAACTCGAGCAGCACCGGAACGCCTTCCTTGGTCTTCGCGATCCCGCGCTTGATGGCGGGGACGATGTCCTCGGGTTTCGTCACCCGCTCGCCATAGCCGCCAAAGGCGCGCGCCATCGCGGCGTAGTCGCCGGAGATGTCGGTCGAGCGGTATTTTTCGGTCGAGATCGGCATCACCTTCAACTCGATCGCCATGGAAAAATTGTTCAGCAGGATCGACATGATCGGGATCCGCTCGCGCACCGCAGTCTCGAAATCCATGCCGGTGAAGCCGATCGCAGCGTCGCCCCAGACGTTGATGCAGAGCTTGTCGGGTCTTGCGAGCTTGGCGCCCATCGCCAGGCCGAGGCCATAGCCGAGCTGGGTGGTCTTGCCCCAGCCGATATAGGACAGCGGCTCGACCGCCTTCCAGAACGGCGAAAGCTGGTCGCGCGGGCTGCCGGCGTCATGGGTGATGATGGTGTTCGCGATGTCGACCGTGTGCTGCAGGTCCCACAGCACCCGATAGGGGTTCAGCGGCGCCTCATTGTGGGTCAGCTTCGGCATCCATTTCGCCAGCCACTCCTTGTGCGAGGCGGCGATTTCGGCGGTCACCGCCGTGGCGTCGCGATCCGAGGTGACGCTCTTGCCGATCTCGTCCAGCAAGGCGTCAAGCACCAGGCCGGCATCGCCGACCAGCCCGATCCTGGCCTCGACATCCTTGTTGAGATGGCCGGGATCGAGCGTCGAATGGATGATGGTCTTGCCCTTCGGCATGGCGACCCCGAACGAGGTTTCGGTGAACGAGCAGCCGATCCCGAAGATCACGTCGGCTTCGCCGAGGAATTTCGGCACCGCGCGCGGCACCGCGAGGCCGCCGGAGCCGAGCGAAAGCGGGTGGGTTTCGGGAAATGACGACTTGCCGCCGAGGCTCGTCGTCACGGGGATGGCGAGGCGCTCGGCCAGACGCCTGAGCTGCGGCCACGCCTTGGCGTAGTGCACGCCCTGTCCGGCATAGATCACCGGCCGCTTGGCGCCGACCAGGAGTGCCGCGGCTTCCTTGACGTGGAGGGGGTCTGCGCCGTAGCGGGTGCGCAGCACCGGGGTATAGTTCAGAGGCTCCGGCACCTCCTCGTTCCACATGTCGGCCGGGATTTCGACGATCACAGGTCCGCCGCGGCCGTTCTTCAGCTTGGTGAACGCGCGGCGGAAGATGTTGCTGACCTCGGCGGCGATGTTGATCGGTTCCGAAGACTTCGCAAACGCCCGCATCGCCTGGCTGGAGTTGAAGTTCGGGTCGATATGGGCGAGCCGGCGCGCATAGCCCATCGGCAGCACCAGCACGGGCACGGATTCCCCGTAGCACTGCGCCACCCCACCCATGGCGTTCTCGGCGCCGGGCCCGTGCTGCATGCAGAAAGCGCCGATCGAATGTCCCGAAGTCACGCGCGAGATCGCGTCCGCCATATGGATGCCGATGCGCTCCTGGCGCACCATCACCGGGCGGATGTCGGCACTGGCGGCGTATTCGATCAAATGGTTGACGGGATAGCCACAGAGGATTTCGATTCCCTCGCGCTTCATGATTTCCGCAATGGCGGCGCCGAGCTTCATGGCCGTTTTCCCCCTGGATGCAGGCCTGGTTCGCTCCCGGCCGATTGGTCGATAGTTGGAACAGGATTTTCCATCGCGGTAAAGCGCGCCCGGCGCGTGCGCGCGGAAGTGCTGATATGCGTTTGGCCCGATCGGGGGTGGGCTTAGCCAGCCGGTACCGGGGGCATTGCCCTGACGACGGCCTGGGGTGTCCGCGGCGCGTTCAATCACAACTGGGACCCGTATTGGTCGAGTGCCCTGTTCTGCAGCTACTCGTCTGTCAGGTATGATGGCGGGGCCAACGACAATTTGCGGGGAGCGGGAACCACGACCGCGAAGGGCGCCTACTGCGCCGCGTTCGCGGCCAGCCATCCAGGTCAGGCATTGGTTGGCAATGCTACGGGGGCCTATACTTGTAACCCCGACTTCAATGTTGCCCAGCTCGGCATGGTCACCCGCTGGACGCCGGTCAAGAACCTGACCTTCGCGGCCGAAGTCCAGTGGTTCCATCTCGATCAGAAGATGTCGGGAAGCTCCGTGTTCACCGCGACTGCGCCGAAGCCGAACGCTCTCTACGAGTTCAAGGACCAGGGTACGTTCCTGCTACAGCTTCGCGCCCAGCGTAACTTCTGAGAACCAATGCCCCCCGGTCCGGGCGCAGGCCCGGGCCTCGTCAAGGCCGCGGCGGAGCGGGGCTACCTCGCTTCGCCGCAGCTTTCTGAATGGATCGAGCGCCGTTATCGCGCCGTCGTGCTTCAGTCCAGGCGACCGCGCGAACCCTTGCCCAATCATCCCGCCTTCTTGGTGCGGGCGGCGGCGCGCGCCGGCTTCTCGGCCTTTTTCGGCGCTTGCTCCGTGGCCGCTTCCTTCGCGGCACGCTTGCTGCCGCCGGCGATCGGCAACAGCATTTCGCCCTGGCCGGCCACAGCCTTGCGCGGCTTCTTGCCCTTCGCCTTGGCGGCAGGGGTGGCCTGCTGTTCGCCGGAAAGACTGCGCTTGAGCGCGTCCATCAGGTTGATGACGTTGCCGGCGGTTTTTGGCGCGGCCTTCGCCGTGGTACTCAGGCCGTTGCGCTTCTTGTTGATCAGATCGATCAGCGCCTGCTCGTAGCGGTCCTCAAATTTCTCGGGCTCGAACGATCCTGATTTCTGCTCGACGATATGCTTGGCCAGATCCAGCATGTCCTTGGTGATCTTCACGTCCTGGATGTCTTCGAAATACTCCTTTTCGCTGCGGACCTCGTAGGGATAGCGCAGCAGCGTTCCCATCAAGCCCTTGTCGAGCGGCTCCAGCGCGATGATGTGTTCGCGGTTGGTCAGCACCACGCGTCCGATCGCAACCTTGTTCATGCTGCGGATGGTTTCGCGGATCACCGCAAACGCATCGTGGCCGACCTTGCCGTCCGGCACGAGGTAGTAGGGGCGGATCAAATAGCGGCCGTCGATATCGGATTTCGGTACGAACTCGTCGATCTCGATGGTTCGGGTCGATTCCAGCGCAACATCGTCGAGTTCGTCCTTCGACACCTCGACATAGGTGTCGGCATCGATCTTATAGCCCTTCATGATGTCTTCGTTGGCGACTTCCTCGCCGGTGTCGGCGTCGACCTTGGCATATTTGATGCGGTGGCCGGTCTTGCGGTTGATCTGGTTGAAGGAGACCTTTTCGGTGTCCGAGGTCGCGGGATATAGGGCGACCGGGCATGTCACGAGCGAAAGCCGCAGAAAGCCCTTCCAATTGGCGCGCGGGGCCATGGGATACTCCAAAAACGCTACAGACGGGCGATAGGATACCATCGGATGCCCCCCCCTCAAACCCGTCAGATCCCGGAAATCGCGGACGGCGTTAACCGCGCAAGGCCGTGGATCCTGCCGCGACGCGCGAGGCTATGGGTGCATCGATCGCTCACCGAGGCGAATTGCCGGAACATCAATTCCAATCCGGCGTTGCGTTAAGAGCAGGGTGGAATTTTGCCAGCATCACAGGCACTTGAAATACGGAGTTCCCATGGTAACGCGACGAAATGGCAGGATTGTCGAAACAGCAACCGAGGCGCGTCAGGGCGAACCTGGTCCTTCCGTGCTGGCATTGCTGGCGGCCTCCACCGGGCTTGCCGTGCTGATCCTGGGCGTGGTGTGGTTCGTTTTCTTCCGCACCTGAACTGTCTGGTTCCTTCAGGAGGGGGCCTGGCTCGCGGCTAGCCCGGCTAAGGTTGGCTTCTTTGTGCGACGCGTCATGCAGCGGTGTCGCGCCCATCGCAGCGGATTATCCGATCGACAGAGCCAGCAGGGGGTATATCGGCGCGGCGATTCCTGGCGCATGAAGAAAAAGTAACTTGCCTCCGGTGTTCCGTTCATAGCCCGTTCACGCGGCTTGGCCTCACTTTGCGACCTGATATGGCTATAACAGGGCTCTCACCATTGGAGGCCAGCTTGCGGCTGCTCGTTGTTGAGGATGATCCGGATCTCAACCGTCAGTTGACGACGGCGCTGACCGATGCCGGCTATGTGGTTGACCGCGCGTTTGACGGCGAGGAGGGGCATTTTCTCGGCGACAGTGAGCCCTATGACGCCGTCGTGCTCGACATCGGCCTGCCCAAGATGGACGGCATCTCGGTGCTGGAGGCATGGCGGCGCAACAAGCGGGCCATGCCGGTTCTGATCCTCACCGCACGCGACCGCTGGAGCGACAAGGTCCAGGGCTTCGATGCCGGTGCCGACGATTACGTCGCCAAGCCGTTTCATCTCGAAGAAGTTCTGGCGCGCATTCGCGCGCTGCTGCGCCGCTCCACCGGCCATGCCCAATCCGAGCTGACCTGCGGCCCGGTCTCGCTTGACACGCGCACCGGCCGCGTCAGCGTTGCCGGCAATCCGATCAAGATGACCTCGCACGAGTATCGGCTGTTGGCCTATCTCATGCACCATACCGGGCGCGTGGTGTCGCGCACTGAACTGGTCGAGCACCTCTATGACCAGGACTTCGATCGCGACTCCAACACCATCGAGGTGTTCGTCGGCCGTATCCGCAAGAAGCTCGACGTCGAGATTATCCAGACCGTGCGCGGGCTCGGCTATCTGCTGACGCCGCCGACGCCGGGGGCTTGATGAAATTGCTCTTTTTTGAGCATGATCCTGTTCTAATGAAGGTTTCCACCTTGCGCTAACGCGGTCCTTCGGACCGGGATCTTGCTCTGATGCGCGGAAGTTCGCTCGCCACCCGGTTGTTCCTTTCGGCGACCGCGTGGGTGGTCGTGATCCTGGTCATCACCGGCGTGGTGCTATCCTCGGTTTATCGCAGCGCCACCGAGCGTTCGTTCGATCGCCGCCTCAATCTTTATCTTCGCACGCTGGTCGCCGAAGTTGCAACGCCGGACGAGCCGGCCGAACAGCAGTTTCAGTCGCTCGGCGAGCCGCTGTTCGAGTTGCCGTTGTCCGGCTGGTACTGGCAGATCGTCCGCAGCAACGAGAAAGGCGAAACGCGAGCCTCCCGTTCGCTGTGGGACAAGAAGCTGCCGAAACTCGAACAGCAGGGCGCAGAACTGACCGGCGCCGGCATCCGCCTCGGGTATATCGATGGTCCCGAGGGCCAAACTCTGAGGGTGGTCGAACGGCCGGTCGATCTTGGCGCCGACGGCAAGTTTCTCGTCAGCGTCGCCGGCGACGCGTCCGAGATTTTCGACGAGATTCGCAACTTCGACTATTACCTCGGCGGCACCTTCGCCGCGCTCGGCATCGTGCTGCTGCTGACCACGATCTTCCAGGTCCGCTTCGGCCTGGCGCCGCTGAAGCGCATCTCGGAATCGATCGCCGACATCCGCTCCGGCCGCGCCGAACGCCTGGAGGGCGAGTTTCCGGTCGAGATCGCACCGCTGGCGCGCGAGACCAACGCCCTGATCGACGCCAACCGCGAGATCGTCGAACGCGCCCGTACCCATGTCGGCAATCTCGCCCATGCCATCAAGACGCCGTTGTCCATCATCGTCAACGAAGCCTCCGCCCACGCGGTCGATCCGTTTGCCGGCAAGGTGCTGGAGCAGGCCTTCGTGATGCGCGACCAGGTCACCCACCATCTGGAACGGGCGCGGATCGCTGCGCGCGTCACCATCGTCGGCACCGTCACCGAGGTCTCTCCGGCCATCGAGGCGCTGTGTCGGACCATGGAAAAGATCCATCGGGATCGCGATATCGCCATCGAAGTCAGGGTGGATCCAAGGGCGAAATTCCGCGGCGAACGCCAGGACCTTGAGGAGATGGCCGGCAATCTGGTTGACAACGCGTGCAAATGGGCATCGTCGCAGGTCCGCATCGAGGTGCTGGTGGAGCCCCCGGTCGAGCCGGTTGCGGGGTCGTTGCTCCGTATTGTCGTTGATGACGATGGCCGCGGCCTGTCGATCGCCGAACGGGCCCAGATATCCCGGCGCGGCCAGCGGCTGGACGAGTCCAAGCCGGGCTCCGGCCTCGGGCTCTCGATCGTCGTCGATCTGGCCGCTCTTTATGGCGGCAGTCTGGTGCTCGCGGACGCCCCGATCGGCGGGCTGCGGGCGGAACTGGTGCTACCTGGGATTTGAGCGCAGTTTCGCCGGAAAAAGGCCTGCCGGAGCCTGCCACGCCCGCCGCAGGACCCAGTTCCTAAACGACTTCTTAACGCCCATTCTCCTAGGATTGGGTACGGACGCGTCTTGTCGTCCGTGTGACACAGGCATATCCGCACCAGGGCGCATGAGCCAGACATCGACCGAGCGGCTGAGGGACTATCTCGCCCAGCTCCCGCCACAGGCGCAGGCGCTGCTGATGCGGGAGTTCGAACGCGCCATCGAACGTGGCGAGGATGCTACGGTCGCCAATTTCGTGCTCGATCAATTGCGCAAGGTCGTGCGCGGATCCCAAGAGGAAGATGAGGCTCGCCCCCGAACCGACGATCCGGCGCGGCTGCTGTTTCATCCACTCGAACCGTTTCTCGTCGAGAGCAATTATCCGGTGCGGGTCGGGCAGATTCGTCGTGCGTCGCTGCAGCCGGTCTGGCAGTGGCTCAGTCGCGACGGCGCGCCCGATGCCACGCGCGCATTCGAAACGGCGCTGGCCGAAATCCGGCAAACCGGCTCGACCGCCAGCCTGGAGTCGGCCGCCCGCAGATTCCAGATCGCGGCAGCCGAGGCGATTGTTGCGACCGCCGCTCCGGTGCAGGGTGACGACAGGCATCGGCCGCTCGCCCGCATCGGGTCGCCCAAAGTGGTCGAGGACATGTTGTCGATCGGCGCGGTATTGCGGGTGCGCGAGGCAATGGATGCGCTTGCCAGCCGAATTCCCAGCCAGCTGCGCAACTTCGCGGATGCACAGATCAGCTCGGTGAAGTCGGCGCTCGCCGTGCCTTCGCTGCAGACACCGCAAATGCTGCCGTTCGCGCTGTCGCTGATCATGCAGCGGCTCGATGCGCCTTGGCAGATCATCCGCATCGCAATCAAGATGGCAGCCTCGGATGACGAGCTTCGCGTTGCGGCCACGCCGTACGGCGTGGCGGTCACGATAGCACTGCACGATCTGTCTTATCTTGCCGCCTGCCTGCGCACGGACATCCGACGCGGCCAGTTCGACAATGTCGGCGAGCAGTTGAAGATACTGCACGACGGCGTCCGCGGCTTGCGCACCGAGCTCGACCTGCGTAACGATTCGGCGTGGGGCAAGCAGCTGACGTCGATCCGCGCCGATATCTCCAACTCGCTGCAGGCGGAGATCGAGAGCGTGCCCGGGCGGGTTCGCCGTTTCCTGCGCCAGCGCGCCGACAAGGACATTGCCTCCGCTCCCAAGATCGACGCGGCCGAGGTCGAGGAAACCGCGGCTCTGATCGACTTCGTGGCGGTGTGCCGCACCTATGCCAGCGAACTCGCGATCAACGAAGTGACGTTGCGGACCTATTCGGACCTGCAGCACTATGTCGAGCAGTCCACCGAGGGGCTAGTGCAGGCGTTGCGCGGCGGTGACGCCAAGGCGCGGGCCTACCGGCAAACCCAGGCCATGGCGGCGATCCGCTTCTGCGAAATCCTGTTCGGCCACGATTATGCCTCGCTGATGCGGCGGGCGGTCGAGAACGCCGGCACCGCCGAGCGCAAATCGACGCGGGCAAGCTAGGGCGTTTAGCGGTTTTTCTGTCGTCCGGAGCCCGTTCACTCCTGCAATTGTCAATTGCCGGGCTTGCCGCCAGTGGTGTAAAGCGGCGCATCGGCGCTTGTCATGTGAGCGTCGTCCGCCTGGGTACCGCTTGATGACGCTCTGGTTCGTGTTCGCGCTGATGACGGTCATGGCGATCTTTGCCGTGCTCTGGCCGTTGAGCCGCGGCGCTCTTGCGCAGCCCGGCGGCAGCGAGGTTGTGGTCTACAGGGACCAGCTCTCCGAGATCGATCGCGACGTTGAAGCCGGGTTGATCGGCGGCGACGAAGCGGCGGCTGCGCGCGTCGAAATCAGCCGTCGCCTGCTGGCCGCCGACGACGGCGAGCAGGGTGTGGCGCCGCAGCCAAGCCTGGGCCTGCGTCGCGCCTCGGCCGTCGTGGCGCTGCTGGCGTTGCCGATTGCGGCGATGACGTTCTATCTCTCGCTCGGATCGCCTCGCCTGGGCGACTTTCCGCTGGCGTCGCGGGTCTCCACCGCCGACGTCAGCCAGCCGCTCGATAAGATGGTGGCGCAGGTCGAGGCGCACCTGGAAAAAAATCCGACCGACGGTCGCGGCTGGAGCGTGCTGGCCCCGGTGCTGATGCGGCTAGGGCGCCACGACGCCGCGGTGCGGGCCTATCGCAATTCGATCAGCTACGGCGGCGACAGCGCCGCGCGCCGTTCCGACCTCGGGGAGGCCCTTGTTGAATCAGCGGGCGGGGTGGTCACGGCGGAGGCCAGGGGGGAATTCGAACGGGCGGTTTCGCTGAACCCCGAGGAACCCAAGGCAACCTATTTCCTCGGGCTTGCGGCGGAACAGGACGGCAGGCCCACCGACGCCGCGGCGGCCTGGCGCGCCATGCTTGCCAAGACGCCTGCCGATGCGCCGTGGCGGCCGCTGGTCGAGGCCGCGCTGGCGAGGGTGGGAGGCCCCGCCGCGCCGGCGCTTTCCAACGAGGCGGTGGCGGCGGCCAAGGACATGAGCGAAGCCGAACGCGGCGCGATGATCAGCGGCATGGTTGATCGGCTGGCCACGCGGTTGAAGGAGGACGGCGGGGATGTCGAGGGATGGCTGCGGCTCTTGCGAGCCTATATGGTGATGGGCGAACGCGACAAGGCGGTGCGCGCGCTCACCGCCGCGCGCCAGGCGGTTGCGGCCGATGTGGAACGCTTGCGCCAGCTTAACGATGGCGCGAAGAATCTCGGGCTTGATGGATGACCAGGTTGCCGGATCGCAGGGACGAAGACAAAGGATACGTATGACGCGCAAGCAGCGGCGTTTGACCATGATCGGCGGTTCGCTCGCGGTGCTCGCGGTGGCGGCGGCACTGGTGTTGAACGCGATGCGGGATTCCATCGTGTTCTTCTCAACGCCGTCGATGGCGGCCGAGAAACAGATTCCGCCCGGCAAGCGCTTTCGCCTTGGCGGCCTGGTGCAGCCGGGTTCACTGGTGCGGGGGGATAATCTCGCCGTGAACTTCAGCGTCGCCGACGGCAGCGCCACCCTGCCGGTGTCCTACAAGGGTATTCTGCCCGACCTGTTTCGCGAAGGGCAGGGCGTCGTCGCCGAAGGCATGCTCGACGTGTCAGGGGTCTTTAAGGCCGACACCGTGCTGGCAAAACATGACGAGACCTACATGCCCAAGGACGTCGCCGACGCCTTGAAGAAGCAGGGCCATTGGAAGGACGAATACGGCGCCAAGCCGGGTGCAGCGACGGTGCCCGTGCAGACCAAGGGGGCCTCGCGGTGATCGCGGAAGCCGGACACTACGCGCTGGTGCTGGCGCTCGCGCTGGCGCTGATCCAGTCCACGGTGCCGGTGTTGGGTGCGCTGCGGGGCGATCGGGCCCTGATGAACGTCGCACGCTCCACCGCGCTGGCTCAGTTGCTGTTCGTGGCGGCGTCATTCGCGGCGTTGACGATGCTGTACATCGTATCCGATTTTTCCGTCGTCAACGTGTTCGAGAATTCGCACTCGATGAAGCCGCTGCTTTACAAGATCACCGGCGTATGGGGCAATCACGAAGGATCGATGCTGCTGTGGGTGTTGATCCTGGCGCTGTTCGGCGGCCTGGTGGCCGCCTTCGGCAACAACCTGCCGCTGTCGCTGCGCGCGCATGTGCTGGCGGTGCAGGGCTGGATCGCCGCTGCATTCTATCTCTTCATTCTGGTCACGTCGAACCCGTTCCTGCGCATCGCTGCCCCGCCGATCGAGGGCCGCGACCTCAATCCGGTGCTGCAGGACATCGGCCTCGCCGTGCATCCGCCGATGCTTTATCTCGGTTATGTCGGCTTCTCGATCTCGTTCTCGTTTGCCGTCGCGGCGCTGATCGAGGGCCGGATCGACGCGGCCTGGGCCCGCTGGGTGCGGCCATGGACGCTAGTGGCGTGGGTGTTCCTGACGCTTGGCATCGCCATGGGCTCGTACTGGGCCTATTACGAGCTTGGCTGGGGCGGCTGGTGGTTCTGGGATCCGGTCGAGAACGCTTCGCTGATGCCCTGGCTTGCCGGCACCGCATTGCTGCACTCCGCGGTCGTGATGGAAAAGCGCAACGCGCTCAAGGTCTGGACCATCCTGCTCTCGATCCTGACCTTTTCGCTGTCGCTGCTTGGCACCTTCCTGGTGCGCTCGGGGGTTCTCACCTCGGTGCACGCGTTTGCGACCGACCCCGCGCGCGGCGTGTTCATCCTGCTGATCCTCTGCATCTTCATCGGCGGCAGCCTGTCGCTATACGCCTGGCGCGCGTCGACACTGAAGCAGGGGGGGTTGTTCGCGCCGATCTCGCGCGAGGGCGCCCTGGTGCTCAACAATCTGTTTCTCACCACGGCCTGCGCGACCGTGTTCATCGGAACGCTGTACCCGCTGGCGCTGGAGGTTGTGACCGGCGACAAGATTTCGGTCGGCGCGCCGTTCTTCAACCTGACTTTCGGCCCGCTGTTTGTGCCGCTGATGCTGGCGATGCCGTTCGGGCCGCTGCTGGCATGGAAGCGCGGCGACCTGCTCGGCGCGGCGCAGCGGCTGGCGGCCGCGGGAATCGCGGCGCTGGTCGCGGTTGCGGTGCTGTGGGCGTGGACCTTTGGGGGCAGCACATTCGCGCCGCTGGCGATCGGGCTTGCCGTGTTCGTCATTTCAGGTGCGTTCAGCGATCTTGCCGAACGCACCGGACTGTTCCGCGTTCCGCTGGCGACCGCATTGCGGCGCGGGCGCGGATTGCCGCGCGCGGCCTGGGGCGGGGCGTTCGCCCATGCCGGCGTCGGCATAGCCCTGATCGGCATCGTCTGCGAAACCACCTGGAACAGCGAATTTATAGGCTCGATGAAGCCGAACGACGTCGCCCGAATCGCCGGTTATCAGTTGAAGCTCGAAAACGTAAAGCAGCGGCAGGGGCCCAATTTTCGCGAGATGACCGCGGAATTCTCGGTCACGCGCAACGGCGGGCAGCTCGGCTTGATGACGCCCTCGAAGCGCGATTTCACCGCGCGCGGCTCCTCGACGACCGAGGCCGCCTTGCTGACCCGTGGCGCCAGCCAGCTTTACATTTCGCTCGGCGAAACCTCGGCCGAAGGGGCTGTCGCGGTTCGCATCTATCACAAGCCGATGGTGCTGCTGATCTGGTGGGGACCGGTCTTGATGGCGTTCGGCGGCTTGCTGTCGCTCTCCGACCGGAGGCTGCGTGTTGGGGCACCGAAGCCCGCCAAGCCGGCCCGCGCGCTGCAGCCGGCGGAGTGATCCATTGAGGCGCCTCCTTGCATGCGTACTTGTCTTCGCTGCGGTATCGGGCGGCCCGGGCGCCCATGCCGTGCAGCCCGACGAGATCATGGCGGATCCGGCCAAGGAGGCGAGAGCGCGCGATCTGTCGCGCGAATTGCGATGCATGGTATGCCAGAACCAGTCGATCGACGATTCCGACGCGCCGCTGGCGCGCGACCTGCGGCTGCTGGTGCGCGAGCGTATCGCATCCGGCGACAGCGACAACCAGGTGATGGATTTCCTGGTGGCGCGCTACGGCGAGTTCGTGCTGCTGAAGCCGCGCTTCACGCCGCGCACGCTGCTGCTGTGGCTGTTGCCACCGCTGGCATTGGCCGGCGGCGGGTTGGCGCTTTGGCTCTATGGCCGCCGCCGCCCGCGATCCTCAACCGCCGCCGATCCATCCTTGCTCAAATTGAGCGAAGAGGAGGAGGTCCGGCTGGAGCGCCTGATCGCCGGGGAATCGGCGCCGGAGAAGAGGCCGGTCTAGGCTCCGCCGCTCAGGCTGAGCAGCGCCTTGCCGATGCCGAGGCAGGCGAGCGTGATCAGGATCGCGAGCACCGCGCGGCGGAATGCTTCCTGGTTCATGCGGCGAAAGCCGTGGGCGCCGATCCAGATGCCGATCAGCAGCGCCGGCATCCAGGCCAGGAATTGCACGAAGCTCCGCCCGGTTACGATGCCCTGATAGGCAAAGTAAGCGATGCCCAGCAGGTCGGTGAACAGGAAAAAGAAGATGATTGAAGCGCGGCCGATGGCGGCGGCGCCGGGCGTCGAGAAATAGAACAGCACCACCGGCGGCCCACCGATGCCGAAGGCGCCGTTGAGCAGGCCGGAAGCGGCGCCGGTGCCGGTGCTGGCAGTCGGCCCCGGCGTCTCTTGCAGCCGGAACCCGCGCAGCATCAGGATGGCGGTGGCGATGACGAACACGCCGAGTGCGATCTGCGCCGGCGCTTCCGGTGCGTTGATCAGCGCATAGCCACCGATCGGCAAGCCGGCGACATAGCCCAGCATCAGCCACCTCAGCGACTTCCAATCGATCTCGCGCCAGATACCGGGAATGAGGTTGATCGAGGCGGCTATCTCCAGCAGGAAGATCGACGGTACGATCTGAGCCACCGGCAGCAGAAGCGAGATCGCCGTAATGCTGAGCAACGAGAAGCCGAAGCCGGAAAACCCGCGTACGATCGCCGCCAGGAAAATCGCCGCGCTGCTCAGCGCCAGGATTTCCGGTTCATCCTGCAGCGCGGATATGAGATCCGTGAGCATGCGGCTGCCAGGCGAAGATTTCCCGGGTGCACTCTATTGGTCTAGCGACCTCGATTGCAAGCGCGCCCGTTTCCGCTATGACATCGGGCGGCCAAGAAAAACATCGCGCAAGGGGAGACTGGACATGGCTCTTTCACTCTACGACGCCAGCGTGGCGAACTACCTGCAGACCCTCGGCGCGGTCGGCGGTTTCCTCGAGCGCGGCCTCAAGCATTTTCAGGAGAACGGCGTCGATCCCGAGACGATCGTGGAGGCGCGCCTGGCGCCCGACATGCTGCCGCTGCGCTTCCAGATCATTTCCGTCGCCCAGCATTCCCATGGCGCCATCGAGGGGGTCAACAGCGGCGAATTTCGTCCGCCCTCGTCGAAGACACCATACGACTATGCGGGATTGCAGGCGCTGGTCGCGCAGACCCGCGAGGCGCTGTCGGCGTGGACGCCGGAGGCGGTCAACGGGCTCGGCGGTCGCGACGTTGTCTTTCACCTCGGCGAGCACAAACTGCCCTTCACGGCGGAGGACTTTCTGATGTCGTTCTCGCTGCCCAATTTCTATTTCCACGCCACCACCGCCTACGACATTCTGCGCGCCAACGGCGTGCCGCTGGGCAAGCGCGACTTCATGGGTCGCATGAAGATGAAGAAATAAGCGGTTAGTCTGGACGAAGCGCCGGCGGCGAAGCTCTTGGGCTTTTGGCCTTCCAGTCTCCGGCGTGAAAGGCGCAAGCCGGACGGTAGCTCTTGTGTGCCTAAAGGGACTGCTGCAATGGCGTCCAATGCTTGGAAAACTTGCGTTGAACTGCCCCGTCCATCGTCCTTCCATTACAAAAGTTTAATTCGCCGGCCAGCGCGCGGTAAGGCGACAAACCCCATTTTCAGGCCTGTCAGGTGCGCCCGCACCCCCGAAATTCAGGCACTGGAGACCATCAGAAAATGACCGAACGTCCCGTCGATCCTTCCTCGCTTGAGACTCCCGGCACCCCGCGCCGATCGCTGATCGCAGCCCGCAAATTCGCGCTGATGGCGTCCGTCTTCGCGGGCCTGGGCGCTGCGGTTTATGGGTTTGACCCCCAGCCGGCCGCGGTCGATGTCTTCACCAGCGCGGCTCATGCCCAGGTCAACACCGAAGTCCGCAAGGTCGAGCGGCCGATCGGGTTTGCCGACATTATCGAGCGCGTGAAGCCCTCGGTGATTTCGGTCAAGATCAACATCGCCCAGAAACCCGCCAAGGGCGACGACAACGCCAACAAGGACGAGGATTCGCCGTTTGCACCGGGCTCGCCGATGGAGCGCTTCTTCAAGCGCTTCGGGGGACCCGATGGCTTGCCGCCCGGCATGCGTGGCGGACCGCGTAGCCGTGGACCGACGACCGGCCAAGGTTCCGGCTTCTTCATTTCGCCTGACGGTTTCGCCGTGACCAACAACCACGTGGTCGACGGCGCCGACAAGGTCGAAATCACTATGGATAACGGCAAGACCTATACCGCCAAGGTGATCGGCAGCGATCCCAGGACCGACCTTGCGCTGATCAAGGTCGACGGCCGAACCGACTTCCCGTTCGCCAAGCTTTCCGACAGCAAGCCCCGGATCGGCGATTGGGTGCTTGCGGTCGGCAATCCGTTTGGCCTCGGCGGCACGGTGACGGCCGGCATCGTCTCGGCCTCCGGCCGCGACATCGGCAACGGCCCCTATGACGACTTCATCCAGATCGATGCGCCCGTCAACAAGGGCAACTCCGGCGGTCCGGCGTTCGACACCAATGGCGAGGTGATGGGCGTCAACACCGCGATCTACTCGCCGTCCGGCGGCAGCGTCGGCATCGCTTTCTCGATTCCCGCCTCGACGGTGAAGAGCGTGATCGCCCAGCTCAAGGACAAGGGCTCGGTCAGCCGCGGCTGGATCGGCGTCCAGATCCAGCCGGTGACCGCCGAAATCGCCGAAAGCCTGGGCATGAAGAAGGCGGAAGGCGCGTTGGTGGCGGAGCCGCAGGCTGACGGTCCGGCAGCCAAGGCCGGCATCCAGTCCGGCGACGTCATCACCGCGGTCAATGGTGAGCCGGTCAAGGATGCCCGCGAGCTCGCCCGCACCATCGGCGGCCTCGCGCCCGGCAATGCGGTGAAGCTCAACGTCCTGCAGAAGGGCCAGGACAAGGTCGTCAACCTGACGCTCGGCCAGCTGCCGAACACGATCGAGGCCAAGGCCAATATCGACAAGGACGACAAGGGTAGCGCGAGCAAGGGAACCGGAGTGCCGCGGATCGGCCTGACGCTCGCCCCCGCCAACAGCGTGGCCGGCGCCGGCAAGGATGGCGTCGTGGTGACCGAGGTCGACCCCAAGAGTGCGGCGGCCGAGCGCGGTTTCAAGGAGGGCGACGTGATCTTGGAAGTCGCCGGAAAGAGCGTCAGCACCGCCGGCGAGGTGCGCGAGGCGATCGATGCCGCGCGCACGGACAACAAGAACAGCGTTCTCATGCGCGTGAAGAGCGGCGGTTCGTCGCGCTTTGTGGCAGTGCCGCTGGCCAAGGGCTAAATGGAGATGGAAGGTTTCGCCGGCATTCGTCGCCCCCGCCGACGGCTCCTTCCTGGGGGCGGGCCCAAAGCTCGCTCCCTCTGGCTACCTTTCGATGGAATACGCCCCCCTCCGTCGGAAGGGCCTAAGGGCGGTGGAGTCCCCCAGCTTCACCGCCCGATTTTTTCCTCGATCAAGAGGACCGCCGGTCGCCTTGCATGTGCGGGGCGGTCGCGCCATGGTGCGAGAAAGCCGCTCCCGTGACCGCCATCTTACCCCCCTCCCAAATGCGCCTGTTGATCATCGAAGACGACCGCGAATCCGCCGACTATCTGGTCAAGGCGTTTCGCGAAGTCGGCCACGTCGCCGATCTCGCCAGCGACGGCGAGGAGGGGCTGGCGATGGCCGACGGCGGCGACTACGACGTGCTCGTGGTCGATCGGATGCTGCCCAAGCGCGACGGCCTGTCCGTGATCGGGAGCTTGCGCGAAAGAGGCAATCGCACGCCGGTCCTGATCCTATCGGCGCTGGGCCAGGTCGACGACCGCATCAAGGGCCTTCGCGCCGGCGGCGACGATTACCTGCCAAAGCCCTATTCATTCGCGGAGTTGCAGGCGCGCGTCGAAGTGCTGTCGCGCCGGAATGTAGGTCCGGCCGAGGAAACCAGCTATCGGGTCGGCGATCTCGAGCTCGACCGGCTCTCGCACCGGGTTACCCGCGGCAAGGACGAGTTGACACTGCAGCCCCGCGAATTCCGTTTGCTCGAATATCTGATGAAACATGCGGGCCAGGTCGTGACGCGGACCATGCTGCTCGAGAATGTATGGGATTATCATTTCGATCCGCAGACCAACGTCATCGACGTTCATATTTCAAGGTTGCGCTCCAAGATCGACAAGGGCTTCGAGCGGCCCTTGCTGCACACGATCCGCGGCGCCGGATACATGATCCGTGACGGCCTTCGGTAAACTGATCCGCACCACGGCGTTCCGTCTGACGCTGGTCTATCTGTTCTTGTTTGCGCTGTTTGCCGCCTCGCTGCTCGGCTACTTCGCCTGGAATACGCGACGGCTGATCAACGAGCAGATCACCACGACGGTCAACGCCGAAACCGCGGAGATCAACGACATCTATACCCGCGTCGGCTTGCGCGGCCTGGTCTTTACGGTTGGCAATCGCGCGCTGCGGCCAGGCTCCAACCTTTATCTCGTCACTACCCCGACCGGGCAGGCGATCGGCGGCAATGTCGGCTCGCTGGCGCCAGGCGTGATGGCTTCGACCGGCTGGTCGGAAATCCGCTATCGCCGGCTTGACGAGCAGGATGTGGCGGAACATCGCGCGCTGGTGCTCGTAACCGAGCTTACCAATGGCTTCCGGCTTCTGGTCGGCCGCGATCTGGACGAGCGGCGAAGGCTGTTCGGCATCGTCGCCAACGCCGCGCAATGGTCGCTTCTGGTCGTCATTGTGCTCGGCATCGGCGGTGGCGTCTTTGTGTCGCGGCGGGTGCTGCAGCGGATCGACGCCATGACCGGCACCACCCGACGCATCATGGACGGAGACCTTTCGGGGCGGTTGCCGGTCGGACGCAGCGGCGACGAACTCGACCGGCTGGCGGAGAATCTCAACGCCATGCTGGAGCGTATCGAGGCCCTCATGACCGGTCTGAAGGAAGTTTCTGACAATATCGCCCACGACCTGAAAACTCCGTTGACGCGCCTGCGAAACCGCGCCGAGGAGGCGCTGGCGAGTTCCGGCAGCGAGGCGGAGTATCGGGGGGCGCTGGAACGGATTATCGAGGAATCCGACGGCCTGATCCGCACCTTCAACGCGCTGTTGATGATCGCGCGCGCCGAGTCCGGTCAGGCGCGTGGCAATATGGACGATTTCGACGCGGCCGAGGTCGCCCGGGGAATCCATGAACTCTACGAGCCGCTGGCCGAAGACGACGGCATGACTCTGCGCGTCAGGACCACGCCGGTGCCGCTGCACGGCAACCGCGAGCTGATCAGCCAGGCGCTGGCCAACCTGGTCGAGAACGCGATCAAGTACGGCAAGCCGTCGCCGGTGGTGCAACCGCTCGACCCTGTTGCCGCGATGCGCGCCAGGGAAATTCTGATCGAAGCCCGGCGCGAGGGCGAACACGTGCTGCTCAGCGTCACCGATCACGGGCCCGGTATTCCTGAATCCGATCGCAAGCATGCAGTGGAGCGATTCGTCCGGCTGGAAGCCAGCCGGACGCTGCCGGGCTCCGGCCTCGGTCTCAGCCTGGCCGCTGCGGTCGCGACCCTGCATGGCGGTGAACTCAGGCTGGGCGACTCCCATCCGGGCCTGACCGCCACGCTCGTGATCCCGGCCCTCATCTCCGGCGGGGACAGACTTGCGGTTCAAACGCAGGATATGCCACAGAAGGTGGCATGAATTCTTCCGCATTGGCCGCGCAGTTCGTGAGCGGGCCGCATATCGCCACGACTGGGGCCGGCGAGGCCGAACAGCGGCTGCGCGACTGGCTCGCCGAACTTGAACCAGAGCAATCGGCTGCGATCGAGACCTGGCTGGATCGCCCGTTCGTCAGGACCATCCTGCTCGGGACGATCGCGTTCTCGCCCTATCTTTTCGATCTGATCCGCGCCGACGCTGCGCGGCTGATACGCCTGCTGGCGTGCGAGCCGGAGCGGTACTTCGCTTCGCTGATCGAGCAGACCGCGCGTGACGTGCTTGCCGCCACAGGCGAGGCGGACGTCATGCATGTTCTCCGGCGCACGAAGTCGGAAGCCGCGCTGCTGATCGCGTTGTGCGACATCGGCGGGGTCTGGCCGGTCCTGCGCGTGACGGCGGCGCTGACCGATCTGGCGACCGTCTCGGTGCAGACGGCGCTGCGCTTCCTGTTGCGCCAGGAGGTCGTTCGCGGCCGGATGACCGCGGCCAATCATGACCGGCCCGAGGAGGGCAGCGGCCTGATCGTGCTTGCGATGGGCAAGATGGGCGCAGGCGAGTTGAACTATTCGAGCGACATCGACCTGATCGTTTTCTTCGATTCCGCCGCCAATTCGCTGGTCGCCGACATCGAGCCGGCGCCGTTTTTCGTGCGCGTGACGCAGGCGCTCGCTCGCCTGCTGCAGCAACGCTCGGGCGACGGCTATGTGTTTCGCGTCGATCTGCGGCTGCGACCGGATCCCGCCTCGACGCAGGTGGCGATTTCGACCGACGCGGCGCTGAATTATTACGAACGTGAGGGGCGGACCTGGGAGCGGGCCGCGATGATCAAGGCGCGACCTTGCGCCGGCGACGCCCTGGCGGGCGAGGCGCTCGTCGCCGAGCTCGCGCCATTCGTATGGCGCAAGCACCTGGACTTTGCCGCGCTGGCCGACGTCCACGATATGAAGCGACAGATGCAGACCTATCGCGGCCAGAGCGAGATCGCCGTCGAAGGGCACAACGTCAAGGTTGGGCGCGGCGGCATTCGCGAGATCGAGTTCTTCGCCCAGACCCAGCAGCTGATCGCCGGTGGCCGGCATCCGGAGTTGCGGGTCCGCCCGACGCTGGAGGCGCTGAACGCGCTGGCGGCAAGCAACTGGATCACGGTTCAGGCGCGCGACGAACTGACGAACGCCTACGCCTATCTGCGCCGGGTCGAGCACCGCCTGCAGATGATTGCGGACGAGCAGACCCACGCGCTGCCTGAAGATGCCGAGGCCGTGGAGCGCCTCGGGCATTTCCTTGGTTATGAAAGCCGTGCGGCCTTCGCCGGCGACCTGCTTCGCCACCTCAATATCGTGCAGGGACATTACAGCAAGTTGTTTGTAGGCGACCCGACCGGGTCGGCGAAGCTGCCGGAGGTCAATTACAGCGGTGGCCCTGACGACCCGCGCCTGATCGACTATCTGGCGACGCTCGGTTTCAAGCAACCGGTCATGGTGGCCGGCACGATAAAGCTCTGGATGGACGGCGACTACCGCGCGCTGCGCAACGAGGCGACGAAGGCGGCGTTCATCGAATTCATCCCCGGCCTGATCGACGGCCTTGCCCATGCCGAAGATCCCGACGACGCGGTCACCGCGTTCGATCGCTTCCTCGGGGCGGTGCAGCGCGGCGGGCGGCTGATCGCGCTGTTGAACCAGAACCGCGACCTCGTCGCCCTGGTGGCGCTGATCCTCGGCGCCGCGCCGCGGCTCGGCGACATGTTGGCGCGTCAGCCGCAGATCATGGACGGCCTGATCGACCCTCGCTTTTTCGGCGCCATGCCCGATCAGCGCGAGCTGTCATCGCGGCTGGCGGCGACGCTGAAGGACGCCGCTTCCTACGAGGACTTCCTCGATCGTCTGCGGCTGTTCGGACAGGAGAGCCTGTTCCTGATCGGGACGCGAATTCTGTCCGGTACGGTTTCGGCCCAGCAGGCCAGCATTGCCTTTGCCGACGTCGCCGAGGGCATCGTGGACACCGTGCACGGTCTGGTCACCGACCAGTTCGCGGCCCAGTACGGTCGGATCAAGGGCCAGGAGACCGCGATCCTGGCGATGGGCCGGCTCGGCAGCCGCGAGATGACCGCATCTTCCGACCTCGACCTGATCCTGCTCTACGATTTCGACGAGGACAGCCCGGATTCCGACGGCGAAAGGTCGCTGCACGGCGCGCAGTATTTTGCGCGGCTGACCCAGCGGCTGATTTCGGCGTTCACGACGCGGACCAATTACGGCGTCCTTTACGACGTCGACATGCGGCTGCGGCCATCGGGGCGCGCCGGGCCGGTGGCGTCGCGGATCGATGCCTTCGCGGATTACCAGGAACGCGAAGCCTGGACCTGGGAGCATATGGCGCTGACCCGAGCGCGGGTGATCTCGTCGTCGGCCGCATTCCGCGCGCAAATCGAGGCTACCATTCGCCGCGTGCTGACCCGGCCGCGCGACGCTGCCGGTACCGCGGGCGATGTCGCCGACATGCGACGGGCGATCGCGCTGGAAAAGGGCGAGGACGACGTCTGGGACCTCAAGCTTGCCGCCGGCGGCCTCGTCGATATCGATTTCATCGCGCAGTATCTGCAGCTCGTACATGCCGCGAGCAAGCCTGAGATCCTCAGCGTCTCCACGCTGCAGGTGCTGGACAATGCTGCGCGGCTCGGCGTGCTGCCACAATTCGACGCCGAGGTCCTGCGCGCTGCGACGCGGCTCTATCACGATCTGACGCAGATCTTGCGGCTTTGCGTCACCGGCAAGTTCAGCCCGCAATCGTCGGGAGAGAACCTGCTGCGCGTCATGGCGCGGGCCGGCGACACGCCCGACTTCTCGACGCTCGAAGCGCGGGTCCGGGAGACCCAGGCGGAGGTGCGGCAGATATTCCGGGCTCTGGTGCGGGGCGGGTAGGGCGGCCCCTCCGACCGATCACCGTTCGCCCAGCACCACCCTGAGCTTTTCGGCAAGTTCGTCGCGACCGTATGGCTTGTTCAGGACCGGAAGCTCCTGATCGACGACGTCTTCGGCGCTCGCCTGACCTACATACCCCGACGTCAGGAGTATCTTAAGGTCAGGCCGAATCCGCCTGGCTGCGACCGCGAGTTGAGCGCCGTTCATGCCTCCCGGCATCACGACGTCGGAAAACATGATGTCGATCCGCGCCTCGCCGTTCAGATGGTCCAGCGCCTCCTTGGCATCGCGCGACACGATCACCCTGTATTGCAACTCCTCCAGACTTTCGACGGCCATCCGGAGCACATCGTCGTCGTCTTCCACGAGCAGCACCGTTTCGCCTGTGGTGGCGCGGCGCAGCGGGACCTTGCTGGACTTCATCTCCTGCCCTTCCACCGCCTCGTCGGTAGAGCGCGGAAAGTGCAGCTTGACGACCGTGCCTTCGCCAACCTCGGATTCAATCGTGACGTCGCCGCCGGCGCTGCGCATGAACCCGTAGACCTGGGCGAGCCCGAGGCCGGAGCCCTTTCCGACTTCCTTTGTCGTAAAGAAAGGCTCGAAAACGCGCGCCCGTGTCGCCGCATCCATGCCGGCGCCAGTATCGCTGATTGACACCATAACATAGGCGCCTGGTGGAACTCCCCTGTCGGCCACGGCTTGCGTGCCCCGATGCACGTTGCGGCTTCTCAGGGTGATTTCACCGCGGCCGTTCATGGCGTCGCGGGCGTTGACCATCAGATTGAGAACCGCAGCCTCCAGCTGCGTCGGATCCACACGGATGGGAAAGACGCCGGGGTCCAGATCCAGCTTCAACGAAATTGCCTCTCCGACCGCGCGCCGGGCCAGCCCCTCGAAATCAAGCAGCAGTCGATTGGGGTTGACGGTCTCCGGCCGAAGCACCTGACGGCGCGAGAACGCCAGAAGCTGCTGGGTGAGTTTTTCTCCCCGCCGCGCTGCCATCATCGCCGCCTCGGCCAGCCGAACGATGCGATCCGGCTGATCGGGACGGCGGATCATCATGTCGAGGCCGCCCACAATGACGGTCAGGAGATTGTTGAAGTCATGCGCCACCCCGCCGGTGAGCTGGCCGATAGCTTCCATTTTTTGAGCCTGATGCAGCGATTCTTCCGTCTGCTTCCGCTCGGTGATATCCATGATGATCCCCGCCATTCGGCGGGGGGCATCGGCTTCCTCAACCTTCACTTTTCCCTTTACGGAAATCCACCTCGTCTGCCCGTCGGCACGGACAATGCGGCAGTCAAAATCCACGCTGCCCGTCCAGATCGCGTCTTCGAAGGTCTTGGCGATCTGATCCCGTTCTTCGGGCACCACGTGCCCCAGGAATTGACGAAGACCCCATGACGGCAACCCGTCGCTATAGCCGAAAATCTGGTCGTGCCTTGATGAGCGGCGTGTAGTGTCTGAGCCAAGATCGAGATCCCAGGACCCCATTCCGGCCGAGTCCAGCGCGAATGCCAGGGTTTCGCGCGCTCCATCAAGCTCTCGTGTCCGGCTCGCCACGCGCTCTTCAAGTGTGACGTTCAATGCGCGCATCTGCGAAGCAGTCGTCTCCAGGTCCATCAACAAGGCGCGGGCATGATACTGGCGGCGGCGTGCGCGCACGATCGATCGTACCGCGCTCACCAGCGTTTCGGCGTTGATGGGACGTTCGAACAGGACGACGTTGCCCAGACGCTCAAATATCTTCAAGGATTGCCGCGAGCGTGGCGCAGCCTGTTTTTTGGAGAGGACGATGATCGGAAGATCAGACCATGGCGGCTGCTGCTCACACCAGTCGATAAGCGACGAAACCTCGTCCGCGAACAACGCTTCCTCAGTCACGATCACACCGGCGGCCTCGTCATTGAGCGCCATGCATAAACCGTTGATATCTCGACACGCCTCACACGGCATGCCGGCTGGTTCGAGAATACGGATCATCACCTGCGCATCACGCCCGAGCGGCGCAAGCAGCAGGATACGATTGGGCATCTGCTAGCTCTCCGCCGGATGCGGCGTGGAATCGAGAAGAGCGATCTGGCCGTCATACTTGGGAATCCCGGTAAGCACGCCCTCGAAATCCCGCAACGCTTCGCCGACCTGGAGCCCTGTTGCCCCCAGCTTGAACTCGCGAATCGTCCGTTCATTCTGATTGGTCCGGCTCTTGACCGCGGAGATTGCTGTCCGCACCTCTCCCTGCGCCTCGAAGTAACGGAACATCAGCAGCGTGTCGCTGAGATAGCTGAGATCCACGTCGCTGCGCATATCGCCTACCGTGCCGTGCTGGCCAAGAATGAGCAGCGTCGTGATGCCGCTCTGGTTGAGATAGCTCAGCAATTCGTGCATCTGAAGCAGCAGGAATTGCTCGCCTGGCATGGCCTGGAGGTACGCGTTCAGGCTGTCGATGCACAGAAACGAACACCGCGCCTGTTCGACGGCAACCCGGGCGCGGCTGGTGAACTCGCCCGGCGACAGTTCGGCCGGATCGATTTGCTGGATCTTCAGCGCTCCGCTTTCGATGTACGGTCGAAGGTCCATTCCCAGCTGTCTGCAGCGCTTGAGCAGCGTGGCGAGGCCCTCGTCGAACAGAAAATAGGTCGCGTTCTCGCCGCGTCGCAGCGCCGCGATCATGCAACTCACGGCGGTCGTGGTCTTGCCGACGCCCGATGGACCGACCAGCAGGGTATTGGTCCCAGGGGCCAGTCCGCCACCCAGCAGCGCGTCCAGTCCGTCGTTGCCGGTTGAGTTGAGTTCCTCGGAAAACGCGTGGTGATGTTCAGCCGCGATCAACCTCGGAAAGACCGTCAGTCCGCCCCTGTCGAGGATGAAATCGTGATATCCGCTCCGGAATTTCAACCCGCGCATTTTGACGACGCGAATCCGCCGCCGCTCCGCGCCAAAGTCCCGGGGGTTCTGCTCCAGAGAGATCACCCCATGCGCGATGGAGTGCAGTTGCAGGTCGTTCGGATCCGAAGTGCGGTCGTCCAGCATCAGGACAGTGCAGTCGAGACTCGCAAAGAACTGTTTGAGCGCGAGGATCTGGCGGCGATAGCGAAGCGGGTTCTGCGCGAGCAGCCGCATTTCCGAAAGGCTGTCGAAAATGACCCGGGCGGGCCGGAGTTCGTTGACCTGCTTCATCACTTCGCGGGTGGTTTCGCCAAGTTCGACTTCCGAGGGATGCAGGATTGATTGTTCGCTGTCCGGATCGAGCCCGATCTCATTGACGAGTTCGTAGAGCGAAAGACCCTCCAGCGACCAGCCGTGCGCTGCCGCGACCGCCTGCAACTCGACCTTGGTTTCGGAAAGGGTGATGTAAAGCCCGGCCTCGCCGCGGCGCAGTCCTTCGAGCAGAAACTGCAGCGAAAGCGTGGTCTTGCCGGTACCAGGCGAGCCCTCCACGAGATAGACGCGGCTCCGCGTCAGGCCGCCGCCCAAAATGTTGTCCAAGCCGTCTATGCCGGTCGGCGCGCGGTCGGACGGTTCCAAAGTCTCGTGCCCCATGCCCTGTCTCGATCGATAGTCGCACACCCCACCAACCCCGGGTGAGTTGATGCATCGAGGCCCCTATAGGCCGCAGGTCACAATTGCCGGGCGGCGGATTGGTTCCCGGCGAAGTTGGCGTTCGGACGTTGGGACTGGGCGGGAATCCAGCGGAACTACGCCGCGGCCTCGATCTTCGCCGGCTTCGGATCGCGCGGCAGCGCGATGCGCACGACGGTTCCGGCACCGAGCTTCGAGCGCAGCCGCATCGTTCCGCCATGCAGCCCGGTCAGCGACCGCGCAATGGCAAGGCCCAGTCCCGAGCCCTGGTAGGTCTTGGTGAGCTGGCTCTCGACCTGTTCGAAGGGCTTGCCCAGCCGCCGCAGCGAAGCCGGCGCGATCCCGATGCCAGTATCGGCGATCACCAGGACGATCGAATTGGGCAATACGCGGCTGCGCACGGTGACCCGGCCCTCGTCGGGGGTGAACTTCACCGCGTTTGACAGCAGGTTGACGAAGATCTGCTTGACGGCGCGGCGGTCGGCGAGCACGGAAATGGTGCTTTCGATGTCGGCGTCGAGCGTCAGGCGCTTGTCCTCGGCTCGCCCCGACACCACCCGCAGTGACTCCGCGAGCAGCTTTGAGAGGTCAAGCGGCTCCATGTCCAGCTTCATGCGGCCGGCCTCGATCTTCGACATGTCGAGGATGTCGTTGATCACTTCGAGCAGGTACTTTCCGCTGGTGAGGATGTCGTGGCAGTACTCCTGGTATTTTTCGGAGCCGAGCACGCCGAACATGCCGCTGCCCATGATCTCGGAGAAGCCGATGATGGCGTTGAGAGGTGTGCGCAGTTCGTGGCTCATGTTGGCCAGGAACTTGGACTTGGCCTGGTTGGCTTCCTCGGCGCGGTTCTTCTCCTGGGAGTATTTCTCGGCGAGGTCGGCGAGCTCCGCCTGCGAGCGCTTGAGGTCGATCACGTTGGCGCGCAGGCGGGAGTCGTTCTCGATCAGCTTCTGCTCGTGGGCCTTGATGCGGGTGATGTCGGTCCCGACCGAGACATAGCCGCCGTCCTTGGTGCGGCGTTCGCTGATATGCAGCCAGCTGCCGTCGTCGAGCTGCGCTTCGAAGGTGCGGGCGCCCGGCGCCTGCGCACTGGTCTCGTGCAGTCGCGTGCGGATCTCGGGCATGCTGCCGACCTCGATCACGGTCTCATAGGACGTGCCAGGGATCACCGCGGAGTCCGGCAGCTTGTGCAGGCTCTGGAAGTGTGAGTTGCAGAGCACGAGGCGGTCTTCCGCGTCCCACAGCACGAAGGCTTCCGGGATGGTCTCGATCGCATCCCGCAGCCGCAGGTCGGCTTCGACGGTCTTCTCGGCGAGGCTCTTCTGCTCGGTGATGTCGACGGCGATGCCGATCAGGTGAAGGCTGTCGTCGGCCGCGGCCTGGCTGAGTTCGCAGCGCACCCTGAGCCAGATCCAGCGGCCGCCGCTGTGCTGCATCCGGAAGCTCTGATCAATGTGGTCGATCTTGCCCGATATCAGCTGCTCGGCGATCGCGAGCAGGTCGATGTCCTCGGACTTCACCAGCGCGTTGACTTCGCCGAAGGTCAGGAGGTCGTTTCGGGTATCAAGTCCCAGCAGCGTAAACATCGATTGAGACCAGAAGATCCGGCCGCGCGACAGGTCCCAGTCCCACAAGCCGCAGCGGCCGCGATTGAGCGCGGTGTCGATCCGGCCGCGGACCGCGTCGTTGATGAGGTCGCCTTCGCGGGCGCGGGTTGACTGCCAGTGGAACGCGAAGCCCAGGATCAGCACAACGAACCCGGTGGTGGCCGAGAGCGTCACCGACAGCGCGGCGTCCGATCCCCAGATCGGCTCGTTCTTTTCCTGGACGATGATGACGTGGCCGGGCAGCGACTTGACCAGGCGTGAAATCGCCAGCGCGCCCTTGCCGTTCGGAAGGGTCATGTCGCTGACGACGCCTTGCTGGGCCGGCGCGGCCAGCAGTTGCGCGGTGCTGATCGCGTCAAGCACGCGGTCGATACCGACAGGGTTGCTCTCGACCGGGACGCGGGCAAGGACGCGATGGTCGGCGCCGGTGATGATGACGTGGCGGCCCGAGGCTGCGCCCCAGGCGGGAATGAAGCCCGGCAGCAGGCCTTGCAGCCGCTCGATGTTGGCGGCGCGGTCCTGCCGGACCGAGGCGAGGCGGTCGAGGCGTTCGGACAAGATATCGCTGAGCGCATGAAGATCGCGCTTCATCGCGCCGCGTTTTTGCCGGCTCTGGTCGATCACCTGGACGAACGCGCCGAGGCAGATGGTGACCAGGAAGGCGATGATCAGCGTCGGCACGGCGCGACGAAGCGCCGGCTCTGCGGTAAGTAACCTGTGGTAGGCCGGTTTTGCGATCGATTGCGCCAATCCCTTGATCGAATCGGATTGGACGCACGCGTTCGCCGCATGCGCACGCGCCATGCCTTAGACCCCCACCGAATGCCGTCTTCACACCGTCCGAAAGAACCCCACGTCGCTTCCGAATCACAGCGATTTGAATCCAGATTTTCCGGGCTGTCGAGAGTCAACGATTCGTTAATTCGAAATAAATCTTGTCCAAAGGGAAAGCGGCCATGCCAAAGCGAGTCCGAAACGGGAACGCGCAACACCAAATTTGAAACTCATGCGCGCGGCGGCTCGGCGTGGCTGATGACGCGCTTGATGGTCGGGAACGCGCGACGCAGCGCGCGCTCGATCTCGTCGACGTTCTCGTGCACTTTGATGACGCTCATCGAGGGCGCGGCGCGGCAATGGAAGTTGACGATTTCGCCAGCGTCGGTGTCGCGGACCCGAACGTTATGGATGTCGTGGATGGCGCCGCTGCCGGCAAAGCGCGCCAGCGCGGCCTTGATGATTTCGACGCGCTCGGGCGCGGCGTCGGCGCCGGCGGGCAGCTCCGGTTCGAGCGGCTCGATATGGGTGTCGACCTCGACGTCCTCGCCGAAATCCTCGCGGATGCTGCGCTCCAGCCCGTGGGCGATGTCGTGCGCGGCCGACAGGTCCATCTCGCCGTCGACTTCGAGGTCGATGCCGACGGTGAGCCTGCCGCCGAGGTCGTGCACGGTGACGTGGTGGACGGCGAGGCCGGAGTTGCGGGCAATCACCATGATGCGCTCGCGCACGCTCTCATTGTCGCGCGCCACCGGCACCGCGGTAAACGTCAGGTCGGAATCGCCGAGCGCGGCCCTGACGGCGTCCTGCGCCGCCTTCTTGATCGCCTCGACGCGGTCGATCGGGTAGGTGCGCGGCACCCTGGCGATGGCGTCGATGAAATGCGTCGGTCCGACCACGCGTGCGCGCACACGCTCGACGCCGACCACGCCAGGCACCGCGCGGATCGCCGCGGCGGCTGTCGCCGCCACGCCTTCCGGCGCGCGGTCGAGCAGGGTTTCGATGGTGGAGCGGCCGAGCCGCAGGCCGAGGATCGAGATCATCACGGCGACCGCGATGGCGGCGGCCGAGTCGCCCCAGGCATAGCCGAGCGCAGTCAGCGCAAGGCCGATGATGACGGCGAACGAGCCCAGCACGTCGGAGGCGAAATGCAGCGCGTCGGCCGCCAGCGCCTGGCTCCGTGTGGCGCGCGCCGTACGGTGCAGCGCCCGCGCGCGCCAGAAATTGACCACGATGTCGATCACCAGCACCACGAAGGGAAGCGCCGACAGCGTCGGCGGCGGCGCGCCTTCGCGCAGCCGGCTCACCGATTCGACCAGGATGCCGCCGGCCAGCACGTACAGCAGCGCGATCACAAACAGCGCCGACAGGCTCTCGAACTTGCCGTGGCCGTAATGATGCTCGTCGTCGGCGGGGCGGTCGGACACCCGCACCACCAGCCAGGTGATGACGGTGGCGATCACGTCGACCGAGGAATGCAGGGCGTCCGAGATCAGTGCCAGGCTGCCGATGGCGATGCCGACCGCGAACTTGGCCGCGGCCATGCCGGCGCTGGCGAAGATCGAGATCGCCGCGACGCTGGATTTGATCGAGTTGGGACTGCTCATGGGCGGCGGTTTAGCAGGCGGTCATGAAAGATCAAAGGCGGGGGTTGGGGGAGCAATCGCCAATCACTTGCAGGAGCGATTTGTTGCAAGTTGTTCCGATTCAATGCCGTGATGGCGAGCGCAGCACCCGTCTGCCGTAGCGCGAAGGCGGAAACAATCGTCTCCACATAACGGCGCGCCTTACCCCCGCGAAAGCTGGGTATCCAGTACGCTGCCGCCTATCCGCGTCATTGCGAGCGGAGTGTTCAGCCCGGAGACATAGCTTACACCTGTTCGGGGACATGGTTGACACTTTTTGGATCACCCTAGATCGATTGCCGCGACCTGATGTGCGGCGAAGAATACTCCGAACTTGCCGTCGGTATTGGCGCAAAGTTGTAAGGGTGATTTGGGGCAATCGCGAAGCTGTATGTTTTTGCTGACCGGACTGGACCGGGCAAATCACGTTGAAGTTGGGGGAGAATATCGATTTTTCGCGCAACCGCTTTCTGCCCATGGTCGGGAGCTCGAAGCGCCATCACGTTTCAGATGATCACGTATGCATTGTTACCGCGGACGTTGTATTTCGCCAGACTCCGGCTATAGATTTTCGAAGGGCGTTTTGAGTGAGATTGCCGCGTCATGGGCAGCGAGAGCGAGCGGATCGGCAACTTCCTGGTCGGGGGCGGCGAGATGGGCGCCCTGACGCGGGCTTTCGACTGGTCGAAAACGTCGCTCGGTGCTCCGGAAACGTGGCCGCAGAGCCTTCGGGTGACGGTGCGACTTGTTCTCACCTCGCTCCACCCGATGTTCATCTTTTGGGGACCGGAGCTGATCCAGTTCTACAACGACGCCTATCGCCAGACGATGGGTCCGGAAAGGCATCCGGGCGCGCTCGGCGCGCGCGGCCGCGAGTGTTGGGACGAGATCTGGGAGATCATCGGCCCGCAAATCGAATACGTCATGGCGGGCAAGGGGGCGACCTGGCATGAGGACCAGCTGGTGCCGGTCACGCGCCACGGACGCCGCGAGGATGTGTGGTGGACCTACAGCTATGGTCCGATCGATCTCGAAGACAAGGTCGGCGGCGTGCTGGTCGTCTGCAAGGATGTCACCTCCGAGCACAAGACGAAGGAGGTGCTGCAGCTCGTCAACGAGGAGCTCAAGCACCGCGTCAAGAACACGCTCGCGGTTGTTTCCGCCGTGGCGGCGCAGACATTTCGCGGCGCCTCGAGCAAGGCCGATCTGGAAAAGTACCAGGCAAGGCTCGCGGCGTTCGGACGCGCGCAGGACCTGCTTACCGCGTCAAACTGGGCGGCCGCGCCGCTCCGGGACGTGGTCGAGACCGCCCTGGCCCCTTATCGAGCCGGCGAAGGCCGGTTTACGATCGCGGGTCCTCCGCTGATCGTCAAGTCCCGGCAGGCGCTCGCTTTGTCGCTGGCCCTCCACGAGCTTGCGACCAACGCGCTGAAGTACGGCGCGCTGACGGTCGCGAGCGGCCACGTGTCGATCACATGGAAGTCGGAAGACCAGGAGGATGAGCCGAAGTTTGTTTTCGTGTGGCAGGAGTCCGGTGGCCCACCTGCGTCGGAACCGGCTTGCGTGGGCTTCGGTTCGCGACTCATCAGCCGGGTATTGAAGGACGATTTCGGCGGCTCCGTTGAGGTGTCGTATGAAGCCACCGGCCTGGTTTGCCGGCTGACGGCTCCGCTGGAAAACCTGGCAAATTCCCCCGGATAGGGCGGGTCGGCGGACTGGCCGAGGGCGCAATCCGCCGTTGGCTCGCGCGTGCGTAACAGTGATGCCAATCGAGTCAGTGCGCTCGCAATGACGATCTCGCTTGCCCCGCCCACCCCCTACATCGTCACCACGATCTTCCCGAGATGCCGGTTCGCCTCCATGTGCGCGAACGCCTTGTCGATCTCGGCGAACGGATAGACCTTGTCGATCGGAAGCTGAAGCTTGCGCGATTCCACCGCGCCCCAGATGTCGTTGCGGACCTCGGCGAAGATCTCGCGGATTTCCTCGATCGTGCGGGTGCGGAAGGTGACGCCGACATAGGTGATGCGGCGGGCGGCATGGAGGTCGAAGTTGAAGTCGGCATGGGTGCCGCCGAGGCGGCCGACATTGACGATGCGGCCCTTGATCTTGGTGGCGGTGAGGTTCTGGTTGGCGACCTTGCCGGAGACCTGGTCGATGATGAGGTCGACGCCTTCGCCGCCGGTCGCCTGCAGCACCTGATCGACCCAGCCGGGATCGCTGGAATCCACCGCAAGGTCGGCGCCGAACTCCTTGAGGCGGGCGCGGCGGGTGGCGTCGGTCGAGGAGCCGACCACGAGCTTGGCACCCTTCAGCTTGGCAATCTGCATCGCCATCAGCCCGACGCCGGAACTGGCGCCCTGGACCAGCACGCTCTGGCCGGCCTGCAGCGCGCCGCTGGTGACGACCGCGTTGTGCATGGTGGCGAGCGCGACCGGCAGGGTGGCGGCTTCCTCGAAATTCATGTTCGAGGGCGCGCGGAACAGCCGGCCGTGGTCGGCCAGCGTGTATTCGGCAAACGCCGCGGTACCCGAGCCCATGATCTTGTCGCCGACCTTGACGCCCCTGGCGTCGGGCCCGAGGGCTGCGACTTCGCCGGCCCATTCCATCCCGAGCACGGTGCCGACGCCGCCGGCCGCGCCATGCACATGGCCCTTGGTCATGCCGAGGTCGGCGCGGTTGAGGCCGCAGGCGTGCACCTTGACCAGCACCTGCGTGCCCTTGGGCGAAGGCTTGGCGACATCGGCGATTTCAGCGCCGCTGGCGCCGTAGACATAGGCTTTCATGGGCTGTTCTCTTTCTCCCTCTCCCGCTTGCGGGGGAGGGCTGGGGTGGGGGTGTCGCCGCGAGTTAAACTGCCCGCGTGGAGAGAGCCCCCACCCGGATCGCATCTTCGATGCGATCCGACCTCCCCCGCAAGCGGGAGAGGTGCAGCGAGCTCGCGGCGCGCTCGATCCGTCTTATTCCGCGGCCTGACGGCGCACGCCCGACAGCATGCCTTCGAGCCGGTCGCGGATGATGGCCTCGGCGTCGCGCATGATGCGCGACACCAGTTCGGCGCAGGTTGGAATGTCGTGGATCAGGCCCTGGACCTGGCCGGCCGACCAGATGCCTTCGTCGGCGTCGCCGGTGGCGTAGACCTGCTTGCCGCGCACGCCGGCGACGAGCTCGCGCACGTCCTCGAACTTGGCGCCTTCCTTTTCCATCGCCACCACCTTGCTCGAGATCGCGTTCTTTGCGACGCGCGAGGTGTTGCGCATGGTGCGGAAGATCAATTCGGTTTCGCGTTCGTCATTGGCGACAATGCGTTCCTTGACCAGCTGGTGGATCGGGCTCTCCCTGGTGCACATGAAGCGGGTGCCCATGTTGATGCCCTCGGCGCCGAGCGCGAGTGCGGCGACGAGGCCGCGGCCGTCGGCGAAGCCGCCCGAGGCGATCATCGGGATCTTGATCTTGTCGGCGGCGGCCGGGATCAGGATCAGGCCGGGCGTGTCGTCCTCGCCGGGATGGCCGGCGCATTCAAAGCCGTCGATCGAGAGCGCGTCGACTCCCATCCGTTCCGCCGACAGGCCGTGGCGAACGCTGGTGCATTTGTGGACGATCTTGACGCCGTGCTTCTTGAACTCGGTGACGTGCTCCTGCGGCTTGTTGCCGGCGGTCTCCACGATCTTGATGCCGGCCTCGATGATGGCCTGGCGGTATTCCGCGTAAGGCGGCGGCTTGATCGCGGGCAGGATGGTGAGGTTGACGCCGAACGGCTTATCGGTCAGGTCGCGGCAGCGCGCGATCTCTTTTGTGAGGTCTTCCGGCGTCGGCTGCGTCAGCGCGGTGATCAGGCCGAGCGCGCCGGCGTTGGCCACCGCCGCGACCAGTTCGGCGCGTCCGACCCATTGCATGCCGCCTTGCACGATCGGGTGCTCGATGCCGAACAGTTCGGTGAATCGGGTCTTCATGTCTGCCCTCTTGGTTTTCAGTCCCTGGAACATTGTTGTTCTGAGGCGGAAGGATGCCGCCCCGGCGCTCGATTGTCCATCGCGCAAGCCGTGCGATCGGGCCGCGCGTTCATGCAAGGGTAACGGCTAATTCCGCCGCAGGGCAGAAATGGCGGCCCGATTGACCAAAAGTGGCATCGCGGCAAAGGCCACCAGAAGGGCGGCGTAGATCAGTCCCGGCGCGGTTGCGAAACGGGCCAATTGCTCCGCGGGCTGATCCCAGCCAGAGCACGCGGATCGGCCCCAGCGCCATGCCGACCGCGAAGACAATGGGGAAATAGAGCAGGGCTGCCGCGACGGTTCTCATGCGACGATCAGTTGCTCGACCGGACGGCGCAGCGACTTCGGCAGGTCCGGCCCGGCGCCGAAGCGCACGACAAGGTCCGGCCTTCGCTCACCGATGCCGAGGAACGAGGCCAGCTGGCGGCGCAGATGCGGGACTTCGACCGGCTGGTTGATGAAGGCCTGCTTCAACCCGAACGCCGTCGCCTGCAGCGCAAATCTCTGGCAGGCGCGTCCGGCCTCGACCCAGTGCTTGTAGTCGCTGCGGTCGGACACGAAGATCGCGATACCGGCCGAACTCTGGATCTGCGCGCGATGCTTCTGGTTCTCGCCGCGCTCGGTCATGACCCACGGCAACAGCAGGCGGGCCAGCCAGGCCGGCAATTGCGGATTGCCTGAAGACGCGGCCGACAATCCGTCCATGGCAGCGACCGCATCTGAATCGTTGAACCTGATCCACTGCTTGAGCTCGTTCATGAAGGCCGGGTCGCGCATTTGCGCCGAATTGCCCTCCACGACGTAGTCGGCAATGGCGTTCATTTTCGACCGGTCGGTAATGACGATGACCGAGACGCCGGTACCGGTGCCGGCCTTCTCCAGGCCCGCCAGCTTTTCGCCCGGCACGGCCGCGCCGTCGTAAAGCGCCCGCGTGCTTTGCCGGTGCGGAATCGCCTTGAACAGCTCGGACTCGTGCGGGCGGTCGGCATCGAGCGCAATCGTGATCGCCTCGGATGCTGTGGTCGTCGTGGCCGCCAGCCCGGCTGCCGCCGCGGCGAGCACGATGTTTTCCGCCGCGCAGCCCAGGCTCGCGGACAGATGATGGTCGTCCGGATCGACCGCGGGACATCGGCGGGTAAAATCGGGCGCGATGGTGATGCGCCGCGGCTCGGCGACAAATTTCCAGGGCTGGCTGTTGTGGCTGTTGGCGGCCAGCGTCGCGTAACGGATCAGTTCGCGCGCGCCGCCATCGACGCGCAGTGGCGCCCAGGTCGATCGCACCGCTTCGTCATAGGCGGTGGTGTTCTTGCTCGTGTCCTTCGCGGACGCTCCGACCGGAGCGGCGGCAAGGCCGCCGACCGCAAAACTTGAACTCGACTTCAGAAATCTGCGCCGGCTCATCATTCCCGCGCTCCCGAACATCATTCGTCTAATGCGTCGGGAGCAGGGCGAGCTTGATCTCCGTCAATCCAGGACAATCGGTGGAGGCGGGCGACCGCCGTCGCTCAAGCCGACGCGGTCAGTTTCAACGGCGTGGCTTCGTCGTCGAATGCGTTGGAGATGTCGCGGATGCTGATGACGCCGACCAGGCTGTAATTGTCGATCACCGGCACGTGGCGGATATGATGCTTGCTCATGAGGTGGCGGACATGCTCGAGCGTATCGGTCGAGGTACAGGAAACCAGCTGTTGCACCGAGATCAGCTGCGACACCTTGATGTTGACCCCGGCGGCGCCGTGCTCGGCGATGGCGCGGACCACGTCGCGTTCCGTGAACATGCCCGCCGCGGTGTTGCCCTCGGTGCGAACCACGTCCTTGACGACGAGGGCGCTGATATTGCTGGCGCGCATCAGTTGCGCGGCCACCGCGACGGTCTCGTTCATGCGGATCGTCGCGACACGGGCGGTTTTCTTGCGCAGGATATCTCCAACGTGCATGGCAACCTCCTGAAATGAAATGTCGGTCAATCGTGGTATACAAAATGCCAATTGTCAATGAACCCGCGATTAGATAAACTGTCAACATTACTGACAATTGTGGGCTTTTCCGCTTGTGAGTTCTTAGGTGGGCGGGCGTCGCTCCAGCGCCCCGATCCAGGCAAGTATGCCAACAAAGCGCCAATGCGCGGCTTCAATCCGCCACGCGCCGGCGCCAAGGCATCAGGCGGTCGCGCCGCGCAGGCGGGTATAGCCCTGCTGGATCACCGACCAGAACAGCGCGATCAATCCGAGGATCATGATAGTGCTGACCAGCGCGTTGGAGAAGAAAATCCCAAGCGATCCCTGCGAGCCAAGCAACGATTGCCGGAACGCCTCTTCCGCCTTGTCGCCGAGCACGATCGCCAGCACCAGCGGGGCGAGCGGGTAATTGCACTTCTTGAGCAAATAGCCGATCACGCCGAACACCAGCATCAGGATCACGTCGAAGGTGCTGCTGTGGACCGAATAGGCGCCGATCGCGCACAACACCAGGATCAGCGGCGCAATGATGCTGAAGGGGATGCGCAGGATGGCGGCGAAAATCGGCACGCAGGTCAGCACCACGATCAGCCCGACGAGGTTGCCGAGATACATCGAGGCGATCAGGCCCCAGACGAATTCCTTCTGCTCGACGAACAGCATCGGCCCCGGCTGCAGGCCCCAGATCAAGAGGCCGCCGAGCAGCACCGCCGCGGTGGGCGAACCCGGCACGCCGAGCGAGAGCATCGGCAGCAACGCCGCGGTGCCGGCCGCGTGCGCCGCGGTTTCCGGCGCGACCACGCCTTCGATCTCACCCTTGCCGAAATTGTTGCCCTTCTTCGACATCCGCTTGGCGATGCCGTAGCTCATGAACGAGGCCGGGGTGGCGCCGGCCGGCGTGATGCCCATCCAGCAGCCGATCAGGCAGGAGCGCAACGAGGTCATCCAGTAGGCCGGCAGCTCCTTCCAGGTCTGCACCACCACCCGCAGATTGATCTTGGCCTTGCCGCCGCGAAAGCTCAGCCCTTCCTCCATCGTCAGCAGGATTTCGCCGATGCCGAACAGCCCGATCACGGCGATCAGGAAGTCGAACCCGTTCAGCATCTCGGTGAAACCGAAAGTCAGCCGCAACTGGCCGGTAATGGAATCAAGGCCGACGGCAGCGAGCGCAAAGCCCATCATCATCGCCGCGATGGTCTTGAACGGCGGCTCCTTGCTGAGGCCAACGAAACTGCAAAACGCCAGGAAATAGACCGCGAACTTCTCCGCAGGCCCGAACCGCAGCGCAAAGCTCGCGACCAGCGGCGCGACCAGCGTGATCATGACGACGGCGAACAGCGCGCCGACGAAGGAGGAGGTGAAGGCCGCGGTCAGCGCTTCGCCGGCCTTGCCCTGCTGCGCCATCGGGTAGCCGTCGAAAGTCGTCGCCACCGACCACGGCTCGCCCGGGATGTTGAACAGGATGGAAGTGATCGCCCCGCCGAACAACGCACCCCAATAGATGCAGGACAGCATGATGATGGCCGAGGTCGGCGGCATGCTGAAGGTCAAGGGCAACAGGATCGCAACCCCGTTGGCGCCGCCCAGTCCCGGCAGCACGCCGATCACGACGCCGAGCACGATGCCGAGGACCATCACCATGATGTTGAAGGGCTGCAGCGCGATCGCAAAGCCCTGAAAAAGATTGGCGAGTTCTTCCATCCCGGTGATTCCTGACGGTGCGACGGGTTACAGACCGAGCCACTCTTCGACCGGCCCCTTCGGAAGCGGGACCAGAAACCAGCGCTCGAAAATGAAATAGGTGACGATCGGCATGCCGAGCGAGACCGCCAGCACGGTGACCCATCGGTACTTGCCGAGCCATCGCATGAACCAGCCGATGAAGACGGCCGAGGCGAGGTACAATCCGGCGAACGGCATCACGCCGACATAGATCGCGGTCGGAACCACCACGCTCATGACCTGTCGCAGCTGCCCCCATTCCGCGAACAGCGCGTCATTGTCCTCGCGCAGCCCGTTCCACAGATTGATGGCGCTGGAGGCGACGATGAAGATGCCGATGTAGAACGGGAAGAAGCCGGCGCGCGGGCCTTCCGAGCCCCAGTTGATCCCGGCCTTGACGCTGCCGTAGATCACCACCGCGCCGAACAGCGCGATCAGCCCGGTGATGCCTGCCTCCACCAGCCGGTGCGCCGGGCCGGTGCTGCTCGAACTGCCTGTCGTCATCGAAACTCCATGCGGCGGCGCGCGCGGTCTACGCGCCGCCCTTCAGGGGGCGGTGGATCCGGGCTGGCGACCGATCGTGCTTGCCCGGTCAGTTCCCGGTGGCGAGGAAGCCCGCGTCCTTCATCAGGGTTTCGTGACGCTTCTCCTCGATCTCGACCCATTTGGCGTAGTCGGCCCCGGTCAGGAAGGTGGTGTTGAAGGCGCCGCTTTTCATGAAGTCCAGCCATTCGGGGGTGGCGCGAACCTTCTTGAAAAGATCGACGTAATACTCGACCTGGTCCTTGGTGGCCCTGGGCGACATGAAGATGCCGCGCAGCATCAGGTATTCGATGTCGAGTCCCTGCGATTTGCAGGACGGGATGTCCTTCCAACTCTTGCCGTCGGCGATCGGCTCGTCATAGGCCATCGGCTTGGCGTCGAATACGCAGAGCGGCCGCAGCTTGCCGCCGCGCCATTGCGCGACCGCCTCGATTGGATTGTTGACAGTCGACTCGACGTGGTTGCCGACCAACTGCACCGCGACTTCGCCGCCGCCCTTGTAGGGAATGTAGGTGAAGCGGACGCCGGCGGCCTTTTCGATCGCAACGGTGATAATCTGGTCTTCCTGCTTCGAGCCGGTGCCGCCCATCTTCATGGTGCCCGCGGGCGCGGCCTTCACGGCGGCGATGAAATCCTTCGTCGTCTTGAACGGCTGCTCGGCGTTGACCCAGAGCACGAACTCGTCGAGCGCCAGCATCGCAACCGGCGTGAGGTCCTTCCAGCTGAACGGAATGCCGGTGGCAAGCGGAGTGGTGAACAGGTTGGAGAGCGTGATGATGATCTTGTGCGGATTGCCGCCCGATGCCTTCAGGTCGAGAAAGCCTTCGCCGCCGGCGCCGCCCGATTTGTTGATGACGACCATCGGCTGCTTCATCAGATTGTGCTTGGTGACGATGCCCTGGATGGTGCGCGCCATCTGGTCGGCGCCGCCGCCGGTGCCGGCGGGAACGATGAACTCGACCGGCCGCACCGGCTCCCACGCCGCCAGCGCCGGCGCCGCCATCGCGCCCGCGTACAGCGCGGCCATCGTCGCCAATGCGAATTCTGCAGAACGCTTCATGTGTTCTCTCCCGTCGAGCTGTGGTGATGCCGGTCTTTGCCGGCTTTCAGGTTCATCCCGATCAATCCTCGGGCTTTGGTCTAGCGATCGTTACGCTACAAGGTTTGTTCGATCTCGGTCGCGGCAGGCTTGGGTTGTACGGCAGGTGCGCCTGCGCGGCATCCGCTTCCTTTGGCCAATTGCAGTTCCGGGATGACGCGAGTGAGACAGCCGCGCATGCGCGCGCCGCGCGCCCTCCGCCGTTCTTCGTCCGCGGTCCCCTGCGGATTGCACGTGCCCATCCCAATCGCGCGTTCTTGTTATTCTCATCACCGTTCCCGGCATTCTTGTATATGATATGCCACGATGCAAATGGTTTTTTCCCGTCATCGAAATCGGGCGCCCGACTTTCCCGGCCGACATCCACAACGGTACGGCATGCCAGATGCCAGCCTACCAGGTTCTGCCGGCGACAACCCCCGGTTTTGCAACGCTACGAAAACAACAGCCGGCGCTGCGACGGGAACCAAGGCCGCCAGAAATCCGGCGACGGCCGGGTTGCCCAGTATCCGGTGGGTTATTCCGCCGCCTGCTTCCGCGGCGGATCAAGCGCGCCGGAATCGTGAATCTCGGCCACCTGATGGTCGGAGAAGCCGAGAACCTGGCGCAGGATCTCGTCGGTGTGCTCGCCGAGCAGCGGGGATCTCGTGACCTCGCTCGGTGAGTCCGACATCTTGATCGGGTTGCCGACCGACAGGTACTTGCCGCGGGTGGGGTGATCGACCTCGACCACGGTGCCGGTGGCGCGCAGCGACTGGTCCTCCGCGATCTCCTTCATCGAGAGAATCGGGCCGCAGGGGATGTCGTCCTTGTTGAGGATTTCCATCGCCTCGAACTTGGTCTTGGTCATGGTCCATTGCTCGATGCGGGCGAAGATTTCGTTGAGCCGCGACAGCCGGGCAGGGGGCTTGGCGTAGTCGGGATGAATCTTCCAGCCGGGTTCGCCGATCACGTCGCAGATCTTTTCCCACACCGGCGCCTGGGTGATGAAATAGATGTAGGCGTTGGGATCGGTCTCCCAGCCCTTGCATTTGAGGATGCGGCCGGGCTGGCCGCCGCCGGAATCGTTGCCGGCGCGCGGCACCGCGT